>ERZ779737.38-NODE-38-length-131471-cov-11.596503_pt1 | contig 131471 bp, 99 predicted proteins | sample MGYA00511889_ERZ779737 | MGnify/ENA primary metagenome ERZ779737 (study PRJEB29588, sample SAMEA2163575) | human gut metagenome | biome: human gut; feature: human-associated habitat; material: faeces | place: Denmark | collected 2008/2010 ...
CCCTTGGTCGGCCATAATGCGCGACAGTTCGGGAAATTCAACATCATAGCATATCAGTATGCCTATACGGGCGCAATCGGTCTCAAAGGTCTGTATCTTGCTGCCTCCGCACAGGCCCCAACTTTTGATTTCGTCAGGTGTAACATGTATTTTTTCATACGACTCGTACGAGCCGTCGCGGCGACACAAGAAACCCACATTGTACAGGCGTCCGTCCTCCTTCAACTGCGGCATCGACCCGGTGATAATATTGATGTTGTAGCTTATGGCGAGCTTTACAAAGCGGCTGCGTATTTCCTCTGTATATTGTGCCAATCCGCGTATCGCCTCCGACTCGCTCTCATCGTTGAAACGCGACATCAACGGGGCATTGAAGTATTCGGGGAATAGGATGAAGTCACTCTGGTAGCCGGACACGGCATCAACAAAAAACTCAATCTGCTCGAACAAGTCGTCTATGGTATGGTACGAGCGCATCTGCCACTGCACCAAGCCCACACGCACCGAGGTCTTTTTGCTTACCACATCCTGCGACGGCGCTTGATAATAGATATTGTCCCATTGCAGCAGGCAGGCATAGTGCTTCGACTCCTCATCGTTAGGCAGATAGTTGCGCATCACCTTGCGTACGTGGAAGTCGTTCGACAACTGGAAGGTGAGCACCGGGTCGTAGATTTCTTTCTGGCGCACCTTGTCGATGTACTCCTTGGGGCGCATCTGGTCGGCATACTTGTGGTAGTTGGGGATGCGGCCTCCGAACATGATGGCTTTCAGGTTCAGCTTCTCGCAAAGATCCTTGCGGTATTCGTACATACGGCGTGCCAGACGCAATCCGCGATATTGCGGATGGATGAAGACTTCGATGCCATACAGGATATTACCCTTGGGATTGTGCGTGTTGAAAGTCTCTTTGCCCGTCACCTGAGCATAGGTGTGATCGTTCTTCACGTCGTCGTAATTGACGATGATAGAGAGGGCGCACCCCACGATTTTCTCGTCCACTACCGTCACAATCTGCCCTTCGGGGAAGATGCGGATCAGTTTCTCGATCTGCTTGTGTGTCCAGAAGACGTCGCTTCCGTCCGAATATACACGTGTGAATGATTGGGCCAATTGGTCGTAATCCTCGATTTGCAGATTGCGTATCTGCACTTTGTTGATTTTGATAGAATCCATAGTTGTTTTCTTGTTTTAATCGAAGACGGACAATCTTGCTTGCCGTCATTGCGGCGCAAAGGTAGTGCTTATTTTCATACGTTGAACCTTGCCTGTTTCCAAAACTTCACGTCTTTCTTGTAGAATTTCACTCATCCATCCGTTTCGAGGCACAGTCGGGACAGAGGCCTTTCACCACGTAGTTGACTGATTGCATCACGAACCCTTCGGGCAGAACGATCGAAGGGATGTGCAGGGTCTTGAAGCAATAGGTCCGGCGGCAGGCCTCGCAATGGAAGTGGATGTGCATATCATCCACGGAACAGGCCGTCTCGCCGTCGCACAGTTCGTACTTCAGGGCACCGCTGCCGTCGTCGATGGTATGCACTACCCGATGCTCCAGAAACAGCCCCAGCACCCTGAAGATGCTCGACTTGTCCATCCTCTCCAATACCTCTTCCAGTTCGGGCAGCGAGACCGGTCGCGCAGCAGCAAGCAGAGCGCGCAACACCAGAATGCGGTTGGCTGTCGGCTTCACTCCCTTCTTCTCCAATATGCATATCTCCGATTTTTCTTCCATTGTCTCATCCGGTTGGTTATATAGGGGCAAAGGTACTGATTGCGTAGCAAACAGGCAAAACAAAAAAGCGGATGGACGCCGTTTTTCGCAGATTTCACGTTTCTTCTGCGTACATCCGTGTGTCCATCCACGTTTCTGATTATTCTGTGGAAGTTCTGTGGTTCCGTACGGTGTGTGCCCCGCCCTTCGTCATCCTAACGGGTCTTCGCCGCCCGGCTCGGTGCCGCCGCCACTGCTGCCGCCCGGCTCGGTGGTGGTGCAGCCGGTGATGCCCTTCGCCTTCTTGTAGTCGGCCAGCGAGGCGTAGTTGACGTCGTCCTCCAGCACACCGCCGTTCTCGAACTGCAGGCTGTTGATGACCGACTCGCGGAACTCCTTGCTGGGCGTGAAGAGGATGCGCGGGTTCTTGATCATGCTCGATGCCTGATAGTCGGTGATGCTTTCCACGCCCTCGCTCTGGAAGGTGATGCGCAGCGTGCCTAAGTCGCCCAGGCGCACCGTGTGGCCCTGCAGCAATTGCTGGCGGGCATAGTTGCCCAGCAGTTCCAGGGCGGCTTCCATTTCCTTGGGAGCCACGGTGGTGTTCTCGGTGGCGGCGCGCGTCATGGCTTTCACGTCCTGTGCCGTCTCGCTCAGAGGGGAGGCATACCATTTCTTCGGAGCATTCTCATTTTGAGGATTACCCCGTTTCACTAATTTGTACTTGTACATAGTATTTACCATTTAAAAAGTTATACATAATGCCCTCTTTCCGGCAAGCGTCCGGAAAGAGGGCTTTTTTTACTATTGATTATCAGTTGTTTACCGACTCGCAGGAGTAACCCTTGGAGACTCCCGCGAGTCTTGCCCCGACACTCTAGGGAGTCATGGCCGGAGACTCTAGGGAGTCTTACCTCATGACTCTAGGGAGTCTTGACGGGTGACTTCGGGGAGTGCTTTTGATGTAATATAGATTTACCATTCTACATCGTCGCCGTCCTCGAAGTCGTTATGTTCGGCTTCGACAGGACTCGGTTTAACAATGGTTGTGACATTGCTGTTTTCATCTGAATACCTGTTTAACATCCTGTCCCAAAACTCCTTCTTGGTGTCCCACAATGTCAGGGTCAGTTGCTGATTATCTTGCTGGTTCCCGCACTTCAAATCCCCCAAATATGCGTTATTGGTTATATCGAGAGCCGTCATCTTGTTGCCATGACACCACAAATATTTAAGCTCTTCCAAAGTACTGACATTCAACGAGACAAGTTGATTATCGTTGCACTCCAAATCCGTCAGATTGGTCAGCTTGGTTACATCAAGGGTAGTCAATTGATTATCCATGCAATCCAAAGTCTCCAGATAGGTGAAGTACTCAATGCCGGCAAGGCTGGTAATGTTTTTATTTCGCAAAAACAAGAAAGTTCCCCCATTCATTATTATTTCCATTCGGTTATTCTCATCCAGGGATACGGTGCCATCGGGGTTCGCCGTCCAGCCGATATTTGGGTTGAATTCTTCCACGGCATTGGCAAACGCCGCATTGAGGGCCTCGGTGAAATTGTTGGCATCCAGTGCGCCCAGGTAGGTAATCTTTCCGGCGGTGAAGGTCACCTCTTTTTGGGTGGTCTTGACGTATGTCTTGCCGCCTTCATCCATATAGTTCAGGGTAATGCCGCCCGTCAGCGTGCCGGGAGCCACGACGAAGTAGTACTCCTTGGCTGCCTCGAAGTTTCCCTTTATCGTTACCGACCGGGAAGCACTTCCCGTGGCGGTCAGCGTACCATCGGCGATGGTATAGGTCAGCCCGCCTGCCAGTGCGTCGCTTTCTTGGTTGGCGGTCAGGGTAACTTCCGTCACACCCTCTGCGTCCACGGTGAACTTGGCTAAGGCGCAGAGGTTCTGGAACGTCAGATTTTTGCTGCCGTCCGTCGCCTGTGCCCACGAGGGGTTCAGCCCTTCGGCAAAGCCGCCTGCCGTGGCTGTCTGCGTGGCGGGCAGGGTGAAGGTGATGGCAGTGTTGTCGAGGGTCAGCGTCCCGTCGGCGGTGTAGGGATAGAAGGCGGTGTAGGTATCGGTCACTTTGGCCTCGCCTTCCAGGGTGGCGGTGCTGCCGCTGACTTCGGTTGCTTCAAACTTGCAGATGGTTTCCGTTCCGTCGTAGATGGCTACCAGGTCGCCCTGCGTCCAGTTGACGGCATGGCCGTCCTCGCCCAGCGAGGTACGTGTCTGCGGTGTTCCGGCGGTAAAGGTCATGTGCACCTTCCCCGTGCTGCCGCTTTCGTTGTTCTCAATGATTTCTTCGTTGCCGCAGGCTGCCAACAGCAGGGCCAGTGCGGCGATGGTCATGTTCTTTGTTCTCATTGCTTATCATTATTATTTAAGAATTTACCAAATGTCGTCGTCATTTCCGTCTCCGAAGCCGTCGTGCCCCGCGTCGGGGAAACTGGCCAAGAAGCCAGCCTCGACCTCCACTTCGATCACTTCGCACCGTGGAGACTCGTAAGCCCCCAAGCCGGTGTATTCTTCATTCTTGTTCTCTTGCATATCGTTAATATTTATTTAGATGATTCGGGGAAAGCGACAGGACAGGAACGCAAAAAAAACTGCAAACCCACGCAGAGGAGAGAAGACGCTCCCTTCGTCGGCTTGCAGGCTTCCTGGCCGTCGTTATCGCGCGTGCGATAACTATATATAAGGTATAGATAAATCCATGTGTGTTTATACAAAAATCACACATATCCAAATTTTCAGCATAGTTTTGTGCACGTTTATTCGCAAAAAAAGCAGACATAAAGCCTATGTCGCAAAGGGTGGCTTTGTGCCTGTTCTCCATATCTGCTATATAAACGCTTGTTTGCACTGTCAAATTCTCGTTTGGTTAAGACGGGTCAAAATTAGACCAATCCTACCAAAGCGGCGGGACAATGCTTGAAAACTTACGGGACAATTTAAGGAAAAATACCTCGCAGAAGGGACAATAAGCCGAATTTCGTTCCATTGTCCTCCCCCTTCTGCCCTGACAGAAGGCATCCGCAGGTGCGGCTCTTATTCTTTTCCCTTCCGGTATGCGTCGAGGTTGCGACTATAGGTTTTCACCGAAGCAAAGCCGCTGTGAAGAGCCACCTCTTCGCGGGTTGCTGCCGGATTCTTCTTTTTATACTCCAAGGCAGCCTCGACCCGCAGCCGGTTCAGTTCCTTGTAGAACGAGCCGAAACGTTCGTTCATCACAAGCGACACATACTTCCTGTTGCTCTTCACCGCCGCTGCCAGGTCATCTAACTTCAAATTCGGGTTCAGGTAAAGCTGCTGCTCCGTCAACACAGCACGTATCTTCACCTCCAAACCATCCTTCACCTCGGCCGACAGGCTCCACGAAGAACGGACGTCATCCTCCAACGCCTTCTGTTCGGTCAGCAATGTCTCCACCTTCTGCTCTACAAAAGCCTCCGCCTCGCCTACCGCCTGCCGGCATTCATGCCGTTGCGGATGCAGAATCTGCAGCAGGATGACCACATGCATCACGGCAATACTCAACTGTAGATACATGTTATAGGTATGGCTCCCGGTAAAGAAAAGCACCCAGGCGGCTACAATATAAATAAGAGGAAAGAAAACTACCAATCGGGCAAAACGCATGGGAAAGTCGTCTTCGTTCGAATACTCCTCGTACTGATGCTTGCGTATCTGGAGGCAAAGCCACCACGTAGTACGCACCATTCCGACCGTCAGCAGCAGCGCATAAGCACCCACACACGGCAGAACTACATCGGCACGACGCCACAGCACGTCGCCTCCCATCCAGGCGAACACCCAAAGCACCGCAATAAGCAGCAAAGGCAGCACCCCCGCCACCGCCAAGTACAGCCAGCGGCGACGCACACCGGCAAAGAAATAGCGGCGGAACGACAGGATACCGGCCACCGGCAAAAACAGGACAAAAAACACACGCACAAACAGCCACGCATCCGCACTGTCCATCCGGCACAGCCATACCCCCGGCAGGGCAAAACAGGCAAAAATAAACGTCATGAGCCTGCGTGCCGGATAGAAATAGGATTCTTGCTTGTCGAAAGGACGACACATATGAAAACAGCGCACAAAAGCACAAAACAACGACGAGCACACAAGCACCAGCCCGGCTGCCGCATAATATAGTTCGGGAGTTTGCAACACCATAACAGTTACATCTTTACTAAAAACAGAGGCAAAAGTATGAAAAAAAGCAATCGGATATTTCATTTTTTTCCTTATCTTTGCCGCTGAGAGACAAAGGGGTGCCCCGACGGGCTGAGATCATACCCTCGAACCTGATACAGTTAGCACTGTCGTAGGAATTGGATATCATCGCATACTTACCAAAGCATCTGCCCGCACCTTTTTGAGTTTTTAAGTTTCTGAGGACATAAGTCCGAAGTAAAACAATGGCTTATAAACCTGCAAATTCATAAACTCAAAAAACTCCCCCCACAAAACTTAAGAACTTAAGAACTTAAAAACTTAAAAACTTAAAAACTTAAAAACTTAAAAACTTAAAAACTTAAAAACTCAAAAACTTAAAACCATATGAAAATAACCGTTAACAATCAGGAAATCGACACCAATGCCACGACTCTCCGTCAGCTGGCCGAAGAACTGTCGCTGCCCGACCGTGGTGTAGCCGTGGCCGTAAGCAACCGCATGGTGCCACGCACCGAATGGGAAAATTATCAGCTGACCGAAGGAGCCTCGGTCGTCATCATCAAAGCCGCTTGCGGCGGATAATGGAAGAATTTTGAGTTTTTAAGTTTTTGAGTTTATAAGTTATTAAGTTAAAGTTACTGCTTTACTTTAACTCAAAACCCAAAAACAAACAACTTAAAAACTAAAGAACTTAAAAACTCAAAAACTTAAAGACTCATAAACTCAAAATCCTATGGCAGAGAAAGAACAACGAATGATGAACGCTCGTTTGCAGTTCATCACACACTATACCGACCAATACAGCTACCTCGACTCGGTACGCCTGGCTCTCGAAGGCGGATGCCGCTGGATACAGCTACGCATGAAGGATGCCACAGCCGACGAGATAATACGTACAGGATTAGAGGCCGCCGACCTGTGCCACAGTTACGGCGCCACCTTCCTCATCGACGACCATGTAGAACTGGTCGGACGCATCCATGCCGACGGCGTCCATTTGGGCAAGAACGATATGCCCATAGCAGAGGCACGGCACCTGCTGGGCGATGACTGCATCATAGGCGGCACAGCCAACACCATCGACGATGTAAGGGCACACTACCGCTCGGGAGCTGACTACATCGGGTGCGGTCCCTTCCGCTACACCACTACCAAGAAGAACCTCAGCCCCATACTGGGACTGGAAGGCTACGCCGGCATCGTCCGCCACATGCAGCAGGAAGGCATCAGTCTGCCCATAGTAGCTATTGGGGGTATCACCAATGCAGACATTCCCGCCTTAATGGAAACCGGCATCAGCGGCATTGCCCTGTCGGGTAGTATTCTGCGAGCCAATAATCCGGTGGAGGAGATGCAGTCGGTGTGCCGAGAATTAAAAATGAATAATTAAAAATTAAAAACGAGGTTCATGCATTCCGTGTAATCCGTGACAGATAATTTTAGTCGAAAGGGGCCTGTATAACTCCTAAAAAAATAAATTCGCAATTCAATAAATAAAAATACTCGATATGGAAAAACTAGTCATCGCGGGACGTGAGTTCGACTCCCGCCTCTTCCTGGGAACAGGAAAATTCAACTCGAACGAAGTAATGGAACAATCCATCCTGGCATCGGGCACCGAAATGGTTACCGTAGCCATGAAGCGCATCGAACTGGAAAACAAAGACGACGACATGTTGCGGCACATTGTACATCCGCACATACAACTGTTACCTAACACCTCGGGGGTACGCAATGCCGAAGAAGCTATATTCGCTGCCCAAATGGCACGCGAGGCTTTTGGTACCAACTGGCTGAAGTTGGAAATCCACCCAGACCCTCGTTACCTGCTCCCCGACTCTACCGAGACACTGAAAGCAACCGAAGAGCTGGTGAAGCTGGGATTCGTCGTACTGCCTTACTGTCAGGCCGACCCTACCCTGTGTAAGCGCCTTGAAGAAGCTGGTGCTGCAACAGTGATGCCACTGGCAGCCCCCATCGGAACCAACAAAGGACTGCAAACACGCGACTTCCTGCGCATCATCATCGAACAGAGCAACGTGCCCGTCGTAGTAGACGCCGGTATCGGTGCTCCCAGCCATGCTGCCGAAGCCATGGAAATGGGTGCAGCTGCTTGCCTGGTGAACACAGCCATCGCCGTAGCCGGCAATCCTGTAGAAATGGCTATCGCTTTCAAAGAAGCCGTCATAGCCGGACGCCGTGCCTACGAAGCCGGACTGGGCACACAAGCAGCCGACCTGGTTGCATCGGCCTCATCGCCACTGACAGCCTTCTTAAACAATTAAGAATGAATAATGAGAAATTAAAAACGAAGGAGCCACGACTCCCCCACTATTAATTTTTAACTTTTAATTTTTAATTCCATAAATGAAAGAACAAGATAAAAGAGCGTACGCTCATGCAGAGAAAGCCTACATGCAGGGCACTCTTTATCCTTATATAAAGGTAGGAATGCAGAAAGTCAACCTCACCCCCACCGTGACAATTGTCGACGGCGAGAAAGTGATGACACCCAATGCCCCCGTCTATGTCTACGACACCAGTGGTCCCTTCAGCGATCCAGATATTGAGATTGACCTGAAAAAAGGATTGCCCCGTATGCGCGAAAGCTGGATAACCGGTCGGGGTGACGTAGAACAGCTGCCCTCCATCACCTCAGAATACGGAAAGATGCGCCGCGACGACAAGAGCCTCGACCACCTGCGCTTCGAGCACATCGCCCTGCCCTACCGCGCCAAAGCAGGTAAAAACATTACCCAGATGGCCTATGCCAAGGCAGGTATCATCACCCCCGAAATGGAGTATGTGGCCATCCGCGAAAATATGAATTGCCGTGAACTGGGCATCGACACCTACATCACCCCCGAGTTTGTCCGCGATGAAATAGCAGCCGGACGCGCCGTATTGCCTGCCAACATCAACCACCCAGAAAGCGAACCGATGATTATCGGACGCAACTTCCTGGTGAAAATCAATACCAACATCGGTAATTCAGCTACGACATCGAGCATCGACGAAGAAGTAGATAAGGCCGTATGGAGCTGTCGCTGGGGAGGTGATACCCTGATGGATCTCTCTACCGGAGCCAACATCCACGAAACACGCGAATGGATTATACGCAACTGCCCTGTACCCGTAGGTACTGTACCTATCTATCAGGCTTTGGAGAAAGTAAACGGACGAGTGGAAGACCTGACGTGGGAAATCTATCGCGACACCCTCATCGAACAATGCGAACAGGGAGTAGACTACTTCACCATCCATGCCGGCATACGCCGTCAGAATGTACATCTGGCCGACAAGCGTTTGTGCGGCATCGTTTCACGTGGCGGAAGTATCATGAGCAAATGGTGCCTTATCCACGATCGTGAAAGCTTCCTTTACGAGCACTTCGACGACATCTGCGACATTCTGGCTCAGTACGACGTTGCCATCTCACTGGGTGATGGTCTGCGTCCAGGCTGTATAGCTGACGCCAACGATGAAGCGCAGTTTGCCGAACTCGATACCATGGGCGAGCTTGTGCTCCGCGCCTGGGACAAGAACGTTCAGGCATTCATCGAAGGCCCGGGACACGTTCCTTTGCACAAAATACGTGAGAACATGGAACGACAGATTGACCATTGCCACAATGCCCCCTTCTATACTCTTGGACCGCTTGTCACCGACATTGCTCCTGGTTACGACCACATCACTTCGGCCATCGGTGCGGCCCAGATAGGCTGGTTGGGTACGGCCATGCTGTGCTACGTCACTCCGAAAGAACACCTTGGGCTGCCTAATAGAGAAGATGTACGTACCGGTGTCATCACCTATAAAATCGCCGCTCATGCAGCCGACTTAGCCAAGGGACATCCCGGTGCACAAATCCGTGACAATGCCTTGAGTAAAGCCCGCTACGAATTCCGCTGGCGCGACCAGTTCCACCTGAGTCTCGACCCCGACCGTGCATTGGAATACTTCAACGAAGGACGCCATACCGACGGCGAGTATTGCACGATGTGCGGTCCCAACTTCTGTGCCATGAAGCTGAGTCGGGATCTTAAAGAAATTAATAATTAAACACCAATCACAACTTTTAATTTTTAACTTTTAATTATTCACTGAACCAAATGTTTTCAGAAGAACTTGAAAAAATAGATTGGGAGGAAACCACCAAAGCCATCTACTCGAAAACCGAAAACGATGTGCTTCGCGCCCTCGGCAAAGAGCACTGCGATGTAGATGACTTCATGGCACTTGTGTCACCCGCCGCCAGCAAATACCTGGAACCCATGGCACAACTGAGCAAGAAGTATACCGAAGAACGTTTCGGCAAGACCATATCCATGTTCATACCTCTTTACATCACCAACTCGTGTACGAACTCATGCGTCTATTGCGGGTTCCATATCAGTAACCCGATGGCACGCACCATTCTGACTGAAGAAGAGATTGTGAACGAATACAAAGCCATCAAAAAGCTGGCACCCTTCGAGAACCTGCTGCTGGTAACGGGCGAAAACCCCGCCAAAGCCGGCGTACCTTACATAGCCCGTGCACTCGACCTGGCCAAACCTTACTTCTCGAACCTGAAAATCGAGGTAATGCCTCTTAAAACGGAAGAATATGCCGAGCTGAAAGAACATGGGCTGAACGGAGTCATCTGCTTTCAGGAAACATACAACAAAGCTCACTACAACATCTATCATCCGCGTGGCATGAAATCGAAGTTTGAGTGGCGTGTTAACGGATTCGACCGCATGGGACAAGCTGGCGTTCACTCCATTGGTATGGGAGTACTGATTGGTCTGGAAAAAGAATGGCGCACGGACATCACTATGATGGCGTACCATCTGCGTTACCTGCAAAAACATTACTGGAAGACGAAATACAGCGTCAACTTCCCGCGTATGCGCCCGGCCGAAAACGAAGGCTTTCAACCCAACGTCATTATGAGCGACCGTGAACTGGCACAAGTAACCTTTGCTATGCGCATTTTCGACCACGACGTGGATATTTCGTACTCGACCCGCGAACCGGCTTACATCCGTGATCACATGGCTGCACTCGGAGTGACTACCATGAGTGCTGAAAGCAAGACCGAACCCGGAGGATATTATACCTATCCACAAGCATTGGAACAATTCCACATCAGCGACGACCGTACGGCGGTAGAAGTAAATGCTGCCCTGAAACACATCGGACGCGAACCGGTATGGAAAGACTGGGATTCAAGTTTTGACTTGTTCGGTTCCAAATAATCTATTTTCTGTAATACAAGGAATGGTACACTTGTGATACTACCAATCACAAAGATGTCCCATTCCTTTACCATAGATAAAAATCTCAAAAAATAATAGCCATGACCTCACGGTATACCAGACAAACCGCTTTGCCTGAAATAGGTGAAACCGGACAGGAACGCCTTTCGCGCGCACGTGTCCTTATTATAGGTGTAGGCGGACTTGGCGCTCCTATCGCCCTCTACCTGACAGCAGCCGGTATAGGAACAATCGGCCTGATTGATGATGATGTTGTCAGCTTAAGTAACCTGCAACGCCAAGTGTTATACAGCGAAGCTGAAGTAGGACAACCCAAAGTAATTTGTGCTGCCCGACGCTTGCATGAACTGAACAGCCAAACATCCATACACACCTATCAGACAAGGCTAACCCGCCTGAATGCCGAAAAGCTGATCGCAGAATACGACATCGTAATAGACGGATGCGACAATTTTACCACCCGCTACCTGATAAGCGATGTCAGCTCCCGACTGGGAAAGCCTTATGTTTATGGTGCTATTCAGGGATTCGAAGGCCAGGTTTCCGTATTCAATTACGGCAAACAACCACGTACCTACCGTGATCTCTACCCAGCCGAAGCCAACATGCTTCAGTTGACACCAGATTCATCTGTAATAGGTATTACCCCTGCCGTAGTAGGAAGTATGGAAGCCAATGAAGTACTGAAAATTGTCTGCGGATACGGAGATGTATTATCAGAAAAGTTATGGACCATCGATCTGAGAACCCTCCAGACTTACCAATTAGCATTCTGATTACATACCGATATGCGCCCCTACAAACCAACTAACTACCCAACACCGTATTGAGTTTTACAAACAAGTTGACTATGAAACTGATTGTTATCACCCGTTCCGACTTCTTCCCTGGCGAAGCGGAAGCTATCACCACCTTGTTCTACTATGATCTGGAAATTCTTCATTTGCGAAAGCCAGAATCTGACATTACAGAAATTGAAAGTCTACTTGACAAGATACCCGAAGAATATCATTCGCGCATTGTTGTTCACGAACATTTTCAGTTAGTCAACCGATACCACCTGAAAGGTATACATTTAAACAGGCGTAATCCCCATGTTCCCCAAGACTATAAAGGACATATCAGTTGCTCCTGTCACTCGTTAGAAGAGGTTAAGCAACACAAGCCATCCTGCAATTACGTATTCCTTAGCCCCATCTTCGACAGTATATCCAAAGCCGGCTATTCGTCGGCTTTCACAGCCAACCAGTTGCAAGAAGCCCACCGACAAGGCATCATCGATTCCCGTGTCATGGCATTAGGAGGGCTCGATAGCGAACGAATGAACGACATAAAACAATTCGGCTTCGGAGGTGCCGTTTTGTTGGGCGATATCTGGAATCATTTAGGCAATGACTTCATACCTCATTTTCTTCGCCTGCGGCAAGCCGCTTTCACACCAATCATCCTGTCCATTGCAGGCTCTGACTGCTCGGGGGGTGCAGGCATTCAGGCCGACACAAAAACCATTTCAGCCTTAGGAGGATATGCCGCTACCGTCATAACAGCCATCACTGCCCAAAATACCCAAGGCGTACAAGCCGTCTATCCACAAACAGATGAGACAGTACGACGTCAGATAGAATCTGTGATGGACGACCTCCCCCCTCATGCCGTTAAAATAGGTATGGTACACGATGCAAATATTGTTACAGCCATTACTGATTGCCTGCAAATATACCGCCCTCCACATGTTGTCTACGATCCGGTCATGATCTCTACCAGTGGGCGCCGGTTGATGACTGAAGAAACCATACAAGCTATCTGCGAAAAGCTGTTTCCCCTATGTACGCTCATCACTCCCAATCTGCACGAAACAGCACTGCTGACCGGTAACACAATAAACAGTATAAACGACATGGAAGAAGCCGCACAAACTCTTGCCCATCGTTATGGAATTTCAGTACTCGTAAAAGGCGGGCACCTGGAAGGAAACGAAATGTGTGATGTCCTGTTCCATCGGGAAAACATATATCGCTATAATGTAGCCAAAATTGAAAGCCATAATCTGCATGGAACCGGTTGCACACTTTCGTCGGCCATCGCCACACAATTGGCCTACGAAAATCCCATGGAAGAGGCTGTCAGACAAGCCAAACAATATGTTTATCAGGCCATCAATCGAGGGAAAAACATGCAAATTGGTCAAGGGAACGGTCCGCTATGGCACTTTTTTTAGAATAATACCTACTTATTCTTAATTTAATCCGCTATTTTTGCAGAGATTATCACCATTAATAGGTATTAATATGGAAAAAGCAAAAGTATATTATTCGGATTTGCGTACTTCTCCAACATCAAACCTGCTGGACAAAATGGAACGCCTGTTGAAACGTGCCGGTATTGCGCAGCTTCCCTTAAAAGATAGCTTTACAGCTATCAAAATTCACTTTGGTGAACCTGGAAACCTGGCATATATACGTCCTAACTATGCTGCACGTATGGCAAACCTGCTTCGCCAACTGGGTGCAAAGCCTTTTCTGACCGACTGTAACACATTATATAGCGGACGCCGTTCGAATGCAGTAGACCACTTACAAAGTGCCATGGAAAATGGATTCAATCCTATATCGGCACAATGTCAGGTTATTATAGGAGACGGTCTGAAAGGTACAGATTACCGTGAAATTCCTTTAAACGGTGAATACTGTCCTGCTCCCAAAATCGGTACAGCCATTGCCGATGCAGATGTGATTATCAGCATGAACCACTTCAAAGGACATGAACAGGCGGGCTTCGGCGGTGCACTGAAGAACCTGGGAATGTGATGTGCCAGTGTAGGCGGGAAACTGGAATTGCACGCAGCATCGCAACCCAAGATTAATACAAACAACTGCATCGGATGCAACATCTGTGTAAAGCATTGTGCCCACGACGCCGTGCATCTGAATGCGGACCGCAAAGCCGAAATAGACTATACAAAATGCGTCGGCTGTGGCCAATGTGTTGCCTTATGCCAACATGATGCTGCCGTCGTCAGCGATTGGGACACCTCAGAACGGTTGAACTACAAAATTGCAGAATATGCTTTGGCTGTAGTAAAAGACAAACCACATTTTCATATCAGTTTCATTATGAACGTATCACCCGAGTGTGACTGCTGGAACCATAATGATGCTGCTATCATCCCCGATCTTGGAATGCTGGCTTCAGCCGACCCTGTCGCATTGGACAAAGCTTGCGCCGACATGGTCATAGCTACTCCCATCCTACACGGCAACAACGTATTGGGCGAGAAGCACGAACACGAGGACCTGTGCGGATGCGACAAATTCCATATAATACATCCCGATACCGACTGGTTAGCAGGACTTCGCCACGCCGAGAAAATCGGTTTGGGAACAATGGAATACGAACTTATCAAAATATAAATCTTAATATCACACCGAAATATGGAAACAAATGCAAGATTTTACTCATTGTCTTTCGGAAACATAAAGACATACTTGTTTGCCTTCTTATTTATAGCAGGCAACATCCTTCTGCCACAGCTCTGCCATCTTATTCCAGCTGGTGGACCGACATTACTGCCAATCTACTTCTTTACTCTGATTGCAGCTTATAAATACGGGTTCCGGGTAGGTTTGCTGACAGCATTGCTTTCACCTGTCATTAATCACCTGCTTTTCGGCATGCCCGCAACTTCCGTACTCCTCCCTATTCTGATCAAATCAACATTGCTGGCAGGCGCTGCCGCCATGACCGCCCATTATACACAAAAAGCAACTATTGCGACCCTGCTTATCGTTGTTCTGGCTTATCAGTTCATCGGTACTGCTTTTGAATGGGCTTTGTGCGGAGATTTTTACCTCGCTATTCAGGACTTTCGTATGGGAATCCCAGGAATGCTGATACAATGGTGGGGAGGTTTTCTGCTGCTGAAAGCCCTCAGAAATCTCTGATAAATCCATCACGATATAGACCGGAACATGATCGGATGAGAATCCTTTCATGTTCCGTTTTTTTATATCTGCCAACCTTCGGATAAGTTTCCCCCTATTATAAAAAGCATATCTTTGCCCAAAATATTTCCATTCTTATACGTTATTCAAACAAGAAAATCATTAAATTCGTGCCGAATAAATGATACAAATCCCGAAAAATGGAAATTATAACAAATAACTGGTCTACGAAAAAATATGCTGTAGGATTTGCTTTAAGCGGTGGATTCATCAAAGGATTTGCACATTTGGGAGTCATGCAGGCACTACTGGAACATGACATTCATCCTAACATTATATCAGGAACCAGTGCCGGAGCATTAGCCGGTGTCTTCTATGCTGATGGGAACGAACCCCATAAAGTCCTTGACTACTTTGCCGGACACAAATTTCAGGACCTGACAAAATTAGTGATACCCAAAGTAGGACTGTTCGAGTTGGACGAGTTTATCGACTTTTTACGAAGCAACCTGAAAGCCAAGAAACTGGAACAACTGCAAATTCCCCTTATCATAACAGCAACCGATCTAGACCATGGCCGTATCGTACATTTCCACAAAGGCGACATAGCAGAACGGGTAGCCGCCTCCTGCTGTATGCCGGTACTGTTCTCTCCAGTAAAAATAGAAGGAACATATTATGTAGACGGTGGTTTAATGATGAACCTGCCAGTTTCCACGATTCGCCGGATCTGTGAGAAAGTAGTCGCAGTAAATGTCAGCCCGCTCATGGCTACCAAATACAAAATGAATATTGTAAGCATAGCTTTGCGTTCTTACAATTTCATGTTCCGTTCCAATTCATTCCCTGAACGAGAAAAAGCTGACCTGCTGATAGAGCCTTATAACTTGGCAGGATACAGCAATACAGAATTGGAAAAAGCAGAAGAAATATTCATGCAGGGCTATAATACAGCCAATGAAATACTGGCACAAGCATTGTCCGAGAAAGGAAGTGTCTGGAAAACCTAAAAGCTAAAGTATGCTTCCGACTCTAAATCTAATTCACATAGTATCAATCTTCAATCAAACATAATAAAATGAAGGATAATCATAATAAGCCAATCATCTATCAAGTTTTCACACGTCTGTTTGGAAACAATAATAATCATTGTATCTACAATGGAAATATCACAGAAAACGGATGCGGTAAAATGGCGGACTTTACCATAAAAGCCTTAAACGAAATAAAAAAACTAGGAGCAACCCATATATGGTATACAGGCATCATAGAACATGCAACCCAAACCGATTATCGTCGTTACAACATCCGGCCTGACCATCCGGCATTTGTTAAAGGAAAAGCTGGTTCGCCGTATGCCATCAAAGACTACTACGATGTAGATCCGGACTTAGCCAAAGATATTCCCGGACGAATGAAAGAATTCGAGAACCTTGTATTGCGCACACACAGATGTGACTTAAAGGTTATCATCGACTTTGTACCCAATCATGTAGCACGCCAGTATCATTCGGACAGCCAGCCCGACGGAACAGCTCAATTAGGAGCCAATGATGATCCGGCTTATGCTTTCAGTCCCTATAATAATTTTTATTATATACCGAACTCTGAGCTCCATGCCCAATTTGACATGAAAGGAGCTGCTGCCGAAGCATATAAAGAATACCCGGCCAAAGCAACAGGCAATAACCGTTTCGATGCTTATCCGAACATCAATGACTGGTATGAAACCGTAAAACTGAACTATGGTATAGACTATCAGAATGGGAACACTCCTCATTTTAATCCGATTCCGGATACCTGGACTAAGATGTTGGATATCCTATTATTCTGGGCTGGTAAAAATATCGATGGTTTCCGTTGCGATATGGCAGAAATGGTGCCTGTAGAGTTTTGGGAATGGGCCATACCTCAAGTAAAAGCACAATATCCATCGATCCTATTCATTGCCGAAGTTTATAATCCTGCCGAATACAAGAATTATCTGTTCCGTGGAAAATTCGATTATTTATACGATAAAGTCGGACTATATGATACATTGCGCTCCATCATCTGCAATAATGGATCGGCAACTGCCATCACTCATGCATGGCAAAATCTGGGAGGAATCGAAAAGCGCATGCTCAACTTCCTGGAAAATCATGACGAACAACGAATAGCCTCCGATTTTTTTGCCGGCAATCCATTCAAAGCGATCCCAGGCTTAATCGTATCGGCCTGCATGAATACCAACCCCATGATGATTTACTTTGGACAAGAATTTGGAGAACCCGGTATGGATAACGAAGGCTTCAGTGGACGCGATGGCCGGACAACTATCTTCGACTATTGGAGTATAGATACAATACGACGCTGGCGTAACGGAGGAAAATTCGACGGCAATATGCTTACAGATGAACAAAAAGCCTTGTATTCCATTTATCAGCGTGTCTTGACTCTTTGCAATGAAGAAAAAGCAATCTCACAAGGAGACTTCTTCGACTTGATGTATGCTAACATAAACGGTTGGCGTTTTAATGAGCACAGACAATATGCTTTCTTGCGCAAATATGAAAACGAATTGCTTATCATTGTTGTCAATTTCGATCATATGTCCATGGATCTTGCCATCAACATACCGACACATGCCTTCAATTTTCTGCAGATACCACAAAATCCCCAATATCGTGCAAAAGATTTAATTAGTGGAGAAGAAGAAGACATCAGCCTGCTGCCCTATAAGGCTACAGATATTTCAGTAAAAGGATACAGTGGAAAAATACTGAAAATCATATTGTAATCAGATATAAAAAATACAATGTATAGAAACGAGCTATGAACGATCCCCATATATTAGGAACTGAACGCATAGGCAAACTGCTTCTGCAATACTCTATCCCTGCCATTATCGGTATGACCATCACCTCGCTGTATAATATCATCGACAGCATTTTTATAGGTCATGGTGTAGGAGCCATGGGTATTGCTGGCCTTGCCATTACTTTTCCACTTATGAATCTCGTTGTAGCATTCTGTACATTGGTATCAGCCGGAGGGGCTACCATCTCATCCATCCGTTTAGGACAACAAGACCTGAAAGGCGCTAATGAAATTGCAGCTACCACACTGACACTTTGCCTGATAAACTCTATCCTTTTCGGAAGCATATCTTTGCTTTTTCTGGATGAGATACTTCTATTTTTCGGAGCCAGCAATGACACTCTGCCTTATGCCCGTGATTTTATGCAAGTTATTCTGCTAGGAACACCTATTTCTTACACCATGATCGGGCTGAATAATATCATGCGTGCTACCGGTTATCCACGTAAAGCCATGCTGACCTCACTGGTAACAGTGATATGCAATGTGGTTCTGGCTCCTATATTCATTTTCCACTTCGAATGGGGAATCCGTGGAGCAGCAACAGCTACCATAATTTCCCAGTTTATCGGAATGGTTTGGGTTCTGCAACACTTTATTCAAAAAACAAGTGTAGTGCAGTTGCATCGTGGATTCTGGAAAATCAAGAAACGCATTATCGGCAACATTTTCTCTATCGGAATGTCGCCATTTCTAATGAATGTAACAGCCTGTGCCATTGTCATTATAGTAAACAACAGTCTGCAACGCTATGGAGGAGATATGGCAATCGGTGCGTATGGCATTATCAACCGCCTGTTAGTGCTTTACGTCATGATTGTATTAGGACTGACAATGGGTATGCAACCCATCGTAGGATATAATTTCGGAGCACTGAAACACGAACGGGTAAAAGCGACTTTGAAATTAAGTATCCTGACTGGGGTATGTATCACAAGTTCCGGGTTCATCATCTGTGAATTGTTTCCTCATGCCGTTTCGGCTGTTTTCACCAGTGACAAGCATCTCATCGACATGGCTTCGCACGGAGTACGCATTTGCATAGCCATATTTCCATTTGTAGGTGCACAAATTGTCATAGGTAACTTCTTTCAAAGTATCGGTATGGCCAAAATCAGCATATTCCTCTCTCTAACCAGACAATTATTATATCTATTGCCTGGACTGATATTCTTCCCCCGATTTTTAGGATTGGATGGAGTATGGACCAGCATGCCTGTATCAGACTTTTTTGCTTTTGTCACTGCTGTAATTGCACTTTGGATTTATATCAAGAAAGTGGAGAAGAAATACCCTTCGTCTGTGCAAAGTTAGCAATTTACTCTCATTTTAATAATAACCATGTTTTTGCAAAAAAGCATCTGTATACTTCCTTATTTCATAAAAGATGGAAGTCAACGGCTCACGATATAAGAAAAGTGGATGTCCCAGATCTTCAAACAAATGCAATTCGCAATCTATCCCCAAAGAATCCATCTTCGCTTTGTACGCTTCACACGTTTCTACAGGGACATACTGATCTTTAGTTCCTACCAAGAGCAAAGTTGGCGGAGTCTTGGAATTAATATTATGCAGAGGAGAGATCTTCTGATAATTATCTTTCATCAATTTAGGTCCATATCCTAGCGGACTATTATCAATAACCGGATAATACAACAATAATAAATCCGGGATATATGATTCTGTATCTCCCTCGGAGATATTAGATACAGTCCCCAAAGCCGCAGCCAATTGCCCACCAGCAGACGCTCCTGCGGCCACAATTCTTGTAGAATCAACATGCAGTTCCTGTGCATGTTTCTTTATCCAACGGATAGCATCTTTAGCATCATCAAAACTGTGGAAAGGAGTCGTATGGTGCAAAAAATTAATTCTATAGTCCACAGCTATTGCCACATATCCTTTTGAAGCATAATAAGAACATTCCCTATAAAATTGCAAAGGAGTGCCATAGCTCCATCCCCCTCCAAAGAAAAATACAATGGCAGGCTTAACGGATGCAGTTTTCAACTTTCTATCCTCAAAAACATGAAGAGTCAAAGAATCACCCTCTGCAATTGCTTTATATGAATAGATTTGTGGAGTATAAGCTTTCGTCGTCTTATGCACTAACCGAGTAATACCGTCTGCCCAAACTTTTGCCTTTTCCCCAACCACACAAGTTTCGTTACTTTTATTATCAGAAAACTGCTTCTTATGAACGCTTTCAAACGTAATATTAGAGTCAACCCATAATATCCTATCATTTGAAGGCATTCCAGATGTCATCGGTAGCCCTGCAATATGTGACACATACTCACTTCCCAGCCCTGTTTTAGACAGAATTATTTTAACATTTGAATTAGCCTGCAACATATCTGTAATTACCGAAGCCCAACTTTTAGAGTAATCACTCTTCAAAGTGTCATCGCATTTGACTATATCTAACAGAACAATATCAGGTTGATATTCGGCTACAAGTTTTTCCAGCCTTTCTGCCTTATTACAAGACTTCGAATCCTCAGACAATTGAGCATAATTCATCTTGCCTATCCTTGTATCTACAATATCTGGGCCGACAAACTTGAATTGAATATCCAGTATAAAAAGCTCCTTCCATAAAGAATATAAGAGTTTTTGATCCGCATGCTTGTCTACAGGTTCTCCATCTTTCATATACATTATAGAATAGTTTTTCGGATGATGCTGTTCCCGACTCTCCACTACGACCGATGCGCTTGATGAGTATGAAGACATCAGAACAAAACTCAATAATAAGAATAAGATTTTCTTCATAGCCATGTGTTTTGGACAAAAATAAAAAATAAGATCTGTTTACCCTAGTGTTATTGCATAACAAAAACAGTATAAAATGATAATTAAAGCAGTGTTTCCCCCTTCAGGAAGCTATATTTTATTTATTTTCCCCCTCTCTGTTATGATTAGCGCACTCTTTGTTACTATTTATACCTATTTATAAAGGACTTATTTTCTTATCTTTGTATCAGCCTATAGAATTCTTTTATAATAATAAATAAACCATCTTACAACCATGAAAATAAAACTGTTTTCTTATTGCTTACTGACAGGACTACTACTAGGCTCCTGCAACGACAAAGTCTTTCAACCTACCGAAAACGGAGTTATTGTCAGAATACAACAAAAGAGCGAGAATCAGCCGCAATTGGTACGTCTCCAGGTTGTAGGCGAAAAACTTATTCATGTATCTGCTACTCCTCTGGGAGAATTCAGTAAAGAGAAAAGTCTGATCGCCATTCCTCCAGAAGAACAAGTTCCATTCACAGTTCTGCAATCAGGAGATACAATATCCGTCTCGACTCAAGAAGTCAAGGCCAGTGTGCTCAGCTCAACCGGCGAAGTATGGTTCACAGATAAAAACGGAAAATTAATCCTCCAAGAGAACAAAGGGGGAGGAAAACATTTTACACCAATAGAGATAGAAGGTCGTAAAGGTTACACGATCCGTCAGGTATTCGAGTCACCGGACAATGAAGCTTTTTACGGATTGGGACAACATCAGTCCGAAGAATTCAATTACAAAGGAAAGAACGAAGAACTATTCCAATACAACACCAAAGTATCTGTGCCATTTATTGTATCCAATAAAAATTATGGTATTCTGCTGGACAGTTACTCCCTATGCCGTTTCGGTAATCCGAATGATTATTCACAATTGGGAGAAGTGTTCAAGCTGTACGATAAAGATGGAAAAGAAGGCGCCCTGACCGGCACCTATATACCATCTGAACATTCGGGAAAAGAAACGTTGGTACGTCGTGAGCCTTCCTTGTACTTTGAGCATTTAAAACGCGAAGACTTGTCGAAAGTCATAAACTTGCCAGAAGGATTTCCATTCATGGGTTCCAAAGTATGTTTCGAAGGAACAATTGAACCTTCGCAAAGTGGAGAATTCAAATTCATCTTATACTATGCCGGATACACTAAAGTCTACATCGACAACAAACTAGTCGTACCCGAACGTTGGCGTACAGCATGGAATCCCAACAGCTACAAATTCTCTGTAAACCTTACAGCAGGTAAGAAAGTTCCCTTGAAAGTAGAATGGGAACCAGACGGTTCTGTCTCTTACTCCGGTTTACGGGTTTTAAGTCCGGTAGATCCTCATGAACAAGGTAAACAGTCCTGGTGGAGCGAAATGACCCAACAGCTCGATTACTATTTCATTGCCGGAAATGATATGGACGATGTCATCAGCGGCTATCGTACCCTAACGGGAAAAGCTCCCATCATGCCCAAATGGGCCATGGGTTACTGGCAGAGCAGGGAAAGATACAAAACTGCCGATGAGATGCTTACTGCCTTTAAGACGTTCCGCGAGCGCCGCATTCCTATCGACAACATTGTATTAGACTGGAATCACTGGCCGGAAAATGCATGGGGAAGTCATGAATTCGACAAGCAATTTTTCCCCGATCCCAAAGCAATGGTCGACTCTATCCATGCCATGAACGGGCGTATGATGATTTCCGTATGGCCTAAGTTCTACATTAATACCGAACATTATAAAGAATTCGATAGGAACGGATGGATTTATCAGCAGTCTGTAAAAGACAGTCTGAGAGACTGGGTAGGTCCCGGCTACCACTACGGCTTCTACGATGCCTACAATGCCGATGCACGTAAATTATTCTGGAAGCAAATGTACGAACATTATTATCCGCTCAATATCGATGCCTGGTGGATGGATGCCAGTGAACCTAACATCAGAGATTGTACCGACATGCAATACCGCAAAGACTTATGCGGACCTACTGCCTTAGGGCCTTCTGCCGAATATTTCAATGCTTATGCACTGATGAATGCCGAAGCCATCTACAACGGCCAGCGTAGCGTAGACAACAATAAACGTGTGTTCCTGCTGACCCGTTCCGGATTTGCTGGTCTTCAGCGATATTCCACAGCTACCTGGAGTGGCGACATTGCAACCCGTTGGGAAGATATGAAAGCACAAATTACAGCCGGTTTAAACTTCTCTGTAAGTGGCATCCCCTATTGGACAATGGATATCGGAGGCTTTTGCGTAGAAAGCCGATATGTAAAAGGCCAAACGGAATGGAATAAAACCCAAAAAGAGAATGCAGATTATAAGGAATGGCGCGAACTCAATACACGCTGGTACCAATTCGGCGCTTTTTGTCCTCTGTTCCGTGCTCATGGCCAATATCCTTTCCGTGAAATCTGGGAAATTGCTCCCGAAGGACACCCTGCATATAATTCCGTTGTTTACTATACCAAACTCCGCTACAGGTTAATGCCCTACATTTACACCCTTGCTGGCATGACTTGGCTCAACGATTATACAATCATGCGCCCATTGGTGATGGACTTCGCTGCTGATGAAAATGTAAACAATATAGGCGACCAATTTATGTTCGGTCCTTCCATCATGGTCTCTCCTGTATACCAGTACGAAGCACGAAGCCGTGAAATTTATTTCCCCAAATCGTCCGACTGGTACGACTTCTATACCGGAGAATTGCAAAAAGGAGGAATAAGAAAGAATGTAGATGCCCCATACGAACGTATTCCTTTGTTTGTTCGTGCAGGTTCAATCATACCTTTTGGTCCCGAAATTCAATATACCGATGAGAAGAAAGCAGATTCCATCAAATTATATGTCTATCAGGGAGCCAATGCCTCATTTACGTTATACGAAGATGAAGGCACTAATTACAATTACGAAAAGAACAGATATGCCCTCATTCCTATGACATATGATGAGACAAGCCACCAGCTTATTATTGGTGAGCGAAAGGGAGAATTTGACGGAATGCTTCAGGAACGGACTTTCGAAATCATCCCGGTAAGCAAAAACAATCCCCAAGCATTCAATGACAAAGCCAAAGGGATCACCATCACATACAATGGTAGCTTACAGAAAATACAGCTTTAACCTAAACTGCAAAATATATAGTATATATAGTCATAAATACTTTGATCCGATATATATCATGTATAACACTTAAAAATAAAAAGAATATGAACAAGAAACAGTTTCTTATGATAGGCCTGCTTACCGTAACGTGTACTTGCCTGAAAGCTCAAAACGATGCACTGCCTGTATATCTGGATGAGAATCAACCAATAGAACTGAGAATCAAAGACGCACTCAGCCGTATGACGTTAGAAGAAAAAACGTCTGAGCTACGCCCAAGGCAAGTTCAGCTCTCCCGGTTGCCCCCGCCTTGGTATCCCCGAATTATGGATGAGCGACGGCCCTCATGGAGTACGTGCGGAAGTCAACTGGAACGACTGGGGATATGCCGGATGGACCAGCGACAGCTGCACAGCCTTCCCGGCCCTCACCTGTCTGGCTGCCAGCTGGAACACAGAACTTGCAGGCAAGTACGGAAAAGCGATTGGTGAAGAAGCACGTTACCGCGAAAAGGATGTTTTGCTGGGACCCGGTGTCAACATATACCGCACTCCTCTTAACGGACGTAATTTCGAATACATGGGCGAAGACCCGTATCTGGCTGCTGAAATGTGTGTTCCTTACATTCAGGGAGTACAATCCAACAAGGTAGCTGTATGCGTCAAGCATTATGCACTGAACAATCAGGAAGTATGGCGTGGCCATATCGACGTGCAAGTAAGTGACAGAGCTTTACGCGAGATTTATTTACCCGCTTTTCAGGCAGCCGTCCAGCGTGGACATGCATGGAGCATCATGGGATCTTACAACAAAGTACGGGGCGTACATGCCACACACAACGAATTGCTGAATAACAAGATTCTGAAAGGAGAATGGGGCTTCGACGGTTGTGTCATTACTGACTGGGGAGCTGCTCACGATACTTATCAGGCTGCCATGTACGGTCTTGACATTGAAATGGGTTCCTATACCAACGGACTGACCTCGGAAGCAGAATTCGGTTACGATGATTACTATTTGGGAAAGAATTATCTGAAAATGATAAAAGAAGGTAAAATCCCTATGGAGGTTGTAAACGACAAAGCTGCACGTGTATTGCGTCTGATATTCCGTACCTCGATGAACAGTCAAAAGGGATTTGGTTCTATGAACAGCGAAGCACACGAACAGACTGCATACGAAATAGCCTCCGAAGGTATTGTTTTGCTGAAGAACCAGAGTTCGAAAAAGAAAGCAGCTCTATTGCCTATTGTTCCCGAAAAATATAACCGCATTTTAGTGGTTGGAGACAATGCAACACGTAATCTGATGTTGGGAGGTGGTTCTTCCGAACTGAAAGTGAAAAGATTTGTATCGCCACTCGAAGGGCTCAAAAAACGATTAGGCAATCGCATAGAATATGCACAAGGCTATACAGCCGGACGTCCGATTTATGGAAATGCAGAAAACATACCGCAATCCGTTATGGATTCTTTACGAAACGATGCAATCGAAAAAGCTGCTAAAGCCGACTTGGTTATTTTCATTGGCGGACTGAACAAAAACCATTATCAGGACTGCGAAGGAGGCGACCGGCTTTCGTACGGATTACCGTTCGGACAGGACGAACTGATCGAGGGACTTGTCAAGGCTAATCCCAATGTCGTAGCAGTCATTGTCAGTGGAAATGCAGTAGAAATGCCATGGAACAACCAGGTTCCTTCCATTGTACAATCATGGTATCTGGGTTCAATCGGCGGAGACGCACTTGCCGATGTAATGATAGGTAAAGTTACTCCAAGCGGTAAACTGCCGTTCTCTTATCCGGTAAAGCTCGAAGACTGTCCGGCTCATCACTTCGGACAACTGAGTTACCCGGGTGATAGCATCAAGGAAGAATATAAAGAAGATATCCTCGTTGGCTACCGTTGGTACGACACCAAGAAAATAGCTCCCCTGTATCCTTTCGGTTATGGATTAAGCTATACGACATTCGATTATTCAAAACCTGCCGCTACATCCAAGACTCTGACGGCAACAGATTCTTTGCAGATATCCTTCAAAGTACGGAATAGTGGAACTGTCATCGGAAAAGAGATCGTACAACTGTACATCGGTGATGAAAAATGCACGCTGCTCCGCCCCCAAAAAGAATTGAAAAAGTTCTGCAAAGTAGAATTGAATCCCGGAGAAGAAAAAGAAATAACTTTCTCTATCACGCCCAACGATCTGAAATTCTTTGATGACCGACAACAGAAATGGACTGTCGAACCGGGAAAATTCAAGGCATATATTGCTGCTTCATCAGCAGACATACGCGGAACCGTACAATTTGAATATAAATAATCGGGAAAACTGCAAAAAAGTAACTAGAGATATGCATTCCTCACCAAAATATGCATATCTTTAAAGCCCACAAACAAACAGTTTTTTCAAACAAAATCATTAAACAAACATGAAAAGAAAAAGAATTGCACGATTCGGACTGACATTAGGATGCGTTTGCTTCCTGATGTCAGCATGCCAAACACAAACAGAAGCGTATAAAGACGCTTCATTATCACCTGAAGTACGGGCCGAAGACCTCATCGGCAGACTGAGCTTAGAAGAGAAAGTCTCGTTGATGCAAATGAACTCACCTGCCATTCCAAGACTTGGCATCAAAAAGTATGACTGGTGGAACGAGGCCTTACACGGCGTAGGAAGAGCAGGTACTGCTACCGTTTTTCCACAATGTATAGGTATGGCTGCCTCGTTCGACAACGAGTTGCTGTATGACGTATTTACCGCCGTATCCGACGAAGCACGTGCCAAGAATACTCAATTTGCTAAAAGTGGTGACCTGAAGCGTTATCAAGGACTAACGTTCTGGACTCCCAACGTCAACATCTTCCGAGATCCGCGGTGGGGCCGAGGACAAGAAACTTACGGCGAGGATCCCTATTTGGCTGGCGAGATGGGTGTAAGCGTAGTACGTGGCCTGCAAGGTCCCGACACTACCCGATACGATAAATTACATGCCTGTGCCAAACATTTTGCCGTGCATAGTGGTCCTGAATGGAACAGACATGTATTCAATGCCGAAAATATTGCTCCCCGCGACCTGTGGGAAACCTACCTGCCGGCTTTTAAAAGACTGGTTACCGAAGCCGGAGTAAAAGAAGTGATGTGTGCCTACAACCGCTACGAAGGCGAACCATGTTGCGGAAGCAATCGTCTGCTGCAACAGATTCTGCGTGACGAATGGGGATTTGACGGCATCATCCTGTCCGACTGCTGGGCCATAGCCGACTTCTATACCGAGGGAAACCACAACACTGAGCCCGATGCTCAACATGCCAGTGCCAAAGCTGTACGTACAGGAACTGACCTGGAATGCGGAGCAAGCTACGGCTCTCTGGTCGATGCTGTAAAAGAAGGACTGATAGACGAAAAGACGATAGACAAGTCACTCAAACGTGTGCTGACTGCCCGCTTCGAACTGGGCGAAATGGACGAAGATGTTTCTTGGAAAAGCATTCCATACAGCGTAGTCGATTGCCAGGAACATCGCGACCTTGCCTTGAAGATGGCCGAAGAAAGCCTCGTATTGTTGCAGAACAAAAACAATCTGCTGCCTTTAGACAAACAAACGAAAGTGGCCGTTATGGGTCCCAATGCCAACGACTCCGTGATGCAATGGGGTAATTACAACGGATTCCCCAGCCACACAATCACGTTGCTTAAAGGTTTACAGCAAATGTTACCCGAATCGCAGATTATCTACGAGCCCGGATGCGACCATACTTCCGAAGTCACCCTGCTCAGCCTCTTCGACCGATGCAGCAGCAACGGACAAAAAGGTTTCCGTGCCATGTACTGGAACAAGCAGAAACCCGACAGTATTCCCGAAGTTACGGCACATGTTGGTACACCTTTCCGTTTCACCACGGCAGGAGCTACCGTGTTTGCTCCCGGAGTAAACCTCGGTGATTTTTCGGCTATCTACGAAGCCACTTTCCGTCCGGACAAAACCGAAGAAATCGCATTCAGTTTTCAGACACAAGGACATGTACGTCTCTACGTCGATGGCAAAGAAGTGGCTTCGGGATTAAATATGAAAAGTGCACGTGCCTATGCCATGCCCGTCGAGGCTGGAAAAGAATACCAGATCAAAGTGGCTTACGTAGCTACCGAAGGCGACTGCGCATCGCTCAACTTCGACCTGGGACGTGAAATTCCTCTTAATCTTTCAGCCTCTGTCAATCGGGTAAAAGATGCCGATGTCATCATTTTCGCCGGTGGTATCTCCCCTCAGCTCGAAGGAGAGGAAATGCCCGTTAAGATCCGTGGATTCCGTGGCGGCGACCGTGAGACCATCGAGCTTCCTTCGATACAGACAGCCTTGCTGAAAGCACTTAAAAAAGCTGGCAAGAAAATCGTATTCGTCAACTTCTCGGGTTCGGCTATGGCGTTGACTCAAGAAACTGAACTGTGCGATGCCATGTTACAGGCATGGTATCCGGGCCAAGCCGGTGGAGAAGCTATTGCCAAGACACTGTTTGGTGAGTACAATCCGGCCGGCAGACTGCCACTTACTTTCTACAGAAGTACCAGCCAACTTCCAGACTTTGAGGACTATTCACTGAAAGGACGCACTTACCGCTATTTCAAAGGTACTCCCCTCTTCCACTTCGGACATGGGTTAAGCTATACCAACTTTGAATATGGCAATGCCCGACTGAGTGCTTCCGCCATCAAAGCCGGCGAAACGCTTACTGTCACCATCCCCGTAAGCAACATCGGTGCACGCGACGGCGAAGAAGTAGTACAAGTTTATCTGAGACGTCCCGGCGACAAAGAAGGTCCTTCGCATGCCTTGCGCGGATTCAAACGCGTAGCCATAGCCAAAGGCAATACAACCGATGTAGAAATAGCATTGTCGCCTGAAGATTTCGAATGGTTCGACACAGAGACAAACACCATGCGACAGTTGGAAGGTGAATACGAAATTCTATATGGTGGCACATCAGATGTCAACAAGCTGAAAAAGACAAGCATAACGATAGAATAAGTTTCTCTAACCGTTAAGAACAATAAAGCTGAAATCTATCCTACAGCATAATAGCCGTCAGATAGATTTCAGCTTTTTTTCTGACTATACAATCCCCCCAACACACCGCATTAATTATCTATAAAGACCAGCCAAACTCCAAGCAACTTACCTGATGTCCTAAAGTCCCTCTTTACGAAGCTAAACACCTTCTTTACGAAGCCAAACACCCTCTTTAGAGATAGCAAATACCGTATTTATACTAACTGAATTTCTCCCAAGTTAGGGAGTGTTTTTTTCCCAGTTAGGGAAAAAAAATTTCCCAGTTAGAAAAAAATTATTTCCTAACTGGGAAAAAATCATAGTCTGCCAGACAAAATAATTTGGCTCTGTCCGAACAATATGTTTTCCTAAAGTTTCCGGATTCTCATTGCCACTCCTCCACCGGAAGCCATGTCATACTTCAATACCGTATCAGAGGTGACAGTGATTTCAGTCTTCCGGTAATCGGTGGCATTCCTGTCCGCATTGATTCCGTCAGTAAAAACAGTTGCTTTATACGTACCAGCAGGGAGGAAACTGAAATCTATGGTAATGGTCCGCTTATCCCAGTTCGTCAAAGCACCTACAAACCATTCATCGCCTTTGCGCTTTGCGACAGAAAGATATTTCCCGACTTTCGACTGCAAAGGAACATATTCATCGAACACCGTAGGCACAGACGCTATAAAACGTGTGCAATCGACATTCCGTTCGTAGAAAGTAGGAGAATCGCACAACATCTGCAAAGGAGAATCGAACACTACGTAAGAGGCCAGCTGATGTACACGGGTACCCATCGACATGGGTTGCTGTGTGACTGGTCGGAAAACATACCTGGCTGCATTGTTCATAGCTCCTGGAGTGTAGTCCACAGGACCAGCTGCCATACGGATAAAAGGCATTGTCACATCGTAGGCTGGCATATCGTAATTGTGCCATTTGCAGTTTTCCAGTCCACGAACACCCTCAAAACTCAAGACGTTGGGATAGCAGACATTCAGACCTGATGGTTTGAACATGCCATGCAGATCCAACACCAGATGATGCTTTGCCGCTTTCTTGGCCAACTCATAACAGAACTTCACCATAGGCTGATCGTCACGGTCGAAGAAATCGATTTTAAATCCCTTAACTCCCATCTTGGCATAATGTTCCAAGTAATAATCAGTATCCTTCACAAAGCCCAGATAGGAAGCCCACAAAATGATTCCTACATTTTTTTCATCCGCATAGCGAATCAATTCAACCAAATCAAGGTTCGGATTAAGCTCGCTCATATCTTTGGCGTTCTTGCTCCACCCCTCGTCCACTACCAGATATTCCAATCCGTAACGGGAAGCAAAATCAACGTAATGCTTATAAGTCTTCGTATTACAACCAGCTTTAAAATCCACCCCTGTTATATTCCAATCGTTCCACCAGTCCCAAGCAGCCTTGCCGGGTTTAATCCAACTCGTGTCGTCCAACTGACATTCACCACCCAATTCGTATACAAGGTCAGAACCGAGCAATTGCGAATCATCGGTAGATACTGCCACAATGCGCCAAGGCAAGCACTGACCTGGAGATAGCTGCGCGATATAATCGGCTCTGGTCTGGGGCATTTCGTTCAGCTGGTTAAATCCACCAACATAGAAATCAAGTGGGTATCGTGCAAAGTCGGCTTCCACACCATAATTTGCCTGTTCGGCTTTTTTCAGAAACATGCCCGGATAATCTTTCAGTCCGGACTCACCAATCAAGGCCTTGCGGTTTCCATCCAGACAAACCAACAACGGAGACAATGAAAGGGAATCTGCCTTCAGCGAGCTGAAGGGTAGAAAAGAATACAATGACTCGAATGCCGAACAATACTGATCGGACGCATCACGCAGATCGCAAACATAGGGAACCTGACAGGAATAGTCTTTGTCAAATACAAATTCGGCAACCTCATCGCTCAATATTACACTGTCCTCCGAATTGACAAAGCGGTAAGCTGCTCCCTGATTATACGCCCTGATCTGCAACCGGATATTATTCCTGAATGTCAGTTCGGTTTCACGATATTCGCTTTGCCAGCTACTTCTTTTATAAAAAGAAGATTGCCGAGTGACACAGACTTCTTTGTTTCGGACTTTCTTTACCCATAATCCAACTTCTGACTCCTCTTGAAATTTAAGCCCCAAGCGCGATGGCTGCAATACGGCAGCATCTGTGTAAGCAACTTCCCATGTCAGAAAGCCATCATCTGCATGAAGAACAACACGCAACTTTCCGTCTGGTGAACATAAAGAATACTTCTTTGCAAACAAATTCAAAGACGCAAACGACAATAACAAACAAAATCCGATCAGCTTATACATAAGTTATATTTTTTATAAGAAAGTAAAACCTCTCCACTCCGATTTACAACAACATACTTTTCACTTATAATTCTTTCTATATTCAGACGGTAACATGCCATATTCCTCTTTAAAATATTTCGAGAAATACTTGGGTTCGGTATATCCTACCTCGTAAGCGATTTCGGCTATCGACATTTGAGTCTTCGACAGCAATGCCGCTCCTTTCTTGATGCGAAGCGAACGAACATACTCACTGGTTGTCTTCCCCGTCATGGCAGAAATCTTCTTATTGAGATACACGGTACTGATACCTATTTCCTTGCTCAGCTGCTCAACCCCAAAGGTCGACTCAGACAGATGCTGATCCATGATTGTTATTACCTTATTCAGCAGCTTCTCATCCTGCGAACTATGTTCGACTTTAGCAACAATAGGTTCTTCCCGTTTTTCCGTTTCCTTCTTCACTTCTTGTTTCTTCAGCAGATTGGCAATCTGTGCTTTTAAAACTTCCAAATTAAACGGTTTTGTAAGAAATACATCGATGCCCAATTCCAGCCCCTTGATCTTATCCTGTTCGGATACACTGGCGGTCAGCAGAACCACCGGAATAGACGCAGTCTTATCTTGAGCTTTCAGCATCTCGCACAACTGCAGTCCATCCTTTTTCGGCATCATGACGTCCGATATGATAAGATCCGGTATATGCTTACATGCCTTCTCAAATCCGGCCTCTCCATCTTCTGCTTCAAGCACATTGTATTCGTGACGAAGATTTTCCACCAAATAATACCTGAAATCATCATTATCGTCTATGACAAGAACCGTATGTTCCTTAGGCGAAAAGCCCAAGGATTGAACAGGTTTTGCCACGTCTGTCTGAATGGATGTTTCTGCAGATTCCTGCTCTATCAGACACTCATCTCCCTTAACCAAAGGCAACTCTATTATAAAAGTAGTGCCTTTACCAATCTCGCTTTTTACATCGATCTCTCCCTGATGCAAATGTACAAAGTCGTGAATGATAGACAACCCTATACCCGTTCCGATATTAATGGTACGGCCATTCGACTCTACCTGATAAAAAGGCTTAAATATGTTCCTCAATTCTTTTTCCTCAATGCCAATTCCGGTGTCTGAGACACTGATTTTTATGGGCAGACTGGCTTCTTCGTTATATTCGACAGAAACTGCAACTTCTCCGCCATGAGGGGTAAACTTAAAAGCGTTGGAAAGCAAGTTGAAAATGATACGTTCCATTTTGGTCGGGTCAAATTGCGTATACAATTCCTCGACATTACCTGTAAATGAAAGCTTGACATTCTTACTTTGAGCCATATCTGCAAATGCAGCCGCCGCATTCTTAACAAAAGAGACCAAATCTCCCACCATCGGATTATAAGAGATTTCCCCAGCTTCCAATTTTCGGAAATCCAACAGCTGATTGACAATAAAAAGCAGCCGCTTGGCATTTCTCAATACCATATTCAACTTGTTCTTTATGGCCCAGTTTTTTTCTTGAACCAACAAGTTCTCAATGGGAAGTATAATCAGCGATACCGGTGTCCGCAACTCATGGCTTAAATTGGTGAAGAAATTGATTTTCATATTATTCATTTCTTCCATATGTGTCTTTTCCAGTTGTTGCTGCATGATTTTATACTTCAACGCAGTACGTAGCATGATATTTCTTACAATGTAATAAACAGCCAGAACAGCCACAATAAAATATATCAGGAATGCAGGCCAACTGAGCCAGAACGGCGGCAATACTTCTATCCCAATCATTTTTTCCTGAACATAACCGGCTCCCGATTGGTCGACCGCTCTTACACGCAATTGATATTTACCATAGTCCAAATCGCTATACGATGCTGCGGGAAGTACACCTTGAACGTTCTGCCAGTCCTTGTCTTTTCCCTCCAGCTTATACTCATACTTATATTTCTGCGGATATAACAAATCTAACGCAGAGAATTCGATCCGCATATTATTTTCATCATATTTAAGAACAACCTTCTTGCAGTTGGTCAACGCCTGTTCCAACAAAACACGTCCATTGAGCTCTTCACCGATCTTTACTACCCTGTTATTGATATACAAATTGGTAAATGATAACCTTTCTCCCTGCTCTTTATGTACGATCTCGGAAGGATCGAAAACATTATATCCGTTTACTCCACCGAAGATGACCTTATTGTCTTTGGTCAAGAGTCCTGATTTTGCATTGAAAATATTATCCTGCAATCCGTCTTCTTTGCCATACTTCGATATTCGTACCTCCATATCCGTCAGATTCCCATAACTGATAACCTGAATGCAGAACAAGCCTTTGGGAGTACTGACCCAAATATCATTGTTTTTGTCTACAATCGCCATATAGACAGTATTCTGCTCGATGCCTTCTTTGTCTGTAAAAAAGTGATAGTTCTTCATATTGGCATCCACTACAGCAAGCCCACCTTGTGTACACACCCAGTAATATCCATGCAAGTCTTGTACAATACGGTTTATGTAATTCTTTTCAGTGGTCGTATCTTCAGGTTTGTTGAATCTGAAGAATTTCACTAATTCATCGGAAGCAGAGATGACCTGAATGCCAACAGAAGTTCCAAAACAAAGTTCATTATCAGCCTCTTTTCGGAATATACATTCGATCGTGGTAGCTGTCTTTTCCGCATTATATCTAGATGCGACAAAACGTTTCTCGCTGTCAACATAACGGAATATACCTTTATTCAAGGAACCGATCCATACATTTCCACTATTGTCCTCGCCAATACACCACACAGAGCTGTCTATGCCGTCTTTCTCGTCAAAATGCACAAACTTATTATCTGCATAACAATACAATCCGTCCATGAATGTCCCGATCCACATTCGCTGCTTACTATCCTGAAAAAGAGATACGATAGTTCCTTTACCATCTCCTTTCGGATTATAGCTGATCTTCTTATAGGAGCTTTCATCCTTCGCTCTTACATAAAGTCCATCATCATTTGTCCCAATCCACAACCGGTCCTCACTATCTTCGGCAAAACAGTTAATGTCATTCAGCCATTTCGATTCGTTAATTTTATAAGAATGGAAAGAATTGAACAATGGATGATAGCAGTCAAGACCATATTTATAAGTACCAATCCACAAGATACCGTCAGTATCGGAATACAAACTGCTTACAGTATTGTCTGAAAGCGAATATAGTTCGTTCGTTTTTTTTATATTCTTGATGGAAAACGTATTCATATCTATGACATAAAGTCCTCCATGATCGGTCCCAATATAAATGTTGTTCTCATTCTGAGTGATACATCGAAGCAGATAAGAATCGAACAAAACATCCGAAAATTCACGCCACTGATTGATTGCAGGATTATACTGAACCAAAAAACGCTCATCGCATATTGCCCAGACATTGTTACGGTCATCCACAAAAAGCCGGATCCTGCTGAGTCCTTTTCCCGAGAGATAAGAAGAGCGGTCTACAATATCCCCCGTATCCATATTTACCTTTAACAATGCAAAATCCTTATCCAATAGCCATAGGTATCTTTTAGAGTCGATACACCCTGTTATGAAGCCTTTCTTATCAGAATCTTTAACCTTAAGTGTTTGCTTCTTTTCGTGATCATAGATAGAAACCGAATAATCGTCCAAAATGTATGCATCCAGATTTTTCTTCTGAATAATAGCCCGTATCCAGTTCCCTTGGGTTACATTTCGTTCTTTAAGAATAAAAGCATAATCATTGTAAAAGCACTCTTTACGCAAATCAAAAACAGAATAACCAGCCCTCGTCAATATCCAGAGCAAACCGGAAGCATCTTCGGTAATAGAATAGATATAATTATTGGCTATGCTGTTTTTATCAAGAGAATTTTCCTTGTACGTTTTAATCTGATAACCATCGTAACAGTTTACTCCCAAATCTGTACCGATCCATAAAAAGCCTCTACTGTCCCGATAAATGGTATACACCGAATTACTGGACAAATCCTGATTCGAATTAATATTTCTAAAATAATACTGCTTGGCCGAGACCGAAAAAGCCAATAAAAACAAAAAGATCCCTATCAGGTAAGACTTAACATAAGACATGTTATTTTTCATGGTAATCAGATACAAAAATTTACTTCTAGTTTACAATATCCGCCACTTTAAGGCAAAATCCTATGCAAAAATAGAAAATAGTTCCAACTCGGAATCCCTCATACGACAGATATTTCAATGATAACACTCTTTCCACATTTTGGTCTTTTATTCGTCCAGATAGGGACCTTTCTGATTCCACTGCACACGAACTTTAGAGAGGAACCAGGTTTTTCCATGATCATTGTTGCCCTGATAGAACAAATAGCATTGCTCTCCATCGTCCAAAATTCCCGGATGTCCAGACTCACTACTGTTCCATTCACCGGCTTTTCCTACAGCTAGAAAAGGATTATTACTGCAGCGCGTCCACACCAAGCCATCATGGCTTTCTGCAACGCCAATCTGCTGTGGCGCATTGTTATAATTGCCGGCATAAAACATATAAAGCTTACCATTGCGGTTGATGACCGAAGGAGCTTCAATGCAATTGCCTTCCCAAGCAAGTTCAGGAAAAAGTATAGGTGCCGAACATGCCTGTTTCCAGGTATCACGATCAAAAGAAGAATGTCTGGAAGTGACTGCCACACCTAAGTATTGTTTCTGATATGCCTGATCTCTGGTCGCATAATACAAGAAATACTGCCCATTGTATTCAAACACTTCTGCATCGATGGCTCTTCCGCAATTCCAATCGCCCGAAGGACGAAACACTGGATTAGTACGGTTACGTACAAAATGAATACCATCAACCGAATAAGCGTGGCAAATGGCATCCAACGCCCCATTGCCATATATCTGATAGAATAAATGTATGGTATCATTCCTTACGATGGCACAAGGAGCACAGATACCCTTCCGCTCCAAATCGGAATCCTGCAACGGATTAATCTCCCCTACTTTCTGCCAGGAATCTAAATCCTGACTCTCTGCAATGCCAATTCCCCATCCGATACCACGTTCTTTGGATTCTGGTATCGAATAATACATCAAATAATTCCCTTTCCATTTCAAGACATACGGATCCTTTGTAAAAGCCCTGCCCGTCCGGCTGCTGTCACCATACATCATGATACCTTTATGCAAATTTTGCCCCCACAAAGAAAGGGGGGCAATCATACAAATCAGATAAAAAACAAAAATCTTCATCTCACACAGGCTTTATAATATATTTCTTTCCATGTTTTACATCAAATACATTCAGATAGGTAGTTCCAGCTACGCTCTTCTGTTCAATGGTTTTCATCTTAACCCCTTTTATCTGTATGGGGGCATTCGTACGCAAACGGCACTCTGTATCTTTCATCGCAAACAATACCGCCTTTTTTAGTTTTCCATGTTCCCATGATATGTTCACTTCATAACCTCCGCGAGCTTTCAGTCCGATAATCTCTCCTGCATCCCACAACGAAGGTAAAGCTGGCAACAAATGTATTTCATGCAAATGACTTTGCAGTAACATTTCGGATATTCCTTCTACAACTCCAAAGTTCCCGTCAATCTGGAATGGAGGACAAGCATTAAACAAATTCGGATACGTTCCACCATTCTCCGAGAAACCTCGTTCCGTTGTATAGTTCAGATAGTTGTTAATCAACTTATAAGCATGTTCGCCATCCAAAAGACGCGCCCAGAAACAAACTTTCCATGCCAAAGACCAGCCCGTTCCTTTATCCCCTCTTTTCAACAAAGTCTTCTTACAGGCCTCAAACAATTCGGGAGTCCGATTGGCGGAAACATCATGTCCCGGATGCAGGCAAAATAAATGGGAAACATGTCTGTGCTGTGGTTCTGCATCTGCATAATCAGCTCCCCATTCATTCAGATCACCCTCAGCCCCCGGCTGATAAGGTAGCATCTTTACCAATGCCTCATTCAAAGAAACGGCAAAATCCTTGTCTGTGCCCAAAACCTGAATAGCTTCTATGGTATTCTCAAACAGATTCCGGATAAGTCCTAAATCCATCGTAGCTCCTTTGGTAACAGCCCACGCTTTCCCATCTTCACCTATAAACCGATGCTCAGGAGAAGTAGATGGAGAAGTCAGCAAATGCCCGTTGCCATCATCAATCAGCCAGTCAAGACAAAATTCTGCGGCTGATTTCATAATCGGATATGCAGTGTTTTTAAGATATTCCTCGTCGCCCGTATAAGCATATTTTTCCCACAAATGCTGTGAAAGCCAAGGAGAAGCCATTGTCCAATTAGCCCATTGCGGATCGCCCATTCCTAGATGACCAACCGGATTGGTCATGGCCCAAATGTCGGAATTGTGTCCAGCAGCCCATCCACGACATTTATAATAATCCGAAGCAACATACCGTCCGGTTTTCGACATGTTGATGATTTGCTGAATCATCGGTTCATTCATATCTCCCAAGCCTGTTTTGTCAGAAGCCCAGTAATTCATCTCAAAATTAATATTGGTTGTATAATTACTACTCCACGCCGGACGTACATCTACATTCCATATTCCCTGCAAATTGGCAGCAACTCCTCCTTTTCGTGAAGAAGCGATCAGAAGATAACGTCCGTACTGATACAACAACGTTTCCAACCCATGATCGGAATTATCTGTCTGATATGCTTGCAGACGTTCATCGGTAGGCATCTTTTCTTTGGAAGCCTCTCCTTTCAAATAGAAACCTAACTTATTAAAATATGAAGAATAATCAGCGATATGTGCCTGTTTCAGCTCATCGTAAGATTTCCCACAAACAGAGTCCAAATAAGCTTTGGCCAGTTTTTTCTCGTCTTTTCCTTCTGATACCGGGCATTTATCAAAACCATTGAAACTGGTAGCAATGGATATACCCAGAACAACCTCCGAAGCATCTGTTATCCGGATGCTTCCATCCGTCAAAGTTTCCTGCCCATCGTTTTTCAAAGTACGAATACGTGTCTGAAAGCGCATACCTCTACACGAATCTCCCCATTGAACAGGTTCGTCTGATGTATTAATATAAGTAGGATCGGCATGCGAAGGTGCCCTGCCTTCGACCAGCAAATCTTTTCCGTCAACTGCTACAGTAGCATGCATCTTAGTCTGTGTACGTAGTTCCAAATCAAGAGCCTGGGGTACCGATGAAGAGAAACGAACTACCACCACCTGATCAGGATAAGACACAAATGCTTCACGAATATACTCCACATTATCAGCCTTAAAACGAGTGGTAGCAATTGCACGTTGCAAGTCCAAATCACGATAATAGTCAGTTGTTTCTCCCTTGTATTGCTGCTTGATCAGCAAATCTCCGATTGGTGCATAAGATTGGCTGAACAATCCTTGCATATTATGTGCCAGCTGATCGGCCAAGGCATAGTTCTTTTCGTCCAAAGCCTTTCGTATTTGCGGCAAATAAACGAAAGCATCAGGATTAGGTCTTAAATTGACAGGTCCTCCGGTCCAAAAAGAACTTTCATTCAAATGGATTAGTTCTTCCGACGGACGTCCATACACCATAGCTCCCAAACGTCCATTTCCTAAAGGCAAAGCATTGATAAAATACTCTGCAGGTTCGTCGTACCATAAACGCATCACATTAGAGTTCTCCAATCGTCCAATATCTTCCTTACAGGATAGCAACATAACGGCAGCTCCCATAACGAATAACAAATTCCGTAACATACATGCTTTAACCATAGCTTCAACTATTCCATATTAATAATACATATTCCAAATAAAATCTTTTTCTCCGTAACAAATATACCCGATGTATCATTACCCAACAGGATGCAAATGATAACAAATAGATGCGTTTTGGATAACATTACAGCGTTATAATACTTTTTACTTCAATAAAACTTGTGATTTTCTGTTTTTATGTCTCTATTTTCAGGACATAGAAAGGGCTGTCAGCCGAAAAAATCCGACTGATTATTCAAAGTTTACCATCTATCAAAAAGAAATAACAGCTGTCAATGCTCTACCGGGGAGCTTGCTCGTAGACCGTCTGCAAGGTATAAGAACTATCCTCCGTAAACAGTCCTTTCTTCATGGCTCCGATCGCCTCAAGCGCACCCGGTTGCCAGTCGCCTGTAGCATGATTCAGCAGACACAGTCCCTTACCTCCGTCGTCCCAGTAGAAAGGAGCCAAACCATAGGTGCGGGCCGCCTTGTAAAAATATTCCAGATAGTATTTACGAAATGCCTCTTCCCTTTCGGTTGAACGGTGTATACATCCCATTTCACCGATGTATACCGGAACGCCTTTTTCTACAAAGTGTTCTTTCAGCGCTTTAAACTGACTGGCAATCTGATTTTCGTTGTCACCGGTCACCTTTTTAGCTGCATCTGCCGTATGTCCCCACTCTGTATATTTGTTGCTCATGGCATAATCCATAGGATCGTAACAATGCACAGATACCAGCAAACGGCCAGGCACAACGTCTTTAGGCAATACAAAACTCTGAAGAGTAAGTTCAATATTGGTAGCATAACCCGGTACGCATAAATAACGGTCGGTATTCTTGCCGCCAGTAGCACGTACTGTATTTACAAAAATCTGATTCCACTCGTTCAGAATAGCATACTGACGGCCACCGTCCTTCCGGTTATCTCCCCATCCCCAGCGACCGTCGTGGATTTCGTTCATCGCCTCGAACAGCAAAAAATGTCCTTTGTCCTTGAAACGGGCAGCTATTTGTGTCCACACAGCCTTCAACTGAGCCTTAATCGCCTCGTTTTGTTCTTCCCCCTGAATGGCTTTCTTCATGCTAAGCCAATAATTGTCATCATGATGTATATTAACAATAGCATTCAATCCGGCTTTCTCGGCATATTCTACAACTTCTTCCACACGTTTCAGCCACGATTCTTCCAATTTATATTCAGGCGCACTACCAATATGTCCCATCCAAGTAACAGGTATACGTACGGAAGTAAATCCGGCCGCAGCCAATTTGTCGAATGTAACTTGTGTCACAGGACGATTTCCCCAAACTGTTTCGTTGGACACACCTTCTGCTATGGCATCCAACTGATTGCCCAGGTTCCATCCCATACCCAGCCAACGTGCCACTTGCCATGCGTCTTTGTCTGCTTTCTCTGTATCGTTTGCCTCCGGATATGAATGAGCCTGTCCTCCTTGCAATACAAAAAAAGTGCCGCATAACAACAGGCATATAACTCTTGCCAATAGCGTTCCAGAATAGTTATTTGATAATTCTGTTTTCATGGTATTAATGATATTATAAAGTTATTTTATGTTTGTTTTCTCTCTAAATTATTCCACAAGTATAAAAAAGATAATCTACAAAAGTGTTTTTCTTATCCATTATATTCCATTTCGCGGGCTTTTAATTGCGGAAACGTTTTCCCGAAACTTACCGCATCCCGTTCACTGCTTTATCTGCCACTTCCGACCATGTACGGCGGATAAGTGTTTTCGAATACAAAGACGGACAGTATGCCGGTTTTTCGTCTGCCAACTGTTCGAGGCATCTCCAGGCATCGTCGTATTCTGCCAGATAAACTGTTTTATCTTCTTCCGTCAGCCCCTGTCTTATGGCAGCCAGATGGAACAACGCACGATAAATCCGATACATCTGCTTGCCATAACGACATGTCACCTTCATCGTTTCATCCAACAAAGCATCGGGGATGCTGATCTGCTCTGACAATTCAACGATCCGTTCCCAATATGTCACTGCCGTATCCTTCTCGGCCAACAGAGTCAGGACTTTCTCTTTGTTCTTTGGTAAGGCAGGAAAGGTTATGTATTCGTCTCTCACCCACATAGCAAAAACATCATTCGGGAAAGCAGCGCTACGCATTCCTCTCAGTGTAGCTTTCTCCGAAAGCAATGCCAATTCTCTGAAACGCGCCGCATCCTTACGAGAAAGTTTCAAACGCTTGGTCGCATAGTCATGGAAAATCTTTTCTTCCGGTTGCTGCGGTGAACGAGCCCACTGAGCCATTACCCATGCATTAAGGTCGCACCACAGCTCATTTTTAGGATAAGGTCCTTCCCATCCGCCACCGCGCGTCCAGGTCCACATACCGACCAACTTACCCGTATTATAAATATCGCGGATGCACCAGTACTTGCCTTCTTCCTTTTTTGCCCGGTCTTCTTCGAAACCTTCAATCACCCCACGAGCAATATAGTTGGGATATGCACCCTTGCCCTCATACTCGCGGGCACACTGAACTTCCACCAATTGCTGATGACGACCTAATCCCAAGACTTTACTAAAAGGATTTCCACGATGAAAATCGCCCTCACAATGTTTGATAGCAATCACCAGATTGGGATGAGGTTCAACCTGATCACTGATATATTGATATTTTTTTGCGTCTGTGTCGAATGCCCACCATGTCCTGAAAATAACCTTTTTGTTTAATTTTACACACACCTCTTCGCGCAATAAATTCATCAGAGGAATAATGCACTGATCTGCATTATCCTTTTTCTGAATGTGTCCTACATGAAACGGCGCATCTTCCAAATAGGTCTCGCCGATACGTACCACAATACCGTCCATCTGAGGGAACTGCTTGAAAAAAGCATTAAGCTGATAGCGCAATATACGCTGAACTAATGTATCCTGAGGATTACCAAATGTTTTTTCGATACCATATTTACTGACCAGCCGTTTGGGCAACAGAATCAAATCGCTCATGGCATATACGTCGACTCCGTTCCGCTTACAATCATTAAACAGTCCGTGCAGACGCGCCGCTTTCTTGTCGACCCATTCACGGTCGGGCGTACCCGGCGGAAGGATGTCTTTATCGAAATCGTCCCAGTTAATGGCCAACGTAGGCGAATCGAACAAAAAATAGCATTTTCCATTATAACCCATCGACTTCAATACGTCCGGTCTGTCGTACATACTCTCGTAAAGAGGTTCGCCCGGATTGTTGTGCACCATATCCATAATATAAGACAAACTTGCCGACTGCGAATGAACCGACAACGCCCCCATTGTGAATAAAAAGGTAAGAGTTAGTTTTTTCAGGTTAAACAATGTTTTCATGGTTTTATTTACTATATCATTAAATTTTCAGAACCGCCAATTTGCATTGGCTCACTTGCAAAATAACACAATTATTAGCCTAACAGTAGGTATAAAATAAAAACGGTTATGGTTCTTATCATAACAATACATACCCATTTTTAAGCAAACAAGAAGTTTATCTGCAATAAAAGGGGCGAAAAAACTTATAAATACCCTATCAGCCACTACCGAGCAACACTTGCACGGCTCGCGAGCCATGCTTGCAATACTCTTGGGAACTACTGGCAATACTCACGGACTTTACTTGCAATACTCGTGGGCTTTGTATGTAAAAGTCGGAGATTTTTAGAAATAGTTGCATAATGGCGACACACCGCTTGAATTCAGCGAATTAATGGGATTGTTTTTCACTTCCATTTGAAAAACGACGCTGCAAAAAGCACATTTGAGCATGAGTTACGTTACCTAATCGTTACCTTGTCCAAGTCTATAAAGCAGACAATATAAGCGGTTATTTTTCAATTGTTTGCATTATTCTTCATAGCTTAAAACAACTCGATAAATAGTAATTTTGTAACAAAAATAATCGAGTTATGAGGAGTACCTTTCGAGTTCTGTTCTACACCAAGAACCAGGCCATAAAAAATGGCCGTGTCCCTGTCATGGGGCGTATTACCGTCAACGGAACGACGGCGAGTTTCAGCTGCAAGCGTGATGTTCCCCTTGCCCTTTGGGATGCCAAAGGCAACTGTGCCAAAGGCAAATCCGAGGAGGCAAGACGGCTGAACCGGGAGCTGGAGAACATCAAGGCACAGATCGGCAAGCACTATCAATATCTCTCGGACCACGATTCGTTCCTGACAGCCAAGAATGTCTATGACCGCTATAACGGCTTTGGCGAGGAGATCCATTCGTTGATGGAGATCTTCAATATCCAGATCCGGGATTACAAACGGCAGATCGGCAAGACGAAAGCCCAAAGTACCTACCAAGGGTTGGTGGACGAGTACAGGTGCCTGTCCTGTTATCTGAAGGACAAGTTGGGTACGGAGGATATCCCCCTGATGTCGCTGGACGTGGATTTCATCAAGAACTATTACAACTGGATGCTTTCCGTGCGCGGGCTGGCCAAGTCAACGGCCTTCGAGCGCGTCAACACGTTGAAATGGTTGATGTACCTGGCAATGGACGAGGGATGGATCCACAAGCACCCGTTCAAGAAGTTCGTGTGCAAGCCGGAATACAAGAAACGTCCTTTCCTCTCGGAGGAGGACCTGCAACGCGTTATCAGCGTCAAGCTGAGCTACAGGCGGCAGCAGGCCATCCGGGACATGTTTGTTTTCATGTGCTTCAGCGGCCTGGCCCATGCCGACCTGAAGGAACTTTCTTACCGGAATGTCCACACGGATTCGGACGGGAACACCTGGCTGGTTGGAAACCGTGTGAAGACCAAGGCACCCTATGTTGTCAAGCTGCTCCCGATAGCCGTCGAGCTGATCGAGAAATACAGGGGGGTGAACGAATTCAAGGTTTCTCCGGACAGGGTGTTCCCCGTGGGGGAAATAGGGAGTATGGAGGACAGTCTGAAACGTATCGGCGAGAAGGCCGGCTGCAGTGTCCGCGTCAGCCCGCATGTCGGACGTCATACCTTTGCGACCCTGGCCCTGAGCAAGGGCATGCCGCTTGAAACCCTGCAGAAAGTCCTCGGGCACAAGACCATCATCTCCACGCAGGTCTACGCCGAGCTGATCAATCCAAAAATCGGTGAAGACACGGACAGGATGCGTGAGAAGATCGGCGGGATGTTCCGCCTGGCCAACTAAGAAGAAGGGATGCTTCACCGGACTCGCCGAATAAGCATCCCTTCTTCTTTTTCTTTACGGCCGGTTATCCGGCGTATTGCCTGTAGTTCCGGTAGTTTTTCCGCAAGGTCTCGTACAAGGCACTCTCTGGATACAGTATTTTCCCTCCGATGGTGGTATAGGGTATGGCTCCTTCGTCACGCAGCGTCTGCAGGGTCCTTTTTGAGATGTGCAGCATTTCGCATACGTCTTCCCCCTGCAGGTAATGTTCGTCCGCGATGGCGGGACGTATCCTTGCCGTCGCCACCTCCACCGATTTTCCGATCTTTTTCATCCATCCGGTCAGTTCCTTGAACTCCTCCGAATCTTTTGTAATGATTTCCGCCATTATTTCCTTCTTTTTTTAATGAGACCTTCTTCCAATATTTGCCGGATATCCGCTTCCTTGTAAAAGCATTTTCCTCCGATGTTCGAATAAGGGACCAGTCCCCTGTCCCGATGGTTCTGCAGGCTTCTTTTGGAGATGCCGAGGGCCAGGCATACCTCCTGTGCGTCGAGTCACTTTTCCGGTGAGGACGGAGCGATTTTCTTTTGGAAGTCGGCCATCTGTACCGACAGCGTGCTGAGCTTTCTTTTTAGCTCCAGATACGCGTTCGTTTCAATAAGTGTCAGTTCCATAATCTTTTTTTATGATTTCGGGTGCAAGATAACGCAATTTTCCATGCGTGTACGGAACGCGTCAGCCATAGTCATGAAAAGTCGGCAATAGTCAGGGAGTCGGAAAACACGCCCTCCTTCTTTTTGGGGGCGGCATAATGAATCAATCGAACCTGTTTGCCCGGAATATCGGATTAATTTCCTATCTTTACCCCGGAAATATGAATTCATTCAGGAACGGGGATTAATCCGGTCCTGTTGATATATAGACATAACGTTCGCGGAACGCCCTCAAGACGAAATCTGGTAAATTTCACAAGAATAAGGGACCTCTGCGTAAGGCTATGCTATGCATTGTCATAGCGTGGCTTGCGCTGCTCTTATTCTTGGTTTACCAGAGCCACGTCTTGAAGTTGCGTAAGGCCACGCTCTTTTTATGGCCTTTTTCCGGAACCATTACGAAATAAAAAATATCCTATTCATATGGCGACGGTTCAGATCCTGGCTTTCATCACCCTTGACGGCTACCTTGCCCGCAGGAGTACATTTCCCGATTTGTGGGAACACCCCGAGAAATATGGCATCACCCGTATCCGGGAGGCTGCCTTGTCCTGCCTTGGCCCTGATGTATCCTTCATGTCCCTGACGGAATGGAAACAGGGGCATTCCGGTGTATACCTTGCGGAAGCGGCTTTGGAGACGCTTCCTTTTACGGACAGCCTGCTCCGCTTTGACATGGCCGACGAGCTGGTCTTGTATGTCCTGCCCCGCTTCCAAGGGGAAGGCTTCCGCCTGTTCGAAGGATGCCCCGGATTTTCCTTATGGGAGCTGGCCGGGATGCGGAGTTTCGACAGGGATGTCTGCCGCCTGCATTACAGACGGGTCGCCGGCGGGTAACGGCTGTCTCTCTACCGGGATGTCCCTGAATGTCATCTCTATCCTGTAGTTCTCGTCCATTTTAAGGGATGCCTCATAGGGCTTTCCCTTCCTGCTGACAAAAGGCAGGAAATCCGTCTTCTTTCCTTCCAGCAGGCAGAGCATTTCTCCGTCGGTCAGCTCCCTTGCGTTGAATGTCCTGAAAAGCAGGAACGCGCAGTCCGGGTCACCGCACCGGGCCACCTTCCGGTGAAGGGTCAGTGTCTCCATGCCGCATTTGGGACAGCGGTGTCGGGGCGGTCCGGGATGTTCGAACCGGACCTCCGAGAGTTCCTCCACGATCTGCCGCGCGTATTTTCCAACCTTTTGGATGAACACGTCCGCGTCCAGTTCTCCCCGTTCGATCTCCTGCAGGTCCTTTTCCCACCGGGCGGTCATCTCCGGATCGGCGATCAGCTTGTCCCTGACGGCCTCATACACCTCCAGCCCTTTCGGGGTGGGCAGCAGGCCGCATCCCTGTCTTTCGACATACCGGCGTGCGATGAGCAGTTCGATGACACCGGCCCTTGTGGAGGGTGTGCCGAGTCCGCACCGTTCCATTTCGGACAGCAGCGAGGCTTCCGTAAAAAGCGGTACGGGACATGTTTCCACGCTTCGGACGGATATGTCCGTTACCGGTAGCACCTCGTCCTGCCCCCAGGAGGGGAACATGGTGTCTTCTTCTTTCCCGGTCCCGTCATGAACGTTTTTCCATCCGGCATGCACCGTCCGGCGGTATCCGGCCTCGAACAGGATTCCTCCGCATTCGATACGGACATCCGCCTCTTCTTTGGTGCAGTCACCCGAAAAGGCTTCCAGCATCCTGCCTGCGACCATCCGGTAGAGGTTCTGCTCATCAAGCGGCAGTTTGCCGGGTATGTTTTCCGTTATGATGATGGCATGGTGTCCGGTCACCTTGCCGTCATCGGCGGCACGGGCGGACACCATGCCTTCCGGTGTCTCCGCATGACGTGCGAAACACGGGTCGTCTTTCAGAAGGGAAAGCAGTGCCGGCATATCCTCCGGCATGTCCTTCCGGATGTAGCGGCAGGAGGTACGCGGATATGAGATGTATCCTCCCTCATACAGCCTCTGCAGGGCGGATGCCGTCTGTCCTGCCGTCAGCCCCATCCGGAGGTTCGCCTCCTTCTGCAAGGAGGCCAGGTCATGCAAAAGCGGCGGTTCCTCCACCGTTTCCTTTCTCTCCGCCTGTATTACCGTGGCCACACGCGATGCCGCGATCCGGTTCCGGGCGGCGACGGCCTCCTGCTGCTGTGTGTATTTTTCCGGGCAGGTGAAAACAAGCTCTTTACCGTCCTTGAGGACCGACAGCTCCAGCCGGTAATAAGGTACGGCGTTGAAATCCCTGTTCTCCAGGTAACGGCGCGAGACAAGCGCGAGCACCGGTGTCTGTACCCGTCCGAGCGAGTGGTTCTTTTTTCCGGCTGCCATGCCGAGCGCGAGGCTTGCATTGTACCCGATGATCCGGTCGGCTTCCCGCCGTGCCCTGCCTGCCAGGTACAGACCTTCATAGAGACTGTCCGGTCTAAGGTCAAGGAACGCCTCGCGGATCGCCTTGTCCGTCAGTGAGGAAAGCCACAGACGTTCGGTTTTTCCTTTGAAGTCCAGATAATCATAAAGGTTGCGGGCGACCATCTGCCCCTCACGGGAGGTGTCCGTGGCCGTAACCGCCCCGTCCGCTTCCCGCAGCAGCCTGCGGATGACCTCCAGCTGCCTGACGGCCACGGGGTCATCCCGGAAACCGTCTTCCGTCCTTGTCCGGCGGACGGCGAGTCCGGAGGGGACTGCAAGGGGAAGCATCTCCCTTGTAAAAGGTCCTTCCATACAGGAAAACGGGGAAACCGGGGCCAGCAGGTGGCCGAACGTTCATGTGACGGCGTATCCGTTTCCGATGAGATACCCGTCTTCCATTTTGTCCGCGCCCAATATGCGGGCCAGTCTTTTAGCCACGAGGGGCTTTTCACAAATCACGACTTTCATTTTCTTACATTTTTATTGTCAGGTTATTATCTGTTGTTTATGGATTATCCTATTTGGGGACGTTTCTTCGACTTCCCGGCTCCTTTGGCGGGTTTCTCTCCGCTCCGGGCTTTCTTTGTTTTCCCGATCTTCTCGGAAAGCTGCGGCATATTCCCCATGCTTTCCGCAGGGGAAGGGAGTGTCCGGGCGGGAGGAATCCCCATAGGGACCATGTCATACCCTTTGGAGGTCATCTCCAGTCTCACATGGTCCATCGGCTTGAGATACAGGGTGGCTTTCCCGTCGGAGGTGAACTCGTAAAGGACCGTCTCCCTTCCGGCGAGGATGCTCTCGTAGTTCTGGTAGCAGAGGCTTTCCTGCGGGACACCGTTCCTGAGGAGCATCCCGCAGATCTCGTCGGGGCACAGTTTCCCGAATTTCCTCTCATGCGGAGAGGCGAATATATACTCGTAGGTGGACAGCAGCAGACTCTCCTGAAGCAGGCTCGGGCAGCGGTCATAAGTGGTCATCCGGTATATTTTCCTGGATATGTCCTTCAGCTGCCGGGAAAGGTCGCGGGGCTTGGAGGAAAGCGGTATGCTCCCCAGGCGGATGAGCGAGCGGTTGATGTCGCCTATGACGCCCCTTTCCCACCGGGCGAGCAGGTCCGCGCGGTTCTGCCGGAAATTCTCACGGAGAATCCCCGGAATTCCTCCGGTGTTGAAGAACAGGCCGGCGCGCTTCCATAAGGATGGTTTCCTCAGGTTGGTGGCACTCCAGCGGATGACATTGAAACGGTAGTTTTCCATGAACTGCCGGAGCGGGTTCCGGTATGAGAAAATATCCTTTATGGTCTTCTGCAGCGCCTTGCGGTCGATGGTGCGTCTGCCGGCGTCGAGCAGCTCTTCGGGTGTGGGTGTTCCTGTTGTTTCCATTGCGGTTTATAATTTGGGTTTCACTTTTCTGAAGGCCGGTCCCTTTTGCTTGCGGGCCGGTTCCTTTTTCTTTTCACCGGAGGATGGGGGGATCATGCCCTTTTCCGGGCATTCCGCCATGGCCTGTATCCTTTCCGCATACTTGTCCGTCTTTTGGGGAACGGATGGCGTATCCCTGCGGATCCCTTCCCTTTTCAGGAGGAGTTCGGCGGCCGCCATGGACCTTTCCCGAAGGTCGTGCATCCTCTCCTTATAAGGGAAGTTGCGGTACAGTTCCCTTTCCCTTGCGAGCATGCGGAGTTCCTTCTCGATACCGGTGAACTCCTTCCTGTAACGGAACGGACCGTCCATATACAGGTGGGCGTATCCCTTCCGGGCGATATCCTGCAGGGTCATGATCTCCCGGTTGTTTGCGGAGAGCGCCAGGGAGTTGGCCCTCACGAAACGCTCCAGGTTCTCCGCCGTGGGCGACATGTCGAAAGATGCTGTCGGGAGATAGCGGGCAAGGATTTCCAGCGGGGGCCGGGAGGCGGGAAAATCCCGTCTGTTCTCCCGTGACATTTCCAGCAGCCTCCGGGAGGCTGTCTCGATCCGGTATATGGAAAGCGTTTTCATTCCTTCCCATGCGGCGGAATAGAAACGGTCCGCCATCTCCTGCAGCATCCCGCGCATACGCTCCGGGCCCTGCAGTCCGTCATTGAACACCCCGACACCCCGTTCCGTCTTCACGAGGGTAAGGCGGAACAGGGCTTTCTTCCCTTCCGAGGCCCTTTCCATGGCGGTCTCATAGGCCTCGTAGTTCCGGCAGCCGGGTGAAAGCCCCATCTCTTCGAGTGCGGTACGGTCTATCTCCCTTCCGTGCGCCCTCAGGTAGACGGCCCGTCTGAGCGGAACCGGTTTCCCTCCGGTTATTTCGCCATATCCGGAGATGAGCTTCCATATGTTTCCGGGGCGTTCCTCCCGGAGCTCCTCCCTTGTCGGAAGCATTCTTTCCGGTACTCCTTCCAGGGCCAGCAGCAGGTTGTCCGGAACCTGCCCGTTTCCCTCCCTTATGGCTTTGTCGGCGGTATGCCCGATGAATTCCATGAAGGGATCCGTGCCTTTCGGCCTGTGCCGGACCACCATGAAGGATTTTATCCGGTTGTCCGGACACAGCTCCAGATAGAGGTTTCCGGACGTTTCCTTCCGGGGGCGTTTCCAAGGCCTTTTCAGCCGTTCCAACCACCATGCCATGCTATATCCGTCTTTTAGGGGTTCCATCTGTTTTCCTCCATCGGTTTGTCTTCTTTTTACCGGCAGGCGGACCGGCTCTGTGCCCGGTTTCCTTTTCCGCTATGGAAGGCGCGTATCCCCGTACCTTATATTCTGTTCTGAGAATTCTCTCCGCCATGTCCCTGGAGGCCTGTCCGAGTGCCCGGTACATCACAATGTCATTCCTTTTCAGGCAGGCCTGCCGGCGTTCATACAGGCTGCGGAATCCGGCCCGGTGGACGGATACCTTCTCCAGCTGTCCGGGATCCGACAGTCCTCCGGCACGGATTCCGGTCAGGGCGGCGATTTCATTCGCTTCGTCCGTGGCATTCAGGCCGAAGGTCTTGACAAACCGCCGGAACGCCTCACCGTCCGCATGCATGGGACAGCCGGCTGACGGATGGAGTCCGGCCACAAGGGAGTCCGGCAGATAACACGCCTTTTTGGGGACGAACTCACGCCGGCCTTGCAGGGTGAACATAAAGGCGCACCTTTTGGCCACGTCCGATATGCCTTTATCGGATGTACTGAAGTGGTATACCTCCAGTTTTTCCAGCCCGTGGAGTTCGGGGGAGAAATACCGGTCCGCGTGGTACTGCAGGTAACCTTCCAGACATTGCAGTCCCCGGCCCGAGTCGTCGAACAGGAGCACGCCCTTGTCCGTGCGGACGGCGGAGAGGGTGCGTCCGGGCAGGGCATTCTCCCTTTTTTCGTGGTAGGCATGGTACGCTTCCAGCATTTTTCTATTATCGGGGTTGTCCGCCAGCCGTCCCGTCTTTTCCAGTATGGCCCACATCCCTTCCGGAAGGCCGCCCCCCGTGGTCTCATGGATGAACGTGAGGCTGCGCAGGCCAATCGAGGGCAGGTCGCGGATGTCGCCTTCTCGGATATAGTTGTCCAGCAGTTCCGGAAGGCCGTCGTCCGTCCGTTCCGCCCCCGCCAGGCAGAATACGGATTCATCGGGGACATACGCCCCGCCCAGGGCCAGCTCCGCCTGCCGGAGCAGATAATCGCCGCATTCACGGTCGCTGTGGCATACGGCATAGTCCGCCAGCCTGCCTTTTCTGTCCACATTGAAAAGGACGACCGGCCCGTTCTGTTTCAAATCGGTTTCTTTTTCCATATCGTGATATTTTAAATTTCTTTATATCCCGGCAGGTTATGATATTTTCCTGCCTGCGGATTTACGGGTGGTCTTTTTCTTCTCCGGTACCTTTTCCCGTGGACTGACAGGATGCGGGACGCCGTCCTTTACCCGGTAGGTCCTGACCGGGAACGGTTCACCGGATACCAGCAGTCTGTTCCGTGTAAAGTCCGCCATGCAGTACAGCAGGTGCCGGGAGGAGGGGCGGTCATTCTCCGGCAGGTACAGGGCGTTCCCTTTGGCCAGTATCCCGAGTTGCGCCTTGTCCAGTACCCTGTTCCCCACAAGAAGGGAGGTATCGGGGGCATTGAGGTATTTCTCCAGCGGGCGGTGGCCCCTTGCGTCGAAGTCCCGGTGAAGTATATCCTCCGCCGCTTTTCTTATTTTAAGGGAAAGTTCCTTGAAGGCTTGTACGTCGAACAGGCCGGCGGATTTGACCTGGGTCACCTTTTCAAGCTGCTCGGCCAGGGGCAGCAGCTCCCGGTAATAGGTGAACGGTTTGTCATGGATGTTCATATAACCGTGTTCCCTGATGGAGAGCAGGCGGTAGATATCCTCGTTCTCCGGCTTTCGGGATAGTTCGAGCCCCATATATCCCCTCACTTGGGAGAACAGCCCGGAATACCCCTCGGATGTCGGATTCATGGGAACGTAAAGTTTCGGTTCGAGGCGGTTGATGAATTCTGCCGGGAGAAGACCGGAGGAAACATACCCGCCCTTTCTGTCCCCGCCCGGTAAAAGTCCCCTGCGGCAGCTGCTGTTGATATGGGAGGCCAGCTCCTTCCGTAAACCGGAATACTCATAAATTTCCAGGGCCCCGTCATGGGCATGGGGATCGAAGAAATGGTCGGCGGCATGCTGGAGATAGCTTTCAAGGCCTTCCTTGCCGGTATTGCTGTCGGAAAACAGCAGATAACCGGACTCCCGCCGCACCACTTTCAAAGGTGTTGTCTTGTTTTTCTTTTCCATACTGTCTTTCTTGATTTTACAATTTTACATTTTATGCTGGGGTCCCGTCTTCTTTTTTGTACTTCTCGGAGAAGCGGAGGACCTCTTTCCCGTATCCCGTTTGAACCCGGCGGTTTCCCGGTCTCCGGGCGGGCGGCTGCCAAAGACGATGCGGTCCGTATTCCTATCTACCCATGCATACGCGTGAGCGGGATCATCCGGTATCCTTCCTGCCGTGCGGTGTCCGCGGACATCATAGGCGGAGTCCGGCAGCCTTTGCAGCTGCTGCCTGGTTTTGCGGGTTTCATCCTCTTCGTGGGGAGCCGCTTCCGGCATGTGCCGGAGCGTTTCCAAATGCCTGTCGTAACGCTCCGGGGTCTCCAGGGTGTCGGCGATATTTCCGTTACGATGGCTGACCGTGCAACCGGCATTGTGACAGAAGCTGCGGAAATCCTCTGCCGTCGGTCTCATCCGGTTCCGGTAACGGACATCCAGCCGGAAATCCTCCGGCTTTCGCGCGTAGGGATATGCCGCAAGGGAGATTTTCTCCGGATTGACCGGAGAGAGATCAGTAAGTACACCTTCCGCCTCATAGACGCATACCGGTCCCAGGTCGAATGACGGCTCGAAATAGGTATCTGCCATTTCCTGAAGGAATTCCCGAAGGCTCCTCCTGCCTTCTTCCGTATGGGTGAAGAAGAGGAAACCCCGGGATGTCTCCACGGCCGTATAAGCCGTGGAAGGGATATTGTTTCGTTTTTCCTCGGGGCTGACAGTCCAGGGGAAGCACCTCATGATGCCTTCGGGACAGCACCTTGATATTTCCGGCTGTCTCATGGATTCCCCGTCCAGTTTGATGACAATGTAAAAGTCCGTCTCATTCCGGCCTGTCTCGCAAAGGGCGGTGACGGTTCCCTTGTACGGATAGCTTTCAGGGGATTCGGGATCGTCCCCGACAATCCGCATCCCGATTCTGACTTGCTCTTTTCTGATCATGGCTATATTTTAGGCTTGTTACTCTTGGACTTCGTTTCTCTTTTTTTCGCTTTCCCGTCAGGTTCCGGATCAACCGGTCGGATCAGCCCGTCGCTTGTCATCCGGTATGTCCGCACGCCGGGGAACGGCCTTGCCGATGTTACCAGCCGGTTTTCGAACCTGTCGGCCATGCAGTACGCCTGCCGGCGGTTTTCCGGAGAGTCATTCTCCGGAAGATGCACCGCGTGCCCGTCGTGAAGCACCGCCCTTTGGACGGAGTTCAGCTTGACGCGGCCTACCGTGAAGGCAAGGTTCCCGTCATCCAGCTCGTTTACGATGGAACGGTGCCCCCTCACATCGAAATCCCTTTGCAGGATGGCTTCCGCCTGTCGGCTGAGAACCGAGGAATAGATCCTGAAATCGTCCGCGTTGAATGCGGCGGCGTTTTTCACCTGCGTGACCTGTTCCAGCTTCCTTGCCACCGGCAGCAGGGTGTCGAAGTACGTAAACGGTTTCTCATGGACATTCATATAGCCGTTACGCATGACGGTCAGCAGCCGGTAGATGTCGTAGTTCTCCCGGCTGACGGTCGTTTGTGTCCTCTCATCGTCCTTGAAGCGTGAGATGAAACCGGCGAAACTATCCGCGTCGGGACGCAGCGGATGGCTGTATAGGGGAACCAGCCCTTCCGTGAATCCCTCCGGCAGCGCGGACGGGGCGACATGGCGGTGAGGGGAAAAATCGAACCGGTTTACCGGAAAGTATCGGAAAGGGGCGTATACCGTGTCAATAAAGGAAGGCAGCTTTCCCTCCAGGACGGGGCATTCATAGATGTCCAGCCGGCCCATGTCGCAGTGCGGGTCGAAATAGTGGTCCGCCACATGCTGGATGCAGGCCCTGAAACCCTCCCTGCCGGTCTCGTTGCCGGAGAAAAGCAGGTAACCGAAATCATTTTTCACCACCGTAAGGGGCAGCACGTATTCCGGCTGCAGGCGGTAGATGTTCTTCCTTTCACGCTGTCTCCCGAGGAATTCGATGTAGCCGGTCTCCTGCATGAAGTGTTTTTTCAGCACGGAGCAGTCCGGCGTTCCCCTGGTCAGGGTGGAATATACCGCGTCGGCAAGGGTGATTTTCTTTTCCGGCAGCCGGTTTTCCGAAGTCAGGTAAGGAAGGAGCGTGTCGCGTATGTAGTGGTATGCCGTCTGTCCCGTTCCGGGTGGCGGCACGTCTTTCATGCTTTGGAAACGGAAGACGAGCAGTGTCACGTCCGGCACATATGTGCAGAGGGTTGCAGCCTTCACGTTGTCGTCCAGAAAATGCCTTATCCCGGTTTCCACGTCATCCTGCTGCAGGAAACGCAGGGCATTTTCCGAAGACGGCCGGTAATGGCCGTACCTGTCCATGGCGATACAGACCGTGCCGGGCTGCTGCGGATTGAAATAAGGTTCGGAAGATAGTCTGTTGCTGTCCATCGTATTATCGTTTTATCCTGTTGTTCCTTTCGGTTTTTTCGACCCTGTTCCTTTTTACTCTCTCCGGAGTGCCGTATCCCCGTACCAGGAAATCCGTCCTTAAGATACGGTCCGACTTTTCCCGCATCTCCTCCAGTATTTTTTCCATGCTGTCCCCCTTGGAAAGGCCGTTCACGCAATCATCCATCCTCCTGACGAATTCCTTGAACCGGAAATGGTAGGCGAAAGCCGGATCGAGGATGATGTCCCTGTCGAAGTGTTTCTGCAGGGTGAGCAGCCGGCAGATATCCCTGTTGTTTCCTTCCGGCCGGCAGCCGGAGAAGTCCTCCAGGCGGCGGTATTCCGTATCGGAAGGGGCCATGTCCGTGGCGAATTCCAACACCCATCCTTTCTTTTCCGACGCCCCGATATCGGCGTACGCGTCGAAAAGGTCGAATATGTACCTGCCTGTTTCCGCCTCTTTCCGGAAGGCGGTGTCGGTGAGCCCGTACAGCCTTCCGGAAGGGGAATCCACGCGGTATTGCCTGACGGGACCGGAAGGCGCGTGCATCGAGAAATAGTTCCCCAGCAGGAACTTATAGAAGTTTTCGGTCCCTTCCCTTCCGATGTCGCCGCCGCTGAACACCAGTACACCTTTGGGAGTCTCGATGACGCGCAGGGGCAGCTTGTACCCGGGGATGTATTTGTACCTTGCGGCCAGTTCGTCCTGCCGCCGGCGGAACTCCACGAGCCGGTCGATCTGCCCGGCATCGAGACGGAGAATGCCGCCCGGTTCCACAGACAGCCCTTCGGAGCGTATGAAGACCATGTCGCGCAGGTTGACACTTACCACCGGCTTCAGCCTGTTCCTTTTGATATGGGGCAGCAGCATGCCGGTGATATACTCTTTGACGGGGGTATCCCGATAAAAGGGAGGAAGGCCGGACATGCGGGGGAAGCGGTAGACCTCCATACGGGTGTCAGGTATGAATGCCGATATCCGGGCGGTCTCCACCCCGACATGCAGGAGGCTGAGGAACTGGCAGGTCATGCCCTTCCGGTCCGGGTCGACAGGATAAAGCTGGTAGGAGGAGTCGGCATGGGGCTTCTCCCTGCCCGTCTCGTAGCAGACAAGGAGACCGCCTGCGCCGTCCTCTCGGAACAGCCCTTCCAGTTGCCTGATGTTCTCATTTGCGGATGTCATGGCCGGTTACATTTTGGGGGTTATGGTCTGTCTGGTCCGTCTGGCCGGTTTCCCGGCAGTCTCCTTAAGGCCGGCCGTCTGTTCCTGCCCCTGTTTTTTCTCCGGCTTGAGGGTACTGCGTTCCCACAGGAATTCCGTACCGCGTTCGGCAGCACTCATCTGGATGGAGGTCCGGTACACCTTCCCGTTCGAGGACTTGAACTCGATGGGTACCTCTTTTCCTGCGGCATAGTCGGCGTATTCCTTGTCGCTCAGCGCATAGTCCTTTATCTTGCGCGGACAGCGTGCCTGGTCTGCCGGAAGGAAGAACATCTCGTTGGTCACCGGGTCCTTGGACAGGTAGCAGGGCTTCGTTTCCCTGGTACGGTAGTCCGTGACCAGGTTGACAATCCGGCCCGCGTTGCCGGTACGGTTCAATGCCTCCAGCACATCCTCCTCCAGTTTGTATCCCCGGTATTCCTGTCCGACTTTCGGTGCCTGGCGGATGAAGTGCAGGTCGAACTTGACCGCCCCGTTCTCGTCGCGGAAGAGCGAGAGCTTGGCATCCCCCTTCTGACGTCCCAGCTCGGTGTTCATGGAGATGTCATAGGCTATGCCGGACTGCCTGCCCTGCAGCAGCTTTTCCATATCGCCCGTCTGTTTGAGCACCTCCGGGGTAAGGCCGTAACGCTCCGCCTGCTGCCAGTTGATCTCCCGTTCGTTGAAGAAATGGTTGTTGTAGATGCGGTTGTTCTTGGAAAGCTCGCGGCGGACGGCCTCGTTCTCGGGGCGTTGGGCCTCCTCGATTTTCCTGGCGGCCTGTTCCACCGGGGTGTTTTCCTCCATCCGGTAAAGGGAGAAACGTGTGGGGTTGTTGTACTGGTAGAGGAAGTTCTTCCCGAAGTTGGTGAAGAAATTCCCGAAGCGGTCCACGCGGACGAACTGCCCCTTGTTCCGTTCGCTGGCCTCGAGCGTCTCCAGCTCACCGTTTGCCGCGATGCCCTTGACGCCTTTCGCCTTCTGTTCCTTCTTGTCGTAAGCCATCAGGTAACCCTGTTCCTGAGTGGCGTTTTCGCTGCCTTGAGCAGCGGGATTTACTTCTTGCATGACTGTTAAATTTAAAGGTGAATGAATCATTTCGGGGGGTAAAATTAGTATCTTCGCCATTAAATAAATTGATTATGAGGAAGTTGTCATTAATAGTCATGTTTTGTCACCTTTTGTCACTTTCCGCCTGCCTGGAGGATGGGGGAAAAACGGCGGAAGGCGGAGGGGAAATGTTAAACGGGCATGTCCGGGAACCGGGGAAATGAGCGGAGGAATGAGGGCTGCGGCGGACGGTCGCCGTCCTGACGGACTATCCGGTCCTGTTTCCCCTTGACGGCAGGCGTACCCGCTACCGGGTGTCCTCCGGATTTGGATACAGGATCCATCCCCTTAAGGGCCGGAGAATATTCCATAAGGGGGTGGACCTGGCGGCCCCGTATGGCGAGCCGGTATATTCGGCCGGAAACGGCCGGGTGATCTCCGCCGGCTACAGTCCGGGGTACGGCCGGACCGTCCATATCCGCCATGGGGGTGGATACTCCACCCTGTACGCGCACATGAGCCGGATCCTTGTAAGGAAAGGTGAAACGGTCCGTATCGGGCAGCGCATCGGGAAGGTCGGAAGCACGGGGATGTCCACCGGCAACCACCTGCATTTCGAACTGCAAAAAAACGGCCGGCTGCTGGACCCGGTGGAATGGTTCGGCAGGCGGTTCTAAATTCTTACTGTTTATCAATCATACGACGAGTCATGAACATTGAAGAAGCGAAAAGGATTCCGCTGGAGGATTACCTCCGGCGGATGGGATTCTCCCCCGTAAGGGAGCAGGGGGACAGTTTGTGGTACCGCTCGCCTTTCAGACAGGAGCGTACCCCCTCATTCAAGGTCAGCCTTTCCAGAAACCTGTGAATCGACTTCGGCGAGGGGACGGGAGGAAGCATCATCGACCTGGCGCAAAGGCTGTACGGGACGCGCGACATATCCTCCGTATTGAAGGGCATAGAGGGACACTTCCCCGTGTTCACGCCCGCCCAGGCACCCCGGAAAGCGGCCGCCACGCCTCCGGCATTCGAGGAGCTGCGCGTCTCGCCGCTCCGCAATACGGTGCTGCTGGACTATCTGGCAAAGAGGGGGATTCCTTCCGGCATTGCCTTGGGGGAGTGCGTGGAGGTCCATTACCGCACGCGTGGCAAATGGTATTTCGGGATCGGGTTCAGGAACCGGAAGGGCGGCCTGGAGATACGCAACCCTTATTTCAAGGGTTCGACCTCCCCAAAGGACATCACGCATCTCAGGCATGGAGCCGGGGGGAACGGAAAGGCGACGGCCCTGGTGTTTGAGGGCTTCATGGACTATCTCTCGTACCTTACGCTCAAACAGGGAAAGCCGGTGCCGGACTGCGTGGTGCTCAATTCGGTCGGTAATCTGCCGGGGGCGTTGGACGTGCTGAAAGGCTACGGGCATGTCTGCTGTTTCCTGGACAATGATGACGCGGGCCGGAAAACCACGGAGGAGATCAGAAGGCGGTGCGGGAGCGTGACGGACAAGGCGGTGCACTACCTGCCTCACAAGGATTTGAACGAGTTCCTGCAGCACCGCCTGAAAAAGGCGGAGGAGCCATGTGCGGAACTGAAACAGGGAAGCGGGTGAAAGATAAAACGGTAACCGGTCCTACGATGGGACTGACATGTAACAAGGGAGAGCCAAAAGTCCGGCCCTCCCTTCATTTTACCGATGCACTGCCTATTTTGCAGCCGGAATGAAAGGCCCGATTATCATTCACATCTGCAAAAAAGAAGGATTTCCTTTGTTATCCGCGCTTATCACACCCATTGGTTTTATTGTTTTCAAACAATATCCTGACCTGCCTGTCATTCATATTTTTCCAGATTCGGTTTCTCATTAAAATTGATAAAAAAGCTGGAAAGGGATATGCCGGAGGAGACTCATGTGTTATTAAAAAATCCGTACAATTAAAATCATCCGGCGGACCCCGTACGGAAGGACGGGGAAAGAGTCCGACAAGGCTTCATGCCGGACCGAAGGAGATATGAACCGTACCCGGTTCCTGACAAATCACGGGAAGGTTACATGAGCGGTTCTCCCATGACTTTTTAGGGAATTCATTTGACCGGTCGGGATAAAATAGCTATATTTCCACTGCAAAACGGTTTGATTTATAGAAATTTGTAAACAATAATATATGAAGGCGAATGAGAACTGGGCCGAAATCGTGGATACGCTCCACCCGTATCTCGATGGAAGTAGGGAGAAAGAAAGGCATCTGAAAGATATAGGGAACTGCCTGCGGTTTCTCGGATGGAGAAAGACCAACGGAACGATGGTGTCATGCCCGCCGGAAGACAGGAGCTCCGGAAAACCGGACATCGTGCTTTTGAAGCGGGGGGAGGATGCCGGATTGCAGGCATTTCCCGTCATGACGGAATCCCCTGGAGAGATGGTGTATGCCATGGGGCTGTATATAGGGGACAACATCCGGCTTTATTATAATGCTCCCGGAGAAAAAGGCACGCCGGCCTGCGTACTGACGGCGGAAATCAGGGTGGACGATGCCAACGGGCCGCTTCTCTGCGACCTGCTGTCTTTCAAAGGATTCAACCTGAAGAGCATGGAGAACTTCTGTCTGAGGCGCTACAACCTGGTACGTACGGGCGGAAGTTTCCTACAATGGACGGAGGATTTTCTTTCCGGAAGTACCGGAACGGGAAATGTCGCCGGCCTGCTCAGGGAAAAATTCATGGCCGAAGGGTTCGAGGAATCCCTTGTCCGGGAGGAGCTGGACAAGCTCGGGCTCAGGGTGAGCTATAAAGAGGGGCATGCCGCGATCACCCTCCGCTATCCGGAATGAAACCGCTTCCGGCGGCAGTCCGTACCGGTATTCACATCAAGCCTTGATAATTTTAAACTGCAAGTAACGACAAAGGACTACCCGATTTTGGGTAGTCCTTTGTTTACAGTACGGATATCGGATATGTTTTCGACGTTTATCCCATACTCCAATTCTTATTAATAGTTTCTTATCAGCAGTTCGTTGACCGGTTTCCGTTTCTCGGCGATGGAGCAGACCGAGCGGAAGATGCTCAGCCGTTGGATATGGAAGCCGTCGTACAGGTCGTCGAAGAAGGTATTGGTCGGGTCCTTTTCGCGCGGGTCCGAGTTGGAAAGCATTCATTTGCTGCCGGCATTCCCCAGGTCCCTGCAGAACTCGGCCAGGCGGATCTGGTCGTTGTCGTCGAAGTCGTCCGGCATGTAGGAGGTGCAGCCGCCCGACTCGTTGACCGGCTTGTAAGGTGGATCAAAGTAGAAGAAGGTTTTCTCTCCGGCATACTTCGCCGTCCGGCGGTAGTCTCCATCCAGGATGACGACTCCCTGCAGCAGTTTATGGTTCAGGCGGAGCAGGTCCTCTTCCAGTATTTTCGCACGGTTGCCCGCACCGAACGTCACGGAGAGCTTGCCGCTGCGGTTTACCGAATAGATGCCGTTGTAGCAGGTGCGCATGAAGAAGATGAACAGCGCCGCGCGGGTGACATCGTCAGGACCACCCTCGTTGAAGAATGTGCGTCTCTCCATGAAGTACGCCCTTCTGTCCGCGTGCTCCGCCAAGGCATGGTATTCTTTTTGGATACCATCCAATGCCTTGATCAGTTCCTCCGGGGAGTTTTGGATGACACGGTACACGTTCACCAGGCTCTCGTTGGAATCGTTGATCACGCAGCGGATATCGGGATGGGCCTGTCTTAGTCAGAAGAACAGCGCGCCGCCGCCCACGAAGGGTTCCACATAGGTTTCCATCTTTCCGAAATCTGCCGGCAGGGATTCGGTGAGTGCCGGCAGCAGTCTTCTCTTTCCGCCCACCCACGGGAAACAGGGTTTTCCCTGAAGGGCGATGTTTTTCTTTTTCTCGGTCATAAAACTAAAATTAAACGGTTATTGAATGGCGGATTGCCGGAGGGCAATCCTGTTTTTATATCAGTCTGTTATTCCCCGTCCGTCTCCAGCAGGTGGCTCAGATTCGGATCGTTTTCTATGCGCAGGAGCTCCCGGCGGATGATGTCGCCCACCTCTTCCTTGATACGGTAGTAGTTACGCTCTATTTCCTCCTGCATATGGTCCCGGCCGTCCTCTCCCGTGAAGTCCGTGATGACGGGTATCGGTCTGTACGCCCTCGTCTCGGCCTCCACCCCGGCATTGTCCACCATGATCCGGGCGTGGAATATTTTCTGCCTGATGGTCTCTCCGAAATTGTCCGATACGCTTCCCACGAACATCCCCTGTGAGAGGTTGGATATCTTGGAGGCGGGTATCAGGGAGTCCAGCTGGGTGCTGATGTTGGTGGAAGTGTCCTCTTTCGTCATATTGACGGACTTGCGCTGCTGGAGCACCTTGCCGAAGCGTTCCGAGAGGTTCTTCGCGGTTTCTCCCACGACCTGTCCGGAAAAGATGTTGCCGATGGTGTTCTGGATCACGCGCGCCTCCTTTTCACCGTAGTCGCGTACCAGCTGGCTGAAGTCCTGCGCTCCCAAACAGACCGCCACCTTGTTGCTCCGCGCCGTGGCGATCAGCGTGTCGAGCCCCCGGAAATAGATGGTCGGCACCTCGTCCACCAGGATGGAGCTCTTCAGCTTTCCCTTCCGGTTGACCAGCTTGACGATGCGGGCGTTGTAAAGTCCCAGGGCCGCCGAATAGATGTTCTGCCGGTCGGGGTTGTTGCCCACGCACAGTACCTTGGGCTGCTCAGGGTTGTTGATGTCCAGCGTGAAGTCGTCCCCGCTCATGATCCAGTAGAGCGAGGGGCTGATCATGCGCGAGAGCGGTATCTTCGCGCTCGCTATCTGGCCCTGGAGCTGCTCCATCGCCCCACCTTTCCAGGCGTCCATGAAGGGTGAGAGGTAGTTCTCAAGCTCACGGTACGAGGTCAGGATGGTGAACACGTCCGAGTAGGGCTTGTTCAGCAGCTCGATGGCATGGGGGAAGGTGCAGTATCTCCCTCCATCGAAAATCTTGAGGTACCATATGATGGCGGCCAGCAGGATGATCGGGGATTCCACGAAAAAGTCGCCCTGTTTCTGTATCCAGGTCTTGTTCAGGTTCAATAAGATCACGTATGCCGACTCGTAGGCGTCCGCGATGTCCGACATGAAGGCCGGGTTGATCGGGTTGCAGCGGTGGCTGCGGCGCGGGTCGTCGAAGTTGATCACGTAGAACCGGACATCTCCCGCGTACTTGTCCCTGTTTTGGAGCAGGTGGTTGTAGACGATGGTGCTCAGGTCCGGATATTTGAAATCATAACAATAGAGCGCGTAGCCCTTCGCTATCTGCTGCTTGATGAACTGGTTGATGACGCAGTACGATTTCCCGCTGCCCGGCGTGCCCAGCACGAGGGTTGCCCGGAACGGGTTCACCACGTTTATTCAGCCGTCATGCCATTTCCTGTTGTAATGGAAACGGGTCGGAAGGTTCACCGAATACTCGTTCGTCATCAGCCTTGTCTCCTGCATGAAGGACTCGTTCTCCTCGTTGAACACGTCATCCATCAGCCGGCTTCCCAGAAGGCGGCCGGCCCACATGCCTGCGGTCAGGAGGCAGATGTAACCCGCGGTGACGGCGGAGACGTACAGCAGCGTGACAAGCCGGATGTCCCACGGGGAAGTGAGCAGCAGCTCGCTTGAGAAATAGAACGACAGCCCGCAAATGAGGACACAGCCGATGCGCAGGCGGGACATCTCCATCTCCCTGCGCCCCCTGGCCCCCATTGCGGAGAAGAGGAGGAACATCAGGCAGAAGGACTTGGTCACCAGCGAATGGGTGAACAGCCCCGTGTCCCGTTGCAGGTTCAGAAGGATCCTGTCCGCCATGCCGTTGGTACATCCCAGGCGGTGGAAAAACGGATAGCAGAAATAATAGACGTTCATCACGAGGAACAGGATGCTGACCGCCCGCATGAAGTCGGTGGTCTTGCCGAGTCCCCTGGCATCTTCTTGTGACATGTTTTACTTGTTTTACAGGTGATACTTTGCTTATGTCTTATCTTTTGGGAAACCCTTTTAGCCGATATGCGGGCCGCGGCGTTTCCGTTTCTTTTTTCTCTTTCCGTAGGGGCCTTCCACGGTTTCCTCGCCCGGATAAGGACGGGATTCCGTCGTGAGGATATCCAGCAGCCCTTCCGCAAGTCCGGTTTCCCCTCTTGCCCTTTCCTCTTTCAAGGAGGCATCCCCATGGGGGATCGCCATGGGAAGCGGCGTGCCGTACAGCCTGTTCAGGACGGAGGCGGAGAACTCCCTGCCAAGGGCCGAGCCCTTGAATACCGTTCTCGATCCGTGGTCGATGTAGGTCACCCCGTAAATCACGCCTTGTTCGTTTTCCCAGAGTATGGGGACGACGCCTTTTTCGGCCAGGAGCCGGAGGAATCCCTGCCGGGTGTCCTGACGCAGGGCTTCCCGGATGGCCTCCTTTGTGCTTTCCTGTACGGGATGTGCCTTCATCCACGTCTTGCTCCGGGCGCATTTCCTTTTCAGGGCCTCGTAACCGACGCTCCTGCCGATGTCGCTGGACTTGATGCCCACGCCACAGCGTCTGCCCTTCTCATCGAGTGCCGCATAGACCAGCCCGTGGCATGTCCTTCCGTCGACACTCTTGCGTACTTCTTCCACCCTCACGTTGAAGAGTCCGAGCAGGGCCTTGAATTCCCTAAATGAGCGGAAACGGTAATCCTGCAGGGCCGGTCTGACCACGTTTGCGATCTGGTGTTTCAGATCGCCTTTGCGGTATTCCACCGCTGTCATGGCACCGGAGGCCTTGCGTTCCTCTTTCGTTGACGGGACCAGTCCGTATTTCTGTTCCAGCTCCCGGCAGATTTTCATGGAACGTTCCCACTCCTTGTAATCCCGGATCTTCCTGCCCTGTTCGTCTATGCGCAGGGAGACGATGTGGATATGGGGGCGCGCGTTGTCCTCGTGCCGGAAAATGATGTAGGGCTGGTCGCCGTATCCCAGCTTCTCCATGTATTCCCGCCCGATGGCCTCCAGCTGTCCGTCGGAGAGCCTGTCATCGGGATGGGGGTTGAGCGAGAGGTGGATCACCGGCTTTTCTGTCCGGAGGTTGGCGGCAAGGTAGGCCTCGAAGCTGCGCATGCATTCCGGGATGCCGGCCGTGCCGTCGGGACGCTCCATGATACGGTTCCATGCCAGGGTCCGGGCCTTGCCCTTGTCCACTTTCTCCTGGTTGTAATAAAGCGCCCCGTAGACGGACACCCCGGACGTTATCTTTGCAACCATCGCTCGAATTCCTTGGTGAGACGGATGATCTCCTTGTTCAGCGAGATGTACTCCACGGTCAGCTGTTCCAGCTTGTAAAGCAGGGCCAGGGCTTTCTTTTCGGTCAGCTCCCCGCTGTGGACGGCCTTGGCCACCTGGTTGTAGTTCACTCCCACGCGGCGGTAGTCGCTCTGCAGGTTCGTCAGCCGGATGTAGAAGTCCGTGGCGGCCTTGTCGATCTTCACCACCTTCAGCGGCCTGCCGAAAATGGCCGAGAGGATGAACTGCGACCTGGTCTTCGCGCCGGAATTCGCGTAGAGCCTCTCGAATTCGATGTTCTGCATCTCGTCCAGGCGGAACCCGTAATAATAGGAATGAAGTTCGGATTCATCCTTCGGCTTGCGCCCGCCCCTTCAGGGCTGGGAGAAGGAGACATCATCCGGTCTCTGTGTCTGCTTGATTCTTGCCATAGGTTCTTCTGTTTCTTTACGGTTATTTTTTCGGGAGCAAAATAAGTGAGAATTCCGCTATGCGCCAAACGGCGCGGGATGACTATCCCTGACAGGAGATGACTTTTACTGACAGGGGGGGGCCTGCCGGTTCAATGCCGGTCGATCCCGCAGTTCACGATGTTTTTCTCGTAGGTTTCCCGGAGTTTGGGAAGCAGGACGGAGAGGTTCTTTTTCCTGCGGGCAAGGTCGGCACGAAGGTCGTAGGGTTTGGGTAGGGTGACATTGAAAAGGGTTTCGAATGCCGCGACCAGGGCTGCGAAGGACTGGCGGTTCCCTTCCCCGTCCGTCACCAGACCGGAATAGTCCAGTGAGGTGACAAGTTCCATCAGGTTTGCCAGTGATCCTTTCCAGTGAAGGGAGGGATGCTTCCTTGTCTTTTCATCGGCAGGTGAGGGTGCGGTATGGATTCCGGGATGGTCCGCCACGAAATGGAGCAGGTCAGTCTCCATCCTGACAAGAGCGACGGCTTTTGTCAGGTAGATGTCTGTAAGGCCCTTAAGAGCGGGATATGCCCTGTGACGGTATGTTTCCAGCTCCAGTTCCAGACGGCGCAGCTGTCTCAGCTTCACGATGACGGGCTGCCCGCCGTCGGTTATCGATTGCAGGCGGTCCATGAATTCCGTATAGGCGGATGCCAGTTCCGCTTCTGTAAATTTTTTCTTTTCCCGGACAGCCTCTCCGATACAGTCGAACAGGCGGTATGTCATTGATGTTTCCATAAGATTGTTTTTAGGTTCAAATTCAGAAACATAAGGGCAAATGCCATACCGCAGAAGGGAAATGCACCTTCTAAAACCGTGCAAATGGCAGAAATACAGGAAAATAAAAAAAAATGAAGCATCCCAATCGTGTAAACAGAAAGTGTACACCTCCCTTACACTATTTGTAAGGAAAGTGTACACTTTCTGTAAGCCCCCTCTTGATTTTGACGGCAAGGGAACAGGACGGGTTATCCGGGCATCTTCAGCAGGAAGGAGACAAGGATGTCCGTATTACGGAGTTCTTTCATCGGGGTGCATGGCCTTCCGCCTATTCCCAAGAATCTGACGAATGCCCTTCCGTTACCGAGGTTGGGAAGACAGATGGCGGCAAACGGCTTCCCGTCTGAGAGCAGGCGGAAATACCCTTCGGGACCGTAGGACTGGCAGTGGATGTCTTTTCCGGTCTGCCGGCAAAACTCCTTTGTCAAGGGTTCAATCAATACTGTCCGGATGATTCGGGTAGTGTTGTCGGTAAGGGGAGGCTGGTGCATGGTTCCGGCAAGCCCCGTCTGCCACATCCGTTTTTGCCGCTCCATCTCACAGATCTTGAGACTGAGCCTGCCACATAAGGGTCGAATATCCATATTTGCATTTAATAAACGGTTAACAGTTTTTATCGTTGGGCAAACATAAGTATAAACATTCGGATACGCAAAATAAGAGGTGCGGGAATTCATAAGGGGGTCGTGAAACGTGCCTGTTGCACAACTCTAAATTATTAAAACAAGCAATTCCTTTTGTTGCATATATTATTAATTATTAGTATATTAGAGACAAAAAGTAATTATGCAAGGTTACAAATCATACGAAGAAAAACTGTTTTATACATTCCGTTTATCGGAACGCGTTCCGGTCAACAATTTCTATCGCCGTTTAAAGGATGTTCTGGACCTATCCTTTATTCGCAAATATACTCAGGAGTACTATGGGAAAGAGGGACAGACCAGCATTGATCCGGTTGTTTTTTTCAAGCTGATGCTTATTGGATATCTGGAGAACATACCTTCCGACCGGAAGATTGTGGAACAGGCCGGAATGAGACTGGACATGCTCTATTTTTTAAATTATAATATTGACGAGCCGCTTCCATGGCACAGTACGCTTTCCCGTACCCGTAAACTTTATGGTGAGGAGCTTTTCTTGAAGGTGTTCAACCATATTCTGGAGTTGTGCATAAAGACCGGTATGGTTGATGGCAGAACTCAAGCAATAGACAGTACCTTGATAAAGGCGAATGCGTCCATGGCAAGTTTGAGTGTGAACCTGAAAATTGCCGGTCAGGAATACTATAACAAATTGAAGAACAACTCTGAAGAAGATAATACAAAATATCCCCCCAAGTCAAAAGATCCCAGGCGCCAAGAAAATGAAAGAAGGGTCAGTCTCACCGATCCGGACTCGAAGATGGCTACTAAATCCGGACGTCCGCTAAGTTTGTGCTACCAGGCACAAATAAGTGTGGATACGGCATCCCATATCATATGCGGGGCATTGGGTCTATATGCCAATATACGGGACAGTCAATGTCTGCCATTTATTTTAAACCAGGCAGCCGCGAACTTGTCCCGGCATGATATCCGCGTGGAGAATGTGCTGGCAGATACAAATTATTCCGGAGGTCCTACTCTTAAGTATCTGGAGGAAGCAGGAATAAAAAGTTATATTCCTTGTATAGGCAACTATAAAAATGAGCATAAGGATTTTTCTTATGACAGCCAAAGTGATTGTTTTATCTGTAGGATGAATAAAAAACTGAGCTTCATAAAAATACATAAACCCACCACAAGGACCTATGAATCAAAAATATATCGAAGTTCACAGAAAGACTGTTCGGTTTGTCCACTGAAAGGACAATGCATCAAAAATAAAACGTATCCTGTTAAGGAACTCTCTACAACTATTTATAAACCTTACTATGAGAACGCGTACAAAAGGGTACATTCACCAATAGGACGGAAAATGAAAAAGTTACGTTCCAGCACGGTCGAACCGGTTCTGGGCACATTACTTGATTTTAGAGCCATGAGAAAAGTGCGTACCAGAGGTATAAGACTTGCGAACAAACATGTCTTACTGGCAGCCATGGCCTATAATCTGAAAAAGTTAATGAGACATGTTTGTTATAAATCTGCAATCTCGGTTACCAAAACAGCCAACAATTGGTTGGATTATATAAAATTAGTAACCTTCAACTTGATCAGAACTTTTCTGATAAGTTTTTCTTATCAGAATATCCCACAAAAGAGAGTTTTAATAATTTAATGCTAACTGTTCTAAAAAATATTCTTCCTTGAGGAAGGTTGTGCAACAGACACAAAACCATACCCCCTGTTCCGAAACCTTTTCCATTAGATGATCCCGTATTTTCTTAGCTTCTCATACAGGGTGGTCCGGCTGATATCCAGCATTCTGGCGGCCCTTGCCCGGTTGTTTTCGACCTGCTTGAGTGTCTGAAGCAACAACTGCCTCTCCTTTTCCTCTTCCGTAAGACAGGGCATCTCTTCCTGTTTTAATGTCAGATCCAGATTCAGGTTACTTGCGGTAATCCAGCTGCCGTCGGCCAGCAGCAGGGCACTGCGGAGGGTGTTTCTCAGCTCGCGGATGTTGCCCGGCCAGGGGTATCGCTGCAGGGCAGCCTCCGCCAGGCGGTCGAAACCCTGTACCCGCTTGTGATGTTCCTCCGAGAGGGGCCCCAGCAGGAAACGGGCCAGCGGGAGGATGTCTTCCGGACATTCCGCAAGGAGGGGGACACGGATGGTGAACTCGTTCAGCCGATGGAACAGGTCCTCACGAAAACGTCCCCCGGCGATAGCCTCCTCCAGGTTCTCGTTGGTGGCGGCGATCAGGCGGATGTCGAAGCCACGCTCCCGGGTCGAACCCACCGGCCTGTAGCATTTCTCCTGCAGGGCGCGCAGAAGGCGCATCTGGTTCTTGTAGGAGAGGTTGCCGATCTCGTCCAGGAACAGCGTGCCCCCGTCGGCTTCCTGGAACAGGCCGGCCTTGTCATTCTCCGCGCCGGTGAACGCTCCCTTGCGGTGGCCGAAGAACTCGGAAGATGCAAGCTCTTCCGACAAGGAACCGCAGTCCAATGTCAGGTACGGCCTGTTCCTTCGACGGCTCTGTTCGTGCAGCTCGCGGGCGATATGCTCCTTGCCCGTGCCGGAGGCGCCGCGAAGCAGGACGGAGATGTCGGAGGGCGCGACCAGACCGATCCGGCGGTACATCTCCCGCGCCTTGTCACTCTCTCCCCGGTAGAATTCCGTGACATTATGCCGAGGACGGCTGAACTCCTTGCGGATAGCCTCCAGCAGCCGGTCCGGATGGACAGGCTTGCAGAGATAGTTGGCCGCGCCCAGCTGCATGGCCTCCACTGCGTTCTCCACCTGACCGTAATTGGTCATGATCAGGAACGGGACTGCAAGGCATTTCTCGTGCATCCACCTGAGCAATTCCGTACTGTTTCCGTCCGGCAGGCGGAGATCGGCAAGGACAAGATCGAACTCATCCGACGCAAGGGCTTTCCTTGCCGGAGCCAGTGCCGTCACATGGCGGCATTCCATCCCCTGTTTCTTCAGCCAGTTGCCGATGCTCCGGCCGAAGACCATGTCGTCCTCTATGATCAGTATCTTTTTCATTCTTCCTCCTTTTGCATGTTCATGGCATGGTGCAGCAGCTTGTCCGCCGCCTTTTCTATCTCATGTATTCCGGCTAGGTCTTCCGTTGTCCATGCACCGGGAAGCATGGTGGTGATCCTTCTCAGTTCCTCTATCGGAAAGTCCAGCCGGAGGGTGTCCCAGAGCGGCAGGTTCTTGTGGAGGATGTCGCGGACGGTTTCCCGGTCTCCTTTTTCCAGTGCCTTGTGTAGCCGGAAGAGGTCTTTCCGGCTCTCGGTGATGAACACCTCCAGCATTTCCCTCTTGTTGTCCTCACCGGCAAGGATCAGCGAGAAATCCGGTCTGCGGTTTTCGGCTTTCACCTTTCCGACAACCTCAGCCACGCCTTCCGTCAGGCTTTCCATCGTGAACGGTTTGCGGATGCATCTGGCAAAACCGCGTGGAAGGTATTCCTTGTCGTCATCCATGCGGGCGGTCAGGGCTATTACGGGAATGGACCCGGCCTGCGGGATATTGGAGCTGCGGAGCAGTTCCAGGACGGCGAAACCGTCCGTTTCGGGCATCTGGATATCTGTCAGGAGCACGTCGTATCCGTTCTCCCTCAGCCTAGCGACAAGTTCGCTGCTGTCCGTGCAGCAGTCACATGTGGCGTGGTGACGGCGCAGCATCTCCTTTATGATACCGAGCTGGCGGATATCATCATCCAGTACAAGGATACGCATGCCGTCCAGCCGTCGCCCGAGACCGGGACGGGCTTCCTCCATCGGGGATGTCCCGTCAGCTGGTGCAAGGGGTAACAGGACGGTGAAGCGGCTGCCTTCCCCCTTCCGGCTTTCCACACGGATGGATCCGCCCATTCGGGAGAGCAGCCTGGAACAGATGGCAAGGCCGAGACCGAAACCGGATATGCCGCGTGCGTTCTCCAACCGTTCGAAAGCGGTGAATATCTTCTCCGAGTCTGTCTCATCAATGCCGGTACCCGTATCCCGGACGGAAAAACACAACTCGTCGTTTCTGTACTCCGCCTCTAGGAGAACGCTTCCCTCCCGGGTGAACTTCACGGCATTCGAAAGCAGGTTGTTGATGATCTGCTGGAGATGGCCTTTATCACCATAAACCACCACGTCCGTACCGGAGAGACAGGTGGAGAGGCGCAGGTTTTTCCTTTGCGTGAGCGGGATATGTCCCTCCACCGTTTCCCTGAACAAAGATTCCAAGTTGAAGATGCGGTTGTAAGACTGTACCTGTTCCGTATCCAGCAGGTAGAAGTCCATCAGGGTGTTCACCAGCGAGAGCATGTATTCCGAGGCATGCCGGATATTCTCCACATATTTCGCTTTGCGCCGTCCGTCCTTTTCTTCCGGAAGCAGGTCGGCAGAGCCGCTTATCGTGGTCAACGGGGAACGCAGGTCGTGGGCGATGGCCAGCATCATGTCTTTCTTGGACTGAAGGAGCCGCCGGTTCGTCTCGTCCGACTTTTCCAACTCACGCTGATATCTGTAACGGCGTCTCAGGTCACGATGTATGAAGACATAAAGGATGATGGTAAGCAATGAGATGGAGACGGCCAGAATAAAAAAGCGTCGGAACGAGCGGTCGCTCCCCCTGACAGAGCGGAGGTAATATTCTTCAGACAGCCGGTCGGCATCGGATTCGAATTTCCGGATAATGCGGTACAGCCGCTGGTTCAGGTCCATATTGTTCGTGTACAGGCTGTCCATCTGGTCCAACAGCTTGTCCAGTCCGGCTTCCCGATGCTCGGACACCTCCTTGCTTAGAGACCGCAGCATGTTGATTGTTGTCTGTGTCTGCCGGTTCCGGGAAATCCCAGCTTTTGCCTTTCTGTCCTTCTCCTTTTGCCTGAGGTAGGCGGATTTTTTCTCTTTCCGCTTGAAGATCCTGGAAAAGATATTTCCTCCGGTTTCTGCCTGTTCGCTGATTGGAGTTTCCCCTGCCGGAAAGGAGGAAGGAAGCGGGCTGCTCTTGCGGACGCTCGAGACAATGGCCGGGATCTGCCGGCTGACGATCTTATCCATGCCGTATATATGATGGAAGGTATTCATGACCGTACCCAGCAACTGTTCTTTCTGTCCGAGCAGCAGGCAGAGGGAGTCTAGACGGGACTGTTGCCTAGGAGAGGAAGGCTTCAATGAGCGAAGGGTCTTGCATACGGCCTCACGACGGGAACGGTATGAATGGAAATCCGTCGTGTCCCACACGCTGACAGTCTCACCCAGGATGGCAAGTTCCAGCAGGTCGATATAGGCCTGTTCCGCCCGATGGCGGATATGGAGCTGTCTTTGCTCTTTCTGCCACAGGGCATGACGGTCCGTCCGTTCACTGTGGAACAGGATGACGGTAAGGACAAGCAGACCAATCAAGGCCGTATTGCCTATGAATATTCTGACTCTCAACCACATAAACTTATATATATGGACATTTTTATTATTTCTTCTTTTTAGGCTGTACATTCAGCCGGTATGTCAAATGGCAGAGGAAGTATTTGGGTATCACATTGGTATAGGTCTCCACACGACCTTGTGCTGTCAGCGTTTCAAGCACCACATTGTCGGCGGACGAGACTTCTACCCGTACTCCCGGAATCGGTTTGTAATTCATATAGTCGGCCATGCTGCCGTCTATTCCGATTAAATTCTTGTTATCTTCCGTTTCTGTCAACTTCTAGGTTTGTGCTATCAGCAGGATAGGGCAAAATAAAAAAGTCAGTAACATTTGTGCTTTCATGATTAGTCAACTTTATAATTTATAGTTTAATAAAAAGACATTTAAATTTCGAACAATAGATGAATTTTTATTATATCTTTAGATAACCACCGTCGGAACAGGCATGATAAACAGCTGTCCCGACGGTATCTTTTAGAAGGAAAAAAATTACTTTCTGTAAAATGAGCTTACTTGACCAACGCGTGGCGGTAACCTTGTACCTTGTTCCAGCCACCCCGTGTAAAGTCAGGCACGGCTACCGGTGCGCTTCCGTTTTCGATGGAAAGACGGGTCAGCTCAGCCATGCAGCACCATTCTGCCAAGTCGTACACATCCATATCCAACGGCAAACCGTTGTGCAGGCAATACACCAGACGGTAATCCATGATGTAGTCCATACCCCCGTGACCGCCCACTTTCTTGGCTGTCTCTTCCAGTTCCTGATGGATGGGGTGCTTATACTTCTTCATCAGTGTAGCTTTCACCTCTTCCGAAACGGCGGCGTGCATATTCAGGTTCTCGTGGTTCGGAATGTCATCGCCCTTTATCTGGTCGGGACGGAAACAGTATTCTTCGATGGGATACTTGTTGGCGTATCCGTTCGTACCGGTCAGCTGGTACATGCGGCTGTAGGGACGCGGATTCATCACGTCGTGTTGAATGTGGATGGTTTTTCCTTTCTCCGTGCGGATGAAGGTCATGGTGTGATCGCCGTTCTGGAACTCGATGGAGTCATTGGTCAGGCCATAGCGTTTGCTCAGTTCCGGACCACTGACAGCCTTCGTGTCCATAGCCACCAAGATCTTCATGCGGTCGCCGCGGTGAATGTCGAGCAGCTGGCAGGCCGGCCCCATGCCGTGAGTGGCGTAGATGTCACCACGGAACTCGTTGTTGTAGTTCAGACGCCAGTTGTTCCAATAATAAGGCCAGAACTCTTCCAGGTTGTGAATGTAGGCACCTTCCACGTGGAGGATGTCACCGAACAGTCCTTGCTGCGCCATGTTCAGAGTAGTCAGTTCGAAGAAGTCGTACACACAGTTTTCGAGCTGCATGCAATGCTTGCGGGTCTTTTCGGACGTATTGATGAGCGACCAGATTTCATCCAGCGTCATGGCGGCGGGCACTTCGATGGCCACGTGCTTGCCGTGCTCCATGGCATAGACACCCATTTCGGCATGGTGTTTCCAGTCGGTCACAATATATACGATGTCAATATCATCGCGGTCACAAAGTTGCTTCCAGGCATCTTCGGTGCCGGAGTATCCTTCTGCCTTGGGCAGTCCGGCTTTCACTAGTGTGTTCTGTGCGCGTTCCACCAGTTCGGGACGCAAGTCGCAGATTGCCTTGATCTCTACACCGGGTAGATGAGTCCAGCGTTCTACGGCACTGATGCCGCGCATACCCACACCGATAAATCCCACACGAACGGTTCCCAGCTTGGGAACGGTCAGTCCGATTACATCCTGCTGACCTGCGGGTCGTTCGGGAACGGACACTTCAATAGGGGCGTATCCTTTATCGGAAGCGCCTTGAGGGGAAGACACACAACCGATCAGACAGAAAAGTGCCAATCCGGCAAGAAGAACAGATATATTTTTTCTCATATACAAATTGATTTTTTAATGGATTAAACCGTTTAAATTAAAAGGAAGCGACCACCCTTCACAGGGAAGCCGCTTCTCACGACTAAAACTATCAGTGTAAGCTGATATTTCTATAAATTTTATTTGTTAAATTCCGTAATACGGATAGTCCACACCTTTTCTGTGCCGTCTGCCGCTCTCACCACGTACTTGTTCGTGCGTGTCCAATCACCGGGAGCGCCCAATGTGGGCGCATCCTCAATTGGTGTGACATGGGCTGCTGTAGATACTTTCATATATCCTGCCAACTTACTTTGAGACACTTCTGCACGTATGCTTTCCGTATACTTGTTATCCGCAACCGGAACTGTCACGATACAATCCACAGTGGCTGCGTCATTGTTTATCGTATATTTACATTGCAGTTCTTTGTTTACCGAAATGTTTTCACCAGTAAGTCCATCCTTGTCGGGACCATAATATTTATGATAAAATCCTACCTTCGTTATTTCGGCTTCACCATAAGCAGGCAAATCTTCTTTACAGCTGCTGACAAAAGGCAGGCACAACAGCATGAGCAGCCATAAAATATTCATTTTCAGTTTCATATTCGTTCTATGTTTAGAATTTATAAATTACCATTCAGGATTCTGATCGGCATCACTCAATGCCGGGTTTGCGTTAATCACTCCCTGCGGGATGGGGAACAGATAGCGACGGGTACGGAACTCACGCTCGTCGTTGGTAAACTGCACCTGTCCCACAAACATACGCTGGCGGTCTTTGGAAATTTCAGAGAATGTAGCCGGACAATTCAGTTCCGGAATCACGCTAGTTGAAGCCAGACCGTGGTTGGCTTCCTGACCGTACTTACCCCAGCGCAACAGACTCCAGTAGTAGTCACCTTCCAAAGGAAGTTCCACGTTACGTTCGCGTTTGTAGTCTGTCCACGCTTCGGTCAGGTTGGTAGCCGTAGAAGCCGGCAGACCACCGTGTACTTTACGTGTTTCATTTATCACATTCATCGCTTCCTGCCACTTGCCTTGACAAAGCAACGCTTCAGCCTTGTTCATCAACGCGCGCCCCAAACGGAAAACCACATAGTGATAGTCGGTGAACACATCGACAAACGGACGGGGCGATACATTGTAGATGCTCTTACGCCACATATAGTTGGTCAACGGCATGTGCGAAGTACCGGGATTACCCACACGTGAGCAGCGGTTCAGATTACCCTTCTGGCACATGGTGATGGTTTCACCGTAGAACTGACAAGAGTCGTACACGATGGTAGCATAGAAACGCTTGTCGCGGTCACCATAAACCAGTTCATTCAATTTGGTACCATCTTTAGACACGTAGCCCTTACCGTTTACCAGTTCTTTCGGGTCGTAAGCCATATTCGCCAAATCACTGACAGGCACTTCGTTCACACTGTTCTTGAACTGGGTGGATTCATTCCAAGGGACTGCCTGATTGGTCAAATGGTCGATGACCAAGTAATTGTCCACCAGATTCTGTGAAGGTGCGTGCGACATCCAGCACTCAAAGATGAAGTCCGTCTTCATCACGGGTGAGCAACCAAAATTCTTGATGGCATCGTTGTTCTGGTTCGGAATCATCTCCTGCATCAGGGTACCTCCACAAGTGGTGTTATCCTTGCTGAGGTATCTCGCCAAGATGATTTCCGAAGAAGAATACGCTCCGTCCTGATTGAACATACCTTCGTAGTTGCTGTCTAATGTATAGCCTTGAATGGCGTCCACTGCGTCGATGGCTTGCTGGAACAAGGTTTTCTCTCCCGTATAGGCGGCTGCCGTCAGACAAACTTCAGACTTCAGCGCCAACGCCGCGTTCTTGTTCAAACGACCGGCCTTCGATTCGGTGGGCAGCCCGGCAATGGCGTCATCCAGATCTTTCAATATATAATCATAGGATTCCTTGATATTCGAAGTCAGCCCCAGGTTGAAATCATCCTCTTCCGTCAATACACGGTCTACCCAGATGACACGTCCCGTATGCTTGGCCTGGTAATAGTAAGTCATGGCGCGAAGCATCTTACCTTCGGCTATCAATTCCGTCTTCGATTTTTCATCCATGGGAGAGGCAGCCACTTTCTCGATAATCAAGTTACAACGACGCACGGTACCAAAATCACCGAAGCCGAAATCCCATCCGCGATCCTTCAATTCGCGCACTTCTTCGGGGGAACCCTGATATACATAAACGGAGTTGGTGGTAAAACAGTCTTCCGTCTTGAAGTCTGTATATTTGGGTATGACATTGTTATAGGTTTGCAATATAAAAGCCTCTGCTGTAGAACGGGAGCTCCATACCAATTCTTCCGAATAACTTTCCGAAGGCTTTGTGTCCAGAAAGTCATTACATCCTTGCAATACGCCTGCAGTGCAGAACAGCAACGGAACAATATATTTGTTTATTTTCATAATATTCTGTATTAATAGTTTAGAAACCGATATTTAAGCTGATGGCATACGTTCTGGTGGTCGGATAATCATAGAAGTTGGTATCTCCGATTTCCGGGTCCATACCATATTTGGTAGCCGGGCTGATAGTAAACAGGTTGTATCCGGACAGGGCCAGCGTACATTTGGTTATCCAAGGAGTCTTCTTCAACAGCTTGTGTTTGAAGTCATAACCCACGTTCAGCGTTTTCAGACGCAGGTAGGCTCCGTTTATCAGCCAGAAGTCAGACTGTGCATAGTTATTGTTTCCATTAATAGTTCCGCTACTTCTCAGACGCGGATATTTGGCATCGGTATTATCCGGAGTCCAGGTATCGCCCATAAAGTCGTAGATAACGGGCAGGTAACCCTTGTCCTGTCCTAGACCTTGTATCATATCACCCATATACATATCTCTGGAGGTTGCACCCTGCCAAAGCATGTTCGCAAACCAGCCCTTATAGCTTACATCGAAATTAATACCATAGTTAGCACGCGGGAAACCGTTCTTACCGATGCGGTGCTGGTCGTCACCGTCAATAAGACCGTCACCGTTGAAGTCTTTGTACTTCAAGTCACCAGCGCCCAGATTTACGGAACCTTGACGGATAGGCGAGTTTATGATGTCCTCTTGGTCGCGGTAGAAACCTTCACATTCATAACCGATACCCCAATATCCCTTGGCCTGTGTGGTGCGTTTGTACGGATTCTTCAAGTCGGCTTCCGATTCAAACGGATTGATGTTGTAAAATGCATCGAAGTAAGTTAGGTTGGCCGAAATTCCGTACTTCCACCCTGCTCGTTCTTCTTTCCATTGTATGATGAAGTCCAAGCCCTGACGGATGTGCTCACCGTTGGTCTTTACATACGGAAGGGCTGTTCCTAACGGCGCTGTATAGTCCACGTTGGAAGGAGAAGCCAGGTAACCGGTGGTCACCTTGCGGAAATAGTCGATAGAACCGGACAGGCGGTTGTTCAATGAACCGAAGTCGATACCGATGTTCATATCCTTCACGGAATACCAGCTGATATCCTTGCTCACCAAGCCACCTTCTGAGAATCCCGGCATCCATTGTCCGCCGATATAGTAGCCGCGCTCGTCCAGATTATAACTTTGCAGATAAGCGTAGCGCTCAATACTAGACTGTCCGATTTCACCGTAAGAACCTCTGATTTTGAATGTATCAAAGATGTGGCGGTCCTTCAAAGTTTGCCAGAATCCTTCTTCTGAAATGACCCATGCCAACGAACCGGAGAAGAATGTTCCCCAACGCTTGTCTTCCGGGAAGAGGTCGGAACCGTCGTAACGCATACTCGCCTCTGCCACATACTTGCTGGCATAGTCGTACTTGATACGGGCTATCACGGCCGCATTGGCTGCTTCGCCTTCCGCCGAACTGTTCTTGGCGGTGCTTACAGGACCGGCTCCCATTTGGTCAACATCCAAAATATAATCCACACGACTCAAGCTGGAATTGTCATAGGTGCGCTTGTTGGCTTCGATACCGATGGTAGCGCCGACGGTGTGTACCTTGTTGAAAGTTTGGTCATAGTTGGCGAAGAATTGGGTCGTCCAATTGTTTCCCTGAAAATGGGATTTATACAGTTGCGGTTTTTGCAAAGTACCCATGTTACCTTCGATGTCGTACATCGGAGCAGTCCTGACCCACTGCTTGCTCTTGTCACTGTTGATGCGGTAACGTCCCAAAGCCTTGAATTTCAATCCCGGTAACCAAGGCACCGCCCAGTCAAGTATCAAATTGGCCGTAACGGACATGATGTCGTTGTTCAGATAACCGGATTCCGGGCTGATTTCAGCCAACGGGTTATCGGATGTCTGATAAAGATCCCCGTTCTTGTTATAAGCCAGTTCCGTTGGCTTTTTGTTCTGAAGGTGAGACCATACATAATAATAACCAGTACCGAAATGAGAAGAAGGTTGGGTCTGGTTCGTAATATAACCATCAATACCCGAAGTCACCTTCAAACCGATTTCCTTGAAGTCGGCCACCAGATTGGTACGCATGTTGTAACGGTGCAGGTTGTTTGTATTGGTATCGTATAAGGATTCCTGCTTATAATAAGATAATCCGGTAAACAATTTCAGTTTCTCACTACCACCGCTGATGGACAGTGTATGCTTTTGTTCCGGAGCAAAATCGCGGAGCGCCAAATCCATCCAGTCCGTATTGGGATAATTGTAAGGATCGGAACCTGTACGGTATTTCTCCAGCTCTTCATCAGTATAAGGAACGGTCTTGCCGTCGTTTCTAAAGCTCTGGTTTACATAAGATACTGCCGTATAGGAATCCAACTTTTGGGGCTGTTCTGCCAATTGGGTAAAACTGAATGTACCGTTGTAATTGACAGACATTTTGCCGGCTTTACCCTGTTTGGTGACAATCAGCAAGATACCGTCGGCAGCACGCGCACCATACACGGCGGTGGCCGAAGCGTCCTTCAGGATGGTCATCTGTTCGATATCCTCGGGATTCAGGTTCTCAAAGTCTCGGTATTCAGAGATAACGTCATCGATTACCACCAGCGGAGTGCTACCACCACGGATAGAAATGGTAGAAGTCTTACCGATACCACCACCAGAAGAAGCTACGATGACACCCGGTACCTGACCGGCCAGTGTTTGGGTAATGTTGGCGGAAGGAACTTTGGTCAGGTTTTCCGCATTGACAGTGGCCACAGCGGCGGTTGTCTTTCTTTTGGATGTGGTACCATAACCTACCACAACGACTTCATCCAATACCTCCGTATCTTCTTCCATGATAATCCGCAAGTTCTTTTCCTTACCGATAACGATAGTCTGATTCTTATATCCGATATAAGAAATGATGATGGTAGCCTTGCGAGGAACATTCAATTCAAAATGTCCGTCAAAATCGGAAATCACACCGTTTGTGGTACCTTCCACCACAATAGAAGCACCGATAATCGGCTCGCCGTTTTCATCCAGGATCGTACCTTCAATTCGTTCTTCCTGTTGTTGCACAATGGCAACGGACGTTACATCTGCCGGCCCGGGCGATGCGAAGATAGGAACGGCACACATGAGCGTGCAACCTATTCCTATATACTTCAGATAATGCAGATAAGCATTAGAGGTTAACAAATGATTCATAATTTTACATTGTTTATAATAGTTAAAAAAGAATATCGTTGTTATAATTTACAACGTCAACAATCTGTTTTTATGCTATAGTTTTTTCCTAATTAAAACATTAAATTGATTTTATTCATAATCAATAGCTTGTAAAAAAAACAGTCTAGCACTTTAGTAATAAGTAGAATAAGCCATCTGCAATACTTATCATACCCTAGTTCTAAAGCAAGACGAGCAAATTGTTTAAAACTATATTAATAAGTTCCGAAATTAAAGTTTTTTATCTTTACATGGTATTAGTTTTTAAGTTAACAAATTAACAAACAAGCTTGTTTTTAAAGACTTATTGTAATTTCGGAGGCAAATATATAAATATTTTCCAAAATAAAAGAATTCTTTATAAACTTTTTAAGATATTTGTAATATAATCTAATAAAAAGAAATGTCGCATGACCGATCTCTTCATAAATATTATCAGCTCATTTTCAATAAATTATTTTTTTGTACTGTCATGAAAGGAGAACGGATTTATAACAAAACGATGCGGACATTATTCATATCCATTGGCATATTGGCACCGCATCTTACTCCGTTATTCTTTATTTGGATGGTTGATATTCCTATACAAGCATAGGTATATCTATTAAATAAAACAATAAAGGGAGATGTTGCCATCTCCCGAACCTCACATCGCACTGTCTCCCTATAAAACTTCTTATTGACCAGTTCGATAGGTCTTCCTTATAGCTGATTTCCTTCCTCATTGATCCAGTAGAACTTTCTGCGTACCCGTAGGGAAATCTTGTTCAGACGAGTGTATTTCATAACCGGCAGGAAGTGTTCGTAATGCATCATATCCTGTATTGGATTGTAAACGCTGCATGTGTTCAAGTAGAATTACAGGATCTCACGTGAGGCAAACGATAGATACCGATAATGGTCAGAAACATTCATCTAAAATATTCCTCAATAATGTTGGCTATCCTCACAGTTCTAAAGGAACTAATCCTACGAGGGAAAGAAACACAAAAAAACTCTCCGTCAAGAAACGATTTTTAACAGAGAGCATTCTTTGCGTTTCGGCAGCTTTGTCACCTGTCACCTCACCTGCCGCCTCAAACTTTAAAGTACATTATTTACATCCAAGCTCCAGTCAACACATTCATCCATGTTACTTGTTGACTGAAAAATAGCTAATGCACGGCAACATTACATCGTTCCAATGACCACAATAGGATTCTCATCAAAATCAGGTCTGCATGAAAGAGGGTTCTCCCCCGTTGTGTCAATACCATCCAAAAAATCTTCCACTTCGATTATAGAACAGATTTCATGAGATGCCTTTCCAATCCCTTGATAGGACGGCCAAAAAGGAAGGAAGCCATCCAGATCATTCTCGAATCCTTTATACTTCTCATAGTCGCAACGCATGAACTGATCGGTCCGTTTGTCGTAGAGATAAAAGAAATGGGTCCACGCGCTTTTCGACAACAGGAGCCAACGATCGGTTTCCATGATATGCCCAAACACTAAGTTTTTATCTTTAGATATTGCATCACCGTTTCTAATTTCTGTTAATGTAGGAAGCTTTTCGCCCAATCCTAACACATAGTGAGGTTCAAGCTCCAATTGGTGATTTATTTTAAAGATGGTATCCGAAGTGAATTCATGATAGAAAACATCCTCTTTGTATCTATAGAAGTCTACTTCATACAAATCAAAGAAAAATCGGGTCAGACCAACGGAGGCATTGTTGATACTTGGGTACACTTTCAGGGGGGTCCCTGAAAGTGTCCTAATCACCATCCGATTCCGATTTTGCCCTGAAATATTGAACGGACAGTGAACAATCAATGAATCCCCCAGTAAAAAGGTCTTTTCGAAGGACCAAAGATATTTTTCTGGTTCATCACCCGGCAAAAAGCGCAAAAACTGCCCGTCGTCCAAGGAAAAAGTCTTGTATCGGTTGCCCTTCTCGTCTTTCATGAAGACCTCATTGTTCACAATACAGAGTGGATAGGTGGGTCTGGAATAGCCTTGCGGTCCCTGGTCTTTTCTGTTGCCTATTTTATGGAGATATTTACCGGTCTTTTTATCAAACACATAGCATTGTTCTGCGTCATTGTAAACGATATATTTATCGGTCAACACCACGTCCTGTGCTTCTTTTAACAGGCTATGCTCCGTGGTTTCAAGCGCGACATAACGAATATTTGTCAGAAGCGACGATAATTTGGGTGGCTTACTTTCCAAGACTGTTTCTATCCCCAAATCCATTGATTGCTGTACCAAGCAACTTGTTCCTAGGAAAGAGAACAGCAAGCAAATAAAAAAACATTTTTTCATCGTGTTAACAAAGATAAAGATTAGAATTTGATCCATTGGGATCGACACATGCAGCATCCCATCCTGCTGAGGTCCAAAAGTCCATCCATGAGTTTTTCACTGCTTCACCCTCACAAGTAAATGTATAGCACATGAACGCATTATCACCCGTCTTTTGGACTCTGATACATTGATATTTTATATCAGCACCGCCAATGATAACTTTCTTTTCCTCGTCTGTTAAAACCGATGCATCCTTAAGCATCATTTTTTTTAGTTTTTTCATAATATAATATTTAAGGAGTTTCTGAATGCGAAAATAAAATATTTCATCATGAATCCAAAAGAAATAATCGTTTTTAACTATTTCCTGATTTAAAAAGAGTATTCATTTTTTTTAACAGATAAATCTTTGATATTTTCATTAAAGTTATTTACTTTTGTTTTACATCAGTATTCTCTAATGTGAACACTGTTTGTTACCTTAAATAAACAAAGAAATTTTGAATTTCTGAAACTATCCGTTTTCAGAATTGAATTACGATATTTTTGACCCATTATCCACAGAAAAGGATAATGATTCACTGTATAGTTATAGTCAAAAGTAATTAGTTTGAGAAATTTTAATAAAATTGTTATATTTTGCGCCATGCGATTACAGTTGTCCATAGAAGATAAGTCTGACCTTCATCGGCTTCAGCGTAACCTGATTGGTACTCCCGACCACGTTTGTGTCACATGCATCCTTATGTTTGACAATGATACCAGTCCTAAATTCATCTCTGCAAACCTTGACATCAGTCCGGCAACAATCTACCGCTATGTCGGTGAATATCAGGCAGGCGGTATTGAATCTTGGCTTGAGAGCGGCAACAATGGATATTGGAGTATGCTTAGCAGCCATAAGACAAGTGTGTTGCGCAAGGAATTAAAGAAACATGTCTATATGGATGCCAAGAGTGTTTCAAAATGGATTCGCAAAACATTCGGAATGCCTTATACACAGGGTACTATCGATCTTCTCAACCGTATAGGTTTTACATATAAAAAGGCGACGGAAGTTCCATGTGAGGCTGACGCTTCCCTGCAGGAAACATTCGTTGCCGAGCTGACTGAAACCCTTACGCAGATGGAGGAAGGTTCTGTTGTCTATTATGCGGATGGAGTTCATCCTACCCATAACAGCCGCTCTATTTACGCCTGGATAGAAAAAGGGAAACAGCTTGAACAGCCTACGGTCAGCGGCCGTGATCGTATAAATATGAACGGACTTCTAAACGCCCATAACGTCACCGATGTCATAGCCCACGACTGCGAGAGCGTCAACGCAAAGTCCACCCGTAAATTGTACGAGTCTGCTCTTGCAAAGCATCCGGACGCCCCGTGTATCTACATTATTTCAGACAACGCAAAATACTACCACAACAAAGAACTGAAAGAATGGGTAGAAGGGACAAGGATAAAACAAATATTCCTGCCGCCGTATTCACCAAACCTGAACCTGATGGAACGGTTGTGGAAGTTCCTATGGAAGAAAGTCATAAACACAGGATTTTATCGAACAAAAGAAAAGTTCAGAAAAGCTGTCAAACAATCCTTCGAAAATATCGACGATTTTAGAGAAGAGTTCGGAGTCACTTCTAACTTTCAATTTTCAATTAGTTAATTCTCAAACCACTTCTTTTTGACTATTAATATGAGATTAGGAATAATATATTTGGCAACAGGGGCTTACCACAAGTTTTGGAAGGATTTTTACATAACTTGCGAACAATACTTCTGTATGGATATAGAAAAAGGATATGAAATTTTTACCGATTCACCTGATGATTTTAAAAAAGTCAATGATACCAATGTATATATCCACAAAATAGAAGATTTGGGATGGATAGTCAATACATCATATAAATCGAAATACATTTGTAGTATCCGCGAAGAATTGGAAAAATACGATTACGTGTTCTATATCAATAGTAATTTTCTATTTACTGCTCCCATTTATGCAGAAGAAGTATTGCCTGATGCATCCAACGACTATCTGACGGCCTTATCTTTTGACCATTATTTACAGGTAGATGTTAGAAATTATCCCTACGACCGTCAGCCCAATTGTTTAGCATACATTCCCATTGGTCAAGGGAAGCGATACTTTCAAGGCGGTTTTTATGGAGGAAGAACTAAAGAAATGCTTCTTTTGTCGGATTGGTGTAAAGAGGCCATTGCACATGATTTCAATAAAAAAATCGTGGCACGCTTTCATGATGAATCCTATATCAATCGCTATATGTTAGATAAGAAGCCTAAGGTATTGAACGATGGATATGCCTTGCAACACATCTGGCCTTATCATGGTCCTCATAAAGCAGTCGTAAGAAACAAGGAAGAAGTGTTGGGCACTCATGTTTTGGGACGACTGAAAGAGGTCTATACAGATACTTCACTATCCTTTCTATTGGACGAACATCTGTGTTTCCGTCCTGGAGGTATTGTTAATCTATATGGAGGCTTAGGTAACCAGATGTTCGGCTACGCATTCTGTCTGTACATGCAAAAAAAAGATTCACAACGCCATTGGTGGATCGATGCCTATGCTTGTCAGAATTCGAACGTTCATAATGGTTATGAACTTAACAAGATTTTTATTGGCATTAATGCTTCATCGGAACTATCCGAAGAAAGCCATCAGAAGTTATCGCAAGTATCGGATAAATATAAAACTAATATTAAAGAACTTCATTTATCGCAGGTTCAGACTTTTATCTCATCTGATAAATCATTGGTTATCTATAATGGTTGTTGGCAGTGTTATCCATACGTGGAAGCCTGTGCCGATGAGTTACGACAACAGTTTCAATTTGATGAAACACAATTGAACGAAAAAAACAAAAAAATATTGGAAATCATTAGCCACCGTTGTACCGTCAGTGTACATATTCGTCGTGGTGATTACCTCAAAGGGAACAATGAATGGTTGTATGGGGGTATTTGTACGGTAGCCTATTATCAAGCGGCTATGCTTCAACTGGAAGAAATGCTTCCAGAGAAACCTTATTATTTATTTTTCAGCGATGAACCGGATTGGGTAAAGGAATATTTCAACTTGCCTAATAGCGAAATCATCGATTGGAATCGAAAAGAAGAAAGTTGGCAAGACCTTTGCTTAATGGCAGCTTGCCGTCATCATATTATTGCCAACAGTAGTTTTAGCTGGTGGGGAGCTTGGTTGGGACAACATGAAGATACTCTAACCATCGCACCGGATGTTTGGTATAATACGACCCATACTCCTGACTTGTTACCACTTCAATGGATTAGAATCCCCATTCCATCTTCTGTAGAGCTACTCCAACGGCTATGCAATGAGTTGATTTTGCGGAGCAGCTATTGGGATTCGTTAGGATTGCAAGTGGGTAAGATGGGAGCTGTATTGTTCTTTTTCCACTATGCACGTTATACAGGAAATGTCCTCTACGAAAACTATGCTGAAGAATTGTTTGATGAAGTTTACAATGATGTAAACAAGGGTATTAGTTATGGTTTTGCTAATGGCTTATGCGGTATTGGTTGGGCTGTGGAATACTTAGTCAAGCAAGAATTTATTGAAGGTGATACAGATGATGCCTTAGAAGAAATAGACCGACAAGTGATGGTTTATAATCCGACACGTATCTCCGATTATTCATTTGCCAATGGATTAGATGGCATTGTTTGCTATGTTTTGTCTCGTTTGCTCTCGCCTAGAGCACCAAAAGCACCCTTGCCTTTTGATGAGAGATATCGCAAAGAATTATATTTAGCTTGTAGAAACATCCCAATAGAAGAACGAACAACCTATACCCATTCCTATATCAACTTATTGGAAAAGGGAGATTGTGACTATTCTTTTAATGACGTTCTTGAACAACTTTTTGAATTATCAGAAGATGTTTTTAATATGAAAGGTATGACTTGGGAAACTGGAATAAAGATGATGAAACGTGTTAAAGAAAATAATTATTCACGTTAAATTTATGATTTATGAAGCAATTGAAGAAAATGGCTCTTAAAGAAGCCGTTGTTTTAACGGATAACGAAAAGAAGATGGTAAGAGGTGGTGACAAGAAAGAAAAATCATGTGATAAGATTTGTACTGGCTCATGTACTGTGTATATTTATAATATGTATGTCAATGGAACTTGCGATTGGAATATTTCAACAGGTTCGCTTGTATGTGGATGCAAAATATATGGGTGATGAAAAAACTAATTTATCTATTAAGTCTTTGTTTGTTTTCTTGTTCTTCCCCTAATGGGAAGAACAAGAAAATCAACATAGCCGATGATATAGAGAATTTACAGCCATTATATGTATTGGATTTTGCTGATGAAGTTTCATATATACCTTTGGAGACAACTGATAGTTCACTCATTGGAAATAGACCCTACATCAGGAAATTCAGAAACACACTTCTTGTTGCTTCAGAAAAGCAACCAATTATGATGTTTAGTCTTGAAAATGGCAAATTCATAAAAACGATAGGAAATATTGGACAAGGAGGAAATGAGTATATTCTTTCTTATGACAGACCTGTATTTTGGGCTGACAATAGCGAACATTACATTTTTGTGAAATCAGCCGATGATAAAATTCAACAATATGATTCTATTGGGAATTATGTAGGTACAATCAAACATCCCAAAGAAATCGGTCCTTTAAGCGGGTTGTCACAAATAGCGACAGGCGACTATATTTATTTTTACCGAAACTATCAATTTGAAGATAAAGAATATGATATAACAAAAATGAACTATCATACAGGAAAAATTGAATCCACAATAACAGGGAAACAAAAGGCTATAAATCCTGAATTTATTGGGAACTTGATTATATTTCCTGGTTTTGGAGGTATTCCAATTTCACCAGCATGTCTTATTTATCAAATGAAAGATAACTGCATGGCATTCAATTATATGGAAGATCCTTGCCTATGGAGCTATAATGGTGAAATTTATTTCAAAAAGCGTTTCAATGATACCATATATCAAATCAAAGAGAAAGGGTTACAGCCTCGCTATATTTTCGATTTAGGGGATAAACAAATCCCTTACGATGAAAGATTTAAGACAGAGGAAATGCAAGAAAAAATATCCATTGAGTACATTCTGGAAAGCCGGAAAGCGCTTCTCTTTATGTTCAAGACCAATCATTTTCATGTAGAACCTAATATATATTGGGGTGTATATAATAAATCAACAAACGAAATTAAAGTATCTGAAGGCAAACACTTGAAAGATGAGAACAATAGATATGCTGTAGAAGAATTACATACTGCTACTTCTAATGGTGAAATTTTGGGACTTATTAGTGTTGAAAAATACATGAAGATATCAGGAAATACATTGGTAAAAGAAGACGACAATCCTATTGTTGTTATCTTAAAATAAGATTTTAATTATTCACTTTAAATTTAATGACTTATGAAGCAATTGAAGAAAATGGCTCTTAAAGAAGCCGAAGTTTTGACAGACAATGAAAAGAAAATGGTACTTGGTGGTAATGTTGAAAATAAGACTTGCAATGTAAGTACAACATGTGAAGATGGAACCACAATAACGATTTATGATTGTAAAGGATTGTGTAGTTCCCGGCCAGGAGAGTTTGTTCAATGTACCGGTCAGTCGCAAACATTAACAAAATCATGTGGAGAAACTGGTAGTGGAGTGCAATAAAAATAAACTGATTGCATTATTGATTTCTATCATGGTTACAGCATGTAACCATGATAGGGTAATATTGACTGACCTTATTTATTTGAAGTGTGCAAAAGCTGAAAATAAGGAAGCTCCTAAACTTTCCACGTTATTGAAAGACATTCGCTATATCGCTTTGGAGACCAATGATAGTTGTTTGTTGAATCATCCGGACAACATTATTCTCACAGACAAATACATTGTGATGGACGGTGGGGACAAAACGGAATGCTTTGTATTTGATAAGAAAGACGGAAAGTATCTCCGTACCATCGGTATGAGAGACAATGAAGGCCCTATGGGATATACTTGGGCAACCTATCCGTTGTACGTTAGAGGTAATGAAGTAGTCTTGAAAGCGGAATATGGCGATAAGTACAAGTTTTTCTCCTTGAATGACGGAAGCCTGTTGAGAACCGTCGATGGAAGAATAGACGGGAAAAGATGGCCTAATGATTATATGTATCCATTGAATGACTCCACGATGTTGCAATATGCCAACAATCATTTTGGAAACCGAAAGTATGGCTTACAGGTATGTACATGGTCAGGAAACATGCTGAAAAGATTCTCTGCAACCAACAATTTTGATCGAGATAAGCGAATGGAGTATCTTATCAGTTATCATAATGAAATATGCTTCTACACTTATAATGACGATGTGTATTTCCATGAATTTACATCAGATACTATCTTCCGCATGAACAAGCGTTTGGAAGGAGAACCTGTCTATGTAATGGGTAAGGGTGACAAGATTCCTGTACCGGAATTGCGCAACGAAATAGAACAAGAGGCGAAGTTCAAGAAACTTATCAAGTTTGAATACCTCATGGAAACTGATCGTCACTTGTTGATGATGGGCAACCGATGGAATAAGTCAGCCTATATCTACGACAAGCAGACCGGTGAGACCATCCGCTTGGAAGATGAACAAGCAGTGTTTACCAACGATTTAAACGGTTTTCTTCCTTTCTGGCCTATCGACCGCGGGCGTGGCGAGGCAAAGAACGAGGTATGGGCATTGATTCGACCGGATCAATACATGGAAGGTGTAGAAGCAACAGGTGTGAATCCGTTAGGCTTTGACTTGAAATTTGATGACAATCCGGTGATTGTGATTGGAACGCTAAGATAAAGTTGACAACAACCGTCAAATAAGAAGACTAAAATATTTGTTTTATGAAACACTACTATCTGTTCAATAATGCTAGCCGGGCTGCACAATACGGTATTGGAACTTACCTCAATCAATTGAGTCATGGGTTGAAGGAAGAAGCTAAGGTAAGCATCATATCCATTAATTCGGATGAGGAGGAAGTGAAAAGTACGGAAGATAACGGAATTCGTACCATTCATATTCCGGAAATTTCTTATAAGAATTCCCCTGATAATTTCCAACGTTATTACCGAAATTTAATCTATCTGCTGAAAACATTCATCAGCGAGGAAGAAGAAGCCGTATTCATGTTGAACTATCTTTACATGACACCGCTTGTAAAATTGCTTCATGAGCATTTCTTAAATTGTAAGGTAGTGGCAGTTGTGCATTATCTGAATTGGTGTTTCGCCCTGAATGGAAACGTGAGTAAGTTTCATCAATTATTGGAAAGCAAACATCGAGGTAAAAAGGAAGAAGTGCTTTATGAAGAATATTTGAATGACAGGAAATTACTTCAAGAAGTAGATAAGGTTATTTGTTTGTCGCAAGCTACACGAAGTTTGTTGATTGCAGACTATCAATTGAAACCCGAAAAGACTACTGTTATTTACAATGGTTTGAAAGATGAGGGAAGAACGATAGCATCGGAAGAACGAAAAAAAATGAAGCAATCCTTATCATTCGATGCAGAGGATTCCATTATCTTGTTTGTTGGCAGACTGGACAGCATCAAAGGAGTGGACTTTTTAATAAAGGCATTCCGACGAGTCTTGGATGTACATCCTCATGCCCGTTTAATATTGGCTGGTGATGGTAGTTTCAACACCTACCTGAAGGAATGTAGCGGCATCCATAGCCGAATTACATTCATCGGTAAGGTGGATAAGGAGGAGCTATATCAATATTACCGGATAGCTGATGTAGGCGTAATGCCATCATTTCATGAACAGTGCAGTTATGTGGGCATTGAGATGATGATGCATGGTCTACCTTTAATCGGCACTGACAGTACCGGATTAGGAGAAATGATAGCGGATGAATTGAAAGTAGAATTGGATGAGAGTCAAGAAGAACAGCTTTCGGTAGAACTCTTGACAAACAAGATAATAAGTGTGTTATCATCACCACAAAGCGCATGGAAGCAAATAAGTCGTGAACATTATGAACGATGCTATACACAAGAACGAATGAAAAGCCAATATTTGAATTTATTTATTTGAGAAACTGAATATCATGAATAATATCTTAATATCATTTCTGAAAGCCTTGCATGTGAAGCACACATCAGCTTATGCGGAAAAACTCTATGAAGAGCATCCACATAAGTACAACTTATATGGACTTTCCAAGATGCTGGAGGAGTATGGAATAACCAATGCCGGAGTACGCATAAACGACAAGAACATACGCTCTTTGGAAGTCCCTTTCATTGCACATATTGGCAATGACTTTGTGGTGGTAAATCAAGTAACGGATAAACAGGTACACTACCATTGGAGGGACAAGGATATCAAAGTTTCCATAGAACAATTCCAAAACTTATGGAGCGGTGTAGTGCTTATTGCAGAACCGGATGAAACATCCATCGAACCCGAATACAAACAACATCGGAAGCAGTATCTTTTGAATGTTTGTCAAAACTTTCTATTGGTTAGTATTCTATTTATTGCTCTGTTATGGACGTATGGCAAGCAAGGTTTTCATGTTTTCAGTGCTGTTCTATTCCTACTTTATGTTGTCGGTGCATTAACCTGTCTGATGTTATTGCAGAAACAGATATATGTACATGGACAATATGCCGACAAGATTTGCTCCTTGTTCAAACAAAAGGACTGTAACAATGTATTGGAATCCGATGCAGCCAAACTGTTTGGATGGATAAGTTGGAGTGAAATAGGACTTGGATATTTTCTTTCCAACTTATTGCTGATGGCAGGATGTCCGGCATTGATGCCTTATTTGACCATTATCAATATTCTTGCTCTCCCCTATACGATATGGAGTGTATGGTATCAGTATAGAATTGTAAAACAATGGTGTATGCTCTGTATGGTGGTACAAAGCATCTTGTGGTTGGCTGTTCTGATTGCATTCATCGGAGAACTGATACACCTTCCTGATTTCAATGTGGTAGATATATGTAAAGTGGGAATGATTTACATTTTCTTGACCTTACTCATCAACAAGGTTTCTTCCTGGTTGGCAACTCAAAAGAAGAAAGCTCATATAGTACAAGAACTGAACAGTCTGAAAACGACGGAAGAAGTATTCAAAGCATTGCTAGAGAAACAGCCTTATCATCCAATTGACATAACGGATTCGGGAATTCTTTTCGGTAATCCGAAAGCCTCGCTCCGCGTCAGTATTCTGACTAACCCACATTGCGAGCCATGTGCCCGTATGCATACTCGCGTAGAAAAATTATTGCAAAAGGTTGGTGACAAACTTTGCATACAATATATATTTTCGGCATTCGATGACAATTTACTGAAAAGTAATCGTTTCTTGATTGCAGTCTATCAAAATGAATCAAGAGAAAGAACAGAGGAAATTTATCATCGTTGGTACGATAAGGAGAAATATCATGTGGATACATTTATACAGAGCTTGGGGTATGACATAACTTCCGAATCGGTAACGAAGGAATTGAAACGCCATAACGAGTGGAAGGAAACTAACAAGTTGTCAGCAACACCGACTATCCTTGTGAACGGTTATCTGCTTCCTGAACATTATCAGATAGAAGATTTGGCAGAGTTCGTGGATTCTGCTATTTATAATTAATCATTCTATACATTTAAATTTTACAATTATGAAACTGAAAAAGTTTGTATTAAGAGAAGGAAGGAATGAACTTCATGCTTCCGAGTTGAAAGCTCTAAGAGGAGGAGAAACAAAGTATGTATTCTGCCATTGTCATGGATATGCAGAAGGAGAAGAAGCTACAGATTGTGGTAAATGTAAAGACATTTGTGGAAAAGCAGGTGTCCAAAACTGTAATTATGTGTCTGCTTAGTAAAAATCAATGTCTACAAACTTTCGGTGCGCATTTTGCGCACCGACTAAAATTATATTTATGATTAATCGAAAGTTTGTTTTTATACTACCATTCTTATTAGTTATTGCTTGTTCAAAGTCTAAAAATACGAACAGCGTGAAAGATGTGCAACAAACTGAAGCCCTAGTGCAAACTGATACTATCGACAATACACCCCCAAGAGATAACAAGGAAGGCAACAATAGAAAAAAGGGGGCTAAAGGCTATTATGATATACCTTACGACAAGAAGGCACGTAGTATTAAAGTCGGAGATTTGTTTAAAAATATCAGATACGTGCGCTTGGAAACCAAAAATGAATTATTGTTAAATGACAACATCGATAAGATAGAAAGTAAGAATGGCATTATTTACATCAAGGATAGCAAATTATCCGGACCGGAAGTGATTTTATTTGATCATAAGGGAAAGCATTTAAGGAATATAGACAGATGTGGCGAAGGCCCTGAAGAATATATTAATGGGGTAAATATAGCGATTAATGACAAAGGACACGTTTCCTTTGCTGACCGCACTGATAAAGGACGGATTGTAACCTACAATTCGGAAGGAAAATTCCTGTCACGAATCAATTTGTCGGGAATAGACTTGAAAGACCTTACCTATTTAAACGACAGTATACTTTTACTCAGGAGTGAACATGGATGGCAAACCAAACATGAGTTTCAGTCCATCAATATGCATACTAAAGAAGTGAAAAACATGAACTTGGTAAAGTATCGTCCCTATCGCATGTGGTTTGCTGAAGGATTTACCTCCTATCAGGGAAAAGTCCTTATTGCAGGCTATCAAAGCAATAATATTCTGGAGGCGACGGAAGATACTGTCAAAGTAAAATACACATTGAATATCGGCAACAAAATGCCACCATCTGATTTTTGGGAAAAACAACCTTCATACGAAGTTACTAAAAGAGAAGAAAAATCGAATGAATTTATCGGACATGTGCCATTTTTTGCGGAAAATAATCAGTATATGCTCATCAGTTTTATGGGTAGTTTGGGACAAGACAATCTGCAGAGTTTAGCCTTGGTAGAGAAATCGACGGGCAAGTCAAAAACATTCAAACGAATTTTATTGGCTGAAAATGTCATGATTGAACCTGTACAATTTTATTGGCAAAGTAACGGAGAGATAATCATCCCTGTCTGGCCGGAGAAGATAATAGAGAGTAGTAACAAAGATTTTCTGACTCAATTCCCATCTTTAAAAGAAGACGACAATCCGATATTACTATTCGGCGAATTGAAATAGACAATATAAGAATGATGAAATGCTTCACCCACTACCTCCAGTACGATGCGATGGACTGCGATCCAACTTGCTTGTGGATGATTGCCAAATACTATGGCAAGAGTTATTCGCTACAAACGCTGCGTGAGCACTCGTTCATCACCCGTGAAGGAGTATCAATGCTTGGTATCTGCGATGCAGCAGAAAGTATAGGATTCCGTACATTGGGTGTACGTATATCCTTGAAGCAATTATAGGAAGATATATGCTTTTGTCATGTGACTTCATTGGAATCAGAACCATTTTGTGGAATTGCATGATATCCGAAAAACGGGATGGCTATCATTATTATATTTCAGATCCGGCTTCCCGGCTTGTGACTTATGCAGAAAGAGGGAGGCCCAATGCTGGTTAGCGACAAAAACGGAAGGTAAGGAAAAAGGGGCTTTTGTGAATGGTTATCTGCTTCCTGAACATTATCAGATAGATAGAAGATATGGCAGAGTTTGTAGATTCTGCGATTAATAATTAATTATTTTACTCATTTAAATTTTAACGATTATAAAACTTAAGAAAATGAAATTGCGTAATGATGCGTCTATTCTTACACAATCAGAATTGAAGTTAATTAGAGGTGGAGAGACATTTTATTATTGCAGATGTAAAGAAAATGAAGATGCATTTAATACTTCAAGTTGTGAGGATTGCGTAAATAAATGCGGTGGTAAAGAATACACTAGTAGTTGCGCCTATGTGAATGTTTAATAAAGAAGCGGGTTTATACCCGCTTCTTAGGAATTATCATATATTATGAAAATATTAAAAGCATATTGGGTATTAATAATATTCATTACAGGTTGCTCTTTGTCAACAAAAGAAACCGTTAGGCAAGTGCAGTATAATATTTTTTATGACACACCTCTTTCACCGGTACAATTGCAAGAGGTGTCAACAAAATACCGTTACATACCATTGGAGACGAATGACTATAGTTTATTAGAGGATATCACAGACCCTATCATGTATAAAAATAACAGATATTATATAGATAACCAATTGTGTATCTTTATGTTTGATTGTAATGGGAAGTATCTTAAAACATTTGATAGACATGGACAAGGACCGGGAGAATATGGATTGTACTTTTTTTCAACTGTCAATGATAAAGGGGATATTGTATTATTGACGGGTGGTTCAAGAAACATTTATTACTATACTTCCGAAGGGGACTTTATTTCAAAAATTAATTTAGATTCATTGCACACAGACGGAATGGCGTTTTTAAATGATACGCTATTGCTTTTACAAGAAGCAGAAATGAGAGATGGATACAAATATCATGTATTGAACTTATCAAGCTCGCAGATTCAAAATACGTTTTACCCTATGAAAGATAGGAAACATTGTTCTTGGCGTGATGATTGTTTTACGTCATACGACGGAAAAATTTTGGTATCAGAATACAAAAGCAATGAAATTAAAGAAATAACAAAAGATAGTACTGTTGTGAAATATATACTAAACATCAATGACAGGATGCCTCCTGAAGGTTACTGGGAAAAGCCCACATCTGATCTCTTTGACTATAGGAATAAGGGATATATTGGTGACATAGAATGTTTTGCAGAAGGGAATGATAATATGTTGTTTAGATTTCGTGGAATAGGAGAAGGTAGAAAAGGATTTTCACTTGTTGAAAAAAAAACGGGTGCTCATCTTGTGTTTGATGAGTTGATATTAGCAGAAGGAGTCAGTATAAAACCTTCTTATTTTCATTCGCTAGTCAATGGAAGAATTTGTTTTGTAATCGATCCGGTACAAATTCTTGAAAGTGAAAACGCTGATTTTATTGCTCAATTTCCCGGTTTGAAAGAAGATAGCAATCCTGTTTTATTGGAAATAGAACTGGATTAATATAACGCTTTAGTTTTTGGATGTTATATTTAAAATGCTTATTAGTTAATTTTTATTTTTTATGAATTGAAGGAATGATTTATGAAACGTTTTCCTCACTATCTTCAGTATGATGCGATGGACTGCGGTCCTACCTGTCTGCGAATGATTGCTAAATATTATGGTAAGAACTATTCGTTGCAGACATTACGTGAACGCTCCTTCATCACTCGTGAAGGAGTATCAATGCTTGGCATCTGTGATGCAGCAGAAAGTATAGGATTCCGTACATTGGGTGTACGTTTATCCTTGAAGCAATTACATGAAGATATGCCTCTTCCATGTGTACTTCATTGGAACCAAAACCATTTTGTGGTATTGCATGATATCCGAAAAAAACGGGATGGCTATCATTATTATATTTCAGATCCGGCTTCTCAACTCGTAAATTATACAGAAAAAGAGATGCGCCAATGTTGGTTAGTAACGAAAACGGATGGTGAAGAAAAGGGGGCTGCACTGGCTTTGGAACCGTCACCTCAATTCTATGAAGAAAAAGACGAAGCGGACAAACAGGAAACGAGAAGTCTGTTGTTTTTTGTTAAATATTTATTTCCTTATAGAAAAGAATTCGTACAACTACTATTGGGTATGTTGGTAGGCACATTGCTACAGTTAGTATTTCCGTTTCTTACACAGTCGTTGGTAGATGTGGGTATACGTGATGGCAATCTTTCTTTCATTACTTTAATATTGATAGCACAACTTGTGGTATCTGTGTCGCAGTTGTCGGTGGAGTTTATACGAAGCTGGATATTGCTACATGTAAATACGCGCATCAATATATCGCTTATATCGGATTTTCTTATCAAGCTGATGAAGTTGCCTCTACGTTTTTTTGATACAAAAATGGTCGGTGACATTATGCAACGCATAGGTGATCATAATCGTATTGAATCTTTCCTTACAGGGTCATCTATCAGTACATTATTTTCATTTATCAATTTCTTTGTGTTTGCAATCATATTGGCGTACTATAATCCGCTGATATTGGGTATTTTCCTGTTGGGGAATGCATTGTATGTTGCATGGGTATTAGTGTTCATGAAGTATCGCAGGGAACTGGATATTCGCCGCTTTGCACAGGCTTCAAGCGAACAGAGCAGTCTGATACAATTGGTCACGGGGATGCAGGAAATCAAACTGAACAATTGCGAACGGCAGAAGCGGTGGCAGTGGGAACGCATACAAGTGAGGTTGTTTAGAATCAGTATGAAAGGGATGGCATTGGGACAGGTTCAGCAGGTAGGTTCGGTATTCTTCAATCAAACCACGAATATCCTGATTTCGTTCATCGCCGCTAAGTCGGTGGTGGAAGGACAGATGACATTGGGGATGATGATGTCGCTCACTTATATCATCGGTCAACTGAATGCTCCAGTAAGTGCCTTCATTGGTTTTGTCAGACAATTACAAGATGCAAAGATCAGTTTGGAACGTCTGAATGAAATTCATGGGAGGGAGGATGAAGAGTTGCATATAGAAGCGAAGTTGTCCGTCCTACCCGAACAGAAGGATATTACGGTAAACCATCTTTCATTTAGTTATGATGGAGCTGATAGAGATTTTGTACTCGACAATGTGTGTCTGACAATTCCAGAAAAGAAGATAACTGCCATAGTGGGTGCGAGTGGCAGTGGAAAAACTACGTTACTAAAATTGATATTGGGCTTTTATGAACCTAACAAGGGTGATATTCGTATGGGGGACACACCTATAAGAATGATAAATCCACATTTATGGAGAGCCAAGAGTGGAGCTGTAATGCAGGAAGGTTTCATTTTTTCTGATACAATTGCAAATAACATTGCTGTTAATACAGACAATATTGATATCGAACGGTTGCGCCATGCAGTAATGGTAGCAAATATCCGTGAGTTCATAGACTCGCTTCCTTTAGGCTATAATACAAAAATAGGTATGGAAGGAAATGGTGTTAGCCAAGGACAACGCCAACGGTTACTTATTGCCCGGGCAGTCTATAAAAATCCCGAATATCTTTTCTTTGATGAAGCGACAAATGCTTTGGATGCTAACAATGAGAAGGAAATCATGGAGCATTTGAATGAATTTTATAAAGGAAAGACAGTGGTAGTTGTGGCGCATCGACTGAGTACAGTACGGAATGCGGACAAGATTGTGGTATTGGATAAAGGGAAAGTTGTGGAAGAAGGAACCCATAAGGAATTGACAGAAAAGAAAGGACTTTATTATCAATTAGTAAAAAATCAACTGGAATTGGGTAATTGATATGGAAGAAAAACAATATAAAGATATAGAACTGCGTAGTGAGGAAGTACAAGAAGTTATGAATAAAGTACCTCCTATGATATTGAGATATGGCATCGGAATATTGGCAACTATTATATTGGTGTTGTTGATAGGTAGTGCATTATTTCAATATCCAGAAACAATTGAAGCGGAATTGACACTTACAACTCGGAATCCACCAGTTTACATTAAAAGTCAGCATGGAGGAAGAATTGAAAAATTGTATATTACAAATGGGGTACAAGTTAAAAAAGGTGATGTACTGGCGGTAATAGAGAATTTGGCAGATACAGAAGACATGTTACGTTTGAGACAGTGTTTGGCTAATTGGCAAGATACAGGTGCAAGGGTCGAAAAATTAGATATGATTTTTTTTCACCAATTACCAAGATTAGGAAGCGTCCAAGGGGTATATTCCACTTGCTTGTTGTCTTGGAACAATTATCTTCAACATATGAATGATAACAGAATCTATGAAACAGAATTGATCAATGCTATAACTCAATTGTTGATAGCTGTCAATGAATGGGAAAAAGCATATTTGTTGGTTTCACCAGTGAATGGGAATGTTGCTTTCATGCAATTATGGGAAAGAAGTCAATATGTGATTGCTGACGAAACTCTTTTTGTTGTCGTTTCAGAGTATGATTCCCTATATAAAGGTAAGGCATTGGTTCCTATGCAGGGCGCAGGTAAAATAAAAATAGGACAACGAGCTATTGTTAGGTTAACAGGCTTTTCTGAACAAGAGTATGGATTTGCAGAAGGAAAAGTAGTATCACTTTCTCCTGTTCCCGATGAAGAAGGTAATTACGTGATGGAAATAGGATTTTCTGATATGCCTTTATTCAAAAAAGGAAAAGGTTTGCCTTTAATGAAAGTTATATCAGGGACTGTAAAAGTTATTATAAAAGAGAGTAGTTTTTTGGAACGATTATTTATATAAACTGATATGAGAAAACACATGCTTTGGTGTCTGGCATTGATGATGTCAACAGCCTGTTCGGATAACAAGACGGAAAACATGGAGAAGGAAGGAGTGGAAACTGTACTTCCCCAACAAGTAAATGAAGTGACCGTGATGAAACTTACCAAAGGGTATTTCAACCACGAACTGGTGAGTAATGGGAAAATAGTGGCAAAGGATTATGCTGACCTCTATTTCCGCACGTCTGAAGTGGTGGCGAAGGTTTATGTGAGGAACGGCACATTCGTACGCAAGGGACAGAAGTTAGCAGAACTGGATATGTTCAAACTGAACAACACCCTGAGGCAGAACGAGAATGCATTGGCACAGGCCAACCTGGAAATGCAGGATGTGCTGATCGGTCAGGGATATGCACCCGACAATCTGAATGCCGTGCCGGCCGATGTGTTGGAGCTGGCCAAGGTGAAGAGCGGCTACAAACTGGCCAAGGCGCAATACGAAGCCTCTCTGTATGATGTGGAACAAGCTACACTGACCGCTCCTTTTGATGGAGTGGTAGCCAACCTCTTCGACAAGCAATATAACATACCCAAGAACGATAAACCGTTTTGTCGGGTCATCCGTACATCGGCCATGGAAGTGGATTTCACCGTACTGGAAAACGAATTGCCTCTAATTAAGGTGTACGATCAGGTGGAAGTGACTCCGTATGCGTCGGCGGTGGGTACTCGTACCGGTAGCATCAGCGAAATCAACCCGTTGGTGGACGAGAACGGTATGGTACGTGTGAAAGCGCAAGTAAACGGTGGTGACAAACTCTTTGACGGGATGAATGTACGCATCAGCGTAAAGCGTTCCGTGCCTAACCAGATAGTTGTACCAAAAACAGCTATTGTACTCCGTTCAGGCAAACAGGTAATGTTTACGGTGAAGGATAATATTGCCATGTGGAATTATGTAACTACCGGATTGGAGAACCTCACAGAATATACACTCACGAATTGGGAAGCAAGCGGTTTGCAGGAAGGTATGAGAGTGATTACTACTGGCAATGTGAACTTGGCTCATGAGACTCCAGTGAAAATAATAGAGTGATATGGTAAAATTCCTTTTACAACGTCCCATTGCGGTGCTGATGGCCTTTACGGCATGTTTCATCGTCGGCTTAGTGACGTACTTCACGTTGCCCGTTTCATTGTTGCCGGATATTGCCATTCCACAGATTATTGTACAGGTATCAGGTGAGAACTCATCAGCACGCGAACTGGAGAATACGGTAGTGGCTCCGGTACGTCGGCAATTGTTGCAGGTGGCGGGGCTTCGCGAGATCAAGAGTGAGACCCGTGACGGTACAGGCATCATCCGCATGGAATTCGATTTCGGTGTGAATACCGATTTGGCATTCATCGAGGTAAACGAAAAGATTGATGCGACCATGAACAGCCTTCCGAAAGAAGCGGAACGTCCGAAAGCTATCAAGGCGAGTGCAACGGATATTCCGGTGCTGTATCTCAATATGACTTTGAAGAATAACCGTGCGTACGAAGAGGTGGATGAACAATAGTTCCTTACCTTGTGCGAACTAGCTGAAAATGTAGTGAAACGTCGTATCGAACAGTTACCCGAAGTGGCTATAGCAGACATTACCGGTGTACCGGGAAGGATGCTTCAGATTGTACCTGATGCGGAAAAACTTTTCATTACGGGAGTCACAATTGCAGATATCGAGAATGCCTTGGCAGCCAATAATGTAGAACCGGGAAGTATGTTGGTACGTGACGGTTACTATGAATACAATATCCGCATTGCTACGCTTCTCCGTACACCGGAGGATGTGGAAAATATCCATATCCGCAAGGGCGACCGCCTGATGCAACTCAAGGATTTGTGCAAGGTAGCAGTGGTATCGCAAAAGGAACAGGGCTTGTCGGTGGCAGGTGGGAAGCGCGCCGTGACCTTGGCCATCATCAAGCAGAGCGACGAGAACATGGATGAAATGAAAACGAAGTTAAAGAAGACAACCGATTACTTCGCTACGCTCTATCCGGACATTGACTTCCAAGTGTGCCGTAACCAGACGGAATTACTGGACTACACCATATCCAACTTGCAGGATAACTTCACCATTGGCTTCTTGCTGATATTCATTGTAGCCATTTACTTCCTAGGAGATGTCCGTTCACCGATTGTAATTGGCTTGAGTATGACACTGTCGGTAGTAATCACTTTTTTCCTGTTTTATTTCTTTAAGGTTTCACTCAATGTCATCTCACTTTCGGGCTTGATTCTAGCGGTGGGAATGATGGTGGATAACTCTATTATTGTAACAGAAAACATATCGCAATATCAGGAACGGAGATATTCGCTTAAACAGGCTTGTGCAGCCGGCGCCACGGAAGTGATTACCCCAATGCTTAGTTCGATGCTGACTACTATTGCCGTATTTCTTCCTTTGATATTCATGAGCGGTATTGCAGGAGCTATCTTTATGGACCAGGCTTTCTCCATTGCGGCAGGCTTGTTTGTTTCGTACATCACGGGGATCATGTTGCTTCCAGTGCTATATTTCTTATTCTACCGCATGAGTATCCGTAGCAAGGGATTCTTGTCGAACGTTTTGATGATAGTCAAAAGAATGATTGGCTGGAACGTGCTTACAATGAAGGTGCCGACTGGGTATTCTCCCACAAGAAGTTGAGTATCGGTATGACTTTGGCTACCTTTCCGATTTGTATGTTCTTCTTTTTCTATTTGGAAAAGGAACGTATGCCGGAAATCGAACAGAACGAATTGGTGTTGCATATCGAATGGAACGAAAACATCCATATAGACGAGAACTGCAGAAGGGTGAATGCGCTGACGAAGCAGACCGACGGACAAGTAATAGGCCATACAGCCTACGTGGGTATGCAAGACTATATCTTGAACGGAGGCAGTGAACTCTCGGCTACCGAAGCGGAATTGTATTTCAAGACCGAAGAACCGGCCGGTATTCCTCCTTTGCAAGAATTGTTGACCAAGGAAGTGAATGCGAAATATCCGTCGGCAGTATTGACATTCTCGCCTCCTGAAACCATATTTGAGAAATTATTTGTGACGGGGGAAGCCGATGTAGTGGCACAACTGCATCCGAATAACCATACGCAAGCACCCGATCCACAAGTATTGCAACAACTAGAAGCGGATATCATGCAGCGTACCGGTCTATCAACCGAAGGCATCGCTTTCCGTAACCAGATGAATCTGGTAGTGGATAAAGAACGCCTGTTGTTGTACAATGTGGCTTATAATGAGATTACCCGTGTACTCCGCACAGCATTCAAGGAAAACAAGGTATCGACCTTGCGCTCGTACCAGCAATATTTGCCAGTAGGCATTGCCGAAGAGGAACGGACGATTAACGATATTTTAAGTACCACTCTAGTGCAGATTCAATCGAATACTAATGGAAAAACCAACTATATTCCTTTAAACGCTCTGATAAAGGTGGTACCGTCAGAAGACTTGAAGAGTATTACGGCAGGGAAGAACGGTGAATACATTCCGGTGAATTTCTTTGATGTTCAGGATGCACCGAAACTCATAGCAAATGTGAAACAGGCTGTTCAGGAAACGGACGGTTGGGAAGTGGACTTCTCGGGTAGTTTTTTTTCGAATGAAAAGATGATTGGTGAACTAACCGTAATTCTCTTCGTGGCAATTCTGTTGATGTATTTCATCCTGTGCGCCCAGTTCGAGAGTTTTCTTCAACCGCTCATCGTGTTGGTGGAAATCCCGATTGACATAGCCTTTGCCTTGGCTTCCCTGTGGTTGTTCGGGCATACCTTAAACTTAATGTCTGCTATCGGTATCATCGTAACGTGTGGTATCGTGGTGAACGATTCTATCTTGAAACTGGATTCCATTAATGAGTTGCGGAAGACGGGGACACCTTTGTACGAGGCGATTCATACGGCAGGTATCCGACGCTTGCGCCCGATAATCATGACTTCATTGACTACCATTATGGCCATGGTCCCATTGCTCTTCTCCTCGGATATGGGTTCGGAATTGCAGAAGCCATTGGCGATTGCAATGATTGGTTCGATGTTGTTGGGTACACTCGTCAGTCTGTTCATTATTCCTTTTATTTATTGGTTCATTTATCGTACATATGAAAAAGCATAATACTATGAAGTTACATAATAACGCCATTCAGAGCGTAACGGAAAATTTCGGAAACGTAAACATTGATGTATACGGGATTCTTCCTCCCTATGGTCGTTTGAATGATAAGATGAGATGGGTGATTGGAGCGTTGTTTGCAATATTCTTTTTCCCAACATTCGCGCAACAACCCGTTAAACTGAACCTGAAACGCACGATTGAACTGGCCAACGACAGTTCGTTGTCCGCATTCCGTTATCAGAACATGTATCTGTCCGGCTATTGGCAATACCGCACTTATAAAGCAAACCGTCTTCCGAGTTTGACCTTGAAACTGATGCCGACACAATACAACCGTTACATCATCCAGCGTTATGACTCGAATACGGACATGGACGTGTATCGTGAGCAACAGATGTTCAGTGCCGGTGGAGGTTTGAGCATTCAGCAGAATTTCGACTTGACTGGTGGAACATTCTATATTGATTCGGATTTGGAATATATGCGTAACTTCGGCGACGCCAAGTCAACCCAATATTCCAGTGTACCTTTCCGCATCGGTTATTCGCAGAATTTGTTGGGTTACAATCCGTTCCGTTGGGATCGCAAGATAGAACCGTTAAAGTTTGAGAAGGTGAAGAAGGAATTCATCTATAATACCGAAGTAGTGTCGGAAGAAGCGGTAAACTATTTCTTCAATTTAGCAATGGCACAAGCCGATTATCAGTTGGCGAAAGAGAATGCGGTATCAACCGATACATTGTATAGTATTGGTTTACAACGGCATAAGATATCTGCTATTTCTCGGGCGGACTTATTGACCTTGCAATTGGATAAGGTAAATGCACAAAATACGTTGGAGAACGCACAGATAGCTTTAAAGCGTGCGATGTTCGCTTTGGCTTCGTTTCTCAATATGGATAAGAATACCCAAATCGAACTGGAAATGCCGAGTCGTCCGCAGACGATGGAGATTCCTGTGGAAGAGGCTTTGAATAGAGCTAAGGCGAACAATCCGGATTTTTTACAACAGCAGCAGAATATATTAGAAGCGGAACGAGATGTGAACAAGACCCGCGTAGAATCGCGCTTCAACGCCAGCTTGAATGCCAGTGTGGGTTTCAATCAGGTGGCGGAAAAATTCAAGGATGCTTATCGGAAACCGTTACAACAGGATTTGGTGAGTATCAGTATATCCATTCCGTTGATTGACTGGGGCGTGCGGAAGGGTAAATACAACATGGCGAAGAATAATTTGAACGTGGTAAAGATTGCGGCTCGTCAGGAAGAGCTAAAACTGGAAGAAGAAGTGACCATGACGGTAAGCGACTTCAATATCCAGCAACGCTTAATTACCAGTGCAGAGGAGGCTTTAAAGTTGGCAGTGATGGCTTACGAACAGACCCGCCAACGTTTCATCATCAGTAAGGCGGACGTAAACAGCTTGACTCTTTCTCTGAACAGGCAGCAGGAGGCACAGAAGAATTATATCTCGGCCTTGCAGAACTATTGGTTGAATTACTACAAAATTCGTAAGTTGACCTTGTACGACTTTGAGAGCGGCATATCACTTTCGGAGCGATTTGACTTTGATAACGGCTTGTACAGATGAGTAAGATTCATACCTTTTCACCCTTTACACTGATTGTGGCGTTTGTTTGTCTGTCACTAATCGGTCTGGCACTGCTCCCACTCTTACCGGTCAAGTTATCGCCTTCGCGTACCTTGCCGGGACTGACGGTTTCGTTCACAATGCCGGGCAACTCATCGCGTGTTATCGAGGCGGAAGTGACCAGTCGTTTGAAAGCCATGCTCACCCGTGTGAAAGGGGTGAAGAACGTCAACTCGACTTCGGATAACAGTAGTGGTAGCATTACGTTGGAAATGGACAAGCATACCGATATGGATGCGACCCGTTTCGAAGTGTCAATCATCATCCGTCAGATTTGGTCACAATTGCCGGAAGGGGTAAGCTATCCGCAAATCTATACTAGTCGTTCGAATAATAATGCCAATCGTCCGTTCATGACGTACACCTTGAATGCTTCGGTCACTCCAATCTTGATTCAACGATATGCCGAAGAGAATATTAAACCGGCATTGGGACAATTAAATGGTGTCTATAAAGTAGAACTGACGGGAGCCATGCCGATGGAATGGCGATTGGAATACGACAATGTCCAGTTGACCAACTTGGGAGTGAGCATGAATGATATCCAATCGGCCATTGCAGGACATTACGAAAAGGAATTCTTGGGTATATGTTCCATTGAAAAGGAAACGGGAGGTCAGGAATGGATTCGATTAGTCCGTACAGCTACGGGCAAAGAAACGGAGTTCCATCCGGAGGACATCCACTTAAAGACAAAGGATGGCACGATGGTTGGTTTGGAAAAGCTCATCAAGGTGATGCATATTGAAGCAGAACCGACCAGCTATTACCGAATCAATGGCTTGAACTCCATTTACTTGAACTTGACCGCTGAGGAAACCGCCAATCAGTTGGAACTAAGCAAACAGGTGAAGCAGAAGATGTTTGAATTGGAGCAGAAGATGCCGTCGGGATACGAAGTCCACATCGGGTATGATGCAACGGAACGCATTCAGAAAGAGCTGGATAAGATTTATTTCCGTACAGGGTTGACCATACTCATTCTCATGATGTTTGTCGCTTTGATTACTTGGAACTTACGCTACTTGTTCTTGGTAGTCGCCTGCTTGTCCGTTAACTTGGCCATTGCTTTCATCTTCTATTACGCATTGGGGGTGGAGATGCAGCTTTATTCGTTGGCAGGGATTACCATTTCTTTGAATTTGGTGATAGACAATGTCATCGTGATGACCGACCATATCCGTCGTCGTCATAACTTGAAGACGTTTGTTTCCATCTTGGCTGCTACCTTAACCACGGTCGGTGCCTTATCGATTATCTTCTTCTTGGATGATAAGTTGAGACTCGACTTACAGGACTTTGCCGTAGTGGTGATTGTCAATTTGTTCGTATCTTTGTTCGTGGCCTTGTTCTTTGTGCCGGCCATGATTCAGAAGATAGGCTTATCGGAAATCAAGAAAAATGTAATGATATTTTGGATAAAACGCCAAGTCGTTTTGTTTACTCACCTTTACATTCGTTGGATAGAATTCTTCTGTCGTTATCGGGTAATGGCTTGCATTTTGTTGGTCTTGGCTTTTGGACTTCCTGTATTTCTCTTGCCAGAGAAGATGAATGGAGATGGAAAGTTTGCCGAGTATTATAATAAGGTTTTTGCCAATTCCACTTACAAGGAAAAGGTAAAACCCATTGTCGACAAGACTTTGGGAGGTACGTTACGATTGTTCGTGGATAAAGTGTACACGGGTAGTTACTTCAATCGGGAAAAGGAAGAAACCGTACTTTCGGTCTATGCTTCCCTGCCGACTGGTAGTACCTTGGAGCAAATGAACACCTTAATAAAGAAGATGGAAACCTATTTGAGTGAGTTCAAGGAAATTAAACAGTTTCAGACCTCCATTTATAGTGCCCGTCGTGCCAGCATCCAAATTTATTTCAGGAAAGAACATCAGCACAGTGATTTTCCTTATACATTAAAAGCGAATGTAATTAGTAAAGTTTTACAATTAGGAGGTGGACATTGGGAGGTTTATGGCTTACAGGATCAAGGATTCAGCAACAGCATGCGTGAAAGTGCCGGCAATTTCCGGGTGAAAATGTACGGATACAATTACGATGAACTTGCCTATTGGGGAGAAAAGTTGAAAGAAAAATTGCTGACTCACCGACGTATCAAGGAAGTGACTATCAACTCCGAATTCTCGTGGTACAAGGATGATTATAATGAGTTTTATCTCGATTTGGACAAGCATCGATTGGCAAAGGAAAGCATCACGGGAATGCAACTTTTCAATGCCTTGCGAACGGTATTCGGACGGAACATTACTTGTGCCAACATCGTATATGGTGGACAACCCGAAATGTTGAAACTGAATTCCAGACAGAGTGGCGAGTATGATGTATGGAGCTTGGCGAACATCCCTTTTGAAATCAATGGGCATTCGTATAAGTTAGCTGATTTTGCTAAGGTACAAAAAGGATTGTCTCCTCAGAAGGTGGCGAAAGAAAACCAGCAGTATCGCTTGTGCTTACAATATGAATATATCGGTTCGGGTGAGCAGGGATCCAAGCTCTTGAAAAAGGATTTGGAAGAATTCAATGCCGGATTGCCGATGGGGTATATGGCAGCAGAAGAACAACAGAGTTGGTTTTGGGAGGAGAAGAACAATAAGCAATATGCCTTGTTGCTGATTGTGATAGCCATCATCTTCTTTACCACTAGCATTCTGTTCAATTCGTTAAAGCAACCATTGGCCATTATCTTTGTGATACCTATATCATATATCGGTGTGTTTTTAACCTTCTACTTGTTCGGATTGAACTTCGATCAAGGGGGATTTGCTTCATTTGTCCTTTTATGCGGGATTACGGTCAATGCAAGCATCTATATCATGAACGAATACAATGATGTTCGTCGTCGTTTCCCGAAACTGATACCAGTCCGTGCTTATGTTAAGGCATGGAATGCCAAGATTATTCCTATCTTTCTAACGATAGTTTCGACCATCTTAGGATTCATCCCGTTCATAGTAGGTATGGGAAAAGAAGCCTTCTGGTTTCCGTTGGCAGCAGGTACGATTGGCGGTTTGATTATGTCTATTATAGGAATTTTCATATTTTTGCCTATATTTACGCAGAAAAAATAAGATAATAATATTTGTATCGTTTAATTTTTATTATATATGAAAAGATGGAATAAATTAGAAAGCAGTGATGATGTCACTGTTGATTAAATATTTAATAATACCAAAAAAAATACAATTATGAAGTTAAAAAAAATGCTGCTCCATGATGAGCATGAAGTGATGAATGTGAGTGAAATGAAACAAGTTGTTGGTGGATATGCAGGAGATAAAACATGTCCAAGTGGTGAAGATGATTTGCAATGTTTTGGTGATTGTACTGTGACTGTTGTAAAAGGAGGAAAAACTTATATTATGGCTGGAACGTGTCATCATTCTGGAATAGGTTCTATTTGTGCATGTGTAGTTGATTAACTTATGATGAAAGTAATAATATTATTTTTATTCCTATCAGTGTTCTCTTTGGGCTATGCCCAAAGAGTTCCTGACAAGAAGCTGTTGATAGCTCCAGCTAAAGAGTATGAGCAACTGACGCTGGAAGTAAACAGCAGAAGCGGCATCGCTAGATTTCAGGCGACCAGACGGACGGATGGAGTATGGCAGTTCATGATTCCGGATAGTATGTATGAACGTCACAGCTGGATGAGATTGTCGGGAAGCAACCACTCTCTTACAAATTATATTCAAATAGCTAAAGAAGCCAACGTGTATTTCGGAAACTACTCTTTCGTTCCCGATGAAGTGCGAATACTGAATTATATTTCCACAGATTCTATCACTCTTCCGGTCCTTAAAAACGGAGCGGTTATAGAGGAAAACAGAAGGATGGATTATTATCAGACCGACAATCAAGATGAAGAGTTTGAAGCCTATACCGCCTTACTAAAATCACCGGTAACGGTAGGAACAATCATGCCCTATAGAGATACCCATGTGGCGGTGTCACGCATCTATCTTTCCATGCAAAGTATGGGTAAAGACGAGCTGTCGGCTGTCTTTGATTGTCTGTCGGACAGGCAAAAACAAAGTTTGTTGGGAAAAGAGATAGAGCACTATCTGGCGATGAATTTTCCGAGCCTTCAGTTGCCGTCGGCTTCGAACGGTGTGCTCCGGCCGGTCATTGCAGCTCCCGGTAAATTCACGTTGGTCATCTTTTCCGCATCGTGGTGTACCCCGTGCCGCAAAGAGATTCCATTGTTGAAGGAAATCTACAAGGACTTGCATCCGCAAGGACTGGACATGGTGTATATAGCAATGGATGAACCCGAGACAACAAAAGATTGGATGCAGTTAATGAAAGAGAAGTCTATCCCCTGGAACAGCTTTATAGCTGCAACATACTTGGAGAAAGTAAGGGCGTTATTTCCTCACATGGCTTATCCGACATCTTTCCTGGTGTTGCCTGACGGTACTTTTTCGCGAATAGAAATAAGGCAGGAACAAGAACGGGAAAGGCTTTATTCCACTGTGGCTGGCTCGGCAACGGTTCAGTAGTCAGGAAAAGGAAGTTATCAAAACGAGCATTTAAAACAGCAAATTAAAATACAAACTGATGGATTTAAAAAAGATTGCATATACGCTATCACTATTTACTCTCTTTATCTCATCCTGCTCCAAGCAGGATAGGATAAATAATAAAGTGATTCAGGTAGATATATCTACCAGTCAGCCGTTGAATATGGCAGATATAGTGAACCACATTTCTATCATTCCGCTGGAAACGAATGATTCTTGCCTGATAAAACGGATTGTATCCATGCAGGTACAAAACGGTAAAATATTCATAAACAATGACTTGAATAAAGTAATGGTATTCGATGAAAAGGGGAAGTACATCCATAGCACACGTCCGCTCTTAGGACATGGATCCAATGATTATGTTGGGGTGTCTGGCATGTATATAGATGAAAATAGCCACATCGGCATCTATGAGTTGTTTTCTCCTCGGATAAGAGAATATGATGAATCATTAAAACTGGTACATTCTTATCAAATAAATATACCAGATTCCACCCGTTCAGCGAGGGAAATGCGTTCCTATGCTAAACTAACGGAAGATATCTATGTCATCAATGACCCCAAGGATATTTATTTCTATTCGGTGGAACAAGAAAAAATTCTGAAGACCATACATGATGAATATCCTGACTTAATAGGGATTACCTCACATTTCAGATTGGCAAATTACAATGATGCATTGTTCTATTCCTATTCTTATCCTTGCGATACGCTTTATGAGGTAAATAAAAGTACTCTGTCCCTACATCCGGTTGCCATCTATGATTTTAATGAGGAGAGTGTCAATATAAAGGAAATCCCTCAAGATATGCCAATGGATTATTACATGTACTATCTCATGAAAACAGATAAAATTATAGTCTTGGATAAATTTCATTTGCATGATGCGGATATTGGTTATTTCATGAAAGAACAGAATTCCTATTTTGCCTATAAAAAGAAAAACGGGAAAGTGATAGTATTTCAACAGGGAAAAGAATACACATTTCCCATTCCGTCAGCTATTGAGGATAATAAATTCTATTACGCCGCATTGCCGCATAAAGTAAATACATTTATAGACAAAGCTTTGATGGATAAACAAGACATTGAACGTATGGAGAATTTTAGGGATGACGACAATCAAGTTGTAATTTGTTATGAACTTAAATGAGAATGTCGGAGGTATTATTATGAAATTAGAGAAAATGATGCACCACCACAACGAACACAGTAACAACAGAATGATTATGGGAACAAACATTACGAAACAGCGCCTTGAATCGTTGGACGTATTGCGCGGATTCGACCTCTTTTGTCTGGTAGCCTTGGAAGGCATCATGCATCCATTGGCTCATGCCATCGATGCCCCTTGGTTTGATTCCTTCATGTGGAACTTTACCCACGTGGATTGGGAAGGGCTGTCGCCTTGGGATCTGGTGATGCCCCTGTTTATGTTCATGAGCGGTGTATCCATTCCGTTTGCCTTATCGCGCTATCGGGGAGAAGCAGCCAAGGGACAAGCATACAGACGTATATTGAAACGAGTCATCTTGTTATGGATATTCGGTATGATGTGCCAAGGAAACCTCCTTGCCTTGAATCCGGAACGTATCTATCTATATACCAACACCCTTCAATCTATAGCCGTAGGTTATCTAGTGGCATCCCTGTTGTTCCTGAATACAAAAGTCAAGACCCAAATAGGCATTGCCGCCGGATTGCTGTTTGTTTTTTGGGGAAGCATGGAGTTCATCAGTGTAGACGGATACGGCAACGGCAACTATACCCCGGACGGGAATTTGGCCGAATGGATAGACCGTACTCTATTAGGAAGATTCAGAGATGCGGCCACCGTACAGGACGGCCAAGTGGTCTTCGCACCTTGGTACTGCTATACATGGATATTGAGCAGTCTGAACTTTGCCGTCACCACTCTGACCGGCTTGTTTGCCGGATATATCCTGAAAGACAAAAAACGACAACCGATACAAAAATTCTATCTATTGGCTGTTATCGGTGTGGTACTGGTTGCTACCGGATGGTTGTGTGGCTTCCAGATGCCGGTCATCAAGAAATTGTGGACCAGTTCCATGGTGCTTCAAACCAGTGGATGGTGCTTTTTGCTAATGGCTGTATTTTTTGGGACTATCGACTACAAAGGCTGGTGTAAGCATACGGAATGGCTGAAGGTGTACGGCATGAACTCGATTGCAGCTTACATGCTGGCGTCGTGTATCAGTTTCAACTGCATCGGTTATTCACTGTTCCACGGATTGGAACAATTCTTGGGTGACTATTACCAGGCATGGATAGCCGTAGTGAATGCTGCCATAATTTATGGCATTTTATGGATGATGTATCAAAAGAAAATATTCTTGAAAGTTTAGTATAAACCTTTTAAATTATAAATTATGACATTAATCAAATCTATTTCCGGTATTCGCGGAACAATCGGAGGCCAAGCAGGTGAGGGTCTTAATCCGCTGGATATTGTAAAATTCACTTCAGCATATGCAACGCTGATTCGTAAAACAACTACCAACAAGAGCGATAAGATTGTAGTTGGCCGTGATGCACGCATCTCTGGCGAAATGGTGAAGAACGTAGTTTGCGGTACCTTGATGGGTATGGGTTTTGATGTAGTGAACATCGGGTTGGCATCAACTCCGACTACAGAATTGGCTGTGACTATGGAAGGTGCTTGCGGTGGTATCATATTGACTGCCAGCCACAATCCTCGTCAATGGAATGCCTTGAAGCTGCTGAACGAAAACGGTGAGTTCTTGAATGCAGAAGAAGGTCAGGAAGTGCTCCGCATCGCTGCTGCTGAAGAATTCGACTTTGCCGACATCGACAACTTGGGCAACTATCGCGAAGACAACACTTACGATGACAAGCACATCGAAGCTGTCTTGTCATTGAAGTTGGTGGACGTGGAAGCTATCCGCAACGCCAAGTTCAAGGTGGCTATCGACTGCGTGAATTCGGTAGGTGGTGTAATCCTTCCTAAGCTGTTGGAACGCTTGGGCGTGGAAAAAGTAGAAAAACTTTATTGCGACCCGACTGGTGACTTCCAGCACAATCCGGAACCATTGGAAAAGAACCTTGGTGACATCATGGGCTTAATGGCTAAGGGTGGTTACGATGTAGCTTTCGTGGTTGACCCGGACGTTGATCGTTTGGCTATGATTTGCGAAGATGGTAAGATGTACGGTGAAGAATATACTTTAGTAACAATAGCCGATTATGTACTGAAGCACACTCCAGGCAACACTGTTTCTAACTTGAGCTCTACACGTGCTCTCCGCGACGTAACTCGCAAGTACGGTTGCGAATACAACGCTTCTGCTGTAGGTGAAGTGAATGTAGTGGCCAAGATTCGTGCTACTAACGCTGTAATCGGCGGTGAAGGCAATGGAGGTGTCATCTATCCGGAAAGCCACTGTGGTCGTGATGCTTTGGTAGGTATTGCTTTGTTCTTGAGCCACTTGGCACACGAAGGTAAGACCGTAAGCGAGCTCCGTGCAACTTATCCTCCTTATTTCATTGCGAAGAACCGCATCGACTTGACTCCTGAAACTGATGTGGATGCTATCCTTGCTAAGGTGAAGGAAATGTACAAGGACGAAGAAGTGAACGATGTCGACGGTGTGAAGATTGACTTCCCCGATAAGTGGGTTCACCTTCGCAAGAGTAATACCGAACCGATTATTCGTGTATATTCTGAAGCTTCAACCATGGAAGCAGCCGATGAAATCGGACAAAAGATAATGAATGTAGTTTATAGCTTGGTAAAATAATTTATTAATTAATGAGACCCAGTTCTATGTTCTCACTTTAGAGATTAATTCAATAATTTAATCTATTGATTATGAATTAGAAGATTTTTTGATATGGTTTTAATTCTTAAAAAAACATCGTGTCTTTCTTTACATATCATATATATTATATGGCTATCAGTGTTTTGAGAAATATATGATTGTTATTTTAAGAAAAAAGCTAGAACATCAAACTGGATACCCTATTTATTAATCTTAAAGACTAATTTAAATATGAAATTGAAAAAAATCTTAGCTGTGGCATTGCTGGCAGTGTCGGCCATGGGATTCCAGATTGCAAATGCACAGTCGTTGTCACCTTCTACCAAATGGCATTGGGATAAGGGTACTATCGTGATTGACACGCCGGAACGTCCTGCCGGTCAGGAACACGTTTTGGGTTTGACAGCCGCTCCTGTCAAGACCGTACGTATCGGTTTTGTGGGGTTGGGTATGCGTGGCCCGTCGGCAGTGATCCGCTTCTGCCAAATTCCCGGGGTGAAAATCGTTGCGCTCTGTGACTATGAGGAAAAGCGTGCCGAAGCACAGCAGCGTCATCTCTGCAACGCAGGTTTGGCTCCGGCTGCCATCTATTATGGCGAAAAGGGATATGAAGAACTCTGCAAGCGTCCGGACGTGGACTTGATTTACATCGCAACAGACTGGAACCACCACTTCCCCGTAGCCAAGTGTGCAATGGAAAACGGCAAGCATGCGGCCATCGAAGTCCCTTCGGCCATGAACCTTGAACAATGCTGGAACTTGATTGACTTGTCTGAAAAGACCCGTCTCCATTGCTTCATCCTTGAAAACTGCTGCTACGATGACTATGAAATGAAGTCGTTGTTAATGGCTCAGGACGGTGTGTTCGGTGAAGTGATCCGTGCGGAAGGCGCCTACATCCACGAATTGTCTGAATTTTGGAAGTATTATTGGAAAGACCCGAATGACAATGACAAGGACAACCTGCATTGGCGTATGAAGTACAACATGGAAAACCGTGGCGACCTCTATGCCACTCACGGCCTTGGCCCTGTGGCACAATGTATGAACATTCACCGTGGCGACCGCTTCACTACCTTGATTGCCATGGATACAGAAAGCTTCGCAGGTAAGGAATGGGTTAAAAAGAACACAGGCAAGGAATCGGAGGAATTCCGTAACGGTGACCACACTACCACCTTGATGCGTACAGCCAAAGGTAAGGTAGTGGAAATCCAGCATAACGTGATGACTCCGCAACCATACAACCGTCTGTTCAAGCTCACCGGCACCAAGGGCTATGCCACCAAGTATCCGACAGAGGAATTTGCCATTGCAGGCGATGCACTTACAGGTACAGACGCTCCGAAGATGGACAACATCAACGCCCACGGTTTCTTGAACGCGGAACAGAAGAAGGCATTGATGGAAAAATATCGTCACCCGATTTTGGAGAAGTATGCAGAAAAGGGACGCCACTTGGGACATGGTGGTATGGACTATGTGATGGACTCCCGCCTGGTTTACTGTCTGCAACATGGCTTGCCACTCGACATGGATGTGTATGATATGGCAGAATGGTGTGCTTTAGGCGAACTTGGCGCTATCTCAATGGACAACAACTGTGCTGCCGTCACATTCCCTGACTTTACCCGCGGATACTGGAACGAAGTGAAGGGTTATACCCACGCTTATGCCACACCGGCACAGGAAGCGGAACAGGAAGCATATGCAGACGCTTATACTGCCGCCCAAAAGGAAGCTGTTGCCAAGTTGAAACTTTGGGAACTTTACGATGCCGCCAAAAACGCGGAAGGAAAGACTAAGACCGGTGCAACCAAGAAATACGAAAAAGCAGCCGTCAGACTTGACAGTCAAATTGAAAAGATTTTAAAGGCTAAAAAGTAATCTATTGAAAATGAAAAAGATATTTCAATTGGCAATCATGGCGTGTACGGCATTGTCCGTACATGCCACCGACTATACCTGTGGGCTTTCCATCTGGTTCGACACCCCCAACACGTTAGTCAATAAAGCCGTCTGGTTCGGCAATACCCCGGATATGTGGAAAGGCGAAAACAAACCGGAATCGACCGGTGATACCGCGACCAATCCGGATGCAGGTTGGGAATCACAATCGCTCCCTATCGGTAATGGCAGCTTGGGCGCCAACATCATGGGTTCGGTAGAGGCGGAACGTATCACCTTCAATGAAAAGACCTTATGGCGTGGCGGTCCGAACACCTCGGCGGGAGCGACAGCTTACTGGAACGTGAACAAGCCATCAGTCCATATCCTGGATGAAATCCGTCAGGCTTTCACCGACGGTGATGAAAAAAAGGCGACGCTACTGACGCAAAAGAACTTCAACAGCGAAGTACCTTACGAATCGTGGAAAGAGAAGCCATTCCGTTTCGGAAACTTTACCACTATGGGAGAATTTTATATAGAGACAGGGCTTAGTACCATTGGCATGAGCGGCTACAAGCGTATCCTGTCTTTGGATTCAGCCTTGGCTGTCGTACAATTCAATAAAGACGGGGTGGCTTATGAACGTAATTACTTCATTTCTTACCCGAACAATGTGATGGCCATCCGCTTCAAGGCAAACAAGCCGGGCAGGCAAAACCTGGTCTTCAGCTATGAGCCGAATCCGGTTTCTATCGGAAAGATGGAAACTGACGGTAACAACGGGTTGGTCTATACCGCACGTTTGGACAACAACCAGATGAAATATGTCATCCGTATCCATGCAACAGCCAAGGGAGGTACACTTTCCAACCAAAACGGCAAGCTGAGTGTAGACGGTGCGGACGAAGTGGTATTTTTGGTAACAGCCGATACCGACTATCAAATCAACTTCAATCCGGATTTCAATGACCCGAAGGCATACGTGGGCGTGAATCCATCAGAAACTACGGCTACATGGATGAAGGATGCGGCGGCATTGGGTTACGATGCTTTGTTTGACGCACACTATAAGGATTACGCTTCCCTGTTCAACCGTGTATCCCTGTCATTGAACGGTGGCGGAAAAACAGACAACATTCCGACCCCACAACGCTTGAAGAATTACCGTAAGGGAAAGCCCGATTTCTATCTGGAAGGATTGTACTACCAATTCGGACGTTACCTGCTGATTGCAAGCTCGCGTCCGGGAAACCTGCCTGCAAACCTGCAAGGTATCTGGCACAATAACGTAGACGGACCATGGCGGGTGGACTACCACAACAACATCAACGTACAGATGAACTATTGGCCGGCAGGTTCCACCAATCTGGCAGAATGTACCTTGCCTTTGATTGACTTCATCCGGACATTGGTGAAGCCGGGTGAAAAGACAGCACAAGCTTACTTCGGCGCCAGAGGCTGGACCGCTTCCATCTCGGGCAACATCTTTGGCTTTACAACTCCACTAGAAAGTGAGGATATGTCGTGGAACTTCAATCCGATGGCCGGTCCATGGTTGGCTACCCATGTATGGGACTATTACGACTATACCCGTGACAAGCAGTTCTTGAAGGAAACCGGTTATGGCCTTATCAAGAGCAGCGCCCAATTTGCCGTGGACTATCTCTGGAAGAAGCCGGACGGAACGTATACAGCGGCTCCATCCACTTCACCGGAGCATGGTCCAATAGATCAAGGGGCCACTTTCGTTCATGCCGTTATCCGCGAAATCCTTTTGAACGCCATTGATGCATCGAAAGTATTGGGCGTAGACAAAAAGGAACGCAGGCAATGGGAAGAAGTGTTGAAAAATCTCGCTCCATATCAAATAGGCCGTTACGGTCAGTTGATGGAATGGTCGAAAGATATTGATGACCCGAAAGACGAGCACCGCCATGTAAACCACTTGTTCGGCTTGCATCCGGGACACACCCTTTCGCCTATCACTACGCCTGAACTCGCCAAGGCCTCGAAGGTGGTCTTGGAACATAGAGGTGATGGAGCTACAGGCTGGAGTATGGGATGGAAACTCAATCAATGGGCACGACTCCATGACGGAAATCATGCTTACAAACTTTACGGGAACCTTCTGAAGAACGGAACACTGGATAACCTTTGGGACACACACCCTCCTTTCCAGATAGACGGTAACTTTGGTGGTACAGCCGGTGTTACCGAAATGTTGATGCAGAGTCACATGGGATTCATCCATCTACTCCCGGCCCTTCCTGATGCTTGGAAAGACGGTGAAGTGAAGGGACTCTGTGCAAAAGGTAACTTTGAAGTGAATATCCGTTGGAAAAACGGAGAATTGGAAGAGGTGGTTATTCTCTCCAAAAATGGAGGCATTTGCGAAATTAAATATAAGCATGCAAGCATTAAGTTAAAGACAACAAAAGGCAAAACATACTGCTTGACCAATAAGAACGGCGAATTAGTATTGTTTGATTGTTAATTAATTCAAGTTTCGCAAGTTCAACTTGCAAGTTTTAATTTGTAAATATGATTCATTTCTTCCGATCTGTTGATAATAGCCTCATAGATGTCCTCATCGTTTAATCCGAAGAGTGTGGCTATTGCTATGACCATTTCTTGAAGAACGCCCCAAATACAGTCAATAACGGACAGTTCCAAAGAATCTTTGGACACAGCTTCAAAGAGTTTCCCATTGTCTTATATGCTGTAAATCTCTTTGTAACAGAGAGAATGTTATACTGCAATGCAATCAGGGAAGTGGCGGCAATCTGCAAAGCAAAGTTACAGGATGCAACGGTTCTGTACATGGAAATATACTCTTCCGATGTTCTCGGTACGCCTCCCGGTTTTGGGATAGTCGTATCATCCACAATCAGACAGGCGTTATTGTAGCCGATTTACAGATAACCGATAAAAGAGTGAAATTTACTAATCAACCTATATCATGAAAAAACAATTCTTATCACTGACCTTGTTCCTGTTCACAATGACGGCAGGAAGCAACGCCCAGAGCAGACAAGGATATACCTACAGTGTACCGTCTGCCCCTTGGGAAGAATCATTCGGCAACCACCGCGCGGTGTTGCAGGTAGACCAACCGGACGAAGTGACCGCACTGGAGTTTGAATGGCGGCGCCCGGACAAGGACGTAGACCGGAAACGCTATCTGATAATCCATGCCGAAACCGGAGACACGGTGCCCAACATCAAACGACTGGAGGTGACGGACGATCATTGCAGACTGCTCTTCGGACCCGTTACCCAAAAGGGTACGTACTACTTCTATTATCTGCCCTATCAGGTGCATCCGGGTGGAGGATTCTATGGCAGGGGCTACTATCCGCCTGAGAAAGCACCGCAACCGGAATGGGCCGCACAAGTCGCAAACCGCAAGAAGGTGCGCACCGCCAAGATAACGAAGGTGGAGGCACGCACGCAGTTCGACAGCTTCTACCCCATGGAGGTGACCAGCACGGCGGACGAACTTAAGAAATATACCGCCGGACAGAAGGAGGCTTTCTACTTGTTCCCCGAAGACCGGAAATATCCCATCCGCATGCGTGAGGACATCCCAGCCAAGTGGCTGGACATCAAGCAGGGAGCTGGATTCACGGGTACAGCCGCCCCCAACGAGTATTATACGTTCCAGATAGGTCTGTGGGCGGCCGCAACGGACGTGAAGCAGATAAGCTACCAGGCTTCCGACCTGAGATGCGGTACGGAAGTGCTGCCGGCAACGACCATCACCTGCTTCAACACCGAAGGGGTGGACCCCTACGGAAAGGCTTTCCGCAAGGAGGTGAACGTGGCGCAGGGAAAAGTACAGGCTTTGTGGTTCGGAGTGGACATCCCGCAACAAGCGCGGCCGGGAAAGTACACGGGCAGCATTGAGATAAAGGACGGCAGCGGCCGGATGAGCCGGGTGCCCGTAACCATCCGAATAGAAGGCAACGCCTTGGCCGACCGGGGGGACAGCGAGCCGTGGAGGCACAGCCGCCTGAGATGGCTCAACTCTACACTGGGACTGGCTGACACACCGACATTGCCCTATACGGACCTGACGCTGGAAGGCAATCGGATAAACTGTCTGGGACGGAGCGTGGAAGTGAACGAGACTTCTTTCCTGCCCGCACAAATCACCTCGTGGGGCAACGAAATGCTGGCACGCCCCATGCAGTTGATTATAGAAACCACGGAAGGAATAAAAAGACTGTCCGCCACTCCGACGGTGGATGAAAGCACGGGCGGACACGTGGCAGGCACCTGGCAGGCAGCGGACGACGAATTGAGCGTGACGGCCCGGGGCATCATGGAGTTTGACGGATGGATGAACTATACCTATACGCTGACACCCAAGAAGGACCTCACGGTAAAGGATGTCCGGCTGGAGATGGCGATGAAGAATGAGGTGGCCTCTTATTTCCTGGGCGCGGGACTGCCCGGACAGGACATGCCGCAAACCTACGAAGGCAAATGGGACGCACCTGAGAAGACCGTGAATCACTTCGGTGTGTCGCTCACCACGGACAAACAGCAGCAATGGCTATGGCCTTTCGACAGTTTCTGGATGGGGAACGCCCATGCCGGCATACACTGCGAACTGCGCGGAACCACCTACAGCGGCCCGCTGCTGAACTCCTACCGTCCGGCTTATCCGGACAGCTGGAACAACCGGGGTAAGGGCGGCTTCCGAATAAATCAAGGAACGGACGCCACCACCGTGACCTGCTACAGCGGCGAACGCCTGCTGAAAGCCGACAGCCCCATTGACTATGAGTTTGCCCTGCTCGTCACACCGGTGAAACCGATAGACCTGAAAGGACAGTTCACCAACCGCTATTACCACAACGGCAACAAGCCCGTCCCCACGGATGAGGATGTGAAGGCCGGTGTGCGGATTATCAACATCCACCACGCCAATGAATACAATCCGTTCATCAACTATCCGTTCCTCACCGTGGACAAGATGAAGGACTTCACCCGGAAATGGCACGAGAAGGGATGCAAGGTGAAACTGTATTACACCTTGCGTGAGCTGACCAGCGCCGTGACCGAGATATGGGCCATCCGCAGCCTAGGTGACGAGATTCTGCGGGACGGAAACGGTGGCGGATTCCCCTGGTGTCGGGAACATCTGGTGACGGGATACACGCCACAGTGGTACCAGCATTTTGACCATACGGACGATACGGGCATCGTGGCCGACGCCGCTATCCTGACTTCCGAATCGAACTCACGCTGGTATAACTATTATGTGGAGGGACTGCGTTGGATGGTGGAGAATATGGACATCGACGGCATCTACTTGGACGATGTGTCCTACGACCGCCGCATCCTGAAACGTATGCATCGCGCCATGGAAAGCGTGAAGCCGGGATGTATCATCGACCTCCACTCCAACACCGGATTTTCCAAAGGTCCGGCCAACCAATATGCTGACTTCTTCCCTTATATAAATAAGGTATGGTTCGGCGAGAGCTTCCTCTATGACAAGATGACTCCCGCCAACTGGCTGGTAGAGTCCTCGGGCATTCCGTTCGGACTGACCGGCGATATGCTCTACCGCGGCGGAAACAAGTGGCTGGGTATGCAGTATGGCATGACCGTACGCCACCCCTGGGAAACGGAAGGCGTCATCTGCGACCCGCGCATCGTATGGAAAGTGTGGGACGACTTCGGTATTGCCGATGCGGAAATGTTGGGATTCTGGGAAAAACGACCTGCCGTCACCGCTTCCGATGCTGCCGTCAAGGTAACGGCCTACCGCAAGACCGGCAAGGTGCTGTTGTCCATAGGCAACTATTCGGACGAGGTGAAGAATGTGCGGCTGTCCTTCGACTGGAAGCAGCTGGGACTGGAAGGCGGCAAGGTGCAGCTGACCGCTCCGTATGTGGAAGACTTCCAGCCTGCCACCCAATGGGGTGCGGACGGCGAAATAGCCGTACAGCCCCGCAAGGGATGGCTGATTTATGTACAGGAAAAGAAATAAGGACGCGGTGACAACGACCGGGTCTGCATAGACTTCTTTATCCGTCCGGCCTCGCATAACTGGTTGCGAGGCCGGACTTTTTTTGACTGATAGGCATTCAGCTAGCACAGCTCTTTCATTTAAGCTATAAATAGTTTTCATGAGGGCATAAAAAAGTATAGGTTTTTCTGTTGCAGAAAAATGAACATTTTACCATTCTTGGGGAAAAGGTGCATAAATCGGAGAATCCCCAGCCACTTTCCGAGAGCCGAAAGGCTCTCAAACTGACCGTTCGGTCCTTAAAAAACGGATTATCCCCAGCCATTTTGAGCCTTTTTTGAAAGAAAACGGCACATATCCGGTACAAAAAACGGAGCATTGCCAGCCAGTGGCCTCTAAAAACTGCTGATAGTTGGTTCGTGCCAATAAGGAGATTATCCGTTTCATTTCCGTTACATTAAGTGTGATTATTGGGGTATGATAAAAATAGGAGAGAAAGGAAAGACCACTTATGTTTTTGAGTGGAAATGTTTTACCGTTCCTGCGTTAATTAAATCGCTTGTCAAGCGCGGTCACAAAAAGTATAGCAGAAAACTCCATTATTATATAACTGCTGATGTGACTTTTGCCGATACTCCCGTACTGCATCTATTCTTCGTGAAAAGAAGTAAGAACGGTGTATGGAACGGCTTGATTACAACCAATACTGTACTTGATTTTTTTGAAGCTTACAGAATTTATTCCCAAAGATGGACTTTGGAAGTTTTTAAGGAATGTAAAGGATTGCTGGGACTAGGCAAATGTCAAACCTTCAACTTTGCTTCGCAGATTGCCGCCACTTCCCTGATTGCATTGCAGTATAACATTCTCTCTGTAACAAAGAGATTTACAGCATACGAGACAATGGGAATACTGTTTTGATGCATTTCTCATTTTTCCGTCCTTTTTTTAAGTATCTAACGTGAATTCAATCCGATAACTCGCCTGTGACCGGGAACAGGAAATGTCATTATGGAGAAAAGCGATCTCCGGAGCTTTCTTGGGGGCGGTTTGGCGGCGTTTCCGCCGTTAAACCGTCCGGTTTTCGTTTAACGAAAACACAACTTGCTGTCCGCAGGAGCGGACCACGTTTTGAATATCACGCTATATCCTGATAATGCTATAAAGCCTTTTGTCAGGGGAAAAACACATATGTTTTTTGCCAGTTTTTCCGTATTTTCGGTCTTTTGAAGACAAATACTTCATATCGGCTATATGGTTATTTGCGATAGTACTATAACCATATAGCCATATAAGAAAGAATCGGAGGTGAAATATCATTGATTGGCAGTATAATTCACCTATTTTTGAGAAATGTCTTCCCCATAGTCTTTAATTCGCTATATCACTATCGGCGTAGCTTCGCCTATCCCAATATCACGTCCTATGTGGCTCGCCATATCATGATATATTACAATCCGGCTAACCCGTTATACCGCTATCAGCATAACCCGGTCTATCCCTATTCCGATATCATGTCCTATGCGACTCGTCATATCACGATATATCACTATTCGGTTAACCCGTTATACCGCTATCAGCATAGTCCCATCTATTCCTATTCCGATATCACGCTCTATGCGGCTTATCATATCATGATATACTCCTATCCGGCTGTTACGATATATTGTCGCCTTTTGTCATCCTGAACTTGCGGCTGATAAGATTCAGAAACCTCAAATAAGGACTTTTAGCCTAAGATAAAGTAAGCTAATAGCATGATAATAAGGCTCTTATAATTACGACTTCTCCTATAAAAGCATTACCTTAGTAGTGTAATAATAAAGGAGTTAATAAGTTATGAACGAGCAAATTAGAAGCATTTTAGCACAAGAGACAACGAAGACAAGCAAGATCCGGCAGCTGTTCCTTCTGGGGGTTCCCCGTGCGGAAATCGCGAGGATGGTGACCAACGGTAATTACGGTTTTGTAGTGAACGCCCTGCGCCGGATGAGGGAACGTGAGGAGGGGCTGAATATCCATCCGGCGACAGCCGCACCGGATTACACTTTCAACCGCAAGTTTGGTATCGAGATCGAGGCTTACAACTGCTCCCGTGAACGGCTTGCACGCGAGCTCAGGGAGGCCGGTATCGAGGTTACGGTGGAAAGTTACAACCATACCACCCGTCCGCATTGGAAACTCGTGACGGACAGCAGTATAAGCGGTAACAACACCTTCGAGCTGGTCAGTCCGATCCTGGTCGGCGAAGCCGGCCTGCGGGAACTGGAGAAGGTCTGCTGGGTGCTCGACCTGTGTGACGTGAAGGTGAACGAGAGCTGCGGGCTTCACGTACATATCGATGCCGCCGGTTTCAGCATGGAAACCTGGCGTAACCTGGCCTTGAGCTACAAGCACCTGGAACCGGTCATCGACAGGTTCATGCCGGCATCCCGCAGGGACAACTATTATTGCCGTGGATTGGGCCATGTCTCTGACGGGATGATACGTTCCGCCCGGACGGTGGACGAGCTGAAAGGAAGGATCGGCGACCGTTACCATAAGGTGAACCTCGAGGCCTACTCACGGCATAAGACGGTCGAGTTCCGCCAGCATTCGGGAACGACCAACTTCACAAAAATGCGTAACTGGGTGCTGTTTCTCCACAAATTGGTTACCTTTGCCACAAGGGGACAGGTACCCGCAGCCACCGCACTTCAGGACATCCCCTTCCTTGACAGTGAACAGAAACTATATTATAAATTAAGAACGAAAAAACTATCGGCATGAACAAGCATATGTATATTTTGGCGGATGGCGGCAGGATTGTCGCCTCCGACCCTTCCGAGTTTGTACGCGTCCTGCGTGAGGGCAGCTGGTTTGACAGCGAGTGCACCGACGAGGAGTACATGGTAAATTTCTCCGGGCGGTACAGGGAACTGCACGGGGTGACGGTGAGGACCGACACGCCGGAGCATTTCATGGACGACCTGAAAAAGTACGGTTACATCACGGGTTGAGAAGCCCGCTCCTTTATTATTGCGATCCCCGTCGGCCTTGAAGTGTGCCGGCGGGGATTTTTCTTTTTTCACGGTACCGAATGTCCGCCATATCCTGTTTTCCCCAAGGGAGGCTGGCTCCACGACTCCCTTCGGGAAAGCCTTTTTTCTTTTCACCGCCCCTTCCGCCATGACAAAAACTGACTATCCATGACAATACATGACAGGGTATTTGAGGCCATTCCGCTTGTTATTTCCTTTGTGGCATGAAACGGCAGGAATCCCCTGCAAGTATAAACCATCAGAATAAAAAGACAATGGAAAAAGAACCTTTATTTATCGCATTCGCCAGCCAGAAAGGAGGAGTGGGCAAGACCGCCTTCACCGTACTCACGGCCGGTATCCTGCATTACCAGCGGGGATACAATGTAGCCGTGGTGGACTGCGATGCCCCCCAGCACAGCATCACCCAGATGAGAAGCCGTGACATGGAACGTATCGGGGAGAACGACTCCCTGAAAGTGGCCCTTTACCGCCAACATGAACAGCTCCGGAAACTTGCTTATCCGATTATAGAGAGCGATCCGGAAAATGCGGTGGCTGACTTCAACCGCTACCGGGAAGAACGTGGCATGGAGTTTGACATCGTGCTGTTCGACCTTCCCGGCACGCTCCGCAGTATAGGCGTAATTCAGACCGTGGCCTCCATGCACCACATTTTCATTCCTTTAAAGGCGGACAATATCGTGATGCAGAGTTCCTTACAGTTCGCCGCCGTAGTCGAAGAAGAACTGGTTGCCCGCCGGAATTGTGATTTGAGAGGAATCCACCTGTTTTGGAACATGATCGACAAACGTGAGCGCAAAGAAACCTATGAATCATGGAACAAGGTCATGCGGGCTTCGAAGCTGCACCTGCTGGAAACATGCATCCCGGACACCAAGCGTTATAACAAGGAGCTGAGTGCCCTGCAAGGGAGTGTCTTCCGTTCTACCTTGCTGCCGGCCGACAACCGCCAGATAAAAGGATCAGGGCTTGTAGAGCTTGTAGACGAGATATGCGGTATCACCGGGCTGGGCAAGTATTCACCCTCACCAGACGCATAGTATGGAAAGTTCCGGAAGAAAAAAGATCAATCCCCGGCAGATTGACGAGAAGGCTATCCTTGAGAAGGTGGCTGCCTTGGGTGCGCAAGGGATATACAGCTCCAGCTCGTCCAAAGCAATGCCGGTCCGTAAGGAAGATGACATCCCTCTTCCGGAAGCCGGGGGAATATCTGAGGAACAGGACATCGGGGAATATATCAATTCCCACCTGAATGATTTCTCTTCCCCCGGACGTAATCCCTTGCATATCGATAAGGAAGCATACAGGCTCCTTTCCGACCTGGTCTGGATCGTCCGTCGCAAGGACTTTACAATAGCGGGAGTTGCCAGCCGGATCATCATAGACCATTTCAAGGAAAAAGCCGGCCTGATTGAGAAGATAAAGGAATTCTATAAAAAGCAATTATATTAAAATAATGGATATGAAAATGAAAGAAAACAGATCCACAAGGGGAAAAACTGGAAATGCAAATGCGGTTTCCTACACCGTAACAATGAAACCGGTCCGTAAAGAGCATCCCGAAGAGATGGCGGAAGAAAGTCTGACGCGGCTCATTGAATCCTACCGACGCGCTCCCTATCCGTCAGAGACCACTATCCTGAATATCGACGAGGTAGTTTATGAACGTATGACCGGGCTTGTGCAGGCAATCGGACGCGAGGATGTCACGACAGGCAGCTTTGTCAGCCGGGTGATATTCGAGCACCTGGAAAGACATGCCGACTTGATCCGGAAGATAGAGGAACAGGATCCGAAACGACAATAACAACGGTATGGAGTACGCATTCATTCTTCTGTTCCTGTATGCTTCCTACCTAAGCATAGAGAAGTATGTCCACACGGGCAGCATCCTTAAATGGAGGGGAAACCGGCGTTCTGCCTCCAGTTTCCCGATAAAGGAAAAACCGGCGGAAGCACAGGAAGAAGCGTCTGAGGAAGCTGTCATCGGCAGGAGCCGGTACCGGTTATGGCAATCCCCGCCTATGGACGGGGAATACGCGATGAGCGAAAAGCGGACGGATACGGACACGAAAGAGAAAAAGGTACCTGTGCCCGAATTTCCCAATCCTTTCGGAAGACCGGAGGAGGGTGAAGTGCCGGAACGCTACGAGATCACCGGTTATGTGGAACGCCCCGATCCGCATCGTGCCAGGGGCGTGACCTTCGACGACATGGACCTGCTCTCCAGGTTCATGACCACGGACCGCCTTTCAGAACAGGAACAATCCCATGCCCGCCAGACATTGGAACGGCTGGAGGGGACCAACGTGGAACGACTTCTGCAGGCCGGCATCCTAGGCAGCGACGAGACATTGAAACGGTACATAAGACTGTACGTGGACAGTGGCAGGGAGCCACCCCTGCTAGCGGGAAAGGACAGGGAAAGCATAATCAGGGATTTCGATATCATGGATTTCATACCCCGATAACCAATAATATAATGTATATGGAGAAGTATCATGATTCAAGCTGATCCGCTTTGCGGACATTTTCCCAAGAAAATCAAAGCCGCCGGGCGGCACGGTCCAATTTTAAAGAAGGAGGTAACGATGACCGGATATTACGATTCGGGATGATCCGGCGGACATCCCGTTCTGAAGAGAGCAACACGAGTAGCAAACAATTAAAGAAGGAGGCAACGATGTACAGTTATCATGATTCCGGCTGATGCCGGCAGTAAACATGCGGTTGCAAGAACGGTCCGCGGGCATCCGGGGGCGCAGACCGCTAAAAAAGGAAATCCGGCATAATATGAATACAGGCATGAAAAAGTTTCATGACTCGGGATGATCCGACAGATATCCCATCCCGGAGAGAGCGACACGAGTAGCAAACAATTAACGAAGGAGGTAACGATGTACGGTTATTATGATTCCGGCTGATGCCGGCAGTAAACATGTGGTTGCAAGGACAGGCCGCGGGCATCCGGCCTGCAGCCTGTCAAAAAAGAAAGTCTGACAAACATTTATTATAATAATTGGTATAAAAACAATGAGACATTCAAGAACCCATTCATTTTTACGATTCTCCCCTATGGGCAAAGTGACGGACGTATTGGCATCCCTTATCGGGCGCATACCTGCCGGAACAGCCTTCCTGCTGGCATGACTGGCCACATGAGCAGCCCCCGCATTCGCTGCCGGTGACGGGTCTGCCGGGCTGGTACAGGCCACGCAGATGGTGAACAGCTATTTTGACCCCGCCGTAAAACTGATTTATGCGGCCGGCGCGCTCTGCGGCCTTATCGGGGCCATCCGCGTGTATTCCAAGTTCTCGTCGGGCGATCCGGACACGGGCAAGACCGCCGGCAGCTGGTTCGGGGCCTGCGTATTCCTGATCGTGGCGGCCACGGTACTGAGGTCGTTCTTCCTGTAACCCCCATGCCATATGGAATACAAGCTGAACAAGGGCGTCGGGCAGGACGTGGAGTTCTGCGGCCTGAAGGCGCAGTACCTCTATCTCTTTGCCGGCGGCCTGCTCGCCGTCTTCCTCGTGTTCGTCATCCTCTACATGGCGGGCGTGAACCGTCTGTTCTGCATCGCCCTCTGTGTCATATCGGCCTCGGGAATCACCCTGGGCGTGTTCCGCCTGAACAGGAAATACGGCCCTCACGGGCTGATGAAGCTGGCGGCGGCAGGTTACCGTCCCTATTACATCATCAACAGAAAACGTATCACCTCACTTTTTAAACGAAGAAAATATGCGAAACATACTCAAAGCGTCCACCCTGGAAAGTAAGTTCCCCCTTCTTGCCGTCGAGGACGGGTGCATCCTCTCCAAGGACGCGGACGTGACCGTCGGCTTCAAGGTCCGCCTGCCGGAGGTCTTCACCCTCACCTCCGATGATTACGAGGCCATGCACGGCGCATGAGCGAAGGCCATCAGGGTATTGCCCTGCCATACCATCGTCCACCGTCAGGACTGGTTCCTGGAGGAGAGCTACAGGGCACGCACCGACAGGGAGGAGCCGGGATTCCTGGACCGCAGCTTCGAGCTTCATTTCAACGAGCGGCCCTTCCTGAACCATTTTTCGTACCTGTTCATCACCCGTACCACGAAGGAACGCATGCGGCGGCAGAGCAACTTCTCCGTCCTTTGCAGGGGGCATATCCTCCCCAGGGAGGTCCGGGACAAGGACGGCATCCTCCGCTTCCTGGAAGCCGTGGAGCAGTTCGGGCGTATCATCTGCGATTCCGGGCTGGTCCGTCTGGAACGGCTCACGACGGAGGAGATCACCGGAAAGGGAAAGGAGGCCGGCCTGGTGGAGAAATACTTCTCCCTCTCGCAGGAGGACACCACCACGCTGGAGGACATCCGGCTCGGGGGCGCGGAAATGCGCGTCGGCGACAAACGGCTCTCGGTGCATACGCTTTCCGACGCGGACGACCTGCCCTCCGCGGTACGGACGGACGGGCGTTATGAGAAATACTCCACGGACCGCAGCGACTGCCGCCTTTCCTTTGCCGCCCCCGTCGGGCTGATGCTGCCCTATAACCATATCTGCAATCAGTACGTGTTCATAGATGATCCGTCGGAAACCCTCCGGCATTTCGAGAAAGCGGCCAGGAATATGCGCTCCCTTTCACGTTACAGCCGTGCCAACGAGATCAACCGGCAGTGGACGGAGGAATACCTGAACGAGGCGCATTCCTTCGGGCTGGTTCCCGTGCGCTGCCACTGCAACGTCATGGTCTGGTCGGAGGACAGGGAGAGGTTGAGGAACATCCGGAACGACACCGGCTCGGCCCTGGCACAGATGGGCTGCAAGCCCCGGCACAATACCGTGGACGCGCCGACCCTTTACTGGGCGGGCATCCCCGGCGGGGAGGGTGATTTTCCCGCCGAGGAGTCCTTCCACACGTTCATCGAACAGGCGGCCTGCCTCTTCATCGGGGAGACGAACCATGCCTCCTCCCTCTCGCCCTTCGGCATCAAGATGGCGGACCGGCTCAGCGGCAGGCCCATCCATCTGGACATCTCGGACGAGCCGATGAAGCGGGGCATCACGACCAACCGCAACAAATTCATCCTGGGGCCTTCGGGCAGCGGCAAGTCCTTCTTCACCAACCATCTCGTGCGCAACTATTACGAGCAGGGCGCGCACATCCTGCTGGTGGATACGGGAAACAGCTACAAGGGGCTGTGCCGGCTCATCCATGAGCGCACCCGCGGGGAGGACGGGATCTACATAACGTATGAGGAGGACCGCCCGATCACCTTCAACCCCTTCTACAGCGAGGACCGGCAGTTCGACGTGGAAAAGAGGGAAAGCATCAAGACGCTGATCCTGACCTTGTGGAAACGGGAGGATGAGGTGCCGAAACGCTCCGAGGAGGTCGCCCTTTCCGGCGCGGTGAACGCCTATATCCGCAGGATTACGGACAACCCGGAACTCCGGCCGGACTTCAACGGGTTCTACGAGTTCGTCCGTGACGACTACCGCCGGATGATGGAGAAAAAGAGGGTGCGTGAGAAGGACTTCGACATCGACGGGTTCCTGAACGTGCTGGAACCGTTCTACAAGGGAGGGGACTATGACTTCCTTCTGAACTCGGACAAGGAGATCGACCTGACCCACAAACGGTTCATCGTCTTCGAGCTGGACAACATTTCATCGAACAAGGTGCTGCTTCCGGTGGTGACGCTCATCATCATGGAGACGTTCATCTCCAAGATGCGCCGTTTGAAAGGCGTCCGTAAGATGATATTACTGGAAGAGGCCTGGAAATCACTGATGTCCCCCAATATGGCCACCTATGTCTTGTACCTTTTCAAGACGGTCAGAAAGTATTTCGGGGAGGCCGTGGTGGTGACGCAGGAGGTGGACGACATCATCTCGTCGCCCATCGTCAAGGAGTCGATCATCAACAACGCCGACTGCAAAATCCTTTTGGACCAGCGCAAATACCTCTCGAAATTCGACGGCATACAACGTCTGCTGGGGCTGACGGACAAGGAGCGGGCACAGATTCTGTCGATCAACCTCTCGAACGATCCAAAACGCCTCTATAAGGAAGTCTGGATCGGACTCGGAGGCGTGCAGTCGGCGGTCTATGCCACGGAGGTCAGCGCGGAAGAGTATCTGGTGCGCCCGTAAAGGGAATTTGACGAATGTCGCTTTGGCAAGCGACTGGGCAAGTGTTTAAAATGCCCATTAACAACCGCTTACCGGAGGGGGAAACCCCATAAGGGAACACAGCACGTTGGTAAAGCCATAAGTCAGCCAACTGTCAGGCTGCGACCGAATGGCAAGTTAAAATGACAGATATGAGGATAAAGCCTGTATTGGTTGAACGATAGTCCGAGCAGTCGTATCCTTGGGCAATGACGGAAGACAGTTGAATAATTCTTCGGAATTATACCGTCATGTTGCGGTACTACACTGATGATTTGTAGCAGGAGTAGCATAAACTTACCGCAAGGCAACTACCATAAGTAGTAAAGGACGAAAGTCGTATCCGACAATCTGTCAAGCCAAATAGTCGTCAAATTTCTAAACGGGGATTGCCTAAACCGGAAAGCCAGTTGTACGGCTATGGGGTCTGCTCCTGAATATCCGGCATGGCAACGGAGCTTCCATAGTAGTCTGAGCAGGGTAAGGTCCTGTACATGGCGAAGGGGAGCAGCTAATTAAGTTTAACAATTTAAAGGAAGATGTGAGAGACATGAGAAATCCAAAAAATGTGTTGAACAGTCTGAGTAAACACAGCGGTAACTTGAACTATAAGTTTGAGCGGCTGTATAGAGTGCTGTTTAACGAGGAAATGTTTTATGTAGCCTATCAGAATATTTATAGTAAGACAGGCAACATGACGGCAGGAGCCGATGGTGAAACCATTGACGGAATGAGCATTGACCGAGTTGAACAATTGATTGATAGTTTCAAAAATGAGACTTATCAGCCTAATCCGTCCAAAAGGACGTACATACCTAAGAAAAACGGGAAAAAACGTCCGCTTGGCATACCCTCTTTTGATGATAAGCTGGTACAGGAAGTAGTTAGAATGATACTTGAAGCAATCTATGAAGGTAGCTTTGAACATACTTCGCATGGGTTTCGTCCCAAACGAAGTTGTCATACTGCTCTTATAGATATACAAAAGACATTCACTGCCGTGAAATGGTTTATTGAAGGCGATATTAAAGGATTCTTCGACAATATCAATCATGACGTATTGATTAATATTCTTCGGGAACGTATCGCTGACGAAAGATTTTTGCGGCTTATCCGAAAGTTCCTGAATGCCGGATATGTGGAAGACTGGGTATTTCATAGAACGTACAGTGGAACTCCGCAAGGCGGGATTATCAGCCCAATACTGGCTAATATCTACCTTGACAAGCTCGACAAGTACATTAAGGAATACACCAATCAGTTCAATAAAGGAGTAACGAGAAAAGGCGACGCTCGATACAAGCTCTACGAACAGCGGAGATACCGACTGGCAAAGAAACTGAAGAATGAGAAAAATGCAAAGGTAAGGGAACAGATGACCGCTGAAATTAAGCGGCTACGAGAAGAACGGAACAACTATCCGGCACGTAATGAAATGGACAGCAGTATCAAACGGTTAAAATATGTGAGATACGCAGATGATTTTCTGATTGGAATTACCGGTAGTCTTGAAGACTGCAAAACAGTAAAAGAGGATATTAAGAATTATCTTAATGAAGCTCTTAAACTGGAACTTTCAGATGAAAAGACACTGATAACCAATGCGCAGAAACCAGCGAAATTTCTCGGATATGACGTATTTATACGCAGGTGTAACGATTTACGTAAGGATAAGTTCGGAAGAACGGTTAGGGCATTCGGACACAAGCCTGTCTTGTATCTGAATTTTGAAACGATGCGGAAGAAACTCTTTGATTACAAGGTCGCAAGAATAGCGGTTGTCAATGGCAAAGAGGTTTGGAAATCTATCGTCAGAACGTACATGCTGAACTTGGATGACTTGGAAATAGTCAGTCAGTTCAATGCCGAAATCCGAGGGTTCTATAATTACTACTCAATAGCCAATAATAGCTATGTCATCAATTCTTTCTATCACATTATGTCATACAGCATGTATAAGGTATTTGCGAACAAATACAAATCATCTGTAAAGAAAATCCTTCTGAAATATAAAAAGAATAAGGTTTTCCAAGTGGCATATGAAAATAGCAAGGGTAAGACACTTTACCAATCATTTTATCATGATGGTTTCAAACGCAAAAAGGTTGCAGGGAATATTTACTGTGACACTATTCCACGGACAGTTTCCATAACAGGTGGACGTAATAGCCTTATGGAAAGGCTGAAACTCCAAGTCTGCGAATTATGCGGTGCTACCGATAAACTCGAAATGCATCACGTTCGCAAACTTAAAGACCTGAAAGGTAAATCCGACTGGGAAAAGAAAATGATAGCTCGAAGACGAAAAACTTTGGCTGTCTGCTCAAAGTGTCATGCAAAGATAGACCCCGACCGAAGAATCAGACTGAATTAATTAGTGGAGAGCCGGATACAGGGAGACTTGTAAGTCCGGTTCGGAGGCGAGTACTCGGAAACCTACCATAGAAATATGACAAGGCGCTGGGTGCTTAGCCTACGCGTACACCACCGAGGAAACGGAAAAAGTGGAGGTTTACCGTCTGGCGGAGAAGCTGGGCGACGACATCGAAGCCGCCATCCGGCAGCTTGCCGAAAGGCGGAGAAACAAGGAATAACTAAAAAACAGAATGTATCAACCAAAAAAGAAAAACGCGTATGAATTTACCAAAAGTGAAAATGCTGCAAGTCAGCAAGTGCCTTATCGGATTGGCGGTCATGATGCTGCAATCCTGCGACGTGGCCGACAACCGCCGCGACATGCTGTGCGGGAACTGGGAGAGCGTGGAGGGAAAACCTGACGTGCTTATCTACAAGGAGGGCGAAGCCTACAAAGTGACGGTGTTCCGTCGTAGCGGTCTGCGCCGCAAGCTCAAGCCGGAAACCTATCTCTTGCAGGAGGAGAACGGCAACCTGTTCATGAACACCGGCTTCCGCATCGACGTGTCCTACAACGAGGCGACGGACATCCTGACCTTCTC
>ERZ779737.40-NODE-40-length-129321-cov-19.522195_pt1 | contig 129321 bp, 97 predicted proteins | sample MGYA00511889_ERZ779737 | MGnify/ENA primary metagenome ERZ779737 (study PRJEB29588, sample SAMEA2163575) | human gut metagenome | biome: human gut; feature: human-associated habitat; material: faeces | place: Denmark | collected 2008/2010 ...
CGTGCTTCTGAAGCCTTGTATCAATCTGTTCCAACCGATAGTTGATGGCATGGCCTTTCAGCAGATATTCTTTCAGCACCTTGTTTGCCCATTGGCGGAACAGAATGCCCCTTTTACTATTGACACGGAAGCCAATGGATATGATGGCATCCAGATTATAGTAAGTGAGAGTTCTCACTACCTGCCGCTTGCCTTCTTGCCGAACTGTTCGGAAATCCCGAACAGTTGCACTTTCTTCCAGTTCTTCCTGTTCGTATATATTCTTGATGTGTTCACTGATATTTGCCTTACTGGATTGAAACAGTTCAACTATTTGCGCCTGTGTCAGCCACACCGTATCTTCTTCCAGCCGCACTTCCAGCTTCACTTCGTTATCTGGCTGGTATAGTATGATTTCTCCTTGATTCTCCATGGGGTATAAAAATAATAAAATGCCCCCCGGTTTGAGCATCGTTGAGAGGCTTGGGGGACTAGTGTTGCAAAAGTACGACTTTGTCTTGAACCTGCCAACTTTTTGCAAGAGGAATACGATTCTGGACGGCATCCTTTGTTTTCACACTTACCGCCAGGATAGCCGAGGCGGAAAACAGCATGATGATATATCGAGTGACAAAATATGACATTTAAAAAACAGAGCTTGCCGCGGTAACGGATTGCGATATCGCATCGCCGGACACAGCACAAAGATATAAGAATACAGCCAAATCCACTATCCGCCAAAGGAAAAGTGGCCAAAAGATTCAGATATCCGAAGGTATCCTTGGAGCGGCGCGGCATCCATATCGACTGGGTAGAGGTTTAGAGTTCATCCCATTCGCCGCCCCACAGCTGGATGAAGCGGTACATGTCGTCGCGGGAGATTTCCAGCGAGGCGGTATTGTCGTTGGGGTGGAATGTCACTCTCTCCGCCTGCCGCAGGTCCTTGTCCAGGTAGAGCTTGACCTGATGATCCGGGTCGTTGATCAGCCCGAAGAGGGAGACCGAGCCGGGGACTGTGCCGAGGTACTTCTCCATCCTCTGCTCCGAGGCGAAGGACAGTTTGCCCTGGTGCAGCTGGTGCTCCAGCCCGTGGATGTCCATCTGCTTGTGGCACTCGAGTATCACCAGATAGTGCCGGTTGCCCTTGTGGTTCCTGAAAAACAGATTCTTGCAATGCGTCGAATCGAAGTCCTTCCAGTACTTCATCGCCTCCTCAATCGTCGGAAGGGGCGGATGCTCGTGCATTACATAGCTGATGTTCATTTCCTGAAGCCTGTCGAGTACTTTCTGCCGTCTTTCTGCTGCTGTTTCCATATTTGCTTGTCCATTTAGGACCGCAAATATAATTTAATATGCGAATCATCGGCTCCTCAACGGTTCCGGGCATGAGCCCGTCTGCGGTATTTACCCGCGCCTCTTAAAAAGTCAGCCGGTTGACAGTTGCTGTTATGCGTAGAATGAATATCTTTGCGCAAGTTTAAAAAACTGCAACCATGAAAAAGTAATCTGTGCAATTTTATTTGTGGGCTTTGTATTGACTGCCTGTGACGAAAAACGAAGAACTGACGGATATGTCCCTGTGGAGGGAGTTTCGTTGAATGTGACCGAGCAGATAATGGGAATAGGCCACGAACTGCAGCTGCAGGCTACTGTCCTCCCTGAGGATGCCACCGATAAAACAGTGGTGTGGAGCAGCGATAATGAAAGCATTGTTACAGTAGATGAGGAAGGTACGGTGTCCGCACACGCGCAGGGACAGGCTACGGTGACGGTGACGGCCGAAGACGGTGGGTTTACTGCCGGGTGCCTCGTGACGGTCGAGTCAGTGAGGGATGTCTATGCGGCAGGTTTAGTTACCGACCAGACGACCAGGAAATCATGGGGAGTCTGCTGGAAAAACGGGGAAGAACTTTACCGTTTCGAACTGACCGGTTCCGCTTTGGCAGGACGGGCGGAAAGCATCTATGTCACCGATGGGGGAGATGTCTATGTCAGCGGATACGAAATTCAGGAAGGAGGAAGTACGCGGGTCGCTTATATTTACAAGAACGGAGAAATTCTGTATCAATTGAGTCAACCTGAATCCGGAGTTCATTGCCTGGCCAACGAGGTTTATGTCTCGGAGGACGGTTCAGTGTATGCAGCAGGGTTCGAGTTGGATATTTACAGCAACACATCTGTCGGACTTGTCTGGAAAGACGGGCAGGTTCGCAATACCTATGCCGGTGAGGGTAAATCTATTTATACCAACTCTATGGATGTGCAGGGCAACGACATCTATGTGGCCGGGTATTATACAGAAGGAGAGTTCTTAATACCATTATACTGCAAGAACGAAGAGATGGTAGACCTGATGTCTCCCGGTGCCGTCGGCGAATATCCGGACCAAGGCGAGGCGAATGATATTGTCGTAACGGACAATGGGGACGTGTACGTCACAGGGTATGCACGCAGGGATGAAGACGGGAAGAGCAATGCAACTGTCTGGAAAAATGGAGAAATGCAGTATTGGGGAGAAGCAGGTGTGTCCTCCATTTCTAACGCGATATACGTGCATGACGGGGTCGTTTATATCTGTGGCAATGGAACATGGGGCGACGCGTGGTCGGCGGCCTATTGGATTGACATGGCAAGGTGCCCGCTCAGTCAATATTATACCGACTATAACGATATAGTGGTCGTAGACGGGGATGTCTACACAGGAGGAAACGAAATCGTAGGTGATACCGGCACATCCAACGGTCTTGTCTGGAAAAACGGTGAAGAGCTGTTCAATATTTCCGAAGAAGGATGGGATGCCTCCGTCCATAGCATATTCGTGAAATAAATTCGGCAGATAACCAGCAGTAGCAAAGACTTCTTCTCCGGTTCTCTTCCGCAACGGCCTTGCTGTTGATGATAAAAGAGAGCATCGCACGATATTCTTGTGTATTTTTGCAACTTTGAAGTCAGAATATGGATTATCAGAATGTGATTGACGGGATTCATTCCCGGTTGAGGGACCGGTGGGGTCAGGGTCGCGTGGCGGATTACATCCCGGCGCTGGCGGAAGTGGATCCGAGGCAGTTCGGGATCGCGGTGGCGGCTCTTGACGGCAGTGAGTACAGATGCGGGGATGCGCAGGTGTGCTTTTCGATTCAGAGTATCTCGAAGGTGTTTACCCTGGCGATGGTGATCCAGCGCCTCGGGGACGATATCTGGAAGTCGGTGGGACGCGAGCCTTCAGGCAACCCTTTCAATTCGCTGGTGCAGCTTGAGCACGAGCATGGCATTCCGCGCAATCCTTTCATCAATGCGGGTGCGCTGGTGGTCACTGACCGCCTGATATCGCTGTATTCCCATCCGAAGGATGCGGTACTCGAGTTTGTCCGGGGGCTGTGCGGCAACGATGACATCTATTACAACAAGGAGATAGCCCGTTCGGAACGGCTCAATGCCGACCGCAACATGGCACTGGCTTATTTCATGAAGAGTTTCGGCAATATCGTCAATGACGTGGACACCCTTCTCGATGTCTATTGCCACCAGTGCGCCATATCGATGTCGTGCGTGGATCTGGCACGGGCATTTCTCTTCCTGAGCAACCGTGGAGTGAATCCGTCGGATGGTACCCGTATCCTGACAGTCAGCCAGGCGAAGCGGCTCGGGGCCCTGATGCTTACCTGCGGCTTCTACGATGAGTCGGGGGACTTTGCCTTCCGCGTCGGACTTCCCGGCAAGAGCGGTGTCGGCGGAGGGATTGCGGCCTACATTCCGGGTAGTCTCGCCATTACCGTATGGAGTCCTGAGTTGAACCGTCACGGCAACTCTCTCATCGGAATGGCCGCCCTCGAGCAGTTCACCACCGACATCGGCAACTCTATCTTCTAACCCTTTAGCGTTGCTGCAGATTTTCCACCCGACCCATTTGGCCTCATTTCAGGCTCCCTTCCGCAACGGCAGAGATTTCCGCGATTCGGTGCCGTTGTGGTAAGCACGTCTCGTCACAGTCCTATCGGGAGGCCGCTCAGAGCCGGTCCATCATGCTGTCCGGAGTGATATACTGATGATGGGGTGTATGTACTGGGGCTTTTTGGGTGACTGAGGGGATATGTGCGGCTTACAGTTTTATTGCAAACCGTTTGAGGCGGGAGTCTAGCATCTCTTCCGGGACAATGTGCTTGATGCAGCCGGCGATGACGTTGAGCAGCCGCTCGCGGACGTAGTCCTCCCGGATGACGAGGGAGACTTCGCGGACGGGGATGCAGGTGGGACAGTCCGGGGCAATGGACTGGCCGGGGATATCTGATTGGGGTGCGGCCAAGGAGGTACCGGCCACAGAAGGAGTGGAGGCGGCACTTGCGGCATCAGTCCGGCGGACGATAGGGCGGAGGTTCCTGCGCTGCTCCTCGGAGAGGAAGGCGGTGTGCAGTTCCGGAATGACGGTGTAGCCTCCGTTGGTATCTACGATGCGTACGAGCGTGTCGATGCTGCCGGCCTGGTACTCGGTGTGGGTGCGCCGGTGACTGTGGCAGAAATTGAAGACCTGGCTGCGTAGGCAGTGGCCTTCTTCCAGTATCCACAGCCGGTCGGATGCCAGGCTGTCGGCCGGAATCTCGCTCAGTGCGTACAGTTCGTCGGCGGGGGAGATGTAGGCCGCGAATTTCTCGTAGTAGAGCGGAATCTCCAGCAGGCCCTTCTGCTCCAGCGGTGTGGCTAAGATGGCCATGTCAATCTCGGCTGACAGCAGCTTCTCGATGATGAATTTGGTGCGCATCTCGGAGACCCGCAGGTGTACCCCCGGATGGTCGGAGTGCATCCGTTGGAAGAGTCCCGGCAGTATGTACGGTGCGATGGTCGGAATGATGCCCATGGAGGCTTCTCCGCCCTCGTCCCCCTTTTCTGCTGCGACCAGTTCATGCAGCATGGAGGCGTTGTGCAGGGTCACCCGGGCCTGGGCGATGATCTTCTCTCCAAGGGCGGTGGGCCGGACGGGATGTGCTCCCCGGTCGAATATGCTTACGTCCAGGGCGGTCTCTATGCTGCGTATGCCGGCGCTCAGGGTCGGCTGGGTGACACCGCAGGCCTCGGCTGCCCTGACGAAGTTGCGGTGGGTATCCACGGCCACGATGTAGCGCAGGGCGGTCAGGCTCAGGTTGAGTTCGGCCGGAGTGCTTCCGATGTTTGCGGGGGAGGTCTGTGTTTTCATTGTACCTTGTATTCTTGCCGGTGATTGCCGGTGGACAAATATATAGAAAAATGGCTATCAGCAAAAATACCCCTTGCCACAAGAAATGACCATATTTAGCACTTCCTGTATATTGTTGCAATTAAGTCAGTGTATTACAAGAACTGCTGCATAATGAAAATCTCTTGAATTTGGGCAAGTGATGGACAGAATATTGTACCCTGCTTTTAACGAATTTACTTCGGGGTGCGCAGGGAAGGAAAACCTCCCTGTAAATCAGATGGTTGCAAAATGTACTGCACATTCGCCCTCTTTTGAAACAGGCCAAATGTGCAGCAGTATTTACAGGTTGCTGATTTTCAATCAGTTGAAAAACAGAGTGCACCCCGAAGTAAATTCGTTAAGGTAGTTCTCCGTGTATCCGTATCGATGATGAGCGTCCCCAACTCCTTCGGAAGGAGTGGGGAAAAGCCGGGAAAACACGACTCCTTCGGAAGGAGTGAAGAATAGATTTTCGGCGAAAATGGCTCTCCGGTGCCTGTAGCGAGGGTGAACGTTCTCTACTCCTTCGGAAGGAGTGTGGAAATGCCGGGAAAACGCGACTCCTTCGGAAGGAGTGATGGGTACATTTACGGCGAAAATGGCTCTCTGGTGTCTGTAGCGAGGGCAAGCGTCCCGTACTCCTTCGGAAGGAGTGCAGGATAGATTTTCGGCGAAAGTGGGTTAGAAGAGGTTTCTTGCGGCCTAGGGGTATTTTTGCGGATAGTCATAATTCTTTATTCTCACGATGTTTTTTAGTTAAAATGTAATCGATTGAAGATAAGTAAGTTAAGAAAATGTCAAAATTCAACATCAGACGAAAACAGGCCATTTCTGTCCCCAAACTGGCCACATTGAAAGCAATCGAATTTACAACATCTTGAGTATTAGACATATCTGTTGTGACTAAAAAGCATCGTGAGAGTGAAGTGCTACCAAGTACTAAGTACTCAATGTAGTCTGGTGTACCAAATAAAATTTGACAACCTGTGCCCCAGAAACCAATAAAGGCCCCTTTCACAACGGCAGGGAATCCCGCGATTTGATGCCGTTGTGGTAGGCGTGTGTCGTTGTGCCCTCTTCGAGAGGGTGTTCAGAGGCGGTTTCATGTGTGGCTTCATTCCACAACGGCAGGGAATTCCGACCAACGGATGAATATCGACAAGCTCAGGGCATACCACCCGGACTGCCCCGCCGGATCCACCATCTACGACCGGGTCTGCCAGAACCGCATCCCGGTACACGAAGACGAAAGAAACTGCGCTTCCTCCGCTCATCCAGGCCGAACTCATAAGACGCAAACAATCAGCCTCGATGACATCACCGACGAACAAATCAACAGACTCATCGAATGGGACCAACAAAACAACCCACACAAATGAACGATACAATAATACAACAACTTACCACCGAAATCGACAACGCCTTCTTCCCGGAGAGGGCCGTCGAAATCGGCATGCTCACCATGAAGATAGCAAATCAAACTATTACCGATGCCTTCACACGATGAGACCCGGTCCAACTCTACCTAGAACTCTGATACGAAGGAGAAGTATGCTGCCTTTTCGCAGACTCCAACCTCAGCAAATCCATCTTTGCAGTCCCAAAAAACAGACGAAATCGCCCGCTCACGAAACGTACTCTACGTCGACTGCGAACTTTCCGACAAATAATTATATCTCCGCAACTGCGCCCAGAAACAGGAGAACGCCACATCTTTCCCGAAGGCTTGTACAGATCCGAAATCAACCCATACGCCATCGGCGCAGAAGGCTACGAAGAACACATCATCAATGACATAGGAGCCGTAGCCAGCAAACTCAAATGCCAAACCATCATCATTGACAACCTCTCCTGCCTCTGCAACGCCTCAGACAAAAGCGTAGACGCAGGAATCTTCATGATGAAACTGATGACACTCAAAAAGAAATGCAGCCTCTCACTCCTTATCATAGCCATAGCCCACATACCTAAACGCAACCTCTCTAGTTCAATACCACAAACCACCTCGCCGGAAGCAAAAGCTCTACAACTTCTTCGACTCCGTCTTCGCCATAGGAATGAGCGCGAAAGACAACCACCTCCGCAACGTTAAATAAGTAAAAGCCAGAGCAGGAGCCTTCAGATACGACCATAGAACGTCCTCGAATGTGAAATAGACATAGAGCGAGGATTCCTAAAATTCCGAGAATTCGCCACTGAAGAAGAACACCTTCACTACCAGAAAACCCAGCAAGTATCCGTAGAAATTTGTAAATTTGTCGATAAATAGCAAGGTTACACCAATCTCAAATGAACAAACAGCAATTCGCCAGTAAAATATGGGCGTCTGCAAACAAAATGTGCTCAAAGATTGAAGCCAACGAATACAAAGACTACATTCTTGGCTTCATCTTTTATAAAATCCTTTCAGACAAAAAGGAAGAACATCTCTGTGCCAACGAATGGACAGATGAGGAAATCAAAAACGACCTCTCCGAAGCCGTCAAAAACAACAACGATTCCCCAGCCTTCACAAAAATATTCGAAGACCTGAAAATAGCCTGGCGCAATTAAGAAAACAAATAAGTTATGGCAAAGGACAAAGTTATCATAACTCGCGAAAACGGCGAACAAGTTGAGGCACAGGCACCAGTTATCGTGTCCGCGAGCAGAAGTACGGATATCCCTGCTTTCTACAGCGATTGGTTCCTTCATCGCCTGAAAGCAGGTTATTCCGCATGGACGAATCCATTCAACGGAGTAAGAAGTTTTGTCTCATACCAAAATACGCGATTGATAGTCTTCTGGTCAAAGAACCCTAAACATCTTCTCGATAAGTACGGGCTTCTGGACTATCTCGTCAAACAAGGTATCAATTGTTACGTGCAGTTTACTCTTAACGATTATGTCGCAGAAAAGCTCGAATGTGGAGTTCCTCCGCTCGAAGAACGAATAAAAACATTCAAGGCATTAGTTGATAAACTCGGCAAGGGAAAAGTTATCTGGCGCTTTGATCCGCTTATTCTGACTGACCGGATAAGCGTTGATGATTTGTTGCTCAAGGTTAAGAACATCGGCGACCGACTTAAGGGATATACCGAAAAACTGGTTTTCAGTTTTGCAGACATTGTAACATACAAAAAAGTGAAGTCCAACTTGGAACATAACAACATCAATTACCAAGAGTTTCAGGAGTGCAATATGATTAAGTTCGCATCAGGACTCCAAGAACTGAATCGCGATTGGGACTTCACCATTGCCACCTGTGGGGAAAAGATTGACATTGAGAAATATGGAATCATTCACAACAAGTGCATTGATGATGATATTATGATTAAATACTTCTCAGATGATGCAAAACTAATGGAACATCTCGGCATTGAGATTATGGATGCAGACATTTTCAGCGGAGAGCAGAAGATTATAAAGAAAAAGAACAACAAGGACAAGGGACAGAGACAATTCTGCGGATGCATAGCAAGTAAGGACATAGGAGAATACAACACTTGCGCTCATCTTTGCGAGTACTGCTATGCAAATAACTCAAAAGAGGCAGCATTGCGTAACCTTATGACTCATCGCAGCAATCCACTCGCAGAAACTATCACAGGGAAATAAAAAATGGCATATATTGACGAAATAACTGGTCTTCAAGAAGTTTCATTTGACAACATCAGACGTATTGCCTACAACGACATCATAAAGTTGTCAGATAAGGAAAGGACAGAGATTTACGACTCACTGAATCACGGAGTGAACCTGCTGAATACGGACGTTCAGATGAAATGCTACCTATATTCTTTCGGCAGGATGCATCAAGCGAAAATATACAAAGCTCTCTCGTGTATAAAGCCATCTGTCTTTGTCTCTGACGATTTCGACATCGTGGATTGGGGGTGCGGACAAGGTCTTGCAACGGTCTGCTTCTTTGACTTCCTCAAGAAGCATCACCTTCAGAACAGAGTTCGGAAAGTCACCCTTATCGAGCCATCGGATGCTGCACGAGAGAGAGCGGAACTCCATGTCGGAGCATATTTGAAGAATACAGGGAAAGTCGTTGCTATAGACAAGTGCCTTGACGATGTAACAGAAGCCGATATCAAGGGAAGCAGTGCTGTGACTTACCATTTCTTCTCAAATATTCTCGATATCAATACCATTGATCTGAAGGAACTGGCCGAGAAGGTCGGTAAGAACATACAGGGACAGCACTATTTTTTCTGCATCAGCCCAATGAATAACGGCAACAGAAGGATAGACCGTTTCTATGAGTATTTCAATGCTCCAGAAACATTCATGAACGAATGTCAGTCAGAGTATCGCTATTCCAATAACACCAAGCCTTGTTCTTACAACATAAAAGTTTTCAGACTCGAGAACAATCAGGTCAATCTTGTCGTTATTGATTACTATCCGGATACACAGTTTTTTGCAGCCTATCAGTTGGATTCCGTCCGCAATATTCTCCGCTCTGATGATGAAAACATCAAGATTAAGGCTGAGGGCCTGTATAAATGGCTTTCTGGCTTTGAGGTTGCCGCTCCGTTCGATATCGGAGCAGGCAGTTATGATGACGTGGATCCCATCTTGGCCGTACTCAACAATATGGTGACCAGAGGCCTGCCAACACGTACTAGCCCATTGGTGGAGGAGGCGTTCGCTCAGCTTGGTAATCGCAAGAAGGAAGATACCCTTGGCGGAGTGAATTACGATACCGATAACCTGAACGCTGACGATATTCTGTTAGCTCTTCACGCAATAGATAGCAGGGCTCGCTATGACGAATCCACATACAGCAAAAATGTTCTTGAAAGCGATTTTGAAAAGAGTTTCATACTGAATGCTGCACCTACCGAACTTCAGCAGGTGCTCCAGCCTCAACGCAGCTTGATGTCAATTACAGGCCAGAGCGTTCACCACGCACAGCGAGTGGACTTCGCCTGCGAATACCCATACCCGGTTACCGGCAATGATGGCAAGAGCCGCTTAGGTTGTGTGATCGAGTTGGATGGAGTGAAATACCACCAGTCTGATAAAAATAGAATAGCGGATGAAAACCGAATAGAGGCATTAAACGAAAAGGGATGGGATTGCATACGCATAAGCGATATCCATCGATTCAACATCAATCTTCCTCAGTTAGGTAATTCATACTTTGCATCAATCTTAAAGGCTGCCGGTAGAAAGTATGATGCTGCCTGGACTCGGGCCCTGCAGATTGCCCTGTCGCCAATAGGTGTGGCCCGTTTGGAGAAGACGATAATAGAGGCGCTGATTTCGGGCACGATGGATTACCGGAAGGAACACCTTAATATACTAGTCGTAGAGAGGGATGTCCCTTGCGCTGCTCTTGCCTTTAGAGAGCTATCTCAGATGTTCAATAATCTGGCAACATTAAGCGAGAATTACAAGGATGTCAGATTCCCAAAGGTTCGGCTGGATGTTGTGACAACTCCGGAATTCAAGTATTCACCTCTGCATAAAACAATTGAAGGTGATGACTCCGTGAACGTCAACATATTTGACGATGCGGCGAAGATGAATGGTACAAAGCGATATGACATAGTCGTTGATATGGCAGTCATGCGCCGTGCCGGGGCAGAAGACAAATCATTCAGCAAACATAAATGTGTAGGTAAAGGATACTTCTATATTCGTTCTGTCAATTATATCAGGTCTGAGCGACACATTTACACATCAGACAGCATAAAATATCAGCCGCTCGTCAGTAAAGATCCGCAGGGAAACTATCATGCAATCGATGGAAGGAAGGAGTTGCTTCGGTATTTCCTGCAAATGCTGTTCAGAAAGGAAGACTTCAGACCGGGTCAGTTGCCTATCTTAAGCCGTGCACTTCAGAATAAGAGCGTCATAGGTCTGTTGCCAACCGGAGGAGGTAAGTCTCTTACCTACCAGTTGGCTGCAATGCTCCAACCGGGTGTCACTATTGTAGTAGATCCGCTCAGGTCTTTAATGGCCGACCAGTATGACGGCCTAATCAAGATTGGGATTGATGCTTGTACTTTCATCAATTCTACAGTGGAAGCAGCAGAGAAGGAACATAGGGCCAAAATGATGGAGACATCGATGGTCCAGTTCGTATTCCTTTCTCCGGAAAGACTTTGCACCTACAGCTTCAGAGAGAAACTCCGGAATATGCATAGCATCGGCGTGTATTTCAGCTACGGCGTAATCGATGAGGTGCACTGTGTTTCAGAATGGGGACACGATTTCCGCTTTACATATCTTCACCTTGGAAGAAATCTCTATCAGTATGTACTTCCGAAGCAACATGGCAATGATAAGCATCTGACGTTGTTTGGCCTAACGGCGACGGCATCATTTGATGTTCTAGCTGATGTCGAGAGGGAACTTTCCGGAGATGGTGCATTTACCCTTGATGCCGATACGATTATCCGGGAGGAGAACACAAATCGTCTAGAGCTCCAATATAAGATAGAGAAGGTCCCTGTACGCTGCCAGGAAGATCAATATTTTGATCAGAAAGGCTTCCTTGATGAAGGACTCCCTAAGGCTGTGCAGATGACAGACAAGTGGAGTGTATATACGTCAAAGCAGGATTTCTTGACCAGGTATCTTCACAAGATTCCCGGCTATATCGAAAAGCTCCAGACAACTGAGTCGATAGATTACATAAAGAAGCGTTTCAATGAACGACAAAATGTCGAGGTCTCGATTGATACTGACCTGCACGCTGATTTGCCTCAACAATTCTTCGAAGATGCTGATGAATATTCCCAAGCAGGTATTGTATTCTGCCCTCATAAGAGCAATACTGGTATATCAGTAAACGAGAACAGGATTTCTCTTGGTGAGTCTGTAAGCAAACTTGGCACATTTATGGGCAGTGGAGATGGTGACGATGCCGATATGATTGATCAGGAGTCATTCAAGAATCTTGACCTGTTCAGAGATGACAAGCTCCCGCTGATGGTGGCGACAAAGGCTTTCGGTATGGGTATTGACAAGCCAAATGTACGTTTCACCGTTAATATGAATTATTCCAGTTCATTGGAGAGTTTTGTACAGGAAGCCGGACGTGCCGGTAGAGATCGCAGGATGGCTTTATCTATCATTCTTCTTTCTGACTATCGCCTAGTCCGGATTAACAAAAATTGTTCAAATAATCAGTTCCCGATGATGATAATCCGGAATAAGTGGTTTTATAATGGTGACCTGCAGGAGATTCTGAACAATTATGGCATATATATAGACGATAGATATCTCGACTATTGCACTCCTGACAAGGATATGGTCAAACTGCGCTGCGATGTCTGCAACATAAGGTTTGCGTTTAAGCTCTGTAACAAATCCTGCCAGAAATGCAATAAAGGTCCTTGTGTGGTCAGATGTACTGAATTTGAACGTTGCCAATTAAGAAGAGTGCCGGACGAGGGTCGTGGATATGTCTATAAGGAAGATCTCAAAGAGGTGCTTCTTCAGAATGGCATTAAAATCCCTGCCAGAAACTATGAGTTCCAGAACGTTGACTACGAGACGGTGATGTTCTTCTATAGCAACAACTTCAAGGGAACTCTTGTTGAGAAACGGACGATGTTTGAACTGCTGAGCCGGTCGAAGACTCCGATTTTCTATGGAAATGATGCGGAGTTGAAGGATACTGTACAGGTTTCTGATTTCCTCCATAAAGTACTCGAGTCTGAAGTGGGTACCGAAGTTGTGGCATTGATTTCTTCAATTCCTGTTTGGCTGTGTCTGAATAATGGACGAAGAGAGAGGGTGTATGTTATGCAACACAACAAGAAAGAGAAGACATATAGGGTACGTGGTCTAGCGAATGGTCAGGAATTTACTGCAAAAGAAGATGATATGGAACTTCTTCGTGACAAGAGTGACATTGCCAAAGCGATTTACCGAATGTGCTGCATTGGTCTGATAGATGACTTTACTGAGGATTACGGAAACAAGGTTTACCGTGTAGTTGCCCGCAGGAAGCAAGACGGTGACTATTATCGGGCATTGCGGACGTTCCTGGAGCGATATTACACTAAAGAACGTGCAGCCTTGGAGGCAGCTAAGATTCCAAGATATAAGGGTGATAATGAAGTGCATAAGTGCCTTGGCTATCTTACGGAGTTCATCTATGACAAGATTGCTGTCAAACGCAAGCAGGCAATCGATGATATCCGTACATTCTGTATGGAAGGCCTGAGTTATGGAGACAATTGGAAGGAAGCCAATGAGGCCCTGAAGGACTTCATTTACTATTATTTCAATTCCAAGTTTGCCCGTAAGGGATATCAGACAGAAGATGGGCTCGACTTTTCTCTGACGGATGATACTGACGAGGGCAAGGTGACATCTTATGATATTCTTTTCAAATATATGAGAGTCATTGATGACGATGTTGTTGGTACCAGCTCGCCTAAGGACAACATCAAGCATCTGCAAGGTGCCGTGCGACTGATCAGGCGAGCAACTACGGATATGAATCCTGCTCTTGATTTCCTGAATTTTTTTTGTCTTACCTATCTGAAGGTCGGTGAGAACAAGAATCTCCAGGAGGAATTGAAGAACAGTTATATCAGGGGTTACAAAGAATTCTTCAAGCGCACCGAGAATAAAGACGATTTCTATCGCAAGATGCGCGAATTCAAAGAATCTTTCCTTGTAAATGGCAGGAATGCCGCGACAGTTGAGGAAATCGAACAGATGAAGGAATGGGATTTACTCTGCGAAGTTGAGCTCCATACAGAATGGCTCAATAAGTTCAAAAACAAATACTTAGAATAAAAATAAAGACATAATGCGATATGGAAGCAAATGAAATTCTGACATCGCTGGCAAATCTTGAGGCCAGTCTTAAAGAAATTGAATCAGCAAAAGAGCAGGTTCAGAAAACCGTTAGAGCCTATGCAACTGTCCAAAAACAGATTAGCGATTATACAAAGGCTTTGGAAGCAATCTCAGGAAGTATAAAGGGCATTATTGCTGATGTGAAGTCTCAACGAACAGCGCTTAGCGACGATGCCGAAAATGTATTTGCCACACTTCTAGCAAAATCAGATGATATAATCTCAAACCTGAATTCTTCTGTCTCAAAGAACTTAGAATTACTTAAATCAGCTCTCGGGACCACCAAGGACTCTTTTGCCAAAGATTGTTCAAATACAATCGACTCCTTGAAAAAGATTGCGGACGAAGAAGTTAAAAAACTCGATGAAAGAATCGAAGAATTGGAAGTATGCGCTGCTAATCTGAACACTCTTCACGAGAACATAAAGAACACTCTATGCAAAATCATAAAGGTAGAAAAAAGCATCAATGACCTGAAAACAGAAATGCTGAAAACGCAAGGGGAACAGGATACTATATTGTCTCAAATCAAAAACAGTATTTCGTCACTGTCATCGGAACTTGGCAATACAACAAAAGAGATTTCAAATGAAGTCCTTAGCAGCAGTAAAACATTAAACACAACGATATCGGCAGTTCGTGAAAAGGCAATAATCATTGATGAAAAAGTTGAAAAAACAGGTAAAAAACTTGGGACCATCGGAATTACGATTATTATACTAACAATAATTAATATACTGGTGAGTTTCTGCTCTGTTCTGATAAAGTAGTTTACAAGCTGCATTTTCTACGAAAATACAGTTCGCGCTCTTGAAATATCTTTGCACAAACAACAAGATAGGACGACTATGCCATCTAACAAAAATGCTGTTATAAGATATATGTACCTGGAAGAAATGCTTTCAGACAGGCATCACTATTATACAAGTACAGAGCTATATGAGAAGTGCAATGAAAAGTTACGCCAAAACGTTTATCCGGAAGTCAGCAAAAGAACCGTGGAGCTAGATCTTATAGATTTGGAGTTTTTTCCTTTTTATATGGATTATATGGAGATAGACCAAAACCTTGTAATTTGAGGATGGCATATTATCAGATACAAAGGACGTAATCCATCTTTTCAAAACAAATCTTTGGCGACCAAAAACACCTGCTATCCGAAGCATTGAGCATACTCGACCAAGGTAGTGTTTTAAATATTGTGTCCGGAGTAAGTCTTCAGACCCTCTTAGTTTTGCAAATATATCAATTTATCTGTTATATCATCGACAGGTACGCCTGCCGATGAGCATTTTTTACATGTCCTTGTCAAGATAGATTCTGGGCACCTGCCTCAGGCATGGTTTCTTGTCCATGGGTTCGTTGGACAAGAGGTTACGGTATTCCATTCTCCACCCAGCCCCAATTCCGTCTCTACATAGGAATAGCTATCTCATATAACTTTCTAATATTTTGACAAGGCGCAAAGAAAAGTTTCGCTATCTTTGCCAAAGATGTCAGATTATCAGCCGTAAAATCCGGCAGTAAATATGACACGAAAATTGAAAGTGCTATGACAAAGTTACGAGGGAATCAACACCCGAATAACAATAAAAACTGATAGAGAAAGAGCCTCTACTTTCAATTTAATGGATATGGTTTTTGACGGAAAAGCGCAAAAATTTTATTACCCGCTTGTTGCTCGACCGTTCAAAAGCCAGTCAAAGAGCATTTAATAAATTGATTTACAAAAGGTAATGCCAGGCAGCAATTTTATAGACTACGTGAAGATATTCTGTGCCTCCGGTAACGGCGGCAACGGCTCCACACATCTGAGGCGCGAGAAGTATATTCCCAAGGGAGGCCCGGACGGAGGTGACGGTGGCCGCGGAGGACACATCATACTCAAGGGAGATCCGCAGTACTGGACTCTTATTCATCTGAAATACCGCAAGCACATCAAGGCCGAGCACGGGGGAGCCGGAAGCGGCGGCCTAAGGCATGGGGCGAACGGCAAGGATATCATCCTCGAAGTCCCTCTGGGGACGGTCGCTAAGGATGCGGAGACCGGAGAGGTGCTCTGCGAAATCCTGGAGCCCGGGCAGCAGGAGATACTGGTGCGGGGCGGCCGGGGCGGCAAGGGCAATAATTTCTTCAAGACGGCGACCATGCAGACTCCCCGTTTCGCTCAGGAAGGTGAGCCGGGACGGGAGGGCTGGTTTATTCTCGAGCTCAAGCTTCTGGCCGATGTCGGTCTGGTGGGCTTCCCCAATGCCGGCAAATCGACGCTGTTGTCAGCAGTATCGGCGGCAAGGCCCAAGATCGCAGATTATCCGTTCACGACCCTCGAGCCCAACCTGGGCATCGTATCCTGCCGGGACGACCATTCTTTCGTGATGGCGGATATTCCGGGCATCATAGAGGGGGCTCATGAGGGCAAGGGACTCGGGCTCAGATTTCTCAAGCACATAGAGCGCAACTCCATGCTGCTTTTCGTCATACCCGCAGACACAAAGGACATCCGGGCGGAATACCGTACTCTCCTGGGCGAGCTGGAGCAGTTCAATCCGGAGCTGCTGGACAAGGACCGCATCCTCGGCATCTCCAAGGCCGACATCCTGGACGACGAGCTCCGCACCGGACTGCAGAAAGAACTGCCCGAAGGTATACCTTCCATATTTTTCTCGTCAGTGAGCGGAGAGAACATACCTCAGCTCAAGGACATGCTCTGGAACACCCTTAACCAGTAGAGCGGCATGATGGACTGGCTGATAGAACTCGATTACGACATTACGCTGGGTCTCAATGCCCTGCACACTCCCTTCCTGGACAGTATCATGCTGTTCCTCTCATCCAGCAAGGTGTGGATTCCACTCTATGTGGTCATCGTCGCACTGATGTTTGTCCCCAAATGGTACGGCCGGAAATCGGCCGCATTCTGTCTGGGCAGCCGGGTTCCCCTCTGGCTCTCAGGTCTCTTAGGAGTGCTGGCGGTGGCGTTGTGTTTTGGCCTCACCGAGCAGATTACCAATATTGTCAAGGACTGGGTAGCCCGTCCGCGTCCCGGCCATGACCCTTTGCTGGAGGGTCTGCTGCACCTTCCGGAGGGTAGGGGAGGCCTCTATGGCTTCTTCTCCGCCCATGCCTCCAACACTTTCGGCCTGGCTGTCCTTACGGCTCTGATATTCAGGCGCGGATGGTACTCCGCCGGTATCCTTGTCTGGGCCGCACTCATAGGCTTCAGCCGCATCTACCTTGCCAAGCATTTTACTACGGACGTTATTTGCGGTGCCCTTGCCGGGGTGGTGGTCGCCTTGGCGGCATATTGTCTTTACCTATGGGTGTTGCTCCTGATTTCCAGAAAAAAATCATAGTTTCCCATGCTTTGTATAGTAGATTCCACCACTGATCCCTATTGGAACCTTGCCGCCGAGGAGTACCTGCTTACCTCCAAGGATGAGCCCGTGTTCCGTTTATGGAGAAATTCTCCTTCCGTAATTGTCGGCCGCTACCAGAACGCCGCTGCGGAGATCAATGCCGGATACGTGCGTTCACACGGTATCCCGGTCGTGCGCCGGCTTACAGGCGGCGGGGCGGTGTTCCATGACCTGGGCAACGTCAATTATACCTTTATCGACCGGAAGGTGGAGGGGGAGGACACTGCCGCCATGTTCCGACGTTTCACCGCTCCTGTCATAGCGGCCCTGCGCAAACTTGGGGTGGATGCCTCGCTGCAGGGACGCAACGACCTGGTCATAGACGGGCGCAAGTTTTCCGGCAATGCCGTCTGCGTCCACGGTGACAGGGTTCTCCAGCACGGCACCCTGCTCTTCTCCGCATCGGTAGCGGATCTCTCCGGCGCATTGAACACCAGGCCTGAGAAGTTCATAGGCAAGAGCGTACAGTCCAACCGCTCGCGGGTCACCAATATATCGGAGCATCTTCCGGCTCAGTACAGCTCCATGTCCGTGGAGGATTTCATAGCCTGTCTTCAGGACAATATCTCAGGGGACGGCGCGTCCGCTCTCCGGCGCGGATATACGGAACAGGAAAAGGAAGCAATAGACAGACTTAGAAAGGAAAGGTATTCTACCTGGGAGTGGAATTTCGGGAAATCTCCCCGTTATGGCCTCAATCAGGTCCGTCGTTTTCCCTGGGGATTCGTCGAGGTCTCCCTGGACGTATCGGGCGGCCTGATCCGCTCCTGCTCCATACGCGGTGACTATTTTTTCATACGTCCTACGGAAGAAGTGGAGCAGGCCCTGACCGGGCAGCCCCATTCGTATGAAGCCGTAGCGGCAGTTCTTTCATCTCTGCCCCTTACAGAGTATTTCGGGCCGGTGACGGCGGATGAGCTGGCGGAGCTGTTCTTCTAAACCTGCTGCAGCAGACGGCTTACAGTCCCGTGCACAGACTCCGTGGAGGCGAAGAATGAGGCCCTGGCTGCCGGCTCTGAAACGGATGTCTCCAGGCAGCGGTTGCGGCGGAGGACGTCTTCGTAATTCATCTCAAGGCGGTCGCACCTGATGCCGGCGAAGAATGCCCTGCCTTTTTCCGTGTTGACCAGAACTGCGCTGACTCCGCGGTCGTCGTCGAAATCGGGCCGGAGGTCGCCGATGCCCCAGAAGTCACCGATAGTCAGGTCGCTCCCGCTGCGGAACTCTCTGGCTGGACAGCGGTAGCAGCTGGGGCGGGAGTAGAAGTCGGCCAGGAAGCCGCGGATAAAGAGATTCTCGGCCTTGCCTTTCTCGCTCAGTACCGGGCGGCATACGGCTCCGGAAGGATCGGCGGCGCGGAAGAATATCTTGAAATTGTACCCTTTCCACCCGGCCCGGCCCTCTTCCTTGTCGCGGAAACGCACTTCTTCGATGCTCACGTCGCTGTATCCCTTTGCCTCGAGTGCGGCCTTCTCCTCCGCGAGATACCGCCTCCACACTCCCGGAGAGGGGGCTCCGTGGCAGATGAGGTCGACGGTCAGCAGGCGGTCCAGCGGTAATTTCCCGGCTCCGGCGGCAAGAAAATGGTTGAGGCCAGCCACCTGGCAGGGGGTGCCGGTGAAAAGCACCGGACATCCTTCGCGCAGGGCCGTGCGTACCCTTCCATAGCAGTTCTCCATACGGCTCTGGAGGTATTTGGAGCCGATGAATGCAGATGCTTCATCCGGAGTGCCGGCGCTGTCGTGGACCGCCTCCATGTCATTGTCATATCGGGAACCGAAAACCAGGCCGCCCTTTTCCAGTATGGCTGAGGCCAGCAGAGGAAAAGCGCCTCCGGAGGCACTGCCTTCCCGGATTTTCCCGTCCGGATGCTTTACCGCATAGACCTCGACGGGCCGGCGGGCGGAACTTTGCGAGATTACAGGGCAGACCCTGATGCAGAGTCCGCATCCGATACATGTGTTTTCCTCTATGGAAGGATAGAGGAAGCCTTCGGAATTTTCTTTCATGGTGATGCAGCCTCTGGGGCAGACGGAAGCGCAGGCTGTACATCCGCAGCAGTCATGCGGATCGGTGATGGCGATGTGTCGTATTTCTTTCATAAGCGGCGCAAAGTTTATAAAAATTTCCTATATTTGCCACCCGAATAGAATATCTCTCAGGGCAGGGTGCGATTCCCTACCGGCGGTGACAGTCCGCGACTCCCTGATAACCAGGGACTGAATCGGTGAAATTCCGATACCGACGGTGACAGTCCGGATGGAAGAGAGGTCATGGCCGGAAGCCGTCCGCGGCGTCGGTGCATATGATTGTCAGGAATGACAGGCTGCCCTGGGTACCAAGAAGGTATTCGGGTTTTTTATTATGTGCAACGAAGAAGATATCAGGTATATGCGGATGGCGCTCGCTCTGGCGGAGCGGGGACGTGGTCATGTGGGACCGAACCCGATGGTCGGGGCGGTGATTGTCAGGAACGGCCGCGTGCTGGCTCAGGGCTGGCATCACGAGTACGGCAGTCTGCACGCCGAGAGGGATGCTCTGGCATCCTGTGATGAGCCTGTGGATGGAGCGGTTATGTATGTGACTCTGGAGCCTTGCTGCCATCACGGCAAGCAGCCGCCCTGTACGGATGCCATCGTCGAGGCGGGTATCTCCCGGGTGGTCATGGCTATGACGGATCCCAATCCTCTGGTGGCCGGGCATGGTGCCGCAATCCTCAGGGAGCACGGAATCCAGGTTACATCCGGAGTGCTCGAGGCAGAGGCAAGACATCTCAACCGCATATTCATCAAGTACATAACTGCACGCAGACCCTGGGTCGTGCTCAAGTGGGCCATGACTCTCGACGGGCGTATAGCCGCTGTTACGGGGGATTCGAAATGGGTGAGCGGAGAGCAGTCCCGCCGTCTGGTGCATGAGCTCCGGGGCCGGTACATGGGCATCGTGGCCGGCAAAGGTACGGTCATGGCCGACGATCCGATGCTCAACTGCCGTGCGGAGGGGATGCGTCAGCCGGTGCGGATCATTGTGGACTCGACGGCTTCCATCCCGCTGGAATCCCGGCTGGTGCGTACTGCACGGGATTACCGTACGTTGGTGGTGCATACTGATGCGGCTGATATTCAGAGGATAGAACGGCTGCGCTCCTGCGGAGTAGAGCTGATGCCCTGCTCCTGCGGTCCGGACGGAATGGTGGATCTGGACGATATGCTGGGGAAGCTCGGGGCAATGGGTCTCGACTCGGTGCTGGTGGAAGGCGGCGGGGAACTCAACTGGAGTCTGCTGCGCGCCGGGCTTGCGGATGAGTTCTACGTCTTCGTGGCTCCGAAGATGATCGGGGGCCGTGCGGCCAAAGGGCCTGTGGGGGGAACAGGATTCGGGAAGATGTCCGAGGCTTGCGGCATGCGGACGGATTCGGTGAGAATGGTCGGGGAAGATGTGCTTATACATGGATTCTCAAGTAAATACGATAATAGGACATGTTCACGGGAATAATAGAGGAAACCGGTATCGTCCGCTCTGTCCGCGGAGGCGGCTTTGGAGTGGTGCTGGACATAGAGGCCTCCAGGGTGCTGGAGGGTACGGCGGTAGGGGACAGTATCGCGGTCAACGGGGTGTGCCTGACGGTGACTCCCCACAGCGGGCATTTTACTGCTGATGCAATGCCGGAGACACTGCGGCGCACCTCTCTTGGGGCTTTGAGGCCCGGCTCGGAAGTCAATCTGGAGCGGGCGATGGTGTGCGGAGGCCGCTTCGGGGGCCATATTGTTTCGGGACATGTGGATGCCTGCGGGCGTGTGGAGAGCCTGACCCGCGAGGGAATTGCCGTGCTGATGCGGGTGTCCGTGCCGTCGGGGGTGCTGCGGTATGTGGCCGGGAAGGGCTCGGTGACGCTTGACGGCGTGAGCCTGACAGTCGCGTCCGTCCCGGATGCAGGCAGCTTTACCGTCTCCCTCATTCCGCATACGATGGCTTCTACGACGCTTCGTCTTTTGAGGCCGGGCTCTCCGGTCAATGTGGAGGTGGATATGCTGGCGCGGTATGTGGAGCGTCTGATGACTTTTGGAGGAGACAGTCCTGAAGTGGCCGCAGAAGGTGGCGGACTAACCGAGGAATTTTTGAAAAAATACGGATTTTAATATATGGAACGTAAATTCAATACTATCGAGGAGGCTGCGGAGGCTCTCCGCCAGGGACAGATAATAGTGGTTATCGATGACCCGGACCGGGAGAATGAGGGAGACCTGATATGTGCGGCCCGTCACGCGACAACTGCCAATGTCAATTTTATGGCCTGCTATGGCAAGGGCCTGATATGCATGCCTATGAGTTCGGCCATGACCCGCAAGCTGGGTCTGGGACAGATGGTATCGCACAACACGGACAACCACAGCACGGCCTTCACCGTGTCGATAGACCACGTCTCGACCGGTACCGGCATATCGGCCATAGAGCGCTCGGTCACCGCCATGAAATCGGTGGAGCCGGACGCCAGGCCTGAGGACTTCCGCCGTCCGGGGCACATGTTCCCGCTGGAGGCCCGTCCCGGAGGAGTGCTGCAGCGCCGGGGCCATACCGAGGCTACGGTGGACCTGATGCGCATAGCCGGACTGGAGGAGTGCGGTCTGTGCTGTGAGATCATGCGGGAGGACGGGGACATGATGCGTACTACCGAGCTGATAGCCTTTGCTGCCGAACATGACCTAAAAATCATCACAGTGGACGACCTGGTCTCCTACCGCAAGCATCACGAGAAGTGGATGGAGAAGGTGACAGACGCCGCACTTCCCACGAAATACGGCAACTTCAGGATAATGGGCTATGTCAACCGCATAACCGGGGAGCATCATCTGGCCATAGTCAAGGGAGACATCACTACCCCTGAGCCGGTGCTGTGCCGCATGCATTCGGAGTGTCTTACAGGGGACGTGCTGGGCTCGCTGCGCTGCGACTGCGGGGAGCAGCTGGCCGAAGCTCTGAGGCGTATTGAGAAAGCCGGAAGGGGAGTGCTGCTGTATCTGCGCCAGGAGGGCCGCGGTATCGGACTGATCAACAAGCTGCGGGCCTATGAGCTGCAGGACCGCGGCATGGACACCGTGGAGGCCAATCTGGCCCTTGGCTTCAAGGCCGACCTGCGCGACTACGATGTGGGAGGCGCCATTCTCTCCGACCTAGGCATTAGGAAACTGATACTTATGACCAACAACCCGATGAAGATATTCGGTCTGGACCACTACGGCATAGAGGTCACCGGCCGCGATCCGATAGAGATGACCTGCAACGAGAAGAACGAGGCCTACATGTACACCAAGTACAAGAAGATGGGCCATCTCCTTCACTTCGGGCAGAAGGAGCACTTCAAGTAGAAAAATATAAAACAATATAACAAAGTCAACCATGAAAGTAATAGAAGGCAATCTGTCAGCCGCCGGCCAGAGAATAGGCATCGTAGCGGCCCGATTCAACGAATTCATCACTTCCAAGCTGCTCGGCGGGGCTGAGGACTCGTTCCTGCGTCACGGCGGGGCTGGGGAAAATCTCGAGGTGGCCTGGGTCCCGGGCGCGTTCGAGATTCCGTTCGTGGCCAGGAAGATGGCTCTCTCAGGCAAATACGACGCCATAGTCTGCCTCGGTGCGGTAATCCGCGGGGCCACACCTCATTTCGATATGGTCGCAAATGAAGCCACAAAGGGCATAGCCCACGTCGGACTGGAGTGCAACGTCCCCGTCATCTTCGGCGTCCTGACCACCGATTCCATCGAGCAGGCCGTGGAGCGTGCGGGCACCAAGGCCGGCAACAAGGGCTTCGACGCCATGACCACCGCCATCGAGATGGTCAATCTTGCCCGCCAGTTCTAACGGTATACACTGCAACTGTAGCAAAACTCGCAGTTCTCACCCGCAGACAACTACAGCTGGTGGTTGTAGACTTTCAAGTCGGTGATGCGGCTCCGGTAGTCTCCGGCCTGCTGTAGGGGAAAGACAAGGGTGGGGACGTAGTACATCACGCTCTTGCCCTCATTGTGCCAGCGCTTCTCTATCTCCAGCCGGTCGATGACGCGGCCGTTGACGATCAGGGTGGTAGAGCGGTTGTCGCCTTTGACAGTCACTTCGAGCCGGTCACCGTCCTGGATGCTGTAACGGAAGGTGTTGAGGTAGCCGTCGCGGGCAAAGCCCATCATGCCGCTGACGGGGTCGCTGAGGTAGAATACTGCATCCTCGGAGCGGAACAGTTCCGTACCGGGTTTCTCTGCCTTCCCTTCGATGGTGAAGCTGACGGTGTAGTCATAGCCGATCTCGGGGTAGGGCAGGGAGGAGCCGGGTGTCACTTCGGCCATCTCAAGCACGCATCCGGGCTCTGTGCCGATGCGTCCGCTGAAATTGATGCCGGGAGCCTCGCGTACATAGCGGCGGGTGCTGTCGAAGTCCGCATAGGGCAGGGCAGTCTCAGTTCCGGTCCACATCTTCACGGACAGGGTCTGCAGGGCGGGAAAGAGGCGGTCATGGATATCCTTGACAGAGATGCCGTTGCCGGCATGGTCGTTCCACACGGCGAACATGCCGCCGAGGATGGCGGTGTCCCGCTCTGCGAAGACAGCGTCCCCGACATGGGCCGGAGTCCAGTTCTCGTAGAGATTCTGCTCGTCAAGATAATCGTAGTAGTAGCCGGCGGCAGGCACGATGTAGACCAGACCGTCCGGAATCGATATGAGCTTGTAGCCGTCCTCCACCATCTGCCTGGGGTCGGCGTATCCGTTGTACCAGGCGTTCATGATCACGTTCTCCGACTTTACGGGTGTCTCCCCGTCTGCGTGGGTGAGGGCTCCCCAGACCACCGCCTGCTTGCCGTAGCTCTCCACCAGACGGATATAGTGGTCGGTGAAATAGCGGAATTTCTCCACCACATCCTGGTCTTTGTTGGAGTACTCGTCCGTGCCGATGTGGACGCGGGGACCTCTGAATACCGGCTCCCCGCCTTCCAGATATTCCTTGAACAGAGCATCCACGAAGGTGTATGTCTCGGGATTGAACAGGTCGAGATGGTCCATTCCGTACTCCTGCGAGCCGATTTCCGGCTTGTAGCGGGTAAGGGCGAGGGAGTGGGCCGGTACGTCTATTTCAGGTATTATCTCCACATACATGCCGGAGGCCTCTTCCTGGAAGTCGATGAACTCCTCCTTGGTGTAATGGCCGTCCCGGGCAGTAAGACCGGGATATGTGTCGCACTCGAGCCGGAAGGCGGCGTAGGTCCTGTCCCAGTCTCCGCCGAAGTACTGTTTGAACCCGTTGTCATTGAGATGCACCTGGAGGGTATTCATCTTGTAGTAGGCCATGATGCGGGTCAGCTTGCGCAGGTAGCTCATCGGGATGTACTTGCGGCCGCAGTCCATCATGAACCCGCGCAGACCGTAGTCGGGCCAGTCGAGGACCTTGCCGCAGGGCAGGCTCACGGCTATGTCCCGGGCGCCGCCGGGGATGCTGCGGTCAGCCATCTGGAGAATGGTCTGTGTGCCCCAGAACACGCCCCGGGCAGTTGCGGCGGAAAGACGCACACGGTCGGTAATGCTGATCGAGTAACTTTCAGCACTGCCTCCGCTTAGCCTGTCCAGCCTTTTGTCATTCTTGATTTCAAGTACAATATCTCCTTCTGTGCCCTTCTCAGTCACGATTCCGGGCAGGTATCCGAACATAGTCTTCCAGTCCTCAGCCAGCATCCCGGCTATTCTCAGAAGCTCCTCATCTCCGGACGGTACGGCAATCCGCATCGTCCCGGAAACAGTCATTGCTCCTTTGCCTGCCTCCCAGGTCTTCAGCTCCGGAATGACAAATGGTCCGGTTTTCTCCTCCGTTGCGGCAAAAACGCTGATAGAGTATAGAGCAGCAGCGAAAGTGCTTATCAAAAAATACAAATGTCGTTTCACCCCTGTTTTTTTAATTTCATAATTGCATATCCAGGCTCGAACCTATGAACTACTTTAGTATCTGTGCAGTATGGTTCTTTGTATCGACCTTGGCGATGATGTCGGTGATGATGCCGTTCTCATCGATAACGTAGGTCTTACGGAGAGTGCCCATGCTGACCTTCCCGTAGTTCTTCTTCTCTCCCCAGGCATCGTAGGCCTGAAGGATGACTTTGCCCGGGTCGGAGATGAGCGGAAACGGCAGTTCATATTTGGCGATGAACTTCTGATGCGAGGTGGTGCTGTCCTTGCTGACTCCCACCACTGCATAGCCCTGGCTGATAAACCGTTCGTAATTGTCCCTCAGGTCGCAGGCTTCGGCCGTACAGCCGGGTGTGCTGTCCTTGGGATAGAAGTATAGGACGAGCTTGCGCCCTGCAAAGTCGCTCAGGCGGATGATGTTGCCGTCCTGATCGGGGCCCTCGAAGTACGGGGCCTTGTCTCCTGTCTGTAGCATGATGGTATGTGTTTAATAGTTATCTGTCCAGCAGGCAGTTGCCGGCCTTGAGGTAAATAGCGGCATCCAGGGATGCCAGTGTGGCCAGGTTGACAATCTCGCGTACCGGGGCCTCCACCGATATGAAATGTACCGGTTTGTTGAGGCCTATCTGAATCGGTCCGATGGCTTCTCCTGCGCCCATCTCCATCATCATGCGCCAAGCGGCGGAGGAGGAGTTGAGGTCAGGGAATATCAGTGTGTTGACGTCCTTGCCGTAGAGACGGTTGAAAGGATAGGTGCGGTCGCGCAGCTGCTTGTTCAGGGCCATGTCGATGCGCATCTCTCCGTCCACGACCATGTCGGGGTAGCGCTCGTGGAGGATTTCCACGGCCTGATGTACGGCAGAAGGTGTGCCGCAGCTGCCGGATTGGCAGGATGAGGGGGCTGCGCTTTCCTGCAGGTTGGAACCGAAGTTGCTGTAGGACAGCATGGCGATGACAGGGTCAAATGCGTAGTACTCTACCGCTCCGGTCGTCAGGCGGGTGATGTCCACGAGGGTAGAGGCATCGGTATGCTCGTTGATCATGGTGTCTGCCAGGAAAAATACTCCGCGCTTGGTGTTGAGGATGTGCATCGTAGCGAAGGTGCTGAATCCCTGGTGGATGCCTATGATGTCCCGGGCAATTGACGCCACGGCTGCATTGTTGGTGTAGGTACCGGCGATGAAGGCGTCCGCGTCTCCGCTTTCTACCATCATCATGCCGAAGTAGTTGCGCTCGAACATCTTCTCGTAAGCATCCTGGCGGGTGTACCCCTTGCGGGCCAGCTTGGTGGCGAGGGCCTCCGCGTAGCTTTCCCTCCGGGCCTTCTCGTCCGGATGTCTGGGATTGACTACCTCCACTCCGTCCAGGGACAGGCCGAGCTTTGCGGCCCTCTTACCGATGAGTTCCGCATTGCCAAGCAGAATCGGGCGGCAGAGTCCCTCCGAACCGGCCTGAACGGCTGCTTCCAGCATATTGTCCGTATTGCCTTCTCCGAATACCACCCGCATGGGCTGGCATCGGGCCACATCGGCGAAGCGGCGGACGAGCTTGTTGTCGTAGCCCATCATTTCCTGCAGGTGCTCCTCGTACCCGTTCCAGTCGGAGATGGGCCTGCGGGCTGCTCCGGACTTTATCGCAGCCTTGGCCACAGCCGGGGCTACTGCCGACAGAAGTCTGGGATCCAGAGGCTTGGGAAGAATGTAGTGGCGGCCGTAACGGATGTTCTCCTCAATATTGTATGCGGCGTTGACCACAGAAGGAACAGGCTGCTTGGCCAGTGCGGCTATGGCGTAGACGGCAGCCAGCTTCATATCCTCGTTGATGGCTGTCGCACGCACGTCGAGGGCTCCGCGGAAGATGTAGGGGAAGCCCAGCACATTGTTGATCTGGTTGGGGTAGTCCGAGCGGCCGGTGGCGAAGATCAGGTCGTCGCGTGAGGCCATGGCCTCGGAGTACTCTATCTCGGGGTCAGGGTTGGCCAGGGCAAATACTATGGGACGGTCGGCCATCGTGCGGATCATCTCCTTGGTCAGCACGTTGCGGACGGACAGGCCCAGGAAGACATCGGCACCGACCAGGGCCTCCGCCAGGGTATGTACGTTCCGGTCGGTGGCAAATGACCGCTTCATGGCATTGAGGTCTGTACGTGAGGATGTTATGACACCCTTGCTGTCGCACATGACGATGTTCTCGCGGCGTACGCCCAGCTCTATGTAGAGGTTGGTGCAGGCAACTGCTGCTGCGCCGGCTCCGTTGACTACCAGTCGGATGTCCTCTATCTTCTTGTCCTGCAGCTCGAGGGCGTTGAGCAGGCCTGCGGCCGAAATGATGGCCGTGCCGTGCTGATCGTCGTGCATCACGGGGATGTCGCACTCTTCCTTGAGCCTGCGCTCTATCTCGAAGCATTCGGGGGCTTTGATGTCCTCGAGGTTGATGCCTCCGAAGGTGGGGGCAATGGCCTTGACGGCAGCGATGAATTTCTCGGGGTCTTTCTCATCCAGCTCGATGTCGTAGCAGTCCAGCCCGGCGAATATCTTGAACAGCAGGGCCTTGCCCTCCATTACCGGTTTGCCGGCGAGGGCTCCTATATCGCCCAGGCCGAGCACCGCCGTTCCATTGGAGATGACCGCCATGAGATTGCCTTTGTTGGTGTATTCGTATGAGTCCTCGGCGCGTTCCTTGATCTCCAGGCATGGATAAGCCACTCCGGGGGAGTAGGCCAGGGAAAGGTCATGCTGCGACGAGTAGGGTTTGGTGGGCAGGGTCTCAATCTTGCCCGGCCGGCCCATGCGGTGATAGTCCAGGGCCGCTTTCTTATTGTTCTCTGACATTGTTCTGTGCTAAAGTTTTAAATCCAGGATGGTGTCTCCTGCTGTATTAAGTACTTTGAGAGTCATTTCCTCTCCTTGTTTGTTCAGTATCATTACGGTCGCTCCCTCCATGGAGTAGCCTCCGCCGACCACTACGGGGAATGTGTTTCCGGCTGAGCCTGCGGGATGATAGGCATGCCTGTGCGTATGGGCGTTGAGGCAGATGTCAAATGGAGCCCCGTCAAGCAGCGGCCCCCACAGCTCCAGGCAAGGGTTGTAGGCGTCGCCCATGGCGTATATGGGAATGTGGTGTATGAGCACCCGGCGGGAGGCGTCGCGGAACTCCTTGGAACTCAGTTCTTCCTTGAGAAAACCGACTTGCTCCTCTCTCAGACCCGAGAAGTCGTTGAGTCCGTAGTACACCCAAGTGCTGTCAGGCTTGTCCTCTCCGCAGTCCAGCTTGACAATGCGGGTGTCGCCCCAGTTGAAGGCTCCGTAGGTCCTGTCGCCTACATAGTCGAAAAGCGCCCTGAGGCCGATGGAGTAGGCGTTCCTTATCTCATGGTTGCCCCTCAGGTAGAAGACGGGCACGTCAGCTGCTCCGACCGTGGTGTTCAGTTCGCTGAGGAAGGCCGTGGCCTCGTCGTGGTCTGCCGGATCGTCGATACAGTCTCCGTTGAATATCACGAAGTCGTACGGCACGTCGCTTACATGGCTGTAGAGGGCGCGCAGTGTCTCGGACTGTTTGTGCAGGTCGTTGAAGACAAGGGCGGTGAAGTTGGTCCCGTTTTCAGCGGGGAGGGTGAATGAGTGGACAGGGGAGACGGCTGTCTCTCCGAATTCCTTCTTGTATGCCTGGTAGAGGAGTATTTCCCGGGAGTACACTCTGTAATAATAGGTGCGGCCCGGCTCCAGCCCTTCGATCCGTATCTTGTTCTGCGTCCCGTTGCAGATTACCTGTCCGTCCACTATGGTGCGGGCCATCTGCCAGGAACTGAGGTCAGTGGTGTCGGTGCCGTATTCCACCCAGCTGTAGGCCGGCACCCATGTCTGCCACATGACTGTGATTCCGCCGCCTACCGGATTCTGAAGATACGGCTCAGTGCGGAAAATGGAATCAGCCGGGACCCCAGCTGCCGAAGCCGTGACTCCCGTCGCTGAGGCTGCCGAAGCCGACAGGACTGTCAGGAAAAATGAAAGAATAAAAATACGTGGTTTCATCAGTGTGTTTACTGAATGGTTTCAAAATATTCGCGAATATAATGATAATTCCGTTATCTCATCCCCGTCCATCCCCTCGCCTTCAGCGCAGCAGTGCGCTCTGTGGGGAATGTTGGGACAAAAAATAAGGACAACCCTGATGAGTTGTCCTGTTTAGTAGCGGAGAGAGGACTCGAACCTCTGACCTCCGGGTTATGAGCCCGACGAGCTACCAACTGCTCTACTCCGCGGTATATTGCTTCCTAGATTAAGGATTAATTTCCGATTGAGACTGCAAAAGTATATAAAAATTTATAAAATCCAAAAAAATGTTGTTAAAACATTTCGAAAATTTTGATTTTTTTCTGCTCTCCTTTTTGGATATCCTTTATAGTCAGTTCGTTGGATGCGGCTTCGTCTTCTCCGGCGAGGACGATGAATTTTATGCCTTTGCGGTCGGCATATTCGAATTGCTTGCGGAGTTTCGCAGGGTCGGGGTATATCTCGCAGGAGTGTCCGGCGGCACGGCAGCGGGCAGCGGCGCTCAATATATAGGGAAGGGTGGCCTGGCCCATGTTGGCGAAGAGGTATTCGGTACCGCTGACGGCCTCCTTGGGGAATTTGTCCAGGCCGGCGAGTACGTCGTAGATCCGGTCGGCGCCGAATGAGATGCCTACTCCGGAGGTGTCGCTGAGGCCGAAAATGCCTGTGAGGTCATCGTAACGTCCGCCTCCGCAGATGCTGCCGATGGTGAAATCCAGGGCCTTGACCTCAAAGATGGCTCCGGTGTAGTAGTTGAGGCCGCGGGCAAGGGAGAGGTCGAACTCCGTTTCCGTGGTTATTCCTGACTCCCGGATAAGGCGGAACAGCTCTTCCAGCTCATCAAGGCCTCGCATTCCAGTCGTAGACCCTTCCAGGATATGCCTCATGGCGGCTATTTTCTCCTCCGTGGTTCCGGCAAGGGTCAGGACTGGCTCAATGCGGGCTATGCTTTCCGGCAGTACTCCTCTTTCAGCCAGCTCGGCCTTGACGGCATCTATGCCTATTTTATCTATCTTGTCGATGGCCACCGTGATGTCGGTGAGCTTGTCGCTCTGGCCTGAAATCTCGGCGAGCCCGGAAAGGATCTTGCGGTTGTTGATCTTGATTCTGACGCGGATATCCATGTTGCGGAACACTTCATCGGCTATCTGCACCATCTCCAGCTCGTAAAGCAGCGAGTCGGATCCCACCACGTCCACGTCGCACTGGTAAAATTCGCGGTAACGGCCTTTCTGGGGTCTGTCCGCCCTCCATACCGGCTGGATCTGGTATCTCTTGAACGGGAAGGTCAGCTCGTTGCGGTGCTGTACCACGAACCTTGCGAAAGGCACGGTCAGGTCATAGCGCAGTCCTTTCTCGCAGACTTTCAGCGCCAGGGCGTTGCTGCCGGCCTCTGAGAGCTCCGCCGCGGGCATCTGCTGTATGTCCTTGAACGCGTCTCCGGAGTTGAGAATCTTGAAGAGGAGCTTGTCTCCTTCCTCCCCGTATTTTCCCAGTAGGGTGGAGAGGTTCTCCATAGCCGGGGTCTCGATGGGAGAGTATCCGTATTTGCGGAAAACAGCCTTGACCGTGTCGAAGATATAGTTGCGTCCGGCCATCTCGGAGGGACCGAAATCCCGGGTGCCCTTGGGTATTGAAGGTTTTTGTGTCATGTTCGAAAGAGTTTTGGACTGCAAATTTAGAAACGTTTTCTACATTTGCGCATAAATTTAAAAAGGATGAAGATTCTAAAAACGGATATTGAAGGTCTTTTCATACTGGAACCCAAGGTGTTCGGGGATTCCAGAGGGTATTTTATGGAAGTTTTCTCAGAACGGGATTTCCGGGCGGCCACGGGGCTTGACGTACATTTCGTGCAGGACAATGAGTCCATGTCCTCGAAAGGTGTGCTCCGCGGCATGCATTTCCAGAAGGCCCCGCACGCCCAGTCCAAACTGGTGCGGGTAGTCCGTGGTGCCGTCCAGGATGTGGCTCTGGACCTCAGGGCCGGATCTCCGACATTCGGGAAATATTTCTCAGTGGTGCTGAGCGGGGAGAACAAGCGTATGTTCTACCTTTCCGAGGGTTTTGCCCATGGATTCCTGACGCTTGAGAACGATACCGTCTTTCAGTACAAGTGCGGAGAATTCTACGAACCGTCCTCCGAGGGTTCTGTCCGCTGGGACGATCCGGCCGTAGGGGTGGAATGGATGAATCCAGGATGTCCTCTGATCCTCTCAGACAAGGACCGGAAGGCACCCCTGCTGTCAGAACAGCCTTATCGCTTTTGACAGGCTCCGTTCCCATAGGGGGACTTTCACTCCGAAGACTGTCGTGATCAGGGATTTGTCCAGAACTGAATAGGCGGGACGCTGTGCCGGGGCCGGGAACTCCGAGGTGGGTACCGGCACGATATCGCAGTCATTGTCCAGATGCTTGAGAGTGATGATCTTCTGTGCGAATTCAGCTTTGGTGCAGCAGCCTTCGTCCGCATAGTGGAAGACTTCTCCGTAGCGGGGGACGGCGTCCAGCTGGGGAAGGATGTGAAGTATGGCTTCGGCCAGGTCCCTGGCATAGGTGGGAGATCCCTTCTGGTCGTACACTACCTTTATTATTTCCTCCTCTTCTCCCAGACGGAGCATTGTCCTGACGAAGTTCTTCTTTCCGAGAGGTGAGTAAAGCCATGACGTCCTGATGATTATCGACAGGCATCCTGAGCGCTTGACGGCGATTTCCCCGGCGAGCTTGGTGCGTCCGTACTCGGAAAGAGGGGCGGGACGGTCGCTCTCGTGGTAGGCCGATGTCTTGGTGCCGTCGAATACGAAGTCGGTGGATATGTGTATAAGGTATATCCCGTGGCGCGCAGCGGCTTCTGCAAGGTTCATGGGGCCTGTGACATTGAGCCTGATGGCGGCGTCTGTGTCGGTTTCAGCCTGGTCTACGGCATTGTATGCGGCGCAGTTGATGATCCTGGTGACTCCGTGGGCGCTAATGTAGTCCTCCACGGCTGCTGCGTCAGTGATGTCGAGCTCATGGATGTCCGTGTACAGCCAGTTGGTGCCGCTTTCTCCCTGTGTGAGGCCGCGGAGCTCGCTACCGAGTTGTCCGTCAGCGCCGGTAATCAGAATGTTTTCCATCTTTCCTAAAATTGTGGCGCAAAGATACTCAAAACCTAATCTAAAAAAACTATCTTTGTGGAAATTTTTAACTGCTCTATAACGCAAATGGATTACAACACCAACCGAGAGAAACTGATAATGCCCGAATACGGGAGACACATCCAGAAAATGATAGAACACGTCAAGCAGATACCCGACCGCGAGAAGCGCAACGAGCAGATCCGCGCCGTGGTTTCGGTGATGGAGATACTCAATCCTCATCTGGCCGAGCAGCCTGACTACAAGCATAAGCTCTGGGATCACGTGCAGTTCATCGCCGGCTTTGACCTGGATGTGGACTCGCCCTATCCTATGCCTACCAAGGAAGATTTTTCCACCCCTCCTGACATAGTACCTATGCCGAAGGAGCCGCTGGCCGCCGCTCATTACGGCCGCAACATACAGAACATGATAAAGGTCATCGCCGCCATGCCCGAGGACGAGACCCGCGACCGGATGATAAAGTCCATGGCCGTGTATATGAGGCAGCAGTATCTGATATGGAACAAGGATTCCGTTTCGGACGAGACTATCTTCAAGGATATAGAGAGACTTTCCGGCGGTACGCTCAAGGTGCCGGAGCACATACATCTGGAAAGTGTTTCCGACAAGGAGAAATTTACCCGGCCGGGTATGATTCTGCCTACCGGGAACCAGCCCGGCCGCAATCAGTTCAGGCCGCAGGGACGCAATAAGAACAAGAAGAACAAATGGAAAAAGCAGCAGTAAAAGGAAAAGGAGACAAGGGGAAAAAGAAAAGCGCTGCCGGAGCAAAGAAAAAGAGTTCCGGGAAGAAGAAGGCGTCAGTCTCCCGCCTGAAAAGGGAGAACGCTGTGACGTCGGTTCTGGCATTTCTGCAGAACGAGGTTGTGCGCTTCGTGGCGGGGGTGGTGTTCGCCATCCTCTCCATTTTCACATTTGTGTCCCTTCTGTCCTACTTGTTCACATGGGCGGAGGACCAGAGCCTGCTGTCGGACGACAATCTCTTCAACAATATCGTAACGGCGGAGAATATCGGCGGAAAACTCGGTTTCCTTTCGGCTAACCTGCTTGTATCCAAATGGTTCGGCCTTGGAGCCTTCATCATACCGTTCTTCTTCGCCGGAGTTGCTGTCTACTGTTTCCGCAAGGGACGGGTGCGGCTTCTGCGCCTGTTCGCCCTGTCACTGATGGGGTGTATTGTACTTTCCACTGCATTTTCCTTCATATTTTCATTTACTTCCGCAAAGGCTCTCTTCGGGGACGGTGCCGGAGGTTCATACGGATATTATATCAATGAGTGGCTTGTGTCCATGACGGGAGCCTTCGGAGCGGCCTGCATTATATTTTTCTTCCTGGTGTTGTGGGCGATACTGCTGAATACCAAGATTGTCAGAAAGATAACGGCATTCTTTGACTCCCTCTTCGCCAAGAAGGAGGAGGCAGGGGCGCAGTCTCCGGAAGAGGAAATGACCGATGAGGACGGCGCTGACGGAGACAATGAGGATGAGGATGATGGCGACGATGAAGATGAGGATGAGGACTGGGATGAGGAAGATGACGAAGAAAGTGAAAATGAGGAAGAGGGGGAAGAAGTGGAACCGGCGGCGGAGGAGGCTCCGAAGCAGCAGGACGGCCCTGTCTTCGAGATAATCGATCAGCCGGTGCCCGAGCCGGTGCGGTCCGTGGCTATGACAGCAGCAGAGCAGGTATCGCAGGCTGCCCCTGTGCCTGTAGGCGAGCCCTCGGCAGCGGTTGCAGCCGGAGCGGTGGCGGCTGCTGTGTCGGGAAATGCGGCGGAGGCAGTGAGTCAGGATATTCCGCCTCTTCAGATTCTTAATGGAGATCCTACGGATTATTCCGCAGTTCTTTCGGACGAGCAGTGGAAGACCCGTTATGATCCCCGTCTGAGTCTGTCGACCTACCGGATGCCGGATCTGTCCCTGCTCAAGGATTACTCGGATCAGACGCACGAGGTGTCCCGTGAGGAGCTGGAGAAGAACAACCGCCGTATCGTATCGACATTGAAGGACTATAAGATCAGCATTTCGAAGATTTCAGCCAGGGTGGGGCCTACCGTGACGCTGTACGAGGTGGTCCCTGCTCCCGGAGTGCGCGTGGCCCAGATCATGAGGCTGGAGGACGATATCGCGCGTTCGCTTGCCGCCCGGGGAGTGAGGGTGGTGACCCTGGCCGGAACCAACGCTATCGGTATTGAGGTGGCCAATGAGAAACCGAGTATCGTATCCATGAAGTCGATTATGGAGGATCCTAAGTTCAATGCGGCCAAGTACGACCTGCCGGTGGTAATCGGAAGGACGATATCGAACGAGGCCATGTCCTTCGACCTGGCCAAGATGCCGCACCTGCTGGTGGCCGGTGCTACAGGTCAGGGTAAGTCGGTGGGACTGAACGCTATCATTACCTCCCTGCTTTATAAGAAGCATCCTTCTGAACTCAAGTTCGTGCTGGTGGACCCGAAGAAGGTGGAGCTGTCGCTCTATTCGCCACTTGAGAAGCATTATCTGGCCAAGCTTCCTGACGCTGAGGAGGCCATCATCACCGATACCAAGCGGGTGGTCTATACCCTCCGCTCGCTGTGCAAGCTGATGGACCACCGCTATGACCTGCTCAAGGCCGCTTCCGTGCGCAATGTCAAGGAGTACAACGAGAAGTTCCTGTCCCGCAGGCTCAATCCCTACAAGGGCCACGAGTATATGCCCTATATCGTGGTGATAATCGACGAGTTCGCCGACCTGCTGATGACGGCCGGCCGCGAGATAGAGGAACCGATAGCCCGTCTGGCCCAGCTGGCCAGGGCCATCGGCATACACCTGGTCATCGCCACCCAGAGGCCTACTACGAATATCATCACGGGTACTATCAAGGCCAACTTCCCGGCCCGTATCGCTTTCCGCGTGATGTCCAGCATCGACTCCAAGACGATTCTGGACCAGACCGGAGCCAATCAGCTGGTAGGGCGCGGTGATATGCTGATATCCACCGGCAGCAGTGAGCCGGTCAGGGTGCAGTGCGCCTTCATCGACACTCCCGAGGTGGAGAATATCGCGACCTTCATATCCTCCCAGGCCGGTTTCGGCGGAGCGTATCTGCTGCCGGAGTGCGATATGGAGGACAGCGAGGACGGGCCTGTCAAGAAGATATCGGGAGGTAACAGGGACGACCTGTTCAAGGAGGCCGCCCGTCTGATAGTCCGGGAACAGCAGGGCTCTACATCGCTCATCCAGCGCAAGATGAATCTGGGTTACAACCGTGCGGGCCGTATCATGGACCAGCTGGAGGATGCAGGTATCGTCGGTCCCTCGGAGGGCAGCAAGCCCCGTCAGGTGAGGATTACCAGCCTGGAGTCGCTGGACGAACTTTTGTCCACTTTATGATGGTTTAGGAAAATGAGAAAATTTAACAGGCACTCCTTTATAATAATGTCAATATTCTGCCTCTGTCTCCTGTTGCCGGGACAGAGGGCGGCGGCCCAGGTTGCCTCCGGAAGCCGTGCGCCTAAGCCTGAAGAACTGCTCGACCGGATGAGGCAGGCTCTGGATGCGTTGGGCGCTGCTGAGTTTACTTTCGAGTTCCGTGCGGAGAACGGGGCAGGGGACCTGCTGGGGGAAGAGTCCGGAAGATTTATCGCGCAGGGAGAATGTTTCCGTCTGGAAAGCTCGGTGCTGACTGTTTACTGTGACGGGGTCTCAAAGTGGATATATGACGAGGGGGCTCAGGAGATTACGGTATTTCCGCATGATACGGCTTCTACGGACCCGGCAGAGAATCCTTTCGCTGTCCTGCGCAAGGCGCGTCCCGGGGACTACACTTTCCGCGGACAGGTGCGCGGAACAGCAGCGCCTGTGGACGGGCAGGACGCATGGCAGCTGTCCATGGCCTCCAAGGACCGCAATGCGGCCTATATCCTGATAGAATTCACCATCTCACAGAAGACACTGCTGCCGGTGTCGATAGTGTATGAGAGCCGCAACGGAGACAAGTATGACCTGCGGATTCTGTCCGCAAGGGGACTCGGTGCATTGGCTCAGGAGGAGTGGACACCTCCGGAGAGCCTGCTGGAGAATCCGGAGGTCTACATTACGGATTTGCGTTGATTGATTCCGGTTTCCGGACCTGCTGATACTATACCAGTCCGGCTGTGTGAAGGACTTCCCGGATGGAGGGATAGCTCTGGCTGGCGTAGTTGCCGATTTCTCCGGCAGGGACCCAGGCTGTCCGGGTGATGCCCTCCTCTGTCTGAGGTTTTGTGGAGCACGGCTGCACGAGTTTCATCGCGTACCAGTGGGTGTGTTTCAGCACGAACTGGCCGTCGCGGCGGTAGGTGTGGTCGGTCACACAGATCAGCTGTCCTTCCTCAGGAGCAGGGATGCCTGTCTCCTCCATGACTTCCCGGATTGCGGTCTGGGCTACGTCCTCTCCCTTCTCTCTCTTCCCCTTGGGCAGATCCCAGATGCCGTTGCGCAGTATCAGCAGGTACTGTCCGTTGGAGTCGCGCACCAGACCTCCTGCGGCATCGATTTCAGTGAAGCGGGTGCGGAGGCGGTTGTAGGTGTCCTCGATATTCTGACAGAGGATGTAGAGACGGGAGATGCTCTCATTGGTATCAATAGTCCTTATTGCTTCGGAGAGAGCTTCCTCGCCGTTGTCCACCATGATGACGGCTCCCGGGTCCTCGTCTCCGGGACGGTCCTCGCCGCAGAGGATGAGGGACCGCGAATTGAAGAAAATCGTTTTCATGTTGCGAATTTAAAAATAAAAAAAGTACCTTAGCATTCCGGAATACATTTAATTTAAAATTTTACAGAATGAAAAAGTACGAATGCACAGTGTGCCATTGGGTCTATGACCCTGCAACAGGAGATCCTGACAACGGAATAGCTCCCGGAACAGCATTTGAGGACCTTCCCGCCGACTGGGTATGCCCTCTTTGCGGAGTAGGAAAGGAAGACTTCGAACCGGTAGACTAATTGTCTGTACTACTTTGAAATAAAGGGACGTACCGTTTTGACGGGCGTCCCTTTTTCATAGCAGGCAAGAAACTGTCGGAAAAATTGGCAAAATCCGGGTAATTGAGTATTTTTGCGCCCGAATTCAAGAAGGTTTTAATTAAATACAGACGTATTATGAAAATTAAAAGTATTCACGGCCGCGAGATTCTGGATTCACGCGGCAATCCTACAGTTGAAGTCGAAGTAGTACTTGAGTCCGGTGTACGCGGACGCGCATCTGTTCCCTCAGGAGCATCTACAGGTGAGCATGAGGCTCTCGAGCTCCGCGACGGTGACAAGAAGCGTTACGGCGGCAAGGGCGTGCTGAAGGCAGTAGAGAATATCAACAACGTCATCGCTCCCGCCCTCATCGGCTGGTCAGTTCTCGAGCAGCGTGCCATCGACCACAAGATGCTTGCCCTGGACGGCACCAAGACCAAATCCAACCTCGGAGCCAACGCCATCCTCGGCGTATCCCTCGCTGTGGCTCATGCAGCAGCAGCTTATCTGCACATGCCTCTCTACCGCTATATCGGTGGAACCAACACATATGTAATGCCTGTTCCGATGATGAACATCATCAACGGCGGCTCTCACTCTGACGCTCCTATAGCTTTCCAGGAGTTCATGATCCGTCCCGTAGGCGCTCCCTCTTTCCGTGAGGGTCTGCGCATGGGTGCCGAGGTCTTCCACGCTCTGAAGAAAGTGCTCCACGACCGTGGACTCAGCACAGCAGTAGGTGACGAGGGCGGTTTCGCTCCCGCACTCAACGGCACCGAGGACGCTATCGAGTCTATCCTCGCAGCCATCAAGGCAGCAGGTTACGAGCCCGGCAAGGACGTGAAGATCGGTATGGACTGCGCATCCTCCGAGTTCTACAAGGACGGTGTGTATGACTACACCATCTTCGAGGGTGACAAGGGTGTCAAGAGGACTTCCGACGAGCAGGTTGACTACCTCGAGAGCCTGATCAACAAGTATCCCATCGACTCTATCGAGGACGGTATGAGCGAGAACGACTGGGAAGGCTGGAAGAAGCTGACCGACTGTATCGGCTCCCGCTGCCAGCTCGTGGGTGACGACCTCTTCGTAACCAACGTAGAGTTCCTGGCCAAGGGTATCGAGAAGGGCTGCGCCAACTCCATCCTCATCAAGGTCAACCAGATCGGCTCCCTCAGCGAGACCCTCGACGCTATCGAGATGGCTCACCGTCACGGCTACACCACAGTGACCTCGCACCGCTCCGGCGAGACCGAGGACGCCACCATCGCCGACATCGCAGTGGCCACCAACAGCGGTCAGATCAAGACCGGCTCCCTCAGCCGCTCCGACCGTATGGCCAAGTACAACCAGCTCCTCCGCATCGAGGAAGAGCTCGGCGACCTCGCAGTTTACGGCTACAGGCGCATCAAATAACAACGCGCATCACAACACGTCAGAAGCCGGTCCGTTTTGCGGGCCGGCTTTTTTGTTATATGAAAAAAAACGGCAGCCGTCCCGGATGGCGGGGGGCTGCCGTTTTTCTGGCTTACTACTTAGGGCTTTTAGCCGATAAAGTGGTAGTGCGGTCCGAAGCGCTCGAAGGCGGCGCGGTCCAGCTCCTCCTGGTGGTCGGGATGGGCTACGCTGATGATGGCCTTGGCTCTCTCCTGGAGGGATTTGCCGTAGAGGTCGACTGCTCCGTACTCGGTCACGAACCAGTGGATGTGGTTGCGGGTGGTCACGACGCCGGCGCCGGGAGTGAGAATCGGGGCTATCTTGCTGACGCCCTTGTTGGTCACTGAGGGCATGGCGATGATGGCCTTGCCGCCCTTGGAGAGGGATGCTCCGTAGACGAAGTCAATCTGTCCGCCTACACCGGAGTAGAACTTGGTGCCGAGGGAGTCGGCGCATACCTGGCCGGTGAGGTCTACCTGCAGGGCTGAGTTGATGGCGGTCACCTTGGGGTTCTTGGCGATGACATAGGGGTCGTTGGTGTAGCCTACGTCCATCATGGCCACCATGGGGTTGTCGTCGATGAAGTCATAGACCTCCTGCGAACCCATGAGGAATGTCGATACCATCTTGCCTTTGTCGATGCCCTTCTCGGCTCCGTTGATGACACCTTTCTTTACGAGGGGCAGTACGCCGTCGGCGAACATCTCGGTGTGGATACCGAGGTTCTTGTGGTCGCCGAGCTGGGCGAGCACTGCGTTGGGGATGGCTCCGATACCCATCTGGAGGGTGGCTCCGTCCTCAATCAGGGCGGCGCAGTTGCGTCCGATAGCGGCCTCGATGGGGGAAGGCTCGGAGAAATGGGCGGGCTCCAGCTCTGAGTCGCACTCCACGAAGGTGTCGATCATCGACAGGGGGATGATGGCGTCACCCCATGCGCGGGGTACGTGCTTGTTTACCACTGCGATGACGTGCTTTGCGCACTCTACGGCTGCCAGTGAGGCGTCTACAGAGGTACCCATGGACACATAGCCGTGCTTGTCGGGGAGGGACACCTGGATCATGGCCACGTCGCAGGGCAGTACGCCGCTGCGGTAGAGCCTCTGGGTCTCGCTCAGGAAGATGGGAATGTAGTCGGCATACCCGGCCTGAACGTTCTTGCGGACATTGCCTCCTACGAAGAATGCCTGATGGAAGAAGATTCCCTCATATTTGGCATCGGTGTAGGGAGCGGGTCCCTCGGTGTGCAGGTGATGGATCTTCACGTCCCTGAGCTCACCGGCGTCACCTCTGCGGCAGAGGGCGTCGATCAGCACCTTGGGGGCTGCAGCCACACTGCTGAAATGAATATGGTCACCGGACTTCACGACCTTGACGGCCTCGTCCGCGCTTACAAAATGGATATCTTTGTGCATATTGTAGGTTATTGATAGTTAACTTCAAAATTAGCCGGATGCAAAGTTAAGAAAATTTGATAAAAACTTACTAAATTTGTCTCAATAACAACATACACTTTGAGTATATGAAAAAGCTTACCGCAGTACTGTTGCTTACTATCGTCTCTTTCTGCGTCCCGCTTATGGCGCAGGACGCACGCTGCCCATGGCAGGATCCCGGTGTAAACCAGATAAACCGCGAGCCGATGCGGGCCCATTTCATCCCGTATATAAATGAAGATGCGGCATTGCGCCAGTCGGCCATGCCTGACGCGGAGCGTTTTGCCCTGAACCCGGAGGCGGAACGCCGGATCTCTTTGGACGGAACATGGAAATTCTTGTATTCCAGGAACAATGCGGAATGTCCGGAAGATTTCTTCAGGACAGGATACAATACCCGTCGCTGGGATGATATAGAGGTGCCCGGAAGCTGGGAGCTGCAGGGCTTCGACGCGCCTATTTATACTGATACGCGCTATCCGTTTCCTCCGGACCCTCCATACGTGCCAGGGGACTACAATCCTGTAGGAGCCTATGTCCGGGAGTTCACCCTGCCGCGCGGTTGGGAGGATATGGATGTGTTCCTGGATTTCGAAGGGGTGGAGTCGGCCTTCTACTGCTGGGTCAACGGCGAGTTTGCCGGGTATAGCGAGGACAGCCGCCTGCCGGCGCATTTCAATGTGACCGGGTTGCTGAAAAAGGGAAAGAACACTTTGGCAGTGAAAGTCTTCCGCTATAGTGACGGGTCTTATCTCGAGGGGCAGGACTATTGGCGCTACAGCGGTATAGAGCGGAGCGTGTACCTGTATGCGAGGCCGCAGAGCAGGGTGGAGGACTTCTTGTTGAGCGCTCCCCTTGTGCATGATTACAGGGACGGGGACTTTGCCCTCAGGCTGCTGCTGCACGGAGCGCAGGCCGGGCAGAAAGTGATGGTGAAGGTGATTGACCCTCAGGGAAATGTCATCCTCAGTGAGGACAGGACCCTCTCGGGACCGGCAGATACAGTGATGACAGTGTCCCGGATGTTCAGCGACGTGCTGCCCTGGAACGCCGAGACCCCGAATCTGTATATGCTGACGGTAAGCCTGTCTGATTCCAGGGGCCAAAGCCTGGAGGCATTTGCCCATCCCTTCGGTTTCCGTACGGTGGAGATGTGGAACGGGCAGGTGCTGGTCAACGGAGTGCCGGTGCTGTTCAAGGGTGTGAACCGCCACGAACACAGTCCGGAGACTGGCCGTACTATCACGGTGGAAAGCATGCTGGAGGATATCCGGCTGATGAAGCAGTTCAATATCAATGCGGTGCGTAATTCTCACTATCCCAATAACTACCAGTGGTACTACCTCTGCGACAAATACGGTCTCTACCTTGTGGACGAGGCCAATCTCGAGACCCACGGCATGACCTTCCATCCCGACGGTACTTTGGCAGGCTATCCGGACTGGGAAGGAGCGTTCATCGAGCGTATGTCGCGGATGGTGGAGAGGGACCGGAATTTTACCAGCATAGTAATATGGTCTCTCGGCAACGAGGCCGGCTATGGCCCTAATTTCGAGACCATCTATCACTGGACAAAACGCAGTGACCCTTCCCGTCCGGTGCAGTATGAGGGAGGCGGATACGAGGGAGTGTCGGATATCTACTGTCCTATGTATGCGAGGATATGGGCTCTGCGCCGCCATGTCAACCAGAGGGATGCGAGACCGCTGATTCTTTGCGAGTATGCCCACTCGATGGGTAACAGTACGGGCAACCTGCAGGACTACTGGGACCTGATATACAAGTACGACCAGCTTCAGGGCGGATTTATCTGGGACTGGGTGGACCAGACTTTCGCCATCAAGGATGAGGATGGCCGGGACATTGCCGGTTACGGAGGGGACATGGGCTACGTCGGTGTGCCGAATGATTCCAATTTCTGCGCCAACGGTCTTGTGGCCGCGGACAGGAGTCTGCATCCCCATATCTGGGAGGTGAAGAAGGTGTACCAGTACGTGCATTTCGAGCCTGTGCCGTTTACTTCGGACAGGGTGATGGTGGTCAACCGTCATGATTTCATTCCCCTGAGCCGTTACCGTCTGCGCTGGACAGTGGAGGCTGACGGCAGGACGTTCCGGGAGGGAGAGATGGATTTCCCGGATATCCCTGCCCGCAGCTCGGCCGAAGTGCCCCTGCCGATAGGGGAGCTGCCTCCTTTCAACGGGGAGTATTTCCTGAAAGTAGAGGCTGTGACGAGGGATGATGCCCCGATGGTGCCGGCCGGCCATGTGGCTGCGATGGAGCAGTGGAGGCTGCCGGTGGAGAGGGCCCTGCCTGAGCCTGAGCGGCTGCAGGGTGTCTTGAAGGTGGAGCGCGGTGACGGAAAGGTGGCGCTTGTCGGCGACGGCGGCTTCCGTATGGTTTTCGGAACTGACGACGGAGAGATGAAGGAACTTGTGTACGGAGGGGAAAATATGATCTTAGAGGGGCTGAGGGCGAATTTCTGGAGGGCTCTCACGGACAATGACGTGGCATGCGGCACTCCCGGACGTTGCGCCATCTGGAAGGATGCGGGGGACAATGTTGTCCTGAAGGATCTCGGAATAGAGGAGATGGCCGGCGGACAGCAGGTGAGAGTGTCCGTAATCTATGATATGCCTGAGCAGGAGAGTTCGCTGCAGGTCGATTATCTTGTCAGACCTGAAGGTGCGGTGAAGGTGACGATGCACTTTGTTCCAGGCCGTAAGCCTCTGCCCGAGATACCGGTTCTGGGTATGCGCATGGTCCTGCCGGCAGGGTATGACCGGATGACTTGGCTCGGACGCGGTCCTCAGGAGAACTACCCTGACCGTAAGACGGGGGCGGCTGTCGGACTCTACAGCGCCGGGGTATGGGAGCAGTTCCATCCTTACGTAAGGCCGCAGGAGACGGCCAACAAATGCGATGTGCGCTGGGCTGCGCTGCGGGATACTTCCGGCAGGGGACTGCTGGTCATAGGGGAGGAACCGCTGAATGTAAGCGCATGGAATTTCCCTCTGGATGATATCGCTTACGTGCCTTTTGACACGGAGCGCCGTCACGGAGGCAGCATTGTCCCCAAGGATATGGTATGGCTCAATATCCTCCACCGTCAGACGGGAGTGGGCGGAGACAATACCTGGGGAGCGCAGGTACATTCTGAATATACCATCACGCCCCGTGAATGGGAATACAGTTTCACTCTTGTACCTCTCGGGGCCGGAAGTGATGCCTCGGAGATGGCAAGGAAAGTATGGTTTTGATTTAATTTGATCCGATATGAGAAAATATCCTGTTTTTTCAGTATTGACCTTGCTGGTGTCTCTGCTTGCTGTCTCATGCGGCAGCCGCGGAAGCGCCGGACTCAGGTATGATTTCGGGGACATCATCGATATAGTCCTGACACCGGATTCGACGGTCCGCAGGGCGGGATGCTTTACCGATGCCGGTTCCTGGATGGGATTTACCCTTCCGCAGAGAGACAGCCGGATCAACGGCTTCTGCGGACCTTTCAGCATAGAGCACCGTCTGTGGATGGCACAGGCGGCGGTAACTGCCGGATTTGCAGGGGATGAAGGGGTGATGCAGCCCGACTCCCTGACGTATTTCCCGGGAGAGGTGTTCATGTCCTCATCCTCGGAGGCCGGCAGGATGGAGCAGCGTATGGTGTTTGCGGACAGGACGACTGCCCTGCTGGCGGTGTCGGGGGATTCGGACGCCGGATTCGTGTTTGCCGGGAAGGGATGGAACAGCCGTGTGCGGCTGGGTATGCGGGAGAATACGGTGGTGGCGGAGCATCCTTCCGGAGAAACGGTGCTGCTGACTTTCAGCCCCGGAACGGAGGTCAGCTGCAGCGGGGACAACTATTCGGCACGTACTGCCGAAGGCTGCAGGAATACCTGGGTGGCGGTGTCATTCTGCTATGAGGGGGATGATGTGGAGGCGGTCAGGCAAGGTGCGGTTGCCATGTTAGGCGACCCTGAGCAGGTGGTGGAGTCCAACTTTGCCCGCTGGGAGGGGTATCTGAGCCGTGTCCTGCGGGACGACATGCCCCATGAGTACGACCGTGTCGCGGTCAAATCCGTAGTGACCCTGATCTCCAACTGGAGGGCTGCCCGCGGGGACCTTTTCCACGAGGGAGTGATACCGAGCCACTCCGTTACCTATTTTACCGGATTCTGGGCATGGGACAGCTGGCGGTTCTCGGCGGCCCTGGCCCGGTTTGCCCCGGAGCTGGCCCGGAACAATATCAGGGCCATGTTCGACTATCAGCTGCCGGACGGAATGGTCATCGACTGCATCTACACTGACAGCCGCTGGAACAATGCCCGCGACAGCAAGCCGCCTCTTGCCTGCTGGGCCGTGGATGAGATATTTGCCTACAATCAGGATACGGCCTTTGTCCGGGAGATGTATCCCAAGCTGCTGAGCTACTACAAATGGTGGTTTGCCAAGCGGGACCACAACGGCAACGGCATGTGCGAGTTCGGCTCTACCGACGGCACTCTCGAGGCGGCCGGCTGGGAGAGCGGTATGGACAACGCGATACGTTTCGACGGGGCATCCATGCTGCGCAACGGGCCGGATGCCTGGAGCCTTGACCAGGAGAGCGTGGACCTGAATGCCTACCTGGCCTTCGAGGCCCGGCTGCTCAGGAAGTTTGCGGCCCTGATCGGGGAGGAGTTCGATGCTCCGGATTACAGTGCGGATGTGGCGGATTATTTCTTCGATGAGGAGATAGGGTATTTCTGCGACAGGAAGATTGCGGACGGCAGCTTTATAGCCGAGCCGGCCTGCGAGGGATATACCCCGTTCTGGGTCCGGATTGCCTCGGACGAGCAGATGTCCCGGGCCTTGAAACTGCTGACCGATACGTCCAAATTCTCCACCTATATTCCTTTTCCTACGGCTGCCGCCGACAATCCCAAATGCTCTCCCGACGGTTACTGGCGCGGCCCCATCTGGCTAGACCAGACCTATCAGGCTATCCGCGGACTGCGCAACTACGGATACGGGGATCTGGCCGACGAGTACACCCGTCAGGTATTCGACCGCTGTGACGGCCTTACCGGAGACGCTCCCATCCATGAGAACTACGGGACGCACACCGGAGAGCGGCTGCAGGCCTCCCATTTCAGCTGGAGTGCCTCGCATCTGCTGATGATGTATGAGGATTACGGGAAGTAGCGGAATTTTTCATTTTATCTGTCACGTTCGGGGGCGGTTATCCGTCTATGCAGTATGAATTCGGAATTCACAAGTGCAGTAGAGGGAAACCGCAGACGCATGCTTGTGCTCGTGCGGGGTATTGTCGGAGACGGTGCCTTGGCCGAGGATATAGTGCAGGATGCAGTCCTGGCCTATCTGCAGGCGGCTTCTGGCGGGAAAAATGTCAGCTGTCCCGGGGCCTGGCTGATGAAGGTGGCCCGGAACAGGGCGCTGGATGCGGTCAGGTCGGCGGGTTACAGCAGGACATCAGGGCTGGAGGCGGCGTGGAGGCAGGACAGCGGGGAGAATATCGAGCTGCACTTGGGAATGAGGGAGCGGGTTGCGCAGGTGCGGGCGGTCGTGCAGGAACTTCCGGAGCAGCAGCGCTCGGCGTTTATTCTCAGGGATGTGCTGGGTTATGAGACGGATGAGATAGCGGAGATAATAGGATGCGCCGGGGACAATGTCCGGCAGCTGCTGAGCCGGGCGCGGAAGCGGATAAGACAGTATCTGTTGGAAAATGAATAATTATGAGCAATATGAAGGACAATGAGTTGAGACAATTGCTGGACCTCTGGCTCGAGGGCAGTTCTACCCTTGAACAGGAGGAACGGCTGCGCAGGAGATTCCTTTCGGGGAAGGTGCCGGCGGACTTGGAGAAATACCGGCCGCTTTTCGGGTATATCGCTCAGGAGCGGGCTGCTGCGGGAGTTGCCGCTGCGGATGGACGGATGTCCCGCCGCAGGAGGGTGCTGCGCACAGTGGTGTCCGTGACTGCCGCCGCGGCGGTGCTGGCTGGCGCCGGAGTGCTGGTTTTTGACGGCGGGCGTTTCCAGGGCGGTGCCTCCGGACTGCGCCTGACTGTAGGCGGCCGTTCCGTGGCGGACGAGGCCCTGGCGGTGGAGATTGTGGACCGGGAGCTGGCGCGGCTGGGGGATGTGCAGGCGGCATTGGACCTGAGCATGGACGTTCTGAGGGAGGCAGCCCGGGTGCGGGATTCGACCATGAGCGTGCTGGAAGATAGAATGGTATTGGACTTTAAAATCAAATAGATATGAAGAGAGTACTGATAACACTTGCGCTTGCCGCTGTGTCCCTGCTGTGCGCCCGTGCCCAGTCGATGGACAGCCTGATAGAGAAATATGCCTATCAGAAGTCGGCGGTGACGGTCACCATGCCGGAGCAGATACTGAAAAAGATGGCGCGGAGGGACAACAATGACCTGCTCCGCAAGCTTACGGAGATAAAAATCATCAGCATTTCGGGTTCTGACGGCAATTGTCTGAGGGACAGGTTTCTCGAGGATGCGCGTCGGCTGACGGCCCGGTATGAGGTGCTCTTCTCGGTCAGCAATGCCGGCAGGTGGGTGTCGGCCTATATCGACGGACACTGCCGGGAGGCGATAACGCTGTCGAGCGATGATGAGGCGGTGACCCTGCTGTATATGAGGGGCGATATCGATGATGATATGCAGGATGCCCTGCTCAGCAACAAGATACGGATTAAATAACTTAAAGAAGGAACAAGATATGAGAAAGATTATGATTTTTGCAGCCGCTGCGGCCGGCCTGCTGGTAATCCTGCCGCGTGTCTCTTACGCACAGGCCGATATCGAGATAGGCAAGACGACCATACGCCTCCAGTCCCCGGTGAAAGTATATGACAAAAGCGATGATGACCGGCACAGCAGAGGCTACTGGCATAGAAGTTACGTGGATGTGTTCGCCGGTTTCAGCTTTCCGGTGGAGGGCTGCAGCTATGAGGATACTCCGCAGATGCCGGTCAAGTACGGCAACAGCTTTGAGATAACCGTCGGAGCCAAGCAGTGGTACCGCCCGGCAAGACACTATGCGTTCGGAATATCGGTCCAGTACACGCATTATGATTACCGTGCCAGGAACGGACTGGCCGTCTCAGGAGCAATAGCCCCGTATCCGGTGGGAATGAATATCTACCGCGAGATATTCAAGACCGACAACATAGGTCTGGGAATATATAACCGTTTCTTCTTCTCCCGCAGTTACTCTTCTGTGTTCATCGACATAGGGGCCTACGGGGACTGGGCCTTCAGCCGTCAGTACAAGATCCGCTATTATTCCGGTGAGTCGAAGGAGGCGGACCATTACCGTGACGGCGGCAAGTTCCTGCCTCTGCAGGGCGGTGTCTACGGAGCTGTGGGCATGGGTGCATTCTCGCTCTACTGCAAGTACCGCTTCACCCATCTCTTCGACCATTCGGAGCTGCCGATGGAGCCGCCCCGCCTGCAGATCGGGCTGATGATTGCGATTTAACGGCCGGGACTCTCCTGATAGCGGGAGGCGATTCTCTGCACGGTGCAGCGGATTTCCTCCCGGAGTGAGGCGGGGGAAATGACTTCCAGCTGGTCCATGCGGGAGAGAATGGTGCTGTAGAAGTCCCAGGTGGGGCGGAAGCGGTATTCGAAGACAGCACATTCTTCGTCTGGATCTGTTGCGACCTCTTTCTGGCTGTGGTGCAGGGGGAGGGAGCGCAGATAGCGGACCTGGAGGCCGTAGGCTCTGATGAGGATGGTGGTCATGGGGATGTTGCTGTCAGTGGAGATGCCGCAGAAGTCGGCGAAGTAGCCCTGGGGGTCGAAGTCTGCGGGATATTCGAAGGTCTCGTTCATGGCGGTCAGTCCGATGATGCGGTCCAGGGCAAATGTGCGCATGGCGTCCCTCTCACGGCAGTATCCGCAGACGTACCATCTCTGGTTGAAGAGCTTGAGGCACCAGGGCTGTACGGTGTAGGTTTCCGGTCTGTCGTACCAGTAACTGCCGTGGACTATCTCCAGCCACTTATTTGCCTGCATGGCGTCGATGATGGGGGTGAGGTGCTTCTGCCCGGAGGGTACGTTCTCCAGGAGGATGCGGTCGCGGATGCCCTTGCTCTCGCTGATGATGTTCCTGACAGTGAAAGTATTGAGCAGCCATGAGCGGGTAGTGCTGTTCTCCAGGTCTTCAGGGTTCTCGATGTAGTAGTGGTAGCCGCCGACCCGCCTGCACTCGATATTGATGTCAAATGCCTGCTGTATGGCTTCCTTCCAGTTGTTGAATGTCCGGCGCGGGATGTCCGCACCGTCGTAGAGAGGCGACATAGCCCATTTCTCATTGATTTCCCTGAGTGTGATGCGGCCCGCGCGGTGAATCGTATCCACGAGCCAGATGTACTTGTCGAATAGGTCTTTAGTCATGGTATTACGTTTTATTTTGTGCAAAAGTAGTGAAAACTTGTGAAAAATCGTGGCACAAGTTTCTCAGAATGCAGATAAATTTTGTATTATGCATTTGAATCATTATGTTTGCAGTGCATAATAAATAGCATATGGAATTTGTCGACAGAATCGCAGAAACAGCACGTCTTAAGGCCGCTCTTGCCGGGGAACGGTCTGCATTGGTCGTGATGTATGGCCGCAGAAGACTGGGTAAGTCAACACTTATTAAAAGGGTGTTGTCTGAAGGGGATGTTTATTTTCTCGCTGACCGTTCTGAAGGGCAGCATCAGAGATTGTTGCTGGCTAAAGTAATTGCGCAGGTGTTCCCGGATTTCGACAAACTGACATATCCGGATTGGGAGTCTCTGTTCCGTGCGGTCAATTACCGGACAGACAGGCGTTTCACCCTGTGTCTGGATGAGTTTCCGTATATTGTGGAACAATCTCCGGAGTTGCCGTCAGTGCTGCAGAAACTGGTAGATGAAAAGCAGCTGAAGTATAATTTGGTACTTTGCGGCTCATCGCAGAATATGATGTACGGGCTGTTTCTCGATTCCTCAGCGCCTCTTTATGGCAGGGCGGATGAGATTATAAGGCTCACGCCTATACGTTTGCCATATCTTCAGGAGGCATTGCGCCTCGATGCGGTGAGTGCCGTTGAAGAATATTCAGTATGGGGAGGTGTGCCGCGTTATTGGGAACTAAGAGAGAACAGGAGATCACTTGACGATGCTCTGTGGCACAATATACTTTCTGTCAATGGTGTGCTTTATGAAGAACCAGTGAAACTTTTCCAGGACGATGTAAAGGATATCGTCAAGACTTCGACGATAATGTCGTATGTCGGTGCCGGTGCAAACCGTCTTTCAGAGATTGCATCACGGTGCGGTGAGCCTGCAACTAATCTGTCACGTCCATTGAAGAAACTTGTAGATCTCGGATTTTTAGAAAAGGATGTCCCGTTCGGGATGGATGAGAAGAATGCAAAGAAAAGTCTCTACAAGATAGCCGATCCGTTTATGGCATTCTACTATCAGTTTGTGGTTCCGTACCGCTCGTTTATAGAGCTTGACCGCCGTCTGCCCATAGAGCAGGCTTTGTGTGCCCGTTTCCAGGAGTATGTAAGTATGCAGTGGGAAAAACTTTGCAGGGAAGCTGTGACAGGAAATATTATGGAAGGAGTGCTTTATGGCAGGGCAAGACGCTGGTGGGGCTCTGTCCTCAATGAGCACGGGAAACCTGAGCAGATCGAGTTCGACGTGATGGCTGAGTCCATGGATAAGAAATGTCTGCTGGTCGGTGAATGTAAATGGACGGCCCGGGAGAATGGCAGACAGCTTGCCGCAGAACTTCTCCGCAAAGCCGCCCTTCTGCCTTTTACAAAGGATTATACGGTTGTACCGGTGCTTTTCCTCAAAAATGAGCCCACGGATAATTCTGCGAATGTGATGCTGCCGCAGGATACCATCAGGCTGTCGAAATAGCGTATAGCCTGTTCCTGATTTCTCAAAGGTATCTCCTTAAATTATGAAATTTCAATAGTTGTGCTGTCGTGTTTCCTATGTGCGTGTGACCTTTGCGGCATAAAAGTAAAGGTGCGCTATGGAAAAGAATCAAAACAGGACATCCGCGTTGCTGGAGGCAATGGAGAAAATAATGGAGCTGGGCAGGAACTCTGGGCTAAGTGCGGAATTCTATAAGAAAGCCGGACGTTATATCCGGGCAGTATCGTCAAAGTTGTCAATGACGCCGGTGCAGAGCGTGCTGTTGTCTGCATTTATCAATTCCATGACTGACAGCCGCATCCTCCTGAGCGGGCTGGCACAGTATTTCAATTGCAGTATGATCCGTATTATCAAGAATGTGAATGAGATAGATGATCTGGAACGGAGGAGATACATACGGTGCACCCATGCCTCCAGGCAGAGATCCTACCGTGTGCCTCTGGAGGTTCTGGACGCACTGAAGGAGGACAGACCTTATGTGCCTGAGAGTTATGCCGGAATGTCCATGGAACGTCTTGTCGCCGTACTTGGAGAAAAGTTTACCGACCTTGAGGAGGACGAACTGACCTACAAAGGTTTTCTGGAGGAAGTGGAAGCGCTTTTGGCACAGAATAAGGAACTGGACTTTGTGAAGGCATTGAATAAATACGACTTGGAAGATGATGCGAGAGTTATGCTTTTGTTCCTCTGCCATAAGCGGATGAATGACGATGATATCAGCATCTCCTGGTATCACTACCGCAATATCTATAAGGACAGGCTGGACGCACTGTATATGAAGAATTCCATGAAGGATGGGGATAATGACCTTTTTACATACGGCCTGGTGGAACATTGTACCGAGGACGGGATTGCGGATACTTCCTGCGTTAGACTCACCGAGAGTGCGGTCGTGGAATTGTTCGGCCAGTTGAGAATGCCTTCAGGAAATGTCCGGAGCCGGCACCTTCTGCACCATACAAAGATAGCTGTCAAGGAACTTTTTTACGGGAGCCGGGCGTCTGCTCAGATTGAAGAGCTGACAAGACTGCTGGCACCGGGCACCTTCGATGATGTATGCGCCCGTCTCGCATCCAAAGGTATGCGCAAGGGCTTTCCATGCATCTTCTATGGACCTCCGGGAACAGGCAAAACAGAAACGGCTCTTCAGATAGCCAGGGAGACGGGACGGGACATTCTACAGGTGGAGGTCTCTCAATTACGGAGCAAGTGGGTGGGGGAGAGCGAGAAAAATGTCAAAGGCCTGTTTGACGGGTACCGGGCTATGGTGTCGCAGTCATCCTGTCCGGTGCCCATCCTCCTTTTCAATGAGGCCGATGCCATCCTGAACCGTCGAAAGCAAGGGGCTGAGGGTGGGGTGGATAAAATGGAGAATGCGCTCCAGAATATTATCCTGCAGGAGATGGAATCCCTCGAAGGCATTATGATAGCCACAACCAACCTTACCGGCAATATGGACCCGGCCTTCGAACGCCGTTTCCTCTATAAAGTAGAGTTCGGTCGTCCTTCTGCAGATGTCCGTGCCCGTATCTGGCAGTCCATGATGCCTTCATTGAATGCTGATAAAGCAATGGAACTGGCCTCCGACTACAATTTTTCAGGAGGGCAGATAGAGAATATCGCCCGTAAATGTTCCGTCGCCGAAGTCCTGTACGGAACTTTGGACTTTACACGTCTCAGGACTTTTTGCGAGACTGAAAGATTGGCCGTAATTGCATCTGATTCAAAGCGCAGAATTGGTTTTGCTGATGGTTGGAAGAAAATTACGCCCGATACTGGAAAATTTTGCTAACTTTGTCGTGCCGGTGGTGAAAGCCGGCGCGACATATTGCAGACGAAAGTGTTTTCGTACTGTCCTCGGAAGAAAATGTGGTAGTTTTCAAGATCAGAAGGACGACGGCGGCACTCGTCACTTGTATGGTCATGCGGTAGGACGCTCTGTCCGATACCTCATAACTGCACAGGTGTGGAGTATCGGGCGTTTATCTCTGATCGGGTCTTACCACAACCTTCTTCCGGGAAAACAGGCTGTCTCCACACTTTCTTTTTGCCTGTGCTGCGTTCCGGCGTATGCTGCCTTCAATTTTGCGGAATTAAATATTGTAAATTAATACGTATCGTTATGAAAAAGAATGTTTTATCCATTTTGGGCTGCATTATGTGCCTATGCCTTGTTTTTTCCTGTGAGGAGAATACAGGAGAAGAGAAGTTCCCCGAACCTGATCCAGGAACAAAATATTCCGTCAGCGGAAGTGTTCAGAAAGGGCCGTTTTCCCAGGGCACATCCATTACCATCCAGGCCCTTGACGATAACCTTAACCCTACGGGACGCAACTACTCCACTACCACGTACGATGATTTCGGTGCGTTTTCCATCGGCAGCGAGATAGAGTCCCGCTATGTGGAAATAATTGCGGACGGATATTATTACAATGAAGTGGCCGGTTTTCTCTCGAAATCGCCCATAACCCTGCGTTCAATTTCCGACCTGAGCGAGGAGGGCCAGACCAACATCAACCTTTTGACCACCCTGGAGTCAGGCCGTATCCGCTATTTGGTATCGAATGATGGAAAAGCCATGTCCGAGGCCCGCCAGCAGGCGGAGCAGGAACTGTACGATATTTTCAACATCCCTTTGGAGGTAGGAGACAGCGGTTTTGACAAGGCGGATATATCGAAGGCAGGAGACGGCAATGCTGTGCTTCTTGCTATATCAGCGACGCTCCAGAGTACCCGTACGGAGGCTGAGCTTTCCGAACTTATAGCGAAGATATCTTCCGAGATGCAGAATACCGGCACATTGGGAAAATCGGACCTCTCCGAGCAGATCCGTCAGGGCGGTATCGGGCTTGACTATGAGCAGATACGCTCCAATCTTATCGCCCGCTACGAGCAGCTCGGACAGCATGGTTACGAGATTCCGAATTTCGAGGACTTTATGGATATCAACGGCAACGGGGTTATAGACCGGGACGACCAGTGGCTCCTCGTCTCCGATGCTCAGTATCAGGTTCCTCAGAGCGGAGGTGAATATTCTGTTACGGTAGAGTATAATGTAGATTATGAAGTGACGGTGGAGGACGGATGCGACTGGATTTCAGTCTCATCTGCGGACGCCACCAAGGCATATCTGGAAAGTGCCGGATATACGGTCTCTGTCTCGGAAAACGGCTCATTCGAGCCCCGCAGTGCCGGTATCACCTTTAAGTCTAACGAGTCTTCTCAGTCTGTTACAGTTTATGCGGTGCAGGATGGCGCTATGTTCTCATTGGGTCAGACTTATTATTATCTGGACAATACAGCACAGGTGCTGGAGGTATGGGTGACATCCTCTTCGGACAATTATGTCGTCGAGATACCTGAAAGCAGCGACTGGATAGCGGAGTCAGACTCTGATAGCGGAGTCCGTAAATTTGCAGTGGAGGCGAACAATGATTTCAGCTCGGAGCGCATAGGCAGTATCCTGTTCAGGGATGAGGCCGGGAATCTACTCGGCGAGGTTACGGTTAATCAGAATAAGGCTTATATGAACATAGAACAGGAACGGTTCGATATCGACAATGCGGCGCAGAATTTTACTCTGAGAATCTCTTCATCTACGGAAGATTATAAGGTAGATGTTACGGAAGGTTCGGAATGGCTGGCTATAACTTCTCACAGCTGTGGAGACTGGAAGTTCTCAACTTATCTGAACAGCAGCTACCAGCCCCGTGACGGTATGATAACAGTGTCGGATGTGAGCGGTACCGTGCTGGATACCATACCGGTGAACCAGTGGTGTGAGACTGTGACGCGGGTGAATGTTACGCCTGGCGGTCTGGAGTCGTTGATTACGGAGCCTGGACAGTTTGAATATACTGAGACTTTTATTGCGTCGGGAGAGATGGATGAAAAAGATTTTCTTCTTTTACGGGATATGTCAGCACTTAAAAATATTGATATATCAGGGTTGATAAATACGACGCTGCCTAAATCTGTTTTCCATGAAATGAATATGTTGGAAAGGTTGACTTTGCCTAAAAATCTAGAGATTATTCCATATGCAATGTGTAGTTATTGTGGTAATTTAAAAGAGGTATTTCCATTGCCAGAGAGTGTGACTGTCATAGGTGAGGAGGCTTTCTTAGATTGTTTTGAACTTACAGGAAATTTAATCTTACATGAAGGTATAGAAAGAATTGAAACAGGGGCTTTCAGTAGATGTGAGAATCTTACAGGTGATTTAATAATACCTTCAACAGTTAATTTTATGGGAGGGTATGGATATATTTTCAGAGGTTGCGAGAAGATAGATAAGGTCTATATGAAGCCGATAACTCCGCCTGCAACATGGGAAGGATATGATATGTTTCCCAATTATCGATACCTGGGTGTACCCATTGGCAGCAAGGAACTCTACGAAGCCGATGAGCATTACAACAAGTTCATGGTAATCGAGGAAGTGGACTTCGAAGCTCTTGGCTTGTGAAAGAATAAATGATCAATATAAATTAAAGTTAAAGGCTATGAATACATTATCAGAACAGTTGACATCTTTGTATGAGAGTAAATGGGACAGGTTGATGCAGCAACTGGACAAGAGGCAGATTAAAACTCAGTGTCCGTTTGTCCTTTCAGTACAGAGGAACGGCAGTGAGGACTGGTATGTCGGAGCAGACATAAAAGTCATGTTTTTCGGACAGGAAGTCCATTTATGGGAAAAGAATGAGGATCTCGGTGACACTATGCGTGCGTATGAGAAGTTTTTCGAAGAAAAGTATGTTGATGAAGAGGTGGCCGGCTACTTCAGTCAGGATGAGATTTCGTCCGGAAACCGCTTCATGAGATGGGGGTGTAACGGCATCATGTCCGGAATACGGGATATTCTGGAAGCTTGTCCAGGCCGGCGGGCAGCATTCCTATGGAACAATATTTCAAAACTTTCAACCTATGATGGCAGACCTGTAGGAACGGAAGTTCATGAGCTGGAGAGGGAATATTTTCACGTCATACCGCAGGAGATTGAGATATTAAGGCCTGATATTTTGGTTTTTCTTACTGGCCCGGGGTACAATAAATACTATAGCTATATTTTGGAGAATTTCACTCTGGACGGAGAACCGCAGATGTTGTCAGGAATACCTCAGGATAATTTGATGAAACTTCCTATTCAGGGGGTAAGGTCGGCATACAAGACGCTTCATCCGGGTGCTCATCTAAGCGAGACAGAGCATTGGAAGAATTATCAGGCGATAATAGATGATATCCGCTTGAATATATCAGGATGCCTGCAATGAGTTAGATGAACTTCGTGAAGAGTATGCTTTGGATCAGTCGGTCCGGGATGGCGACAGACTTATCCCGGACCGACTGTTTACATTTCCGATAGTATTCCGTCGTTTCCCTTAGCGCTCTTTCTTGTGCCTTGGTTTGGCGTAAGTAACTGGTGGCTGAGCATTATCCGCTACTCATAGAAGTACCGTACGGCCTCGTATATCATATCCACGACCGTCAAAGCGATTCACTAAAAAATTCTACACATTAGCCCTGGATTTCACATTCCTGTCATAGAGGACAATGGAGCCTGCAACAGCGACGTTCAATGATATGCTGGCCGGGATTTGGATTATGTCGTCGCATTTGCCGAGGATGTCTTGAGGCAGCCCGCTGTCCTCTGCACCAAGCAGGAACACTGCACGTTCGGGATGTTTATAGGTGGTAACGGAGATGCTGCGAGGATCAAGCTCCACCCCTATCAGGCTGGCACCTTTTGTGAGTGAGCAGAGAAAATCCTCGAATGCTTTGAACTCGAACATCGGAATGTGTCTCCAGCTTTTGCAAGTGTCTGACGGCATTTCCTTATATCGTTTTCCTATGACGAATGTGAAATCTGCTCCGAGTATGAGAGAAGATCTCCAGAGTGTACCGGCGTTTTCGCTGAATTTTGAGCCGTAGATGCCTATGCCGCAGAACCCGCGGTGTCTGTATTCTTTGGTTTCCATATAGTGTGATATTTCGTGCAAAGTTCTTCGCAGAATGTGCTTCATGGTACAGGTGACTTTTATTCTGTAGAAATTCTCTTGTGCTGCTGTATTTCCCTTCCCATGAGCGTGTGACCTTTGCTACATAAAAGTAAAGGAACACTATGGAAAAGATTTTATTATTTCGTGTTGTGCTTTGTTACGGCACAATAAGGAGAAAGACATTTGTGAAAAATTATGGAGCAGTATTCAAAAGTATTGATGCCGCAGCATGGACGGGGCTTTTTCGGTATCGAGTATTCGCGCACGGCTAAGAATGTCGGAATATTGTGGCGTACAGCCCATATTATGAGGGCCGATTTCATGTTTGTTATAGGTCATTATTAGCCGGTAGCGACAGATACGTTGAAGAGTTGGAGGCATGTGCCTTTGTTTGAATAAGATAGCTTCGGGCAATTTTACAGTTCTTTGCCCAAGGATGCCAGACTTGTGGGCATTGAATTGGATGAGCGCAGTATCCTGCATGCTGGATATAGGCATTAGGAACGTGTGGTGTGTCTTCTCGGTTCGGAAAGAGACGGTATGTCGCAAAAGGCTCTGGAGTATTGTGCGGATGTGGTGCAGATACCCTTAGAATTCTCGCTAAACGTGTCGGTGGCCGGGAGCATAGTCCTCTACGACCGGCTGTTGAAAAGCAGCAGCTTCGGAATGGGTGTTTGATTCATCCGAAAGGCTGCAATCGGTCCAAAGTTCCTGTAGCACTCCAATATATTCTGCTATAACGACTTGGTAGAATAATTTATAAATAATATAAAACAAAGAGAGGATTCACCATATTGTATTGTGTCATGATAAAATCCTCTCAGAGTTTTTAAAAATATTTGGCTATCAGCCAATTTCAGAAGTGAGTTGTTTCATGTATTCAAATGTCTCTTTTAAATGATTGACAACACACTCTTTTTTCTCGCTCCAGAATGTTAGATCATCGCCAATGATTATTGTTGGTAAAGGTAAATCAGCCCTATCTCCTTTTTTCTCGATGAGTTGTGAGAGATTGGGATATTTTTCTTTTAAATTTTCTTCGTAGATGTCCCAATCCTGCGATCTCCATACAGTAATATAGCTTCTGAATTCAATTTTGCCATCGGCGTTGACAGCAAAAGAACCTTCGATTCCTATTCGGTGTGTGTCTTTGTTAAAATCTGTAACTATATCCCAACCGCAGTTATTATTTTCAGGCCAATACCTCCATTGATAGTCTGTGAACTCTTGCAATGAACGACAGAGTTCATTAATGATTTTGTTTTCATCGTCAAATTTATGGAATGTGCGCTTAATAATGCCTTTTAAAGTTTTAATTTCTTCATAGCAGCTTTTTAAAAATTTTGTTCTATTGGACTCGTCAAGTGCAGCAAAGGGGATATTGTTTGGAGTTGAATATTCCTTAAAGATAGCGTCAACGCCTCTTCCCTCGTCGAAAGGCAGAAAAAAATCGTATTCTTCTGCCTTATTACGAAATTCATCTATTCTGGCCAATTTCAGCATGTTTAATTTATCCGTATCTCCTTCTACATGCAGAACCATGCGGTAATGGGATTTATTAAAAAGATCGTTTTTAGATAAAGGATACCATTCAAAATGGATATTCCGATCAATATCATTAAGGAATATTTGATAACATCCATTGTTTTCTTGAATCTGATTGTTTGTCTGTGTGTCGCTGAAAGAATTCTTGGAAATAGTGTCCCAACTATCAATTATGGGCTTTGTTATCTCCTCAGATACATTACGAAAATCTTGTAGAAGATTCTCAAGATTTTTTGTGCAGTTATTCAGTATTTGCCATTGCTCACAAGTAGTTTTGCCTTGGAGTAATTTTTCGTTAATGGTTTTATTCATGATAATTTTTATTGGTTCTTCTGATTTCCTTAAACAAAGCCGTCCTTCAAGATAATCAATGTATTGCCTAATTCCACTTTCTATTAGATGCTCTTTTATTTTTATTTCAGGAAGAATAGTGTGTTTTAGCCAAGGCAGTATATCATCCCTATAATTCATTTCTATAAAACGGTTGCCGTTTTTAAGTTCATCGCTTAGTGAATTAGGCAAACTATTTGAAGAAACTTTTTTTGAGCCATCCAGTGTCAAGTAAATTACAAATATGTTGCGGTCTTGTATTCCATGTTGTTTTACGGTGTTAAAATATCTGACAAGTTGCAGCTCCTGATCTGTGGCCCAATTTATTTTATTCTCAATAATAATGGCGTAATCTTTGGATGGTTCTTCAATGAGTCCATCGATGTTCTCCTTATTGAAATCTACCGAAGGTTTATGTATGCTAGTGATGGGAAATGTCAAGTTCGGATTATGTTCACATATCATGAAGAGGAAGGATTTTAAAAATGCATATTCCCCTGAAATATTGTAGTTTAATAATTTAAGTAGAATACGGGTGTGTGCATTCTCGTTTGCGTGGAGCTCGTCAATAAGATTGAAATTATATGGTAATTTTTGACGTTCTTTTTCTCTGATTTTTGACAGCTCTTCGGCAAAATTAATCCAAAATATGTCGTCTTTTACTGTGGTGTTCATGGTAAAATAAGTTTAATCATCTACTACAAAGTAATAAATAATCAATAGTAAATCCAAATTTTGCCTGTGCTGTGTTTCGGCATAAGTCAGCGGTAATATTGCAGCCTGAAAGCACTGATTTATTAACCGGTTCTTCCGTAAGGTTGGGCACAAAACAAAGCACTATGTACACTTTAAATTTTCCAAATGGCAATGTCCAGACTTATTCGAATCTGAGTGATTTGCAAAATGCGGCAAAACTTTTAGGCGGTGAAGCCAAGCAGATCCGCATAGGTGGCAAGAAGTATGTTTTTATTCCTAAGAAGTAGATAGAATGGTAAAGAATTTACTATTTTTGAAATATGGAAAAAGCGACTATAGCGATAGGGGACGTGCACGGACTGGACCTGTGGCGGGATGTGGTGGAGGCGCATCCGGAGTGCCGGGTGGTTTTTCTCGGGGACTATCTGGATCCGTACGGGTATGTGCCGAGAGAAAAACTGCTGGAGAATCTGCGGAGTATCATAGATCTGAAGCGGAGCAGGCCGGAGGATGTGGTGCTGCTGTTAGGCAATCATGACCTGCACTATTTCTGTGAGGATGCGTGCGTCGGTACCCGTTTTGATATGGAGATAGCGGCGGATGCCTCTAAATTCTTTCTAGGCAACATTCATCTGTTCCAGTATGCGTTTCAGGACGGGGAGTATCTGTTTACTCATGCCGGGGTGTCGCAGCTGTGGTTCGATTACGATTTCTGCGGTGATGCTTCTCGGTCTGTGGCGGAACAGCTGAATAATCCGGCGGCCGACCAGGTGCCGGCGCTTCTCCGTGTCGGCTATGCCCGTGGAGGCCGCCGTGGTGATGCCGGCGGCATATTCTGGGCAGATAAAAGCGAGCTGGAGGAGCCTCTTCACGGCTTCACCCAGATAGTCGGGCACAACCGGGTCGCGGAAGTGACAGAGCATACCGGCCCGGGCGGCGGCAAGGTTGTTTTCTGCGACTGCCTTCGAAACGGTCTTTATCTTTATATTTGAAACTAAAAGAATGAAAGATTTTGCAGCCATAGATTTCGAGACAGCCAATGAGCAGCGTACCAGTGTGTGCAGCGTGGGAGTAGTGGTTGTGCGGGGTGGGGTGATAGCCGACCGCTTTTACAGCCTCATCCGGCCTGAGCCGGAGTATTACAGTTACTGGAATACCCGGGTGCACGGCCTTACGCTGGAGGATACTGCCGATGCGCCGGTATTTCCCTATGTGTGGGAGAAGGTGGCTCCGCTGATAGAAGGGCTGCCATTAGTGGCCCACAACAGTCCTTTCGACGAGGGATGTCTGCGGGCTGTGTTCCAGATGTACCGCATGGATTACCCGGAGTATGTTTTTCATTGTACCTGCAGGGCTTCCCGCCGTGTTTTCGGACCGCAGCTACCGAATCATCAGCTCCAGACCGTTGCGGCCCGCTGCGGCTACGACCTTACGCAGCACCACCACGCCCTGGCCGATGCGGAGGCCTGCGCCGCCATTGCCTTGAGGATTTTATAAAATTTTCAAAATTTTTATGAGTGTGCCATTGTGCTGCTCATGTGCGTGCGACCTTTGCTGCGTAAAAGTAAAGGAGGATAGACATGAGAACACTTATTCAATTGATCAAGGCGGCAGCGGTAAAGCTGCGTGACAGTAAGTTGAAGCGACTGGGCGGTAAGGAGATAACTGCTCAGCTGGATATGATGGCCCAGCGCCTGGGACTGGATAACAAGGGTGAGGCGGTGGTGTTCACTGCCCTTTTTGACAGGAGTTGCGCGGGCAGGTGCAGCGACCTGGAGGATCTGGCATCTTATTTCGGCTGCACTCAGCTGGAGGTTATGGAGTATGTGCCGTTTGTCAAGTCATTGTTGGAGAAAGGGCTTGTGGTGCAGACCGACTTGAGCGAGTGCCGTCTGACCAATCAGAATTTCTTAGTGGCCAATCATGTAATCGGCAGCGTGCTGGAGAACCGCAGGCCGGAGCTCCGCAAATCCAGGATTCTGGAGAAGGAGTTCGACCGTTATGATTTCTGCCGGCTGGTGGACTCACAGGTGCAGGACAGTGACGTGATGTCGGAGTCTCTCTTCCAGTTCGTGGATTCCATAGAGCGGGAGAACAGCGGGATGCCGCTGGTCAGGGAACTGGCGGCGGTCGTGGAGGACCTTCCGGCCAGGACATTGTTCTACGAGATGAGTTACGACTTTTTCAGCAGTGACGGCAACGGCAGGTCTGACCTGACGACCACGCTCCGGGATATGTACGAGGCGTACGGGGTGCGGTTCCGTGAGCGGAAATCGTTGCTGGACGGAACGCATCCGCTGGTCCGTGCCGGACTGGTGGAGGTCTCAGGGGACCGTGACAGCCTTGAACTGACGGTCGCGGGACAGCGGATTTTCCTGGGAGAGGATTTCGGTATATTCGGAAAGCAGTACACGGGTCTGGACAGGTTCTCGTTTGCCCGTGAAGTCAGCGAGTATGTCCATGGCAGTGCTCATGAGACAAAGAGTCCCAAGGCTTTGGACAAATTGGCCGAGAAGATCCGGCTGATGGAGGATTCCAACGGCAGTCAGGAGTGTCTGGCAAAAATTAAAGGTCTTATAGCGGAGGAGGATATCCGCGCACTCTTCTATATCGTTTGCAATGCTTGTGCCGGGGGTGGCTCGGTCAGTCTGAATAGGGAACTTAGTTCTGTGTATCCTATTAAGGAACGCAATGCTGCTTTGAAGGCCTTCAAGGAGGAAAAACACAAATTGCAGAGTCTGGATCTTGCGGAGGTGGTGACTGAAAGCAGTCTCTTTGGGGAATATACAGTCCTGAAACTGACCGATAAAGGGAGGATGCTGTACTTTGAGGAGGATGCGGAACTGTTCATGGAGAAGCCCGACAAAAAGGAACTCATCCTTTCGAAGGATATCAAGGAAAAACGGCTGTTTTTCTCCGGGAAGGAACAGGAGCAGCTGCGGCTGGTGGGTGATACTCTGCAGGAGCGGAATTATCAGTCACTGGTAGCCCGGCTGGAGGAGAAAGGGCTGGCCAAAGGCATCGCGGTCCTGCTTTATGGTGCTCCTGGTACCGGCAAGACCGAGTCGGTGCTGCAATGGGCGCGGGAGAGCGGCCGGGACGTGGTGCATGTAGATATCAGTGCAGCCAAAAGTATGTGGTACGGGGAGAGTGAGAAGATCGTCAAGGATATCTTCACCCGCTATAAACGGCTGTGCCGCCACTCTCAGATAAAGCCGATACTGCTGTTCAACGAGGCGGATGCCATATTCTCGAAGCGGAAGGCGGTAGGTCACGGCGGGAGTATCGACCAGACCGAGAACACTATTCAGAACATTATTCTTGAGGAGATGGAGAAGCTGGAAGGAATACTGATAGCGACCACGAACCTGGCTGACAATCTGGACCGCGCTTTCGAGCGCCGTTTCCTCTTCAAGATCCGCTTCGAGAGGCCGTCAGTAGAGGTCAAGCGCAGCATCTGGCTCGACAAACTCCCGGGCTTGAGTCCGGACGATGCCGCCCGTCTGGCATCTGAGTACGATTTCAGCGGCGGCGAGATAGACAACATCGTCCGCAAGGCCACTATGATGGAGGTCCTGGACGGCACTCCTCCGTCCATTGAGGCCATCACCGGCCTCTGCGGTGAGGAGAAAATCGGCAATGAACGTATTAAAATCGGCTTTGGCAGTGCGAAAATTATCTAAGTTCACAACTTTGTGGTCCACAAAGTTGTGAACTTTTTTATTGCAAAACACTTTTATAAAAGCGAAATTTTGCCCAAAAAACACTTTTGCAAAAGCGTTGGAACGGCGGGTAATGTGATGTCATCCGTTACTCCGCTGCCTTGAAGTTGAACACGGGTTTTATGATGTCGAGGATATCCACGGTGTCTGCTATGTTGGCGATGATCTCGGCCATGGGCTTGTAGACCATGGGGGACTCGTCGCGGGTCTGCTCTGAGACCGTCTCACTGTAGATGCCCTTCATGGACTCGGCGAAGGCTTCCATGCTGACCTGCTCGAATGCCTTGGCGCGGCTCATGATGCGGCCGGCGCCGTGTGGGGCGGAGAAGTTCCAGTCGGGATTGCCCTTGCCGGAGCATATCAGGGAACCGTCCCGCATGTTCATGGGGATGATGCACTTCTGTCCCTCGCGGGCGGAGATGGCGCCCTTGCGGATGATATTGTCGTCACCGATGTAGTTGTGCACGCTCTCGAAGCGTTCGGAGAGCATGATTTCCGGTGTGGCGGTGATATTGCCATGAGTCCGCAGATGGCCGGTCAGCAGGTCTATGATGATGCTGCGGTTGATCCGGGCCCATTCCTGACACAGGCGCATGTCGTGCAGATAGTCCTCCCTGGGCTTACCTTCGAGCCAGCACAGCTCGTCAGGAACCGGCGGCCCCTGCATCCTGAAGGAGCAGTGCAGCTGACGGATGGCTTCCTGAAGTTCCGAGCGGCGTCCTGCAGCCTTGTATTCCTCAATCATCCTGGCCTGCTGCTCCATCAATTTGTCCCAGCCGGACATGTTTTTTACCGCCTGTTTCTGGTATATTTCGGCAACCTGCTTGCCTAGATTGCGGCTGCCGGTGTGTGCCACGATGTACATCCTGCCGCCGGAGTCCCGGTCCAGCTCGATGAAATGATTGCCGCCTCCCAATGTACCGGCGGCCTTGTACAGCCGCTTGCTGTCCTTCAGGTCGCGGAAGCAGCGCAGGGCCTTGATCAGCTCCCTGGCTTCCCCGTACCTTTCCATATAAGGCTGGGGCAGCACCAGCTCCGCCTTGTCCCGGATACCCCTGCCTGAAGGAATATTGTTCAGAATGAATTCGTTCAGAGCGTGAAAGTCAATTTCTCCGCTGCAGTCGAACGGCTGGACGAGCATGCCGCAGCCGATGTCCACCCCGACAATATTCGGAATGACCTTGTCGCCAAGGTCGCCGGTGAAGCCTATGACACAGCCGGCCCCTGCGTGCACATCCGGCATGATACGGACCTTGCATCCGCTGAACGTGCCGATGGACATCAGCCTGCCGATCTGCTCCAGGGCTGTGTTCTCGATGTTGTCAGTGAAGATTTTCACGTCGTGTCCTTCTATCGTTTTCATAAGTATTGCGTTTTATGATGCAAATATAGCGCGTGCATGTGCCGCATGGAGGAGCAGGTTCGGTTTTTAAACGTTTATAGCCGTTTATAATCGTTTATATCCGTTTCATGACTGGTTTGTTATTCCCTTTATGCGTATCTTTGCGGTCGGAAATAATTAATTGATCGGTTATGAAAAAGTACCTTGACCCGAAGACGGATTTGACTCCGGAAGAGGTATCAGCCTTGTGATTCTGCCGGAAAAATACCTATCTTAGCGGCTCAATTTTTAAGAATATGAGCAGAAACGAGATGTCATCGAGGGAGGCCAAGCTGGAGGCTTTCGGCCGCCTTCTGGATATAATGGATGAACTCAGGGAGAAATGCCCCTGGGATCACAAGCAGACCACCGAGTCGCTGCGTCCTCAGACGATTGAGGAGACTTACGAACTGAGCGACGCCATCCTCCGCGGGGAAGGCAGGGAGGTCTCCAAGGAACTGGGCGACGTGCTGCTGCACATCGTCTTCTATGCGAAGATAGCTTCCGAGAAGGGCGAATACGATATCGTGGACGTGATCAACCGTCTGTGCGACAAACTCATCTACCGTCATCCGCACGTCTTCGGCGAGGTCCATGTGGACGGGGCCGACCAGGTGGTGCAGAACTGGGAGGAACTCAAGACCAAGGAAAAGGACGGCAACAAGCGGGTGCTCTCGGGAGTGCCTGTCTCGCTGCCGCCGCTGCTCAAGGCCTACCGCATGCAGGACAAGGCCCGCGCCGTGGGCTTCGACTGGGAGGAGCGCTCCCAGGTCTGGGACAAGGTGGCCGAGGAACTCGGAGAGTTCCGCGAGGAGCTGGGCCGGATGGACAAGTCGGACCCTGAGTCGGTGAAAAGGGCTGAGGGTGAGCTCGGTGATTTCCTTTTCTCTATAGTGAATGCTGCCCGTCTGTACGACCTGAATCCGGATACGGCGCTGGAGATGACCTGTGCCAAGTTCCGCCGCCGCTTTACCTATCTCGAGGAGCACACCATCCGCCAAGGCAAGTCTCTGAAGGACATGACGCTGGCGGAGATGGACGCTATCTGGGACGAGGCGAAGGCCCTGGAGAAAAATTCTGAGGACAATGCCGGAAAATAGTCCCGCGTGGCTCGAGCGCACCGCCCTGCTCGTGGGCGGGGAGGCCTTGCAGGCCCTGAAAAGGGCGACTGTGGTGGTCGCCGGTCTGGGCGGGGTGGGGGCATACGCTGCGGAGATGACGGCCCGCGCCGGAGTAGGGCGGATGATAATCATAGACTCGGACAAAGTCTCGGAGAGCAACCGGAACCGGCAGCTGCTGGCGCTCTGCTCGACTGTAGGACGGTCCAAAACGGAGGTTATGGCGGAAAGGCTTCTGGACATCAATCCGGAATTGCAGATAATCAAGGTGGAAGAATACCTGACTGAGGACAATGTAGCTGCGGTGCTGGAACGCTCCTGCGCCGAGGCGGGGGGCGCCCGTCCGGATTTTCTCATCGACGCGATCGATACCCTGTCCCCGAAGATTGCCCTTATCTCCCATTGCGTCCATAGCGGTATCCCCCTTGTCTCCTCGATGGGAGCCGGGGCCAAATTCGACGCCACGAAGGTCCGTCTGACCGACCTCTCGAAGTCCTACAACTGCCCCCTGGCCTTCATTCTCCGGAAGAAACTCCGCAAGATAGGCATCAGCAAGGGCTTCCCCGTGGTGTTCTCGGAGGAACTGCCCGACCGTGACGCCATTGTCCCGACGGAGGGCGAGCGCAACAAGAAGTCCCAGGTAGGCACCATCTCCTACATCCCCGCCGTCTTCGGCTGTGTCTGTGCCCAGGCGGCCCTGACTTATCTCTGCCGCAGAAATGGCTGAGGTCCGTTGATGGTGTGAAAAATGCTGCATAAATGCGGCCGGGGTATCGGAAATTTTCGTAACTTGGCAAAGTTTTTACCACTAACCGTATTTAAGCAACATTTTAGGATATGAAACGGATTTTTACTGTATTGTCCTGCGTGCTTCTCGCCTCGGCGGCCCTGTCGGCCCAGACCTGGAGGCAGTATGAGGCCGTAGCGGCTGACCAGGCCTATCTGAATGCTGACTGTGTGGTTCTGCTGGACAGCACTTCGGTCAGCGTGGAGCCCACAGGCCAGGGCTCGTTCGCAGTCTACAAGGCGTTCAGGGTGCAGACTCCTGCAGGAGCCGTCGCCAACAGAGTCCTCAAGTATGACTACGATCCTCTCACGGCTTTTGCCGAGTTCAAGTATGTGACCGTCTACCGTGCAGGCGGGGATGTGGAGCGTCTGGATGTCTCGAAGGCCCTGGACTATGTGGCTCCGGCCCGCTCGATTTACTGGGGCGCCCGTCAGATTATGATAGAGGTGGGTGCGCTCAGGCCCGGGGACATCGTGGAGTATGAGATCGCCAAGAAGGGCTTCACCTATGCCCTGCTGACATCTGAATCAGGTGCTGCTGCGTCCGCGGGTGCTGCTGTGCCGGCTGACGGTGAGGACGATTCCCGCTTCATCCCTCCGATGAGGGGGCAGTTCTACGACATCGTGCCTTTCTGGTGTGCTGATCCCACGGTCCGCAAGGTGTACTCTGTCTCTCTTCCTATGGAGAAGGAGGCTCAGTTCCAGTTCTATCAGGGCGAATGTGCGTCTTCGATGAGATATGAGGACGGCCGCAAGGTCTATAAGTTCGCGGTGAATGACGTGATGCCTTTCACCCGCGAGCCCAATATGGTGGACCTCTTCGACGCGGCTCCCAAGCTGATGATGTCCACCACTCCCAACTGGGTGGAGAAGTCTCTTTGGTTCAATAAAGTGAACGAGGACTACGGCAGTTTCGAGGCTTACGCTCCCGCCCAGAAGAAGGTGGACGAGCTGATCCGGGGCAAGGAAACCGAGATGGAGAAGATAGCCGTGCTGACCCATTGGGTGGCCGACAACATCCGCTACTCCGGCATCACTATGGGCAAGGGCGAGGGCTACACCCTGCACAACACTAAGATGAACTACACCGACCGCTGCGGTGTCTGCAAGGATATCGCCGGTACCCTGATTTCCTTCCTGCGCATGGCCGGTTTCGAGGCCTATCCCGCGATGACGATGGCCGGCAGCCGCGTAGAGAGCATTCCCGCCGACCATTTCAACCACTGCGTGGCTGTTGTTAAGCTTTCCAACGGCACTTATATGCCTCTCGACCCGACCTGGGTGCCCTTCACCCGCGAGCTCTGGAGCAGCGCCGAGCAGCAGCAGAACTATCTGCCCGGAGTTCCCGAAGGCTCGGATCTCTGCCTGACCCCGCTCTCCGCTCCCGAGAACCATTATTTCCGCATCAAGGCCGAAAATACCATAGATGAGAACGGAACCCTCAAGGGCACTCTCACCGTATCCGCTGAGGGACAGAGCGACAGGGGTATCCGCAGCATCTTCACCACAGGTTTCCAGAGCGAGTGGCGCAACAACATGGAGCGTCAGCTGCTCAATGTCTCGCCCAAGGCCCGCCTTGTCAGCGTGAACTACGGCAGGAACCCCAAGGACTATCAGGCGGCCCCCATCAGCATAACCTTCCGCTATGAGATTCCCGACTATGCCGTGGTGGGAGACGGGGTGATGCTCTTCCGTCCCATCGCCATGAACAATGTCTATAACAATGTCCGCTCCTATCTGAGGATCAATACCTCCGTAGAGGAGCGCCAGTACGGCTTCAAGGACGGCTGCTCCCGTCTGGTCGAGCTGGACGAGACCATCCGTATCCCTGACGGCTACACTATGGTGACCGCTCCCAAGGCAGATGAGATGCAGGGCAGCGGAGCCGACTTCAGCGGTTCTCTCTCTCAGGAGGGAAATGAGGTGGTTCTCCACAACACTCTCGCTCTCAAGAAGAGAGTCTACGAGCCTGCCGACTGGGACAGCTTCCGCAACGCGGTCAACGCCCACAAGGCATACGGTGAATATGTCGTTATTAAAAAGTAAATCCGGGTTATGAAAAATATCTTAGCAAAAATACTGATGCCCGCCGCGCTCATCCTGTCGGCGGTACTGACAGCCGCTGCAGCACCCAAGAATGAGGCGCAGTTCGACAAGCTGGTCAAGACCTATACCCTCAATCCCGACGGCAGTCAGGAACTAAGGGTGCAGAAACAGCTGACAATCTATACTCACGCAGCGATGAACAGCCTCTATGGCGAGACATTCATCGTCTATGATCCTGCTTATCAGCAGTTGAAGATCAACGAGTCCTACACCCGTCAGGTGGACGGAACGATAGTGACCACCCCGGCCAACGCATTCGTGGAGGTACTGCCCTCCGCCGCGGCCAATGCTCCGGCATACAATGGTATGAAGGAGATGGTGGTGGTGCATACCGGCCTGGAGCTGGGCGCTACCATTTACCTGGACTATACGGTTACAACGAAGGCCGGCGCCCTGCCCGCTCTGGACATATTCGAGCAGGTGGAGGAACTCTCTCCCATAAAGGAATATGTGCTCTCCGTTACAGTCCCCTCCGGAACACCTCTTCATTACGCTCTGCTGAACGGCAGCACCAAACCGTCTGTAAGCGAGGCAAACGGGGTTAGAACGGTAAAATGGACTCTCCGCAATGTCAGGCCCCGTCCCCGTTATCTGGCAGTATCCGCTCCCGCCGGCAATGTGCAGGCAGTGGCTGTAACAACCTTTGACTCGCAGCAGGCAGTGGCCGATGTCATCAAGTCTCAGTTGTATAGCCAGGAGGATGAGGCGGTGAAGGCTCTGCTGGCTTCCCTGAACGAGGGCCCCGCCGACAGGCGCTCCACTGTGGACAAGATACATGAGTATCTCTCAACCGGCCTGGCTCAGAACCGTCTTACCCTGGCACAGACAGGCTATAAGGTACGTCCCGCAGCGGATGTGATACACAGTGCTTATGCCACTGATGCGGAGAGAACCCTTCTGGCTGCCGCCCTTCTGCAGGCTGCAGGACAGGAGTCAGAGGTGACTCTCGCATTCCCCAGGACATCCGATCCTGCCGCTGCCGGACTGGCGTCCCTGCAGAACATCATGGCTGCCGGACTTGTGGACCGTGCCGATGAGGCTACGGCCGATATTGCCGGATATCTCAGCATCATAGGACTGGACGGTCAGCCGGCGGAGGTGGCCGCGCCCGACCATAAAGTCGATGTGGAGAGCACATTCTCCGTCTCAGCCTCCGAAGCGGCTTCTGTCGCCGAGGGCATCTATTCCTTTACGCTTCCCGAAGCCCGTTCCGGCTGGCTGGGCAGTGTGTACGCCTCCACTACCTCCAACACCACCCGTCCCGTCAACCTCCTGCTGCCTTACCTGACCGACGAGACCTACACCTGCACCCTCGATGTACAGGACGGTCTCAAAGCTGTCGCGCTGCCGGAGAACATGACCCTGGATACCCCCGTCGGCTCACTCAGAGTGACTGTCGCCGAGGTGGATGGAAAGACTGTCATTACCCGTAGTCTGAAGCTCGTGCAGCAGCTGATCACCCCCGCTCTCTATCCCCAGTACTACCGTCTCATGAGCGAGTGGTATACATTGTGCGCCACACCTCTCATCTTCAGCGCTGAGTAGTATGAAGCTGAGGGATATAGTTGCAGCCGTGCAGGGTGAGGTGGTGTGCGGGCAGGACCGCCTGGACGAGAATGTGGATTACGCATTCGCCTCAGACCTGATGAGTGACGTGCTGACTATCAAGACTGATGATTTTCTGCTGATTACCGGACTGGCTAACGTGCAGTCAGTCCGGACAGCGGAAATGTCCGACGTGGAGTACATTCTCTTCGTGAGGGGCAAGAACGTGACGGAGGAGATGTCCGCCCTGGCCGAGGACAACGGCATGGTGGTGATACGTACAGACTATTCGATGTTCAAGACTTCCGGCATTCTCTACGGGGCCGGACTCAAGCCGGTGTACTGATATGAGGCAGGAGTACGACGTGGCCGCGGGCGATTTTACCCGCGCAGGCAACGCCTCTTCGGCTATCAAGAAGACCCTCAAGCAGCTGGGAGTCTCCCCCGCCGTAGTCAAGAGGGTGGTGGTGGCTGTCTATGAGGCTGAGGTCAATATAGTTGCACATTCCTACGGAGGCCGGATAACAGCCGACATATCCCCGGAAGGCATCAATGTCGTCCTGGCCGATACGGGTCCGGGCATACCCGATGTGCAGAAGGCGATGCAGAAGGGGTTCTCCACTGCTTCCAAGGAGGTGAGGGAGATGGGATTCGGAGCCGGAATGGGACTTCCTAACATTCAGGAGAACGCGGATGACCTCCGGATAGAGACGGAAGTGGGTAAGGGCACCACACTTTATATTTACATCAGATTCTGAACGGAAAGTCTATGGAGCACAATACATTTCACAAGGCATTGGAGATTCAGCGGGAGCTGTGCATAGGCTGCTCGCACTGTATAAAGGTATGTCCGACAGAGGCTCTGAGGGTCTCCGGCGGCAAGGCCTTGCTCTATGCGGACTGGTGCATAGACTGCGGCCGCTGTTTCAGGGTCTGTCCCAGCCGGGCTATAAGGGTGGTGGACGATGACTTCGAGAACATATTCTCCTATAAATACAGGGTCCTGCTGGTCCCTGCGGTGTTCTACGCGCAGTTCGGGAAGCTTGTTCCGGTAAGGGTGATCAATGACATTCTCGGAGATATGGGCTTCTCGGAGGTGTGTACTGTGGAGCAGTGCGCGGATACCCTGGTGGACGAGATCAATGACTATGTCCGCAAGGCAGAGGAAAAACCGGTGGTGTCCTCCTTCTGCCCGGCGGTTATCCGCCTGATACAGGTGCGCTTCCCCTCGCTTATAGACCGTATAATGCTCCTGCTGCCTCCCATAGAGGTGACGGCGCAGTACTATGTGCGTAAATGGAAGATGAGCGGAGGCGATCCGTCGGACCTGGGGGTGTTCTACCTGACCCCGTGTATCGCCAAGATCGCTGCCGTCAAGTCTCCGGTCGGAGGATACGAGTCGCCCATAAGCGGAGTGATCAATATGGACTATGTCTACAACAAGGTCCTGCTGGCCTACAAGAACAGGAAATATCCCGAGGAGGGGTGCGGCAAGGAGGCTGTCAATGATGCTGTCTCGTCCAAGGGGCTGCTCTGGCCTCTGACCGGGGGCGAGGCCTCGCAGATAGAGGGACGTGCCCTCTCCATCGACGGCATGAGCAACGTCATAGAGTTCCTTGAGAAGCTTGAGGACGAGGAGATAGAGGAGCCTATCGACTATCTGGAGCTCAGGGGCTGCGACGAGTCCTGCCCGGGAGGTATCCTGGTGCAGGGCAACCGCTTCCTGGTGGCGGACAATCTGAGGAATATGGCCTCGGAGGCATCGGATACCCACCGCCTGTCGGAGGAGTACAAGCAGTTCTGCTCGGCCTACATCAAGATGGATGCGGTGGAGCCCCGCTCCATGGTCAAGTACGACAAGGATATAAACGTGGCTATCAAGAAGATGGAGATGGCGGGCATGTTGAGGAAAATACTGCCGGACATCGACTGCGGAGCCTGCGGGGCGCCCAGTTGCGAGGCCCTGGCGGCAGATATCGTCCGGGACGATGCCTCCCTGAACAACTGCATCTTCATGCAGGCCCGTTTCGAGAAGGAAGGCTCTCTCCAGGTCTCGGAGGCTATAGACCTGATGGAGCAGGTATGGGGCAAGGACAGGTTTGTCAATAAGGAAAAATCTAAAGCAGAATAGAATCATGACTGTTAGAGAAATTGCAGAGAAACTGAATCTTAAGGTATTCTCGGGAGCTTCCGGCCTGGACCGCGAAGTGACGGGAGGCTATGTGTCGGACCTGTTGTCCGATGTGATGGGCTTCGCCAAGGACGGCTCGGTCTGGGTGACCCTGCAGACGCATAAGAACGTGATGGCCATCGCTACTCTCAAGGAACTGGCGGCGGTGATCATAGTAAAGGGCTTCGAGCCGGAGGAAGACGCCAGGGAAGTCTCCGAAGAGGAGGGTATCCCCATTCTCGGTTCCGGTGAGCAGACATTCGAACTGGCCGGCCGGATATACAACCTTTTGAGCAGGGGGTGAGGTCATGAACCGTTTCAGGGCCGATCTGCACAACCATACTCTGTTGTCCCCTTGCGGGGACATTGAGATGACGCCTGGCTTTATCGTGCGGACAGCTCTGAGAAAGGGATACGATATAATCGGGATTACAGACCACAATACGACTGTCCAGGCGAGGGAGATCCGACGGATGGTGGGAGAGGGGGAACCCTACATTCTCTGCGGGGCGGAGATCACCACCCGGGAGGAAGTGCACTGCCTGGCCTTCGCGGACAGCGGGGAGAGCCTGGATGCCCTTCAGAATTTCCTGGACGACAGTCTCCCGAAGATACCGAACGACGAGGAGGTCTTCGGGTACCAGCTGGCTGTCAACGGGGCCGAGGAGGTGATTTACGAGGCGCCTTACCTGCTGATTTCAGCCATAGACCGGAGCATAGAGGAGGTGGCCGCCTTCGTGGCCTCGATAGGGGGGATTTTCATTCCGGCCCATATCGACAAGCCGCAGAACTCGGTAATATCCCAGCTGGGATTCGTCCCTCCGGACCTGCCTTTCGATGCCCTGGAGATATCGGCCCGCTGCGACCTGGACGGACTCCTGGCCCGGAATCCCTACCTCAAAAAGCTGGGCCCGGCCTTTATCCGTTCCTCCGACGCCCATTACCCCGAGGATTTCTGCCGGGCCGTCACCTGCTTCAATATGCCCTGCCGTGACTTCGAAGAGATACGGAAGGCCCTCCACGGTGAGGACGGAAGGAGCGTGGAGCCGGGATAAATGATTGTTTGACCTGAAATTTACCTGAAAGATGAACGACCTTTCCATGCATATACTGGATATAATCCAGAATTCCATCAGTGCCGGTGCGACCCGTGTGACCCTGACCGTAGACGAGAATCCGGCCGCCGACCTGCTGACCATTGTCATAGGAGACAACGGACGGGGGATGACTCCTGAGCAGGTGAGCCGCCTTTCCGACCCGTTCTTCACCTCCCGTACTACCCGGAAGGTGGGGATGGGCATACCTCTGCTCAAGCAGTCCGCGGAGCAGAGCGGGGGAGAGGTCAGGATAACCTCGGAGCCCGGGCGGGGGACGGAGGTGACAGCGGTTTTCGGCTATTCCGATATCGATCGCCCGCCGCTCGGGGATGTCGCTAATGCTCTGATGATTACCGCTTCGTCCAATCCCCGGATGGACTTTCTTTTCACCTACCGTTACAATGGGGAGGAGTATGTCCTGGATACGGCGGACGTCAAGGAAATATTCGGGGAGGATGCGTTCTCCAACTTAACAATCGTAAAAAATATTGAAGAAATGCTTAAAGAAAATATCGAGGAGGTTAGGAACTCTTAAATATTTTCATAAATTTGCATACCCCAACACTAATTTGTTAACCAAACTAACTGTATGAGTAAAATTAAGTCTCTTGACGAACTGCGTCAAATGAAAGCCAGGCTGGAGAGCCAGATGGATATCCGGGAGAAGAGCAATAATCCCGAGGCTCTTGTCCAGATACGGGTCGCCATGGCTACCTGCGGTATAGCGGCCGGAGCCCGCGTGGTGATGAACGCCATCATCGACCGTGTGGAGAGAGAGAAGCTGCCGGTGATTGTCACTCAGGGCGGTTGCATGGGATACTGCTATGCCGAACCTACAATCGAAGTGAAGCGTCCGGGTGAGGAACCGGTCGTCTTCGGTCACGTCAGTACGGACAAGGCCATGGAGATCATCGACAAGTATGTTCTCCACGGCGAACTCGTGGACGGTATTCTACCAGTCAATTATCAAACAATCGAGAAAAATTAGCCTGCCATGCCGAACTACAAAATGAGTTTACTGTGCTGCGGAGGTACGGGCTGCCGTGCGTCCGAGAGCGTGAGGATCGTCGAGAGGCTGAGGGAGGAGATTGCCGCCGCAGGGATGGACAATGACGTGCAGGTGGTGGTGACCGGCTGCTTCGGTTTCTGCGAACAGGGTCCTATCGTCAAGGTGATACCTGACAACACTTTCTACACCAATGTCAAGCCTGAGGATGCCGAGGAGATCGTCAAGGAGCATGTGGTCAAGGGCCGCAAGGTCACCCGCCTGCTCTATGAGGACCCCGACACCCAGAAGCACATCAGCGACTCGAAGCACATGGGCTTCTATCAGAAGCAGCTCCGTATCGCTCTGCGTAACTGCGGATTCATCAATCCCGAGAATATCGACGAATATATTGCCCGGGACGGCTACGAGGCTCTGGCCAAGGTGCTGCAGGGCACTCCCCAGGAGGCCATAGAGACCGTCAAGAAGTCCGGTCTGAGAGGACGTGGCGGCGGAGGATTCCCTACCGGCCTGAAATGGGAGATAGCCTCCAAGAGTCCAGGCAAGGAAAAATATGTGGTCTGCAACGCCGACGAGGGCGACCCCGGAGCGTTCATGGACCGCTCTATTCTCGAGAGCGACCCCAACTCGGTCATCGAGGCCATGGCCATCTGCGGTTACTGTATCGGGGCCTCGAAAGGTCTGGTGTACATCCGCGCCGAATACCCCCTGGCCGTCAAGCGTCTGCAGATAGCCATGAAGCAGGCCCGCGACTACGGTCTGCTGGGAGACGATATCCTCGGTTCGGGATTCAATTTCGACATAGAGATACGCTACGGAGCTGGAGCCTTCGTCTGCGGTGAGGAGACCGCCCTGATTCACTCTATGGAGGGCAAGAGGGGCGAGCCTACCGTGAAGCCTCCTTTCCCCGCAGTCAGCGGATATCTCGGAAAGCCTACCAATGTCAACAACGTGGAGACCTTCGCCAACATCCCCGTGATATTTCTCAAGGGCCCCGAGTGGTTTGCCTCTATCGGCACTGAGAAGTCAAAGGGAACCAAGGTGTTCGCCCTGGCCGGCAAGATCAACAACGTGGGTCTTATCGAGGTGCCTATGGGTACGACCCTCCGCGAGGTCATCTATGACATCGGAGGCGGCATCAAGGGCGGCAAGGAGTTCAAGGCCGTCCAGACCGGAGGACCCTCGGGAGGCTGCCTTACCAAGAAACATCTCGACACACCTATAGATTACGACAACCTTACCGCCGCCGGCTCGATGATGGGCTCGGGTGGTATGATCGTCATGGACGAGGACGACTGCATGGTGTCAGTGGCCAAGTTCTACCTCCAGTTCACCGTGGACGAGTCCTGCGGAAAATGCGCCCCCTGCCGTATCGGCAACAAGCGTCTCGAGGAGATTCTCGACAAGATCACCAAGGGCAAGGGCACGATGGAGGACCTGGACTACCTCAAGAACCTCAGCAAGGTCATCAAGGATACCGCCCTCTGCGGTCTCGGCCAGACATCCCCCAACCCCGTGCTCTCCACCCTTGACAACTTCTACGACGAGTACGTGGCCCACATCGTGGACAAGCGCTGTCCTGCCCACAAGTGCCGTGCTCTCAGGGTCTACGCCATCGATCCTGACCGGTGCAAGGGCTGTACGGCCTGCGCCAGGGCATGTCCTGCCGGAGCCATAAAGGGCGAGGTCAAGCAGGCACACGTCATCGACACGGAGAAATGTATCCGCTGCGGTGCATGTCTGGAGAAATGTAAATTCAATGCGGTAACCGTTCAATAATCGTAACTGAGATGGATAAAATTAAACTTACTATAGACAACAGAGAGGTCGAGGTTGAAAACGGGACGACGATCTTCCAGGCTGCAAGGCAGATGGGAATAGACATCCCGGCTCTCTGCTATATGAAACTGGATAACCTCGGAGTAGAGAACCGTCCGGGCGGCTGCCGTATCTGCGTAGTGGAGGTCGAGGGCCGCAGGAACCTGGCCCCCTCCTGCTCGACGGTCTGCACCCCCGGCATGGTGGTGCACACCCACACCATGAGAGTCATCAATGCCCGCAGGACTGTCCTCGAGCTGATTCTTTCGGATCACCCCAAGGATTGCCTGGTCTGCCCCAAGAACGGCCGCTGCGAGTTGCAGGATCTAGCTGCCCGTCTGGGCATCAGGGAGATACATTCCGTTGAGAATGCGGCGGTATCCACCTATAAGAAGGATACGTCGCCTTCCCTCAAGAGGGATATGGACAAATGCGTGATGTGCCGCCGCTGCGAGACCATGTGCAATGACGTGCAGAGCGTAGGCGCACTGAGCGCCGTGAACCGCGGCTTCATGGCTGTGGTGGCTCCCGCCTTCGAGCAGAGGCTGGTGGACAGCAACTGTACCTTCTGCGGCCAGTGCGTCGCCGTCTGCCCCACGGGAGCCCTGACCGAGGTGGACAATACGGGCAAGATTATCCAGGCCCTGATGGACCCTACCAAGAAAGTCATCGTGCAGACCGCTCCCGCGGTACGCGCTGCCCTTGGAGAGGAGTTCGGCATGGAGCCGGGAACCCTGGTTACGGGCAAGATGGTTGCGGCCCTGCGCCGTCTGGGTTTCGATGAGGTCTTTGACACTGACTTTGCCGCCGACCTGACCATCATGGAGGAAGGCTCCGAGCTTCTGGACCGTCTGGGACGTTATCTGAAGGGAGACAAGGATGTGAAACTGCCCATACTGACATCCTGCTGCCCGGCCTGGGTCAATTTCTTCGAGCACAACTATCCCGACATGCTGGACGTGCCTTCGTCCGCGAAGTCTCCCCAGCAGATGTTCGGAGCCATCGCCAAGAGCTATTTCGCCGACAAGATCGGAGTGGACCGCAAGGACCTCGTGGTAGTGTCGGTAATGCCGTGTCTGGCGAAGAAATACGAGTGCCAGAGGGACGAGTTCAAGGTGGACGGAAATCCCGATGTGGACTATTCCATCTCCACCCGCGAGCTCGCATCCCTGATCAAGTCCGCCAATATCGACTTCCTGTCGCTTCCCGACGAGGACTTCGATGCTCCTCTGGGCGAGTCCACCGGAGCGGCAGTCATCTTCGGAGCCACCGGAGGAGTGATTGAGGCCGCAGTCCGTACCGCATACGAGCTGCATACCGGCAAGAAACTGGAGCGCATAGACTTCAACGAGCTGCGCGGCCTCGAGGGCATCCGTCACGCCACCATCGATTTCGACGGACTGCCCGTAAACATCGGTATCGCCCACACCCTGGGCAATGCCCGCAAGTTGCTCGACGGTATCCGCGCCGGCATGTACAATTTCCATGCGATCGAGATCATGGCCTGCCCCGGAGGCTGCATCGGCGGTGCCGGACAGCCCTTCCATCACGGGGACAGCAGTGTGATCAAGGCCCGCATGGACGCCATCTACCGCGAGGACGCCGGCAAGGCCCTCCGCAAGTCGCACGAGAATCCCTACATCATCAAGCTGTATGAGGAGTTCCTCGGCAAGCCGCTCAGCGAGAAGGCCCACCACCTGCTGCATACTCATTATTTTGACAAACACGATTAATTCCTAGAGACATCAGTTATGGACAAGATAGAATTGAACAAATGTCAGAAAGACAAGATCGCCGAGATCTGCGCCGAGTTCCATAATTCTCCCGGTGAGCTGATCAATGTCCTGCACAAGACCCAGGGGCACTTCGGCTATCTGCCCGAGGAGGTGCAGCGCGAGATAGCCCGCTGCCTCCATATCCCCGTGGCCAAAGTCTACGGAGTGGTTACATTCTACTCCTTCTTCACCATGCAGCCCAAGGGCCGTCACTCCATCTCGGTGTGCATGGGCACGGCCTGCTATGTCCGCGGAGCGGAGGGTGTCCTGGAGGAGATCAAGAAGGAGCTCAAAATCGACGTGGGCGGTGTCACCCCCGACGGGAAGTTCTCCCTGGAGTGCCTGCGCTGCGTGGGTGCCTGCGGTCTAGCCCCGGTGATGCTCTTGGACGAGAAGGTCTACGGCCGTCTGGAACCCAAGCAGATCAAGGGCATCCTCGCCCAGTACGAATAAAAGTTATTCCCTATTGAGTTGATTCCACGGGCGGATTCGTTTCGGCGGACCGCCCTTTTTATTTTGGTATTTTATTGTATCTTTGCAGGTCAATTGAAATCAGTATATGAGCGAATACCCTTTAACAGAGAAATTACAGGAACTGAAGAAGAAATACGAGGCTCTCTCGGAGCAGCTCTCGGGGTCTGACGTGATGTCGGACATGAAGAAGTACATCCAGCTCAACCGCGAGTACAAGGAACTCGAGCCTATCGTGGCCGCCGGCGACAAGTACATCAGGATGGTTTCCGACCTGGAGGGGGCAAAGGAGATTCTCTCCAAGGAAAAGGATGAGGACCTCCGCGAGCTGGCCAAGGAGGAGGTGTCCTCAATAGAGGGGCAGCTGCCCGGCATGGAGGAGGAGATCAAGCTCCTGCTCATCCCCAAGGATCCTCAGGATGAGAAAAATGCTATAGTGGAGATCCGCGGCGGTACAGGAGGGGACGAGGCGGCAATCTTCGCCGGGGACCTTTTCCGCATGTATGCCAAGTACTGCGAGCGCAAGGGATGGAAGCTCGAGATCAACAGCCAGTCCGAGGGCGCTGCCGGCGGATACAAGGAGATAATATTCAAGGTGTCGGGCCAGGGTGTCTACGGTACCCTCAAGTACGAGAGCGGCGTTCACCGCGTGCAGCGTGTGCCCCAGACCGAGACCCAGGGCAGGGTACATACATCCGCCGCGTCGGTGGTGGTGCTTCCGGAGGCCGATGAGTTCGACGTGGAGATCAACATGAACGATATCCGCAAGGATACCTTCTGCTCCTCAGGCCCGGGCGGCCAGTCGGTGAACACCACTTACTCGGCCATCCGTCTGACCCACATCCCGACCGGCATAGTGGTGCAGTGCCAGGACGAGAAGTCCCAGCTCAAGAACTTTGACAAGGCTCTGGCCGAGCTGCGTACCCGTATCTACAACATGGAGTACGAGAAGTATCTCAACGAGATGTCCAAGAAGCGCAAGACCATGGTCTCCACGGGTGACCGCTCCGCCAAGATCCGCACCTACAACTACCCCCAGTCCCGCGTGACCGACCACCGCATCAACTACACGATGTACAACCTGCCCGTCTTCATGGACGGCGACATCCAGGAGGTCATCGACCAGCTGACCATAGCCGAGAACGCCGAGCGTCTCAAGTCGGCAGCGGAGTAGTCCGGCAGGGAGAGAGATTTCTACCAGCATTCGAGCTTGTCCTTGATATCGGGCAGGCTCTCTTTTTTGAATACGGGGTTCTTGATGCCGGCCTTCTTCTGGCTGCGGAAGTCGCTGAGCAGCCTGAAGGCCTGGGGTGAGAGGATCATGATGGCTATCAGGTTGCACAGAGCCATCAGCGCCATGGTCAGGTCAGCCAGGGCCCAGGCCAGGTCCAGGGTGATGAGGGCTCCGCAGAGTACCATCCCGGCTACCAGGATGCGGTAGCAGTTCAGCACCCATTTTTTCTTCGTGATGAAGCGGATATTGGCCTCGCCGTAGTAGTAGTTTCCTATCACGCTGCTGAATGCGAACATGAGGATGGTCAGGGCGATGAATATCTCACCTATGGGGCCTATCTGTGCCGTCAGGGCGGTCTGGGTGAGCTGGATGCCGTCGACGGAGGCGTCGCTGACTCCGCCTATGAGGATGATGAAAGCGGTGCAGGAGCAGATGACCAGAGTGTCGGTGAAGACTCCGAGGGCCTGGATGAGTCCCTGTTTTACAGGGTGGGTGGTGTCTGCGGTTGCGGCCACGTTCGGAGCCGAGCCCATGCCCGCCTCGTTGCTGAACATTCCGCGCTTGACTCCCTGCATGATGGTGGCTCCGATGCCTCCTCCGGCCAGTTCCCTCCAGCCTCCGCCGTTGCCGTCCCCGAATCCGAATGCATCGGAGACGATCAGGCCCAGCACCTCAGGTATTTCCTTGATATTCATGGCTATGATGACAAGCGCCAGGGCGATGTAGAGAAGTGCCATCACGGGGACCAGCAGGCTGCTCACGCCGGCGATGCGCCGGATGCCGCCGAAGATGATCACGAGGGTCAGGACGGTGAGGATTATCCCCATCCACTGTGCAGGCATGTTGAAGGCCAGTTCCCACGAGGCGCAGATGGTATTGCTCTGCACCGAGTTGAAGGCAAACCCGAAGGTGACTGATATCAGTACTGCGAAGAGCACTCCCATCCAGCGCTTGCCGATGCCCCGCTCCATGTAGTAGGCCGGTCCCCCGATGAATGTTCCGTCCTTGGCCGGCCGCTTGTACAGTTGGGCCAGGGTAGACTCCACGAATGCGCTGGCACTGCCGAAAAGGGCCATTATCCACATCCAGAACACAGCGCCGGGGCCTCCGACCACTATTGCCGTGGCCACGCCTGCCAGGTTGCCGGTACCGACACGGCTTGCGATCGACACTGCGAAGGCCTGGAAGGAGGAGATGCTGCGTCTGCCGTCCCTGCCTTTGTCCCCGGAACGTCTTTCAGTGAGCAGACGGAGCATTTCCGGCACCGACCGGAACTGGAGGAACCCGGAACGCACTGTGAACCATACTGCACAGATAATGAGTACGCCTACCAGCAGGTAGGACCAGATGACATCGTTGACGGATGATATGAGGGCCTGTAGTTTTTCCATAGGTTACAAATATAGGAAATCATTGTTATCTTCGTGCAGAATATTATTGAAAGTATGGAGACAATGAAAACAACAGGTATGTACAGAATGTGGATGCTGCTCGTCAGCCTTCTTTGCTTGGTTACTGCCGTCGGGGCACAGACTGCCGACGGCCCTTATATCATGTACCGGACGGACGGTTCGGTGCGGATGGTGTCGGTGACGCCGGAGGGAAGGCTGGTGGATACTGTCCTGGCCTCTTTGCCTGAGGACTATTCTTTTACAGTCGTGTCGAGTGACCTGAAGCACAGTTTTGATGTCAGCCTGCATGCGGTGGAGCGTCCGGAGTGGGAGGCGGAGCAGCCGGACAGCATATTCGTAACATCCGATCCGCACGGCAATCTGGACTGTTTCATAAGCCTCCTGCAGGGCAACGGGGTCATAGACGGGGACTGTAACTGGAGTTACGGAACGAACCAGCTGGTGGTCCTCGGGGATGTGTTCGACCGGGGCAATGACGCGGTGCAGATACTCTGGCTGATATACAAGCTGGAGGATGAGGCCGCGCAGGCGGGAGGACGTGTGGATTATCTCCTGGGCAACCACGAGCCGATGGTGCTGATGAACGATCTGCGCTATGCGAAGCCTAAGTACACTCAGCTGGCCGATACTCTGGGTATGAAATATGCCGGTCTGCTCTCTCCCTCCTCGGTACTGGGCCGGTGGCTCTCGCTGCGCAACACCATGCAGATGTCCGGCAGCTGTCTCTTTGTGCACGCTGGCCTGAGCAGTGACTTCTATCGCCGTAATCTGGATATCCCTTATGTAAATGAGCAGGTAAGCGCGGGCCTTTACAAGACCAAGGCGGAGCGGAAGGAGGCTTCTCCGATGATATACTTCCTCATGGGCAGCAGCGGCCCTCTCTGGTACCGGGGTATGGTAAGGGACGCTGAGAAGTACAATCCCCTGGCAGCGGATACCCTGGACCTCATCCTGGACCGCTATCAGGCGGACCGCGTAATCGTGGGACATACGATATTCGACGATGTCTCCACTTTCTATGACGGCAGGGTAATAGCTGTGAATGTGGACAATGCCGTGAACAGGGAAGCCGGTCTCGGCAGAGGTATCCTCATCAGGAAGGACGGCATCCATGTAGTCGGCGACAAGGGTGTCCTGCGCAGGCTGTGAGAGCCGTTACCATTTCAGGCGGCCGTATTTTTCCTTGCACCAGAGCTGCCAGGCATTGACGATGTTCTGCCATACTACGTATGCGCAGGGGGCAATGGCTGCCGTAGGGTTGAGGTAGGTGACCGTGAGCCAGATGGCGACGATGGTGTTCTTCTGTCCCAGGGCCTGGCCGCCGCAGATGCTCTCGCCGTAGCGGCGTCCTACGCTCTTGCCGATGCCGAAGAGCAGGAAGGTGACAGCCAGGGGTGCGGCCAGCAGCAGGGCCATGGTGATTCCGGATATCTCCGACTCGAGGATATTGTGCAGGGTAAGTCCCATCACTATAGACAGGTTGAACGCCCACATATAGAACCCCAGGTCCTTGGCCTCCTGTATCTTCGCAGCCAACTTAGGCAGCCAGCGTCTTGTGGCCATGGCGCAGATGAACGGGAGGATCAGCACCAGAAGCACTTTTTCCAGTATGATGTAGAATGATGCAGCGAAACTGATGCCGGTCTCCTTTTCCACCAGCGGGAAGAGCAGGGGTATCAGCAGCGAGGTGACCGCATTGTCAATCAGAGTATATACGGTCATGGATGCGATGCTGCCGCCCAGTTTGTCCGTGATTACAGCCGCAGCCGCGGCAGTGGGACAGATGATGCAGACGAACATACCCTCGAGGATGAGTTTTGTCTCGTGGTCCGTTGCGGTGATGACGGCCACCAATGCCAGAATCAGTCCGGTGCGGATGACCTGCAGCCAGATATGCCATGGCCTGATCCGGAGGTCATGCAGACGTATTTTGCAGAACGTGACGTACAGTATGGCGAATATCAGTACCGGCATCAGCTCCATAATGACCGGACCGACGGCATTGCCGACCGGCTGCAGTAGGCTTATTTCCGAGAACAGCAGGTATACGCCGGCACCCAGCACCATCGCGCAGGGCAGCGTCCACTCCTTAATGAAATTCAGTACTTTCATGTCTTGCCTTATGCTGAAGGTCTTATGAGATAGCCGCCCTCATCTCCGCCTTCAGGGCCGAGCTCTATGATGTGGTCGGCGGCGGCGATGATGTAGGGGTTGTGCTCTACCACGACGATGGTGTGGCCGCGGTCGATGAGGGCCCGGAAGGAGGCGAGGAGCTTCTCGATGTCGTCGAAGTGGAGGCCGGTGGTGGGCTCGTCGAAGATGAAGAGAATCGGCTTGTCGGCCTGGCGGGAACGTTTGGTGCCGGATGACTGTAAGTGTTTGCCAAGTACATAGTCTTCGACCGGATCAGTACTGTAGGATGCTGCCTGACTGGATCCAGGGTCCTTTCCGAGGCCGAGGAAGTAGGCGAGCTTGACTCTCTGGCTCTCACCGCCGCTGAGGGTGCTGCTGTTCTGGCCGAGGGCTATGTAGCCCAGACCGACGTCGTGCAGGGGCATGAGTTTGGCGGCGATGCGGACGGCTGCGGGCTCTCCTGCGGATGAGAAAAATTCGATGGCCTCGTCCACGCTCATGTCGAGCACGTCGCTGATGTTCTTGCCGCGGTACTTGACTTCGAGTACATCCTGGATGAAACGCTTGCCTCCGCAGGACTCGCAGGTCATGACGATGTCGGCCATGAACTGCATGGGAATCTTGACGGTACCCTCGCCGAGGCATTCCGGGCAGCGGCCTCCGTCGATGTTGAAGGAGAAATGCGAGTGGCCGAAGCCGTTGACCTTGGCCAGCGGCTGCTCGGAGAAGAGCTTGCGGATGTCGTCGTATGCCTTGATGTAGGTCACCGGGTTGGAGCGGGAACTGCGGCCTATCGGGTTCTGGTCCACGAACTCCACGGAGGATATGCGGTCCAGGTCGCCGCGCAGTTCCCGGAACGAGCCGGGTTTGGCACCCACCTGGTTGAGCATGCGGTTGAGGGCAGGGTAGAGGATGTCGCCTACAAGGGTGGACTTGCCCGAGCCGCTGACGCCGATGACGGCGGTCATGACGTTGAGGGGGAAGCGCACGTCGATGTTCTTGAGGTTGTTCTCACAGGCGTCGCAGACTTCGATGTACTGCTTCCAGGGCCGTTTGACAGGACTGATGGATATCTTCTTCTTGCCAAGCAGATATTCTAAGGTCAATGAACGGGGCCATGCGGCCAGCAGTGCCGAAGCATCGGCCTCGGATATGTCCGAAGCCGGAGGAGGTCCGCAATAGACCACCTCGCCTCCGTGCTTTCCGGCCCGCGGCCCTATGTCTATAAGCCAGTCGGCGCTCCGGATGATCTCCTCGTCGTGCTCCACTACGATGACCGTGTTGCCGAGGTCGCGCAGCCGCCTGATCACTTCGATAAGCCGTCCGGTATCCCGGCTGTGCAGGCCGATGGAGGGCTCGTCGAGGATGTACATCGAGCCGGTCAGGCTGTTGCCGAGGGAGCAGACGATGCTGATACGCTGGCTCTCGCCGCCGCTGAGGGTGTTGGATGCGCGGTTCAGGGTCAGGTAGGACAGGCCGACGTGGTCGATGTAGTCCAGCCGGTCGCGTATCTCCTTCAGGGCCCTGGCGGCTATCTTCTCCTCGTAGGCGGGGAGCCGCAGCCCATCGAAGAAAGCTATCAGGTCCTTGATGCTCATGCTCATCAGCTCGTGTATATTGCGCCCCCCGATGCGCACGTACAGGGCTTCCCTGCGCAGCCGGCTGCCTCCGCACTCGCGGCAAACGGTCTTGCCCGAGTAGCGGCTTATCATGTATTTGTTCTGTATCTTGTACCGTTTGGCCTCGAGTTCCTTGAAGAACGGATAGATGCCGGTGATGTACCGGTTGCCGTTCCACAGGTCGCTCTTCTGCTTGGCCGTAAGGTCTTTGTAGGGAGTATGCACCGGGAATCCGAACTTGTCCGCATTGGCCAGCACCTCCTCCTTGAAATATTTCATCACCTCTCCCTTCCAGCAGGCTACTGCGTCCTGATAGACGGACAGGGCCTGGTTCGGAATTACCAGAGATTCGTCGATTCCTATGATTTTCCCGAGTCCCCCGCAGACGGGGCAGGCTCCCACCGGACTGTTGTAGTTGAACATCCATTCCGTGGGTTCGGCGAACTGCATGCCGTCAGCCTCGAAGAGGGAGGAAAAGCGCAGCAGGGAGTGTCCTTCCACTGCGGGAGAGAAGACGCAGGCGATGTGCCCCTCTCCCTTGTCGAATGCCGTGCGTACGGAATCCATTGTCCTGTTCTCAGTCTCCTCCTCCGAAAATGTGCTGCTGTCGAAGGGGATACGGTCCACCATCAGGGCCACTTCCCTTCCCTCTGCGCGGCTCATGTCGGCCAGGAGCGAGTCGATTTTCTCCATCCGGCCGGCATTGTCCCCTGAACCATCCCCGGCGGGAAGGACGTACAGGCGGGAGAACCCCTCTTCCTTGAGGTTGAGCAGGCGTTCGATGCGGCCGGCTTCGTCTTTCCAGTGTATGTCCGCCAGAATGAAGCAGATGCCGGGAGAATAGTTCTCGTCTGAGGGATCTCCGGAGGGTACGGTGGCGGCGAGTGAGTGCAGCCTTTCCATGACGGAGGCCACCGTGTCGCAGCGCACTTCCTCTCCCGTGACCGGGGAATAGGTATGGCCGATCTTGGCGAACAGCACCCTCAGGTAGTCGTAGATCTCGGTGGTGCTGCCGACCGTCGAGCGGGGGTTGCGGGTATTGACCCTCTGCTCTATGGCTATGGCGGGGGGAATGCCGGAGATGCTCTCGACCGGCGGCTTGGACATTCTCCCGAGGAACTGGCGGGCAAAGGAGGAAAGGCTCTCGGCGAAGCGGCGCTGCCCCTCTGCGAAGAGGGTGTCGAAGGCGAGGGATGTCTTGCCGGAGCCGCTGACACCTGTGATGACGGTCAGGCGGTTGCGCGGTATGTCGACATCGATGCCCTTGAGATTGTTGGCCTCGGCCTTTTTTATATGGATGAATTCTTCTTCTGCTTGTCCCATAATCTGTGCTTGTCCTATTTTGAAATTCTGGCCGCCGACAGTACCCCGCGGGTCTTGCGGATGGACGAAAGGATCTTGTCCAGCATGTAGTTGGAGGAGACTGATATCTGCATCCTTACATCGAATTCACCGGAGTTGTGTCCCGACCTGGGAGTCATGGACGAGGATCGGAGGGAGGCTCCGAAGCCCGTAACTGTCTGGATTATCGCCGGATATACGGAAGAGTCGTCAGTGATGACCTTGACCGTCGTCTGGAAACTGCTGGTCGTGGCCGTCTCCTTCCAGCGGACTTTCTGGATACGGTACGGGTAGTTCTCGATGAGACGGGCCGCGTTGGGGCAGGAGAGACGGTGAATCTTGATGCCGTCCTTGACCGAGACGAAGCCGAACACCTCGTCCCCGTAGATCGGGTTGCAGCAGCGGGCCATCTTGTAGCTGACATTGCTGAGCTTGCCGTCGATGACCAGATAGTCGTCCGGTCCCCGTCTTTCCTTGTCGTTGCCGGCCTGGGTATTCTCCCTGACTGGCTGGGACTGTGCGGCTGCAGCCTGCGGCTCCTCTTCCTTCTGCTGTTTCCGGGCGATGAAGGACTTGATGTCCATGATATCCACTCTCTCATCGGCTATCGCTGCGTACAGGTCGCTTATGGTCTTCAGCTTGTGCATCTTGCACAGCTCGGTGAGATTCTCGTCGGAGAGGTCCATCTTCCAGTTCTTCAGGCGGCGTTCAAGCAGCTCGCGGCCGGTAGCGGCTTTTTTGAGCTCCTCTTCCTTGAGTTTCAGCTTGATCCTGTTGCGGGCCTTGGACGTGACCACGAAGTTGAGCCAGTCCGGGGAGGGCCGCTGGTTCCTGCCGCTCTTGATTTCGACCACCTGGCCTGTCTGTAGTCTGTCCTTGATGGAGGCGGGCCTGCCGTCTATGGTAGCGCCTATGCACTTGATACCGAGATTGGTGTGGATGTTGAACGCGAAGTCCAGGACAGTGGCGCCCTTGGGCAGCCGCCGCAGCTCTCCGTCCGGGGTGAAGACGAAGACATCCTCGGACAGGAACCGGGAGACGTATTCGTAGTCGTTCCTGTTGTCGCTCTCGAGGATGTTGCGCACGCTCTGCAGCCAGGGAGTCAGGCCCTTTTCCTCCTTGATGCCCTTGTAGGCCCAGTGGGAGGCGTGCCCGTTCTCGGCCTCGTCATCCATGCGGCGGGTGCGGATCTGCACCTCCACGAAGATGTCTCCGCGGAAGCGCACGGTGATGTGCAGGGACTCGTAGCCGCTGCTCTTGGGCTTGGATATCCAGTCCCTGAGCCTCGATGTGTCAGGCTGGTATTCGTCCGTGACTATGGAATAGGCTTTCCAGCAGAGCTCGTGCTCCTTTTCGAGGCTGTCGGCCGGAGTGTCTATGATGAGGCGGACGGCCAGCAGGTCCATGACTTTCTCGAAAGGAATGTCCTGCTTCTGCATTTTCTTCCAGATGGACCAGGCTGCCTTGGTGCGCTGCTTGTAGGTGACCTTCATTCCGGCTTCGGAAATCTTGCGCTTGATGGGAATGAGGAAGGCGCTGAGCATCTCCTCGCGCTCGGCGGCCGTGGCTTTCAGCTTGTTGTTGATCTCGCGGTATTTCTCCGGCTCTGTGCAGCGGAAGAAAATGTTCTCCAGCTCGGTCTTGATGCCGTAGAGTCCCAGCTGGTGGGCAATGGGGATGTACAGGAACATGGTCTCGGTGACTTTCCGTTCCTGGGAGGCCTTGGGCAGCAGCTCAATGTTGCGCATCACGTCGAGACGGTCGGCTATCTTGATGAGCATGACCCTCGGGTCGCGGGAGTAGGAGACGATCAGGCGTTTGTAGTTCTCGGCCTCAAGGCGTGTCTCCTTGGGCTTGATGGCGGCTATCTTGTTGAGGCTCTGTGCGATGTCTATTATCTCAGGGGAAAATGCTCCTTTCGGGAGGTTCTGCAGTACCTCGGGGTAGAAGCGGATGGTCTCGTGGAGGAATACGGCGATGACGCTCTCGTAGCCGAGGTGGATGTCCTCGGCCACGATGCGGGCCACACCGAGGGGATGCTCGATGAAGGGGTGCCGGTTCTCCCGGAGCTTGTCCTTCATGGCCTCTTCGGCGATATGACAGGCTCTGGTTATCTGTTCCTGCTGCTCTCTTTCGGGGTAGCAGGCGAGGATGGCTTCCAGGGTTTCTTCTGCTGCTGTGCTCATTTCCTTAATTTCATTAGTCCGTACATCTCGTCCCTGTACTTGGCTGCCGCCGTGAAGTCGAGGGCCTTGGCGGCCTCCTCCATCTTCTTTTTGGCGGCTTCGACGGCCTCAAGCAGCTGCTTGGGGCTCATCTTCGATATCACCGGATCCTCAGCGACATACCGTATATTGTCCTCCTCCTCTGGCTCCTTGTAGGCCCCGCTTATGGCGGCCAGGGAGTTCTTCTTGTCATTGCGCACCTGGGTGGGGGTGATGTGGTGCTTCTCGTTGTATTCCGCCTGTTTGGCGCGGCGGCGGTTGGTCTCGTCAATTGTTTTCTGCATGGAACCGGTGATGGTGTCCGCGTACATTATCACAAGACCATTCAGATTTCGTGCCGCACGTCCCGCAATCTGGGTCAGGGCCCGGTCGGAACGCAGGAATCCCTCCTTGTCCGCGTCTATAATCGCCACCAACGACACGTCCGGCAGGTCCAGTCCCTCGCGCAGAAGGTTGACTCCCACCAGTACGTCGAATCTTCCGGCCTTGAAGTCCTCAATGATCTCCACGCGCTCGAGAGTGTCCACGTCCGAGTGGATGTACCGGCAGCGCACCTGCCGCTTTGTCAGGAATTTCTCCAGTTCCTCGGCCATGCGTTTGGTAAGGGTGGTGACCAGTACCCGCTCGTCCTTCTCCGTACGCAGCTCTATCTCCTCCATCAGGTCGTCTATCTGGTTCTTGGAAGGGCGCACCTCTATCGGAGGGTCGAGCAGGCCGGTGGGACGCACCACCTGCTCGACGATGAGGCCCTCGCTCTTCTCCAGCTCGTAGTCTCCCGGAGTCGCGCTGACGAACACTCTCTGCCCTAAGATATTCTCGAACTCGTCGAACTTCAGCGGGCGGTTGTCGGCGGCTGCCGGAAGGCGGAATCCGTATTCGATCAGGACCTCCTTGCGGGAGCGGTCTCCTCCGTACATGGCCCTTACCTGCGGGAGCGTCACATGGCTCTCGTCGATGAATGTTATGAAGTCCTTGGGGAAATAGTCTATGAGGCAGAATGGCCGCTGTCCTGCGCTCCGCCCGTCGAAGTATCTGGAATAATTCTCGATACCGGGGCAGTAGCCCAGTTCCTTGATCATCTCCATATCGTACTCGACCCTCTTCTTGAGGCGGTTGGCCTCGTGCTGCTTTCCGATGGAACTGAAATACTCGCACTGCTGCATCATGTCGTCCTGGATCATGCGTATCGCATGGGCCGTGCGCTCCTTGGTGGTGACGAAGATGTTGGCCGGGTAGATGGATATTTCCTCCAGGCTCTCTATGCTCATGCCGCTGACCGGGTCGATGATTTCGATCTCTTCAATGGTATCTCCGAAAAATACAATCCTGCAGCCGCTGTCCACATATGCCAGGTAGATGTCTATCGTATCGCCCTTTACCCTGAAGGTCCCGCGCTTGAAATCGGCGTCGCTGCGGTTGTAGAGAGCATCGACGAGGCGGTACAGGAGCTTGTTGCGGCTGATACGCTGCCCGGCCTTCAGCGTGATGGTGTTGTCATGGAAGTCCTGCGGGTTGCCGATGCCGTAGAGGCAGGATACGGAGGATATCACTATCACGTCGCGGCGGCCCGAGAGTAGGGCGGAGGAAGCGGACAGGCGCAGTTTCTCTATCTCGTCGTTGATGCTCAGGTCCTTCTCTATGTAGGTGTCGGTCACGGGGAGGTATGCCTCAGGCTGGTAGTAGTCGTAGTAGGATACGAAATACTCTACGGCATTGTCCGGGAAAAAGGACTTGAACTCCCCGTAGAGCTGTGCTGCCAGGGTCTTGTTGTGGCTGAGTATCAGGGCCGGCCGCTGCAGCCGCTCGATCACGTTGGCCATCGTGAAAGTCTTGCCCGAGCCGGTGACTCCGAGCAGGGTCATGGCATCCGCACCGGCATTCACCGCCTCGCAGATTTCCTTGATGGCCTCAGGCTGGTCGCCTGTGGGGCGGTATGGGGACTGAATCTTGAACTGCATGGACTGAAAATCAGTATGCGAATATACTAACTTCCGGCGAGAATCCTGCAATGGAATTTATGTAGGAACTGCTCATCTTTTTATGATGTGATTCTACTTGAGGGGTGCTCTCTTGAAAGCTCTAGTTACAAGTTCATCCCTTGAATACACATGATAATTCTGGCATTTGTTGAATGATTTCACCGTTTAGGAGTTTCCCGTTCGCATGTTTATTACGTTTTATACCGTCCGCGCCCCATGTTCCCCATTGCTTGAAAAAGAAGCGTGCGTCTTGTTCTTCAACTTGCCTGCGTATTTTTAAAACCCAAGGCTCTTGCATTGGACGGGCTTGTTGGCCGCTTTCGCCACCAACAATAACCCAGTCAATTCCAGCCAAATTGAGTTCACCAAGATCTTCCACTAACGGTTCGCATGAAAGAAATTTGACCGTGGCTTGTAATTTACGTAGACAGTCTATTCTAAAACGATAATCTTTCGCCTCTACTGTAACGCCGAGCCAAACATTTTCAGGAATGTTACGTGTCGCAAAATATTCAGCCATTCGTTCTGCTCTTTTTGTAAGGATTTGGTATCTGTGTTGAGGCGTTTTCTTAATGACATTAAATATCTTGTCAACAAATTCAAATGGTACCTTTTCATGGAAAAGGTCGCTCATTGAACAAACAAAGATGTTGTGCGAACTCTTCCATGCTAATGGCTCTTCAAGGCATCTTTCATGAAGGGTGACAGTAAATCCATTAGCATACTTTTCTTGTCCCATCGCTTTGAGACGGCGAGACATCATTTCTGCATAACAGTGCAGGCATCCTGTGGACTTCTTTGTGCATCCAGTAATTGGGTTCCACGTTTTATCAGTCCATTCTATCTTCGTCGTTTTCATAAAACTTCAATTTTATATTCTTCTACTCTATGAATATTTGAACTTTGTCTGTTGAACCCACCTTGAATTTTTACTTTCTTTTTTTCAACAAGAGACTTAGCAACATCAACAAATAATTTCGGTTCACAACCATGCGACAAAACCCATTTCAAACCTTCTATATTGGATTTAATTTTGCCATTCAGAATCAACAGTTCTAGTTCCTCTTTGATTTTTATTTTCTTTGTCGTATTTGTTGGATTATAGAACAAGGAGCCTTTTTCAAAATCATTGTCAATGTTACAATTTGATTCACCAGAATTTTCGTCCTCCATCCAACAAACTTTTACAAACTTTTCCATGCCTAAAGTATGGTTTGTTCCAAAGATTAATCCATAGTAATTCGCCCCCTTTTGTATTGTAAAATGATGGATATAATACTCCTTATCTGCAGGAATAAGATTGCGAAAGTAGTCGGCAATGATTCGATGACACTCCTTCGGTTTTTTCTCTTCAAAGTCAAGCCTATTCGTATCAATATATGTCTTAACCGCATCCACATCCCGAAACCGTTTGATAAACGAAGAAGATATAAAGAAAATAAAATCTGTTAATGGCGAAGTTGCCAATTTTAAGAACACATCTTTAGTGATTTGAGAAAAGCCATATTGGTCTAATAGAACAAATTTCGCATAGCTCTTGTTTGCAAGGACAGCTCTAAATTTTTCACTCTTCATGATTTCTTCAAAAGAAGCGTCTCTGCAATAAATGGTATTTGAATAGACGCATTTTTCAAGAGGGCAAGCAGATTTGCATTTTAATAAGAAGTCTTCTGTTGCCTTGTCAAGCAATTCTCTCTTCTCTTTTTCCTTCTCATTAAAACCAAAAACCACATGTTTATGATTCTCTGCTAAATCTGCACAATGTTGACGTTTATTACCTCTGGCTTCTTCTAAAAGAATAATAGGAGATCCGGGATTCCCTTCAGAATCAGTTCCACTGCCAGCAAACATATCATATATAAAAATCTTTTTTACGCTTGAGTGATGAACAAATACAGGAAACCACTCCCTGAAGCATTTACGGAAAATGTCAAGTTTTAACATTGTGGCCTCATGGAACGGCTCTTTGTTTATATCTTTTTTTGCCATATTACTGTTCTATTTTAAATATTTGTCCAAAATCGCTTGCTTGCGCTTTGCACCACTATTGAGGACTGCTTTAGCTTCGGCTACTTTAGCTTCGTAGGCGGAGATTTCCGTCACGATTTGCTGCTGAATGTCAGGCTGAGGAACAGGAATGGTGTAACGTATGATATTATCCTTGTTGCCACGAGGCATCTTCATTCCTTTTACATCGTTCATCACATAGTCAATAAATGTTTGGCGACAAATCATGTGATAGACAAACTCAGACGTGACTTCTGGCGTTGGCCGAAACACCATGACATCCGGACTGCAACCACCGTCGCGATCTGCAAGCCAGATTTTCTTTAAATACGGACGGATGTTGGACATCAGAATGTCACCACGCTTATACTCAATGACACTGCCTGCGAGCGACTCGCCATCGTATGGGCGCACACCTTCAAAATCTTGGAGCATATTATCCGTTGTAATGTAATCGCTTGCGGATATTTTATCAAAATCTATTCTATTTGTTGTAAATGGGGCAATTGCCCGCAATGTCTTTGTTTCACCATTCACTCCTGAAAGTATATGTTCTATTTGCTCTTTTGCTTTGGCAATTTGTTTTCTTGCTTCTTCCACCTCTTTATCGACTGCATCACATTCGATAACGACTTTTCCTTGAACATCAGTCGGTGGTAGTGGCAGTTTAAAAGACGAATACTGTTGCGCATTGATGTTAGGCTGCGCAGTTCCACCTCTATGAGCCAAAACCCATTTGCGGTATTCCTCAGCGAGACAGAATTGGAAAACATATTCAGGCATTATTTTTTCCGCAAATCGGAAGCGGATAAGATAGCCAGCAAATAATGCCTTACCAAATTTCTCACGATATAGAAATGGCTTACCTGCCGTTGCACCAGAACGTGCAAACAGCAAATCTTTATCAGCTAATATATATTGTTCGTCAACTCTTTCTGCTGTTTTCCAATCATTACTTAATTCTCCCGTTTCGGTGATGTCGGTTATTCTGATGTAGCGATAATCTGACGACGGATTTCCTTCTGTTGCAGCCACGTTTGCACCATATTGAGGAGGAGTAGAAACCAAACTTCCAAGTGAAGCCAACGGCCACTTGCTATGCACGAAATCTACATTGGTAAAAGCACTCGTTTTTATCGCCTTGTCAAACGCAGTCCGCTTGAAATCGATCATATCCACAAGCCTTGCCTGCGAAATAATTTCGGACAAATCTTCCGGCACCACGACATCTTCGCCTAAGAAGTTCTGACGAATTAATGTATTAATCTTCGCTGGATCGCACAAATCATCGGGGTTGAACAAGGGCGTGCGAATCCCGTTTATTCCACGAATTTGTTGAACTGTATCATCGTCATCGCCTTCATCTTCGTTTTCTGATTTGGACTTCGACAGGTGCAGGTATTCTATTCCCTCGTTGCCTTTGCTGTCGCTCCATTCGTAACCGAGGAATTTCTTTATGGCAGCCGTCGTTGTGGGAGACTTCACAATCAGCACTGGGGTATCGACTGTAAATGCCAGCAAGAAAATATAGACTTTTTCCCGTTCTATGGAAATGATAAAGTTGAGTAGCGCCTTTTCTTTTTCGGCTTTCTTTTGAGCTTCAGTTTGTCTGCGGAAAGTCTGCGTTTTGCTCCTTGTGCGGAAACGGTTGCGAATGTCTCTCGCCACATCGCAGACACCTTTCATTGCATTGCGGTCAGTGCTGTCAAACGACTCGCGATAAGCCGTGAACACCTCGGTCTCAGACAAGGCTTTATGGATGATTCCCTCTTTGAGGAATGTGCGGTAATCTTCCAGTTCGTATCCGCAATGGTCGCAATAGGCCTGCAGTAAGCACTCGTCCTGATAGATGTCTTCCGCATGGTCGCTTGCCGCAAACCAAATCTTGACACGGTTACGATAATGCTCCGCCGCAGGAGTGTTGGTTTCTTTCCGTCTAAGGAACAATACAACGGTATTGGTGCCTGTCTTTCCGAATGTTCCGCTACCAAATTCGGCAAGAGAAACAATATCGAAATTTTCCAAGATTATTTCCCTTACACGCGCATAGATGCCACCCTTGTTGAGTACCGAAACGGGTAACACGATGCCGGCCACTCCGCCGGCGTGCATGAGCCAAGCCGAACGCTCCATGAAGAATGTCTCTATGGCATTGTTCTTTGCTGTATTGATATTATTGTTAAACAGGGAGAACGCAGCGCGGTCATTATCACTGAGTGTTTCAAGAAAGCCTGTCACAGCGTATGGAGGATTGGCGACAAGCACGTCATAACTGTTGGGTTGCAGAGCGACGTTTGGCTGCAGGGAATCAGCATAAATGATGTTTGTCTCGTCATGTCCGTACATGAATGCAGAGACTTTCGAAACCTTAGACAAGCGGTATTCCTTTTCTATGCCAGTGATATGCTTGTAATACTCACGGATGTCAATATCCGGGCGGTATCTCTCCACGAATTCTTTGATTCTTACGGCATACTCTGTCAGGAAATGTCCGGCACCGCAAGCGTAATCGATGCACGAAGGTATTCCCTCGCTTTGGCTTACAATCTGTTCCAAAGGAAGAGAAGAGACAATGAAGCGGACAATCGGCATTGGCGTGAAGTACTGGCCTTCGCTTTGCTTCACCCCTTTGGTAAGAAAACCTTCGAAAAGGTCTCCCAAGAACTGGTTGGTTTCTGTATTCCGCCCCTCCTCTGCCGCAGATTTTAGTCTGATGTTTTGGAGCATCAGTAGCACCTCGCGCAGAATCTTTGCGTTCTCCTTGAAAAGGCGTTCGTTGTGGACGCTGATGAAAGAAAAGTCGTTGTCTGAATAGAACTTCAGCGCACGAAAGTATTCCATTACGGTTTTCATCGTCGCATCCGGATCTTTCTTGTACCAGCGGAACGCTTTCTCTATCTGTTCATTTTCAATGTAAGTGACCGTTTCATTCAAGAACTTCTCCATTCCGTCACGGTAGAGTCTCTGCAGGCGGTCTTGTAATGAAAAATCGTCATCGTATGCAGCGCCTTTCCAATAGAAATGCAAGTCATCCGGATTGTTTGTCTCATCAACTACTTTGGCAAGAAAGAGATTGACTAGTTTGTCGAAAGCATTTTCTTTCGCTCCGACATTGTGCCGCCGAAGAATGGTTGCGAACTCGTTATACTTCTTTTTTATCTCATCATTGTTTATGGGGACAAGATCTTTGACAGAGAATTTGTTTTTGCCTATATGATAAGGCTGGATGTCGTCCTCGAACAGTCCTCGTGTGGCAGCATCGCATTGGTATGTATCATGCCATACGCGGAACAGTTGCTTGTTGTTCTTCGCATCTTTGTAGGTAGACAATTGCAGATTATTCTTCAACAATTCTTCGTTATCCTGCACATTTATCAGGTAGTATGTGGGCTTTATCTTTTCCCCATCAAAATCGGATGTGTAAAGGCAAAGGAACTTCGTAGCCTGCTCTTGCTGAAAATAGCTGAACAACTGGGCGCCGTCTTCGAGAGTATCCCGCCAAGCACCATCAAATTCATCAGATTTCTTACACTCAATAATTAGCAAGGACTCCTTGTCCGCCGCCATTTCGCCAGAAAGACTAGAGTGTGTCCGCACCCAAATGTCTGCGTAGCCGCCCTTTTGTGTATGTCCTAACTTCCATGCAGGTTCAAGCTCTATATGCTCAGGTTTGTATCCCATTGAAAGCAAACGATCAATACACTCGAACACAACAAAATTTTCTGGTTCAGAAAAATTACTCGTTGTCTCACGACCGACAGTTATACCTATCTCCTTGTAATGAAAATGCTCGTTCCTTACATCAACTTTCAATGGTAGCCCAACACTTTCATAGGATTTTGTGAAAACATCGTCTTCCTGTTCAAAATGCAGAACAGAGAGTAATTTTTTTATGTTGTCTTTAGTTATCATTTTTTGCCGTTCTATGCTGCCAGTCGTTTATAGTGCAAATCTAACGATAATATTTGAAAGCACTACGAGGTTTTCTGCTTTTGTAAAGACGGCATTTGAATATCGGTGCAGACTACAGCATCATGGTGAGATAGAAGATGAGCAGTGTGCGCTTCTTCATGACGGGGTAGGAGATGATGTCCGGGTCGTCGGTGGTCTTGTAGGTGTGGCGGTGGAAGCCGGAGGTGAAGATGAGGGAGGGGATGCCGGCCTGGTGGAATACGGTCTGGTCGGAGAGCTGGTAGAAGAGTTCGGTGAAGTTCTCGCTGCCGTAGAAGGTGTGGTCGATGTCCAGGCCGATGTTGTAGTAGCGGTTGCACATGTCGATGAGGCCGCGGTGTTCCTTGCGGAGTGTCTTCTCTCCGAGGACGATGACGAAATTCGTATCGGCTTCGTGTACGGGTTCAAGGACGGTGCCTATCTGGTCTATGTTGATGGCGCAGATAATCCGGTCTTTTGGAATGCCGTGGAATTCTTCCTCGGGGCTGCTGGCTGAGTCTGCCCTGTCTGCTGCAGTGGCTGCAGTCGGGTCCGTAGTGCCTGAGGTCGTATAAGCTGTACTTGCTTCTTCTGACAGCAGCTTGTCGATAAGCGCCTTGGATCCAGCCATGTTCAGCTCCTTGGCATCCAGCGCGGCGAAGATGATGTTCTTGTCCGGACCGGTCTTGGTTTTCTTCATGGTCCCGAACATATCCGCGAGGTTGAGCAGGACCGTGACTCCGGAGGCATTGTCGTCGGCCCCGTTGTAGGTGTTGCCGTTCAGGATGCCGAGGTGGTCATAGTGGGCCGAGATCAGGACATATTCATCAGAGGGGACAGCACTGCGGACGATGCCCGCTACATTGCGGCCTATGGTGCCGTTGAGGCTGTCGGCGATGAACGGCTGGTAGAAACTGCTGCCGAAGAGGGGTTCGAGACCGTACTGCCGGAAGAGCACTTCTATGAAGCGTGCCGCTGACATGCCGGCGTGCGTACCCGTGGCCCTTCCTTCGCTCATGTCGTCCGCCAGCCATTCCAAGATGCGCTCCTGCTTGGCCTGGTAGATAATCTGCTCGTACATGGTGTACGGGCCCAGCGACCTTTTGCGTTCCTGCTCTCCGCTTCCGGCCATGTCCGTGCCGGAAAGTTCCGTTTCGGAATTCCGGAGGCATTCTGCTTCCGTCGCAGCTGAGGCGGAGTATCCGCTTACCGCCAGCACCAGCATCACTGCCGTCATTGACGCCAGTCTCCTTACTGCCTCGGATACGGCTCTGAATATCCGTTTATCCCCTGTGTGTCTCACCTTTCCGCCGTGCTATTCTATCCGTTTGATGATTTTGGCCGGGACGCCTCCGACGATGCAGTTGGCCGGTACGTCTTTAGTGACCACGGCACCTGCCGCCACGATGGAATTGTCCCCGATAGTCACCCCTTTTGTGATGGTGGAGTTGGAGCCTACCCAGACCCTCTTGCCGAGGACAATGGGGGCAGGGTAGGTGTTGCGCCGGTCCTCGGGAGTGATGCCGTGGTCGAGGGTCGCGAAGACCACATTGTGCCCTATCTGGCAGCCGTCCCCGATTACCACCCCTCCGTGATCCTGGAAGTGGCAGCAGGCATTGATGAACACATTCTTTCCTACCGCGATGTTCTTCCCGAAGTCAGCATACAGCGGCGGAAACACCTTGAACGTCGGATCCACCGGCTTCCCGAACAGCCGCGAGAGCAGCTCCCGTACCTCGTCTGCCTCGTGATATGAGCTGTTCAGCTCGAAGGTTATCTTCCGCGCCTCATCGCTCATCCTGTCCATAAACTCGTATATCTCAGGGGTATTCAAAGCCTTCCCCGTCTTGACGAAATCCAAGAATTCTTTCAGTTCCATATCGTGTCGTATGCTCGTGTAGCAGTTAACCGCGCGAATATACGAACTTTTTTTATTCCGGGATTTTTTCGCAGATGACTATATCCGTCTCATTGAAGACTGCCATGACCGGATGAAGGACGGTGTCCGTGTGCAGATGCTGCGGGCCTTGTCGGAGGTGCACAGGTGTGGTTATAAAAATGTTATTAATCCGAAAATTAAGTTCGTAGATATCAGTGTATTATGGTATTTGAGGTGATGAAGATTTAGTATGTCATGCCCTTTCATGCTATATTTGTGCCGGCTTTGTAGGTATGCTGAGAATAAGAAAATTTAACAGTCCGCACCGAAGTATTGTAGATTTTTGTTACATTTGCTCGTCAGGTCTCAAGACCTGAGCAATAGAAGAGAATACTGATTGTGAATCTTAGGATTCCCGGGACAACAAAACCGCCAATTTTGAGTACATGGGAATAATAAGCATCACAGTCCGCATACCTTCAGGTGCGGGCTGTTGTTTATTGTACATGTACGTGGTGCTTGGCGGTACCTGTTGTCCGTATGATAGGCGACAGTACCGCATTTTTTGTATGTGTCAATTAAACTATAAGATTATGAAAAGAGTCATTTTAGCAGTTCTTCTCGGTCTGATGGCCGCTTCGTCATGTTACAGGGACGAGATACAGAATCTTCAGTCTCAGATAGACCAGATACGCAACACTCAGCTGGCATCTGTCACGCAGCAGATATCGGCAATACAGTCCACGGTCAATGAGCTGCTGACAACCAATTCCGAGTTGGATAGCTATATTCAGGCATTGAGAAATCAGGACGCGGAGCTGGAGCGGGCTATATCCGGTATTGAATCCAACATAGATGAGATACGGAATGAGCTGAACGCCATGGGAGACGTCGGCTCGGCAGAGGAACTAGCCCATCTGGCGGCTCTCTTGGAAGAGCTGCGCGCCTCGATGACAGCGGAGCAGGATGGGCTTCGAGAGACTATAGATTCATTGGAACTGGAGCATTCTGGCCTGAAGGACAGGGTTGACACTCTGGAGGATTATATTGATAACAATCTTTCTGATATTGATACTGTCTCGGGGGATGTGAGGGATTGGCTTGAGGCGACATTCTCCACGATTGAGCAGTATGACTCTACTGTGAAGGAAATCACCTCAATAAAGGTGAGTATAGAGGCTCTTAATGAATCTATGGCGAATATGGAGTCCAGAGTCAAGGATGAGTTGTCAGTGGAAATAGAGGAAGCGGTGTCTTCTTTGGACACAAGGATGCAGGAGGCGCTGTCCTCGGCAGTCACCGATATAACCGATGCGTACACTGCGGCGATATCTACGGCAAAGAGCGAGATCCAGGCGGCTTATGAGGCAGCCATAGCCCAGTCTCTAAATGCATTGGAAGCGTCCATGAAAGAGTGGGTGAACGGGCAGCTTTCCGGGTACTTGACTATTTCGCAGGCTCAGCAGGAACTTGCGGCAATGAAAGAAGAACTTTCGGAACAGATAACTGCATCACAGGCTTATTTGGAGAATATGGTCAAAGGCATACAGTCTGTACTCAGCGGGGAGATAGAGAATAACAAGGCGTTGATCGGTGCTCTGCAGGAGCAATTGGAGTCGGTGACATCCCAGACTGCCGGCGAGATACTTGCCCTGTCGGAGAAGGTGGATGCGAACTCTCAGGCAATAGCCGCCAACTCTTCCAAGATACAGGAGAATGCATCAGACATAACAGGAAACAGTGAGCTGATAAAGGAGAACAGTAGGCTCATAGCGGAGAACGCGGAGATGATAAAGGCAAATACAGATGCCATTGAGGAACTTAAGGCCTCTCAGGAGTCTGACCATCAGCTTATATTGTCTCAGGCGGAACAGATTGCGGACAACACGGCAAAGATAGCCTCCCAAGCAGAACTGATAGCCCGCAATGCGGAGCAGATAGAGACCAACCGCAAGCAGATTGCCTCAAACGCCGAGGAGATAGCCGATCTTCGTCAAAGCCTGGAGACAACCAAGTCTGAGATTACGGCTGCATATCAGGAGGCTATAACTGCGGCGGTTAGTGATGTGAATAACAGAATGGATGAATTCGAGACAACCATGAGTGAGATCGAGTCCTCGGTGTCATCCTCCATTGCCGACTTTGAGGATCGGATCAAGGCGATGGAGGCGTCTTTTGAGGCTCTAAACAGTGATATAGCCGATATCAAGCGGGCGATATACGATATCAATACGGCCATTGAGGAAATCCAGGAGCAGATAAAGGCCATCATGGGCCGGATTCAGTCCATATCATACGTGCCGAAGTATGCGGATGGTAATGCAGTGATGACATACACCAATAGTGGAGGGACAATCACTCCCGGCTCAGCCGTTCTGGATTTTGAGCTGCGTCCGTCTTCCACGGCAGCGGAGATTGCCAAGGTGTGGGAAGATGCTCTGTCGGTAAAGGCTGTCTATACTCTGACCAGAGCCGTGGATTTTGTCAGCCTTGCAATATCATCGGCAGAAGCAAGTACAGACGGGGTGCTGACAGTGACCGTCTCGGGAGATGCGTTAGATGAGTCTTTCTTCAGAAGCGAGCAGTCTGCCAATGCGGCTTTGATCATATCTGACGGCAATAATGAACTGTCGTCCGAGTATGTCAATCTTGTTCCGAGGACTACAGACAATATTTATATTCCCGATGCAGTTTTCAAAGAATACTTAGTTGGTGGGTTTGACGCCAATGAGGACGGAGAGATATCATTCTCAGAGGCGGAAGCGGTGGAAAAGATAGATGTTTCCGCATCGCTTACCTCGATAAAGTCACTGGAAGGAATTGAGTATTTCACCAATCTGACGGAACTGGATTGCAGCTATAACCGCATAGAGAGTCTGGACCTGCGTTCAAACAAGAAACTGACGAAGGTAAATGCCGCGCAGAATGACCTGACATCGCTGCAGTTGGAGGGCTGCACGGCATTGACTTGGCTCGACTGCTCCGGCAACGACCTTACCGTATTGGATGTAAGCTCATTGGAGAATATGAATCACCTCAATGTCTCCGATAACCGTCTTGTCTCCCTGAATGTCTCGAAGAATACCGCACTGGAGATATTGGATTGCGGCAATAATTCGCTAAAGGAGCTGAATGTCAGCAATAACCGGATGCTGACCTCCCTGCACTGCGGCGGTAATGCCATTGCCGGCCTGAACTTGCGTTACAACACCGCTCTGACGGCTCTTGACTGCTCTTCCAATCTCATCACGCTGCTGGACCTGGATGCATGTACGGAGCTTGCAAGTCTCAACTGCAGCGGCAATGCGCTCAGAAGCCTGCTGCTGTCCAATACGGAAATCCAGACATTGGACTGTTCCGGCAACAGCATCTACAATGTGGATGTCTCCGCATGTACAGGCATGCAGACATTCGACTGCTCTTCCAACGAGCTCACGAAGCTGGATGTCTCCAAGTGTGCCTCCCTTGTCTCGCTGGACTGCTCCGACAATCATCTCTCCAGTATCAATGTGAGTGCCAATCAGTCGCTTACTACCCTGAACTGTTCCGGTAATCCGGATCTTTCCGCAATCTGGATGAGCGGAGAAAGTCAGCAGCAGAACGTGGAGCTGACTACAGATGCTGGAGAGGTATTCTACAATGACGGGGGACTTGTGATTCCGGATTCGGCCCTGAAGAGCTACCTGGTGCAGAATTACGATTACGACGGGGACGGGGAAATCAGCATAATGGAAGCTGACGCCATCACGCAGGTCAATTGCAGTGGCTTGGGAATCAGTGATCTGTCCGGTCTGGAAGCCTGCGCCAACTTAGAGTATCTTGACTGCTCCGGAAACAGCATCTCTGTCATCGACCTTCCGGGCCTGACGAAACTCACAAGAATGGTCTGCTACGACAATGTTCTGACGGACATCAACCTTTCCGGCTGCACCTCGCTTACATCCTTGGAAATCATGAGTTCAGGCATAAATGCCTTGAACGGCACTACCCTGACCATAGAGGGATACGGACAGTCCGGGTCACTGGCATTGTCCATGGCCAATACGCAGATAACCTCTATAAATGTCCGCGGCAGCCAGCAGCTCACCTCGCTGGACCTTACGGAGAACACCCAGCTCACGTCCCTTGACGCGAGCGGCAACACAGCCCTGCAGAGCCTGGATGTATCCACTCTCATCCACCTGACCTCCCTCGATGTACATGGCTGCGACCTGCAGTCCTTTGACGTGACGCACAATACCGAGCTCGTGACCCTTATCTGCAGCGACAACTCCATTCCGTCCCTGAATGTGGGCAACTGTCCTCAACTGATAACATTGGAGTGCCGTCATAATGCACTTGCACGCATAGATGTTACAAATAATCCCCTTCTTCAACGTCTGGATTTGTCATACAATGATTTATCAATGACAAATTTCACGGCAAATTCAAGTTTGATGTGGTTGAATGTAGATGGTAATTCTGCTCTTACTATTTTAAATGTTAAGGAAAATAGTGGATTGGTTGAGTTATATGCTTCAGGTTTATCAATTTCAAGTATAGATCTATCTAATAATAATCAATTACGGATATTGGATGTCAGCAACAATGCGGATATTTCACATTTGAATTTATCGAATAATCTTCAGCTTGAAAAATTAGCAATACGAGGAGAAATAGGATTGGATGCTGTGGATGTTACGGGCCATGCTAGACTTCTGGAATTGGATATAACAGATAATAATTCAATTAAAGATTTACAGATATTGTCAGAGACATGTAAAATTGTTTCTAATTACTCTGTGATTGGCAATGTAAATACATTTGGTCGCGTTTGTATTTTCAATACTGACGCTGGTGCGACATATTATGTCGCATGGAATGAAGAGAAGGTCTCTCACTCTGACGCTCAAGATGTCTCGGAAACAAAAGGAATGTATCTGCCCAAACTCTCTCAAGCAGAAGAGATTGCTTCAAGAATACAAAATATACGAAGGGTCTTGAATATTGAAGTGGACTACTTGGATCAGTGTTTTTGGACGGGAACAAATAAGTCGTCTTCAGGACCGAATTTCTATTATTTTATATATTTCTCGAACGATTTTTCATATGAAACAGATCGTTATGCAAGCGATAGCCTTGATGATTTCGCATATTTCTCAGTGTATATCAACTAGTTTATAAAATGCTTGTTTATAAATGATTGTTGTATGAAAGAACTTTTTGCAAAACTGACATTGTACGATATACTGGTGATGCTGATTCCGGGAGGGGCAATATTGGTTTTTATCGCACTTTCCTGGAATTTTGAGTTGACTATTGGTGATGCTAAAATAGCTCCGGTTTTGGCCTGGATGATAATGTTGACACTGGCATATCTTATAGGAATAGTCAATCACGTTGCAACGAGTGTATTGTGGTTGCCATTCCGGAATTGTTCTTATATGATAAACAAGGCGAGAATTAAGATTTATGGTGAAAAGACGGATGACTATAATATAAGCAAAAAGGGAAAGTGTTTTTGTTTTGTATTTATGCCGATTTTGATGGTAGTGCTAATCGGTATGTGGTTTGTATGCAAGGAGTATGCGGGATGTAGTTTGGGACGGATAATGATTTTGTTAATAGTTTACACTGTTGCAATGCTAATAGGATTGGCAAAATCAGTGAAGTATAAGTGCTTAGGGCATAGAAAGGATGAAGGCGGGGGAAAAGACGGGAGTGAACTGATGGAGAAATATTATGAAGCATATTATTTTTTATTAAAGTCCCGGTATTTGGGCGATATATCCATAATGGAAGGACAGGTGGCTTTCATGCAGAGTATGATAATTCCGCTTTGTCTGTTTTCATTTCTGCCTTGTGATGTATTATGCCGATATGTACGTGGTCATGTATGCGAGGTAAGGATTCTGATATTATCATTAGTTGTGTTATTGGTGTTTACGATATGTCTTAGGCAGCAAAAGATATATACGAGGGTCTGGGAGGATGCGAGATACCTTAAAAATCACAACGGAAAGAAAAGTATTTAATTATGAGGAATTTAAAATTGTTGACGAGTATCGCATTATTTATTGTGCTCAGTGGATGTGATGTCGCTTTTGAAGACTTGAACCGGCGTATTGACGGACTTGAGGATCGCATTGAAGCCCTCGAAGAACTGTGCGCCCAGATTAACACCAATATCGCATCCCTGCAGGTATTGGTCAATGCCGTTCAGGGGAACGATTACATAACGTCAGTTACTCCGATAGTGGAGGGGGAGGATACCGTTGGCTATACCATTACATTCACTAAAAGCGGGCCGGTGACTATATATCACGGCAGAAACGGAGAGGACGGCCAGGACGGGAAAGATGGTCTCAATGGCCAGGATGGTCAGGACGGACACACACCTCAGATCGGTGTGGCTCAGGATACGGATGGCCTGTGGTATTGGACTCTGGACGGGAGCTGGATGCTGGATGGAAACGGTGACAAGATACCGGCGCAAGGCCGCGACGGCGCAGACGGTGCTGATGGTGAGGATGGCGCAGACGGTGCTAATGGGACTGATGGTGAGGATGGTGCAGACGGTGTCAATGGTGCTGATGGCGCGGACGGAGTGACGCCACTGCTGAAAATAGAGGAGGGGTACTGGTATGTCTCCTACGATGATGGAGAGACTTGGACCAATTTAGGAGAGGCACAGTCAGATGGGGAACAGTCCATATTTGCGGATGTCACCTATGACGAGGATAATGTGTATTTTGAACTTGTCGGAGGTGAGATGCTTACCGTCCCGAAAGCAGTCAGGCTGGAACTTGTGTTTGAGGAGTCTTCCGGCATAGGATGTGTGGCCGGGGAGGTTATACGGCTGCCGTACTCACTGACGGGAGCGGATGAGGGAACCGTGGTTGAATGCATAGGAAAGGGTGACTGGGAGGCGGAGGTGGAAGTCACGGACATCTCTTCCGGTTATATCGTAGTTACTGCACCGGATCCTATGACAGACGGGAAAGTAATAGTCCTGGCAAATAGTGAGGCTGGCTTCTCCGATATGAAGGTACTGTCCTTTGTGCAGGGTGTGCTTTCCGTTGCAGATGATAGTTATGAACTGAGCGGGGATGCGGCTATAGTGGAAGTGGAGGTGACGACCAATCTGGATTATACAGTGCATATTCCGGAAGATGCGGCATCCTGGCTTTCGGTTGCCCAGGAGACAAAGGCAGCGATACGTACTGAGGTACTGAGATTTGCGGTGCAGGAGCATTCTTTTTCGGGGCAGGACAGGAGTGCGGCGGTGGAGCTGCGGTATAATGATACTCTGCTCATGCAGACAATCCTCATTGTTCAGCACAGCAAAGTAATAACTTTCGAGGACCCTCTTGTCAAGCAGATGCTTGTAGAATCTGTGAACCCTCTGATTGACTTGAACGGTGACGGTGAGATTTCGTATGAGGAGGCTGAGCAGGCTACAGCAATACCCGATTTTGGAGGTTCGGACATAACAAGTTTCAATGAGTTCCAGTATTTCGCATCAATGCAAGAGACCGGGTCATTTTATCATAGCAGCATTGCGAACATTACATTGCCTGCAAATATACTGGCAATCAATAGCAGTGCTTTTGATGGGTGTCCCGAGTTAAGAGACATGGTTATACCATGGAAAGTCAAAAGCATTGGAGACTGGGCGTTTAATGTCTGCCGTTCAATGGAGAGCGTATTCATACCGGAAGGAGTCGAGACGATAGGCAATGGTGCTTTTCAGATGTGTGATGCACTGAAGGAGGTAGTTATACCCGCAAGTGTCATAAGCTTGGGATACGATGTTTTCAATGCTTGCGAAAACTTGGAAAAAGTCACATTTACATCCGTTGAGCCTCCGTTGGAAATCGGTGAGGGAATTTTCCGGAATTGCTCTAATCTTAAAGAGATAATCGTCCCGGCAGGCAGTTTGGATGTCTACAAGGCTATGCCCGAACTTATTTCTTATGTGGATGTAATGAGGGAATTGTAGTAAGATTGATTTAGGCATTATTATATTTTACGAAATAGTTCTTATCTTTACAAGATGAAAAGAATAGACCTGTTATTGATATTGTCACTCATGGTAATATCCTCTTGCGGTAATTTAAAGCACGTATCATATTCTGGTATGGATGTAATTCGGATGCACTATTATCGTGGTGATGTTTGCGCTTTGATTAATGATCTGTATGAGTATCCGTTCTACAGAGAGGATATAGAGAAATATTTATATAAAAAACTCAACTATAAAAATGAGCCGTATCGGAACCTTAAGCAATATGTAGTAAGTTCAGAAGATGACTTTAAGGCGTTTTTGTTTTTTGATTCATTAAGAGTAGCAAGGGAAAAATACTGCATCGATTCATTATCCAGACTTACTGTGCAGGAGGTTGGTGAGTTTTATCGAAGCAATGAGACTGAGCATACGTACCTCTATGAAGAATTAAAAAATGCTTATTTTACAAATATTGATACATTGGATTACTCGTCCCTTAAGTTGTTGTATCAGTCTTTCAGAGGTACAAATCTGGAAAAATTGGTCCAATGCCGCTATAGCGAATTACGGGATAGTCTGTTGTCTATAATAATGACTAACCTGAATGGCTATTTTAAAGAAGAAACAACAATGCTTTATGATATAGAGTCATCTGTAAGAGACTACGCGGAGAGATATATTCAAAATGGAATAACGGTGATATTGTCATCGCTGATTGAGAAAAATGATAGGGGCTTTTTCCAAAAGGTGTTCAAGTCTAAGGAAATGGATTCGTATACATTTGAAGAATATGCAGAACAGCTTATAAATGAGCATCTGAATATGAATTCTGTAATAAGTGTTACTAATGATAAACTGAACAAATACATATACACCTGTTCTAACTTTAGGGATAATTTATATAAAGGTTATTTTACGGATACTTCTTGTAGAGTGCGTTTGGATTATGAGACGTTGAATGTTTCTCTGAACTGGAACAAAGAAAGAGATGGGATGGATGAGATGGACAACATAAAGGCTACTGCTAATGCCATTACGGCAAGTTCTATCGTTTTGGCATTTATCCCTGGCTTGAATGTAATAGCTGCGGCTGCAGATATGGTTGATTTCATCTACAGTATAAATCAAGGTACAAGGGAAGAAGAGGCCATGAAGAACCTTGTATCTGCTCTGTACATTGACTCAGTGGAGTGTGTAGGGGAATATCTGGATGCAATCTTCAGCAATGTGAGCCAAAATAGAAGTTTTACAGAGAAAGAAATAAAAAAGGCATTTTATGAAAATTTCTAAAGTGATATTGAGAACGATTTTATGTCTGTCCATTGTAGCTTGCAATACGTCCATCGATGCTGATGCACAGGTTGCGAAAGTCTTTAAATCAATAACAAAAATATTCAGCAAAAAGACATCAAGTGAAACTATAGAGTCAGCAGAGAAATCTGTTGTAAAGAAAGGCCTTAAAGAAGGCTCGTATGATTTGACCCGGCAGGTATTCAGGGATAATTCATTAAAATCATTGACAGTCAATAGGCAACTGTCACAAAGAACACTTAGAGAAACATCTGTTGGGCAGATTGAGAGTGCCTTTGCTAAAAGAGTCTACAGGGCTCTTGATGATAATGTGTTCGTACTTTCACCGAAGCGGATTTCAGGATATCCGACAAGCATTTTGGAACAACAGTTCGTGAAAAAACTTGGAACACAATCATCAAAAGAGGTTTTTGAGAACCTGTCAAGAAACCGTTTGATACAAGCTGGTGTAAAAAAGGCAGATGAACTGCGTTTGATTAAGGTAAACAGGAGGATATCAGGAGATGCTGCGAATAAAGTAATAGAGAATGTACCGGATATAAAAACAATAACAGATGGATTGAAGGCTCTCTCTCCTGTTAAGTTCTCTGATGATAGGCTAATAGTGGAACAGGCTGGAAATTGTTTGAAAATTAGGTATCAAGGCTCTTCGAATGAGATGATATTTGCAAAAGACGGACGCATTCTGACTTCATCGGATATTGTTTCTCATGGAAATGAGACTAATGAGTTTCTTATGAATATGCTCCCGCGAAGAAAATATGATATTAATAATGGTTTAATACAGGTGGAAACAGACGGAATAGGGCGTAGGCATATTATTGAAAGTCATACTTCCGAGTTGTATAAAAAACTAAATTTACTGGATGATAAATCTGGACTTGCTGACAGGGATGTCCAATCTTTAATATTTGGCAATGATATTAGGATTGATAATAAGAAATTAAATAAAATCAAGCAAAAAGAGTTGATGGCAGTGGAAAATGGCAGTGATGTGTGGAGTAGGAGCACTGTGACATATCATTCTGATAGTAGATATGATATTGCATATGAGTTGAGAGTAATAGACCCATTAACAGGGAAAGAAAAAAACTTAAAGAAGATTGTCAAAGAGAACAAATCTCTTAAATCCGAATCTGGAAATAATTCCTATAAGGCGGCTTCCAAGTCACGACCAGTTGTTCCCCAAAACGGGTCAAAGGGGCATTGGGATGGAGAAAGAGGGAATTCGACCTATATATTGAATCCGGATTCAAGACCATCTAATAACAACTATAGGAATCCCGACAACCTGACTGTCAAAGAAATGGGTAAGCAATTGAATGACCCAAATCCAAGTGTAAAATACCAAAATGGTCATCCGGTATTTGATAAGGATGGTGGTACAAGTGATGGCAAACCTTTGCAGGCTGATTTTCCTAGTGGTATTGAGGATTATATTAATTATGATGAAGTCCGAAGAAAGAATGGTAAAAATATCAACCGGCAAAAATTACATGAAGAGGCTTTTAGGCGTATTGCTCAGAAGATGGGAAAGAGTGTGGATGAGATAAAAGTTTTTAAAGGAGATGAGGCAGCTGCTGAAAGACTTGCCGATAAATGGAATTGTAGTGTAGATGAAGTTTTTAAAAGATGCAATAATCCAGAAAGGGTTCAACGCGTGTTACACGAGTGTGAGGATGGTAAAACTGTTCAACTTGTTCCTCGTTTATATCATGATGGGGTACGGCATTCTGGCGGTATTGAGAAAGTGGTCTCGGAGATTCTTCAAAGGCAATAATATAGTGTATAAATATGATTCGCTGCTTCTTCACCCCCCGAACCGGCCCCGCTTATCATGACGGCTTCATGGGCCAGAGAACCCTGGTTCTGGGGGCGTACCATTATTGCTGGTATGATAAGTGCCGTTACTACGAAGAGTGTGTGCGGCAGGGGAGGACTGCGGAATATGACAGGAGGTGTCCGGTCTATGAGGACAAGCCGGAGAAGGATTATTACTGCTTGTCCAACAGTAATGTCATAGAGATAGACTCATATATCGAGGGTGGGCATTATCCTACTTATGACGCGTTTACTCACAAGATGTCGGGCATCAAGAAGTATGTGGGGCCTGGAATCAGGGCGGCTTTCTGGGATAAGGTGGCGTTTTACAATTGGATTCAGCATTATCTGCCGGAGCCTCAGGAGGATTTTCAGTACCGGCAGTGGGAGGAGGTGTTTCTGAGGGATCTGCCTGCGTTCGAGGAAGTGCTGAGGGAACTGCGCCCGCAGGTGGTGCTGGTGTGGACGGACACGCTAAGGGAGTTTCTGGACCGGCACTGCGGTACGCTTGGCGGTATGTCGATGATGCGTGTGCAGACTATCGAAATGGATTCTCTGGAGGCGTGGGGCTATCGCGTGCGGTATGCTGATGAGGAGTGCTTTGTGTCGCTGTGGCCTGATTACAGGAACTTTATCAGTAATGTGGCCCCGTTGTGCGGTGTAGATGTGACTGATGAGATACAAGTGATTGAAAAAGTAATGCTGGCATTGCATCACTGCCTGGAGATGGATGCTGGAGTTATGGACGGTACGTTGACAGAACGGGTGTCCGGTATCATACATGATGAGGAACTTATCGTGTCATTGACATTGCTTTTGCAGTCAGGTATTGGGCTGACCGATATGCTGGGACCGCAGAAATTGTGCATGCGTCCAGAGTTGAGAAATGGCGGCAGAGTGCTCTGTAATTTCTATTATGAGGCTGATGGCGTGCCGGTTGTGCCGTTGACCGGGCTTTATCCTGTTAGTGACGGCATCCCGGCGCTTCTGGTGCTGTGGGGGCGGGACAGGGCCGTGCAATACAGAGATTTGGCCAGGATGCTGCGACCGTCGGATACCGTTCTGCTCTATATTGATGAAGAATACGGACTGCCGCTGACAGTTATGGCCGGGATTTTCGGTGTACTTAGAAACACTGGGGCTGAAGGTTTGTTCCTGATGAGGAATTCGGAGAGAAATGAGTTGAATTACAGGGATGCTTTCGTAAGTTCGGGTCTGCTTAGGGAAATATTCGAGGCGGAAAACAGTCTCTTGATGCGGCTCTCTGCGGAATCTGCATCTGAAGTGCTGCTGCATAGCTCTGGCGGCAGGACAATAAAAAAGATGGGTGCGGATATGAGATGGCTCTTGCCTCGGAAATATCAATTCAACAGATTAACGAATTCACATTTTAAGAAGTTGATAAAAGATATGTCTTTCGGGCGCAAAGTGGCGGAAACAAAACTTCTGGAGAAGGTGGCAGTCAAACTGTACAATGCGTATAGGAATGATATTGTGAAGTTGGAAAAAGATAGTGAGGGAAAAGAAATTATGAACTGCAGGGGCAGTGATCCCAGTGCTGTGTCCGGCCTGATTGAATCGATTCTGGATGTTTGTAACGGGAATGCTGCCGGCCGTAAAAGGTCCGTTACTATAAAGGATGTGCAGGAGTTGATAGGGTCGGATATCAAAAACTATTCGCAACGTAAGTACAGGGAAAATACGAAAAAGTGATGGAAGTGTAGATAAATAATTTTGTAAAATCCTGTTTGTCAGACTTGTGGAGATTATTTGAAGTGCACATTTTCTTTATTCTGGACCCCGGATCTAATTTTGCGCCATAATTTAAAAAAACAACGAATTATGGACAAGGATTTAACTTTTTTGCGTTACGCAGACCCGGAGGACCTCCGGATTCTCACGGATTACATCACGATGAACAGGAAGGGAAACCCCCGTTTCAACGAGAGACTGACAACGACTCCTGAATATGCCCGTTACTATCCGGATGGACTTAACAACATGGTGGACAGCATCGTGGAGGAATTCCAGTACTACGGAGGCAACACTGTTCTCAATTTCATGAGAGGAAGAGGTGCCGGCTATCGCGAGATCCTTTGTGACGTATGTCACAGAATGAGGGTCAATTTCAACCGTAAGTCCTCTGTCGAGGTGATTGAGATGAATCTGCTGCACAGCATCTTGATAAAATCGCTGGAGGATATGGACACGGAAAGTCTCAAAGAACTGCTTGATGGCCTGAATATCAAGACAACCAATTTTAAAAAGGAGGCCATGGTTGCGGCTTTGCAGATGGCTATACGCCGGGGTGGTTTTGCCTCCTATAAGATAGCCCTGATAGTCGCCAATGCCATAGCCCGCGCCCTGCTCGGCCGTGGACTCTCCCTGGCGGCCAATGCGGCGCTGGTCAGATGGCTCAGCGTGTTCGCCGGACCGGTCGGCTGGGCAATCACTGCCGCCTGGACTGCTTTCGACATCGCCGGACCGGCCTACCGTGTCACTATTCCGGCAGTGATTCAGATTGCGTATATGAGGGCAAAGCGCGATGTCAAAGGACTTTTGACGGACGATACTGAAAAAGGGGATAATGATAAAACTAGCTATGAATAAGTCTACTAAGAATGTTCTTATTGCGACTTTACCTACAGTGCTTACCTATGCTGTAGGTAAAGTTCTCCGTGCTGTTTCAAAAAGGTACCACCTGTGTCCTCAGTGCGCAACTGGTTTCAAGCAGGAGGTGAGAAGGATGGAGGCGTCCGCAAGCTCTTGTGAGGGAGTGGAACTGGTGTCATCAAATTATAGAGGCAGGAAAAAATATACAGGTACACCAAGGTATATCGAGACGGAATATCATAGGGACCGGGAAGATTCTATAAATGAGTTGAGGACAATTGCCCGTTACTATGGCTGCGATATGGTGATAGATGTTAAGTGTCAGAGGGATGTGGATGATGAAGAGACGGACTCCGGAGGTACCTATACGTATTCAGTCTGGAGCTACAGCGGGAAAGCCGTGCATAAGGCGGATTGAACAGCATTAGTGTGCTATTTTAACCCGGCCGCAGGGGACTGGTAGTGACAAAGGGCAAGGATGGTTTTACCTTTGCAAATCCGGGCAGGATGCGTGTTGCCAAGGAAGTCGCAGTGGAAGGTGGAGCGTCGGATCCGAGAAACGGCATTATGCTCAAGATCTTCTCTATGGTTAATTTCGGGGAAAGGGCCGGAAGTGGCCTGTGCAGTATCTGTAATGTTTGGGAGCGGGTTTTTCATACAGCCGCTGTGATAGAGGAGACAGAAGATATCGACAGAGTAATCCTGACGTTGAGTTATGGAGGACATGAGCAGGACGTGGATGCTATGCTCCGGCTCTATGAGGCAAAGGGTGAATTGATAGTGGTCGGGGATCCCGGGAGATATGTAAACGAAAATGAAACATTTGAATAATCCCAATATTGTGGCAAATAAAATCCAAAGATTGTGGAATTAAAAATCCCAACATTGTGCTTTTCGACTTTGTGATGTCCAGTATATTCAGCGCCCAGCCGGACTCCCCCAAAAACCTAATGACGCAGCAGGACCACAGAAAAAGCCGCGCCGAATACGTGATTCGGTGCGGCCTTTTCCAGCAGTCTCCGTCCATCTGCTCAGAGCCGGTTCCTGTAGGCTTCAGCCAGAAGCTTGCGGTACTGGTTCTCGAGGGAGAGGTAGGTGGAGAGGTTGCCGTAGACGTTGTCGGCTTCGACGTAGTAGTCTATGACGGACATCTGGCCGGCGAGGACGGCCGATTTGAGGGCGTCGAGGGTGCTGTGCATCAGGGGAACGTCGTAGGTCTGTACGGCGGAACGGATCTGCTGCAGCTCGTTGTAGCGGGACTGGAGCTGGGTCTCGGCCTGCAGGCGGGCGTTCTCGAGCTCACTCTGGGCTGCGGTGTGGCGTGCCTCGGCGATCTTCGTCTTGTTGCGGGAGGAGAAAATGGGCAGGGAGGCTCCTACCAGGAAACCGTGGCTGGCCTCGGTCATGGCTGTGTTGCGGCGGTAGCCGACCTCGAACTTGGGCAGCCAGTTCTGCCGGTTGACCTTTATTTCCTGTGCGGCGGCATCGACAGAGGCTTCTGCGGAGAGGATACCGGCGTCCGTGGCCATCACCTCGGCATAGAACTCATCGTAGTCGACTATATCGGATGCAGCAGGATATTCGGCTGCCAGCAGCTCCACGGGGATATTCCCGTTCATGGCCCGGAGGGACTGGAGGGCGTTCTGCCTTGCTGCCTCGTTCTGTGCCGCGAGGGTGCGGACATTCATCCTTTCCATCTTCACCTTGTTGACTTCTATGATATTGGCCCCGCCCTCGGCAAAGCGTTTCTCCATCAGGGCGAGGAGTTCATCGGCATTTGCCATCCGGGTGTCCAGCAGCTCTTTTTCCTGGTTGATCCGCACCAGATCCAGACAGAGCAGCTGGGCCTGCAGGAGGATGTCCCTGCGCTGTAGGGCGTACTGCATGTCGAGGGCCTGAGTCTGGAGCTTGCCGGATTTGCCTCTGGAAACGTACTGGGAAGGGAAGTCGAAGCCCATGGATACTACCAGCTCCGAGCTGGATACCCCGTCGTAGCCGCGGGTGAAGAAGGGGCTGTAGGACACGGAGATGTCCTGCTGGAGGTTGTTCTGGGACTGGATTTCGAGCCGCGATGCCTCATTGTTCTGCTGCAGGGCGCGGAGTTCGAGATTGTTCCTCTCTACTGCTGCCAGCACCGAGTCTATGCTCTCCATGCTCTGGGCGCGGAGACTTCCGCAGGATGCGGACAGGAGAATGGCTGCGGCGCTCAGGAAAGGAAGTGTATTGTAAAATATTTTCATGTGGAATATCGGATTAGTTTTCAGCATGTTCAATGTTTTCTGCCCTGCGCTCGCGGCGGTGCATCCAGTCGTAGACTATAGGCACGATGAAGGCGTTGAGGAAGGTGGAGGTGAGCAGTCCTCCGAGGATGACCTTGGCCATGGGGCTCTGGATCTCGTTGCCCGGCAGGTCGCCGTTGAGGGCCAGGGGGATCATGGCGAGGGCCGAGGAGAGGGCTGTCATCAGAATGGGATTGAGACGGTCCAGGGAGCCGCGGAGGATGCACTCGCGGACGGAGAGGTGCTCTTCGGTATGCAGGTGGTTGTAGCGGTTGATCAGCAGCATTCCGTTCCTGGTCGCGATGCCGAACAGGGCGATGAAACCGATGATGGCCGGGATGCTGAGCTCGCCCGAGGTAAATATCAGGGCGAATACTCCGCCTATCAGGGCCAGGGGCAGGTTGAGCAGGACTACTCCGCTCTGGCGGGCGTTCTTGAACTCCATGTACAGCAGCAGGAAGATGACCACGATGCTCATCAGGGAGGTAAGCAGGAGGGTCCGGCTGGCGGCCTGCTCGCTTTCGAACTGTCCGCCGTACTCGATGTGGTAGCCCTCGGGCAGCTCGATCTCCTCATCCACGATCTTCTGTATGTCGTTGACCACTCCGCGCAGGTCGCGTCCGCGGGTGTTGGCCGAGATGACAACCTTGCGCTTGACGTTCTCGCGGTTGATGGTGTTGGGACCCATGGAGGATTCCACGTCGGCTACGTAGGAGAGGGGTATCTTGCAGCCGTCAGCGTCGTCGATCATCAGGTTGCGGATGCTCTCCATGTCTCCGCGGTTGTCCTCGGAGGCGCGTACTACGAGGTTGAAGGTCTTGCCTTCCTCATAGACCTGAGATACGGTCTCGCCGGCCATGTTGACGGTCACGAACTCTGCGAATGCCGGCAGGGATATGCCGTAGCGGGCGAGCATGTCGCGCTTGGGGGTGATCTTGAGCTCGGGACGCTCGATCTGCTGCTCGACGTTGAGGTCGGCGATGCCCTCGACTCCGCTGATGGCGCTCTTGATGCGGTTGCCTATCACGAACATGTCATTCAGATTGTCTCCGAAGAGCTTGATGGCAATGCTGGCCTGGGTGCCGCTGAGCATGGCGTCTATGCGGTGGCTGATGGGCTGGCCTATTTCGATGTTGGCTCCGGTGATGGTAGAGAGCTTTGCGCGTACCTCGTCCAGCACCTCCGCGTGGGAGCGCTCATCGAGGACGAAGGGGGCCTCGATCTCGGATACATTGACTCCGAGGGCGTGCTCGTCCAGTTCGGCGCGTCCGGTCTTGCGGGCTACGGTCTGGATTTCAGGGATGGTCAGCAGCAGTTCCTCAGCCTGCCGTCCTATGCGGTCGGACTCCTCGAGGGAGACTCCGGGAAGGGAGCTGACATTGATGGTGAACGAGCCTTCGTTGAACGAGGGCAGGAAGCTGTGGCCGAGGGTGAAGAACAGGCCGAGGGCCACGGCGAACAGGGCGAGGGTAGAGCCGCCCACGATGGCTTTGTGGTTCAGGGCCCAGTTCAGCCCGTTGCGGTAGTGTCTCTTGAGCCATGCGGCCACGAATGCCTCCTTGGGCACTTTAGTGCTGTCTTTCCTGCCGCGCAGGAGATAGGAGCAGAGCACGGGAGTCAGGGTCAGGGCGACAATGGTCGAGGCGAAGAGGGCCACGATGAAGGATATTCCGAGGGGAATGAGCATCCTGCCCTCCATGCCGCTGAGGAAGAAAAGGGGCACGAAGCTGACGATGATTATCAGGGTGGAGTTCAGGATGGGCATACGCACTTCCTTGGATGCGTTGAAGACCACGTCTACTACCGGCAGCCGTTTTTCAGGCGGCAGGGCCCGGTTCTCCCGCAGGTGCTTCCAGACGTTCTCCACGTCCACTATCGCGTCGTCCACTAAGGAACCTATGGCGATGGCCATGCCTCCGAGACTCATGGTGTTGAGGCTCAGCCCCAATGCATCCAGCACCAGGATGGTGATGAGCAGGGACAGCGGCAGGGTGATCAGGGATATGACGGTGGTGCGGACATTGGCCAGGAATACGAAGAGTACGATTACCACGAAGATGGCGCCTTCGTACAGGGAGCGTTTCACATTGTTGATCGAGTTCTCGATGAATGTGGCCTGGCGGAATATGTCGGTGGACACGTGCACGTCGGCGGGCAGGTTCTTCTGCAGGTCGGCTATGGCCGCATCCAGCTTTTCGGTCAGCTCAATGGTTCCGGTGTTGGGCTGTTTGGTGACGGTCAGCAGCACGGCCGGCTTGCCTCTTTCGGAGGCCAGTCCGAGCTTGGGCTGCTGGGCGCCGATGCGGACATCCGCCACGTCCTCGAGGGTGACGGGCATCCCGCTTTCAGTGGTCTTGATCACGGCTGCGGCCATCTCCTCCACGTCCTGCGTGGATACTACTCCGCGTACGATGTACTCGCTGCCGTATTCGTAGATGACACCTCCGTTGGTGTTCTGGTTCATGCCGCGTGTCACCTCCATGACTTCTCCGAGGGTGACTCCGTAGTGCTTCATTTTCTCAGGATGGATCAGGACCTGGTATTCCTTTATGTCGCCTCCGAGCACGGCTACCTGTGCCACGCCTCCGGTGGACAGCAGGCGGGGCCTGAAGGTCCAGTCAGCCAAGGTTCTGAGGTCCAGCATCGAGGTGCTGTCGGCGGTCAGGGACACTATCAGCAGCTCTCCGAGGATGGAGGACTGGGGACCGAGGGTGGGGGTTCCGGAGTTGTCCGGCAGGTCGTCGGCAGCGGCGGCCAGTTTTTCGGACACAATCTGGCGGGCAAGGTAGATGTCAGTGCCCCAGTCGAACTCTACCCACACTACGGAAAATCCCGTGGTGGAGGAACTGCGCACCCTGCGCACTCCTGTGGCGCCGTTGACGGCGGTCTCGATAGGGAAGGTCACGAGCTGCTCGACCTCCTCGGCGGCCATTCCGTTGGCTTCAGTCATGACGACCACGGTCGGGGCGTTGAGGTCGGGGAATACGTCTATCTCCGCGTTGAATGTCCGGTACAGTCCGGCCGCGAAGAGCAGGATGGCCGCGACAAGTATCAGCAGCCGGTTCTGCAGTGAGAAATGTATTATCTTGTTGAGCATGGCTGTCGCGGATTAATGGTTGTGGGTATGGGCGGGGATGAGGTTGCCGGCTGAGGCGAGCTTGACGTGTGTGGCTCCGCGGGTCACTACGTTTTCTCCGCCCTTGAGGCCGGAGAGGATCTCATAGCGCTGTCCGTCGGTGGCACCGAGGGTGACTTCCTGTTTCTTGTAGCAGGTCTCGTCCAGCTTGATATATACGAAATAGTGGCCCTGGGACTCGGTGACGGCTTCAACCGGAAGGGAGATGACTCCGTCCCTCTCGGCGGAGAGCAGCCATACCTGGGCGAAGGCTCCGGGGAGAATCTCTTCCGTGCCGTTGAAGGCAAATGTCACGGGGATGTAGGCATTGGTCTCGTCGGTCGAGCGGCCGTAGCCGAGCAGGCGGCCTCCGAGCCGGGAGGCGGTGTAGACGCGGTCGCCGTAGGAGAGCCTGAAGTTCGCATCATTCACACCGGGGAGGCGGTTGAGGTATCTTTCGGAAACATCGGCCTTGAGATAGAGCCTGCTGCCGGCGACTACCTTGGCCAGGGGGGTGCCTACCGTGACATAGTCTCCTTCCTTTACCAGACAGGTCTTGACATAGCCTCTGACGGGGGATTTCACAGCCGTCCCGTTCTCGCCGCCGTTCGAGGCGAGTGCCTCATAGGTCAGGCGGGCTGTCTCGTAGCGGCCCTTTGCGGCCTCGTATTCCTGACGGGAGACGATATTGTCCTCCACCAGTTTTGCGGCTCTTTCATATTCCTGCCTTGCAGTTTCATATTCGATCCTGGCCCTCTGTACAGGGTCTCCGTCCTGCAGGTGGCGGGAGGAGATGGTGAACATCGGGCTGCCGTCATTGACCCGGCTGCCCTCAATCAGGGGCGCTGCGTAGGAAACGATACCGGGCACGCTTGCCACGACGGTTGTCTCATCCTCGGGAGCCGGCATGATGCGGCCGCTCACTTCGAGGACTCCGCGGAAAGGACCGGGGACAATGACTTCTGCCGTCACACCGGCGGCAGCGGCGCTCTCGGCACTGAGGGTTATCTCATCGGGACTGGCGTTGCCTCCCTCATGCGAATGGCCGTGGTCGTGTCCGTCATGGTTGTGTCCGTCATGGTTGTGGCCCTCATGGTCGTGGCCCTCATGGCTGTGGTCATCGGCCTCGTGGTCATGGGCTTCGTGGTCATGATGCGCATGGTCGTGGACCTCCTCGCTGTGGGAGTGGCCCTGGCCGGAACTGGAGTTGTTGTTGCAGGATGAGAGGACGTAGCACGTGGCGGTGCAGAGTACGCCCAGAAGGAATGTCTTTATCGTCTGTTTCATGTAAGAAAAGTATTTCGGTTGTTAATAAACGCCGCAAATGTATATTTCATCCCGTGCAACCCTGTTGCAAAGAAGGCTGTCCGCCTGCCTGCGGTACGGTATTTGTATTTTTGGAGGTGAATCAAATAAAAAAGGAGACAGATATGAAAGGAATGATTATCGTTTTGATGCTGGCGCTGACCGCAGGAGTGTCCGCGTCAGGAGCCGTGCCTCAGGACAGGCAGACCCGCAGGGCCATGCAGGCGTATGAGGATTCGGTCAGATTCGCGGCAACCGTGGAGACTATGAAGAATATGGATTTCGTGCTTGAGGCCGACCGCCTGGTGCTCAAGAGAGGAGAGAATGTCATGGTGACGTCCATGACCAATTTTGTATCCGTCAAGGATGACCGCGCTGTGATACAGGTCGCTCCTTTCAGCGGCCCCGGTGTCAACGGTGTCGGCGGAGTGACGGTGGACGGAAATATATCGGACGTGGATTTCAGGGTGAGCCGTAAAGGGACTGTGTCCCTGTCGATGTATGTGTCGGGTGCCGTGGCCTCCTGCAAGATTACGTTCACCCTGCCGAAGAACGGTACTACCGCCACAGTGCGTATTGACCCCAACTACAGTTCCAATGACATCTCACTGGTCGGCAGTATAGTTCCGACCGAGCTCTCCACGGTGTACGAAGGGTTGTCGCTGTGACGCGGATACGGAAATTTTTACTAACTTGCGGCAAGTTTAATACTGCTGCAAGTTTTTTTTATGCCTATGAGACCAGGATTGAAGAAGCCCCTAAAAATTACCCTGATATCCCTCGCATCCCTGCTTGGCCTGTGCGTTGTGGCCATAGCGGTGGCCTTGTGGATTGTATTCACCCCTTCCAAACTGACTCCGATAGTGGAGGATGCGGCGGACAAATATCTCGATGCCGACGTAAGGATAGGCTCGGTGGACCTGGAATTTTTCTCATCATTTCCCAGATTTACCCTCAGGATAGAGGACGGGGAGCTGACAGTCCGTAGGACCGTGGATTCCACGGAGACGGAGAAACACCTGATGCCCCACCGGGATTCCCTGCTGCGGTTCAAGCGCTGCCGCGTGACGTTCAACCCCGCGGCCCTGCTGAAGGACGACCGCGTGGTGATTCACCGCGTGCTGCTGGACAGTGCCATGGTCTATGCTTACCGGGATGCGGAGGGGCGTGCCAATTGGAATTTCATCCCTCCTTCCCAGGATACGGTGGAGACAGCGGATGCGGACACTTCCGGCGGATTCCGCCCTAAATCCATTGTCCTGCGGTCGCTTAGGATCAGGGATGCCAATATTGTCTTCAATGACCGTTCCAATGATGTATATGCGCGGGTCCTTGGAGTGAATACCCGCCTACGGATGGGAGCCGGGGTGAGGGGAGCTGCCGCCGGGGTGGAGTTCTCCTGCAGGGACCTGCTGTTCGGACAGAAGGGCGACCTTCTGCTGCGGAGGACGGCCGTGCGGCTCAATACTCAGGTAGGATACAATGCCGACAGCATGAAGGTCGTGCTGCGCAATGCGGAACTGGGAATCAATGACATCAACCTCTCTCTCAGCGGTACTGCGGTGCGGGATACGGTCCGCAAGGCTGTAGACCTGAATCTGTCGTTCGGGGCCGTGGCTCCTTCTGTGGAGAAGGCCCTCAGGCTCATTCCGGAGTCTGTGGTAAAGCATCAGGACCTGACTGCTGACGGCAGGGTACAGCTGGAAGGCGCTGTGACCGGAGCCTACGGCAAGGACCTGATGCCGGCTGTGTCGCTGTGCCTCAAGATAGGGGATGCTTCCGCCAGGTACGAAGGACTTCCCTACGGCATAGACCATCTGGCAGCGGATTTCGACGCCTTCGTGGATCTGATGCGCGAGCGGGAGTCCTATCTGGATCTTAAGATTTTCAAGCTGCAGGGCAATGATATCGATGTCCTGGCCGATGCAAAAGTGACCGAACTCTTCGAGGATCCGCTAATAGTGCTGAATACCAAGGCAAAAGTTGATCTGGGCAATATCAGTAAGACATTTCCCCTTCAGGCCGGCATAGAGTATTCGGGCATGCTGGACGCCGACCTGAAGGTGCGTACCAGGCTGTCAACCATCCGTAACCAGGACTTCGGGCGTATCTTCGCGGCCGGTAAGCTGGACCTGGACGGGGTGACAGTCAAGGATACCGCGCATGGTATAGACGCGGTCGGGGACATTGACCTCAAGTTCTTTGGCGCAAGGGCATTGGGTGTGAACGGTGAAATCTCCAGGCTGCATCTGGAGAGCCCGCGTATCAAGGCACTGGCCGACAGTATGACTCTGAAAGTCATCTCCACCCGTCCGAAGGATACCACCAGGGTCTTCCAGGTGAAGGCGGATTTCAGGATGAACCGTGCAGGGGCTTCGGTCGGGGATTCCCTCAGGCTTTTCCTGGGCAGGGGCGGAGTCACCGCATCTCTGGGACCCAATCCTGAAAGAAAGGACAGGCCCAGAATAGGGGTGGAGATAGAGACAGACTCTCTCTTCGCCAAGTACGGGGATGTCAGGGGCGGCTTCAACAAGGGGCAGGTGTCCCTGCAGGCGGACAAGCTGAGGGATTCTGTCTGGAGGCCGTCGGTCACTGTGGACTTCAACCGTCTCAGAGGAGGGATGGGAGACTCTCTCGGTGTATTCTGCGCCCAGGGAAAGGTAAAGGCATCCCTCAGGCCGGGAAACGGGGCGGAAAGAAAGCCCAGGCTCAATCTCAATGTCGAGACCGATTCCATATTTGCCAAGGCAGGGGAAATAACAGGTGGTATGAAGAAGGGGGTAATCCGGCTGCAGGCTGAGAGGGTGCGGGACTCGCTCTGGCTGCCGTCCGGTACGCTCAGATTCAACCGTCTGATAGTCAATACGCCTCAATGCGCCCTGCCTGTGCGCTTCAACCGTACCGTGATCAAATTCAGAGACAGGAAAATCAATCTTGAGAAAGCCGTGATCAGAATCGGCCGTTCCAATGTGACCCTTTCCGGAGCGGTGTACAATCTTTACGGAACTCTCAGGCACGGACGCATGCTGAGGGCTGACTTGGATATAAGTTCCAAAAATCTCAATGTCAATCAGCTGATGAGGGCATTCTCCACTCCGGAGGCTGCGGAGCAGGAGATCGAGGCGGATACCGCATCGACCGCACTGCGCCTGTTCGAGGTGCCCGGCAACATCAATTTTGACCTGACTACGGACATCGACAGAATGCGCTTCGGCAAATATGTCTTCCGGAACATCAAGGGCAAGGCCGAACTCAAGGACAGCCATATCTATCTTGACAGCCTTACGCTCAATGCTCTGGACAGCGCGTCACTGAGTGCGTCCCTGATCTACAAGGCCGCTTCCTCGAAATTCGGTTATGCGGGTTTTGACTTCAAGGTGCATGACATCGACATCGCCTCGCTGGTGGACGCTACTCCGGCCATAGATTCGCTGGTGCCCATGCTCCAGTCCTTCAAGGGCAAGGTGCAGGTGGATGTGGCGGCTGAGGGTGTGCTGGACTCCCTGCTCAATATCAGTATACCTTCGCTGAGGGCGGCCGTCTACATAAGGGGAGACTCTCTGGTCCTGATGGACGGCGAGACCTTTGCCAAGATATCCAGGAAACTGATGTTCAAGAATAAGGAAGAAAACCTCATAGACAGCATCTCGGTCAACATTACAGTGGACGACGGCAGTGTCAATATATATCCGTTCCTGGTGGAGATAGACCGCTATCAGGCGGCTGTAGGCGGGGTTCAGAACCTGGATATGAGCTTTGACTACCATATCTCCATCCTCAAGTCCCCGTTGCCGTTCAAGGCTGGGCTCAATGTACGGGGAACGCCTGACGACATGCGCTTCGGTATCGGACGGGCCAAGTATAAGGATGCAGTCACTCCGGTGGAGACCAGGAAGATAGATTCGGTCAGACTTAATCTGAGCGAGGAGATAACCGACCGGTTCAGGCGGGCCAGTGAGCGGAGCCGCTGGAACGAGAGGGCGGCCAGACGTGCCCGTATCGACTGGGAGCACAGGCGGGATTCCGTGCGCCGGCATCACCGTATCAGTTTCGAGGACGACTCCATCCAGTGGGAGAAGGTGACGCCGCTGCCACCGGAAGCCCCTTCCGCGCCATCAGTTGAGGAATCTGCGGGCAGCGGGCGGTAAAAACGGCAGAAGACATGGCGGATGTTGGAAATTCTTTTGTAAGTTTGCAGAATAACTTCATTTAACCTGACAATATGAAAGGAATCGTATTAGCCGGAGGCTCCGGCACCAGACTCTACCCGATAACCAAGGGTATAAGCAAGCAACTGATACCTATCTACGACAAACCGATGGTGTATTATCCCATATCCGTGCTGATGCTGGCAGGTATACGGGAAATACTCATAATATCCACACCGGCCGACCTGCCCGGCTTCAGGCGTCTTCTCGGTGACGGTTCCGAATTCGGTGTCCGTTTCGAGTATGCCGAGCAGCCGTCTCCTGACGGACTGGCCCAGGCCTTCATCATCGGCAGGGAGTTCATCGGGAGCGACGCTGCCTGTCTGGTGCTGGGAGACAACATCTTCTACGGCAGTTACTTTACAGTCATGCTGCGCCGCGCGGTGAACAGGGCTGAGAAAGAGGGCCTGGCTACTGTCTTCGGCTACTGGGTGGCCGATCCCGAGCGCTACGGCGTGGCGGAGATAGACTCCAAGGGCAATGTCCTGAGCATCGAGGAGAAGCCGAAGGAGCCCAAGTCCAACTATGCCGTGACCGGCCTCTATTTCTATCCCAACGAGGTCGTGGATGTGGCTGCCAATGTCAGGCCGTCGGCCCGCGGCGAGCTGGAGATAACCTCCGTCAACCAGGAGTTCCTGGAGCGGGGAAAGCTTCGTCTGGAGACCCTGGGACGCGGATTCGCCTGGCTGGATACCGGAACTCATGACTCCCTGGCCGAGGCATCCACATTCATAGAGGTGATAGAGAAGCGTCAGGGACAGAAGGTGGCCTGTCTGGAGGATATTGCCCTGCGCAGCGGCTGGATTACTCCCGACCAGCTCCGCGAGACGGCCAAGCCCATGGCAAAGAACCAGTACGGACAGTACCTGTTCCGCATAGCTGACGAGGAAGAGCAGAAACTGGCTAGAAAACATCATGACAAATAATACTTTTATTTAATGGAATACAAGCGCAACATACTGATAACCGGGGGCGCTGGCTTCATAGGGAGCCATGTGGTGCGCCTCTTCGTGAACAAATACCCTGAGTACCGCATAGTGAACCTGGACAAGCTGACCTACGCTGGCAACCTGGCGAACCTCAAGGACATCGAGAAGGCCCCGAACTACGAGTTCGTGCGTGCCGACATCTGTGACTTCGAGACGGTCTGCGGCATCTTCCGGAAATACGGCATAGACGGAGTCATCCATCTGGCCGCCGAGAGCCATGTGGACCGCTCCATCAAGGACCCGTTCACCTTTGCCCGGACCAACGTCATGGGCACACTCTCGCTCCTTCAGGCCGCGAAGGTGTACTGGGAGTCGCTTCCGGAGAAATACGAGGGGAAGCGTTTCTACCACATCTCCACCGACGAGGTGTACGGAGCCCTGGAACTGACCGCCCCCGCGGGAACGCGCCCCGCCGGCGGAAACGCTCGCATTTTCTGCCGCGACATCGGCGATTTGCTTTTCGCGGAAACAGAAGCTCAAAATCGTCCGAAAGGCGCGCGGCGTTTCGCTTCAGGACGGAATCTGCCGAAAACGCTTGCGCGCGACGACCGAGGAAACCGACGCCTTTTTCATCGCCGTCGGGCGAGGCGGCATGCCGCGACTCCGGCGGCGCAGGCGGCGATCAGCAGCACCGCAGCAGCAGAAATCATTTCCGGAACGCCTTTCAGCGCGGCCGCAGTCAGAGCGAAGAAAGCGAACAAACCGGATAATCCCGCCCAGGCGATCAGCAGCACGAGCCGCGCGCGTGCCGACGTTCGGTTCAGCAGGAGATAAAGCCCCGCGCACGCGGCGGCGACCGTCCAGGAAATGCCCCATGCGATCAGCGCGGCCGCGGACCACGGCCGGCCCTCCGGGCCGCCCAGGAAACAAAAAATTCCCCAAGCAAAAGCCGCGCTCCCGGACAAAAACGGGATTCCCGAGAAAATCCGTAAGGTAATTGAAATCGTTCGCGCCATCGGCGTATCATCTTCTCCTTTCTCGTCCCTTTTTCCTCATACGATATCGCGCGTGGCGAAATTTGTCCAGTCTGCGCCCATGAAGGCAAAGGCACCGGATAACGCGCGCGGCATTCAAAAAAACGTCGCGGCGGATTTCGGGTTGACGGGGGAAATACATTTCGTCATATTGTTGAATATAAAAATGATTTTGAGATGAAGGCAGACGCGAAAAAGAAGCTCGCGAAAATCGCCGCCGTATTCAAGGCGCTCGGCCATCCGACGCGTTTGCGGATTGTCCGCCGGCTGAACGAAGGCGAGTGCTGCGTGTGCGACCTCGTCGAAGAAACGGGTGCGGATTTTTCCACGGTCAGCCAGCATCTCAGCGTGCTGAAGCGCGTCGGCGTCGTCGAGGACGACAAGCGCGGGAAGCACGTCTTTTACAGCCTCGTCTATCCCTGCATTCCGTGGCTGATTGACCGCATGGAGGAGCGGGACAGCATGACGCGGGAACAAATCGCCGCCATGGAAGCGCGTTCCCGAAAGCTTTCCGCGAAGAAGCCGGCAAAAGGAACGGCGAAAAAATAAAGGACGCGTTCCCGCGGCAGGAAAGAGAGTCGCCGAAAAAACATTTCATCATTAGATAAAACGACAAAATCAAAGCGAAAGGAAAATCTCATGAAGTTCCGGCAAATAAGAAGCGCGACGGCGACGGTGACGTTCGGGAACGTCCGGTTTCTGGTCGATCCCTGGTTTGCGCCTAAAGACGCGTTCCCGCCGATTCCCGGATCGGCGAATCCAGACCTGCGCTGCCCGATCTGCGAGCTGCCGTTCCCGCCGGAAAAAATCGCGGCGGAAGCCGACGCCGTGATCGTCACGCACCTGCACTTCGATCATTTCGACGAAGCGGCGGCGCGCATTCTGCCGAAAACGCTTCCCGTTTTCGCGCAAGACGAGACCGACGCGGAAACGCTGCGCGAGCGCGGCTTCCGCGACGTCAGCGTTCTGAAATTTTCGGGAACGGAGTTCCGCGGCGTCAGCCTTTTCAAGACGGGCTGCCACCACGGCGTTCCCGGCAAGGCGGAGCGCGTCTACGAGGCGCTCGGGATGCGCGGCGAAGCCTGCGGCGTCGTCTTCCGCCATCCGCAGGAGGAAAAAACGCTGTATCTGTGCGGAGACACCATTTGGTGCGATTACGTGAGCGCGGCGATCGAGCTTCACCGCCCCGACGTGATCGTGGTCAACGCGGCGGAAGCGACGGTCAAGGACTGCGGACGCATCATCATGGGGTTGGACGACGTCCGCGAAGTGCTGAACGCCGCGCCGAACGCCGTCGTCGTCGCCAGCCATATGGACAACGTCGGACACGAAAAGCTTTGGCGCAAGGACATCCGCGAATTCGTCGAAAAAAATTCGCTGCAGTCCCGCCTTCTCGTGCCGGAAGACGGCGAAACCTGCGCGTTCTGAAAAACGTCGCGGCGCGTTTCCGCGCGGGAGCGGCGCGCGGGCGGTCAGTTTTCCGCGGGATCGGCGGGAACGGAAGCGGCGGCGGCGCCGAACTCCGCGTCGGCGATTTCCTTCAATTTCTGCACGGAGCGGAATCCGATGAGTTCGACGGGCGAAAATTCCCGGTCGAGCTTTTCGCCGTCCGCGCATTTGATTCTGACCCTGACGTTCCCGCTCGCGGCGATTTTTTTCAAAAGCTCGGGCGAAACGGGAAATTCGAAGCCCTGCTTCCACCACGTCCGCGTCCCGGGAAGCTCGCCGCTCACCTCGAAGCGCAGCTTTTGCCGATTGACGAAATACCGGGTGCGGCGGCTGCCCGGCGTGCGGGAACGCCACGCTTCGACGTATTGCGTCCCGGGGCTTTTTTCGACGACGTCGAAGCGGACCGGCCCGCCGTCCGACGTGTATTTGCGCGCGTTTGACGACGCGAAGTCGCTGCGGAAAATCTCTATGGTTTCCCCGTCGGGAAAAAGGAAAATCACGGACGTGACGAAGAGCCGGTAATCCAGCGAAAAGTCGACCTTCGCGCCGCACTGCAGCGCCTTGTCTTCGCCGAGCCGGGCGTAGGGCGTAAAGAACCCCGAGCTCGTTTTGTATTTCTTTTCCAAGTCGTATTTTCTCAGCCAGTCGACGCTCGTCGCCAGCGGGTAGAAATAGCGGCATTTTTCGAACGCGTCGTCTTCGACGGCGAAGAAGCGCGTGACGTTTTCGCGACAAATGCTTTCCGTCGCGGCGAGGCGCTGAGCTTCGTTCCAGACGCGATATTCGCGGTACCACGCCGCCGCCGCCTCGCGCGCCTCCGCCTCGGCGCGCGCCTTCGCCTCCCGCTTGAGCCTGTCTCCCTCTTCCGTCCACGCGAAAAGAGGCGTCCCCGCCGCGAACGCGGCAAGGAGCGCGGCGGCGAATTTCGAACCGAAGAGAAGAGACGTTCTTTTCATGGCGGAGAAAATTCTGCCGCGGCGTTCCCGCCTTTGCAAAAGCAAAAAAAAAGGCGCCCCCGCGCGCGGCGGCTGATCTTAGCCAGAGAATCAACAGCATCATTGGTGTTGACATTACTCTTAATGACGTACTTACCGCCGCAGATAGCGCAGGCATAAACGATAGCATCGTTCTTGCCCCAAACCTCGCTGGTCTTGTACAGAGCATGGCCGCCGGCAACCTTGGCAGAATCCTTGGAAGTGAACTGATAGTACGCAACAGCATCATCGAACTTGGTGCCGATGAACACCTTGGTAGTGGTGTCAGTAATCTTGCTGGTAGCATTGGCATCGTTGTAGGCATCAACATCAGCCATCTTGGCGAAGTAAGTCTCATTAGCGCTCTGATACACGGTTACCTTGTAACCATCGTCGGAGCAGGTAGCGGCCTTTGCATTCGCATACAGAGCCAGATTGATGGTCTTAAAGCCTTCTCTGTACTTGGTAGCAGTAACCTCATCAACCATCTTGAAGGTATCGCCAGACTTGACATAGACATCATAGTCAGCTGCGGAATCGGCAGTCAGCTTATAGTGAGCGGTAATAGTGATGCCGTCGGTAGAATCGCCATCCTCGACCTTGGTATAAGCGGTCCCGGTTACTTCCGTGGTGCTGGTGGTGTCGGCAAACGCCACGGTGCACAGTGCCAGAGCCATGACCATGGCCAGCACAGTTGCAATGATCTTCTTCATGTTTGTTTCCTCCATAAAAATTTGTTTGTGTCCGGTTCGGCTTCATTCTCCGAGACAGCGTTTACAACGTAAACATCATTATGTTGTAAAAATTTTTACGGATTTTATTACCAGTTATTTCCATTTTTGAGATAGTGACATCGCGCCGTTAAAAATCGCCCGAAATTGGAAATAATTTCCATTTCTTCCATAATTTACCAGTAATTTACGCAATTTATCTGAGCGCCTGTAAAGCGTAATTCCTGTGTAACGCAGCATTTATGCAATCCAAATCGAGATTTTCAAAAAATGCAACAACTTAGCTGGAAAAATTTTCCAGTCAAAATCGAAAAGTCATTATGTAAACTATTCAGCCCGAAATACGCCCCAAATCCCGTTCATAATTCGGTTACAATTTATTCGGCGAAAGCGTTGTCTGTGTTTTTGTGCGTAAAAGGAGCTTCGCCGCCCCGGCGGCGCGGAGGCTTACGCGGCCACTTGCCCCAGCCACGGTAGGGACGTTTTCTTCTCCCGGGCGGGCGATTATCAAATCGCGCCAAAGCCGCCCGGAGGGCGCCTTTGGGTGGCGGCGGTTCCGCCGCCGGTGAAAGCTTTTATCCATGGAGTTTCGTGGTAATTTTTGGAAAAATGTTTGGAAATAGATGGAAAACAATTCCTGCGCCGGAAAAATTATTTAAAAAAAGCATAATTTCCTCTTGAAAAAACGAGCGTGTTGTGCTATTTTTATCTGTGGTAAAGCCATTTACTGAGGGGGATGCGAAGCGTGGGGTGCGCTTTGCACGACAGGGAGGGCTCCCGGGAGGCGGATATCTCCGCGTCCCGGGAGCTTTTTCATTATATAGTAAAGGTAATAACGAAAGGCCATCCATTTCCTCCGGAACTTTTTCTCCGTTAGCTTCTAAGAAAGTAGGGAGTAAATCCCTAAGTTCTACGGGAGCATCTATCACTTCACCAGGTTTTAACTTTGTTTCTATACTACAAGGCAACTTCACTATAAAAGGAATAGCTGATGAACCTTCATAAGCGTATGTCTTTCTCCACATATGATGATCTCCCAACATATCTCCATGATCGGAAACAAAACAAATCAAAGCATCATCATACATACCTTTTGCTTTCAATTCATTAATGATGCGTCCAATTTGCTCATCAATAAAAGTAATAGCTGCATAATAGTATTTACGGGATTTTTTTGCATATTCATCACCAAAATTACCTATCGCAGCTTCTGGATTTTTTTCAGGATGAGTATCTATCGGCATGCTTCTGCACCAATCACCTACAACCGGTGCCGGAATATCTTTTCCTTCATACATATCTACAAATCTTTGAGGAGGATCATACGGACTATGTGGACGGGCAAATGACACTTTTAAAAATAATGGTTGTTCAGAAGAATAACCACGAATAGCCTCTACAGCCCTATCTCCTGTCCAAACAGTCGGATGCAAGCGCTCAGGTAATGCATAAGCCTTCGCCTCATGTGCATTCCACCCCACTCCTGTACTATCCGGATTTAATCCAAATGCTTGTATATTAAACCACTTCCGATAATCACTCATAAAATAAGGAGATTCTACACGACCGCTTTCATCAATTAATGTAGCTTCAAAACCATGCAAAACATTCTGTGGATGCCAATGCATCTTACCGATGCCTAGCGTATGATATCCCAAATCCTTCAACATTTGAGGCATTTCGTAACGATAATGTTCCGCTACCTGCCCATATCCCAACAAGCCATGATGCCAAGGTGACATTCCGGTAAGCATCCCCGCTCGAGCAGGAGTGCTACTCGGAGCTGCTGTATACGCATTACAGAACAAATGTCCGTCAGAAGCCAAACGATCCAGATTCGGCGAAATCACCGCTTCATTGCCGGCACATCCCATGGCATCCG
>ERZ779737.43-NODE-43-length-124749-cov-4.609941_pt1 | contig 124749 bp, 93 predicted proteins | sample MGYA00511889_ERZ779737 | MGnify/ENA primary metagenome ERZ779737 (study PRJEB29588, sample SAMEA2163575) | human gut metagenome | biome: human gut; feature: human-associated habitat; material: faeces | place: Denmark | collected 2008/2010 ...
GCAATAGCGAGTGAGTCGACTCCCGTTTTTGAAACGAATTCTTCGACTTCCTCGGGACGGGTGTATGAGCCTTCCTCGTGGCTTACTTCGTCCTCGATGCCGGCAAGCGTTCCGAGTTCGCCTTCTACGACTACGCCGTGGTCGTGAGCGTATTCAACTACTTTTTTGGTGAGTTCGATGTTGTCTTTAAAAGAGTGGCTGGAGCCGTCAATCATAACCGAAGTAAAACCGCCGTCGATGCAGGCTTTACAGGTCTCGAAATCGGGACCGTGGTCAAGGTGTAAAACTATGGGGATATCGGGGCATTCGATGACTGCCGCTTCCACGAGTTTAACGAGATAGGTGTGGTTTGCATAAGCTCTCGCACCCTTGCTGACCTGCAAAATTACAGGAGCTTTTTCCTCTTTGCAGGCTTCCGTGATTGCCTGAACGATTTCCATATTGTTTACGTTAAAAGCACCGATTGCATAACCGCCTTCGTATGCTTTTTTAAACATTTCCGTTGATGTAACTAAAGGCATAATTCCCTCCAAAAAATTTTTAAAGATTAGTTATATTGTATAACAATTTAGGAAATAAAACAATAACATTGTCAAATTATTTAGTTAATTTTAATTAAAAATTATTGTATTTTTAATGTCTACGGGCTAAAATATAAACGTTAACAGGAGGCAATATGATTACAGACGCAAGACTTGAAAAATTAGCAAAGAATTTAGTGAACTATTCCTGCTCGGTCAAAAAGGGTGAAAAGGTCTGGATTGACGTTACGGGCGTAGATTATCAGCTTGTCGCACATCTCGTAAGGGAAATATACGCCGTTGGCGGATACCCTTTTGTGTTTATGTCGGACAATCGCATCAAAAGAGAGATTCTCATGGGCTCAGACGAGCAATATTGGGAGATAATGGCAAAGCGCGACGAAGAGTTTATGAATCAGATGGACGCGTATATCGGCGTCAGAGGCGGTCAGAACAACTTTGAGCTCAGCGATGTCAAGGCTGCCAAAATGAAAAACTATAACAGCATTTATGCTCAAAGAGTGCATCACAACATAAGGGTTGCAAAGACGAAATGGGTAATACTCCGCTATCCCACAGAAGGAATGAGTCAGCTTTCAAAAATGAGCACGGAAAGGTTTGAGGATTTCTATTTTGACGTGTGCAATCTTGACTATCAGAAAATGTCGGATGCGATGACTCCGCTTGTAGAACTTATGAACAGAACAGACAAAGTGAGAATTTTGGCAAAGGATACCGATATAACCTTTTCGATAAAGGATATACCCGCCGTAAAATGTGCGGGAAAATGCAATATCCCCGACGGTGAAGTTTACACCGCCCCCGTCCGTGACAGCGTAAACGGCGTGATAACATACAACGTAGGCTCAATCGAAAACGGAACGATGTTTGAAAACGTGCGCCTTGAGTTTAAAGACGGAAAGATAATCAAAGCGGACGCAAATCACCGTGAGAAGATAAACGAGGTATTCAATACGGACGAGGGCGCAAGATATGTGGGCGAGTTTTCGTTCGGGCTTAATCCTTATATCGAAAATCCGATGGGAGATATTCTTTTTGACGAAAAGATATCAGGCTCTATTCATTTTACGCCCGGCTCTTGTTATGAGGACGCATATAACGGCAATCAAAGCGCAATACATTGGGATTTGGTGCAGGTCCACACCGAGGAATACGGCGGGGGAGAGATTTATTTTGACGGGAAATTAATCAGAAAAAACGGACTCTTTATGCTTCCCGAGCTTAAGGGCCTCAATCCCGACTTTCTCAAGTAAAGCAAAGTAAATAAAAAAAATTGCTAAAATTGCTTGTCTTAATCGATAAAAAATTATAGAATATAATAAATAAAATAAGATTAAATTTTGGAGGAATTTAATAATGGCAAATGTAAAAGTCGCTATCAACGGTTTTGGTAGAATCGGCCGTCTTGCATTCAGACAAATGTTCGGAGCAAAAGGATATGAAGTCGTCGCTATCAACGACCTCACAAGCCCCACTATGTTGGCTCATCTTTTGAAGTATGATTCAACACAAGGTAACTATGCTCTCAGTCACGACGTGAAGGCAACCGAAGATTCAATCATCGTTGACGGAAAAGAAATCAAAATCTATGCGGAGAAAGACGCGGCAAACTGCCCTTGGGGTAAAATCGGCGTTGACGTCGTTTTGGAATGCACCGGTTTCTACACCTCAAAGGAAAAGGCTCAAGCTCACATCAACGCAGGCGCACGTAAAGTCGTTATCTCTGCTCCCGCAGGCAAAGACCTTCCTACCATCGTTTTCAACGTTAACCACAAGACCTTGACCAAGGAAGACAACATCATTTCTGCCGCTTCTTGCACCACCAACTGTCTTGCTCCTATGGCCAAAGCGCTTAACGATTATATGCCCATTATGTCGGGTATCATGACCACAGTTCACGCTTACACAGGTGACCAAATGCCTCTTGACGGACCTCAAAGAAAAGGCGACCTCCGTCGTTCGAGAGCCGCTGCTTGCAACATCGTTCCTAACAGCACCGGCGCGGCTAAGGCAATCGGTTTGGTTATCCCCGAACTCAACGGCAAACTCATCGGTTCTGCTCAACGTGTTCCTACTCCTACCGGTTCAACCACGATTTTGGTTGCCGTTGTCAAAGGACAGGCAACTGTTGAAGGAATCAATGCTGCTATGAAAGCGGCTGCTACCGAGTCTTTCGGCTACAACGAAGACCAAATCGTCTCTTCCGATATCATCGGTTCCAAGTTCGGCTCAATCTTCGACGCCACTCAGACGATGGTCGCTCCTATGGAAGACGGCAACACGCAAGTTCAGGTTGTTTCTTGGTACGACAATGAAAACAGCTATACTTCTCAGATGGTCAGAACAATCAAATACTTTGCTGAACTCTAAAATCTATAAAATAAAGAAGCCGTCGCACGTTAGTGCGGCGGTTTTTTATTTTAAGCTTTTCTCCTATAAATGATATATCTCTTTAAATTGTTCTAATTTACGTTTAAAGCGAAAAGAGAGCGAGCGTTACGGGAAAGAGATAAATCAAATTTCACTCTTTTAAATAAAAATGGATATTGACTTTGGCTTAAACATTTTCTATAATGATTTTGAGGTAAAAGATGAATTGTTCCAAAGTCAATCTTAATCAAACAATGTTCGATTTTATGAGAAATTACCGCACTACTTTTTACGGGGACGCCTATATCTACCGTTTTGAAAAGCGTGAAATTTTTTTGTTTTTAAAAGAAGTCGAAAAAGTTGCGGGAAGTTTTGCGGCTATGGGAGTTAAGGCAGGGGACAATATTGCCATGAGCCTGCCAAATTGTCCGCAGGCGCTTGTTGCCATGTATGCGGCGAATCGGATAGGTGCGGCTGTAAGCGTGCATTATCCCAAATCGAACCCCGAGACATTTAAGAAATCTTTAAACCTTATTAAACCTAAAATTTGTTTGCTTTCCGATATAAATTATTTTAAATATAAAAAACTTGTAGGCGACGCTAAAATTGTTGTTTGTCCCGTTTATACGAAACTTTATATAGGACTCAAAAAATCCGTAAAGTTTGAGCCTTATCACAGCGACGGAGAGGACGTGGCGGTATATATGCACTCGTCCGGCACGAGCGGCACTCCAAAGACGAGCGCGCTTACAAACAAGAATATGAACGCTCTCGTCGCTAACATGTTTGATTCTATAAACAATCACTTTGCGGAAAGGGATAAAATGCTTGCTACTCTTCCGCTCTTTCACGGCTTCGGACTCGTGGCAACCATACACGCTTCGCTTTGCGCCAGAATGACTTGCTGTTTGCTTCCGAATTTCAGTGCGACAAAAGCACTCTGGACAATGAAGCATTACGGAGTGACATGTATTAACATAATACCGAATATGCTCAAAAAGATGATAAAAAAACCGAATTTTGCCGAAAGCTTTAAGACGGTGAAATTCATCTACGTAGGAGGAGATACTCTTTCCGAAGAACTTGTTTCGGCGGCTGAGAAAAAGTTTTTTGAAGCAGGTCTCGACCTTAAAATCACTCAAGGCTACGGTCTCACAGAAATGGCAAGCGTTTGCACTTTAAACGTTGATTGCGTCAAGGATTCGATAGGGAAACCGTTAAAGGGCGTGGATATTAAAATCGTCGATGAAAATTTAAACGAAATCGAAGACGGAAAGGTAGGCGAGATTTTATTGAGCGGAGACCAATTAATGAAAGGTTACGTTGGTGAAAGTAAAAATCCTTTTGTCGAACTCGACGGAAAAAAATGGCTGAAAAGCGGTGACCTTGCGGCAAAAGACGAAGACGGCAATTTGTTTTTTAAAGGCAGGGAGAAAAGGCTTATTAAAATATCCGGAATAAACGTGTTTCCCATTGAAATCGAACTTGTAGCGGATTCTATCGACGAAGTATGTTGCAGCTGCGCGGTTTGCAAATATGACGAAAATTCAAAGCCTTATATTAAGCTTTTCGTGGAACTGAAAGAAGGTGTAATTTTAGACGACGCAATCGTCAAAAAAATTCAAGACGCCATAAAGACAAAACTTTCGCGTTGGAATATGCCTTCGCAAATCGAACAGCTTATAGAGATGCCTTATACGGAAATGGGAAAGATAGACTATAAACTTTTGACTAAAGACGACTATCTCAACGAAGGCGTTTTGGTATTTTCGGCCGAGCAATAAACAGGCTTTTTTCGGAAAAATTTCAGGGCAGATAAAATCTGTCCTTTTTTATGCAAAATGTCAGATATGGCTAAGTACGGATAAAGTGCCCGTCGGGATATTTGCAAATCAAAGCAGGGGGGAAAGTTTTTAAATACAAAAAAAAGTCCGCATAGCGGACTTAGTAATTTATGAATATCAAATAAATATCTTTTCAGACGATTAAAATATTTAAAAAATAACTTTAAATACCGCCTACACAAGGCGGTATTTTAAAAAATCGGTTTACGCTTGCTCTTTTAAAGCAACCTCGTAAGCTTCAAAAACTTTTTGTCTGATTGTCTCTCTTGTCTCGGGATTGATAGGATGCGCTATATCCTTGAATTCTCCGTCGGGAGTTTTTCTTGAGGGCATAGCGATAAAGTTACCTTCCGTTCCTTCAATGATTTTAATGTCGTGAATGACAAAGCAATCGTCGATGACAATTGACGCAACAGCTTTCAGTTTTGCGTCCTCTTTTTTAACTAGTCTGACTCTTACGTCTGTGATATTTAACATAACATTTCCCATCCTTATCTTTGGTAGTTATATTTTAATATATTTTTTACCGTTTTTCAATACCTAATTTAATTTTTTTTACCAAAGAGTGGCAAAAAATGCCATATTTTCATATATTGGCGTGTGAGCAGAGTATTTGACGGAATTAAAATGCATTTTTTGGGCGTGGGCGGAGTCAGCATGTCGAAACTCGCGCTCTTTTCAATAAAAAAGGGAGCAAAAGTAAGCGGATACGACTGCACGAAGAGTGAAAATACTCTTGCCGTGGAAAGAGCGGGCGGATTTATATATTATGATTATCTGCCGTCGTTTACCGATTTTGACGTCGTTATTTATTCTTCTGCGATAAAAGAGGATAACCCCGAACTCAAAAAAGCACGCGCTATGGGAGTACCTTGTCTTGAAAGATACGTTTTTTTAGGCGCAGTTTCAAGGCTTCACAAAGAAACGATTGCCGTAGCCGGGACCCACGGGAAAACTACGACCACAGCATTGGTCGAACACGTCTTTTGCCTTGCCGGAATTAAAACCACCGCGCATATAGGCGGCGAGTCGTTAGGTGAGGTTTGTGACGGCGGCGATATATTTTTGACGGAAGCTTGTGAATACAAGAAAAGTTTTCTTGCCTTAAAGCCGGATATATCGCTTATACTAAATGCGGAACACGACCATCCTGACTGTTATCCGACGGCTCAGAGTTTTTCTGACGCTTTTAAATTATTCGCCGCTTCAACGAAAAATAAAATATATGCCTTAAAGCAGTGCGAAAACCTGTTGCCTAACGGGGTGGAGCGCTGTCTTATCGACGCGGCGGAAAAGGCAGGGGATTGCTCGGTCATCGACGTCGTCGACGGAGGTGTCACGTTAAATTATAAGGGAGAGATTGTCAGTATAAAAACGGCGCTGAAAGGCAGACATAACGCTATAAACATCGCTTTTGTTTACGCCGTGTGCCGTGATAAAGGAATTGACAAAAAAACCGTTTGCGACGCAGTTTCAACTTTCAAAGGCGTTAAGCGCAGGTATGAAATTTTGTGCGAGAAGGACGGGGCAAAAATTATACTCGATTACGCTCATCATCCGACCGAAATAAAGAGCGTGCTTTCGGCAACAAAGGGTAAAACGCTTATAATTTTTCAACCGCATACCTTTTCAAGAACGGCGAAATACTTTGACGAGTTTGTCGACGCTTTAAATAAAAAAGACGTCATTTTATATAAAACTTTTTCCGCAAGGGAAAAAGAGTCGGACGGACTCAGCGCAAGAGCTCTTGCCGCAAAACTGGGGACCGTTTGCCTTGAAAGTTTGGACGATTTATATAATGTGATATTAAAAAACGACAAGCGATACGATAACGTTTTGGTGCTCGGCGCGGGAGATATTGATTTAATCAGAAAATATTTTCAATAGTTATAGTGAGCATGTCTCTTGTCGTTTTGGATATGACAAGCAAAGAAACGACTTTGGACATGGCGTTGTTGTCATCGCCGTTTTTTAAACTCCCCAACGTTTCTCCGATGCTCGAAGATATAAGTCTTAAATCCTGAGAATATGTGATGAACTCAAGCCCGTGTTTTTTTGTGTCCCACCAACCGTTTAAGTCGGACGTCTTTTGTTTTGCGCCTTGTAAGTCTTTTTCATCAAGACAAACTTTTATTTCGTCAAGTTTAAAATCGAGTGCGTCAAAAGTTTTGTTTATATATACGTTTGCCAAAATACCCGATGTGAGAATGAGCGCAAGCATGAAAACCGAAAAAATAGTCTTTCCCATTAGGCGGTCTCCTCAATCAAGGCATTTTGAGCGTTGCCCTTATAAGGCTGAATAAACGCATTGTCGCCCGAAAGGGAAAGGAGATAAATATCCTTTTGTTCTAAAGAAAGACGGGTTAAAAGTTTATATATATCTTCTTTTTTATAATTCGTTTTGTTGAGATTATCTTCTAAGAGTCTGCCTTCCACAATAATGGAATAGGGCAGCTGATTTTTTCCGCCTTCGATTTTGAGGTCTGCGTTCGTCACCTGAGAATTTGCGAATTTAGGCAATACGGTAACGGATCCGTTTGTTTCGACCACGGCGCATTCTATTTCGCCCACTTTAAAAAAGCCCGCGCATCTCAACGCTTCAAGCAAGTCGTTCGTGTTCATATTGAGTTTGTCCATTGTCTTTATATCGATTTTGCCCTCGTTTATTATAACGGACGGTTTGCCGTTTATAAGTCTGCGGAAGCGCACGCTCTTTACGCATAGTTTTGTAATTAAAAGGTGAACCAAAAGCATCGTAAACATAGGCACGACGCCGTATAAAATAGGAATTGTGCTATCTTGCATGGGAAGACAGGCAAGGTCTGCAACTACTAAAGTTATAGCGAATTCAAAAGGCTGTAATTCGCCTATCTGCCTTTTTCCCATGAGTCTCATTACGACAAGTAACAACAAATACAAAATTATGCAACGCAAAAAATTGTTTAACATAATTTTAGTTTTGTTTTGTGTTCAAATTTTATACGGCGGATATTATCTGTTGTGACAAAATGTATCTTTGGCGACCTTCTTTTTCCGTTTAAATACCGTAAACTTAAATGGCAAAAGATTAAAAGATAAGGCAAGCAACATGTATATGGAAAGAGAGATAAGGCTTGCAAACATTATTACGAAAAACGGACTGAGATATAAACACAATATTCCTTTTAAAAACACGGTAAGAGCAATGCACGGCAGAGTAAACAACAAAAGCAAAATATTTTTTGAAAAGTGTTCGAGTTTGGCGCCCACCTTCTTTTTTAATATTATAAAGTTTACCGTTATGCAAACAAGGCTCATGGAAGCGGAGGCTACGGCAATCGAATATATTCCCATAACTGAGGGCAGTAAGAATATCAACGGAATAAAAACGGCGATTCCGCAAAAATAACTAAGCAGAGTTTTCCTTTCGAGTCCGAGAGAATTCAATACCGTGGTGGTCGATGCGTTTATACCTATAAGGAACATCATACCCGACGTGTATTTGACGTATTCGCCTGCCATAACGTCATCGAACAAAAAAAGACCCAGTTCCTCGCCGAGACCGGTGAACATAATAAAGAACAGCGCGCATACGAACACTGAAAAGAGAATCGTATATGAAAGCTTCGATTTAATCGAATCAGTATCGCCGAGTACGTTTGCCTGTGCCATATCCGGTATAAGCACAATGGCAAGAGAGCCTATTATGGTAGTGGGAGCGGTAATCAGCGGGAGAGCCATTCCCGACACGACGCCGTATAGGGCGGTAGCGTTTTGCACGCCGTCCTTTAAAAGCATCATTGGCACAACGAGCGCCGTAAGGGAAGACACGAGAGAAGTGGAAATTCTCAAAGTTGTAAGCGGAACGCCGGACTTATAAAGCTCCAAAAATCCTTTCGGCTTTGAAAATCTTCCGCCCTGAGCAACGAAAATAATTATAAGTATGACGGCGCATAAAACGTCCGCAACCGTAAAAGCTATGGCAATCGCCGTTGCTCCCGTAATTTGAGCCACTAGCCCTATTGAGAAAAACGCGGTAAACGCGATTTTGAAGATTTCCTCTAAAAGCTCGGTAAAGGAAAATGCAAAAAATCTCTTTTTTCCGTTAAGCCATGCTCTTATGGAACAGTATATCGACGATGACAATAGGGCGGGAATCATAATCAAAAACAGATTGCCGCATCTCTCGTCGGAAAATAAGAAATTTAAATAATCTTTAAATAAAAAGCAAAATGCAACAATGAGCGCAGACGTAAGGATGCTAATCAGCACCGAAGCTGTGAGCAGGGCGTTTTGTCTTGTATAGTCGCATTTAGCCTCACTTTCTGCAATTTTTCTCGAAAGCACGGTGGGAAATCCTCCGATTGATATCGAAAGGAGTAAAAGCAATACGGAAAGGCACATTTGATAAAGTCCCACAGTATCCGCACCGTAAGTCCTCGACAAGTAAATTTTGAATATGAAAGAAAGCAGTCTTGTGGCTACTGCGAGAACCGTAACTATTAAAACCGATTTAAAAATTTTATTCACGGGGCAACACTATCCTTTCGCCTAAAAAAACGGCTTCTCCGTTGAGTTTTTTAAGTTCTTCATAACTCACGCCGAATTTTTTAGAAATACTTTCGAGCGTTTCAAAAGGACCCACCACATAGCTTCCGCCCGTCTCTTCTATGACAAGTCTTTCGCCCTCGACGACGTTTTCGACATTGTTAAGCTGCTTGATTTTTGCGACCGTCGTGTTAAACTTATTTGCTATCGATAAAATAGAATCGTCTTTTTCCACTCTATAAACTAACATATTAAAATATATTCCCATTCGGCATAAAATAGAATTTTGCACTTTCGATATTTGAAAAATACGCTCTGAGTTATACGCCTGCATTTAAAATTTAAGATATTTAAATTGGGTTTCGGCTAAAATGCAAAACGCCTTTTCATCTTAAGGTTTGGTATAAAAACAATAATAAAAAAAGAAGGCGTTTAGCCTTCTTTTTTGTTTTGATTTAAGCCCGTCTTATTTCCTTTTTTTGCCCGTCTTTTTTTTGCCTGTCGGTGCGGGAACGGAATTTTCTTCAAACGAGCTGTAGATTTCTTTCTTTTGGTCTATGTTTTCGTTTGAATTGCTTTCGGAAGAATATGACGCGGTTTTTACGTCTTCCTTAGCGGGATATTTTGCCTTAATCTTTTTGACCACAAATACGATTATGACTATGATAACGGCAATTGAAAGAATGATTGTCGGTATCATCCACCAAAGATAAGTGAGGTCAGGAGTATAAGGAACGGTTGTTCCGCCGTCGCTATCCGGGTCACCCGTTGAAATATCCGATTCCGTTGCTTCGAATTTTTTGAGGACGTCTCCTTCGGTAGCTGTGTCGTAAGCGGTTTCGTCAATCTTTTCGATAGAGAAATCGTCAAACATCGCATAGCCTTTAGCGAGAAGGTCCTTGTCTTCGGTTGCCGTATCGTATTCGCCGAGTCCGAGTTCTACCGTAATATCCGAGAGAGCTTCGTCGGCGGTTTTAACGTAGAAGGTATATTCCGTCCACGACTCGCTATTGATTTTGCTGAACGTCTTTTCTGCCGTCGTGTAGTTCAGACCGTTTGCCGAAAGTCTTACGTATGCGCCCGTGCCTTCCGAGACGCCGTAAGTTTTTACGTAAACGGAAACTTTGTAATAGCTGTCCGCACTGAAGGTATATTTTCCGCTGACGTAGTAGTAAGAGCTTTCAACCGTGTTGTTGATTGCAAGCGCATAATTTCCGCTCTTAGTAGCGAGGTTTTCATACGGGATAAACGAATTGTTTCTGTCCTCGGTATTGAGAGTATACTTTGCAAGCACCTGCGTGTCGTCGACGGTGGTAGTTTTCAAGGTGACGACGTCGTTTTCCGCTCTCTTATAATATATACCCGTTTCGCTGAGGGTCGTGCATGCCACGTCGCTGTATAACTTGCCGACCGTATCGGATATCGGGATAAATTCTTTTGAGTCGGCGTTGTTTTGATAATGCGTGCCGTTTTCTTGGTCGAGGGTTCCTTTGAGGTCGAGACCGAACAAATCGGATATTTCATAGTCGCCCTCTATGCCCGAATAATAGTAGATACCGCTCTTGATATCGGTGAGGTTTGAAACTTCTGCAATCTTGCTCGTCCAACCGGTGACCGACGTCAATGAGGATTTGCTCGACGCGTCGGTGGAAGCGGCGTCGAAACCGTCGGTGAGGAAGGAAAGCTTTCTTTGATTTTCCGTGGCGGCAGTGTATTCGTTGAATTCTTCTTCAGTGATTGCAAGGCAGCTTACGGAGTCGTATACGACATAACCCGTTGTCTTTGCGTCTTCCGCATTTGCATAAGACACTACGTCGGTATTTACGCCTAGCCAGAGGTCAAGCGTAGCCGTTACGGCGTTAAGTCCGACTTCCACGTAGAAGGTGTATTCCGTCCAGCCCGCATTTGTCGAGGTAGTGACAAAATAGGGCGCTTCCTCAAAATAGTTGGTGACGGGGTTTTCGCTGGTGAGATACAAGCTGTAAAGCGTGTTGTTGCCGTTGGTATAAGCCCAAACGCTTATCTTATAATAGCTGTTTGCGCTCAAGCTGATTGCTTTTGAAGTGTAGCCGAGGCTGAATTTATCCGTTCCGTCCACATTGGCGATAAGCAGGGCGTTGGGTCCGCCGTTGGGAGTCGCCCACATATCGTATATGCTGGAGGTAGTAGTCCCGAGCGAGGACAGCACGGGATATTTTGCCGCAAGTGTAGCGATTTGTCCCGCCGCGTCGGCATAGAATTTTTTGCTGTCGTCCGTATTAAATTGGATAATACCGCCAAGCACGTCGTCGGAAGATATCTTTTTGTCGGTAGCCGTCCAATTGAGGGGTACGCCGACGTCTTCGAGCAGTTTGCCGTTTTGCATACCTTGAGTGTTGTCGAGGTCAATAAGGTCAAAAGCAGAGTTTGCCACCGTCTTGCCCGATTCCGTCGTCTGATAGGAAATGCTTGTCGAGTTGGTCGTGTTGGAAGAGAGCGTGGTGTAGGTGGTAAGCGGAATGTTCATAACCGAAACGTTTGCAAAATAGCCCGCACCTTTACCGTGCGTTGAAGAAGCCCATCTGTCGCCGTAGCCGTATTCCAAAACGAGGCTGGCGTTTATCGATTTATCCGAGTATCCCTTTATAACGAAAGTGTATTCTATCCAATCGTTGTCGTGATACTTTTCATAGTCGGTGGTATTTATGACCGACGAAGACTTAAGCGAAGTATCGGTATCCGCATCGTAAAGAGAGATTCTTAGTCCCGACGATGAGGGCATATTTTCCGTCTTCATCCAAACGGATACTCTGTAGCAGTTGTTTTGTTCCAAGGTGAAGGGCTGACTTTCAAACTTGTAAATCTGTCCCGTGGGGGAGTAGACCATCAAAACCTTGTTTGAGCCGTAGTCGAAAGGCACGCCGGGACTTGTAAGTCCCAAACTTTCAAACAAAGATGTGTTCGTAGTATCGACAACGCCTGCGACTGTGTCGGGAGAGAGATAAACTCCGTCTATCTGTCCGTCGGCTATTGTCGTTGCCCAGCTGTCGGGAGTGCCCAAAGTGAGGTCATCGTAAGGAATATCTCCGTTTTGCGTCGAGTTTTCAAAATTGCCGTTAGCTGCGGCGAGGTCGTTTGCCAAAGCAAGGTCAATGGCGTATGTCTGATTTGCGTCGCCGTTGACAAGTCTGTCGTCCGTAGGTGTGGTATAGTCGGCGTTAGCGGTGGCTTTGAGGTAATCTTCTTCGGTAACCTTTGAAATGGTCACGTTGTCAAAGAAAGCAAATCCTTTTGAGAACGTGCCGTCAGAGGTGTAGGTGGAAAAACTTGCCTTTGAAGCATATCCGCTCGACGTAAACGAGTCGATTGTTTTTTTGGTGTTTTCGCTTGTATCTCCGGTACCGAGCCAAAGCTCCATTGTGAAGCTTGTGTCCATATAGGCGTTACCTTTAATATAGAAAGTGTAAGTCGCCCAACCGCCTGTTGTTCCGGGATTGTAATCGGAAACGGTGAGTTTTTCGCCCTTCGAGTTGTAGTAATCGAAATCGCTGGTGGAGGTATTGTAAACTTGATAGACCTCTATCTCGTCGCCGTCTGAGTCGGTGGCGTATGTGGTTTTGGAAATGTTGGCGAAACCGAAGTCGTCGCCGTTTCCGCTAAGGAGTATAGAAACACCCGCACCGAAAATGTGTTGCGTGTACACTCTGACGGAAATTGCCGTATAGCTTCCTTTTTCCACAACGAGGGGAGTGCTAGACGTAATTCCCTGCGCCGTCATATAGACTTGCGAAAGCATATATACACTGTTGCCCGAAGAACCTGCGGGAGTGGACGGGTTGACTACGTTTTTGGTGTAGTCCATAGCAGATACCTTGTTTTTGACCGCCTTTTTACCGCCTGCGTATTCGCCCTCCGTTACGTCGGATACGGAGTCGTATGCTTTTTGTTCATCCTCGGTCAATCCGTTCCATTCTTCGAGAGTGTAGAAGGTGACTTCGGGGGTATAGATATATCTTGTGGTGGAGAGTTTTGATTGAAGATTTTCATAATTGGTTACGTCCAAAAGTCCGTTGTAACGGTAGGTCGTCGGAGCGGAGAACGAGGTGGAGCTTCCGCCCGTGACAGCCGACCAAAGGGATGGCTGAGCAGAAGAAGAACCTGAAACGGTAGTGCCGTAATCGAATTCACCGTTGGGGACGAGATAGGTTATCTTTTTGGTGGTCTCGTTTGTAACCGCTTCGCTGTATTGCTCATAAGGGGTTTTGTCTTCGGTGGGCTCGAGTTTTTCCAAAACGAGGTTGTCAAAAAAGACGTAGCCGGTGGTGAGCTGAGCGGAGGAGATGCTCGAGGAATAATATCCGAGCGAAAGGTTTACCGTGAGGGTATAATCTTTAGACGCCGAGCCTTCGATATAAATGGTATAGGTCGTCCATTCGCCCTCCGTGTTTATGCTGTGGAAATCGACGTAAGCGGAAGTGGAAAGATAAATCCTTGCGCCCGCGTCGTCGCCGCCTTCGATGTTGACCGTCTTGACGGATACGCTTAGTTTGTAATAGTCGTATTGAGTGACGGTAAAGCTGTTTGACGTATATCCGTATGCGGTGGGACCGTGTTTGGCGTCGTCGGAATCCGCTTTTTCGGGCATATAAATCATAAGCATTTTATCGTCGGCGCTGCCTTCAGCTTTTCCCGGATTGTCGAGGTCGTCCCAAGTGGATTTATAGTCGTCATAAATTTCCTCGTTGACGTTTATCGTTCCCGCAGTGACTCCGGCAGGAAGCGAGGAAGTCATCACCGAGCCTTTCCAATCTTTTGGCAGGTATGGATATACTTTCGAGTTTGACGTTCCGTTAAAGTCGGAGTTGCTTATCAAAAGTCCTTCCGTATTGTCGATGACGTAGCTGTTGTTTGTCGACGGGGTCGAAGAAGGTTCATTCGGATTGCAAGCCGAAAGACCTATAACGAGAGATACAGCCATGACGAGGATAACAAGATTGATAAATAAGTTTTTCTTCTTCATTGTCTACACCTTAATAGAATTTTTTTTGCCGATTGCCTGATAGTTTATCTATTTTGTCAATAGTCTTTAAAATTATATAATATATATAAATATTTGGCAAACATTTTGCCCAATATTCTCTGTCGGGTCAAATTAAAATTTATATATCTTTTTGCTTTATATCCGCTTTTGCGTTTAGCGTCCTGCCGTTTTTTAGCCGATTTTAAACTTTTTAAATAAAAGTCGTATAGCGTGCAATACTAACCACAGTCGGTTTAGTATGGAAAGCGCAAAATATTTAGAGTTATCGGATAAAAAGCAGAAACTGAGTTACGCTCTCGCAGTCGTTGCGGGATTGCTCGTCGGTTTCGCAAACGGCTTTTTCGGAGCGGGGGGAGGTATGCTTGCCGTGCCTGCGCTCACATTTATATTGGGCTTGCCCGAAAAAAAGGCGCACGCCACCGCTCTGCTTATAATTTTACCCCTTTCGATAATAAGCTCGATAATTTACAGCCGTTCCATAACGCTTGGAGCGGAATTTATTCCCGTTCTTATAGGTGTGCTTATCGGCGGTATCGTCGGCGCCGTATTGCTAAAAAAACTCAGCACGCCCTCTATCATACTAAGTTTTTATTTTCTGATGGCCTTTGCGGGGCTTCAAATGGTGCTGAGATGAGCTTTATCGCGGGACTTGTGGGCGGAATACTCGGCGGTATGGGTATGGGAGGAGGAACTTTGCTCGTGCCTATACTTACCGTGTTTTTATCGATGGCGCAAAAGACAAGCCAATTTATGAACCTCGTAGCCTTTATCCCTATGAGCGTCGTTTGCCTGTTTTTGCATTTTAAAAACAAGCTGGTCGATTTCAAAAAGGTGTTGTTTATTTTAATTCCTGCCGTAATCATGGCGATAGCGTCCTCTTTTTTGGCAGTCAAGGCAGACGGCGATTTTCTGCAAAAAGGCTTCGGCATATTTTTGATTTTGCTTGCCGTCTTAGGAGTGGCCGGCGAGATAATCAAAAAGAGAGCTAAAAAATAATCGAGTATATTTCAATTTTGAAATTCAGTCTTCCGATTTTTTAAATTTTAAGCGAAAAGATTTAAATAAATATTAAAACGTCGGGGTTGACTTTGTTTGAACGCCTTTTAAGACTTTCAATTCGTTTCACCTCTTTTTTGCCGACATTTGTCGGCTAAATATCGATAAAATTGCCCGCGACCTTATTGACAATAGCTTAGCTATATAATAAAATTAAAATATATTCAAACGGAGTCAACAATGCTAAAGACATTTAAAAGGGGAGTTCACCCTCCCGAAAGCAAATATACGGCATCCGACCCTCTTTCCGAGTTTGAAACTCCGGACAGAGTTTTTGTATCTCTGGCTCAGTCCGCCGGCGCACCCTGCGAACCCGTCGTAAAAGAGGGCGACAAGGTAAAGGCGGGCACGCTTATCGGCAGAGCAAAAGGCTTTGTTTCGGCAAACGTGTTTTCTTCCGTGTCGGGTGAGGTAAAAGGTTTTGTCAAACTACCTTCTTCTAACGGTTTTAAAGTGATGCACGTCGAAATCGAAAACGATTTCAAATATGAAACCGAAAGTCTGCCTCCGCTTCTCGAAAGGACGCCTGCCGCTTTACTCGAACGGGTCAAACAGGCAGGTATTGTCGGTATGGGCGGCGCAGGATTTCCCGCTCACGTCAAGCTGATGCCTAAAAAGAGGGTGGACACTCTCATTATAAACGGAGCGGAATGCGAGCCTTATATCACTTGCGACTACCGTTTAATGCTTGAAAAAGGTCAGGAAATAATAAACGGAATAAAATATACGGCTCAGATTCTCGGTGTGGGGGAGGCTTACATAGGCATCGAGAGCAACAAGCGTGACGCCATAAAATTGTTGTCCGAAATGTGTCCGACAAACATCAAGGTTGTGGCTTTAAAATCAAAGTATCCCCAGGGAGCTGAAAAACAGCTCATATATTCGATAACGAAAAGAGTCGTTCCCGCAGGCGGACTTCCCATGGACGCCGGCTGTGTGGTCGTCAACGTGCATACCGCATATTGCATAGCAAGAGCGATAGACAACGGCGAGCCCTGTTATATGAGGGCTATGACGGTATCCGGCGACGGCATTGAAAAGGGCGGAAACTTCTGGGTCAGAGGCGGAATTCCTTTTTCTTTTATTTACGAAAAGACGAGAGGCAATATAGACGAGGAAAAAGTTAAAAAGGTAATTGTGGGCGGTCCGATGATGGGTATAGCGCAGTCGAGTCTTTTGCCCGTTACGGGAAAGACGTGCTCTTCGCTTCTGTTTTTGACGGCAAAGAACGTAAATACTTTAAAGCCGACTCAGTGTATTAACTGCGGAAGATGTATGAGAGGTTGCCCGATGAACCTTAATCCCAAGGCGATAGAGGAAAATACGCTTGCGGACAACACGGATAAACTTAAAAATCTCGACGTGTTCTCGTGTATAGAATGCGGAGTGTGTTCTTTTGCGTGTCCCGCAAAGCGTCCGCTTTTGTTTGCCGTAAGACTTGCCAAAAAGACACTAAAAGAAAGGGGGATAAAATGAGCAGATATCTTGTTTCGTCATCGCCCCATATAGCGTCGTCCCGAACAACGAGAAACATTATGCTTGACGTCATCATCGCTCTGATGCCTGCCGTCATAGCAATGGTTGCGATTTTCGGATTTTATCCGCTTTTAAACACGCTCGTTTGCGTAGGCTTTTGCGTGTTGTTTGAGTTTTTATTCAATCTCATAAGAAAGAAAGAACAGACGGTAGGCGACCTGTCCGCGATAGTCACGGGCATTATTTTAGGGTTAAATCTGCCTGCCGTGGTGCCCATATACGTTCCTGTCGTGGGAGCGTTGTTTGCTATCGTGATTGCAAAAATGCTTTTTGGCGGCATAGGCAGAAATTTTGCCAACCCTGCCATATCGGCACGAATTTTTCTGCTTTTGGCTTGGACCGGCGTTATGACATCGTTTGTGGCTCCGCTCGATTGGTCAAATCTTGCCGAAAACAATATGTTCTTTACCGTGTCGAACGTCTTTAACATCAAGATGCCCGACCTCGTCACGAGCGCGACTCCGCTCGCTCACGTCAAAGAGGCTCTCGAACTCGGCACAAATCCCGCCACAGGGATTAACGCCCTCGATATGTTCCTCGGCACGATAGGAGGAAGCGCAGGCGAGGTTTCCGCACTCGCCATTCTTATAGGCGGAATTTATCTTTTGGTCAGAAGGGTTATAGATTGGAAAATACCCCTCGTTTACATTCTTTCGACAGTTATATTTACCGCGATATTTTACTCTGACACGGGATACGTCGGCGAATACGTATGGACTTATCTTCTCGGCGGCGGATTGCTTTTCGGCGCGTTCTTTATGGCGACCGATTACGCTACCTCACCCAAATCCCCCGTGGCGGTCATCATTTACGGTATAGGGCTTGGATTGCTTACCGTTATTATCAGGAAATTTTCGTCGATGAGCGAGGGCGTGTCCTATGCGATTTTACTTATGAATATCGTCACTCCGCTCCTCGACAAGATAAAGGTCAAACCTTTCGGCGGATACCCCGCTTATAAAAATAAAGACTTCGTCGACGCTTCTGCGATAAAAGGCAGAGCTCTCGGCGTTTGGAATTCAAAAGAAAATATGCTATCCGACCTTGCTAAAGGTATCGAAGAAGGAGGCACAAATGGCTAAGCAGATGAGCGCAACTACTAAAGACGTATTAAAATGCGTTCTCGTTTTGGTGGCAATCGCCCTTGTGGCGGGAATACTTCTCGGTGTCGTCAATAAATTCACTTACGTTGACGTCAATGCCGTTATGCTGACTTCTCTTTCGGAAAAATTCGACGTGGCGCAAAGCTCGGTAAAAAGCGACAATTCATATATCTACAACAAGAGTGAAGACAGTTATGTTGAAAGGTGTTACGTAGTTTATAAAGAAGTCGACGGCACTGCAACGGACGAGATTGAGGCTTTGGTTTACCTTGTCGTCGGTTCGGGCGCATACAGCGGTTCGGTGGAAATGTTATACACGGTCAAAGACGGCAAGATTGCCGATATCGAAGTGTATTCTCATTCCGAAACGAGCGGTATAGGCACAAAGGTTTTAAAGCAGGAAAACCTCAACAAATATAAGGGCATAGAATTATCCTCGATAACTAATTACAACATTGCAGGAGGAGCGGACGCTAAGGGCGATGCGGTTTACGTTTCGGGCGCTACGAGGACTACAAGAGGCGTTCTTAACAGTCTCAGGGCTTTAGCGTATAGCTACAACACATACGTTGCAAGGGAGGCGGCAGGTGAATAAAATTCAGATTAACGACTTTTTGAAACAAAAAGGCTCGATAATCGCGAACGGCATTGTCACAAACAATCCCGTTTTCAGGCTTGTGCTCGGCACTTGCCCGACGCTTGCTACGACGTCGAGCGCAATAAACGGAATGGGTATGGGTCTTGCCGCCACTTTCGTGCTCGTATGCTCAAACGTGCTGATATCTCTATTGCGCAAGGTAATACCGGACAAAATCCGTATACCTGCCTTTGTAGTGATAATCGCAACGTTTGTCACGCTTGTGCAGATGTTGCTTCAAAAATTTATTCCGTCACTTTATGAGTCGCTCGGAATTTTTCTTCCGCTCATAGTCGTCAACTGTATAATTTTGGCAAGAGCGGAAGCGTTTGCTTCGACAAACAAAGTTTTCGATTCTGCGTTAGACGGGTTAGGTATGGGTCTCGGCTTTACCGCCTCGCTCATGCTCATAGGTATTATAAGAGAATTTTTCGGAGCAGGCTCGCTCTTCTACGGCTCCCTTGCGGGAATCGAAACGGGCATACAGATTGAAGCGCTTGCCGATTATTCGCTCAATATCTTCGTGCTTCCCGCAGGCGGCTTTTTGGTGTTCGGTCTTTTGATGGCACTTATTAACTATCTTACCGACCTGCATAACAAAAAGAAGGAATTAAAGGCGGAGGCGAAAAAAGAGGACGCTTTAAAAGAGGGCAGAAAGGAAGATTTGCATATCGCTTTCAAAGAGGCGGACTTAAAAGAGAAAAATGACGAAGCATCTATTGAGGATAAGGCAAAGGCGGACGACGCCAAAGACGCTTTGAAAAACGCTTTATCCGACGGTACTTTAAATACGTTGGCGGGGGAGGATAGGTGATGGAATTCTTACTTTTAATCATTTCCGCTATTTTCGTAAACAACTTTGTTCTCTCGCAGTTTTTGGGAATTTGCCCTTTTCTCGGCGTGTCGAGAAAGACGGATACGGCTTTAGGAATGGGCTTTGCCGTCATATTCGTTATGGGCATTGCCTCGGTATTCGCATGGCTCGTTCAAAAGGCGCTTGTCGCACTGAACGTGGAGTATCTTCAGACTATAACGTTTATTTTGGTTATAGCGGCTCTCGTTCAGCTTGTTGAAATGGTGTTAAAAAGATTTATGCCGTCGCTCTATTCCGCACTCGGCGTGTATCTTCCGCTTATCACGACAAACTGTGCCGTGCTCGGCGTCGCAATACTCAACGTCAACACATACGGCACGGAAACGGCAATGAGTCTGTTGCAATTTTTCCTCAACGGAATATTCAGCGGTATGGGCTTTACGCTTGCAATACTTTTACTTGCAGGCATAAGAGAAAAGCTCGAATACGCCGATATACCCAAGCCCTTTAAAGGTTTCCCGATAACGCTTATATCCGCTTGCCTTATGAGCATGGCGTTCGTTGCATTTTCGGGTATGGTGGGATAGGAGGAGTTTATGGTAGATTCAATGACGATTTTATACTCTGCGCTTATCCTTTTAGCTCTTGCAGTCGTATTTTCGATATTGCTTGCCGTGCTGGGAACGAAGCTTGCGGTAAAGCAGGATAAACGAATCGACGAGGTGGAAAAGAAGCTTTCGGGAGCAAACTGCGGTGGCTGCGGATACGCCGGCTGCGCGGCTTTCGCAAAGGCTCTGGTTGAGGGTAAGGTGGAACTATCGGCTTGCAATGCCACGCCTAAGAAAAATAAAGACGAGATTGCCGAAATTCTCGGAATAACTTCGTCGGGCGAGGAAACAAAACTCGTTGTGTGCTGCAACGGCGGAAAGGACGCCGTGGACAAATACGACTATCAGGGCTACGGCAACTGCCGTTCAATGGAACTTTTAGCAGGGGGCAGAAAACTATGCGATTGGGGGTGCCTCGGTATGGGAAGCTGCACCGACGCCTGTCCGACGCACGCCATAGACGTCCGTGACGGGGGGTATGCCGTCATAGAACAGTCTAAATGTATAGGTTGCGGAAAGTGTATCAAAGCGTGTCCTAAGCATTTAATCGAAAGAATACCCAAATCCGCCGTAGTATATATCGCCTGCAAAAACTGCGTCAAAGGCAAAGACGTTCGGACATTCTGTAAAAACGGGTGTCTCGGCTGCGGTCTTTGCGCCAAACTGTGTCCTCAGGGAGCGATAACCATGAAAGACAATCTGCCCGTGATAGACTACTCAAAATGCAACGGTTGCAAAACGTGCGCCGCAAAGTGTCCGTCCAAGTGCATAAAGGTGTTTGAAGAACAAAATACTGCCAAAAAATAACAAAAGTAAAAAATAAAATTTAAAACTTTTTCAAGTTTTGCGCATTTTAAAATGCGCTTTTTTTATAAAAAATCAAAAAAAAGAGGCAAAATATCTCTATTTTAAGGCGTTTTTTTCAAATTGGGTATTGAAACCGCTATGTTCGTGTGCTATAATATCAAGGATAATTTATCAAATTTTGAAAGTTTAAATCGTATTTTGGAGATTAAAATGGAAAAGATTGCAATAATCGATTTAGGTTCTAACTCTGCAAGGCTCGTTCTTGTAAATATTTTGGAAGGCGGTTATTTTGTCGTTTTCGATGAGCTAAAAGAGAGCGTAAGACTTGGTCAGGACCTCGATTCCGACGGCTTTTTAAAGCCTCAGAGAGTGGCTCAGACTATCAAAACTCTGACAATGTTTCGCAGACTTTGCGATGCAAACCATATAGATAAAATATATGCCTATGCCACAGCGGCGGTCAGAAGGGCGAAAAATCAAAAGAGCTTCCTTGACGAAGTGGCGGTGACGTGCGGCATAAAAATCAAAGTTTTGTCGGTTGAAGAGCAGGCGATGCTCGTATATCAGGGCGTCATAAACAGTATGGACGTGCCGCGCGGTCTCATTATGGAAATGGGCGGCGGCAGCACCAATCTCATCTATTACAACCGCCGCAACCTCATAAATTATGAGTCGTTGCCTTTTGGCGCGGTAACGCTTACCGACCTGTTTAAAAACGATTCGGACAAGCCCGAAGAGCGAAATCAGAAGATTGAGGACTTTTTCAAAGAGCAGCTTGAAAAGATACCCTGGCTCAAGACTATCGAGCCGGACACTCAGCTTGTCGGAGTCGGCGGTTCGTTCAGAAATCTCGGCAGGATAAGCCGTATGATTAAAAAATATCCGTTTAACATGACTCACGGATATGAAGTGCCTATCAGCGAATTCGAGCAGATTTATAAGACTATGAAATGTCTCGACCTCGACAGCACAATGAAAATCAAAGGTCTGTCGAGCGGCAGGGCGGATATCTTCCCGAGCGCACTTGCCGCAATCAGTTCGGTTGTCAAGCACGTGGAATTCAACAAAATCATTATATCGGGCTGCGGCTTGAGAGAGGGAGCGATGTTCCGTTACGCAGTGCCCGGTATTGCCGAAAAACCGCTCAGCGACGTGTTAGGACACAGCCTGCACACGCTCATGACCTATTTTGACATAAATCAAACGCACGCGGAGCACGTTTATAATTTGTCGATACAGCTTTTTAAACAGCTCAAAGTTTTGCATAAACTTCCGCGTATGTATGTCAGAGTATTAAAAATCGCTTCTCTTTTGCACGACAGCGGTATGAGGATAAAATATTATCACCATCAAAAACACAGCGCTTATATAATTTTAAACAGCAATCTTTACGGCGTGCCTCACAAGGACATCATATTGGCGTCGTTTGTGGCGGGCGGTCACCGCAAGGTGGAATTTAACCGTGAAGAACTCATTAAATATAAGGACCTTTTAAACGTTGAAGACCTTGACGCAATCAAGAAACTTTCAGTCATACTCAGAATTGCCGAAAGCTTTGACAGAAGTATGTCAAGCGTTATCACGGGCATAAGCTGCGACGTGCTCGGAGACTCGGTTATCGTCAAGACGGAAACGGAGGGCGATTGCTCTCTCGAAATTAAAGACGCTCTTACCGCCGCCGCCGATTTTAAAGACGCATACGGCAAGACGCTTGAAATTTTATGATAATACTCGCTTCATCTTCTCCGAGAAGGAGAGAGCTTTTTAAGACTATATCAAGCGAGTTTAGCATAATACCGCCCAAAGCGGACGAAAATACGACCGAGGTTAAACCCGATAAAATCGTAACAGAGCTTGCCGAAAGGAAAGCTCTTTGCGTTTTCCGGTCCCACCCGTCGGATATAGTCGTATCCTGCGATACGGTGGTATATGACGGCGAAGTGTTAAATAAACCTAAAGACGAGGCGGAAGCCGCAAAATGTTTAAAAAGGCTAAGCGGACGCTGGCACAAGGTTTACAGCGGCGTTTGCATATTATCCCCCAAAGGCAAAGATGTTTTTTACGAAATGACAGCCGTCAAGTTTAAAAAACTTACCGACGGGGAGATAGAAGACTATATAAAAAAATTCAATCCGCTCGACAAGGCGGGCGCATACGGCATACAGGATAACGTTTGCGTGGAAAAAATAAGGGGAGACTACTATAACGTGGTGGGACTTCCCGTAAAGAAATTAAGCAGAATAATCAGGAGGCATTATGCTTGAATTTGCGGTTGACCTCGGGTCAAGCAATATAACTATTTATCAAAAGGGAATGGGGCTCGTATTAAGGGAGCCGAATATGGCGCTTCTTTCGGGCGAGGGCGACGTTTTAAGAGAAGCGGGATATAAAGCAAAAAGCACTCACGTTTCCACGCTCGGCTCGTCAAAACCCGCTTTCCCCGTCAAAGAGGGAGTAATCGTCGACCTCGATACCGCTATTTTGGTTGTAGGAGAGTTTTTCAAAAAAGTTCTTCCGCAAAGCTTTATACGTCCCAAATTCAGCGTACTCGCCATTGTATCGGCGGCGATGAACACGGAAGAGAGAAAAATGGTGGAAAAATTGTTTTCAAAGCTGGGTGCTTCCTCGGTTTACGTTTGCGATTCTCCGCTCGCTCTGTATGAATATACGGGCACGATAGGAGGTTTGTTTGTCGACATAGGCGGCGGTAAGACGGAAGTGCACGCCGTGTCGGGAGAGGGCATTGTGGCAGGATGCACGGTCAATATAGCGGGCGACGCTTTCACCAACGCAATTATAGACTACATAGCGGATACTTATTATATCAAGATAGGCGACATAACGGCGGAAAAACTCAAATGCGAGTCTTTATCATTTTATCAGAACGACCAAGGCTCTGATTTTATCTCCGGAACGGGGCTAAGCGACGGTATGCCCAAAAACGCCGAGATAAAGGCAAACGACCTTTTCTTCGCAATCGCTCCGCTCATCGACGACCTCGTTGACGTAATAAGCTCGGTATTAGGGGCAACGCCTCCCGAACTTGCGGCGGAAATTATGAAAAAGGGCTTCTTTATCACGGGTGCGTCTTCGCAGATTGCCGGGCTCAGCCAGTATCTTGCCGACAGATTGGGGCTTTATTGCACGGTGCTTGACGACGTTGAAAACGCGGCTGCACTCGGCGGCGGAAAGTTTTTGGACAATATGGCGACCCTTTCCTCTCTTATCGGCGTTCAGCTCGATTAAACCGAAAACACAATCAAAAGGGATATTTTATCCGATTTTATTGAATTTGATAAAAAGCCGTATGTGCTTTAACGGCTACATTAATTCGTTTAAAACAGTTTATATAAAAAATTATTAAAGATAAGTTACAATTTTTCTTAAAGAGCCGAAAGGCTCTTTTTCAATGCCTTTTACATAAAGGAAAATTTGCACTCTTTCGGCATATTAAAACAAACATAGTCATTTTTTGCCGAGTGCAAGTGAATATAATGTTTCCTCGGAGGGCGTATGAGAAAAATTGTTATCACTTCGGGAAAGGGTGGTGTCGGGAAGACCACGGTTGTCGCATCACTCGGTAGAGCGCTAAGCGACTTGGGCAAAAACGTGGTTTTGGTGGACGCCGACGTCGGACTCAACAATCTGGACGTCGTTATGGCACTCGAACACAAAGTAGTGTATGACATAGTTGACGTGATATCGGGCAGATGTCGCGTTTCTCAGGCACTCATCGAGGACGCAGAGAGCGGCTTGTTTATACTTCCGTCATCGTCGGACAATCCTCTGATGACTGCGCAGACCTTTCGCAACGTCATCGACTCGCTTGTCGGTTTCGATTACGTTCTGATAGACTGCCCTGCAGGTATTGAAAACGGTTTCCACAGGGCGGTGTCCTCCGCGAGGGAGGCTATCGTAGTTACCACTCCCGCCGTATCGGCTATAAGAGACGCCGATAAGGTGGTGTCGCTTCTGGCGGGATATCAGATGCAAAACGTATCCGTCATCATCAACAGGGTGAGGGGGGATATGGTATCGAGAGGCGAGATGATGTCGCCTGCCGATATTGCCCGACTGCTCAGAACGGAGCCGATAGGCGTCGTGCCCGACGACGAACTCATAACTTTATATTCGCAGGTGGGAAAGGTGCCCGACTATGCCGCGAGCGACAAAGCGTTTAAACTCATTGCCGAAAACATAGTTTACGGCTCGAGAAAATTTTATGAATATCAAAAAACAGGTTTGCTTGCAAAACTGTTCAGGAGAGCGAGATGAATAAAGCAAGTATTGCAACCGAAAGGCTTAAGGATATTTTAATAAAAGACAAGGTAAAGGCGACTCCGGGATTTTTAGACGTATTGAAATCCGACTTAAGGCATTTGCTGGGAGACTATTTCGAACTTGACAGCGACGTCTATTTAGAACTCGAATTGACCGACAAAGGCGATTTCTACGTTATCATAAACACGAGAGCGAACAGAATAAAGACTTTTATGTCCACTTGATACCGCCGTTTTAAAAAAGCGTGAAAATTGACTTTAAATTAAAACGGGCAGTAAATATAAACGGATTGTAAAATTCAAACGTCCCGTAAACGCAAGCGGTGAAAAATAAGCGGTAAAACATAAAAGGCGGTAAAATTTACAGACCGCAAATTTAAACAGTCCGTTAAATCGCGGTAAAAGATTTATTAAAAAATGAAAATTTTTTGAATAGATTTAATTTTTCGGCATATAGTCTACCGAGGTGGCTTATGAAATTTGACGCTATGCAAAAAACTGAAGCATCTATTCAAGAGAACAACTATGTCGAAAAGAACGTGGGTAAGGCAAAAAAAGAGGAGATTTCTTCTAAAAAGAAATTCGGAATTTTCGACGCCGCGATTATAGCTACGGGAGTAGGAGCTTTCGTATCGTTCGGATATCTCTGTTTTAATATCGCCAAAATGGTTACGGGCGTGGCTTTGCTCGGGGGAGTGCTGACGTCGCTTGGCTAAAATCAAACTTCATCCGCTTTTTTTGGCGTTTGGAGTGGTTTTAATCTTTTTGGGGAAAGGCTCTGTCTTTTTGTGGACGCTGTTTGCGCTGTTTTTTCACGAAACGGCGCATATGCTTGCCGCAAAAACGAGGGGATACCTTTTGGGAGAACTCACGTTGATGCCTTACGGTGCGTGTCTGTGGGGCGAGGAAAAGATGGACAAACGTTCGATGGCTTATATCGCCGTCGCGGGACCTTTGGCAAATCTTATTTTGATATTCGTCGTAATGGCGATATGGTGGGCATTTCCTCACACAGAGAAAATATTAAAGCCTTTTTTTTGGGCGAACGTTTCGCTTGTCGTATTCAATCTTTTGCCTGCTTTTCCCCTTGACGGAAGCAGGGTAGTTTTGGCTGTCGTGAAAAACAGACTAAAAGCTTTAAAAATTTTAAAAGGGGTGGGAATCACTCTTTCGTTTGCTCTGTTCGCGCTTTTTTTAATAAGCGCGTTTTTCGATATAAATTATTCGCTCGGAATTATCGCCGTGTTTCTCTTTGCAGGAGCTGTATACGGGTCAAAAAAGGAAGCGTATTGCCACGTTTTTTCCAATCGCCAAAAGGATTATTTTAACGGCGTGGAAAAAAAGACGATAGTGGTTTCCTCTTCCGCTCCGCTTGTAAACCTATTAAAAAAGATGAATTGCAATACCGAAATAACGGTGGTGGTGGATTCGGATAAAGGGAGAAGAACGCTTGACGAAAAACAGCTGAACAGACTGTTTGAAAACAACGAGCTTTTAAAGCCTATCGGCGAAACGCTGAATATTGACGGTTCAAATCGGGATAAAACTCAGAACGCAGTGAAAAACAATTATAAGACGTATAAATAAAACCGTTAAAATATAAATTAAAAATATAGGTGTGAAAATCAAAAAATAAAAGGAACTAAATAAAAATCAATACGCAAAAAAATTTAAGAATTTAATATATTCATAAAAATTTTAATGTATTTCATAAATTATAAAAACAATCGGATTTTAAAATCAAAAGGACTGAAGATTTTAAAGATTAACAGCTGAACAAAAAATCCAAATCGCCCCGTTTGGGACGGTTTTTCTTTTTTAGTTTAGCGTTTGCGCGGCAACGTTAGCCTTCCTGCGATATAATGCCTGCCTGTTGTTGACATTTTATTTTTGGTGCAATATAATTTATGCACAATCACTATGAGGTGTTTTATGAAATATATAGGAATCGACATCGGCGGAATGAGCGCGAAGGCGGGACTTGTAAACGAGCTTGGCGAAATTGTTGCAAAGAGGACCGTCGAAACGGACAAAGGAACAGACACCGTTGAATTCATCGCCAATATGGTGCATCTTACCGTGGATTTACTTACCGATTGCTCTCTGACGCTTGACGATATAGGCGGAATCGGTCTTGGCTTCCCCGGTTCTATAGCGGACGAAGCGGGCGTTGTCAGATACTGTTGCAATTTAAATCTGAAAAACGTCGAGTTTGTAAAACTTTTCAGAAGCGGTCTCGATTTTCAAAAGACGATAAAAATTTCCAACGACGCCAACTGCGCCGTGCTTGCCGAAGCCAAATACGGCGGGGCAAAAGGCGCAAAAGACGTTTTAATGTTTACGATAGGCACGGGGATAGGCACGGGCATAATATCGGGCGGACATCTCATCACGGGCAACATATCGGCAGGCAGCGAGGGCGGACACACGACGCTTTACGTCGGCGGAGAACCGTGCGGCTGCGGCAGAAAAGGTTGCTTTGAGGCATACGCTTCCGCTACGGCGCTTATAAATCAGACTAAAGCCGCCGTGCTCAAAAACCCGACCAGTCTTCTTGCCGAGGCGGTTGAAAAGGGCGGTTTAAACGGCAAAGTGGCGTTTGACTGCGCCGAAAAGGGCGACAGGGCGGCAATGGAAGTGGTTGACAGATATATCAAATATCTCGGCGAGGGCATCGTCAATTTTTGCAATATCTTTTATCCCGAAATCGTGCTCATCGGCGGCGGAGTGTCCAATCAGGGCGACAGCCTCATTAAACCGCTTCAGTCGTTTGTAGACACGAATGTTTACGGAAAAGAATATAATCCAAAGATAAAGGTGACGAAAGCCGTGCTCGGCAATGACGCGGGTATTATAGGCGCAAGTTTATTATGCACTTTGTAGATATTAAAAAATTAAAGGAATTGCTGCTCACCGTCGAAAAACCTTCAAGGTATCTCGGCGGTGAGTTTAATACGCCCGATATGACGAAAAAAGCAAGGGCGAAATTTTGTTTTTGTTTTCCCGACGTTTATGAAATAGGAATGTCCAACCTCGGGTTGCAGATTTTATACGACATTATAAATTCTCAACCTGACTTTATCGCGGAAAGATGCTACGCTCCCTGGACGGATTTGGGGGAAAAGTTAAAGCAATACGGCATTCCGCTTTTTTCGCTTGAAACAAAAACCGCTCTTTGCGATTTTGACGTCGTGGGATTTTCTTTGCAATTCGAGTTGCTTTACACCAACATACTTTATATGTTAGAGCTTGCCGAAATTCCATTCAGGGCAAGCGAGAGGGGAGACAAATATCCTTTAATTATCGCAGGGGGACCATGCGCCGTCAATCCCGAACCGTTTAAACACTTTTTCGATTTAATCGTCATAGGCGAGGGAGAAGAAGTCGACCTCGAAATTTTAAAGCTTAAAGCGAAGGCAAAAGAGGAGGGCTGGTCAAAACTCGAGCTTTTAGAGAAATGCTCTAAACTTAAGGGTGTATACTGTCCCGCCCTTCACAAAGAGGGGGAAACCGTCAAAAAGGCAATTGTTGAAGATTTTGAAAACTCGCCTTATCCTACGTCGCTTTTGGTGCCGAACATAAACATTGTGCACGACAGGGCGGTTATGGAATTATACCGAGGCTGTACTTCGGGTTGCAGATTCTGTCAGGCGGGATTTTATTACCGCCCGATAAGAGAAAGAAGCGCAAAGAGAATAGCCGCTCTCGCCGAAAAGATAATCGATTCGACAGGCTACGAGGAGCTTTCGCTCTGTTCCCTTTCCACAGGCGATTACAGCTATCTTAAAGAGCTTATCGGCTATCTTAAAAAAATGTCGGACGCCAAGCACGTCGATTTATCACTGCCGTCGCTCAGGCTCAACAGTTTCGAGGGCGACATTGTTCAGAATTCTCGAAGAAGTTCGCTGACCTTTGCTCCCGAGGCGGGCACGCAAAGGCTCAGAGACGTCATAAACAAAAACATAACGGACGCCGATATAGACAATATCGAAATGGCGTTCGATGCGGGATATACGTCGGTAAAACTGTATTTTATGATGGGGCTTCCCACCGAAACGTATGACGACCTCGACGGCATAGCGAACATCTGTTTAAGACTTAAAGAGCTTTTCCGCAAAAAAGAAAGAAGCCGTTCGCTTACGCTTTCGGTAAGCTGTTCGGTTTTCGTTCCCAAGCCTTGCACGCCTTTTCAATGGTCGGAGCAGATTTCGGTGGAGGAAATGCTGCTTCGTCAAAGGTATTTAAAGGACAAGCTAAAGCGCATTAAAGGCGTGAAATTTTCCTGGCACGGAGCGGAAACGTCGTGTCTCGAGGGAGCGTTCGCAAGGGGAGACGGCTCGCTATGCTCGGTTATAGAGTCGGCTTATTTAAAGGGTTGCCGTTTCGACAGCTGGAGCGAGCATTTCAAATGGGATAAGTGGACTGAGGCGTTTGCCGAAAACGGCGTCGCCGTCGACAAATTCACAAAAGCGATAGATTTAGACGCCCCTTTGCCGTGGGATTTTATCGATACGGGCGTTCCCAAAGATTATTTCAAAAAGGAATATCTTAAGGCGGTCGAACAAAAGACAACCTGTAACTGCCGTGAGAAGTGCAACGGCTGCGGAGCGTCTAAACTTGGCAGGTGCACGATATTATGATACTGTTGAAATTTAAAAAAACGGATAACTTTTGTTTTATCTCGCATATAGACACGCTCCGTCATTTTCAGAGGATATTCCGCAGAGCGGGGATAGACGTTAGGTTTTCCAACGGATTTAATCCGCATATGCTCATATATTTTTCATCGCCGCTTCCGCTCGGTCTTGCGTCCCGGGCTGAATACGTGACCGTATGCACGGATATGAAGGCAAAGGATTTTCTGCCGCTTTACAACAAAAACTGCCCCGAAGGTTTAATGGGAATAGCCGCCGTCGACGTGGACGAAAATCCCAATCTTCAGTTCAGGGTCGTGGCGGCTCAATACGACTTTTTCACGCCGCTTGAAAAAAAGGAAAGGTATATCGCTTCCTATGTTAAAAAGGGCGAGAGCGTCACAGAGGACGTCACGGAAAAAGTTTTTGAAGTGGACGAGCATACGGCTGTGCTTGCAAGCGGTGCGGTAAATCTTCGCCCGGAGCGTTTTGCGACTGCATGCTGCCGCGCAACAATAACGGAAATATTAAAAATAAGACAATATATCTTGAACGGAGACAAACTCGTAGACGTCGACGAGTTTTATCATTTAAATGAAAACGCTTTATCTTGATTATAAACCGCAATATGTAAGAGTTGCTGTAGCGGACGACAACAATGAGCTTGTCGATTTTTCCATTGAAAAAACGGCGGCAAGAGGGGTTGTCGGCAATATCTACAAAGGCAAGGTGGAAAACGTGCTTTCGGGCATGAAAGCGTGTTTTGTAAACATAGGATTAGAACGCAACGGATTTCTGCACGTAGGTCAGACTCTTGTGGAAGGCAGTACTCCCACAGGCGAGACGCTCAATCTCTCTCCCGGCGACAGCGTTCTCTGTCAGGTAGTAAAGGACCAATTCGGCGAAAAAGGAGTGAGACTTTCACAGGATATAACGCTGCCCGGAAGATATCTTGTGTTTTTGCCCCGTTCTGAATTCGTAAGCGTATCGAGGCGAATAACCGACGAGGAAAGAAAAGCGGAGCTTGAAAATCTCGTTCGTTCGGCACTTCCCGAAGGTATGGGAGCAATTTGCAGAACGGCGGCGGAAAAGGCGTCAAGCGAGGAGATTTTATCCGAACTTTCCGAACTTGAAGAACTTTGGAAAAATCTTTTGGAAAGATATTCTCGGGCTCAGGAAAAGACGGCGATATTCAAAGAGGACGACCTTTTGCTCAGAGCGCTCAGGGATTTAAGATTTAACGACCTTAAAAAGATAGTGGTAAACGATAAAATGGCATACGATATGGCGGTGTCGGAATTCAGTGACGTTCCCGTGGAGTTTTATGATAAACCGCAAAACATTTTGCTTCATTACGGACTTGGGGCGCAGATTGATTCGCTTTTATCGAGAAAGGTTAAACTTCAAAACGGCGGTGAAATTGTTATAGACAAAACGGAAGCTTTAAACGTCATCGACGTAAACACCGGAAAATACGTAGGGGGCAAAAACCTCGAAGATACCGTGTTTATGACCAATCTTGCCGCGGCAAAAGAGATTGCAAAGCAGATAAGGCTCAGAAATCTCGGCGGTATAATCATTATAGATTTTATCGACATGACTGAACAGGCGCATAAAGAGGAAGTTTTAAGAACGCTCAAAGAGGAAGTTAAATCGGACGGTATGCGGACAAACGTCGTGTCCATGACAAGCCTTGGGCTTGTGGAACTTACGAGAAAGAGAAAAAGGGTGTCTATCGACAGTTATCTTTTGCAAAAGTGTCCTTACTGCGACAACGGTTACGTCATATCCAACGAACACAGGATAATGGCGCTAAGAGAAAAACTTGTTAGGGCTCTGTCCGAGGAAAACGTTTCCGCGCTTTTGGTGGGTCTCAATCCCGAAATTGCCGACGCTCTCTTTACGACGAGAATGCTCTCTAAAGAGTGTTCTACAATCTGGAAGCACAAAAGAATATACGTTGTCGGCGACGCCAATATTCCTAAGACGGGCGAAAAGATACTCGCTATGGTCGGCTCGGTGCTGACTTTGCCGTCTAACGCAAGAATGTTATATTAGTTGCTTTTTGGGGCAGATTGAGGTATAATAATTTCAAGAGGTATTATGAAATCTTGGAAAATCGAAGGACCGCACGAACTTAAATTCGTCGAAACAAAGTCGAAGAGGGCGGCGGGACAGATAAGAGTTAAAATTTCAACGTGCGCTCTGTCCGAAACGGACATAGCCTTTTATAAGGGAACAAACAATATCAGGAATATTGTGCCGTCGCACTCCGCCGTGGGATACGTAAGCGAAGCGGACGAAGACAGCGGTTTCAAAATGGGTATGAGGGTTGTTTTGTCGCCCTATATCGACAGCGCTGTCGAAAACGAAGAAAAGGCTCAGCGAAAAATAAAAATAATGGGGCTCGATACCGACGGCTTTTTGTGCGACTTTGTCAATATGCCCGTGGGCAACGTCTATTCCTTGCCTGAGGGGATAAAGGACAGCGAAGCGGTCTTTATAGACTATATCGCTTTAGCCAATCAGGTGCTCGAAAATTTCGACTTTGAAAAGGGCGACTTTTTGCTTGTAATCGGCGCTTCCACTTTCGGGCTCGTCATATCTCAGCTTGCGCTTTACTATCAGCTTGTTCCCATTTTGGTGGACGGCTACGATGACAGACTCAAACTTGCCGAAGAACTCGGCGTGTATTATACGATAAACAACCGCAAGGAAAATCTTGACAGCGTGATTTGTGAAATCACAGGCGGACGTATGGCGGATTATACCGTGTTCGAGCCGAGAGAGCTGCCTTTTTCCATTGCCTATAATTATACGCGTGAGGGCGGCGTCATCGTCATATCCGGTTACAACAACCACGTTTTAAGTTTCGACGCAAACATCGATACGGTGTTTTCAAAACAGCTCACTATAAAGGGCGTTAACAACGGAATAGACGAAATATCCTCCGCCATCAACTTTTTGGCAAACAACGTCGTAGTGACGGACAATCTTGTCGCCGAAGTGTTCGACTTTGACGACTCTCAAAAGGCATTCGAGTTCTGCTCTCAAAAGCACGACCGCAGTTACGGCAAAGTGCTTATAAAATCCAAACAGTTTTAACAAGTTTTAGTCTATCTTTAATGAGCTGATTGAGTTTATATAAAGCTAAAACGATTAAAAAGCAATCGGGCAAGTAAATAAGTAAAATCGGTAAACAGAAAAATAATCAAATTTTCAAATAAAAAATTTTACCGCAGTGTTTTCACTGCGTTTTTTTTGTCGGACAGGTTTACGGCAAAAAGAGCGTTGATAAGGAATACAAAGACGAAATCCGCAAAAGGTATGACAGTTTCGATAACTACAATGCCTTTATCGTAAGAGGCAATAATTTCGCTCAAAAGGGCAGAGTGCACAACCTCGAAGAGAGCAAACAACTTGACGCAGATGTCTTGCAAATGCTCAGCGATAACAAAATTTTTCACGGATATTATAAACAGGGCAATTTATCGGAAGCCGTAGAAAATATCGAAAAATGGCTCGATAAGGACAAGGTGTCTACAATCGCAAACGAAGCGGAAATTATAGATAAAAACGCTTTAAATGAGCCTACGAAGGAAAAGCCTAAAAAAATAAAAGAAAAGATAAACGACAGGTAACAAAAACGCTCTGCATATCGCAGAGCGTTACCTAAAGGCGATAAAACCTAATCAAGATTGGCGTATGAGTAGTCCGAACAGAATTTTGCGGTATCTAAAACTTCGCCACTTCTAAACATTGACGTATAAGTAATAAACGATTTGCTGTCGTCCATTGTAAAAAAATAATAACCGTAATCATCGTCAGTAAAATGGTCGATAATACAAATTATGCTGTTACCTTTAAGAACGGCGTCATAACTTAATCTGTTTAATCCTCTGTCCATTTTCACTTTAAGCTGTTCGTTCTCATTTACAAATTCTACGCTATCTAGATAATCACCTTGAGCTGTTCCTTTAACGTATGCCCAAGTGCCGTAAAAATCGCTCTCTTTAAAAGTCACCTTTTCGACGTCGTCACAGGCAGACAGCACGAAAACACAGGAAAAAAGCAAAATAAGGCAGATAGAAAGAGTTAATATTTTTCTTTTATACATAATACATACCTCGATTTTTATTTGCAAAAATTTATTTTGCTATCTCAACGGCTTTTGCCGTGCCCACAAATAGCAACATACTCTGTCTTTCGACCGTGTCGGCTTTAGATGAGTTTATGGCGTCATTCCAATAGTAGCCGTTTTTACCGGGGACATATTTTTTTGCGGTTTCTTCAGCCGCTTTGGCGTCCTTTAACGATTTATATTTGATAACGCTTACAGAGTCGAGCGTTGTCGGGTGGTAGGCTTCAAACGCCCATTCCACTTTATCCTTGTCGGGCAGAATGTCCGATATATCCGTTATCACATAGCCTGCCTCTTTAAGTTTTTCCTGATAGGTTGAGTTGTTGCAAGCCGTAAAAACAACTGCCATAATGCCGATTATCAATACTATACCGATAACGGCTAAAGCCTTTTTTGTTTTCATTGTTTACCTCTTTTTTTTGTTTTCTTTGCTTTATTATAGCGTAACAATGTTTATAATGCAAGTTAAATGTTTCGAGCTTAATATTCATTGTTGGGACAGGTTAAAAATGCGAGTGATAAGGGAAAGTTTTAGTTTTACAAAAAAAAAGACGGCAATGCCGTCTTTGCGTTTTAACAAATTCAGTTCTTTTTAGATTTTACTTTATACCCACTCAACGCTTTGGCGAGTTGGTCGGGGCAGGAGGTGCCGCCTCGGCACTGTATGCCGCTTAGCGCAGATATTATCTCGTCGATGTTTTTGCCGACAGTCAGTCGGGAGATACCTTGAAGATTGCCGCTGCAACCGCCGACGAATTTGACGTCGGTCAAGATATCGTCTTTGACGTCGAAGATTATTTCTCTCGAGCAGGTGCCGTTGGTGCGATACGAATACATAATTCCTCCTATTCTAAAAGGGTGTCGTGGATAAGCGCAAAGGTTTCAGACGCCTTTTCCGTCCAATTTTTGAAGATATACTTTGCCGTCTGCCTGTCGTTTACGATGAGTCGGAGTTCCATAAGCGTGGTTATGTCGTTTTTGATTTTCATAATCACGGTATAGGTGCCGTCGGAGTTTTTGGAATAATCGCAAAAATACTGTTGTTTGCGCTTATAGCGCATACGGTTTTCACGTGTATAGTTTGTGATTTCCTCTCTTATGTGAGACGGTATGCGGGGAAAGAACAGCGAAAGGCAGGAAATGCCGTCCTGCGTTATGCTTATATAATCCGACCTGGGAACTCTGTATAAAAGATTTGTTTCTAAAAGCTCGTCGAGATACTGTTTGCAGTCGATATAAGAGAGCCAATTGTTGTCCGAAGTGCATAAATCCAACACTGTCGATTCTTCAAGCGGAATCGCCATTTTCTCGAATACGAACAAAACGATAAGTTTTTGAATTTTACTGTCCAGCGTTGCCGGATTATCCACGTCGTACACTTTAAAACTCCTTTGTAAAGATGGAAGAAAATTGTAGCATATAGTCGGCGAAAATTCAAGAATAAAAAAAAATTTATTTTTTTTTACTATCTGTATGGTATTCAGCCGATATGCAACGCAAGATATAAACTCTTTGCACGCAAAAAAACGCCCGATAAGGGCGTTTTTTTCAGATTTTATCCTGTTCAAGCTGTTTGCAAAACCTTTTTTACGCTGTTTGCAAAATCTTATTGCATAGCTGTTTTGAGGCATGGCGCCGTTTGTAAAGGTCTGAGCCGTCTTGACGGGCTTATATGCTCACAATATGTCAAAGAAATGTTTGTTCTTCTCGTTTGATTTATATATCTTTAGTTAAACTTCAGTCAACATATTGTGACGCACACACCTTTATTATGGCGCACACGCTTATTATGTCCAAAGCGTATAAACCAGGCGTGCGTTTAATCTTTTTTGACGCAGGTATTTTCTATAAACCTGGCAAAGAACTGTGTAGCCGTTTTTAATTGGTCTTTGTGCAGTCTTTCGTTTATGCCGTGTATGCGGTTTTGGTCGTCGAGCGAATTGAGGAAGGGTCCGAACCTGAAAACGTTGTCGGAAACGGGGAAGTAAAATCTCGCGTCCGACGCCGCAATGAACATATACGGTATTGTAGCGGTGTTCGGAAAAACTTCGTCTATCGTGTCGGAGAGCGATTTATAAGCATAGCTTTTTATGTCGCCCACGGGAGTGGGAGCGGTGTATACCACTGTCTTGACTTCCACGCCTTTGCCGAGAAGTTTTCTTAAATATTTTTCGACGTCCTCTATCGTTTCGCCCGTGATTATCCTTGTGTTGATGTTCGCCTTAACCTCGTTAGGCAGGGTGTTTCTTGCGTCCGAGCCCCACAGCATAGTGGGTGAAAAAGTGGTGCGGACGAGGGCGTTTGTCATCGACGACGCCACGGTAAAGATTTTTTTGACGAGGGGGGATAAAATGTCACGGTTGACCATGACAAATTTTAAGGGACCCGACGCACGTTTTGAAATCTCTTTAAAGGTATATTTTGTCACGGTAGTCCACCTTGTCGGCATGGGGTGCTTTTGTATTTTGGCAAGTGCCACGCCAAGCTGTCCGACAGCCGTTTTGCGTTTGGGGTTAGAAGCGTGACCGCCTTTGAGTTTTACGGAAATTTCTATATCGCTGTTGCCCTTTTCGCAGATACCTATCATGGCAAGCATACCTTTGACGCCGAGCATTTTGCCGTCCATAATCGTTCCGCCCTCGTCGAGGACAAACTCAAACTTCATTTTCTTTTCGACAAAATATTCAACGATTTTGGGCGCGCCTTCAAAGCTTGTTCCCGGCTCTTCATCGTGTCCGAAACAGAAGTATACGTCACGCAAAAAAGTTTTGCCCTCTTTTAACAGAGCTTCCATTCCCTCGAGCAGGGCGAACATATGTCCTTTCATATCCTGCGAGCCTCTGCCGTAAACATAGCCGTCGTCGGTTATCTTTCCGCTGAACGGCGGATAATCCCAACCTTCAGGCGTTGCGGGAACAACGTCCTGGTGTGCCAAAAAGCAGGCGGGCAAAAGGGACGAATCGTTGCCCTTGAAGTGATAGACGAGCGAATAGCCGTTTATCACGGTAACGCTTGCCGTCTTGTGGATAAGCGGAAAAGTCTTTTCGAGATATTTTTTAAAATCCAAAAACGGTTTGTCCTGTCCGACAAATTCTTCCACCATGGATACGGTGGGAATCTGTATAGCTCCCGAGAGGTGCTCTAAAAGTTTATCGGCGTCCGCTTCCACGGGCGTGAATTGTTTTGTTTTATTTTTGGGCGGACGCGTGAAAACCGTCCTCAAAATCATAAACAGGATAAATGCGCCTATAGCGGCGGCAATTGCAATCAATACAATCTGATATATTTCCATATTCGCTCCTTATTCCGCAAAAGCGGATAGAGTTTTGATTTGTAATATTATTATAACTTCCTTTTAGTTCAAAAATCAACGTTTTTTTTAAACTAAGAGTATCGGTGCGAATGCGGAATGCAAAAGCTCTTAAAACGCAAGGTTATCAAATGACAATATTTGAAAATGGGGGTTGATTTTTTACATGGGATAAATTAAAATTTATTTAAAACATATGCATAGATTATCAAACGTTAAAGTATTTTATTTGCGCTTTAAAATTGATATGTTAGCATATAAAAATATGCCTATATATTCTTCATAACATATGCGCATATTCGCATATATAATTATAAATTCGTCGGGCAGGGGAATAGCTTAAATCGAAAGAGGGTTAACCATAAATGAAATGCTCTTTCAACGTTAAATAAACTCGGCGGTTTGAGATAACGGCTTTATAATAATTTCGGGCTTTGTTTTAACGTAGTTTAGATGATTTATTTTGCGAATCGTTTCGCAATCGAAAAAGGGGGAAGTCTTTAAGACAAAATTTAATGAAAAAGATTATTTTGATTTTAGTTTCTTTAACGCTTATGCTTTCGGTCTGTTTTGCTCTTGTCGCCTGTAACGGCGAAACGAGCGCACCTTTGGATTTTTCGAGATTTCGGACTGACGAGTTTAAAGACTATAAAAATATGTATCTGAACGAAAATATGCCGACTCTCACCAAAGAGGGCAAAGAGCAAGGCTTGTTTTTGGTGACGGGCTACGACAGCGGGGTGACGGACTATAAAGGCAGACCGGTTCCCGACGAGGTATCGGTAAACGACGCCGAGGCGGTCGCTTCCAATTTCGACCCCGACAAGCCCACAATCGTGATTATACACGGCGTTCAGCCGTCCGAGGGCAGATATTCAAACGCCTATTTCTGGGGCGATAATCATATGGGATATGACGTAGAGCTTAGCGAGCTTTTTTATGACGCTTCCCAAAACTTCGAGAACAGAGGCTGGAACGTGTTATATTTCCACTATGAGCAGTTTGTCGAAGCTGAGGGCAACGGCAAAGACGCCGATTTGATGGGTAATGCCGTCATCGAGGTAAACAAGGCGATATGGACTATGGGCGAAAACGGCATAGGCAGCAGGATAATAGAGGTGGACGAAAACAATCAAGGCTCGTGGTCGCAAGAGGCGGCGTTTGACGGCTCGATATGCGAGTATTTTGCGGCGGAATATTTAAGATTTATGAATAATGTGACGACTGCCTTTGAAGATTATCTCACCCAAAGGGACGAAATCCGTTTTGTCTGCCATTCGATGGGAGGAGTTACCACCGTGTCTTCCGTCACATTGCTCACTGCCATGGCGGAAGCGGGCGAAATTGACAAGGCGTATCTTCCGGACAGACTTGCGCTCATAGACCCATACGTCGGAATTTACGGCGACCAGACTCTCAAGATAGCGTGGTCGGGAAAGAGTATCGAAAATTTCAGAGAATCGTATCTTCTCGGAATTCAGTATTATAAAAAGATAAGCGGCGGTGTAGTCGAGTTTTACGTCAACAGCGAAGTGGGAGTAGTTCCGTATATGGTAATAGGAAGAGAAGGCTCGCTTGAAAAGGAATTGATGACCGAGTGCGCATATTCGGTTGTCATTCCGCAATACCAAAACGTATCGATAGTTTTTTCGGGCGGACACAACGCAATGCGCGAGTGGTATTTTTATAGCTATACCACTCAGCCCGTTAGACTGTATAGCGAAGATGACGCTCAGCTTGTCAACCGCGAATACGTTTTAAGAGAGGGCGCAATACCGATAGGTTACAGCCCGTCTGCATCGCTCTCCACAGAGGATTTGAAAAAGATTGTCGCACAGCCCGTCATTCAGAAAGTGGATACGTCGAGCGGAAAGGATATAGGCGTATTGCCTTATATTACCTATCCGACGGGATTGACCGTTACCGAACATATTTTTGTTCCTTACAACAAATATGCAATTTAAAATCGGATTGACCCTATTTTATTTGATTGACGCTAAAGCCTTAAGGATAAAAGGCACGGGTTAAGCTTAAGGCGGTTAAGTGATATATTTTGTATGTATAGCTTAAAAATATAAAAAAAATCTTTACATATTAAAGCTATTCGATTTAATGCCTAAAATTGATTTATAATTGTGATAACGAAACGCCGACGTAGACATTTATGCCTTTGTCGGCGTTTTATCGCCTTTAACGAAGCAAAACAAAATATCAAATTTTAAAAAAAATTTGTTGCTATTTTTTATAAATTGTGCTTTACTTATTTTAAATGAGAAAATCCGCAGGCGGTCTGTCGTTTGTGGCGGATTTCTCAGGCTAAAAACATAAGGTTTTAAAATCGCTCAGGTTTTAAAGCAAACTTTAATTGGAGGCTATAATGAACAAATATGTTGAGAAGTTTGTAAACGAAAGCGCGGCTTTGACCAAGCCGGACAAAATCGTCTGGATAGACGGCTCAAAAGAGCAAATCGAGGCTCTCCGCAAAGAGGCTTGCTCGACGGGCGAGATGATAAAACTTAATCAAGAGCTATTGCCGGATTGTTATTTGCATCGCACTGCGGTCAACGACGTTGCCCGTGTCGAAGGCAGAACCTTTATCTGCACCGAGAAAAAGGAAACGGCAGGTCCGACAAACAACTGGATGCAAAAAGACGAAGCGTATAAAATGTTAAAAGAAATTTACGACGGTTCGATGAAAGGAAGGACGATGTACGTCATTCCTTATTCGATGGGTGCAATCGGTTCAAAATTCTCTAAGATAGGTATAGAGCTTACCGATTCCATTTACGTTGTTTTGAATATGTGCATAATGACGAGAGTTTCCTCAAAAGTTTACGACGCTCTCGGCGACAGCGACGATTTTGTCAAAGGTTTGCACGCCAAAGCGGATATCGACGAGGAAAAGAGATATATCTGCCAATTCCCCGAGGACAACACGATAATGTCCGTCAATTCCGGATACGGCGGCAACGTATTGCTCGGCAAAAAATGCTTTGCGCTCCGTATAGCCTCATATCAGGGCTGGCAACAGGGCTGGATGGCAGAGCACATGCTCATTTTAGGTCTTGAAAAACCGAACGGCGAAACAAAATATATCGCCGCGGCTTTCCCGTCCGCTTGCGGAAAGACAAACCTTGCCATGCTCATTCCGCCCAAAGAATATCTCGAAAAAGGATATAAAATTCACACCGTAGGCGACGACATCGCCTGGATAAGAGTGGGCAGCGACGGCAGACTTTACGCCATCAACCCCGAAAACGGTTTCTTTGGCGTAGCTCCGGGAACGAACGAAAAATCAAACCCCAACGCTCTCGCTTCAACGAGAAAGGGCACCATTTTCACCAACGTCTGCCACAATCTCGAAAACAACACGGTATGGTGGGAAGGACTTGACAAAAATCCGCCCAAAAAGGCTGTCGATTGGAAGGGAAATCCCTGGACTCCCGACACCGTTGACGCAGACGGCAAGCCTGTAAAAGCGGCTCACCCCAATTCAAGATTTACCGCGCCGGCGGTCAATTGCCCGTGCATTTCAAGCGAATTTGAAAATCCCGAAGGAGTACCGCTTGACGCTATCATATTCGGCGGAAGAAGAGCGAAAACCACTCCGCTCGTTTACGAATCTAAGAGCTGGGAAAACGGCGTGTTTATAGGTTCAATCATGGCAAGTGAAACAACGGCGGCGGCGGCAGGTGCTGTCGGCGTGGTTCGCCGTGACCCTATGGCAATGCTTCCTTTCTGCGGATACAACATGGGCGACTATTTTGCCCATTGGCTTGACATGAAAAACAAAACGGACAAGCTTCCGAAAATCTTTAACGTTAACTGGTTCAGAACAGACGAAAACGGACACTTTATATGGCCGGGCTTTGGCGATAACATGAGGGTGCTGGATTGGATTATCAAGCGCTGCGAAGGCGCCGTTGATGCTGACGAAACCGCAATCGGTTTCGTGCCTAAGGCCGAAGACATTAATATCGACGGTCTTGACATTAACATAGAGACTTTGAAAGGACTGCTTGACGTCGATAAGGATATGTGGAAAACAGAAGCCGAAGGTATCGAGGAGTTCTACACAAAGTTTGGTGACAAACTCCCTGAAACGTTGCGTAGTGAGCTTGAAACGCTTAAAGCAAACCTTGCTAAATAAGAAAAAGGGAGACACCGAAAGGTCTCCCTTTTTTTAACGGGAAATTAAAGCATAGTTTAGATACGGTTTAACGACGTGCGAAGGTTTTGACAGAGTATTAAAACCTGCGGGGAGACTAAAAATTAATTTGAAAATAATTTTAAAGAGAGATAGACTATGAAACTTTATGAAAAATTTGTAACTGAAGAACTAAACGAAGACAATACTTTAAAATCGCTCAAATTTCACGCTCCGTCAAATTTCAATTTCGGATATGACGTAGTGGACGAATGGGCAAAAACAAATCCCGATAAAAAAGCTATGATTTGGGTAGCCGACGACGAATCGGAAAGAATTTTCACGTTTAAGGATATCAGTTTAATGTCCAATCAGGTGGCAAACTTTTTGAAAGCCAAGGGCGTCAAAAAGGGCGACAGAGTTTTGCTTATACTCCGCCGTCACTTTGAGTTCTGGCTTGCAATCGTAGCGCTTCACAAAATCGGCGCAATCGCCATTCCCGCAACCGATCAGCTTAAAAAGAAGGACGTCGTTTACCGTATCGAGAGGGCGGGGGTCAGTTGTATTCTTTGCACTTCGGACGGCACTATATCGGGCGAGGTAGAGCTTGCCGCAAAAGAAACGGGCGTCGACAACCTCATCATAATAGGCAAAAAGGACGGTTGGACAAGTTTTGACGAGGCGTATTCCTATCCCGACAAGTGCGACAGAGACCCTTCGCTCACCATAGACGACATAATGCTCATGTATTTCACCTCGGGCACCACTAGCTATCCCAAAATGGTGGCGCACACTTTTGCTTATCCTTTGGGTCACTTTATCACGGCAAAATGGTGGCATAACGTATCTGAGGACGGGCTTCATTTCACCGTAGCCGAAACAGGCTGGGGTAAAGCCGTATGGGGAAAGCTTTACGGTCAATGGCTTTGCGGAGCTTGCGTGTTTACCTATGATTTTTCAAAATTTGACCAAGACAAAGTTTTGAAAATGATAGAAAAATATAAGGTAACCACTTTCTGTGCACCTCCAACCATTTACAGATTTTTGATAAAGGCAGATTTAAATCACTATGACCTCTCTTCGATAGTATACGCTACGACGGCAGGCGAGGCTGTAAATCCCGAAGTAGTCAATCGCTTTAAAGAAGTGACGGGGCTCACGCTTATGGAAGGGTTCGGTCAGACGGAAACGACGCTTACCATTGCAAACCTTATCGGCACAACGCCAAAACTCGGCTCTATGGGCAAGGCGTCGCCCCAATACAAAATCGCGCTTTTAGATTCCGATTCCAAGCCCGTTCCCAACGGCGAGGTGGGCGAGATTTGTATAGATTATTCGGACGGTATCCCTTACGGAATGTTAAAGGAATACTACCGTGACAAGGAAAAGACGGACGAGGCTATGCACGACGGCTTCTATCACACGGGCGATATGGCGTGGTGCGACGAGGACGGATTCTTCTTCTACGTCGGCAGAACGGACGACCTTATAAAGTCGAGCGGTTACCGTATAGGACCTTTTGAGGTGGAAAGTGCTATAATGGAACACCCCTCTGTTTTGGAATGTGCCGTAACAGGCGCTCCCGACCCCGTCAGAGGACAGGTGGTAAAAGCGACGATAGTGCTTGCCAAAGGCTATAAGCCCGGCGAGGAACTCAAAAAGGAAATTCAGACTTTCGTCAAAAAGGCAACGGCTCCATATAAATACCCGAGGCTTATCGATTTCGTCGACGAGCTCCCCAAGACGATAAGCGGAAAAATCAAGAGAACGGAAATAAGAAAAAACAACTGATTTAATTTCGCACGCTTTTTAACCGCTCCGATAATGTTCGGAGCGGTTTTGTTTTAAACAGCAGCTGTCCGGCGGTCAATTTTGTTTCGGTATAAAAATTTAATCTCGCATAGGAGTTTAACGGCAAACAAAGAGGAGATTTTTTCGGTTTTCAACAGCTTTATGCTGTTATTTTGTCTTGTTTGCAAGGGGTAGGGACATAAATTTTTTAATTGCAGTCTTAAAAATATTTAAAAAATTTCGTTAAATTGCAAATTACGTTATAAGCACGGTCAAAATCTCAAAAAAAAGGCGAAAAAGGGCGAAAACACGGTATTGTTGCCTTTAAGTGGCAGGGTATTTTCGGCAAAAATATTGACAACCGCTTTTAATTCGTTTATTATTATTCTGTATAGTAGGATAATTAGGATATTTATACCCTTTTTTAAATTTCGCTGTTTTTAAAAGGCTGTGCAATCAGTTAAAAAGGGGTAGGGGTATTGTGTTTTATCCGATATATGCAAAGGGGGAGTTTTAATCTTTCCCGAAAGCTGAAATTTTTGAATATAATTTATAAGTCGTTTAAAAAACGGAACGGAAAAACAAATAATACACGGCGCCCAAGGAGCGACGAATAAAAGGGAAACAATCAAAATTTAACGAGGTGGAATTATGAGAAGGAATTTAACAGGAACATCTTCAAGAGGCAAATTTTTCAATACTTGTTTAAAGGCAACCGTTTTGGTGCTGCTTTTTGCGGTGCTCTGTCTTGCCTTTTCTTTCTCGGTTAGCGGCGTAGCCTCCGCCGATACTTCCGTTTCCCAAGTTTTCGCAAATTCAAGCTCTGTCTCGGCAAACGAAGCCGTAGTTTCCGGTTCCGACGACGAAAACGAAGCCGTCACAAGTGGCGAAGCCACGGCAGCTGAAAAAAACGGGGGCGGCAGTAGCTGGTTGCAGTCGGACGTCAATATAGGCACAAGCGGAACGTCGAGGGAAATCAACGTTCCGGGAATTAACTTCTCTTCTACTTATACGTCTTGGTATTATACCGGCGACAATATGAATTCGGTTGAGGGCAGCGGCACTACTTTGACAATCGACGGTGGCGGACATACGTCTAACGTCAGTTTTTACGTTGTACTAAACTATAAACTTAAAAACCCGGAAATTGCATATCTGTTGAAAAACGGAGCAAGCCTTACCGTAAAAGTCGGCGCAAAGCTGACTTTAACGAAGGACGACCATCACGGATTTTGGATTAGAGTCAGTAACTCCGATAACACAATGAGTTCTGCCAAAAAGGCTTGGAATATGGGAACGAGCGGATTTTCAGGTGACGGCTCAACAAAATCGGAACCTAATTCATATGATTTGACGGGAAATAACGCCAAAAGTTTTACTTTCAACTCAAGTTCATGGAACAACAATAATGCAAATTCCGACGGAATATGTTTTACTGTTGCTTTTCGTCTTCTTCAAAATTCCAACTGGGTTAGAACAATCAATGCTAATATTAATTCTGCTTCAGTTTCCGTTACTTTGAATTTGCCGAGCGACAGCACCTCGCCTTATAATACTGTTAATACGAGCTCTACATACACATCTCCTTATATCACCTCTATGTCATCATTGCCGTTTAACTACGGTGCATCGACGACAGATACCGAGGGGGCATATACCAGATTCCCCAATCTTTTGACAGACTTGGAAAACAGCGTAGACGGAATAACTTCTACCGGTAGCAATACCGACACCTTAAACCTTAAGTCTTACAGAACCGGGACTTTGGGTTCGATAGCAAGCGGAAGTTATTATAAAAAGACCTATTTGACGATAACGGAAAACAGCTTGATACGATCTATAAACATTGCCGCTACCGGTACGGAAAGCGTAGTGTTTAATTATTATGAAAATCAGACAGACAATACAATAAAAAAAGGCTGGGTTAAAGACGGCGACGGAGCTAACGTTTATTATTATGAGCTAAAGCGAACGTCGGTTAAAGCGGCCACTCTATATCTATATTTTGCCCAAAACACAAAACTGACGATAACGACTTCGGATTATGTAGGTAACTCGGCAGGCGTTACCGTGATAAACGTTGCCGGTATCGAAGCTAACGATTCCGACCTTTCTAAGCTCAGTGTGCTTTCGGCAAACGGAGACGATACCGCCGTCGAGCTTCTCAATTCGGGAAACTGGGGCGGAGATACAAGCTGGATATACTCGCTTAAAGCAGGCGATAACGGAAACAGTGTGTTGAATTTTGCTGTTGAAAGGACAAACGATACCGAATACGTTGCGCACCTCGTATATTTCTATCGATTATATTATTCCCCGAGTTTGGCGGGGCTGAGTTCCGCAACGGAAGTCATGCCTAACGGGGTTTCAAGTTTCCATTATACCAACGGTTATATTTTAGGATATAAAAACGTTACAAGTTTCAACGTCGATTTGGCGTTGACTGACGTCGCCAACAATTCCGGTTATTACAGGCTCGAGGTTTCCGTTGCCAACCTTGCAGGAACAAACAAAAACGGCACGGCAAAAAATATTTACTATTTTAAAGTCGACAACGACACGGAAGAATCTACCTTGAGTTCCGACGTTAAATATACCGACAACGTCGGCAACGTTTCGTTTACCGATTATCTTACCAACGAATACGGATTGAAATATTACTGGCTCGGTCTTAAGGATTTAAATTCCAACGGACTATATCCCACGCTCGTGACGACAATCACGCTTGCAGGTGAAACTCGCAAAGGCTCTCTTGCTACAACGCTCGGCAATAACCTCTCGGGCAATACGCTTAAATATACAAAGGCAAACGGCGACGAGGCAGTCGTTGTGATTGTGGGGGGCAAAATTTCTTCTATAGACAGTTCGGGAGGAACGGTAGGTTCGTATGAGTTTATGGGTGCCACCTTAGACAACGTCTTCTTTGACGATACGCTCTATATCTCGTATAGCGACGGCGTGTTTACCATTTGGGCGCAGGCAACCGAGGAATCAAACTTCAGCCTCGAAACGACTTTCACCGTCTATAAGGGCACTTTGGAATCGGGCAAAGCGTCGCTTACCTCTAGCGGTAAGTCAATGTGCTATTTTGCTATGGACTTTCAGCCCATCGGCTCTAAAATAAGCATGAGCGACGAGGGCGGTTATCTTGCCGATTACAGCGGAAGCAGCACAGGCTGGCTCAATCAGACGAGTGCTACGAGAAAGTGGTATACAGAATCGTGGTCCCCGACAATTAAGACCTATATTCCGTCTGAGGGCGAGGATAATACCGTCGCTTATTTCGGCGTCGTGCGCAACAGAGTGTTTGACAAGAGTTTTGAAAATGCCGACAAGGGCGAGGATATGATAAACCCGACGGCGTTCTATTTCAACGGACTCGGCAGCGGAGATTATACAACCTATCTTAATTACCTTTCCGCTTCCGATTATAAAGAATACATATCTTCTCTTACCGATTCTACCGGCGCTTATCTTTTTGATTATGTTTATTCATACAACGTTATCGATATAGGCGACGGAGATATCACCTTGAACTTCGGGGCAATTGACCTCAATCAGGTCTCAAGAGTTTCAGGTCTTTATACCATTTACGGCTGGACGGTTGACCAAGCAGGTAACGTCAGCTCCGTTGCGGCAATGCAAATTCTTGTCGACGCAAATAACTATACAATTGCTTCTTTCGTCGATAAAAATATGCTTAGCGAGTTTAGCAAACTCGGTTACACTTCCGATGATTTTGTCGTTACGATGTTAAACTCGGCAGGCGAGGAAACCTTCTCGTTCGTCAGAGGCGACGTCGTTTCGTTTAACATTTCGTGGAACAAAGGCGTTTCAACAAATTCCGAGGGCACCGTCGTTCAGGAATTCAGCTTTGTTCCCAACACTATTTCACTTGCAAATTACACCGTCGGCGGTTATTCGGATATCACGAGCGTTTTATATACGCCCACCGATCCGCTCGGTTACAGATACGATAAAAACAATGCAAATCTTATAGCAAGAAGCATTACCGTGGGCGATACCAATGATATGGGCGATACCTTCCTTTGCACCATGAATTGGACGGTCGACAATTTGGGACCCATTCTCGATAAAATAGAGGGAACGGAAGATTATAACTACAATTTCTCGACCTCTCCCACCGCTTACGTTTTCGGCTTCAGAAAAATTGCCACGTTAAATCTTAGCGGAACTTCCGCTTATTATAACGGAACTGCGCAGGATATTCCGTACACAGTCGGTATTTACGACAGCATGGACAATCTTGTCAGCTATACCAACGCCGACAACTTTGCCGATTTCAATGCCGATTACTTCACCGATTCAAATTACACTCTCCCGCTCGAGGGCAAACCTAAAAACACAGGCGAGTATTACGCAAAAGCCAAAGTGGACGGAAATTATTATGTTTCTTCATCCATTGAATCGGTCTTCAATATATATAAGGCTCAAGACAGTATAACCATTAAACCTATTTCGCTTGAAACGACTTATGGCGGAAGTCAGTATTATTCCGTTATAGCGTTTGAGATCGGCGGAAATCTTCTCGGTGACGACGCGGTTGCAGTCGATTCTGTTTCGCGTAGCGATTATCTCGTCAAATTTGCTTATTACAGAGTAAACGGCGTTTATTACAGCGCAAAGGGTATGACAAGATATTCCTATGACGGCTCGACTTACACTGAAAACGCAAACGGAAACTACGTCGAAAACGGCGGAAATTATTATGAAGTTCAAACCGTTTACTATACTTATTCATATATTCAATCGGTTACGAAATATATGCTCAGCGGTGACAGCTACGTCATAAGCGACGACGGCAGATATATAAATATCGCGGGCAGTTATTTCAATCTCGACAGCGATTACGAATATTACTACGTAGCGGGACTTACAGGTTCAATAGCACTTTCGGGTGTCGGAAGCTATACCGGTATTGCGGCGGGTCTTTATCAGCTTACCGTCGGACAGACTTTCGACTCGTTAAACTACAATTTTGTCTATGACGATACGGCGGGCACTTCTTACCGTATCAATCCGTTTGCAGTCAAGGTCAAGGTTACGGGCGAGGTGTCCAAGCAATACGGCGACAGCGACCCGACCATTCCTTACGCCATAATCGCAACAAATACTTTCGACGGAATTTCCGTTGATATCGCAAACGTCATATTGTCAGGCAAGGTAACGAGAACTTTGGGCGAGAGAGTCGGAACTTACGACTTTCTCACAACGGGCGACGGCTTTACGGTCAATCCCAATTACTCCGTCACCGTTTACGTTCCCGATTCGCACGACCCTGCCACGGGCAACTATAAATATTTTGAAATTACAAAGCGTATTTTGGAAATAAGCCCCGTTCTCGGACAGTCGGTTTATTATGAAGGAGCGGCGGGAACACAAATTGCTCCCGATACTGCGCTGTCTTACACCCTCGACGCTTCCGACCGTGTTTACGCAAGTTATATAACGGGTGCGCTCGGCGTATACGTCGTTTCCGAATCTGACGCTTATATCACGATAGGAACTCTCGGTGTTTCGGACGACAGCACGTTTATCATTGAACTCGTTCAGATTTCACCTGTCGGAATTGTCGATACCGAGTCATACTATATCGAAGAAAATTCAAACGGAAATCTCTATTCGGCAACCGTGGACGGCGACTCGAGCACGATTTATATTCCCTCAAATTCGCCCAAGTATACTTACACCGACGGCGTGTATACCGAAATTGCCGATTGGTCAAATTATCCTCTTGAGCTTGTGTTCGTCAAGTATTCCTATAAACTGAGCGAGCAGGCGGAAGGTTACGTATCTCTCGCCACGCTCAACGATTGCACGCCTTACGTTTCATACGTTCCGGACGGCGAGCAAGTCCCCGACGACGGAGTGAGCGATACGCCTTACTACGTCTTCACTTACGACGACGGCTCGGGTGATACCGTTACCGATTATTACTATATCGAAAATCTCGAATCTCAGCCGAGATACAGCGAATACGTTTTGAGCGAGTCGGGCGATAAGTATATCAGCTCGTCTATAAACGGCTTTGTCGCGACAATCAATACCGCTGTCAAGTATAACGCTTTGGTCAGGGTCACGATTTTGTCGCTCAAAAATCCGGGCAACGCAATTTTCGTTCAAAAGCAAAATATCACCATCGAATTCGACGATGAGTTCAATGCAGAAAAGATAAACAACGCAACCGTTCTCGAAAACTACCTCAACGATACCCTCGGAGCGTTCAACCTCGCTTCAAGCTCGTTCTTTACCGTTAAGGCGAATATCGACGGCACGGTAAAAGACCTTACAGGCGGAATAGAAGGAAATATCGTATTCAGCGTCGTTTCCGAATTTAACGGCGACGTCGGCGTTTACCTCGTTTCTATGCAATTTACTCAAACCTCGCAATCAGGCGAAGCGGAATCTATCACCGACTATATCTCCAACGAGGATATCGGAAACATGAAGTATATCGTCGAGGTAACTCCCGCAGAGCTTGAAATTGTTCTCACAAGCGATACATATCAAAGAGATTACGGCAGCGACGAAGCAAATATTACATATGAGGTTATCTATAAAGGAACCACCGTTGTATTACCTCAAGATTATTCTGTTTACGGTTTTGTTCCCGGCACGTTCAACAGAGTGCTTGTTGAAAACGGAACCGTCAGCAGGGTGGGCGCGACTTACGATAACGTTTCTGCTTCCTTGGCGGAAGGCAGCTTCTACGGCGTTTCGATAAACAACGCCTTCCAGAGCGGCTCTAACTATGAAATTTCTTACCGCAACTATGACCAAATCTTCTATACGGGCGAAAATGATGCCGAGAGCAATCCTATCCCCGTAAAGGTCATCGTCAATCCTTATAAGATTATCCTTTCAAACAATGAGGGTGAATGGACGTTTGTCGGATATTCAAAAGAATACGACGGCACAACCGACGTTCCTTCATACAGTGCAATTACTGTAGGCGGACTCAGAACCGACGACGTCAGCGTTGAATATTCCGCAAGTTACGATATGGCGGATGCCGATTATAGAATAATAACCTTTAAAGATTTCAAACTGGTTGGCGCAGATATAGCTAACTATATGATTTGCTATAAAAACAGCAACGGCGAAGTAGTTTACAATACAAGCGATATTCACTCGTTGCCCTCGAACTATATCGTAGCAGTTGACAAAATCAACCCCAACGAAGCGGACAGCGAATACGTAAAAATTACGCCAAAATCCGTTACATTGACGGCTGCGGGACTTTCCGAAGTTTCCAAAATATATGACGGAACGGACCAGCTTACTGCCGATAATATCTCGTCGCTTATTGTCGGAAGCTCCGACCTTGATAAGATTGCTCAGGACTTTATAGCCATGGAGCAAAAAGACAATTCGCTCATTATTGTCAGCGGCGGATTCAAATCCCCCGTCGGCGGTCAGCAAATCGATGTAGGAACAGGTCTTACTATAAGCGGTTTGGTTGTAGCATATAGTCTTGAGAAAGCTGAAACAAACTATATAATTACCGGTATGGATAATATCACCGTCACCGTAAGAGGAAACCTCGTTACCGTGTCTTTCCCCGAGGTAGGCGTAGGTATTATCAATAAACGCACTATAAATATAGAGAGCATATCTTTTGAATTGCAGGACAAATCTTACGACGCGACCGCAGAGGCTGACCTCTCTTACTCATTCGGTGCGGAAGTCATTTCCGAACGTAAAGAAAAGTCGGATGAAGTAAGACTTGACTATACGGCGGTTTTCGGCACTGTTACCGACGGAATATTTACCGAAGCCGTCAACGCAGGCAAATATAGTGCGTTCAAACTTCTCACAGTCTCCTCGCTCAACAACAACTATGAAATAGAAGATATAGGCGAGGGTATCGTCATCGAATGTAACGAGGCGCAAATTCTGCCCGTTAAGTTAAAACTCGGCGCTCAATTCTCGACGTCGAGAAGATACGACGGAACTTCAAACGTCGAATTTGACGAGGCGGAATATACACGTTATTCGCTTGACTTTTTGTCGGCATACGATTACTTCGAAAATAACGACCTCGACGTCTTGCAGGTTATGTTCACCTCCGCTCAGCTTATGTGGAACGGCGTCGAGCAAATTTTCGTAGTGATGAATGCGGATAAGACGGGCACCGAACTCGTCGACGTTATGTTCAAAAACGTCGTAGCGTTTGTCAACGATTCGTCGCTTTCCGCAGAGGAACAAAAGACGATTTTGAACAACTACTGCCTCGTCGTATTCGTTTGGGACAGCGAACAAAACGCCTACGTTTCAAAGACAGTCAACTTTGTCGATGAAAACGGCGAATTGACGGATATCTCGGCTTTATACGAAAATATCTATAATGAGGGCGGAGAACTTATCTTTGACGGAACGAGAGAAGACGGCACGGAATACGCCAGCTATTATCTGCCGAAAATAGCATATCTCGGCAGAAAAGAACTCGGCGTTACCGTTCAGAATATTTATATTAACGATAAGTATTATGACGGAACTACAAGCGGTTCCGGCGGTATTAAGGGAAGCGAAGGCATCCTCGACGCCGATAAAGAATACGTAGCGGTCGACTTCTCGGTTGTGTTTACTCAGATTGACGTAGGAACAAACGTAAAAGCAAACGTCTCGATAAATCAGATTATCGACCTCAATCCCGACGACCCGAGGGCATACAACTATATCTTGCCGGAAGGTATTTCGCTTACCGCATACGGCTACGCTAATATCTTGAAAGCTCCGCTTACCGTCAACATTACGCTTGCAGATAAGACTTATGACGGAAAGGTCGTTACCGTTGTCGAAAGCTATGAGTTTGACAACTCACTCTTCAAGGAAAGGGATATCATTTCCAAGACGGAAGCCAAAGACGATAAGGGCAATACCATTTACGTTGCAGACAACAGCGGCGAATACGTCTATATCATTCAAAATGCGACGTATGCTAAATTCAGCGAACTTTCGCCCGAACTTCAGGCGCAATATGAGGATAGTCAGCGTTACAGCGTGAAGTATAATTATACTTATAAATATACGCTCGATTATTTGTTTGCAACTTTCGACGGAGATACGGCAGGAGATCATGAAGGTACTGTTTACGGCTTATCGCTTAAATACAACGGTTATTCGGGCGAAGGCACCTATATGAACTATCAGCTCGTCAGCGTTTCGGTCAAAGACCACATCACCGACGGAAATTCTTTCTCGCTCATCGATTGGGTTGAAGCGACGGGAATGACTTTCGAACAGTGGGCTCAGCAAACCGAATACGGATTTACGTTTGACAACGTTCAATCGGAACCCGTTGACGCGTTTACCGAAGAAGTGTTGCTTGAAAAAGATGTAGAGAGCGGTGATGCGGTTCAAACGGACGGAGTATTCACTGACGTTACTGCTATCGAAATGACAACTGTTTCGGCAACCGCCGAATACGTTGAAGCGGCGGACGGCTCACTCTATAAACTTGCTAACGGCGGATATGTTGCGGTTTCCGCACTCTACGTTGAGTCCGAAGGCTCTTACGTCGAGTGGGACGGCGTATCAGAGGTTCCGCTCTACGTTGCCAATGCGGAAGGCGGATACGACCTTATCGCTTCACAAACCAGATACAATCAAAATACGCTCGGAGAGGGACAATCTCAATTTGCGCTCGACGGAATGAATTATTTCTACACCGCAGGCGAAAATACGCTTGTTGAGGCGAACGGCAAATATTATCTTATCGATACGGATACAACCGAATATCGTTTCGTAACCGTCGATACTGTCAAATATTTCTATCCCGCTTCGGAAGCGTCGCAAAAGATTTCTGTCGGCGAGAGTGTGTTCTATCAAGTTAACGGCATTGTTTTCGACAGTATCAACGAAGGCAACGTCGTGTACAATTCGCCCGAGAGCAAGGGATATAAGGTCATCGTCATCGACGGCGTAAATTATTACTATCGCAGCGACGGAACCGCTCCGGTTAAACTTAACGTGTATAAGAGCGGCGAGGGCTTCGACAACTACTTCTTCTATGCGGGCGCCGTTGTTCAAATCGAAAACAAGTATTCGCCCGAAACAGTTTACAATCCGAGCGCAGACGGACAATATGCTCTTATCGGCGGCGAATACGTTCTCGTCGAAACGATAGCCGAAAATATCTTCACTCTTACCGAGGATGCCACAGGCGAATGGCTTCTCTACAACGGACAGTATTATTCGCTCGCTTCGTTCGATACGAGATATTATCAGCTTACGGCAGGAGGTTACAGCCCCGTATCCGACGTTTACGTCCTCGTTGAGGGAGAATACGTTTTGGCAGACGAGGCTTCTGTGGCTCCGTTCTATATCTCGGACGGCGCAGACGGTTACGTTGAAATTGTATCTAAAGAGGAATACGTTTTAGTCGATACCGAATATGCTCCTGTTGCGTCAAACGTATATAAACAAGAACAATCGGCAGACGGCACGTTCGTTATCATCGACGGCGTTGTTTCCGCTCTCGAAAAATTCGATAAGGGAATCAATTACGTCGCCACCGAAAACGGCACCTACGTATTAGTCGGTTCGGAATACGTAAGCATCGAAGGCAAATTCCTCTTTGGTAAGACAGCGGATAACCTGCTCGTCGATACCAAGGGCAAACTTTACAGCAATTCAGGAGCTCTCGATTCGGAATCAAAGGAAATCTATCTTACCTACGGCGCAACTCCTGCAACGGAGGGATACCTATACCTCGAGTCGGCAGACGGTGCAGACGGTAAATACTATTTCGACCCGACAGCAATTAAAGGCAAGACGGCTTCCTTTACCACAACCGACGGCGCTCTTAAGGAAAAAATAGTTGCTGTCACCGGCACCGCAGAGGGGGTTTATTCCGCAAACCTCAATGCCGTAGCAAAAGACGGTACGACTTATTACTATGGTGACGGTTCGTTCGCTTCAAATGTCTATGCGACAATCAACGGAGTGACCTATTATAACTACGGCACAACTACACTCACGGTCGTTCCTTACAACACCTTTAAAACCACACTCGTTTCGGGTGACGAAATGTATTCCGAAACTTACGGCGAAGCGTTCAAACTCATCACCATAGATGGCGAGCAACACGCTGTCATCGACAAATCGAATATCGGCAAGCAGGGTGTTGATCAGACGGAAAACATATATAACTACCTTACCGATTCGGTTGAAGGCGCTTCAATAAAGAAGAAGAGCGTAAAACTTACCGTTACCGTTCTCGATAACAGACCGCTCACAAAGGCATATGACGGAACTACCAACGTAATTAAACCCGACGATAAAGCGGGACTGTATTACGTTCCTACATCGAAAGACACTGCTGATAAGAAAGAACAATACAGCTTTGCGGTTTCGCTCAGCGGTCTCGCCCTTGACGAAGCGGACGCAATCGAATCTATTTCGTGTGAAGTCGCTTTCAACGACGCAACGGCTTCTTCTCTCTCGCTTGACAGGACGGTAGTTTTCACCATCAGCGAAATTAAAGTAGAAGGCATTGAAAACTACACGATAGAAAACGCCAAGTATTCGCTTTCTGCGACGATAACCAAAAAGGAAATCAACGTCAAGCTTGCAAACGGCAAGCTTGCAAACGGCGACGATACCGAAAAGGCCAAACTCAACGAAGGGGCTACCGTTGAATTTACTAACGACGTTCCTTACGTTCTCGCTCACTACGGCGACAACTTCTCGCAGGCAACTTACTTCTACGAATATACGTTTGTCGACAACGACGGCGTTGACGTTACCGCTTATACCACAGGCAACGGCAAGTTCTACGATACCCTTGCCAATGCTTACAAGGCTTTGACAGACGAAACCGTCGTATTCGAGACTGCGGAGGAAATCGGACTCTACAACGGTCTTGTTCTTCCGACGGCATACACCACGTGCAACTCGTTCTCCAACGCAGGTATTTACGGATTGACATTGAGAGGCGGCGAAGCGACAAACTACAAGTTCGTTCTCAACAATTCTATGTCGACGACGGCAAAGTATAATTACGATTACACGACAGTCAAAGCGGACGCACAGTCTAACTCGAACAACGTTTACGAATTAAGTCAGGTGCTTACCGATTATGCCGGCGCCTTGGTCGTTCAAAGAAAGGTTGCTTACGCATATACTAATTCCGCAGGCAGAATTTACGGTGCATCCGATGTGGAAGTCCCGGTTATGTTCTCGTCCAGCGCATCCGAACTCAACACCTCAGGTCTTGCAAACGGACAGCTTAACAGTTCTATAACCGGAATAAATCTGCGTTTTGTGACTACAAACTATACGGAAGGCGTAGGATACCAAATTACTTCTACCGAAGCCACGGCAGTTTCGCCGGTGACCTCGGACGCCGATAAAGTAAAATACGGTATAGCCATAAACGTCGATAGCGTTGCAAACCGTAACTATACTATTATTTGCCTCTATGACTATCTCGACAACTACTACCTGATGGGCGAGGGCAACGGAAACGGTTTTGTTGCGGAATACGTCATAAGCTATGCGGACTTCAAGAACATCATTTTCAATGACAAAACCATAACTTACGACGGCGAGGTTTATATACCTGTCGTTGAAGGTATCGGAACAGGCGTTGAAAACTTTGCTCAACAAATCGATTCCATTATCCTTGACGGTCAACCTGTCAGCGAAATTAAAAACGCAGGCGTATATACGGTTAATATGCTCATCACGGCTACAGGATTTAAAGACACGATTATGACAGCGACAATTACCGTAAATCCGACACCGTTCAACCTCGCTGTTTACCGTCAGTCTATAAACTATGACGGAAACGGACACGGAATCGACGGAACAGGCGACGCAAAAGATTATATCTACGTTTCCGGCTCCGGCTCAAGGGTCACATATAGCGATATAATGATAATCTATGTCTTGACCGACGGCTCTAAGATTGGCGGATATCCTTATAGAGACGGTAAATACTATGTTGCTAACGCAGACGATACATTGACGGATGTCGAGGCTGAATTGCCTAAGAATGCGACAAGCTATGCGTATTATGCAGTATATAATCCGCAAAACGCAGTTGATACCGTAAATCCGCAAAACTATGCTTATACTACGTCTGAGTCGGCGAGTTTGGTTATCAATCCTATCACGGTAAGAGTCACGCTTCAATTTAACAAGAAAGAATATGTTGAAGGCTCGGATAACCAGCTTAAATTCGATGTTGAAGTAACGGAAGAATTCAGTCAATTCGCTAATACTTTCACAACGAAAAACGCTGCGGTGCTTTATCGTAAAGTTTACGATTTTGCTTCAAATACCACTACGAATCAGTTGATTACAAATACAAACAGACTCAACGCAGGTAACTATCAATTTACGATTTCAAGCACCAAAGAGAATTACACTTTGATAGGTGATATTACCGGAACATATTCTCTTGGCGTCAAAACGATATCCACTATAATCGAAGACGACGGTTTTGGCGAGATAACTCTTTCAGCTACCGCGCTTTCTGATGACGGATTCTTCTCGTTCATGTTCGGATTTGCAAATGCAAGGGTATTGAAATCCGGTGACGCTCGTTATAACGAATTCCTCAGCTATGTCGAAACACTCGGAAATTTCTTCGCTCCGACAACAATCGGTATGGTTATCGACGCAACTACTCAAATGCAGGTTGACGGCGGCGTTCAGGTAGCGTTTACTTATAACAGCTCGCTTGGCAGCGACTTCCAACTCTACCTTGTAACCAAGGACGGTGACCTTAAAGCTGTAAATTATAAGATTTCGGACGGAATGGTTATTGCCAACACATCATACGCCGGATATTTCGTAGTTGTCGTTGACGCTCCGTTCCCGTATTGGTTTATCGCAATAATCGTACTTATAGTCTTGCTAGGCGTAGGCATTCCCGTCACTATCGTCTTGGTTAAGAAAAAGAAAAAGGCAATGGCGGTAGGACCTAACGGAGAAGAAGTCGAAGTGGAAGAAGATGAAAACGCAGAAGCCGACGGTGAAGACGGTGGCAAAAAGAAGAAGAAAAAGACTAAATCGCCCAAATCACCCAAAGTCAACAAAGAGCCCACCGACGTTGTAGTGGAGACGGATGAGCCTAAAAAGCCGAAAGCTCCCAAAGCTCCGAAATCTCCTAAGATAGCGGCAGACGCAACAGGAGACCCTGTAGCGCCCAAAGCGCCTAAAGCTCCAAAAGCGCCCAAAGCTCCGAAGACACCTAAATCGCCTGACGACGATATTTAAACAAAATAAAAAGCAAAGGCAAATGCCTTTGCTTTTTTATATTTTTATGTTTTTAAAATATAAAAATTATAACCGAAAAAACTATAACATAAAATTTATAATTATCGTTAAAGATAAGAAAAACAGTGTAGGTGAATTGCTGTAAAATAAAGATTGTAAAATCAATAAAACGTAACAGTAAGTATGAAGATAAAATTGTAGCCGGTGATAAATTGTAACGGAGAGATATTGTGTGGGTGCGCGGGAAAAGCAAAATCCGTAAAGCCGAGATATGGTGAAATTAAGTTAAGGTAAACGTAAAATTATAAAGGGAAGTTACTTTGAAATGAAGTTGCTAAAAGCGATATATTTTATCGGTTAAGTTACAAGGCGGTGCTAGGGAAAGCGTTATATATAACGGTTATACACAGTGAGACGAAGTTGCACATAGCGATAAATTTTTAAGGGTGAAGCAGATTAAGTTTAAGCTGATAATAGTGTTAAATATTAACGGTAAGATATGCTGAGACGAATTTTCAAAAATCTACAAGTTGTAACACTAAGGCAATTTGCGTTGGTGTTGCTGAAAGCTTTAAATACAACGAGAGGATACGCTAAGAATAAATTATAGATAAAAATAAATTATAGATAAGAATAAATTATAGATAAGAATAAATTGTAGATAAGAAAAAATTGTAGATAAGAATAAATTATAAATAAGAATAAATTATAAATAAGAATAAATTTTTATAACGGATTATTATAATGGCAATTATAACGGCGAAAAATTCCATATTGTTGTTATATACAATATAATGCCGCATTGTAACAGGCTCATAAATCATAATTGTTTATAGACGGTTCAGTTGTTTCGGAAAACAATGTTTTAATTGGCTGAATATAAAAATTATAATATTTGAAAGCATAATCTGACTTTTTTGAAATATTTCGCAAAAAATAAATTGTAATTCATTATTAAGAATAAGCGAATTAGTAAATTAAAGCATTTAAAAAACAACAAAATTAAATTGAAGTTTCGTGTTTATTTAGATGTTCTTCTTATGTTTGGACAGTCAAAAATCGATAAATAATAAAGTTGCAAAATGGTTTCATATGTTGTATAATTATCAAATAAAAGGCAATTGCGAGGTAAAATATGAAAGTTGCAGTAGGTTGTGACCACGGCGGTTTTGTTTTGAAGGAGACGATTGTAGAAACATTAAACAAACTTGGAGCCGACGTCGTCGATTTCGGGACTAATGACACGGAATCCGTGGATTATCCCGTATTTGCCGAAAAAGTGGCGCACGCGGTTGCCGATAAAGTTTGCGAGCTCGGCGTTTTACTTTGCGGAACGGGAATAGGAATGAGCATTGCGGCAAATAAAGTAAAGGGAATCAGGGCAGCCGTTTTGTCCGACGTGTTCAGCGCTAAAGCAACTCGCCAACATAACGATTCCAACATTCTTTGTCTCGGTGGCAGGGTGGTTACTCCCGAAGACGCGGCAAAGCTTTTGACCATTTGGTTTACCGCCGAATTCGAGGGCGGGCGTCATCAAAAGAGAGTGGATATGATTACCGATATTGAAAACAGGAACCTATAAAGCGGAGGCAGTATGATAGAGGAAGTTATTAAAGACATCAGACACGCGGAAGACGAAGCTGACGCAATTTCTTTTAAAGGCGTTCAGGATTCAAAAGCAATTGTGCTCGAAGCGGAAATGAAAGCAGAAAAGATGCGCAAAGACGTTGTTTTAGAGTGCAGAGAAGAGCTTAAATCCGTTTGTGCCGAAGCGGAAATAAAAGCGCAAAAACAAAGGGAATCCATTATCGGTGAAGGAAAAATTTTTGCCGATTCTCTTCAGAATAATATGAAAAAACAGTCTGAAAAGATTGCCGAATTTATATGTGATTCTTTTGTAAAGAAGTTTTAACCGAGGTAGTAAATGATTGCTGAAATGAAAAAGCTTTACCTCGTCGCACATAACAGCAGGAAAGCTAAAATTTTAAAAGCGTTATACAGAAGCAAGTTTGTCGAAGTAATTAGCACGAGGGATATCGAAAATACCGTCTCTTGCGACGTTTCCGTCACCTCGGAAAACGTTAACGAAAAGATAAGCAAAATTTCGGGCGCCATTAATTTCATAAACAGCGAAAAAAAAGAAGGCTTAAAACTTGTTAAGCAGACGGCAAAGTCGGAAAACAAGTTTGTTTATAAGCCTATTAAAGTTAAAATAAGCGAAAAAACCGCAACTCTCAAATTTGACGAGTTTGAAAGCTATGCAAAAAAAGAAAGCGAGCTTTTTGAAGTATGCGAAAGCTTAGAAAAAATAAATTCAAGATATTCCGAAATTGCAGGGCAAAAGACAAAACTATTCACCTTAAAATCTCAGGTTGAGATTTTCTCAAAGATGCCGTTAAAGCCGAGTACGTTTGGAGAAACGGATTTTACTCTGTCATTTTTCGGTTATTTCCCTGCGCAAAAAAAGGCACAAGTGGAAGAGGCGTTAAACGCTTCGGAATTTCCTTTTTCATATGAGATTTTTGAAGGCGAAAAATATCTGCCAATCGCCTTTGTCTGTTTTAAAGAGGATGTCGAAAAACTTTCGGCTGTTATGCAGCCCTTTGAGTTTAACAGAGGCACTCTCGATTTCGAAATGACTCCCCAAAATAAACTTATATCGATAAACAGCGAGATTGATATTCTTAATTCGGAAAAGACGGCTCTTTTGGGCGAATCTTTATCTCACGAGGTATATTTAAAAGATTTAAAAATAATGTATGACTACTATCTTGTCGAGCAGGCTAAAATCGAGGCGGAAGGTAAATTTAAAAATACCGACAGCGTGTTCGTACTTGAGGCGTTCTATCCCGAAATGGAAGAAGAGAAATTGAAGCAAATCCTCGACATCGTATGCGATGAAATGGTCTACGATTTAAGAGAGCCGGATGATGACGAGGAAGTGCCTACGCTTGTAGTCAATAACAAACTAATTAAACCTTTTGAAAGCGTTACGGATATGTACAGTCCTCCGTCATACAGGGGAGATTTTGACCCCAATCCGCTTATGTCGTTTTTCTATTTCCTGTTCTTTGGAATGATGATTGCGGACGCCGGTTACGGATTGCTCTTTGCGATAGGCGGTTTTATACTTTTGAAAGTCACCAAACCTGTTCCCGGAAAAGGCAAACTGATTTTAATTGTAACACTTGGCGGAATTTCCACTTTTATATGGGGATTTTTATTTGGCGGATGGTTCGGTATCGACCTTGAGCTTTTGGGAATAGATTCTCCGTTCCTCGAAAAGCTTATCTCGTTGAATTGGTTCCAACCGCTGTCAGAGCCGCTGTTAATGCTTGCTTTAAGTCTCGGACTCGGAGTTGTGCAAATTATCGCCGGTCTTATATGTAATGCCTATAATCTCTTCAGAAAGGCAATAAAGATTGCCAAAAAGAACAAGCAAAAAAGAGATGAATATATTGTCGAAGCGTTTGCCGCTTCCATTTCGTGGCTGTTTATATTCTTCGGCATCGGTTTTGTCGCCTTAGAGCTTTTCCTCAAAGTGTCGGGAACGCTTTACGTAGGCGTGGCATTTATCGTCATCGGCGCACTGACAATTTTAATATGTCAGGCAATCAAAAAGAAATCGGCACTTGGTCTGTTGACGGGAGTCGCAAAGTTTTATGACGGAGTAAACTACATTTCCGACATTTTAAGCTATGCGCGTCTTTTCGGTTTGGGACTTGCGGGCGGCGTTGTCGCAATGGTTGTAAATATGCTTTGCTCCGTTTTGATTTCCATGATAGGAATCGTATGGCTCGGAGCGATAATATCCATACCCATTTTGATTGTCGGTCATGCTTTCAATCTGTTTATTTCGGGGCTCGGCGCTTACGTTCACGACGCGAGATTGCAGTTTATTGAATTTTACGGTAAGTTCTATGAAGGCGGAGGTAAATTCTTCAAGCCTTTAGGTTCAAATACAAAATACACATACATCGATATGTAGGAGGTTTTAAACTTATGGTATCACTCGGAACATTCTACGCACTTTTAGGTTCGGCACTCGCCGCAGGTCTGGCAGGCGCAGGCAGCGCAATAGGAGTAGGACTTGCAGGTAAAGCTGTGGCAGGAGTTACGGCGGAAGACCCCGAAAAGTTTTCCAAGTGTCTCGTTTTGCAGCTTCTCCCCGGAACGCAGGGTATTTACGGATTGCTCATCGCGTTTTTGGTATTTATTAAGGTCAATCTTTTCGGCGAAGTATACGCACTTACCGAGGCTAGCGGTCTTATGATTATGGCAGGTTGCTTGCCTATGGCTATCGCAGGTCTCATTTCCGCTATCTATCAGGCAAAAGTCGCCGTTGCAGGTATAGCCACCGTTGCAAAGCGTCCCGAAGAAAGCGGTAAAGCAATCATTATGACGGTTATGGTTGAAACCTACGCTGTTTTGGCATTGCTCATTTCTTTCCTCGCCGTATTTATTCCCGAAGTTGTTTTGATGTAATTTTTGAGGTAATTATGCAGGGCAAGGAAGCAATAATCGAAAAAATAATTTCCGACGCCAAGTTAAAGGAAGAAGCTTTAATTGCGGAAGCTAAAGCGAAGGCGGAAAAAATAATACAAGACGCCGAGTCTTTCTGCGATTCTTATAAAGCCAAAGCTCAAAAGGATAAAGCAGTTGCCGTCGACGATATAATTAACCGTTCCAAGACGGTAGCCGAGCTTGACGCTAAAAAGATGTTGTTCGGAGCAAAAAACGACGTCGTCGCAAAAACCTTTGATATGGCATTGGAAAAAGTGAAAAACCTTCCGAAGGATAAATATTCAAAAATCATTCTCGGTATGCTCTCATACGCCGAGGACGGTGACGTCGTGACCATTTCCAAAAGGGAAAAAGATATAGTCACCGAAGCCGTGATTAAAGATATTTCCGCCAAAAAGAAAATTAAGCTTACCTTAAACAAGGAGCTCGGCAAATTCGACGGCGGTATCGTTCTTTCGGGAAAGGGTGTGGATAAAAACCTCACGCTTGATTCCGAATTCCAGATTTTAAAGGACGAGCTTGAAGAAGAAGTAGCAAAAAAATTGTTTGCGGAGGTATAAATGAGCGGCAGCGATTTTATCTTTTCAAACGCGAGAGTTAAGGCAAAGGAAGTCAAGCTTTTAAACGATTCACAGATAGCAAGGCTTTCAGAGCAGGAGAGTTTAGAGGACGCGTTTAAACTTTTAAACGAATACGGCTACGGCTTAGGGTGCGATAATCTTGATTTTGACACTATGTTTGTAAATGCCGAAAAAGAACTTGGCAAAGAGTTTACCGAACTCGTCGTTCCCGAAAGCGGACTCGAGGCTTTTTTGGTAGAGCACGATTATCATAACCTTAAGGCTCTTTTGAAACTAAAATACAGCGGACAGCTTTTGAAAGATAAAAAAGACGAAGAAAACTCGGAGCTTTATATGACCGAAGGAAAATATTCTTTGGACGTTTTGACTAATGCCGTCGCGGCGGGGGACGTCAATTCGTTATCGGAAAATATGGCAAAGGCGGTAAAAACGCTTGAGTCGTCGGAAACGGTCACTCCGCATATTATCGACGTCGTTTGCGATAAGGCTATGTTTGCCGAAACTGTTTCGGTGGCAAAGGCGGGCAGGCGCAAGGAGCTTATTAAATATTTCACCTCGTCTATCGACATTGCAAACATATCTTCTTTTTTGAGGACCAAGAGAGCTGATCTCGATTTGAAGTTTTTTACCGAAGGATTTATCGGAAGCGGAACGCTTGACAAAGATTTCTTTACGTCTGCGTTCGAGCAAAGTTTCGAGGCGTTTGCCGAAAAAATGAAGTTTACGCCTTACGGTGCGCTCGTTTCTGTTTTCGTATCCGAAGGGCTCGCCCGTTTCGAGGCGGAATGCGACAACTTTAAACTTGACTTTTTTAAAAAGGAAAGGAGAGAGATGTTTTCCGCCGCACCGATAGCGGGATATTATCTCGGTAAACTTACCGAACTCAAAACGTTAAAACTTTTGGTGGCAAAAATCAAAAACAAGGTTGACGACGATTTAATAAAACAGAGAATGCGAGGTTTATATGCTTAACAGAATTGCGGTTGTAGGTGACAAAGATTCCGTTTTGGCATTCAAGGCGATAGGTCTTGACGTATTCAACGTGCCGTCGGAAGCTGAGGCAAAGGATACCATAAAAAATCTTGCGAAAGATTATAAAGTTATTTTTATAACGGATAAACTCGCACAAACTTTAGAGCATGTGCTCGTTAAATATAAATCACGTCCGTATCCCGTTATCGTGCCGATTCCGTCTGCGGAAGGAAGCAACGGCTTTGGCATGCAGGGCATTAAAAGAGATATCGAAAAGGCTATCGGTTCGGACATATTATTTAAAGAAGAGGACTAATAAATGGCAGAACAAATTGGTAAAATCGTTAAGGTCGCAGGTCCGCTTATAGTTGCGGAAAATATGGGCGACAGTAAAATGTATGACGTTGTTCGAGTGAGCGAAAAAAAGCTCATCGGCGAAATTATCGAACTCAGAGGAGACAAGGCTTCCATTCAGGTTTATGAGGAAACGTCGGGACTTGGTCCGGGTGAGAACGTTTATTCAACCGGTATGCCTCTTTCAGTCGAACTCGCCCCCGGACTCATAGAGGGAATTTTTGACGGCATACAGCGTCCGCTTAACAAACTTAAAGAAGTTGCGGGTGACCGTATTCAAAGGGGCGTAAACGTTCCCGCACTTGACCACGAAAAACTCTGGGCGTTCGTGCCAAAGGTTAAAGCAGGGGATATGGTCGTTGCCGGCGATGTTCTCGGTGTGGTGCAGGAAAACGTCGTCACCGAACACAGAATTATGGTGCCTTACGGAATAGAAGGCAAGGTTGTCGATATTAAAATCGGCGAGTTCAACATTGACCAGACGATTGCCACAATAGAAACGAAGCACGGCAAAAAGGACGTTTGCATGCTTCAAAAATGGCCTGTCAGAAAGGGCAGACCTTATTATGAGAAACTCTCTCCCGAAAAGCCTCTTATCACGGGACAGAGAGTTATCGACACGCTCTTTCCGATAGCAAAAGGCGGCGTCGCCGCCGTTCCGGGACCGTTCGGCTCGGGTAAAACAGTTGTTCAGCACCAGCTTGCAAAATGGGCGGATGCAGACATAATAGTATATATCGGCTGCGGAGAGCGAGGAAACGAGATGACGGACGTTTTGAACGAATTTCCCGAACTCGTCGACCCGAGAAGCGGACAGCCGCTTATGAAGAGAACCGTTCTTATAGCAAACACCTCGGATATGCCTGTTGCGGCTCGTGAAGCAAGTATTTACACGGGTATCACCATTGCCGAATATTTCAGGGATATGGGATACAGCGTTGCTATTATGGCAGACTCCACATCGCGTTGGGCGGAAGCTCTCCGTGAGATGAGCGGACGTCTCGAGGAAATGCCGGGTGAAGAAGGATATCCCGCTTACCTTTCGTCACGTCTTGCGGAGTTTTATGAAAGAGCAGGTCTTGTCAAAGTTTTGGGCAAGGCAAACAAGGAAGGTTCGATAACCGCTATCGGAGCCGTCTCGCCTCCCGGCGGCGACCTTTCGGAGCCTGTTTCGCAAAGCACTCTCAGAATAGTTAAGGTATTCTGGGGACTGAGCGCACAGCTTGCATATAAGCGTCACTTCCCGGCAATAGACTGGCTGACGAGTTATTCGCTTTACAGCGACCGACTCGGCGATTGGTATACAGAGAACGTCGATGAGGAATGGACGTCACTCAGGGCGGAAGCAATGAAGATTTTGCAAGAGGAAGCGTCGCTTGACGAAATAGTAAGGCTTGTAGGTATGGATGCGTTATCTCCTGCCGACAGACTTACTATGGAGACGGCTAAATCTATAAGAGAAGACTATCTCCACCAAAACGCTTTCCACGAAGTGGATACTTATGCTTCGCTCAAAAAGCAGTTTAAAATGTTAAAGCTCATTATAGAAAACGATAAACTCTGCCGCAACGCTCTTTCAAAAGGCGTGGAACTTGAAGACCTCATGCTCTTGCCCATAAAGGAGAAGATAGGCAGGTCGAAGTATATCGAAGAAAAAGACCTAGCGTCTTTCGACGATTTATTCAAAGAGATGAAACAGGAAATCGTCGGCTTAGAGGGCGAAGGAGAGAACTGATATGTTGAAAGAATATAAAACAATTCGTGAAGTAGTCGGACCTTTGATGCTCGTCGAGGGCGTGGAAGGCGTTAAATATGAAGAACTTGTCGAGATAAGGCAAGAGGACGGAGAAGTAAGAAACGGTAAGGTTTTGGAAATCAACCGAGATAAGGCGCTTGTTCAGCTTTTTGAGCCGTCGCAGGGAATAAAGATGTCTACGGCAAAGGCGAGATTTTTGGGAAGAAGCGTCGAACTCCCCGTTTCGGAAGAGATGCTGGGCAGAGTTTTCGACGGTATGGGACGTCCCAAAGACGGAGCCGCTCCCATTATACCCGAAATGAAACTCGACATTAACGGCAGGGCAATCAACCCCGTCGCAAGAGATTATCCTAACGAGTTTATCCAAACGGGAATTTCGGCTATCGACGGGCTCAATACTCTGGTCAGAGGACAAAAGCTTCCCGTGTTTTCGATGTCGGGACTTCCGCATGCGGAACTTGCGGCTCAGATTGCAAGACAGGCAAAGGTTATCGGTTCGGACGCAAAATTCGCCGTTGTGTTTGCAGCTATCGGAATTACGTTTGAAGAGGCAAACTTCTTTATATCCGATTTCAGAAAGACGGGCGCTATAGAGCGTGCGGTCATGTTTATAAACCTTGCAAACGACCCCGCTATCGAGCGTATATCCACACCGCGTATGGCATTGACCGCGGCGGAGTATCTTGCTTTTGAAAAGGATATGCACGTTCTCGTAATTATGACGGATATCACAAACTATGCAGAAGCACTCCGTGAGGTTTCCGCGGCAAGAAAGGAAGTCCCCGGACGCAGAGGTTATCCCGGTTATCTCTATACCGACCTCGCCACCATTTACGAAAGAGCGGGTAGAATCGTCGGAAAGAAAGGCTCAATCACACAGATACCTATCCTCACTATGCCTGAAGACGACAAAACGCACCCGATACCCGACCTTACGGGATATATCACGGAAGGACAGATTATTCTTTCACGTGAGCTTTATAAAAAAGGACTTAATCCGCCTATCGACGTTATGCCGTCGCTTTCCCGTCTTAAGGATAAAGGTATAGGCGCGGGTAAAACACGTGAGGACCATGCCGATACGATGAACCAGCTTTTCTCGGCTTACGCGTCGGGAAAACAGGCAAAAGAACTCAGTTCGATATTGGGTGAGTCGGCACTTTCGGAAGTCGATAAACAGTATGCCCATTTTGCCGAGGAATTTGAAAAGAGATATATCTCTCAGGGATTTAATACCAATCGCTCGATTATCGAAACGCTCAACCTTGGCTGGGAATTGCTTGCGCTTTTGCCGAAGAGCGAACTTAAGCGTATAAGAGACGCTTACATCGAAAAATATTTAAAAAAATAAACTTATAGAAATACAGTAAACTTTTTAGCTTAAACTGATTGCAAGGGTAAAACCCGCTTTCAGAATATAAAGGCAAAAATTGTTTGTTGCAAATCGAGGTTTAAATGTCTGTATTAAACGTAAATCCGACACGAATGGAGTTAAGAAGGCTCAAAGCCCGTCTTAAAACCGCCGTGAGGGGACACAAATTATTAAAAGACAAATCGGACGAAATGATAAGGCGCTTTTTGATTTATATCAAAGAAAACCGCTCGCTCAGACTTGAAGTCGAAAAAGAGCTTTCGCTTGCTCTTAAGAACTTCATGCTTGCGCGCGCCGTCTCAAGCGACGCGGTTATCGAAGAAGCCATCGCTTATCCGAGCGTCAGCGCAGAGCTTGAAACCTCTACGGCAAACGTGATGAGCGTAAACGTTCCCACTTTTAAAGCGTCGGAAAGCACAAGTAAGGATTTATATCCTTATTCTTTCGCCAGCGTTACGAGTGAGCTTGATTTTTCAATATCGACGCTTTCATCTCTTCTCACTAAAATGTTAAGACTTGCAGAAATAGAAAAGACGTGCAATATGCTCGCGGACGAAATAGAAAAAAACAAACGCAGAGTTAACGCCTTAGAATACGTTATGATACCTCAGCTTGAGGATACCATAAAGTTTATCACAATGAAGCTTGACGAAAACGAAAGAAGTTCAACGATAAGGCTTATGAAAGTCAAATCGATGATTGAAAATCGTGACAGTCAGGAAAACAACGTAAAGGAGGAAAAATGAAAAAGTCAAATCCGCCGGAAATAGTTAACGCTGAGCCTGAAAAAAAGTTTTACGCCGAAGAAATCTCTGCCGTAATGGGAGAGGTGGAAACGTCTTGCGACGGTTTGAATAAAGACGAAGCCGCCAAAAGACTTTTGCAAAACGGTAAAAACGAGCTTGAACAGGGCAAAAAGAAAAGTCTGATTGTCAAGTTTTTCGAACAGTTTAAAGACACTATGATTATCGTCTTGCTCGTAGCCGCCGTAATTTCGGCGATAATGCCTTTTATTGAAGCGAGCGTAAATAACGGCGAGGCAAATTATACCGACCTTATTGACGCCGGCGTAATTTTATTTATCGTTATCGTAAACGCAATAATCGGCGTGGCGCAAGAAGCTAAAGCGGAGGCTGCGTTAGAAGCTTTAAAAAATATGAATAAGCCGTTTTGCAAGGTATTGCGAGACGGTGAAGTCGTAAAGGTCAAGAGCGAAGAACTTGTCGTGGGCGATATGGTCGTACTCGAGGCGGGGGATATCGTTCCTGCCGATTTAAGACTTATCGAAGCTATGTCGCTTAAAGTCGAGGAAGCCGCGCTTACGGGAGAATCGGTGCCGAGTGAAAAGGATTCGGAAGTTATCTGTGACCCCGATGCCGCCCTCGGCGACAGAAAGAATATGGTCTACAGTTCGGGCGTCGTTTCATACGGCAGGGGTAAAGGTGTAGTAGTTGCCACGGGTATGAAGACGGAAGTGGGCAAGATTGCCAAGATGCTTTCCGAGCACAAAGAAGAACAGACTCCGCTTCAGGCTCAGCTTGCCAAAACTGCCAAAGTGCTTTCCATTATCGTGCTTGCAATAGCGGGGGTTATTTTTGTGGCGAGCCTTGCAAGAAGCCTGGTAAACGACCAAAACGTTGCAGGCTCTGTTATAGATTCGTTTATGACCGCCGTCGCAATAGCGGTTGCCGCAATTCCCGAAGGTTTGCCTGCGGTAGTTACGATTGTGCTTGCAATAGGCGTTCAGCGAATGAGCGAGAGGAAGGCGATTATCAGAAATCTGCCTGCGGTCGAAACCTTGGGCTGCTGTGAAGTTATATGCAGTGATAAAACAGGAACACTCACTTTAAACCAAATGACGGTAAAGGGGCTTTATACTCTGTCGGCTAAGTCTTTTGACGTTGACGGCGAGGATAAAAAAGAGGACTTCTCGGTTGACCTTCTTATAAAGGGAATGAGTCTTTGCAACGACACCGTTTTGTCGGACGGCAAATATCTGGGCGACCCTACCGAAACGGCGCTTGTCGCTTATGCAGTAAAGTGCGGTTATGATTTTAACAAATTGAAAGAGGACTATGTCCGCACAGGCGAAATTCCGTTTGACAGCAAGCGTAAACTTATGTCAACCGTTCACTCTTCACCCGACGGAAGCATCGCTTTTATAAAGGGAGCCCCAGATATCTTAATTCAGAAATGCACTCAGATTCTTGACGGCAAACAAGTGAGAAAAATCACAGCCAAAGACGTTTCGGATATAAAGGAAGCAAACAGTTCGATGGCTCATAAGGCGCTCAGAGTTTTAGCCGTCGCTATCAAGAATTCGTCGCTTGACATCGAAACCTTGGAAAACGACCTTGTTTTTGTCGGGCTTGTAGGAATGATTGACCCCCCGAGACCGGAAGTCAAAGAGGCGGTAAGAGTTTGCAAGCGCGCGGGTATGCGTCCCATTATGATAACGGGCGACCACATCGATACGGCAAGCGCGATTGCCGAGCAGATAGGCATTTTAAAGAAAGGCGATTGGGTTATAACGGGCGCCGAACTCGATAAGATGTCCGACGAAGAATTCCATAAAAATTTACATAAATACCGTGTTTTCGGCAGAGTTTCTCCCGAAAACAAAGTGAGAATAGTAAAGGCGTTTAAGTCCTTTAAAAAGATATGCGCTATGACGGGTGACGGCGTTAACGACGCTCCGTCTATTAAAGCCGCAGATATAGGCATAGGAATGGGCATCACGGGAACTGATGTTTCAAAAGGTGCCGCAGATATGGTTTTATCCGACGATAACTTCGCGACGATAATTGCCGCCGTCGAAGAGGGAAGAAAGGTTTACAGCAATATAACTAAAGCCGTTCAGTTTTTGCTTTCGGCAAACATTGCGGAAGTTTTATGCCTTTTCATCGCCACTGTCTTTATGACCATAGCAACGCCGGACCTCGAATTTTTAACGCCGGTTATGATTTTATGGGTTAACCTTGTTACCGATTCGCTTCCCGCGCTCGCTTTAGGAATGGAGCCCGCCGAAAAAGATATAATGAATTATCCGCCGCGAAAAACGGGGCAGAGTATGTTTGTGGGAAAGACGGGCAGAGATATCCTGATTCAAGGCGTAATGCAAACCGCACTGGTTATGCTGGCTTTCTGTATAGGAACATACGTTATGCCGGAGATAGGAACAAACCATGCGCAGGGTATGACGATGGCGTTTATAACGCTTGCTTTCATTCAGCTCTTCCACGCATACAATATGCGTTCGCAAACACACTCGATATTCAATAAAAATCTCTTCAAAAACAAGATGATGAATATCTCTTTCCTTGTCGGAGCCGCACTCATGGTGTTGGTAGTTTACATTGACCCGCTTACCGGCGCCGATATTTTCGGAACGGTCGCTATAAGCTGGGAAGATTGGCTCATCAGTATGGCTTGCGCTATCGGTATTATTCCCATTGTCGAACTCCAAAAGGCCATTGAAAGAAAGGTAGAAGAGAATAAAAACAAAAATCAAAAGACTCTTTCGGACGAAGAAATTTTGATTGAACTTGACGAAGAGTTTGACAAAAAAATGATTGAAACTTATTCAAACGGTCTCGGCTTAGACGAAAAGCAATCAAAAAGAAAGGTCAAAAAATCGGCATAAATGTCGTCGTATTAAAAACGGCTAAGCTATAAAAGCCGAGTAGTAAAACAAGCCGAAAAGCTATTTGCAAAATTAAAAAGGCGAAAATAAAACTAATAAAAACAAACGCTATGCGTTTGTTTTTATTTTTAACGATTTTTTCGTTCGGCACTGTTGAAAGGAAAAAAGTATCGAATTAAAAAAAGAAAGAACGACGGCAGATTATGGCGGGAAACGACTTAAAATTAAACGCGACGTTGCTATTTACTTTTTTTATATTTTACTATATAATCAATGCAAAGGAGTTAAATTATGCTGCAACTGAGAAAATGGGTAAAGCCTCTTGTTATAACCGTTGTGGTGCTTGCCGTTCTTATTTCGTGTTTCGCGTTTATATTTCAGGCCCCGTTTACTTTTCACGAAAAGGGAGCTACGGACGGCAATTTTTCGAGAGTTATTTCTTCCGTTGAAAATATTTCTATGGCAAATCCCAAAATAAACGAAATTGCCCTTTTGGGAAGTCACGACGCGCTGTCCGATGCAATAACACCCCAATCGGAAATTGACCCTGCCGAGCAAGGCGTTATGGCAAAATTTGCCCCTTTGGTGACAGGTATGCAATATAGATATGCGGTTGCTCAGGAATCAAATCTTGCGGTGCAGCTTAATTGCGGAGTCAGATACGTTGACATAAGAGCGTCCTATTACGAAGGAGAATGGTGGACGAAACACTTCTTTTTGTCGGGTAAGCTGGAAGAGTATATTTTACAGCTTCTCCGCTTTTTAGCCGATAATCAAGGCGAGTTTGTTATACTGGATTTTCAGCATATATATTTCGGAGAAAAGTCAGTCGAAGCATTTATGGCGTATCTCGATACGGTTACGCTTAACGGCAAAAGCATTTACGACTATGTTTATTATGACGCGGCTGCCATATCTTTCGGCGAGTTAAGATATAACGACGTTTGCCAAGGCGGCGAGAGCGGACTTGTTCTCATTTATTTTTCGGAGGATAAGCCTTTTGACCAAATTACTTCGCCTTATATGAAAAAATTTTATTCGAGAGAAGCCAACGTAAGGTCGTTATGGCACAATACGACGAACGAAAGCAGCATAATAAAACAGATAAACGACGAAGCGAACTATTTAAAATCTACAGATAAATACGACGACTGTCTGAGGATAAATCAAGCGCAGCAATCGTTTGCGGCGTCCTCTGTTTTCAGCGCATTGTTCAAATGGTCGCTTCTTAAAATAGCGGAGGACTACAACGTAAAACTTATAGAAAACGGAAATTTTGAAGATTGGCTGACCGTCATGCCCGTGTTTATGGTAGATTTCTCCACTTCGACGAAAGGCAATTTCAATACGAGGGTAAACAATATTTTGATTGATTACAACACTCGTCTATGCGCTCAGGGATAAGGCGGACTACGACTATGGAAGCAAAATTTGACGCACAAAAAAATCTGGATAAACTGATTGAAAGTCTAAACGGCAAAAAACCTTCGCTTTTGCTGCATTGCTGTTGCGGACCGTGCGCGAGTTACTGTATCGATTATCTTGTGCCTTATTTCGATATTACGGCTTACTTTTTCAATCCGAACATTATGCCGCAAGAGGAATACAAGTTAAGACTTGAAACTTTTGATAAGCTGCTTAGCTATTATCCGTCGGTAAAACGCATTGTGGTCAAAGGAGGCGAAGATAAATTTTTATCGCTTGCCAAAGGACTTGAAGCTTTACCTGAAAATTCCGAAAGGTGCAGGGGCTGTATTCGCATGAGACTGTATCAAACGGTGGCGGATTCAGCCGGTTATGATTATTTTGCCACCACTCTTACGGTAAGTCCTCACAAAGACGCCGATTTTATAAATGCGGCGGGCAAAGAAATAGAATACGAATTTAAAAGAGAAAACAGGGCATGCGCCGCATTTTTGCCAACCGACTTCAAAAAAAAGGACGGGTTTAAAAAATCGGTTGAGTTATCGCGAAAATACGGACTTTACAGACAAATTTACTGCGGCTGCAGATTCAATCAATTTGTTTAAGTTTCATTTAAATTCAAAATAATAAAATAGATTGACCAAAAACGGTGTTTGACAAAGAAGAATATAATGATAAAATTATATGAGCTATTTTCGACGAAAGAATTGTGCGTTCAATGCGCTTAGCGGACGCCTTCAAATAGCGGCATACTAAAAGTTTTAACGGAAATTATAAATAAAATCGTAAAAGGCGGTATATGATGAGCAAAATCGTAAAAGCCACAAATTTAAAAAAGACGTATTATTCGGGAGTGGAAACACCCGTAATAAGAGGCATAGACCTTGAGGTCGACGAGGGCGAATTTGTTGCTATTCTGGGAGAATCGGGAAGCGGCAAATCCACTCTTTTGTATTTGCTGTCGGGGATAGAAAAACCCGATGAGGGAGAGGTGGAACTTTTGGGAAAAAGACTCTCGCTTATATCCGACGCCGAGATGTCGTCGCTCCGCAGGAGGGGATTTTCGTTCGTGTATCAGTTTGACAACCTGATTGAAAATCTGACGGCAGAAGAAAATATATTTCTTCCTTTGAGACTCGACAAAAAAAAGGTTGCGGATTATAAGGATAAGTTCGAAGAGTTAGTCGATTATCTTTCGATATCTCATTGCACCAAACGACTTCCCAAACAACTGTCCGGCGGTGAACAACAGAGAGTGGCGTTGGCGAGAGCGCTTATAACGAATCCGCAAATTATATTTTTGGACGAACCGACGGGTAGTCTTGACGCCAAAATGGGTCAGCAGGTTATGGAACTGCTTAAGGATATAAATAAAAGCCGTAAAGTGGCACTCGTTATGGTTACGCACTCAAAATCACACGCAGATTACGCCGAAAGGCAGGTTTTTATTTCCGACGGCAGAGTGTGCGATAACGCAGAATGACGGGGCGGAAAACCGTTTCTCTTTTTTAACAGGGATAGGTTTTTATATTAGCTTTATAATCGGAAATAACTTATATCATACGGCTGTCTTATTGCATGCGATAAAACTTTCACGGCAGATAGAAAAGATGTAAAACTATTTAAAGGTGCAAAAGGTAAAGTGTTTAATTTAGCGCTTAAAAATTTAAAACAATTCAAAACGGTTGCCATTATAATAGCGATTGCGATTTCAATCGCCGTTCTTTTTTGCGTATTCGCTTTTGAAGGCACGGTAGGCAATTACCTTTTGGCGATAGAAAGGGCGGAAGCAGGGGACAGCGATATTATGATAACTCCGCGTTCCGATTCCGCATCCATAACTTCGGTTGCTCCCCTAAAGGAGATTGACGGCGTAGAATATGCCGTTGGTGCGGTAGTGCTTTACGGCTCTTACGGCGACAATTATTTAAACCTTTACGGATTTGACGGCGCGGACGTTCAAAAACTGAATTTTCTGGATATATCCGACGGGTCTCTTAGCGAACTTATCTCCAAATCGGAGAACGTCGCAATCAGCGAGGATATGGCAAAGAATTTATCCCTTAAAATCGGCGATAAAATCACCGTGAGCGTTTTTAATCGTTCCAAAGATTTTTACGTTACCGCAATTTGCAAAAACAACGGCTATTTCGCAAGCGACAGCCCTTATAAAGTGGTCGGTCTTGCCCGTGGCGGAATTTCCTCTCTTATCGGCAGTTCACTCGGAAACGTTTATAACAAAATTTACGTCAAGGCAAAAAGCGGCGTTAGCGTTTCGGGGCTTATCGACACAATAAAGAATATAGCGGAATATGAAAATATGAACGTGGTTCGAAGCATAGATATGACGCTCATCTCTCAGCAAACGAGGTCATATTCCGCTTCAATTATTATATCCGGTGTTGCCGTCGTATTGCTCGTTGCAGGTGCGATTGCCGTTTTGTTTTTACTTACTACCGAGCAAAAGAGAGTATTGATTTCAAAACTTACTGCGATAGGGGCAAGTAAAAAACAGCTGTTAGGACTTTTTTTAACGGAGACGGGAACGCTTGCTCTCGGCGGATTGGCGCTCGGACTTTGTCTTTCACCGTTGCTGTTGTATATACTTTTAGAAGTCACTTTGGGGGCGGCAAATATATTTTTCGTCGACGCCGCACTGTTAATCGGGGCGGCGGTCGCCGTGTCGGCTTTTACCGTCGTTATAGGGCTTGTTCCTTATTTTATAGCTCTTAAAAAATCAACTAAGGAAAATCTTGTTCAGACCGACAAATCGGGAAAGCTGCAAATTGTTTTTGCCTGCGTTTCCGCGGCAATGTGCGTCCTCTTTTCCGTTTTGACTTTTACGCTCCCTCAAGCGACGGCGCGAGGCGTTTTCGGAATACTCAACGTCGTCTTTGTTTCGCTTGCCGCATGTCTTATATCTCCTTATATCGTTAAGGGGTTGGGTAAAGCTTGTTCCGTTTCAAAAAATCCGTCCGTGGCGGTGGCGGGTCTATCTCTTGCCAGACTAAGAGGAATTGCCAGGTCAAGCCGATTAATAACGTTAGGCGTTGTTGTGTCCGTATTGCTCACCATGGCGTGGACTGTTTCAAAAAGCGTGTTTACGGGCTTTAAAGAGCAATATACTTCGCTCGTTTTCGTCAGCAACGTTTCGTCCGATACCGACGATGACTATAACGAAATCGCTTCGTTTGACGGAGTTTCTTCGGCGCACAAAGCGCTTTGGTTTGAAGCGGGATTGACGGTCGGCGGAGAAAAGAAGACGGTAAACGTGATAGGCGCGGACGACGTTCTCGACATAATCGATTTCAGATATATAACCCCGAAATCGGAAATTGAGCAAAAGTTTTCCGAGAACGAAAATTATTGCTTTATAGACGAGGCGTATAAAGTTTTATATTCGCTAGATGTTGGCGATAAGGTGACCGTGGAATACGAATCGAAAAAGGCAACTTTTACGGTAGGCGGAATACTTCGCCAAGAGCTTTTCGGAGGCGCGTATTTAGTGATAAACAGGCAGGTATTGTCCGACGCTTTTTCGCTTCCGTCCTATGATTCGGTCGTGGCTGTTTCGCATAGCGCCGACTCGCTCGCAAAACAGATGCAGCAGGCGTTCAGCTCAAAAAATCTTTTTGTGCTTACCGCTTTGGAAACGTTCAGTTGGGAAACGGATTCTTTTGATAAAATTTTCGATTTAATCGGCGTGCTTGCCATCGTGTTTATTTTAGCCACGGTGGGAGCAGTGCTGTTGAACGTATATATTTTAAGGTCGTCAAGGAGTATTGAACGCTCGCGTCTTTTGCTAATGGGTATGGAAAAGAATACGCTTTTTATGTCTGAATTTTTCGAGCATTTCATAGTTGCGGCGGTGGCGTTCGTTCTTACCTTGGCTTTTAGCGCATTGCACGTTGCAAGCCTTATACATGCTTTACTTTTGTTCGATTTGTATTTCGAATTTTATTACTCGTTCCCGATTGTTGCCTGCGTAAGTCTTGCCATGCTTGTGTTTTACCTTTTTGTGCCGTTTATTTTTGCGTTTAAAAAAAGATATAAAATAGCGTTGAAATAACCCAAGAGAGCGGTTGCCGAAAACTTTGGAAACCTACGGTATTTACAAAAAGGGAATTGGGCGGTATAATTATATAGATAGGCAGTGCGCGGTATGGTCGTAAAAGGCGTATCGCGAAAAAGGTTAAAGGATAAATAGAACAAGGAAATACTTTAGCTATGAGAAAGAAGTTTTTGATTGCGCTAACTATAATTTTGGTTTTGTGCACTGCGTGCACTCTTTTCGCGTGTTCAAATTCAAGCAGTTCTGTTGACCAAAGAAGCAAAGCCATCGAGAACTTCCAAAACGCATATCTTAAAGCGTGTAGCGATAATTGGAGCCTGAATCTTAGCGCATCCGAACAAAAAGAGCTTTATAACGAGGGACACTACGTTTATCAGAAGGAATGGGCAGCTTTTTATGCCGATGTGCTTAAGAGCTCTACGATAAGAACGCAAAAGATAACGGCGATAAACGAGCAGCTTTTATACAACGAAGATTTGAAAAAACTTATAAGGGAAGGAAGGTTTAATTTCGATAAATTATTGACTCTGTTCAGCGACACGGGACTCATTTCCGAAGACGTTTCGGAATTGGTATACTTAGTCGCAAGCAATTTTATCAATAAAGGATATGATACGGCTTTAAACATTTTAAATAAAGTTACAGCACTTTACGAAAAAGCAGCCCAAAGCGCGCAGACGACGGCGAATAAACTAAACGAATTAAAACAGGTCAAAACGGATGCGGAATATTTGATGGAAAGTCTTGAGGATATCGACGAAAACAAGAGTAGCTTAAGTATTGATTTAGACCTAATTAAGCAACCGCTCGGATATATAATAAACTTTTCCTATTCGACCGTAGAAACTATAAACGCTTTATCGGAGTTTAATTCGGAAGGTGAAGTAACGGATTCTCAAGCAGAAGAAATAGCCGTTTTTATAAGAGGTGCACTTCTTTCCGTAAAAGAGCTTGAAACCATGTTTGACGAAGATACAATTATCAACGTATCCAACGCCATTTCAAATGTTTCAAGGGTATTTGAAAACGTATTCATAAGCGGAGATTCAATCATAAACGCCGTGAATAAAATTTTAAACTACGTCAATTTCGGTTTGGATTATCTGCCTTTGGCGTGCGATATAGTGACGAGTTTAGAAACTCTCGTTGACGCAGATTTCGTCAGAGACGTTTTCAGAATAAAAAATTATCCTCAAGAAAATTATGCTCTTATAATAGGCAAGGCTTTTTCCGCCCTTTCGCAGAAGTTTTCAAACGAGAGCTTGACTGCCACAATTAATTTAATAAAAGATTCGGTAGGAAACAATCTTGAAAAACTTGCCGTTTCATCTTTCATATTGGAAGGACTATTTGAAGCCTCGGCGTATATTTTGCCAAACGAAAAAAGCTATTATATAACTTCCGAAAACGAAAGCCGTATCATGTCGCTTGCCGCCTATCAGCTTTTTAAAAGAAGCTATATGATGACTGTCAATTCTTTCGCTATAAAATACGCAGCAAACAATAACTTGTCGATAAACACTATATTGAGTTGTGTAACGTGGGCAAAGGAAGTGCTAAGATATTTAGATGACCCTGTTTTGAATCCGAACGGCGTCACACTTTCGGTGGATATCACAGCTTTTGAGGATATCTCTCAAAACCCGAAGCCGGAATACGTAAGGGAATGGTTTAACGCAATATTCGAAGCGGCAGATAAGATGTTTTTGACCGTAGCGCACGAATTAAACGAGAGCGTCTTTTCGGCGGCTCGTCTTATGATTCCCGATTTCTTTGCGGCTCAGGACACATATGATGAACTTGCCGATATGTATGAGCAATACGGTTTTATATCGGAAACCGACGCTCTTTTTGCCGAGCTTGTAAGGCTCAGTGAGGAGTCGAATATCGACAAAATAATAAATGCGATAAAATAGATAAATGCGATAAAATGGATATCCGAGCGCATCGGATAGATACAGACGAAAGGGGCAACAAAAATGCGCCGAAAAACAATTAAAGATATATCAAATAAAAAATAAAGATATATCAAAAATAGGGTATATCGAATAAAACATAAAAGATATATCAAATAAAAAAGGTATATCAAATAAAAAGGTATATCAAATAAAAATACAAAAAAAATTAAAAATAAAAGATATAACAAACAGTTGTAAAAATCGTAAATGTGTGTTAAATTGAAATTGTTAAATCTGTATCGATGTTTTTACGGAGAGTAAGATGGCAATAAACAAAATTAAATTTTTGCATGCCATCGTAAGATGGCATTTTTTATTGCACACGATACAAAATAAATTAAAGGAGATTCAAATGAGGGTAGGAGTTATCGGAATCGTCGTTCGCGGCGACAGGGGAATAAGCATTGAAATGCAGAAACTTTTCAACGAGTTTTCCGACATTATCATCGGAAGAATGGGCGTGCCGAGAGAGAATATGTCGGCAATAAGCTTAATCGTTGAAGGAACGGTCGAGAGAATTTCTGCTTTGACGGGAAAACTCGGCAAATTCGACGGACTCAAGGTCAAGTCCGCCTTGACAACAATGGATTAAATTTTTTAAGGAGAAGTGCAATATGAAAAAAGCAAAAATTTTAACTATCGTATTGGTCATCGTATTGGCGGCAACGGTTTTCGCCTTTGCCGGTTGCAACAATACCGAAACCGACAACACGCTCCGCATAGCGCTCCCTGACGGAACGCCTTGCCTTGCAATGGCAAATCTTTTCGACGGAGATAAAAATCTCGAGGGTTATAAGCTGGATATGAACGTAGTCGGCGCAAACCTTATCGGAAACGAAGTTCTCAGCGGAAAGGCGGATATCGCTATTATGCCTACAAACGCGTTTGCTCAGCTTTATAACAAGGGAGTCGACTATCAGATTATCACTTCAAACATTTTCGGCGTGCTCTATATTATCGGCAACCCCGAAACAGCTTTTGAGTTATCCAATCTTACGGGAAAGGTCGTATCGTCGATAGGAAAGACAAATACCCCCGAATACGTTTTCAAAAAGATATTGGATTATTATCAGATTCCTTATGTTGAGGCTTCCGAAGCCGTTGCGGGTAAAGTCGCCATAAGCTATGTGGACGACGGCTCGCAGGCGATCCAGGCGGTCAAAAACGACGAGGCGGATTATGCCATAGTAGGCGAGCCTGCCGTAACAAACGCCGCGTCAAAAGGACTTGTTAATCTTTACGACCTTCAGGAAGGTTGGAGCATAGCCACGGGCGGAAATTCGAAATATCCTCAGGCGTCTTTGGTTATGAAATCGTCGCTTGCCAAGGATAAGAAATTCGTCACCGCTCTCGTTGAAAAACTTTATGAAAATCTCGAATATCTTAAAGATGAAGAAAATCTTGCAAATCTCACTTCGCTTTTTGCCGAGTACGGCAGCGCAACCACATTCCCCGCTGCAAGCATTGCAAATTGTAACGTAGACGTCAAGTGGGCATATGACATTAAAGACGAGATGAAAACTTATCTTGGCGAGTTCGGAATTACGCTTAAAGACGATAATTGCTTCTATAACTATGCGGCATAGAATTTTTCCGCACATTAAATGCGCAGTTCGTCTTATATGACAGAGCAATAACAAATTTATAAAATTGAAGTCGAAATCGGGCGCAAGTTTTGATTTTGACTTCAATTTTTAAAAAGCGAGGACAGAGCGTTTTAAAAGCGTGTAGCTATGGAACGTCAGATAACTTAGGCAATATCTTGAAGCGAGGTTTGATTTTTTTTAAATTTTATTTTTAAGTAAAAATTTAAAATAGATATTGCTAAAACGCATTTGCGGCTGTTAAAATCAAATGGGAGATATTGATAGATGTTTTAGACTATGCCGTGCTAAAAGAGTAGTATTTGATTTTTACAATCACAAAACGGTATTATTTGATTTTGACAATCGCAAGATAAAAAGGTAAAGGATAAATTTTGGAAACAAAAGCCAATAGGACAAAACAGGAGGGCACGCCCAAATCGGCAACAGAAAGGGTTATTGCTTTCCTCAAAAGCAAGGGATTTAAAAGCGCGGTATTGACTGTGCTATATCCTCTTATTTCTCTTGCCATTGTTTTGCTCGTGTGGCTTATTGCCGCAAAGTCGCTCGATAAACCGCTGGTTTTGCCTGAACCTAAAGAGGCTTTTAGCGAACTGTTTGTAATACTCGGCGAAAAGCAGACGTATGAATACGGAGCTTTAACCGTGGGCAGAACGTTTTTGAGTTTTATTATTTCGACTGTTACCGCATTTATATTCAGCATAATAGGCGTGCTGTTTAAGCCTTTTCACAAAGTACTTTCGCCGATAGTCACCGTGTTAAGAGCGGCGCCCACGCTTCCCGTTATCTTTTTGACCGTTATCTGGTTTGATTATTCCGAAGTTCCGGTCGTCATAGGATTTTTAATTGCATTTCCGCTTCTTTATTCGAGTTTTTACACCGCTCTTACAGGCGTGGATAAAAATTTAGTGGATATGGCAAAATCGTTTAACGTATCAAAGAAAAACGTCATACAATACGTCTATTTGCCTTCCATACGCAGACCGTGTCTTGAGAGTATGAAAAGCGTTATATCCTTAACTCTCAAAGTCGTCGTCGCGGCGGAAATAACCGCTCTTACCAAAAAAAGTTTGGGACTTTTGTTCAGAATAGAAAATCTCACTTACAACATATCCGCGCTTTTGGCACTCACCGTGTTTACGGTAATCATTTCCTTTATTCTGGAAGGACTCTTTTCGCTCATCATATGGGCGACGGGAAAGGTTAGGTGAATATGGATTTAACGGTTAAAAATTTGTCTGTAACGTTCGGCGATAAAAAGATTTTTGAGAATTTTTCCTATGTCTTTAAAGAGGGGGAGATAACGTGCGTGCTGGGAGAATCGGGCATAGGCAAATCGACGCTTTTAAACTGTGTAGCTTCCGTTATTCCTTACAAAGGAGAGATAGATAAGGACGGGGGAGTGTCTTATATCTTTCAGGAGGACAGGCTTGTGCCGACCCTTTCCGTGTTTAAAAATCTTGAACTTGTTTTAAAGGGCGTGGACAAAGATAAAAAATCGAGAAAGGAAAAAATAGACGAGATGTTAAAACTTGTCGAACTTGACGGCGAAGAGAAAAAGATAAAAGCAGAGCTAAGCGGCGGTATGGCTCAGCGAGTGGCAATGGCAAGGGCGTTTTTGTATCCTTCAGAGGTGCTGCTGCTCGACGAACCTTTTAAAGGACTTGACCCTTCATTGAAAGGCAGACTGATAAAAACCTTTGTAAAGTTATACGAAAAGGAAAGAAGGACGGTAATTTTTGTTACGCACGCCATAGACGAGGCTTTGCTCTTGGCGGATAAAATAATAATGATAAAAGGCTCTCCCGCAGTTATATCTTTTGAAAGCGAGATAAAGGCGGAAAAAGCGGAGCGAAATCTCAGCGACGATGCCTTTGACCGTCTCAGAAAAAAATTGCTTGAATGTTGGGAACAGGTTTAATTTGCTTGACAATGCTTTAACTTGTTATTATAATTGTAAAGAATTTTAAACAACTGCATGTCAGGAAAGTGGAGGACGAAATGAAAGAGAATATACATCCAAGTTATCATGAAGCAAAAGTTACATGTGCTTGCGGTAATACATTCGTGACGGGAACTACAAAAGACACCGACAACATCAAGGTTGAAATTTGCAACAAATGTCATCCTTATTTTACCGGTAAGCAAAAGCTCATTGACACAGGTGGTCGTATCGAAAGATTTAACGCTAAGTTTAATCGCGATAAAAAAGAAAACTAATAACACCTTAAAAATGCAGCTTGCTGCATTTTTTTGTATAAGGAAACGGTTTGAAAGATAAGAAAAAAGATAAAATATGCCGTAGGACGTCCATAGGAGGTCAGGCGGTATTAGAAGGCGTTATGATGCGGGGCGAGCGTTCGATTGCAACCGCCGTCCGCACAAGCAGCGGTGAAATTCAGATTGAATCGCAAAGGATAAAACCGCTTAAAGAAAGGAACGTATTTTTCAGATTGCCGTTTGTCCGCGGAGTGGTGAATTTATGCGAACAACTGTTCAAAGGAACAGGCATACTGCTTCGCTCTGCCGAGGTTTACGGCGATTTTGCCGAGCCGTCAAAATTTGAAAACTTCATCGCCAAAAAGTTTAAGGTAAACCCCATGAGCGTACTTATGGGTTTTTCCGTGGTAGTAGGTTTGCTTTTGGCGGTGGGGCTTTTTATATTTTTACCCAATTTTCTGACGGGTCTCATTTTTTCCGTTCCTTCCGTTTCCAATACGCACCCTGCGCTTCAGTCGCTTACCGAAGGCGCGATAATGCTTGCGATATTCCTAATTTACATTTTGATAGTCACTGCGCTCAAGGACATAAGGCGTGTGTTTATGTATCACGGAGCGGAGCACAGGACGATAAACTGTTATGAAAGAGGGCTTGAACTCACGGTAGAGAACGTGCAGAAGATGCCGACTTCGCACAGCCGCTGCGGAACGACGTTTTTGTTTTTCGTGCTTGCCGTTTCTATTTTAGTGTTTGCATTTGTCAATTGGATGCTCTCCGCGCTCGGTTGGCTTACGGGCAAGCAGATAATCGACGTATTCATAAAACTGCCCGTAAAGCTTTTATTTATTCCCGTAGTGGCGGGTATAGCTTACGAGATATTAAAGTTTACGGCAAAATACGATAATATCTTTATGAAAATTTTGCGCTCTCCCGGTATGCTTTTGCAAAAACTGACGACGAAAAAACCCACTGACGATATGGCGGAAGTGGCCATTGCGGCTTTTAAAAGAGTGCAGGTTATGGACGCCGACCCAAGTTATCCCGTAACTAAATTCGATATAAAAATTCCTTACGACGTGGCAAGGAAGAGGATAAAGGCGATAACGCCCTCAAGCGACGAGAGCGATATAGACTGGATATTCTGCGAGGTTACAAATCAAAAGCGTTCCGCTCTTGCCGAGCTTAAGACAGTAGAGCAAAAACAGTATGAAACGCTCGAAAGTTTAGCTAAAAAGCTGGCTAAGGGAATGCCACTTGCCTATGCTTTGGGATATACCGATTTTTACGGAAATAAGATAAGCGTAAACGAAAACGTTTTGATACCCCGTTCCGAAACGGAAATGCTTTGCGCTAAGGCAAAAGAACTGTTTAAGGGCAAAAACATACTTGACCTTTGCACGGGAAGCGGAGCGGTTGCCGTCACTTTGGCAAAGGAAACGGGAGCTAAAGTCGTCGCTTCGGATATAAGCGAAAAAGCGCTCGAGGTGGCAAAGCTCAACGCTTTGAATAATTCTGTTAAAATAGATTTTATAAAGAGCGATATGTTTGAAAATATTGATGGCGAGTTTGATATGATAGTGTCAAATCCTCCTTATATAAAGAGGGCGGATATTTCCTCGCTGGATAACAACGTAAAAGATTTCGAGCCGCATATTGCGCTTGACGGCGGAGATGACGGTTTGGATTTTTATAGAATAATAGCTAAAAATGTGTTTGATTATCTCGCCAAAGATGGTATTATTTTAATGGAAGTCGGAATAGGTCAAGCCGACGCGGTAAAAAATATGTTTGACGGAAAAGTCGAGGTATATAAAGATTTAGAAGGCATCGACCGCATAGTAGCGGTTTGGAGCAAATGAGGTTGATATGAAGATAAGTGAAGGTATGCTTTCAAAACTGGATAAAATAAAACAGCGTTTCGACTTTTTGTCGTCGGAGCTGGCTAAGTCTGAAGTGGTTTCCAATCAGGCGGAGTTCAAAAAGCTCAGCAAGGAACACGCAGATTTAGAGCCGATTGCGGAAGGCTATCTCGTTTTGGAAAAACATCTTCAGGAGCTTAAGGACTTAGATGCGGCAATAGCTTCCGAAAAGGACGCCGACTTGAAAGAGTTTTTTAAAGACGAATACGACAGCCTTTTAAAGCAATGCGACGACGACGTGCAAAACGTGAAAGTACTGCTTTTACCCAAAGACCCCAACGAAGATAACAACGTTATTATGGAAATAAGAGCCGGCGCGGGCGGCGACGAAGCGGGACTTTTCGGAACGGAGCTTATGAAGATGTATAAAGCCTATGCCGAAAAGAACAGGTGGAAGACAGAAGATATATCTATGAATATGTCAGAGCTGGGCGGCGTCAAAGAGGCCGTGTTCATGATAACGGGAAAAGGCGCATACGGAAAACTGATGTATGAAAGCGGCGTGCACAGAGTGCAACGCGTTCCCGAAACGGAGTCGCAGGGCAGAGTCCACACCTCGACCGTCACCGTGGCGGTATTGCCCGAAGCCGAGGACGTCGAAGTCGAGCTTAACGAAAAGGATATAAAGGTGGATACCTATCGCAGTTCGGGGGCGGGCGGACAGCACGTAAACAAGACGGAATCCGCAATCAGAATGACGCATATCCCGACGGGCATCGTAGTCGAGTGCCAGGACGAACGCAGTCAGATAAAAAACAGAGAAAAGGCTCTTAAAGTATTGAAATCGAGGCTTTACGACTACTATCAGTCGCAGGCGGATAAAGAATATTCCGAGCAGCGCAGGGCTCAGGTGGGCACGGGAGACCGTTCGGAAAGAATTAGGACATACAATTTCCCTCAAGGAAGAGTGACCGACCATCGCATAGGGTTTACCCTTTACAGTCTTGACAAATTTATGTTGGGTGAAATAGATGAAATGATAACCGCTCTCAGAATCGCGGTGCAAAACAAACTGTTAGAAAACGTCGAATAGGAGGTTTTTATGTTAGTTAAATATAACAGAAATCGCAACGTAATGGAAGAACACGCTTATAAACCGACACTTCAGGACGTAGCACAACCGAATTTGTTTAGAAAAGTTTTCGCTTACGGCACTATCCCGAAAACGGCATTCAATTTCCGAACGGTTCAGATGGATACGCCGAAAGATTTATACATCACGGATACGACTTTCCGCGACGGACAGCAATCTTGCTCTCCGTTTACCGTGGAAAACATCGTGGAAATTTATAAGATGCTCCACCGCCTTTCGGGACCCAACGGTATAGTGAGACAGAGCGAATTTTTCCTGTATAGCGATCAAGACAGAAAAGCCGTCGAAAAATGTCTCGAACTCGGCTACAAGTTCCCCGAGGTCACAAGCTGGATAAGGGCAAACGAAAAAGACTTCGAGCTTGTAAAATCGTTCGGACTCAAAGAGACGGGAATTTTGGTTTCCTGCTCCGACTATCATATTTTCAAAAAAATGAATATGACGAGAAAGCAGGCACTCGACAAATATCTCGGCGTCGTAAAAATGGCTCTTGAAAGGGGAATAAGACCCAGATGCCACTTTGAAGATATAACGAGAGCGGACTTTTTCGGATTTGTCATTCCTTTTGCAATCGAGCTTATGAAGCTTCAACAGGAAACGGGTATACCCATTAAAATCCGTGCCTGCGATACGATGGGCTATGGCGTAAGCTATCCCGGTGCGTCGTTGCCCAGAAGCGTGCAGGGCATTATATACGGATTTAAATACTATGCCGAAGTTCCCAGCGAACAGCTTGAGTGGCACGGTCACAACGATTTTTATAAGGCGGTCGTAAACAGCGCGACGGCTTGGTTATTCGGTTGCAGCTCTGTAAATACAACGATTTTAGGTATAGGCGAAAGGACGGGAAACACTCCGCTTGAAGCCATGGCAATCGAATACGCTTCCATAAAAGGACACAAAGGCGGTATGGACCTGTCCGTCATAACGGATATAGCAAATTACGCCGAAAACGAAATGGGAATCGAAATACCTCCTCAGACTCCGTTTGTGGGAAGAAATTTCAACGCGACGAGAGCGGGTATACACGCCGACGGACTTTTAAAGGACCAGGAGATTTACAATATTTTCGATACCGAAAAAATACTGAACAGGCCGCCCACAGTAATTGTCGACAGTTTTTCAGGGCTTGCGGGTATTGCATTTTGGATAAATAAATATTATAATTTATCCGACGAGGAAAAAATCGACAAGAAAGACGACCTTATCGTCAAGATGAAGGAGAAGGTTGACCTTAAGTATGCCGAGGGCAGGACGACGATGATGAGCGACTCGGAACTCAAAGCCATGATTAAGGAAATCGACCCGAAAAGATATGAGATGTTAAAGTCTAAACTCAAGTCGAGGAAAACCGAGGAATAAATTTTAATATTTAGGGGTGAATTATGATTACAATTATTTACGGAGCTAAGGGCTCAGGCAAAACAAAAAAGATGATTGACGCCGTAAACGCCGCAGTCGACAAAACGAAGGGCATCGTGGTGTTTTTGAGCGATACGAACAGATATATGCCTGAAATAAGAAATCAGGTCAAAAAGATAAATACTGCCGAAAGCGAGGTTTTCAACGAAGCCGAACTCGTAGGGTTTATAAAGGGTATTATAGCTTGCAACAACGACGTATCAAAAGTTTTTATAGACGGCGCGCACCGTATGTGCAATAAAGACGTTGCGGATATGGAAACATTTTTTGAATGGGTTTGCGAAATGGGCGCGAAGTCCAGCATAGAGTTTGTAGTTACGGCAAGTAAAGACCTTTCCGAAATGCCGGAATTTTTAAAGAAATTTATTTAGGCAGAGTAGGCAGGCTCGCCATTTAAAATGACGGGCCTTTTATATAAACTTAATCGGTTTTAGCATAAAGGCAGAGGGCAGGCGCGTCGTTGCGTTAATGCCGTTTGCCTTAGCTAATGTAAACGGGATAATACGCTGCTTTATGACGGACGCAAAATAAGATACAAAAAATAAATTTTATTCGCCGCGGATACTATCGGTTTTGTCGCGGTAAAACAAACGGGCAAGGAGAGGCTTTGGGCCTGAGGTTGCGATATGAAATATATAAGCACGAGAAACAAAAACAAAATCGTCAGCGGAGCACAGGCGATTGCGATGGGAATATCCGACGAAGGCGGACTTTTCGTTCCCGAATTTTTTCCGCAGATAACAAAAGCCGACAGAGATAAAATGGCGGCTATGTCTTATGCCGAAAGGACGGCGTTTGTTCTTTCAAAATATCTCGACGAGTTTACCTACGACGAAATTCTGGGAATGGTAAACAAAGCTTATTCCCGTTTTGACAGCGATGAAGTCGCTCCCGTAGTCAAGCTTGACGACAATCTTTTTGTTTTGGAGCTTTTCCACGGTCCGACCTATGCATTTAAAGATTTAGCTTTGACGCTTTTGCCTTATCTGTTGACTGCAAGCAAGGCAAAGATAGGCGACGGCTCTTCCACACTCATTTTGGTTGCCACGAGCGGAGATACCGGAAAAGCGGCTTTAGAGGGCTTCAAAGACGTCGATAAAACGAAGATTATGGTATTTTATCCTTCCGACGGGGTATCGGATATGCAAAAGCTGCAAATGATAACGCAGGAAGGCTCTAACGTCGAGGTAGTCGGTATAAAGGGAAATTTTGACGACGCTCAGACTGCCGTCAAGAGAGTGTTTACCGACCCCGAAGTAAAAGAGGAGCTAAAAAAGCGAAACATAGAGCTTTCGTCGGCAAACTCGATAAACTGGGGCAGGCTTGCTCCGCAGATAGCTTACTATATTTCAAGCTATATCGACCTTGTTTCGTCGGACGAAATAAAGGGCGGCGACAAGATAAATTTTGTCGTTCCCACCGGCAACTTCGGCGATATTCTGGCGGGATATTATGCCTATAAAATGGGATTGCCTATAAACAAACTCATTATCGCTTCAAACAAAAACAAGATTCTTTCCGACTTTTTCCACGAAGGAGTTTATGACGTAAAGAGAGATTTTTATAAGACGGCTTCTCCGTCTATGGATATACTTATATCTTCCAATCTCGAAAGGCTCATTTTCGAGGCGACGGACAGAAACGACGCCGAGGTCAACAAACTGTATAGCGACCTTAAAGAGAATAAAAAATTTATCTTCGATATCTCTAAAATCGACGGTGTGTTCGCATCGGGCTGGGCAGACGAGGAAGAAACGGCAGACGCAATATTTGAGACGGCGGAGGAATACGGTTATACTACGGATACGCATACGGCGGTTGCCATGAGCGTCTATTACGACTATATCGACGAAACGCAGGACAAGACGGCAACTGTGGTGCTGTCCACGGCAAATCCTTATAAATTTCCGCTTTTCGTATACAATTCGGTGACGGGCAAAAACAAGAAACTCGACGCATTTAAAGCTTCCGAGCTTCTGGAGACCGAAATCGAAATCGACCGTCCCGAAGGCTTGAAAAACCTTAAGGATAAAAAGGTGCTTCACGACAAGGTAGTGGAAAAGAGCGAGATTGAAAAAGAGGTTTTGAATTTCGCCGAAAAATAATTTTTAACTCTATCGGTTTTAATTAAATCCGGGCAGAGGAAAGTCTATAAATTTTGCCGGCGAATAGCTTATCGGCAAAACTGACTCGAGAGGGCGAAAATTTATAAAACTAACACGCCGTAAACTGCGGCATAGCTTAAGGCATAAAGGAATTTAACGTATGTTTAAGGAACAAAAAGTATTATTGAGCGGTATTCAGCCGACGGGAATAATGACGATAGGAAATTATATCGGAGCGGTAAAAAACTGGCTAAGGCTTCAGGACGATTATCTCAGCGTATATTTTATTGCCGACCTTCACGCTCTTACCGTCAGGCAAAATCCGACGGAGTTCAAACAGCGCGCGCTTTCTTTTTTCGCGCAGTATCTCGCATTCGGACTTGACCCTGAAAAATCCATACTTTATTTTCAGTCGCACGTCCCGGAGCATACGCAGCTTCAGTGGGCGTTAAACTGTTTTACATATGTGGGCGAGGCTCAGCGTATGACGCAGTTTAAAGACAAGAGCGCAAAACATACCGATAACATAAATATGGGGCTTATGGACTATCCCGTGCTTATGGCGGCGGATATATTGCTTTTTCAGACAGACCTCGTGCCTGTCGGAATAGACCAAAAGCAGCATCTTGAACTTACAAGGGATATAGCGATAAGGTTCAACAATCAATTCGGAGACGTATTCACAGTGCCGGACGGATATATCCCCAAGACGGGCGCAAAGATTATGTCGCTTGCCGACCCGACGGCGAAGATGTCCAAGTCAGACCCCGACCCTAATGCGGCTATTTCCGTCATAGAGGATCCTGATTCGATAATGAGAAAGTTTAAAAGGGCGGTTACCGACAGCGGAAACGAAGTTAAATTCAGCGACGAAAAGCCGGGTATTTCCAATCTTTTGAGTATCTATACCGAAATGACGGGCAAAACTATATCTGAGGCGGAAGCCGAGTTTGCAGGTCGCGGTTACGGTGATTTCAAAACAAATGTCGCAGAAGCCGTAATTGAAAGATTGAGACCGGTCAGAGAAGAATATGCGAGACTTATCAAAGATAAGGCATATCTTACCGAAACCGCAAAAAAAGGCGCGGAAAAGGCGAGATATATCGCCAGCCGCACCGTGGAAAAGGTTTACAAGAAACTCGGGCTCGTCGTTAAGGAGTAGTTATGTTCGGATATATCGTCCCCGATAAGATGAATATGTATATAAAAGATTTCACTCTGTTTCGGGCTTATTATTGCGGACTTTGCAAGACGCTGGGCAGGACGGGAATGCCGCATACGAGGCTTTGCACCAACTACGACACTACTTTTTTAAGCGTTTTGGCGCACAGTCTGAAAGGGCAGGACGTCAAGATAAAAAACGCTCCCTGTATTCTAAATCCACTCAAAAGACGCAGCTTTGTTGCCGCCGACGATATTTCCTATAAGGTTGCGGATATAACAGTTTTGCTCGGATATTATAAACTGTCCGACGACGTAATTGACGGACAAAAGGGCAGGGCGCTATTAAAGCCGTGGCTTTACTCAAGAATGAGAAGAGCTAAAAAAAGGTGCCCCGAGGTATGGAATTCGATAAAGCAGGGTTACGGCGAACTGAGAAAACTCGAAAAGGAAAAATGCGACAGCATAGATAAAGCCGCCGACCCGTTCGGAAATATAATCGAAAAAATCGTATGCTACCTTGTTCCGAACGCGGACGAGAACACGAAAGTATTTGCCTATGAGCTTGGCAAGCTCGTATATCTTTTCGACGCCGTGGACGACGTGTGGAAAGATTGCAAAAAAAAGAGGTATAATCCGTTTATCGCAAAATACGGCAAACCTGTCTCAAAAGAGGCATTTTTGAAAGAACATCTTCAAGATGTTGAATTTTTACTGAAAACAAGTTATAATACTTTAATAGAGGCATACGACAAAATGAATATAGTAGTTTCGGAAGGTGTGCTTTCAAATATCGTATACCTCGGCATTGATATGCAGATTAAAAGGTTATTAAAAGGAGAAGATAAATGCATAACGACCCGTTTGTAGTTTTGGGAGTAAGCCGCTCCGCCACAAAAGAGGAAATACAGCAGGCTTACTACGCCAAAAGGGATAAACTGTCAAATGATATGTTCTTAGAGGGCGACGCGGGTGCGGAAGCCGCCAAGCAGCTTCAAGAGCTTGACGTGGCGTTTTCCGAAGCAATCGATATCGTCACTGCGGCGGCGGAACCGCAAAAGGCAGCTTCCACTTTGGACGACGTCAGAAATGCGCTGGGTGACAGACGTTTTGACGAAGCTCAAAAACTTCTCGACGATATAAGCTACCGTGATGCGGAATGGCATTATCTTCAGTCGATAGTTTACTATAACAAAAATTGGTTTATGGAATGTAAAAATCAGCTTGAAATCGCTTCTTCCATTGAACCTGAAAACGAGAAGTATAAAAAGGCGTTAAACAACCTCAATCTCAAAATGTCCAAAGGCGGCATTGACGGCACTGTGGAAACGGGCAGAACGTATAATAACAACAATAACGCCAACGCCAATCAGAATCAGCAAACCGCCACAAACAGAACCTATTACACAAGGCGCGACGACAATACCTGTTGCAATATTTGCGGAGGACTTCTTTGCGCGGACTGTTGTTGCGAATGTATGGGCGGGGATTTAATCTCTTGTTGTTAAAAACCAAAGCCGCATTTTTGCGGCTTTGCTTATAATTGCGGCGCCGCGGGTATTATCATTTTAAAAACAGCGTCGGTTTATTGAGCTCAAAGCCACAACCTTTTTAGGGGAAATTAAATTTTGTTTGAAAATTACGGATACTTAGTTTATGAAAAAAAAATTCAGACGTCCCACAATTGAAATAGCTGTAGCAGGTATATCGGCAGGACTTATGCTTCTGTTTTTATATCTTGCCGTCATAGTAAGGGTGGGAACGATATCTCTATATGTGGCGGCGTCACTCGTGCTTATGGTGCCGATTTCAAAAAAATATTACGTTGCCGCCGTGTTCGCCTATGTGGCGTCGTCGCTTCTCGCTTTTGCGATAGTCGGCGATATCCTGCAGGTTTTGGGCTTTATAATATATTTCGGACCTATGACGATAGCTTCCTGTATTATGGCGGAAAAGAGAGTAAAGCCATATATAACTTTTCCCGTTAAAATAGTTTATATCAACGCCACTCTCGCAATTCTGTATTTTGCCACAAACACCTTGGTTGTCGATTTGTCTTCGCTCGGCATAAACCTTCACTACGCCGTCATTGCGGTGGTGGGAACGGTATTATTGTTATTGCTGGATACGCTTATGCTTATGCTCTACCTAAGGCTCAAGCCGCTTATGGATAAGGTTATAAAAGATTCTTCTCCAAAAGGCAAGAAAAAAGAGGAAGACAACGTTTTTGAGGATTTTAAATCGGGCAAGTATATAAAGTCGGATTCGAACAATTCGGAAGACGAAGTCCTGCCGTCGGAGCAAAACAGTCAATCGCCGTGTAATATGCCCGAAACTGTTTTCGACGGCACAGACGACGGGACAACCGACGGCACGGACGACGGGACGACCGACGGCACGGACGACGGGACAACCGACGGAGAGAACGGTTCGGCACCAAAAACAGAGGGCAAGAAGGAAAATTCAGACGGTGAGTCGACGAAAGAAAAAAGCAAGATAAACAAACATAAATCTCTTTAAAAAGACTGAATAAATTAGATTGTTATAATGCTTTAAATTGTATTTAGCAAAATCGCATGTAAAAAATTTCGGGCAGGCAATCGGTTATTATATTTTAATTTGTCATCGTCAAAAATAAGCCTAAGCGAAAATAAACCTGCCAATTTAAAAAATAAGACAGCGTGATAAAGCCTTGCCGAAATGCAGGGCTTTGTTATTTTATATCTTTTAAGTTTTGCAGTTGTTGTTTTCGGTTGCCGTAGGATTGTTTGCCGCAAGCACCAGACTTATAGCAATCAATAAAGAGGTTTCAAGGTTGTTTATCTCGCCGTCTTCGGCAAACATCAGAAGTATCAGCAAAATAAACAAATACCAATTGTCGTTAAACATAAATTCACCTTTTATTTTCTTTATTCTACTTTATGCGACAAAAATCGAAAAAGTTCTGCATTGCTCACTGTTTTTTTTTATGCAATAATGGTATCGGTAAAATAGGAGGGGCTGTATGGAAACAATGTTAGACACAGCTACTCAAGAAAAAGTCAACGTTTATTTACCAAAGAATTCAGCATTATCCGCACTTGCCGACTTCTTTTCGGCATTTTCGGACGTAACGAGAGCGAAAATAATCTGCGCTTTATCCTTATCTGAGATGTGCGTTACCGACTTATCAAAAACTCTCGATTTGAATCAAACTACTCTGTCGCACCAGCTTAAAATGCTCAAAGTGCAAAACGTTGTTGAAGACCGCAGAGAAGGAAAGGTTGTCTATTATAAGTTAAAAGATAACCGAGTCGAGGACGTGCTTCTTGCGGGCGTCAAGTGTTTGGGATATTAATCCGAAAATACAAAAGATAATTTACAAAAATCATAAAAGCCTTCGGGCTTTTTATTTTTGCCGTTTTACTTTTGTTTTTAAAGTTTGTCTTTTTGCAGGCGTCTTTATATCTTTTTTCCTTTTATGTCAAAAGCTATAAGGCGTATTTTAAACCGAGTTTTGCCTTTTGCTTCAGCTCTTCGGCAGCCGACGTGCGGCATTCACGCATTTTATGTCTGACGTATCCGCCAAGCGGCGTCGGCTTTAACAGGAAATTTTAAATTATGTCCGCTTTAGCTTTAATGAATTGATACTGACCGTATTATGTGATATAATATAAATATGGATTTAAAGGAAAAATTGAAAGACGTTCCCACGTCTCCCGGCGTTTACACTATGTATTCCGACGACGGAACGATAATTTACGTGGGCAAGGCAAAAAATCTTTTAAACCGCCTTAGGTCTTATTTCCACAAAGCCAATCAAACGGTCAAGGTTATGGCGATGATGGAAAAGGTGGCGGATTTTTCCTATATAATTACCAAATCGGAAATAGACGCGCTATTGACCGAAAACAACCTGATAAAAAAATATAAACCCAAATACAACATTCTTTTAAAGGACGATAAAGCGTATCCGTTTTTAAGAATAGATTTAAAAGAGAAATTCCCTCAGGTCACGCTTGTCCGCTCGCTCAAAGAGGACGGAGCAAAATATTTCGGACCGTATATGATAAGCGTAAACGTATCCGATATTTTAGATTTAATTCATTCCGCTTTCAAGGTCAGGAGCTGCCGTCAGACTTTGGGGGATAAAAAACTGCGCCCGTGCCTCAATTATCATATAGGAAAATGTCTTGCTCCATGCACGGGAGAGGTGTCCGAGGAAGAATATCGAAAAGAGATTTCAAAGGTCATATCCTTTTTGAGAGGCAACGATAAAGAAGCAGAAAAAATACTCAAAGAGAAAATGTATCGCTTTTCCGCCGAAAACAATTTCGAGGCTGCGCTCGCTTGCCGTGAAAAACTTAAAGTGTTAGACAAAATAGTAAGGCGGCAAATCACCAATATGCCCACTGCAAAAAATATCGACGTGTTTGCCATGCGCTCGGACGGAATGAAAACGGTGGTCAGTCTGCTTGTAATAAGAGGCGGTAAAATCACCGGCGCGGACAATATGGCGTTTGAAAGCGTGAGCGAGGATTTATCGGAGTTTGTCTTGCAGTTTTATCAGAAGAATCCGCCCGTGTGCGACGAAATTTTAGTGGAATCGGACGACGACGTGCTTGAAGAAGCGATATCCGAACTTGCGGGAAGAAAAATTCTGCTCTATTCGCCCATAAAGGGAATACGCCGTCAGCTCGTGGAAATGGCAGTCGCAAACGCCGCAGATTATCTTGCCAAATACGGTGACAGAGAAAGACGCACTTACGAATCTACGGAGGGCGCCGTGCTTCAGCTTATGAATTATCTCAATTTGCCCAAACCGCCCGTGCGCATAGAGTGTTACGATATATCTCACTTTAGCGGAACGCATACGGTGTCGAGTATGGTAGTGTTCGAAAACGGTGTGCCCAAAAAAGCGCACTACCGCAAATTTAAAATAAAGACGGTGGAAGCGATAGACGATTTCAGGTCTATGAAAGAAACCCTTTCAAGAAGGCTTGCCCGCCTTGACGACGCCGACGAGAGCTTCTCGTCCGTTCCGGACCTCATCGTTATAGACGGCGGAAAGGGACAGCTTTCGTTTGCCAAGGAGGCACTTGCCGAAAGCGGAGCGGATATTCCGATTATATCTCTTGCCAAGAGGGAAGAGGAAGTATTTTACCTCACGGGCGAGCCGATAGTTTTGGATAAAAGCTCAAAAGCGCTTCAGTTGTTGCAACGGGTAAGGGATGAGGCGCACAGATTCGCCATAACCTTTAACCGCAGTCTCAGGCAAAAGACGGCGACGAACAGCGAACTCAAAGAAATAGAGGGCGTCGGAAAGACGAGGGCGGAAGAGTTGTTCAAGTACTTTAAAACGATAAAGCGTATAAAAGAAGCCGACCTTGTGGAACTTGAAAAGGTGGTGCCCAAAAACGTGGCGGTGAAAGTGTTTGAGCATTTTCACAAGGACGTATCCGACGGCGAAGCCAAGGACGAAAATGATGAATAAATATTTTCCGAAAAATTTAAAGGCAACAAGGTAAAGTCGAATACGGCGATAAAATCAAAAGATATTTGTCAAAACGGCAAGACACGGCGATGAGATCAATACATATACGAAAGTCCGAAAAGATAAAAGATAAAAACAATATAAATTAAAATTTACGATAAACTCAAAAGACGCGTAAAAAGACACGTAAAAATTTAAAATTAAAAATCGAGGATATACGATAAAAGGAAACAGGCAAAAAAGCAGGCGATTGCCGATATCTACTTTGTTGCCTAAAAATCGAGAGGTGAAAAATGGTCAACGAAACAGGAGAAGAAAGACAGGCGGTTATGGTGGAAACGTCGGAGTTTTCCAAGGCAAACGGCGTTAAGGTATTCTACGACGAGCCGGGTATTAAGCTCGATTTTAAATCGGTATCGGTAAACAGGCCGGGACTTGTTTTTGCCGGCTTTGAAGAATATTTCGCCGAAAGCCGAATTCAGGTTTGCGGAAGCGCAGAGATTGCTTATTTGAATTCTCTGCCCAAAGAGGTGCGCTTAAAAAGGCTCGACACGTTTTTCGGTAAAAACATTCCGTGCGTGGTGTTGACGAGAGGAAAGACTCCCGATAAAGATTTTTTGGAAATTGCCAAAAAGCATAAGAGAGCTGTGTTCGGAAGCGAAAAACCGACTTCCGAGTTTGTCAACAACTTAGTGCACTATTTAAACGATTTGCTTGCAGAGCAAACCGACGTGCACGGCGAACTTTTGGATATAGCCGGTATAGGCGTTTTAATAACGGGTGAAAACGGAATAGGAAAAAGCGAAACGGCTCTTGAGCTTGTGCACAGGGGGCATATGCTTGTCGCCGACGACAGGGTTGTCGTTAAAAAGATAAAAAATTTCCTTTTCGGTTCCGCTCCGAGGTCAATAAAAAATCTTCTTGAGGTCAGAGGAGTAGGAATAATAAACGTTGAGGATATGTACGGAATATCCGGCGTTTTGGAAGAAAAACAGATAGGACTCAACGTCGAACTCGTCAAGTGGTCGGACAGTGTCGACAGGCTTTGCGACAAGACTGTTTATACCGATATTTTGGGTGTGGACATTCCCAAAATTTCCATACCCGTAATCGCCGGCAGAAACCTTGCCATAGTCATTGAGGCGGCGACAAAGAGTATGTGTCTTAAGTCGCTCGGCAAAAATCCGATTGACTCATTGCTCGGCAATATGCAAAATTTAAACAACCGACAACTCGATTGATAGCGTATGTATTAAATAGATTTTTTAAGCGGCTTCAAAAATATATATGCCGAAAATAAAAATAAATTTAATTGAGTTAATGAGGCTATTTATAGCTTAAAACAAAAATTTAAATAGCCAAACTAAAATCGTAAAAGGCTTTCACATCGCATATATTGTTATATGAGCTGTGAAAAAAGATATAACGTTTCTGCAAAAGAAGTTACATCGTTCAAAGGCGGCGGAAATATAGAGTGCGTCGTCTATCCCTCGAATCTGTCCGATTTAATACGGATTTATCCGACGTCGGATTACATTCTGGGTTGCGGAAGCAATATGATTATTGCCGACGAAGGCGTGTCCGGAACCGCTTTGTCGACACAGAAACTGACGGATATATCCTATGACGATAACTACGTTACATTCGGGGCGGGAATAAAAGTATCCACGCTTTTGGCGTTCGCCGCAAGGCACGGCATGGGCGGATTCGAGTTTTTGGCGGGTATTCCCGCAAGCGTGGGCGGTCTTGTCTGTATGAACGCAGGCGCTTTCGGCAGGGAGATAAGCGACGTTTTAAAGGACTGTGTTGTCGTAAACGACAACGGCGTAAAAAAATACAAACCTGATTCGGACTATCGGGGCAGCGATATAAACGGAGCGGTGGCGCAGGCGACTTTTGCATATCAAAAATCGGAGCCGTCGAAAATAAAAGAGAGAATATTCGAAAATCTGAAGACAAGACGCCTTAAACAGCCGTCGTACCCTTCTTGCGGGAGCGTGTTCAAAAATCCTGAGGGAGATTATGCCGGAAGACTCATTGAAGCGTGCGGTTTTAAAGGAGAGATATGCGGAGGAGCAATGGTGTCGGATAAGCACGCCAATTTCATAGTGAATTTTTCCGACGCCAAGGCAAGCGACTTTTTGTTTTTAGTCGACAAAATAAAGAAAACAGTTTATTATAGATACAGGATAACCCTTGAAGAGGAGTTCAGACTTTTAGATGAAAATCACGGGCGATTATCACATTCACACGGTATACAGCGACTCTAAAACGAAAATAGAGGACGCTTTTTCGGTTGCCGACCGTATCGGGTTGACGACGCTTGCTACATGCGACCACTCTTTCAGAAGTTATTTCGTGGGCGCTACAAGGGAAAAACTCAAATCGCAAAGAAAAGAAATCGAAAGTCTTAATTTAAAGAATCAAAGACTTAAAGGAATTCAGTCGATAGAGGCTAACATTTTAAATTTTGAAGGTGAAATTGACGTCCCCGGCGACTTGTTTTCATCTTTGGATATGCTAAGCCTCGGTTTCCACCGCTTTGTCACCAAAGGCGACGGTCGTGACAGAAAAGCTTTTATCTTGAAAAACGGCTGGACAAAAGCAAACGACCCAAATCTTACCAAACTTAATACTCAGGCATTTATCAAAGCAATGGAAAGATATCCCGTGGACGTTCTTTGTCATATAGGGCACAGGACAAAAGTGGAGCCCAAGCCTTTGTTTGAATGCGCCGCTTCGCTCGGGGTGCATATTGAGCTTAACGAAAAACATATCGAGACACTAGAGCCTATGATTGAAGAGGCTCTGCGCTGCGGCGTAAAATTCATTTTGGGAAGCGACGCCCACAAAGCTCAAAAAATAGGCGTGTTCGACAGAGTGTCGCAAGTGGTGGAAAAATATAAAATACCTTATGATAAAATAGTCGGGGTTGACCTCGAACTTAACGTGAGAAAAAAATGACGTTTAAAGAAAGTGTAACCTTAGAAATCAAATCTTTTCATATACAAAACGATTGTTGTAAAAGAGCTTTTTTGTCCGCCGTCGTTAAAAGTTACGGCACGGTGGAGATTGAAAAAAATTCACGGTATCTGAAAATTACAACGGGCGATTTACAGGTGGCTGAAAAGGTCGCTTTTTTGGTCAAACAGCTTTATCTTTCCGAGGTGGAGATTGAAAAATCCAAAGTAAAGGGCGGCGTCAAGAGCGGCGAGGACGTGTATTTCGTCAAGCTTCCGCAAGGACTCACTTTGGACGTTTTGACCGAATGCGGACTTATGCAAGCGGACGGCGACAGTTTCTCGTCCTTTGTCAGGGGAATTTCTCCCGAACTTGTCAAAAACACTTGTTGTGCAAAAGCTTATCTTAAGGGCCTTTTTTTAACCGCTGGAAGTATATACGTTCCGCAGACAACCGAAGGCTCGCACGGAGGCTACCATGTTGAATTTCAGGTAGCCGACGAAAAAGAGGCGGAGGATATAAAGGCTTTGCTCGAGCGTTTCGGATTAAATTTCAAGGTGGCGCAAAGAGGTGTTAACAATATAGTGTACGCCAAAGACAAAGACGTTTTACTCTCGTTTTTAGCAACGCTTTCACTTACCGACGCTGCGCTTGAGTTGAAAAAGATTATCGCGGACAGGGAATTAAATAACTCTATAAACAGGGGCGTTATCTGTGAGGCGGCAAACCTCGACAAGACTTTTGAAGCTGCGGCCAAGCAGATACTTACCATTCAGAAAATAGAAGAGGAAAGCGGACTCGATTCGCTCGGCGCTCCTTTAAAAGAAGTTGCGCTCTCCAGACTGAATAATCCCACCGCTTCCATGTCCGAGCTTGCCGAGCTTATAGGAATATCCAAAAGCTGTCTGGCTCACAGGCTCAGAAAGATTATGAAAATCGGGGAGGACGACTAAATGAGCTGTGAATTTGTCCATTTACATTTACACACCGAATACAGTATGCTTGACGGCGCAGTCAGGTTGGATTACATCATCGGCAGCAACGAGGACGGAAAAATTCATTCCTATCCTTTGGCGGAAGCGTTGAAACAGGACGGGCAGACGGCGGTCGCTATTACCGACCACGGAAACCTTTACGGAGTGTATAATTTCGTCAATACATTGAAAAACAAAGGGATAAAGCCGATTATCGGCTCTGAATTTTACGTAGCGCCTGATATGTATGACAAACGCCCCGAAGTGCTCAGGCAAAGAGACCACTTGATTCTGCTTGCAAAGTCAAGCGTCGGATATTCAAACCTTATGTATCTTTCGTCGAAGAGTTTTATAGACGGATTTTACGGTAAGCCGAGAATAGACCTTGAATTGCTGAAGGGACACACCGACGGTCTTATCTGTCTTTCCGCTTGTCTTGCGGGACGGATTCCCAGATTCTTGCTTCAAAACGATTACGAATCGGCAAGGGAATACGCCTTAAAGCTCAAGTCGATGTTTGAAGACGGCGATTTTTATATCGAACTTCAGGACCATTCGCTCAAAGAGGAAAAGGCGATACTTCCTCAGCTTGTCGCAATAGCAAAAGAGATTGGGGTAAAGGTTGTAGCCACTAACGACGTCCACTACATAAAAAAAGAGGACGCCGACCTTCAGGATACCATGATGCGAATCACGCAGGGACTCAAAAAATCGGAAGTAAATCCCATAGCTTTTGAAACGCAGGAGTTTTATCTCAAGTCTCAGGCGGAAATGAAAGAACTGTTTGATTGGATTCCCGAAGCTATAGAGAGCACGGTGGAAATTGCCGATAAATGCCAATTCGATTTTGTGCTTAAAAGAAATTCGATAATACCTAAATATACCAACGAGGAAATGGGCAACCGCGACGAGGCTCAGTATCTTCGTGACCTCGCATATGAAGGGGTTTTGAAAAGATATCCGTCTCTTACCGACGAACTTAAGACAAGGCTCGATTACGAATTGGGCGTTATCGTTCAGTGCGGTTACGCGGGCTATTTTTTGATAGTGTGGGATTTTGTTAATCAGGCAAAGAAGATGGGTATACCTGTCGGCCCGGGCAGAGGCAGCGGCGTCGGCTCGCTTGTTGCCTATTGTATAGGTATTACCGACGTCGACCCGATAAAATACAGTTTGATTTTTGAAAGATTTCTTTCCACGCAAAGAGTATCTATGCCTGATTTCGACATCGATTTCTGTTTTTTCCGCAGAGGTGAAATTATCGATTACGTCACCCAAAAATACGGCAAGGATAACGTTGCTCAGATTGTCGCATATTCGACTATGAGCGCTAAAGCCGTCATCAAAGACGTAGCCAGGGTTTACGATATTCCGTTTCAGGAAGCGAACAAGTGGGTTTCCACACTGCCCAAACTCGGCAAACCGTTCATAGGAGAGTCTCTCGGGCTGTGGGGAAAGAATCCCGTCCCCGAATTTATCGCGCTGTATCAGACGAACGAGGAAGCAAAAAAGGTTATAGACGTGGCTTTAAAACTTGAAGGTATGCCGCGTCAGACTTCCGTGCATGCGGCAGGAGTCGTTATCTGTCCCGACCCGATTGTTCAACACGTTCCGCTTCAGCGCAACGACGATATAATTACCACGCAGTTCGATAAAGACCAAATAGAAAAAGTCGGACTATTAAAGATGGACTTTTTGGTTTTAAAAACGCTTACCGATATATCCGACACCATAAAGCTTATCAAAAAAGATAAGGGGGTGGATATCGACTTCCATAAACTCGGCTATGATGATAAAGAAGTTTTCAAATTGATTGCAAGCGGCGATTGCGAAGCTGTGTTCCAATTGGAAAGCGCGGGTATGAAAAACTTTATGGCGCAGCTTAAGCCAAACGGACTTGAAGAAATCATAGCGGGAATTTCGCTTTACCGACCGGGTCCCAAGGATTTTATACCGCAGTTTATAAAAAACAAGAAAAATTCCGAAAATATTCCCTATGAACACGAGGTATTGAAAAACGTGCTCAAAGTCACATACGGCGTCATTGTCTATCAGGAGCAGGTTATGCAGATTGCAAAGGACCTCGCAGGATTTTCTCTCGGCGGCGCAGATATTTTGAGGCGTGCCATTTCCAAAAAGAAAGAGGACATTTTAAAGGCAAACGAAAAGCTCTTTATCGACGGCGGAGTTTTGAAACTCGATAAAGACAGGGAAGAGCAGGTGACCGGCTGCGTAAAAAACGGGCTGTCGAGACAATCTGCGAAAAATCTTTGGAACGTTATAGTAGGCTTTGCAAGTTATGCCTTTAACAAGTCGCATGCGGCGGCATATGCGGTGGTTTGCTACCAAACGGCATATCTTAAACGGTATTATCCTTTGCACTTTATCATCTCCGTCATAAACAACAGAATTTCAAGCGCGGACGAGGTTAAGCACTATATAAATTATTTAAAGGATAAAGGCTACAAAATATATCCCCCTGATATTAACCGTTCGTCGGAGCTGTTCACTATAGAGGGCGACGGTATAAGATACGGACTTAAGGGAATAAAAAATATGGGCGAGGCGGCGATGAAGAGCATTCTCGACGAGCGTCAAAGAGGCGGCGCTTATAAAGATATCCGAGACCTTGTCGACCGAAATTCGGAAATAAACAAGCGAATGCTTGAAAGTCTCATAAAAGGAGGCGCTCTCGACTGTTTCGGGCAGACGAGGGCAACGCTCATTGCAAGTTATGAACAAATTGTCGATTCCTGCGCCGCGGCAAGAAAGGGTGCGGGGTCGGGACAGATTTCACTGTTTGACGAGCTTATTGAAGATATTCCCGTTAAATATACGGTATTGCCCGAATTCGACAACATTCAAAAATTAAATTACGAAAAGGAAGTTTTGGGAATGTATGCGTCGGGTCACCCTCTTGACGAATACAGAGGCTTTACGAAAAACTTTAACTTTTCGACGGCGGACGTTGCGGCAACGGATGAGGAGTCTGATGCGGAAGAGGTGGACGTTGACGTAGAAAATACTTCTTCACTGTCGGCGTTAAACAATAAGAGAGTTGAATTCGGCGGAATCATAAGCTCGTTTGAAAGCAGAGTTTCAAAGAGCGGAAACCGTTTCGCAATAGGAAAAATAGACGATTTTGAAGGACAGATTGGTTTTGCCATGTTCGGACGTTCCTATGAAAAGAACAAGGGAATGCTTCAAACGGAAACGCCTGTCATAGTGAAGGGCAAACTCGACCTTACGGTAGAGAGCGAACCCAAAGTCGTCATCGACGAAATTTCGCCCTGGGTTATTGAGAAAAAGAGCGAAGCGAAAAAGAGCGACGACGCCGAAAAGGGAACGGATATCGTTTATATCAAGCTTGACGATAAAGGGCTTATAAATATACTCAGAAATTTGCTGAGAAGATATCCCGGCGATACAAAGGTTATCGTGCAAGCGGTTATGAATGAAAAATCGTATCTTTACGAGCTTAGCGAAAGAATAAAAATAGGCGATGACGTGCTTAGCGGAGTCAAAAATATCGTGGGCGGCGCAAACGTAAAAATAAAATCTAAAAAATAGTTTTAAATAAAATGAAATAGACTGATAAAATAAATAATTATGTATTGACCTGTTTTGCAAAAAATGTTATTATTATAAACGGGTTAAACGGCGATATAAGCGGGCAATAGCTCAAATCAGCTTAAAGTTTCGTTTAAAGCCGACTTACGATTAAACCCCCGCAATTACCTTGGGCGGAGAATAACCGTTAAGACTAAATACGTTGCATTAAAATTTTCGAGGTATATATGAAAAAAGTTGCTATTTTAACAAGCGGCGGCGACGCCCCGGGTATGAATGCCTGTATCAGAGCGGCAGTCAGATACGGTATTTATCGCGGTTACAAAACATACGGCGTTGAAAGGGGATATACGGGACTTATCGAAGACGATATCTTTCAGATGTATCCGAGAAGCGTCAGTGACATCGTTCAGAAAGGCGGCACAATTTTGCATACCGCAAGGTGCCCCGAGTTTAAAGATTATGACAAGCGTGCCAAAGCGGCGGAAAACTTGAGAAAAAGGGATATTGACAACCTTATCGTCATCGGCGGCGACGGCTCGCTCAGAGGCGGTCTTGACTTGTTTAACGATTTTGGTATAAACGTGGCGGGACTTCCCGGCACTATCGACAATGACCTTGCTTACACCGACTTTACAATCGGTTTCGATACCGCCGTCAATACCGTTCTTTGGGCAATCAACCATTTAAGAGACACAAACACGGCTCACGAAAGAGTTTCCATTGTCGAAGTTATGGGACGTAACTGCGGAGATATCGCTCTCTATGCAGGTCTGGCGGGCGGTTGCGAATACGTTCTCGTCCCGGAAATTTCGGTAGATTTTAAAGAAGTTGCCGAAAGCGTTCAGCAATCCGCAAAGAGAGGCAAAACGTCAAATATGATTGTTTTTGCCGAAGGCGCAGGTGACAAAACCGAACTTATCAAAGCGATAAAAGAAATTACGGGAAGGACTCCTACCGTCACAACCCTCGGACATATTCAAAGAGGCGGCGGCCCGAATATGTATGACAGAGTTATGGCGGCAAGAATGTCGGTTCACGCAATTGACGTTTTATCGTCGGGTGAGGGTGCATGGGCAATCGGCGTCAAGGACAGTAAGATTTTTGATATGGATTTGGCTAAGGCCTTATCGATGAAAAAGGAAGTGGATTCCGAACTCTATAAGCTCACCAGAGTTTTAAGTATATAGTCGCAATTTTAAACCAAGGGAGGAAATATGAAAAATTTGAAAGGCGCCTGCATTTTCGGCCAGTCAGGGGGTCCGACGTCGGTTATTAACTCGTCGGCGGCAGGGGTGTTCATCGAAGCGTTAAAGCAGGAGAACATCACAAACGTTTACGGAGCATCTCACGGCATAAGAGGCATATTAGATGAAAAGTTTTATCTCATCAACGAAGAGGATATGTCAGAACTTGAGCTTTTAAAATATACTCCGTCATCTGCGCTCGGCTCGGTGAGATATAAGCTCAAAAATTTCGAGGATGACCCCACCGATTATAACCGATTGCTTGAGGTCTTCAAAAAATACGATATTCGTTATTTCTTCTACAACGGCGGCAATGATTCTATGGATACTTGCAACAAGATATCCAAGTTTATGAAGAATTCCGGCTATGATTGCAACGTCATTGGTGTTCCCAAGACTATAGACAACGACCTGTTCGGCACCGACCACTGTCCCGGTTACGGCAGTGCGGCTAAATATATTGCAACCACTTTAATGGAAATTAATCTCGACGCAAGCGTTTATGACACGGGTCTTGTTTGTATTATCGAGGTTATGGGCAGGAACGCCGGTTGGCTCACAGCAGCTGCGGCGCTCGCAAATTATAAAAATCTCGGCGCAGATTTGATTTATCTCCCGGAAATTCCTTTCGACGTGGATAAATTCATATCCGACGTCAAGGCGGTCTGCGATAAAAAACACAACAAATGTATTGCCGTCGTATCCGAGGGTATAAAGACAAAAGAAGGCAAATACGTGGGCGAATTTACCGCTTCTACCACCGACCTTTTCGGACACGCTCAGCTCGGTGGCGTCGGCGCTATGCTCGCCAACATTGTAAAGGAAAAACTCGGCGTTAAAACCAGGTCGATTGAATTCAGCCTTATGCAACGCTGTGCGGCGCACCTTGCTTCAAAGGTGGACGTCGAAGAAGCTTTTGAGGCGGGCAGCGCAGCTGTCAGATATGCCTGCGAGGGCGAAACGGATAAGATGGTAATTTTTGAAAGACAAAAGGGTGACAAATACGTTATGGAGCCCGTTTTGATGCCTCTCGAAAAAGCCGCCAACACCGAAAAGACCGTTCCGCTCGAGTGGATAACTCCGGACGGCACAGGCCTTACCGAAGATTTTATAAAATATGCGCTTCCGCTCATTCAAGGAGACGCAAAGGCTCCGCTTGAAGACGGTTTGCCGAGGTTTGCACGCTTAAAGAAAGTTTGGGCTACAAAATAGGAAACTGCTTTAAGCGGTTTTTTATTTCCGTTAAGTTCATAGGCATTTCAGGCAGGGCATTTGTTCAATGCCTTTAGCCTTAGATAATTGAGGCTTTAACTTTTAAATGTCAAGCTTGGAGCATAGCGTATTTAAAAGCTAAGTTAATTTATAATTTGCAAAAAAAATTTTATAAAGGGGGATTCCCACAAAACTATGAAAAAGAAAAAGGAAGTTTTGGCAGGGGCTACGCCTGACGGTGAAGTAGTCGTCAAAAAAGTCGACGACGTAAAACCCGAAGATAAAATACCTACCAAAGAAAAGATTTTCTACGGTTTCGGCGCTCTTATGGACGGCGGCGGCGTTGCGCTTATGGCGTGCGTTTTGCTAAAATACATGACCGATACCTTGCTCATCGCTTCGGCGGCGGCGTCAACGATTATGCTTATTTCCAAAATCTGGGACGCTATCACCGACCCTATCATGGGTTATATTTCCGATAACACAAGGTCAAAGTTCGGAAGACGTAAACCGTATATGTTTATAGGCGGCATCTCGCTTATAATTGCGCTGTTCTTACTCTTTGCTCCTATCAGGGAGTGGGGAATAACCGACCAAGCAGGTTTGATAGCCTGGATGCTCATATTTTATATGGTATGGAACACGTGTTCTACCTGTTCGCAGGTCCCGTATACGTCTATGGCAAGCGATATCTCTCCGTCATTTAAAGAGCGTAACAACGCAAACACGATCAAAGTCGTCTTTGTCGCAGCCGCTTCGGGTATAGCATATCTTGTTCCGCTTCTGCTCCTCAATGCAATGCAGGACGTAGATAATCCCACTTTGTCGCCCACAGCTTTCTGGCTTATTATAGCGTCGCTTTTCGGTCTTCTGTTCGGCGGAGGTCTCGTTATTTGCGCTTTCGGCACTAAAGAGAGAATTAAGCCCGCGCCTCACGAAGCAAAAGTCAAGTTTAACTTTAAAGAGTTTTTAAAAGGCTATATCACCCCTTATAAAAATAAAAGCTATGCCTGGCATATAGGCATGTACGTTTCGGCATTTACCTGCATGGATATGCTTTCCGCTCTTGCCGCATTCTATGCCGACCACGTTTGGAGAAATACGATAGTCGACCTCGGTTTTATGACCATGAAATTTTCGTCAATGTTCGTAGTCGCCCCGCTCATGGTTGCCGCCGTCATTGCATTCCCGCTTGTAAGATGGGTTATGGATAAAAAGGGCAAAGGCTTTGCCTTCAGAATGGGCTTGCCTTTCTACATAATCGGCGGTATTTTGATTGCCGTTCTCGACCCGGCATGGTGTCCGCCTTTGGTTATTCCTTTCGTCGCTTTCATAATGGGCTTTGGCTTCGGCGGAGCACAGATGATACCGTGGATGATTTTCCCCGACACTCTTGACATCTGCGAGCTTGCGACAGGTGAGCGTCCGACGGGAAATTACAGCGGTATGATGACGCTTATCCGTAAAGTGGCAGGCGCACTCGGCGTCGGGCTTATCGGTTGGATTTTAACCGGCGTAGGATATGATACGTATATTGCAAATATCAATAACGGCATTTCAAATGCCCCTGCGCTTACCGCAAACGTCGTCTTGACGATAAGACTTCTGATGGGTATTGCCGTTACCGTGCTCATTGCGTTCGCTTTCTTTGCCGCTTGCAATTTCAGACTCAACAACAAAGTACTCGCAAGAGTCAGATATCTTTCCGATAAGGTCAAGACCGGTCAATACGACAGCCTGACCGAAGAAGAAAAGCAAGAGCGTATCGATTTGATTCAAAAGCACTACGGCAAGTATAACGCCGAAAAGGATATGGAGATGATTCAAATTTACAAAGAACATCCCGTTCTTCCCGAAGAGGAAACACCTAAAGAAGTTATAGCCGAAGTCGATAAGATTGAACAAATCGACCCTGTCGTTTCCGATTCTGTTCAAGATGATGCCAATAGTGCGGATAAAGCAGTAAAATTTAAAAAAGGTAAAAATCAGGAAAAAGAAACGGCAGAAACTGAAATAAAAGGAAACGATAGTTCGGATGAAAATTAAAGCTGAAAAAATCGATAAACAATTTACAACCCCGTTTGAAAAAAACGGGGTTAGCGTGTTTAAAAAGGAAAAGGGTAAGGATTTTAATATTCTTCAGATAACCGACGTGCATATAGGCGGAGGCTGCCTTTCAAGAAAGAAGGACCGCCTTGCGCTCACCGCCGTCAGAGATTTAATAACTTATGCCAAGCCTGACCTTGTTGTAGTGACCGGTGACGTAAGCTATCCCATTCCCGTTTTTTCGGGCAGTTTTAACAATATGCGTCCTGCCAAGTGGTTTAGCTCTCTTATGGCGACGCTCGGCGTGCCGTGGTGTATGGTGTTCGGAAATCACGACTGCGAGTCTTATTCTACGCACAAAAAATCGCAGCTTGCCAAGTTTTATTCATCCGCGCCCGGCTGTCTTTTCAAATCGGGCGATCAAAATATTTTCGGCGAGGGCAACTATGTCATAAGGATTGAAAACGAGGACGGAAGTTTAAACAACCTTTTGGTGATGCTCGACTCAAACAGCTATGAAACAAACAGCTTCTTTTCGGGCTTCGATATCGTGCACGATGACCAGGTGGAATGGTATGAGAAAATGATAAAAGAGAATTGCAAAAACGGCGAACCTTCGTTGATTTTTCAGCACATTCCTTTCAGAGAGGCAAGAGACGCCTGGTGGGCGATGCAGGCAAAAAGCAAGGATACAAAATATTATCTCGGAGCCGTTTTGGAACACGACCAATATTTCGGAGTGCCCCATAGATACGGCAAGGAATTCGATACTATTTTGAAACTTGGCTCAACTAAAGGCGTTTTTTACGGCCACGACCACTTGAATACTTTATCGATGAGTTATAAGGGAGTAAGACTCACTTACGGAATGAGCATAGATTATCTTGCTTATATGAAAATAAAAAATAAGAAAAATCAAAGGGGAGCGACTTTGATATCGGTTTTTGACGACGGCTCTTTTGACGTATCGCTCATTCCGCTTACCACCGTAAGGGGAGAAGCAAAGGGCGGTGGACTCAGATGGCATAAAGATAAGGACCTTTTAAATACTCCCGAAAATAAAGATAAGAATATGTAACTTTTTTAATTGTTACAGCATTATAAACAAAGCCGAGGCGTTGAACCTCGGCTTTTTTATATTTTAAGTGATTTGCTAATTTAGATTAATTTATTTTAATTTAGGTAGTATAGCTTTGTTTAAATAAATGCTTGAATGAATTTAGCTGCGTTTTGTTAAAATACTTTGTGATTGTAGGTTTAAAAACATTTACTTTAATATGGCTCGCTTTAACGGTGTCAATTTAATGCGATTGCATTTAATATGGCGGTTGGTTTTTATGCCTGTTATTTTCCGATGCAACCGCAAGCCTGCATAAACTTAGCGAAAGCCGCCACGCCTTTTTCGTCGTTTTTAAACACAGCGGTTGTTTCGAGTATTTTTTCACAGGCGATGTTGATTGCGTTTGTAACGGCTTCGCCCGCTTCTTTTTCTCCGAGATTGGTGCCGTAGTCGTTGGTGAGCTGAGCAATCATACCGAGATGTTTGTTAAGAGGATTTTTTTCGTCGGCAAGCGATTTAAAGTCAAGTTTTGTCGCTCCCGTCAAAATGTCTTTAATTTGAGCGGCTTCGCTTGCAAGTCGTCCCGGTAATATAAACAGACCCATAGCTTCGATAATGCCGATTGCTTCCTTTTTTATGTTGTGCAAATCTTCCGACGGGTGGAAAATGCCGTAAGGACGTTCCTTTGAAGTGCAATTGTTTCTTAAAATAAAAGCGTAACTGTATTCGCCGTCCTTGTTAAACTGAAGTGTGGGGGTGACTATGTTGTGCTGAACCTTTTTACCGTCCTCGGTTGTCCAAGCGGTTATATTGACTTCTTCGTCGGTATAATTTACCCACGTTTCAAATATATGATTTGCTGCCTCTATTGCCTGCTTGCGGTTTTTAGATTCAATCTTTACCACGCTGTTATACCAATCGGGAATGATTATGTTTACGTCGGGATATTGTTCGAGTTTATAATAGTTTTTATTTTTCGCTTCAAGCACGGGCAAAACTTTATTTCCGCCCTGATAGTGGTCGTGAGCCAAAATGCTTCCGCCGACAATGGGAAGATAAGCATTTGAGCCTATGAAGTAGTGAGGAAAAAGATTGATAAAGTCCGCCATGCGTTCAAAAGAAGCTTTGGTGATGTTCATGGGACGGTGTTCTTCACAAATGGCAATTAAATGATTGTCGAAATATACGTAAGGTGAAAATTGCATAAACCAATTTTCGTTATTGAGCTCTATCGGGATTGTCCTGAGCGTTTGTCTTGCGGGGTGGTCGGCATTGCCGGCAAATCCCACGTTTGACGGACAAAGCATACATTTGGGATAACCTGTTTTTGCCGTTGCCGCGCGTTTGACCTCTTCGGGGTCTTTTTCGGGTTTTGACAAGTTTATGGTGATTTTAATTTTACCGCATCTGCCGTTAAACTCCCATTTTAAGTTTTTGTCAATGTCCTTTTTGCGAATATAATTGCTTTTTACACAAAAGTTATAAAACCAATCGGTTGCGCATTTAATCCCTTTTTGCGACGCTATATCGTCGAAAAGCTCGATAATTTTTGACGGCATAGGGATAACGTATCCCATTATCTTCGTTTCAAACAAAAGCTTTTCGAAATCCTCGCACAATTTTTGTTCAACCGCATAATCGCACAGAGCGTCTAAAATCTCTTGCAAAGGAACAAGTTTTGTTTTGCCCTCAAAAGGTTCCTTGACCTTTAAAAGGTCCAAAAGATAGTTTCTTGACCAAACGACGTCTTCGTCGATTAAATTGAGATTTTGCTGCGCATAAATTAAAAGTTGCTCGATTTTTTCGCTGATTTCGATTTCTTTCATATTTCACCTAAAAAAACAAACTATTTAAAAAATAACTTTTCAAACGTAAAGCTCTGTGATATAATCTAAGCTATAAATATTATACATAACCGAGGGTTATATGACAACCGATAAACAAAAAAAATATTTTGACAACTCGCTTTTAGACGAAGTTTTAAAAGATATATACGGCGACGTATCCGACGAACTGAAGCGCAGGTTAAATTCGCTTGCCCATGCGTTTAAAAACAGCTTTCCCGATTATAAAAAGGGATACGTTTTTTCTTCGCCGGGACGCATAGAGATTTGCGGAAACCATACCGACCACAATAACGGAAAAGTTATGGCAGCCGCGGTAAGCGTCGATATTCTGGCGGTTGCGACCCCGTCGGACGATTTTAGCGTATCGGTTGACAGCGACGGTTATCCGCGTATGACCGTTGATTTAAACGATATAACTTTTAAAGAAAAAAACAAGGGGACGTCTTTTGCACTCATTCAGGGCGTGGCGGATTATTTTGTAAGTCACGGATATAAAGTGGGAGGATTCAAGGCTTGTTTTACAAGCAGAGTGCCCAAGGGCGCAGGCGTTTCGTCGTCGAGCGCATTCGAAGTACTCGTGGGCGAGATATTCAACCGCTTTTATAATGACGGCAAAATCTCTGCGATAGAAAAGGCCAAGGCGTCACAGTATGCCGAAAACAGATATTTCGGTAAGCCTTGCGGACTTATGGACCAGGCGGCTATCGCCTTGGGCGGAGTCAATCTGATAGACTTCAAAGATACTCAAAATCCCGATGTTATACCCGCTCCGTGGAATGATAACACTTTAGACATTTTCGTAATAAACGCAGGCGGCGACCACAGCGACCTTGTTGCCGATTATGCAGGAATATTAAACGATATGAAGAGCGTAGCTAAATTCTTCAGCGTCGACTCATTAAGGTTTACCGCTAAATCGGAAGTATTAAAATATGCACAGACTCTTTCTCAAAAAGTTTCGGGCAGAGCGGTACTCAGAGCGTTGCACTTTTTTGAGGAATGCGACAGAGTGGACCTCGCGCTTAAGTTTATTAAAGAAGGCGACACAAAGTCGTTTTTGCAGGTTATAAACGAGTCGGGCGATTCGTCGTGGAAATTGCTGCAAAACCTTTATCCGCCGTCGGATACGGCGCAGTATCTGCCTTTTGCCATAACCTATGCTAAAGAGTCCGGACTGTGCGAGGCTGTCAGAGTTCACGGCGGAGGCTTTGCGGGGACTATTCTCGCTTTTGTCAAAAAAGATAATTCGGAGAAATTTAAAAAACTCATGGCGGATATGTTCGGCGACGACTGTGTGTTTAAACTTGTCGTGAGAAACAGCGGAGCGACGCTTGTTACAGAGGTAAATTTATGACGTTGTTGGCACCCAATAAAGTGGCGTTCGAGATAGGCAATCTATCCGTTAAGTGGTATGGCATAATCATAACTTTGGCAATGCTTTTATGCCTTGTCTACGCAATGATAGAGTTTAAACGGTTAGGTTTGAAAAGCGACGACGCTCTCGAGGCGTTTTTATGGATAATTCCCATTGCCGTCGTGTTTGCGAGAATATTTTATATCATGGTTCGTCCCGAGGAATATTTTCCGTGGAATTCGTGGGACGATTTTGTGCACGCCATAGCTATATGGGACGGCGGTATCACTATTGTGGGCGGCGTGTTCGGCGGAATTATAGGCGGAATTATATTTTGGTACAGGCACCGAGATAAGGTCACGGCTCCCGAACTTATCGACGTTATCGTTCCTACGTTGCTATTAGCGCAGTCAATAGGCAGATGGGGAAACTTTATAAATCAGGAAGCATACGGCGCGGCTATCAGCGCGGGCTTTCCCGAGTTCTTCCCGTTTAGCGTGTATATCGAACATTGCACGGCACCCGGTTGCACGTGCGGCGGCGCGGGTTGGCACTATGCCACTTTCATATACGAAGCGGCTTGGAATTTTATCGGGGCGGTAGGCTTTTATTTCGTATGGCGTTTCGGAAAGAAATTCAGAGGCGTTCTCGGGTTTGCATATCTGTTTTGGTATTTCCTCATAAGAGGACTTATGGAATATCTCCGTATGGACGCCGTGCCCATAACGCAGGTATTGTGTTTTGTAGTGTTTCCCGTTGCGCTTGTTCTTGGCGTGCTCTATATTGCCTTTAAGGCGGTTTACAACAACGTCAGAGCTAAAATTGAAATAGGCGAGGAAATCGACACAAATAAATCAGATTATAAAATCTATAAATTTGTAGCACATCTTTGGAAAAAAATCATTTGGGGCAAAAAGAGAGCGGTTGTCGGCGTTGACCCTTACGGTAATCCCGTAATAGGATATGCAGAGGAATTAAAAGCGAAAAACAAAGACATTTTAAGCGATAGCGGTAGCTCAGACGGCGCATTGAAAACGCAAGACGGTTCGGAACAAAATAAGAATGACAAACCGAACAAAATTAAAGAATTTTTCGTTAAAATAAAAGACAAAATAAATTCGGGCAAAAAGACGGATAAAAAATCCGTAGACGCCGAAAGAGACAATAATTCCGCCGAGTCGGGAAATGCTCGGCAACCTGTTCAAGAAACGTCCGACGATTCTGAAATTTCGGGCGAGATATCGGCGCAAAAACAAAACGGCGATTTAAACGGCGGCGCCGAGGAGGTTTTGTCGGAAAGCTCAAAAGAAGAAAGGTCGGATATTTTTGAAAGTCAATCGAAAGATAACAAAGACTCGTCAGACGGAAAGAAAATTTAGACAAAATTTATTTGCTTGCAAAACAAAATATTCAGGCGTTTTACCCGGCTTGCTATAGCCGTTATCGCCCTAAATAAAAATACTTTAAGAAGGTAATTATGAGAAATTTAACGCTGTTGACCGACTTTTACGAGTTGACAATGATGAACGGTTATTTAAAGTGCGACACTGCCGACCGTAAAGCCGTGTTCGACGTTTTCTACCGAGGTGTAGGCGGTTTTTCTTACGCAGTTGCCGCAGGTCTTGAGCAGGTTGTGGAATATATTCAAAACCTGCATTTTTCCGACGACGACATCGAATATTTAAGGTCGCTCAATCAATTCGGCGAGGATTTTTTGACCGCTCTTAAAAATTTCAAGTTTACGGGCGATATCAAAGCAATACCGGAAGGCACGATAGTGTTTCCTTACGAGCCGTTGCTCACTGTGACGGCAACTCTTTTTGAATCGCAGCTTGTCGAAACCGCTCTGTTGACTTTTTTAAATCACCAAACGCTCATTGCCACAAAGGCGCTCAGACTCTGCGAGAGCACCAAAGGACAGATTTTGGAATTCGGACTGAGACGTGCACAGAACGCCGATGCGGGCATATACGGCGCCAGGGCGGCTTATATCGGCGGTTGCCGTTCAACTTCCAACGTATTAGCGGGCAAGATGTTCGACATCGCCGTCAAGGGCACGCACGCTCACAGTTGGGTTATGTCATTTCCCGACGAACTTACCGCTTTCAGAAAATATGCCGAAATTTATCCCGACGGCTGCTTGCTTTTGGTGGATACCTACGACACATTAAAGTCGGGCGTTCCCAACGCGATAAAAGTGTTTGACGAGTTAACCGCAAAAGGTTACAGGCCGCTCGGCATAAGGCTGGACAGCGGAGACCTTGCATATCTTTCCAAAAGAGCAAGGGCAATGCTTGACGCGGCGGGATACGACTACGTGAAGATTTTTGCTTCCGGCGATATCGACGAGGACGTTTTGCTCGCACTTCAGGCTCAAGACGCAAAAATAGATATTTTCGGCATAGGAACACGCCTTATTACAAGCTATACAAATCCGAGTTTGGGGGGAGTTTATAAGCTTGCCGCCATGGAAAACGAAAAGGGAGAGCTTGACCCCAAAATCAAGGTATCGAATACGCCCGCTAAAATCACCAATCCCGGCTTGAAAAAGGTTGTGAGAATTTATGACGCAGACAACATGGCGGCAGCCGACCTTATTTGCCTGGAAGACGACGAATTCGACGAATCTAAACCTCTTACCGTTTTTCACCCGGAACAGATATGGAAAAAGACTACGTTTGAAAAATATCATATAGAGGAACTTATGGTGGACGTATTCAAAGGCGGAAAACTTGTATATAAATTGCCGTCTCTTGCCGAGATAGGAAAGAGGTTGGATAAGCAGGTCGCTTCGTTCTATCCGGAATATTTGAGGGTGGTAAACACGCAGGAATACAAAGTAGACCTTTCTCAAAGGCTTTACGATTTAAAACACAAGCTCCTTTTAAACAAGGGCTGATATCGGGTGTAAAATATATTTAAAACGCTGTTTAATTTGTCGGAACAGGTTAAACAAAATCAAACTAAAATCGACAAAACAAATTAAAATCTTAAACTTTTAAAAGTTGCAAAAACGCTGTCAATGCTTCATAGTATTGATAGCGTTTTTTTGTGAGGTAATTTATGGATAAGACCAAATTCAATATAGCCAAAAAGGGCTACGATACGGCCCAGGTTGACGGCTATATTCTTGAACGCGAGAAAAATTATGAGGAGCAATTAGCACAGCAAAAGGAAAAAATTTCACAGCTCAAGGCAAGATGTTTCGAGCTTGAAAACGTCATTGCCGACTATAAAGACCAGGAAAACGAAATTAAAAAAAGCATTGTTGCCGCCAATGAGAAGGCAAACGAAATGACTCTCGATTTAAAGCTTCAATATGCGCTTGAAATTGAAAGGCTCAAAATATTTCAGGCAAAGTGGACAAACGCTTATGAAGAATTAAAAGAGAGATATCATTTTTCAAAGGACGCTCTAAATATGGAAAGCGTCGTCATTCAAACGGCTTTAGACCTCGAAAATATGTTGCGCAAAGATTTCTCGCTCGACAAACGTCCGAGCGGTTCGGATGCGGAAAGACAATTCAAAAGCGAGGTTAAAAGATTAAAATCCGAAGACGAGGAACTATCGCGTCTTTTTGAGAAACTCGTGGGAGAAATAAAAAAAGTACATACTCCGAAAATGGACGCTGTCGCAAGCGACGAATTTTCGATGGAAAAAGCGTTGAGCGCGCAAAAACCTTTAGATGAGATTTGCCGCTCACTCGGAATAAACGGAAGCGGCAGAGCATAATATTTTAACGGAGTGAATTAGTGGAGAAGTATATTGTAAATTGTGCAGAAAACGAGTATCTTTTGTTTGACGGTAAGATATGTTCTAAAACATTCTCTTTCGAAGGGGACGGCAAAGAACATCTTATCAGCTGTTTCCCGCTCGGGAAGGGCGTGCCCAAAAGTATAAAGCTCAAAACGTCGTCAAGGGAAATTTACGGAGACGTGGCGGTCACAAGGTGGGGCAGCGGCGTTTACGAGATAAGTTTCGCCAAAGATAAAGAGGAACGTTTCAAGACTTTTGAGGCCGTTACCGAGGTCAAGGCGAGGCACAACGGAATAAACCACACGGCGACGATATTTGTTGACGGCACGGAAAAAATGATGATTTCAAACCCTAGTTCCAACGTGCTCTACGACTTTGGCAGAAAGGTTTCAAAGCCTAAAATAGATACGACTCCGTTGAGCCTCGGTTTGCTCTTTATCGTTACGGGGCAAACGGAGGACGGACAGTTTTTATTGATTTGTCTTGCGGATAACAACTATAAACTCTTGTTTATGGGCGAGGCGGATTCAATCACTTTCGGAAAAAGCTCGTTTACCACCAAAAAGAAGCTTCACGATATGCTCGGCAGAGTAATTATAGAAGAATATTCCTTTTTTGAAAACGAGAGGGAATTTAAAATCATATCGAGAAAATATGAATACGAAAACGAAAGGGATTACATTCCCGTTTTGGTGCCTTATTTGCTTTTGGAAGCGGTAATGTCGGGCGACCTCGATAAAGCGCAAACTTACCTTGCTTCCGACCTGAAAGCGGAAGCGCTAAAAGACTATCTCGGGGAGTTTTCCTGTGTGGAATTCCCAAAGGCGAGAGAGAATCCCGAAAACATCGTCGCCGTTATGGTAAAGGACGGAGAAAACGAAAGATATGCCCGTGAGTTTCAATTTGAAGTATCGGGCGGTCTTGTTCAGAATATCAACGAGATAAAAAACGGAGCAAAGTTAAGGCTCAAAAATTTGTTTTTGGCAGTATAAACAATTTGCGGCGCATACATATTGTATATAAGCCGTAAAAACACTTTTTGAAAATAGGCAAACAGGGCGGAGCGGATGCTCCGCTTTTTTGAGCGCCGCATAATAATTTTGGGACTTGAAAATGAGGAAGCGTGTGGTATAATTTTATATAGAGCATTGCCTACATCAATCGCACGGCTTGCTTATTTTTTGAGGGGTAAATTATGGATTCGGAAAATGCGGCAATAGACAATGCGACGGATAATGCGACGGATATATCGGACGGCTTTTCGTCGACAGGCTCGGATAACGGCAACGCCGATAAACCTTCGGGCGGAAGGCTAAGCTTGAGAAATCTCATTTTGTTTCCGCTTGGCGGAGTAGGCAGGGATTTTTTATACAATCTTTTTAACGGTTATCTTTTAACTTATATTCTATTTACAAAAACGCTGACAGACGCGCAGTTTGCCTCAGTCAGTATCATCATAGTTTGTGCGAGAATTTTCGACGCTTTCAACGACCCCGTTATGGGCGGAATAGTGGAAAACACGAGGACAAAGTGGGGAAAGTTTAAACCGTGGATATTGATAGGCGCCGTCACCTCGGCAATTGTAGTCGCCGTTGTATTCAGCGTAAATCTTTCCGGTTGGGCGTTTATCGGTTTTTTGGCGTTCATATATTTTATGTTCAGCATCACCTTCACGATGAACGATATTCCATATTGGGGTATGTTGCCGTCGCTAAGCAAAAACGAAAACGACCGCTCGAAACTGACGTCGTTCACTCAGATTTGCGCTTCGGCAGGCTCGGCAATTGTTTCCGTCGCCGTTCCCGCATTTACGGCGGGACAGTGGACGATAGGCGGAAACGCCAATACGGCGTATATGGTTTTCGGTATTTTGGCGGGCGTATTTATGATAGGTTTTCAGCTTATCACGGTTTTCGGAGTTAAAGAAGAACCTCTCCCGAAATCCTTTGTCAAAACTCCGAAAAAGGGCGTAAAGGAAATGTTTAAAATCATTTTTAAAAACGACCAACTCCTTTGGTCTGCGCTCGTTATGCTTATTTTCAATATCGGCACAAACGTCGTCGGCGGAGGACTGAGCCTTACGTATATATATTTTGAATTCGGATACAACGGGATTCTCACTACGATATTCGGTATAGCTTTCGCAGCCGTGTCGGTAGTTTTTATGTTGACGTATCCGCTTTTAATAAAAAAATTCGGACGAAAAAAACTCTTATACGCAACGGGATTTTCCATCATAACAGGATATCTTCTTATGCTTTTGTTCGGGCTTGTTTTGCCTTCCGACCCGTGGCTTTTAAAATTTATCGTTCTGATTTTATGCAACGGCATTGTGGGATTCGGTCAGGGCTTCTATACTATTATGCTCGTATATATGGCGGACACCGTCGAATATAACGAGTGGAAGACGGGCAGTCGTGACGAAGGTTTGATTTTCTCGGTCAGACCTTTCACTGCGAAAATGGGCTCTGCGATTATGCAGTTTTTGGTGATGCTTGTATATCTTATCGTCGGTGTCACGGTGGAAACGAATAAGATTGCCGACCTTGAAAATCATGCCGCTCAGGGAGTTATTTCTGCCGCCGATAAACTTAGCGGAATAGATGCCGTGATAAATTCCGTGCCCGACTACAAAATAATGGCTCTGCTTTGCTGTATGTGCCTGATTCCCGTTGTATTCTTACTCGTCGCAATGCTTATTTATAAACGCAAATGCATTATCGACAACGATTTCTATCACAAAATGGTAGAGGAAATCGAAAATCACACTTCGCCTTATTATCTTTCTTTAAAAGGCAACGAGACTTTTGAAGCGGAAGACGACAGCGCAAAAGCGAGTATAAACAAACCGGACGGGGCAGAGGTAAACGAAGCGGATAAAATACCAAAAGAATTTTGAAAGCGAGATTTTAAAAAAAGAAAGTTTTGATGTTTTTTTAGAAAACGAAAAAGCGTCGGACTACGAAAGAGAAACAGACAAAGAGAAAAAGGGTAAAGATAAATGAAAAATTTAGAGCTTTTGTCTCCATGCGGCGACTTTGAAACGCTCAAGGCGGCGGTTGGCGCAGGGGCAGACGCCGTATATCTCGGCGGAAAAAATTTTAACGCGCGCGCGAAAGCGAACAACTTCGGCGACGATTTGCCCGAGGCGATAAACTATGCCCATTTAAGGGGAGTAAAAGTTTATCTTACTTTAAACACTTTGGTTTACGACGATGAATTTCCCGCGCTTTTGAACGCTGTCAAAGAGGCGGTAGAGGCAGGAGCGGACGCTTTTATAGTGCAGGATATGGGAGTCGCTTATTTCTTAAAAGAGAATTTTGAAGACATAGAGCTTCACCTGAGCACGCAGGGCGGAGTGCATAACCTGCCCGGAGCGTTAGCCGCTCAAAAGATGGGATTTAAGCGAATCGTGCTGTCGAGAGAAACTACTCTCGAGGATATAAAGGATATAAAAAAACATACTACCCTCGAGCTCGAGTTTTTCGTGCAGGGCGCATTATGTTCGTCTTTTAGCGGCAATTGCTATATAAGCAGTTTCGCAAGCGGCGACAGCGGAAACAGGGGCAGATGCGCTCAGTTATGCAGACTTAAGTATACAACTTCGGACAAAAAAGAAGGATATTTAATGTCAACTAAAGACTTATGTCTTTTGGATAAACTCAAAATTTTGTCCGATGCAGGCATAGATTCGTTTAAAATAGAGGGCAGATTGAGGCGGGCGGGATACGTTGCTACCGCCACCAAGGTTTACAGAGAGGCGATAGATAATCTCGGCTCGAAAAATTATAATTTCGAAAGCGCGAAACTCGAACTTAAAAAAGTATTTTGCAGAGGTAACTTTAACGATAGCGCATATCTTTACGATAACTTTAAAAAACTACAGACAAAATTTAACTCTCATACTGGTGTAAAAATAGGAAAGGTCTCAAGCGTAAAAAAATTCAAAGATATTTTCAGGGTAGAGGTTTTATCCGAATATTTTCCCGTTAAGGGTGACGGCGTTAAGTTTTTTACCGACGGTGAAGAATCCTCGAGCGCCGGAGTGGGTAACGTAGAAAAGATAAAGGGCGGCTTTGCGATATACACCAAATACGGTGTTAAAAAAGACGACGACGTCTATCTCACTTTGGACAAACGCCTTGAGCAAGAAAACCTTTCTTTTGATAAAAAAACTGACGTAAACTTTGAGATAAACGCTTTAAAAAACAGACCTATAGTTTGTAAATGCGCTATCGGTTCCCTTTCCGTAAGCGTAGAGGGCGCGGTATGCGATAAGGCAAAATCGCTTTCATTAACTGCCGACGAAGTTCAGAGAGCATTTGCAAAGGGGGCGGAATGTTTTAATTTCCGTTTGTCGGAATTTAAGACAGACAGTGTTTTTTTGACGAAAGCGCAGCTTAACGAGCTAAGGCGCAAAGCCGTAGAAGCATTGAAATCGGCGGTATTGAAGCAAAGCCGTAGCAAAGTAAAATACAAAAAAAAGGACATAGTCTTGCCTAAGTGCAATCCGAGCATAAGGCCGCTTATAGTTTTTGCCGACGAGACGGAGTATAATTCGCTGTCGCGATACGACGCCGATTTCGCTCTTTGTCCTCAAGATTATTTCGATATAAGCACCGAAAACTTCTTAAAAACTCACAAAGCGGGACTTGTTTTGCCTAATGTCGCAACGGGCAGGGAAATTGCGAAATTGGATACGCTTGTAAACCTTGCCGAATTTGTCGTTTCGCAAAATTTATGGGGATTAAAATACGCAGGTTTTAAAAAGGTGATTGCTTCCCCAATGATGAACGTATTCAACCGTTACGCCATCGCGGCGTTTAAAGACGCAGGCGTAGACAGGTGCGTAGCGTCATACGAGCAAAATTTAAAGTTTGAATGCGACTACCGATTCGCGGCCGGTTACGTCCCTTATATGACGTTTCTCTATTGCCCCGCAAGGGAAATATACGGCGGTGACTGCGCTAATTGCAAAATTAAAAATTTCACTTATACAGACGGCAGAGGCAAAAGATATTCGCTTTTAAGATACAGACTGAACAGGTGCTGTTTTACGCTTATAGGAAAGTTTACCAATATCAGAAAAATATCCGGAGGATACGTCGATTTGAGAGGGCTGACGGCGGCTGAAGCGGATTGCGTTATGAACGAAAAGCCTTGCAAGGCGGGAGAGGATATAGGGAAATCGGAATTTCGTATAAACTGATTTTACCGATAACGGCTATAGCTTGTTAAATTATTAAGTTTACTGCGGTCAAAATATTTTTTCGATTTAAACACGTTTCGTCAATCGGGAATTTTTATATATTAATTATATTTAAATTAAGATTAAGATATATATTGAAATTCGCACTCGGGAGTGTTATTATAAAATACGGTGGGGAGAAATTTTGAGTTATTTATTTTTTGACATCGAATGTTGCGACGGCAAGCATATGTGCAGTTTCGGATACGTCGTCTGCGACGAAAAGATGAGAGTTTTAAAAAAAGAGGATATTTTAATCAATCCCGAATATCCGTTCCGACTCGCGCGAAAAGGATTCGAGCCCGAAATCAAGCTTGCCTATCCGCCCGAGGTATTTGCCGAGCAACCCAATTTTTCCTTTTTTTACGATAAAATAAAAGAGCTTGTTTTAAGCTCCGATATGGTATTAGGCCACGCAGTCACAAACGACGTCAGATTTTTAAATATCGCTTGCTCTCAATACAAATTACAACAGTGGAAGTATTGCGCTTTGGATACACAGAAAGTGTTTGCACAGCTTACGAGGTCGCAGAATATGTCTCTTGAACATATAGCGGAAAAGACGGGCGTTTCGATAAAGCATCTTCACAAGTCGGACGACGACGCCGAATTGACGATGGAAGCTTTTAAAGCGGTTTTGAAAAAAATTAAGATGACGCCCGAAGAAATTGCAGAAATTTGTCCCACATGCGTATCTTACACCGAGGGCGGAACTCCCAAAGCGAGCAACGCTTCGGCGTATAAAATCTTAAAGGCAAAGGTAAAAACGCTACAGGCTAAAAAAGGCCCGTTTTCAGGTAAAACGGTGTGCTTTAGCGAACATCTCGAAAAAAAGGATACGCTTAAGGTTTGGGCAATTTTGAAAGAATTTTGCAAAAAGGGCGGTCAATACACGAATATGGCGGAAAAAGCGGATTATTTTGTCAGGGCGGATTTTGTGTGTAAAAGACATAAGGTGGTGCAAAACTCGAAGGTTATGGACATTTTCGGTTTTGCTCAAACTGTGGGTCTCGATTTCAAATGCTTCGCGCCGGACAATCTCGAATATCTTAGAAGTGAGCCTGCTACGGCGAGTTTTAAGGATATGCTAAAGGCTAAGGGAGGCGAAAATTTAAAAGAGATTGAAAACATTTTAAACGCTTCAGACGCTTCTGAAATTAAAACGGATTCTCCTAAGCCTTGATTTTACTAAGTGTTTAATTTTCCAACCGCACGCTGTACGGTTTTTTATTTAACTCATAATTTTAAATTAAATTTTTTTTATAAGGCAGAATTAAATTTCTCATAATTGACGATACTTGCTCTATGGAGGTAATATGGAACTAATTAAAAGTAAAACGTTTGCAAATTTAGCGAGAGCCTACGCGGGCGAATGTCAGGCAAGGACGAGATATGAATTTATCGAATACGGCGCAAGAAACGAGGGCTATGTAGCAATGGCGGACCTTATCGACAAGGTGGTATACAACGAGTTTAATCATGCGAGAATGTTCTATTCGTTCATTCAGACGGCATCCGACAAGACCATCGAAAACGCCGAGGTCTGCGCGGGATATCCTTTTAAGGAAAAATGGAATCTGTTGGACAACCTTAAGTTTGCGTCGGAAGACGAAAACAACGAGGCGACGAAAATCTATCCCGAGTTTGCCAAAGTTGCGAAAGAGGAGGGATTTACCGACATTGCCAATCTGTTTACCAACATAACGCAGGTGGAAAATTGTCACAAGATGCTCTTCGAACAGCTGTATACGCAGATGAAAAACGGCACGCTTTATAAAAAGGATAAACCGGTAAAATGGAAGTGTTCTTCCTGCGGATATGAGCATACGGCAAAGGAAGCGTTTAAAGTTTGCCCGATATGTCAGGCTAAACAGGGAAGTGCGATGCTTAAAATCGAAGACGAAAACTAAACGTATAAAAAGCCGACCGAGAGGTCGGCTTTTTATTTTAACGAAAAAACGGCTTAAAGTTTTAAAGCCGTTTTTAAACAAAATTCGTTTTATTTAAAAAGGATATGATACGCCATATCTTTTAGTTAATGCCATATAAGGAAATAGATAAAGTGTCCCGATAAAACGCAGGCGATAATTTTATAAACGCAATGCGACGATACTACGGCAAACGTTGCGTATCGCAGCCGATAATCATACTCAGTCAGTTTAAATTGCAGTTTAAACAAAATAAATAACGGGTTAGCTTTTTTCATTTTACATTCAGCGCCGTTTATGATAGATTGAAGACGTGGACAAAACTCTCGTCAAAAACTTTTTTAAATACGTCACAGCCAACGTGGCGGGAATGGTGGCTCTGTCTTGCTATATTTTAGCGGACACCTTTTTCGTTTCGCAGGCGCTTGGAGTAAACGGGCTCAGCTCGCTCAATTTTGCCATACCGGCGTTTAACCTCATCAACGCCACGGGGCTTATGTTCGGCATCGGAGGCGGAACGAGGTTTGCCGTGTTAAAGGCAAGAGGGTTAAACGATGAGGCGGACAGGCTTTATTCAAATACCTTTTTTACGGGGGCGATAGTGGGCGGCGTGCTCATGATTCTGGGCGTTTCCATTCCCGAACAGATTGCCTCGCTTTTGGGAGCAAGCGGCGAGCTCGTGCCTTTGACGGGCGGATATTTAAGGCTTCTTGTCGGGGTTTCGCCCGTATTCATATTAAACCAGATAGTGCTTTGTTTCGTCCGAAACGACCACAATCCTCAGCTTGCAATGACGGCTATGGTTGTCGGCTCGCTGTTTAACGTGCTGTTCGATTGGGTACTGGTCATCGTGTGCAACATGGGTATGGAGGGAGCGGCGCTCGCCACCGTATTTTCGCCCGTGATAAGCCTTATCATTTTATCTTTGCATTTTCTGACAAAGCGCAACACTTTCAGGCTGAAAGCGGTCAGGTTCGAGGCAAGACATATAACGAAAACTCTGTCGCTTGGCGCACCGTCGTTTTTCGTCGAATTTGCGTTTGGCTTGACGACGGTCATATTCAATATCGTCATTATGGGGCTTAGCGGAAAAGTGGGTGTAGCCGCATACGGAATAGTGCTCAATCTGGCTTTTGTTACCATCTCGCTGTATATGGGCATAGCGCAGGGTATTCAGCCGCAGATAAGCGAGTATTATGCAGTAGCTAAAAAGAAAAAGGCTTTGGCGGTTGTATTTTTGGCTATATCGCTGTCGCTTTTGATTTCAGCCGTGCTGTATTCCGTTGTGGCGTTCAAGGCGGATTCTTTGGCACTCATTTTCAACAGTGAAAACGACTTTACGTTAAACGTCATGGCGGCAAACGGATTAAGAATTTATTTTATAGGCTTTTTCGTTTCGGGAATAAACGTAGTGTTGTCGCAGTATTTAAACGCCTGCGAGAAGGCGCTTAAAGCTATGATTATCTCTCTTTCGAGAGGATTTGTTTCGATAGTGTCTTTCCTTTTTATTTTGTCGCATTTTTTCGGTATGGACGGCGTTTGGTATTCCTTTACCGCTTCGGAACTTATTACGCTTGTGATTGCTCTTTGCCTTACCCTCTTTGCGGGACGGGGCGTAAAGGCTCGTCGGCAAAACGATATCCTGTTTTTGGACGGTACTGAGAATCCTTATATAAAGCAAAAAGATTAAATGTAAAAAATGTCGGCTTGAAACCTTTTAATTTTGCGCCGAGTTTATTTTAATAGTTTTTTGCCGTGATATTTCAACCGACTTTTACTGTTTCCTTGTTTTTAGTATAAAAAGTAAAATAAAAACAGAAAAATTTTCTTGTCTTATTTTGTCTTGTTTTGTCGATGACGCTCCACTTTGCGAATTTTTTGCTATACTTGTGCACGAGGTAAAAAATATGAGTAACGTGAAACATCCCGATTGTCCCATAAGACAGCTTGCCCAAGAAGCCAAAAGACGTATGAAATTAAACGACTACGTAAACTACGGAGCCCTCGATAAATCGGACGCAAAAAGTTCGCTCACGCCCATGGAAACTCAAGTATATAAAAAGATGAAAGAGCTACTCGATAATGGCGTTGAAGTTGAAAATCCCATTTTGCAGCTCAGCGATAAAGATTATATGAAAAGTCTTCCTCCGCAAGACAGGCAAAGATATATTCTTGAAGTATCCAACGCATATCTGTCTTTGAAAAGTAAGATGCAAACCTATTTAAACGAAAAAGCATAAAGACTGCGTGAGCTAAAAAAATAAAAAAAACAGGCGTATTTTGTTGACATAATTCGCCTAAGTTGTTATACTAAACAAGCTTGAAACGCATGCGGGGGTATAGCTCAGTTGGTAGAGCGCTTGATTTGCATTCAAGAGGTCAACGGTTCGAACCCGTTTATCTCCACCAAATAAAAAAGTCCGCTATGGCGGGCTAAAATTTTGGGATCATAGCTCAGCAGGTTAGAGCACACGC